>OJHE01000001.1_pt1 | contig 537811 bp, 509 predicted proteins | sample 1595221 | NCBI WGS metagenome assembly OJHE01 (sample SAMN05416831, study PRJEB24817) | seawater metagenome | isolation source: Sea water | place: Canada:Atlantic | collected 2013-07 | reverse complement strand
GATCTACACACTGCATATCGTCGGCAGCGTCAGATGTGTATAAGAGACAGACCATGAAGTCGTTGCATGAAGGCGTTATCGTTACCGATCTGGACAGCGTCATTTACTATACCAACCCGGCTATAGATGATTTATTAAAAACCCAGCCTAAAGCAAATATTAAAAAATCCATTAACGATATTTTAATATTAAAAACTGATGAATCATTGCCTATTGAGCTCACTAACATCAATAACACAACTATTGAAACCGACCTACAGGTTGCCTTTATTGAGCAAGAAGACGGCAGCAAGTCTACGATTGAATGGTCGCGTACATTTATAACCAATAAAGAGGCCGAGCGCTTAGGACTCGTTTTCACCATTAACGATATTACAACGGCTTATAATTTAAACAACCAATTAAAACACCAAGCTTCTCACGACACATTAACCGGCCTACTAAACCGACGCGAATTTGATCGGCGCTTATTAAATTGCCTCACTGGAACTCAAGAAGCCAATATTAGACATAGCCTCATCTTCATAGATCTCGATCAATTTAAGACCGTAAATGACTCATGCGGACATCTAGCGGGTGATCAACTACTAAGACAATTATCGTCCATCATGTCGCCTTTAGTTCGAGGCCGAGATACATTAGCAAGGCTTGGAGGCGACGAGTTTGCCATTTTGCTGGAAGCATGCCCGAAAAATGCCGCGTTAAAAGTCGCTAATGAGGTTTTATCCACCATTCAAAAATTCCGCTTCACCTGCGACAATAAAACATTCAACATTGGTGCCAGTATGGGTATCGCACATTTTTCTTCAGGGCCTCAAACTGAAAACGACCCCTTAATTGTTGCTGACGCCGCTTGCTATAAAGCCAAGGAAGAAGGCAGGAACTGTATTATTGAAATGGATATTTCTAACGTCCAGCATCCACCTGATATCCCTCAACACCATATTCAGTGGGTCAATAGGTTAAATACAGCGCTTAATAACGACCAATTCTTTCTTTATCAACAAAAAATTGTTCCGACTAACCCCGGCGCTGGCGAATTTCTTCATTACGAAGTCTTACTGAGAATAAAAGATGAGCATGGCCGACTCATTAGCCCTGGCGCTTTCTTACCCCCGGCTGAACGTTATGGGCTGATTCATCGAATCGATCATTGGGTCATAAAAAACACACTCAAATGGCTCCATGAACACCCGAATGTTTTAGCCAAAACTAAATTATGCAGTATTAATTTATCCGGCGTATCGCTGTCTGATGAGAACCTTTCCAGCTACGTCACTCAGCACCTCAAACAATACGCCATTGATTGCAATAAAATCTGTTTTGAAATAACCGAGTCATCGGCTATTCAAAACTTAGCACTGGCGTTTGAATTTATACAAAATATGCATGAGCTAGGTTGCTCCTTCTCGTTAGACGACTTTGGCACTGGCATGTCATCGTTCTCTTACTTAAAACAATTACCCGTCAACCATTTAAAAATAGACGGTAGCTTTATTCGCCATATTGATACTGATCCTATTGACTTAGCCATGACGAGGTCTATCAATGAGATTGGTCACGTCATGGGCATGAGCACTATGGCTGAGTTTGTTGAAAGCGAAGAAATTTTTCAGCTGCTAAGACAACTCGGTGTTGATTATGCTCAAGGCTACCATATTGCTAAACCCGCACCCTTAAATGAGCTACTTAACCACCTTGATTAAAGCCTCACTCTTTTCAACCTCAATGCATTAGCAATCACTGATACTGAGCTTAAACTCATCGCAGCAGCGGCAATCATTGGCGACAGTAAAATGCCTACAAAAGGGTACAGCACACCTGCCGCAACGGGCACACCTAAACTGTTATAAAGGAATGCGAACACAAGATTTTGCCTGATATTTTGCATCGTCGCCTTACTGAGTTTTTGCGCACGAACAATGCCCCTTAGGTCACCTTTTACGAGTACAACACCGGTACTTTCAATAGCGATATCAGAGCCATTACCCATCGCAATACCTACATTTGCTTGCGCGAGTGCGGGCGCATCATTAACACCATCCCCAGCCATCGCAACAATATGCCCAGCGGCTTGCAGTTCTTTAACAACACCCGCCTTTTCAGCCGGTAAAACGCCTGCTCTAAAATCATCAATGCTCAACTTTTGCGCGACTTGTTCAGCTGCACCCTGCTGATCGCCTGTTAGCATCACCACTTTTATACCGTTTTTATGAAGTTGGGCTATTGCCTCTTCAGTTGAAGATTTAATTTCATCCTTAAGAAAAATGACAGCACTGGCTTGATTATTAACGGCCATATATAGTGCCGTTTCTCCGCGCTTATTATTCGATAATAACGGTGCTTTTAAACGGCTAGTATCTATCGCATTATCATCTAAGTACCGTAGATTTCCCAGCAAGACCATTTGCCTGTTTACTTCGCCAGAAACACCTTTTCCAGGTGTTGAATTAAACTTACTCACCTCAAATAAAGCACTATCTTTTGCTGCACGTACAACCGCTTCTGCTAATGGGTGTTCGCTGACTTTTTCAAGGCTAGCCGCCAATATAAGCGCTTCATCATCGGTCATATCACCTATAGATTTAACCTCAGTAACACTCGGTTTTCCTTCAGTTAAGGTTCCCGTTTTATCAACCACCAAGGTATCCACTTTTTCCATTACTTCTAACACTTCAGCGTCTTTAATTAACACACCCATGTTAGCTCCACGCCCCATACCCACCATAATAGACATCGGTGTGGCCAAGCCTAACGCGCAAGGGCAAGCGATAATCAACACAGCAACCGCATTAACGACGGCCAAACTCAGCGCATACTCTGTTGCTAAACCATACCAAGCGAAAAAAGTAATGACTGAAATGCTCACCACAATAGGTACAAACCACGATGCAACAACATCCGCCACACGTTGAATCGGCGCACGGCTTCGTTGTGCTTCACTAACCATTTGAATAATTTGTGACAACAGCGTTTCACTGCCCACACGCTGTGCAGTAAAGGTAAAACTTCCAGTACCATTAACCGTACCACCAACCACCGAGTCCCCTGCTAATTTTTCCACAGGAATTGGCTCACCGGTTACCATCGATTCATCAATTGAGCTACTGCCATCGATTAACGCACCATCTACAGGAATTTTTTCACCCGGCCGAACACGTAAAACATCGCCAACTACAACATCATCCAATGATATGTCTTCTTCTTTACCTTGCGCATTAATACGCCGCGCCGTATTAGGTGACAAACCTACTAACAAATGAATTGCTTTATTGGTTTGACCCCGTGCCTTTAATTCCAACACTTGACCCAATAAGACCAAGGTAATAATCACCGCAGCCGCTTCAAAATAGACTGCTACTACACCGTGCGAATTCAGCATCGATTCGGGAAATAGCGTCGGCATAAAGACAGCCACTAGGCTATAGCACCAAGCCACCGTTACGCCAAGACCAATCAATGTGAACATATTAAGGTTCCACGTCTTAATAGACTGCACCGCACGTTCAAAAAATGGCCAGCCTGCCCATAAAACAACTGGAGATGCTAATAAAAACTGTATCCATTGCCAGGTTTTAGCAGATGCAAATTTTAAAAAAAACTCACCCACTACCATCTCTGACATGGCGATAATAAATAATGGAATGGTAAATATAAGGCTGATTTTAAAGCGTCGACTCATCTCGTCTAGTTCTGGGTTATCACCCTCCAGAACAACCGTCCTTGCCTCTAAAGCCATTCCACAAATCGGGCATGAGCCCGGCGCTTCTTCTGCCACATCGGGGTGCATAGGGCAAATGTAATCCGTCCGTGTAGAAGGTGGTACAAATGCTTCTGGTTCTAATGCCATGCCACATTTAGAGCAAATATCTGGACCATCGCTTTCTATACCCGGACACATTGGACAAATATATTTAGCACCGGGAATAGCAACCGGCTCTGGGCGCGGCTTATCCGACAGATACATTTCTGGGTCTTTACTAAATTTTGTTAAGCAGCCTTCACAACAAAACCCATACCACTCATCTTTATATTGCATATGGTATTTAGCATCTTTTGTAACACTCATCCCACACACAGGATCATTATAGGTAGCGCCACTGACCTCTTTAGTCTCATGACAACAAGCGCGCACGTTAGCTACCCCATACAAAAATATAAATGTTTATTAAACATTATCCAGATACTTCCAAGATTGATGCCTTCTTCCATACCCAAAGACCCGTGACGATAATAATGACATGAATAACCAAAGTAATGACGGCTATAACAACCTCTTCATGGTTCATCGCACTGTATATATCCCAAATACCAAAAATTGTTTCTGTTATCAGTACCACAGGAATTAGCGCAGGGTAGTAGCGCATTGGGTTACGTGCCCCACCAATCAATACCACACCAATAGCCGCCAAGCCAAGCCCTACAATCAACCACGCATCTAACAGCAATTGAAACACAATTTCTTCTTGATAGAGGTTAACACCCGGATACATCCCCGGTAATTGCGGCGCCCAAAGTGATGGCCACAATAAAACTAAATTTAATATATAAAAAACACCTACACTGACCATCCAAATACGTAACCCTTTCATTAGACTATTCCCCTTAGATTTGTAATTATTTAAAGCATCAATACATTAGCATTTACTTAACAATAATCAAAGAACAGCGTTACAATAATGTTTGGCATTCATATGCTTCAGTAGACAATATCCCAAATTTATTTTCGGGTATTTTAATTAATTTATGACTATAGGAATAACTCGTATGAAACTTTATTACTCTCCAGGATCATGTTCTTTATCTCCACATATTGCTATTCATGAAGCTGGTTTAACGGCTAAGACTGAGCTTGTTAAAGTAGACTTACAATCTCATACCCTTGAGAATGGTGATAACTATCTTGATATTAACCCATGTGGTTATGTGCCAGCGCTACAACTTGATAGTGGCGAATTTTTATTTGAAGGCCCTGCAATTGTCCAATACATTGCCGGTCTTGCGCCTGAAAAAAACCTAGCACCAGCAGCTGACACATTTGAGCGCGCAAAATTACAACAATGGTTAAACTTTTTATCAACAGAATTACATAAAGGTGTTGCACCTTTGTTTAACCCTGCTATGCCAGATGAAGCAAAAGCTATTATTGTAGATGGCTATAAAAACCGCTTGACTCAATTAGTCGGCACAATGGGTGACAATAAATACCTTTTAGGCGATCAATTTTCAGTCGCTGATATTTACTTATTCGTTATCTTAAGCTGGCACCCATATTTCGAATTTGATGCCTCACCTTGGCCATCACTTCAAGCGTTCCAAGAACGTATTGGTGCTCGCCCTGCTGTACAAGAAGCACTTAAACATGAAGGTTTAATTTAAGCCTTAAGGCCGTTAACCGAGGTACCCATGAGGTACCTCGGTTGTTTAATTACAGCTTAACGCAAACATTCCGAGTTTCAGTATAAAACTCTAAGGAATGAACACCGCCCTCACGCCCGATACCTGATTGCTTTGAGCCACCAAACGCCGTTCTTAAATCACGCAAGAACCAACTATTAATCCAAGTAATACCAACGTCAATTTTAGCGGCTACCCGGTGAGCACGTGACAAATCTCGTGTCCATACGGTTGTAGATAATCCATACTCTGTATCGTTGGCCCATTGGATCACCTGCTGCTCTTCATCAAACGGTGTGATATGGCAACAAGGACCAAAGATTTCTTCTTTCATGACAGAGGCATCTTCCCCTAGGCCAGTCCAAATAGTCGGCTCTACCCAAGCACCTTCTTTTAACTCATCAGACATCTTTGGTACACCGCCTCCAATCACAACAGTCGCACCTTCCTCAACCGCTTTTGCATAATAAGACAGTACCTTCGCTTGGTGTTCATGGCTAATCATTGGGCCAAAATTACAGCTTTCATCATCCGGCTTGCCGTGACGTACTTTTTCAACCTTTTGTTTAAGTGCTTCCACAAATTTATCAAAAATTGGGCGCTCGACATAAACGCGCTCTGTCCCCAAGCAAACCTGCCCCGAGTTTAAAAATGAAGAGCGATATATCCCATCAACCGCTTTATCAAAATCGCTATCAGCAAATACAATACCTGCGTTTTTACCGCCAAGCTCAAAGGAAACATCTCGCATCCCTTCTGATGCCGCTTTCATAATAGCGGCTCCTGTCCGCGTTTCACCGGTAAATGTAATCGCATCTACCTCTGGGTGCTGTGTTAAAAACTCACCCGCTGAATCAGGTCCAAAACCATGTACAACATTAAACACACCTTTTGGCACACCCACTTTATTCATCACTTCGCCCAATAAAGTTGTTGTTAATGGCGTCTCTTCCGATGGCTTAACCACCACCGTATTACCACAAGCCAGCGCAGGCCCTACTTTCCACGTCATCAATAAAAAGGGTGCATTCCAAGGCGATACAACACCAACAACGCCTTTTGGCACACGAATAGCGTAATTAAGCGCACCTAAACCATCCGGTGTTGTTGTTTGAAATGACTCATTAGGAACGTTTTTAATCACATCGGCAAAAATTTTAAAGTTCGCCGCACCTCTAGGAATAAATGCGTGCGTCATAATACTTTTAGGTTGCCCTGTATCCGCCATTTCCGCCTCAACAAAATCATCAAAACGTCGAGTAATCTCATCAGCAACTCCATACAACATATCGACACGCTGCTCCAGAGTGAAAAGCCCCCACTCACCATCGAGCGCTGCCCTGGCTGCTTTAACTGCACGATCAACATCATCACGCCCTGCTTCAGAAACTTGGGCAATGATACGCCGATCAACGGGCGAGCGTTTTTCAAATAATTGGCCGTCTACAGCCGATACAAACTCACCGTTTATAAAATGATTAATGTGCTTCATATGTTTTCCCTTTGAGACGTTAGCCTAATTATTAAATGCTTTATTCTACCCATACTTGTTCAGTTATAAATTGATCATAGTCAATCATAACCAGCAAACAACATAGAATTGATTCGACCAAGAAATTAACATTAGAAATAACCCAATACAAGATAATTCTAATGCAATGATTTATCGTCTTTTAGCTAGCGCTATTAAAGCCTCATTGCCAAACTTGGCCAACACTGTATTAATTGCTTAACGCATGTATTTAATATATTCTGAGGAGTTGCATTTAAAAAAATTTTAAGAAAAATTCTACATAGGGAACATTCTCCAATGAATAAAGAAGGTACAAACGCACCAACTTGGTCTATCGATGAGATCAAAAAATTAGTCAGTGACGAAAATGGGACCTTAGATGCCCGTATCTATAACGATGAAGCGTTATATGACTTGGAACTTGAGCGCGTCTTTGCTCGATCATGGATCCTGCTAGGTCACGAGAGCCATGTCCCTAATACCGGAGATTTCTTAAACACCTATATCGGTGAAGACCCAGTGATACTTGTACGCCAAAAAGATGCTAGCCTGCGCGTTTTTCTAAACCAATGTCGTCATCGAGGCATGAAACTATCCCGTGATGACGCCGGCAATGCCAAGGCATTCGTTTGTACTTACCACGGCTGGGCACACGATATTTCAGGCAAATTGATCGACGTACCATTTGAAAAAGAAGGCCATTGCGACCGCCTAGATAAATCAGAGTGGAGCCCCTTGCAAGCACGCGTTGAAACCTATCGCGGGCTGATTTTTGCTAACTGGGATGAAGAAGCGCCATCATTAGATGAGTACTTATCTGACTCAAAACCTTATATTGACGTGATGTTTAATCGTTCTGAAGCGGGTACAGAAGCCATCGGTGGCATTCAGAAGTGGGTTATCCCAACTAACTGGAAATTTGCTGCTGAACAATTTTGTAGCGATATGTACCACGCTGGCACCATGTCGCATTTATCGGGCATTACCGCTGGTTTACCTGAAAATGTCACACTTAACGATATTGAAATCCCAACGGATGGCAACCAATTTCGCGCAAAATGGGGCGGCCACGGCACAGGGTATTATGTTGACCAACCTGGTCTAATACACGCTATCATGGGGCCTGCCATCACCGAATATATTACCGCCAGCCCACAAGCTGAAGCTGCCTCAAAACGCTTGGGTAGCAGTATGTTTGGTCAACGCATGATGGGGCAACACATGAGTATCTTCCCAACTTGCTCCTTTTTACCGGGCGTTAATACGATCCGTACTTGGCACCCTCGTGGTCCAAATGAAATAGAGGTTTGGGCCTTTATTGTGGTCGATGCCGATGCACCTGAGCATATTAAAGAAGAGTTTAGAAAACAAAATATTCGTACCTTCTCTGCCGGTGGTGTTTTTGAACAAGACGATGGCGAAAACTGGATTGAGGTTCAAAAGCTTTTCAGGGGTAATAAAGCCAGAAAAACCAAACTAAACGTTCAAATGGGATTGGGTGATTCAACCACCGAACACCCTGACTTTCCTGGACGCATTGGCGGCGTTTATAGCGAAGATGCAGCACGTGGTATGTACCAACATTGGTTAAGAATGATGACAGAACCCAGCTGGGACACTTTAAAGCCTTAACATTATGACTTGTTAAGACCTTATCATTAACCTAACTATAAAATTTTGGAACTAACGATGGCCTCACTTATTAACATTGATAACATTATTTCAAGCCCTGCGGCTGACCTTGCACTACAACACGAGGTTCAGCAGTTTTATTACCGCGAGGCGCTACTTTTAGACAATATTAAATACGAAGATTGGTTCGCCTTATTGGATGACGATATCCATTACTACATGCCGATTAGAAGAAATGCTATGCAACGACGTGGCCGAGCACGAGCAAGTGACTTAGCTGAATATACCAACAAACATGAGTTTGCTCATTTTGATGAAGATAAAGCCACCATGAATGGGCGTTTAAGAAAACTGCTCAGTGACTATAGTTGGTCTGAAAACCCAGCATCTCGTACCCGTCACACCGTTTCAAACGTTATTATTACCGAGGGCGAAGAAGACAATACATTAAATGTCTGTTCATCTTTTATTGTGTACCGTAACCGCTTAGAAACGCAGGTGGATTTATTTGCCGGCGAGCGACACGACGTCTTGCGCCGTTCAGATAACGCCTTAGGCTTTAAAATTGCTAAACGTACCGTTTTGATGGATCAAAGTACGATCTTATCGAACAATATCAGTATCTTTTTCTAAGTTACAGACAAACACAACTTGTCAAACTAACATGTAATAGCTGCTCATCCGCAGCTATTACATGTGTAGTCAACTGCACTCTCAGTAGTCTCTATTTTATCAAACAGTGGCAGACTCCAACTGTCAGCTCAATCTTATACAACTGGCTTAATAACCCTATAATTTCAGATGCCAGCAATGGCAACCGTTAACGAGCCAAACATCAGTAAGCCGCCTACAAAACGACTGATCAGTTGACGACGTGTTAACTGTTCCATTTGGCTAAAACCAAATCGGGCTAATACATAAACAACGCCAACGGCAATAAACCCTCTTGATGCTTGGACGATATTAATCATCGTTGCTTCTTGCGATAACTTAAACGCATACATCAAAATAATCAGCCCTATGAAGTGTGTCAGCGCGTAAACAAATAGTGTTTTGCCAAAAGGTTTCGTTACTTTCCAATCATTTTTAAACAAAATAGGCGACAAGGGCATTAACAATGCGGCAGGGACGACAAAAACAAAAACCGCTAGCTCTAACCAGCCCATTCCATTTTTCAATACCTGAATCACAATAATATCGGCTAAGGCAAAAAAGACACACGTTAACAATACAAAAAATAACGCCAATGGCGAGCCATGCAGTTTACCGTCATTTAAAAAAAACAAACTGACAAATGCACCCAAACCTGCAAGGTAGACACTCGGCGGATACGTTTGCTCAAAGAACACAACCGACAAGGCTGCCACTGCAAAGATCTTACAACCTAACATCGGTACAACAAATGACGCATCACCGTGTCGCATCGCATTGAGATAACTCGTTTGCCCTAATAAAACGAGTCCACACATCAATAAGATTAGCCAGAATTGTTCCCAAAGCTGCTCTAAGTTGACGAAAGGCAACAGCAATAGAGCCAAGAAACCCACTGCATATTGACTATAAAAAGCCAATTTCTGACGATTCAAAGAATGCACTAAAAACTGCTTTGTATAAGTAAAACTAAAAGCATGAAAAACAGATGCTAACAACGTCAACCAAACATACAACGGAATACTTTGAATCAAAATCTGGAGTCCTAAATAAGGTTATAAGCTATTTAAAATAGCTACTTTTATGATGTAAATCAGAATTAATGGCGACTGTATTAACAAAACACAGCTAACACTATATGGGGGATTGATTACCTTGTCTTATTTATTTAGCATCAAAAAAAGGATTTCAAAAAAAAACAGATAATTCAAGTAGGAGAGTAAACAGCGATGAATACAGAAGCTAACAGTAACTCAACGTGGTCTAACGACGATATCAAGAAATTAGTCAGTGACGAAAACGGAACCTTAGACGCCCGCATTTATAATGATGAAGCGTTATATGAATTAGAACTCGAGCGCGTTTTTGCTCGATCATGGATTCTATTAGGCCATGAGGACCACATTCCTAATGCTGGCGACTTTTTAAACACATACATGGGTGAAGACCCTGTTCTCTTGGTTCGCCAAAAAGACGCTAGCCTTAGAGTCTTCTTAAACCAATGCCGTCATCGAGGCATGAAATTATCCCGTGATGATTCAGGTAACGCCAAAGCTTTTGTCTGCACTTACCACGGTTGGGCACACGATATTTCGGGTGAACTGATAGATGTGCCATTTGAAGAACAAGCTCACTGTGACCGTTTAGATAAGCATGAATGGAGCCCTTTACAAGCACGCGTAGCAACCTACCGTGGGCTAATTTTTGCTAACTGGGACGAAGAAGCGCCATCACTAGACGAGTACTTATCTGACTCAAAGCCTTATATTGACGTGATGTTCAACCGTTCTGAAGCAGGTACAGAAGTGATTGGCGGCATGCAAAAATCTATCATACCCGCCAACTGGAAATTAGCCGCTGAACAATTTTGTAGTGATATGTACCACGCTGGCACCATGTCTCATTTATCGGGTGTTGAAGCCGGTCTACCCGAAGGCGTTGCCCTCAATGATATTGAAATTCCAAACGAAGGTAACCAGTTTCGAGCTAAGTGGGGTGGTCACGGTACAGGTTACTTTGTTGATCAGCCTGGACTTTTACAGGCCATCATGGGCCCTATTGTTACTGATTATGTCACCACCAGCCCACAAGCTGAAGCTGCTTCAAAACGTATGGGGAGTAGTATGTTTGGCCAACGTATGATGGGGCAACACATGACCATCTTCCCAACGTGCTCCTTTTTGCCTGGCATTAATACGATCCGTACGTGGCATCCTCGTGGTCCAAATGCCATTGAAATTTGGACCTTTATTGTGGTCGACGCCGATGCGCCAGAGCACATTAAAGAAGAGTTCAGAAAACAAAATATTCGTACCTTCTCTACTGGTGGTGTTTTTGAGCAAGACGATGGCGAAAACTGGATTGAGGTTCAAAAGGTTTTCAGAGGTAACAAAGCCAGAAAAACCAAATTCAATGTTCAAATGGGACTAGGTGATTCAACCACCGAACATCCTGATTTTTCTGGGCGCATTGGTGGCGTTTATAGTGAAGACGCAGCTAGAGGTTTTTATCAGCATTGGCTAAGAATGATGACGGAACCCAGCTGGGACACCTTAAAGCCTTAGCTTTAAGATTCTATCATTGACCTAACTTTTACTTTTTGAATTGGAAACGACTATGGCCTCACTCATTGACATCGATAACATTATTTCAAGCCCTGCGGCTGACCTTGCATTACAACACGAGGTTCAGCAGTTTTATTACCGCGAAGCGCTACTTTTAGACAACATTAAATACGAAGATTGGTTTGCATTATTGGATGACGATATCCATTACTACATGCCCATTAGACGTAACCGTATGCAACGCTACGGTAAAGTAAGATCGAATGATTTACCTGAATACACCAATAAACATGAGTTTGCTCACTTTGATGACGATAAAACCACGATGAATGGACGTTTAAGAAAACTGCTCAGTGATTATAGTTGGTCTGAAAATCCAGCGTCTCGTACGCGTCACACCGTTTCAAACGTTATTATTACAGAGGGTGAAGAAGATAATACATTAAATGTGTGCTCATCTTTTATTGTTTATCGTAACCGCTTGGAAACGCAGGTGGATTTATTTGCTGGGGAACGCCACGACGTACTACGTCGTTCAGATAACGCCCTAGGCTTTAAAATAGCCAAACGTACTGTCTTATTGGATCAAAGTACGATCTTATCGAACAATATCAGTATCTTTTTCTAGCCGATATCTCAAGATATAAAAAAAGCTTATGGCCATACAGTCATAAGCTTTTTTAGTTTTAAACAGGGTTAAAATTAGTCTACATTAAAGCGTTCTAATAAATTATCAGCGGCCCCTTTCAACAACAAGGTATCAGCGGCTATCAAGAAAAAACTTGCACCCATTTGTTGATAACGCTCTGCTTGTTTTGGGTCACCGCAATAAACACCCACCGGTTTACCTAACTCATGAACGCGCTGTATTGATTGCTCAACCACCTTACACACTTCTGGATGCCCCGGTTGCCCTATATAACCCATAGCAGCAGCCAAGTCAGCAGGGCCTATAAAAACCGCATCCACGCCGTCAACTTGTGTGATAGCATCGAGCTCGGCAATACCCTCAGTGCTTTCTATTTGTAATACTAAACAAATATTATCATCCGCATGTTGAAGGTAGTCCTTGATGCTTCCCCAGCGGGTTGCTCTCGTTAAAGCACCACCCATGCCTCGAATACCCTTAGGCGGATAGCGTACAGCCTTAACTAATTGTTCCGCCTGCTCAGCAGAGTCAACCATAGGAATAAGCAACGTTTGCGCGCCCACATCAAGCACCCTTTTAATATCGCCAACATCATGGTCTTGCAGTCGCACGACTGCGTTAACATCATAAGCACTCATCGCCTGTAATTGATGCATAATGCTTTTAATGTCATTCGGGCCGTGCTCACTATCAATCAATAGCCAATCAAAACCCGTGGTTGCCATCAGCTCCGCTGCTGTTGAATCAGCCAGCGCCATAAAAGCGCCTAATTGTTTTTTATCCGCTTGAATAGCCTGTTTAAATATATTCTTTGTCATCGGTAATGACATATTTCTCTACCTCTTAATATTTAATTAGACAAAACGGAAACCGATGCTACCCAAGGTGCCAAAGTCAGCATGGAATGTATCTCCACGTTCGACTGATAATAAACGGGTAAATGAGCCACCTAATATAACTTGTCCAGGTTCGAGCGATATCCCATGCGGTGCAAAACGTTTTGCCAACCAAACAATGCCATTACCTGGATGATTAAGCACACCCGCGGAAACACCTGTTTCTTCAATCAGGCCATTGCGCGCAACAATAGCACCAATCCATCTAAGGTCTACATCCATTGGCTTAACAGGTCGCCCACCGGTAATTAAGCCTGCGCAGGCAGCATTATCTGCAATCGTATCAAATACTTTTCTACGCTTGCCTGTTTCTGGATCAACACGTATAACGCGTGAGTCCACAATTTCCACCGCTGGACAGACATAGTCAGTTGCCTTCAATACGTCCATTAAGGTGATATTTTCACCTTCTAAACGCTTACCAAGGACAAAGGCTATTTCCACTTCAACCAAGGGTGCAATAAAACGATCAAATGGAATTTCAGAATTATCAGCAAACACCATATCGTCCATTAACGTCCCGTAATCAGGTTCCGTTATTTGTGATGCTTGCTGCATCGCACGAGATGTCAGCCCGATTTTTCTACCAACAATTTCACGACCTTGCGCTAACCTTAATTTAGTCCACTCTGCCTGAATTGCATAACCATCCTCGATCGTCATTTCAGGATAAAGCTGAGAAAACTGTGGAATAGTCTCACCGCTGGCTAGCGCTTTATCAAGCGCTAGCGCAGAGGTTTCTAATATTTTTTGATCTAACACCTGATTTCTTTACCCAAGAAGTGAGACATAATGATAGGGTACATGCCATCCCAACGTTGTGTTTGTGCCCAATGTCCACAACGGTCCAACACATGAAGTTCAGCACGTTTTAAATGCTCCAAGAAATACATACTGGTTTCTAATGGCACAACTTTATCTTGGCGGCCATGAACAATCGCCCACTCATGGTCCATCGATGCCAGAATAGGTGGAGGAATAACCAGTACTGTGTTCATTTCTTCATTCATCGCCTTAAACATAATTTCTTGAATAGGGCGAATTTTCGGATCCATCGCTTTATCAAAACGATCTTGCATTACTGCTTCTAAGTCCTCGAATATACTTGGGTCATAAACAAAACTTTGAATCAATTCGCGGTAACGTGCTTTTCTTGGGTCATCATAAAACGTCATCATACGAGTTAATGTTGCTGATTTTTCAAATGGTGCACCAATAGCACCCATCAACATACATTTATCAAAACGATCTGGCATTTCAACAACGCATTGCATCGCAAGCGCACCACCCATTGAGTTACCAATAATATGTGTCTTTTCAATACCTAACTCATCTAGCAAGCCTTTGATTTGCTCAACGCGATAGCCCATCCATCGAGCAATTTTAGTCGGAACCTCTTTTGGAACCTCTGATTTACCAAAACCAATTGCATCGGGCGCAATCACATAAAAGTCTTTTGCCAGAATCGGCGCGCATTTTTCCCAATTTGACATTGCACTGGCACCTGGCCCTGCACCATGTAATAACAATAAAGGTGGGTTCTTAGGATTTCCTGCAACAATGCAGTTACTTGCTAATTCCCCTGAAGGGATCATTTTTTCAACCATTTCAAAACTCATATTTCTCTTCCTTTTTTAGTTTATAAAAACATTTAATACACTTTTTAAATGATGGCATTTAAAACCCATCACACAATTCACCACTGAAAAACAAAATTCGTCACTTAATATTATTTTAACAACTGTTATAACGCGGGTCCGCCACGCTTAACCCAATCTTGCAAGTCCCAATACTCACGCCACGCACTTATTTTCCCATCAATATCAAATTCAAAAATTCCTAGCACAGGCAGTTCCTTCATTACTGATCCATCTTTAAAACCAAATGTATCCACCCGTTCAGTCACAACACGTTTTTCATCTGCCACCAAAGCTAAAATCTTAAACTTCGTCGTCGCAGTTATCTGAAAAAAGCCCTCTACAAAACCAGCAATCTGTTCATGCCCCTTTAATGGCTCTAACGGCAAGTTATGATAAATGGCATCTTCACTCATTAATGATAAGATTTTACCCAGATCCATTTCATCCCATGCAGCACAAAACTGCTTAACCGTTTCTTCGTTATTTTTTAGAGACATATTTCCCCTCCCTTTATTGTGAGACTTGTACTGCAGGACCTCTCAATTCTAACGTTAACCTTGAATTAAAACCACTGCAGAAGAAACGATTTCAATAAAGCAAACTAACACTTGTTATTTTTAAATTCCAAGACAATGCTAACCACTTATACTCGCCAAATCAATGCTTTTTGTCACTGAGATTAGGATAAGTTGGAGTTTTAAAGCTTGCTTATATTTAGCCTTGCTAAAATCAAATTACCAATATGATCGATCTCACATTGCCAATCCGGCGCAAGATAGGTCGTTGCTACCTGCTCAACGATCAACGCTTCTCCATTAATAATATCGTTTGCCATCAACTCTTCTCGTTGATAAATATGCATTCCTTTATCAACTTCAAAAGGTATTTCATCCTTCTTTAGGCGAGCCTGCTTTACGGCTAAACTTGGTTTTGGCATATCACCAGATAAAGTAACTCGTAAATTGACCAACTCAACAGCTAAGTCCAACTCGTGCCCATAACGGTTTTTATGCATTAGGTGAAAATCGTCTATTACGCTACTGACATTATTCCAAGGTATCGACAACGTATACGATTGCCCGAGGTACCGTAAATCAACCACGTACCTCACTTTTATATCGTCCAATGCAAGCCCTTCCGCCACAAGTTCAACTTGACCAGCTTCAACCAGGGTCGCAAAGCCTTGTTCAATTTGCTCGGTTAATTCATCTGATAATTTGCCTAACAAACTTCTAGACAACTCACGCGAACGTGGCGCTGCCAACATGCCAAAGGCAGACAGCACGCCTGAATTAACGGGAACAATAGCGGTTTTCATCCCTAATGCATCGGCTAGCGCACACACATGCAAGCCTCCGGCACCGCCAAAGGTCATCAAGGCATAAGGCCTTGGATCCACGCCACGTTGAACTGAAATAACCCGCAGAGCGCGAGCCATATGTTCATTCGCTAATTTAATCACCCCTTTTGCGGCTTCTATTGGTTGACAACCAAGCTGCAAAGCCAGGTAATCGATTGCCTGATCGCTAGCGGACTTATCCAACCTCATGTCCCCACCAAGGAAATTTTTCGGGCTGATTCGGCCTAAATACACATTAGCATCGGTCACGGTCACTGCTTCCCCTCCTTTGCCATAACAGGCGGGACCTGGCGATGCGCCAGCCGATTCTGGCCCGACACACAAAAGACCGCCTATATCCACATAGGCTATTGAGCCACCACCGGCTCCTATCGTATGCATATCAACCATCGGCACAGCAACAGGGTAGCCCTCAACTTTACCTTCATTTGTTAATGAAACCGCACCATCTAACAAGGCCACATCCGTCGAAGTGCCACCCATGTCCAAGGTTAATAGCCGCTCAAAACCAGCTAGTTTCCCAGTATGCAAGGCTGCCATCAAACCACCTGCTGGGCCTGACAGTAGCATACGTACTGCTTGTTCACCTGCTTGCTCAGCAGCAATGGTTCCACCCGAACTTTGCATCACCGATACGGACGATGCTTTAACTGACTGCGTCAATCGTTCAAGGTAACCCATGACCAACGGGCCAACATAAGCATTAAGCCATGTTGCCATGCCACGCTCGTACTCTTTATATTCAGCCAATACTGTCGACGAACGTGAAACAAAAATACCGGCAGGCACTGCCTCTTCCAAGCGCTTTTCCGCCTCATCATTTAAAAAGGAAAACAATAAATTAATGGCAACCGATTCTGGCGCCAATTCATTGATAGCCGCAACCAATTGTGCAACTTGCTCTTCCGTTAGTGGTTCAATCAACTCGCCCCGTGCTGACACGCGTCCACCTGTTTCCAAACACAAATTTGATGGCACGGGCGGTTCTTCTATGGCGGGATTCAGGTTGTATAATTCCTTCCTAGCTTGACGACCAATCGTTAACATATCCGCTAAGCCATGGTTCGTCACAAAACAGCAACGCACGCCTTTTTTTTCAAGTACCGCATTTGTCGCTACCGTTGAACCGTGAACAATCCGTAGACTTTTATCATCAACGCCTAGATCAGCAATACCTTGCAATATGGCCTTTTCAGGTGCGCTGGGGGTGGAAAGCACCTTATGAATGCGCACGCCTGACTCATCGATATATACAAAATCGGTAAAGGTACCGCCGGTATCTACGCCTAATAACATGATGGAATCTCTACTGATAAAAAGCTCATTTTTACACGCTTAAACAATACAATCACCTTTATTTAACTCCGTTATGTTGCTTGAATGCAGTACCGACTCGTATTAGACTCTTTCGCGGAACTAGCCAAACAACATCACGTATACTTTGTCGATGAACACACTAATCGAAGTCAATAACCTCTCTCGCCAATTTGGCGATCATTGCGCTGTCGATGACGTCAGCTTTTCGCTCAATAAAGGTGAGGTGCTTGGTTTTTTAGGCCCAAATGGCGCTGGAAAATCAACCACCATGAAAATGATTTGTGGCAACCTAATCCCTACCGCAGGTGAAATTAAAATTAATGGCTATGACATTATTGATCAACCAAAACTCGCCAAAGCAGAATTGGGTTTTTTACCAGAAATACCTCCCCTTTACTCAGACTTAACCGTTGACGAATTTCTAAATTATTGCGCCAAGCTCCATGGCTTACGTAAAAAAGCCATCAAACAATCTGTTATTCGCGGTAAATTAAAATGTGGCCTTAGTGACATGGGCAGTCGTTTAATTGCTAACTTATCGAAGGGCTATCAACAACGCGTGGGTATTGCGCAAGCCATCTTACACAACCCGTCCGTTATTATTTTGGACGAACCCACCGTTGGCCTCGACCCCATTCAAATTCTAGAAATACGTGAACTCATTCGTGAATTAGGTAAAGAACATAGCGTCATTCTCTCCACCCATATTCTGCCTGAGGTACAGCACTCATGCAGTCGCGTACAAATTATTCATCACGGCAAACTCGTCTTAAATGAGAGTATCGAAGGCCTATCACAGCGAATGACGTCTTCTAGCGTGTTGGTACGCTTCCGTGAGCCACCTGAATTAGAGGCCATACATGCTATTGAGCACGTCACAGGCATTGAGGAATTAGAGCAACAGCAATACCGTATTTGTCATCACCAAGACTCCAATATTTCAGAAAAAATCGCCATACTGGCCGTTGATAAGCAATGGGGTTTGCTTGAATTAATACCTGAAAAACACGATATGGAACATATATTCCTTTCAATTACCCAAGATTCAAATCACCATGAATAGCTTGACCATCGCAGGGCGCGAATTACGCAATTTATTCCTATCGCCACTCGCTTGGACCATACTGGGCGTGACCCAACTCATTTTGGCATACATGTTTTTAACCCAAATTGATTACTATCTAACCATACAACCCAAACTTGTCGGTATAGCCGGCGCGCCCGGTGTTACCGACCTCATCGTTGCACCACTTTTTGGCAATGCCGCCGTCATTCTATTGTTGATTATCCCGCTGCTAACCATGCGTACGATTAGCGATGAACGCCGTAATAAAACAATCAGCCTTTTATTCACCGCACCGATCAGCCTGAGCGAAATCGTCATTGGGAAATTTCTCGCCATCTTCACTTTTTTATTGATCATTCTTTTTTCTATTGCACTCATGCCCTTATCATTATTAACAGTCGGAGACTTAGACCTAGGGAAATTCTTCGCCTGCCTGCTTGCTATGGTGTTACTCATGGCATCGTTTAATGCCTTAGGGCTTTACATGTCTGCTATCGCCTCTCAGCCAACGGTTGCGGCTGTTGGTAGCTTTGGCGCTTTGTTATTACTTTGGATTATTGATTGGGCGGGTAGTAATAGCGGTAACGGCAGCGCCTTATTTGAATACATTTCCATCATGCGTCATTTTGAAAACTTACTTCGAGGCTTAGTCAGTACCGTCGATGTCTTTTACTTTATTTTGTTTATTGTTGGCTTTTTAAGCCTCAGTATTCGCCGATTAGATAACGACCGTTTACAAAAATGAAAATCTCACGCAAAGCACATCAATATATTCGATTACAAAACATCGCTTTTACGCTGTTATTTCTCGGCGTGATAGGGTTGCTGGCATGGCTAAGCACACAATATACAGCTCAATCAGACTGGACCGCTAACGGTAGAAATTCATTATCTAGCCCCAGCATTCAACTCCTAAAAAAATTAAACAAACCCATTGAAATAACTGCTTACGCGTCTGAAAGCGACATTTTACGTCAGCAAATTTCTGAACTCGTTGCAAAATACGCGCATCATAAAACCGACGTCTCGCTCAATATTGTTAACCCTGATATGCGTCCTGATCAGGCACGTGAAGAGGGCATCACCAGTGACGGTGAATTGATCATTCGATATAACGATAAGCGTGAATCTCTTCAACAACTCAACGAGCAAGCATTAACAAATGCACTGCAACGGCTCGCTAATAGTGATCAGCGTTGGGTAGTTTTCTTAACCGGTCATGGCGAACGAAATCCAGCTGGCCAAGCAAACTTTGACTTTGGCGTATTTGCAGCCGAACTTAAAAACAAAGGTATTAATAGCCAAACAATAAATTTAGCGGCCACACCATCAATCCCGACTAACACCTCATTGTTAGTAATAGCTGACCCACAAGCTCAGTTTCTCAACGGCGAAGTGACTATTATTGAGAACTACCTCGCTAGTGGTAAACCCTTATTATTACTCAGTGAACCCAACCAATCTGCCATTGTCGAACCCTTAACAAAACAGCTTGGCATTGAGCTGCTACCCGGCACGGTTGTTGACGCAACCACGCAACTGTTCGGTATAGATGAGCCTACTTTTGCCTTAGTGACACAGTACCCAGACCATCTGGCCACGAAACACCTACAGGCGATGAGTTTATTTCCCGGTGCTGCTGGTTTGTTTGTTTCAGGCAATAACAAGTACACAGCCGAACCTTTCTTGTCTACATTAGAACGCTCTTGGACAGAAACCGGCCCTATTGAAGGGCAAATAAAATTCAATCCAAATACTGACGAGAAACAAGGCCCCATTACCATCGGCTATACACTAAGTCATACAAACGACCTAGCTAAGCAGCAACGAGTTGCTGTTATTGGAGACGCTGACTTCTTATCTAATTCTTTTCTTGGCAATGGGGCTAATTTAGATCTCGGCATAAGCCTGGTTCAATGGTTAAACCACGACGACTCATTAATTGATATTCCAGCAAAAACAGCGCCTGATACTGTTTTAGAAATAGATGAAACATGGTCACTCATTTTTGGTTTGGGGTTTTTATTTGTACTACCCAGCCTCTTTATTATCAGCGGCCTTGTCATTTGGGTTAAACGTAAAAAACGTTAAACCATGAAAAACCGCCTCATCCTCAACCTATTACTTGCGACTATTCTCATCGCCTTAGGTGTTATTACGTGGCTAAAACCAGGCCAACAAAATTCACCCATCAGCCCTATTACTGCATTAGATATCAATGCTATTCAACATATAAAAATAACCCGCAAAAAAGCTCAAACCATAGAGTTACAACGCGTTAAAAACAAATGGTTTATCATAAAACCTGTAGAAGCCTTAGCGCTTGCAGGAAAAATTGAGCGACTACTTAAAATATCCCAAATTGTCCCAGCTGTAACTTACCCGTTAGACAATACCTCACTTGATAAATTCGGCTTAAACACTCCAGTGGCGCAACTGTCTTTTAACAATGAGACGTTAAACATTGGCAACACTGAAAGCGTTCACTCACGCCGCTACGTTAGCCATGAAACACAGCTCTTTTTATTAGACGACACCTTTTTACACCACCTAACTGCCCCGGTTGATGCTTATATAGACACACGATTGCTACCAGATAGCAATCAAATCACAGGCTTGCAAACACCGCAAATAACACTACAGCGTCAAGCAGACAATACCTGGAAAAACCCGCAGACTCCTTCCGTTGAGCTATCATCTGATGCTGTTCAAATGTTACTTGATGAATGGCGCTTTGCACGCGCCATTAACGTGAATACCATAGTCAACCAAACACCTGGTAAACCAGTGATGATTTCTTTCAGTGAAGGTCCATCGTTAAACTTTAAACTCATTGAACAACAAAACAACGTCATCTTAATATCAACTGTTAATAAACTAGCGTATACGTTTAGCCAGGCAAAATATAAGAAGATGACGACATTACCTACGCTAGGCGATCCCGATGCCTGAATTACCCGAAGTTGAAACAACCCGTCGCGGCATTGCGCCCCATATCGAGGGTCAGCACGTATCAACAGTGATTGTGCGACAAGGCAAATTACGCTGGCCTGTCAGCCCAGAAATTTCAACCTTGCTTCCCGGACTTAGCATTAATCAAGTCAGGCGTCGCGCCAAATATCTATTACTGGATACCGATAAAGGCACCTTGATCATTCACCTTGGTATGTCCGGTAGCTTACGTATTACTGACGCAGCGACTGAGCCTGAAAAACACGAACATATCGACATTATTTTTTGCAACAATACGTGCTTACGTTACAAAGACCCTCGACGTTTTGGGTCATTTTTATGGTCATCATCCCTCGTTGATGAGCATAAATTAATTCAACATTTAGGACCTGAACCTTTATCCGAATTGTTTAATATTGACGATTTTTATCCAAAGATTCAATTGAAAAAAGCGCCCATCAAGAGCGTTATTATGGATGGGCACATCGTTGTAGGCGTTGGTAACATCTATGCCAGTGAAGCACTATTTCAAGCAGGCATTCACCCTAAACGTGCAGCCAACAATATTTCTAAAAAACGGCTCAAAAATTTAGTTTCAGCCATTAAAAACATTTTGACTCTTGCCATTGAGCAAGGTGGAACAACATTAAAAGACTTCGTTAACAGTAGTGGCAACCCGGGTTATTTCCAACAAAGACTTAACGTTTATGGGCGTGCCAATAAACCTTGTCCAACATGCAATGCTCTTATCAAGCAAATCGTTATTGCACAACGGTCTACCTTTTATTGTCCACACTGCCAACGCTAAATCTCTTCGATTTATAACGTTATCTCCTTTATGAAAAAACTCTATTCTTTATTGGGCATAGCTCGGTAATTCCTATAAAGTTATAAGCCTAAGGAGAGCGCATTTGTTTCAAGTAAAGAATAAATTTATTAGGCAATTATTTGGCAGTTTTATGGACTTACTGCCTATTTTTGTGGTGATTTTTGTTTTTCAACTATTCATCCTGCATAAACCTATTCCTAACTTGGGAGATATTGCCGTTGGTACGGCCTTTGTTGTGCTGGGCCTCACCTTATTCATACAAGGTCTGGAAAAAAGCCTTTTTCCGATTGGCGAAACCATGGCTTACGCATTTTCAAAGAAAGGCAGCATATCTTGGTTACTCTTATTTGCCTTTTCTTTAGGATTTGGTACCACAGCCGCTGAACCTGCTTTAATTGCAGTCGCTGATGAAGCGGCGCGTATCGCTGCTGACGGCGGTATGATTGAGCAAACAGAACTTGCAAAAAATGACTATGCATTTGGTCTTCGCTTTACTGTCGCCTTCTCGGTGGGTATTGCCATCTTATTAGGCGTGCTAAGAATTATCCGTGGCTGGCCACTGCATTATTTGATCATCCCGGGCTACATGGGTGTTGTGATCATGACTTTCTTTGCACCAGACGCCATCATTGGCATCGCTTATGATTCCGGTGGCGTTACCACGTCTACCATCACCGTACCGTTAGTCACTGCTCTTGGCGTTGGTTTGGCTTCAGCCATTAGGGGACGCAACCCCATGACCGATGGCTTTGGCCTCATTGCCTTTGCCTCACTCACTCCCATGATATTCGTGATGGCCTATGGGATGATTTTATAATGAGCTTATTAAACGAAATATTATCCACTTTATTAAGCACACTTCGAGATGTAACACCCATTATCCTTGTCATTGTTTTTTTTCAATTGGTTGTTATTAGAAAGCCATTTAGCCACTTTAAAAACCTTGTGACGGGCATGTTTTACGTCATCTTAGGCATGACTTTTTTTCTTGTTGGTTTAGACAAAGCTCTTTTCCCGCTGGGAACAACCATGGCTGAGCAATTAACCAACCCCAACTTCATCAACCCCTCTACCGACCAAAGCATTTCTATTGCTTGGCAAGACTATTATTGGGTGTATATTTTCGGCGCTTGCATTGGCTTTGCAACCACCTTAGCAGAACCCGCATTAATCGCAGTAGCCATCAAAGCACAACAAATTTCTGGTGGCACGATTAAGGCGTGGTATCTACGGCTAGCTGTTTCTATTGGTGTTGCTGTAGGAATTTCTCTAGGAACTTATCGAATTGTGACGGGCATAGATTTATACGTGTTCATTATCGCAGGCTATATCATCGTTATTATCCAAACCATTTTTTCACCAAAGCTCATTATCGGTCTGGCTTATGATTCTGGCGGCGTTACCACCTCAACCGTTACCGTACCGTTAGTCACTGCCCTTGGCATTGGTCTAGCGTCAAGCATACCCGGCAGGAACCCTTTACTAGATGGCTTTGGCCTTATTGCCTTCGCCAGTCTTTTCCCCATTATGGCCGTACTCGCATACGCTCAATTTGCTGATTGGATAAACAATCGAGCACGGCTCAAGCAAACAAACCAAGAAGGAGAATAGAGTGCATTTTAAACTTATTATCGTCTTTGTTGACGACAACAAAACCGACAAAGTGCTTAAAGCCGCTAGAGAAGTTGGTGCAACAGGCGCGACTATTATCAACAATGCTCGCGGTGAAGGCATCAAAAAACAGAAAACATTTTTTGGACTAAACCTAGAAACACAGCGTGACGTTTTATTGTTTTTGGTTGAAGAACACTTGTGCCGAAAAATTATTGAAGAAATCTCCCGTGCAGGCTTATTCGACGAAGAACCCGGCAGCGGCATCGCCTTACAAATTGACGTTGAAGATGCCATTGGCGTTTTACATCAAGCAAAAGAAATTACACAATCCATTGAGAGCGACCTATGACTGATAAAAAATTAATAAAAGTACGTGATGTAATGAAAACAGATTTCCACATGATTGATGGAACAGCTACGATTACTGAAGCCATTAGAATGATGAAAAAAAATACCACCTCTGTATTGTTCGTTAATAAATTCAATGAACATGATGAATATGGCGTGATCAATGCGGGCATTATTGCCAGACTCGTGCTGGCAAAAGATAGAGCACCGGACCGCGTCAATGTGTATGAAATTAATGAGAAACCACTTATTAACGCACACCCAGATATGGATATTCGCTACTGCTCCCGTTTATTTGCACGCTATAACTTAATGCGCGCCCCCGTGATGGAGGGAGGTGAAATTATTGGTGTCGTCAGCCCTATCCAATTAGTTTTAGATGGTCTGTGTGAATTAACGGGGATTTGATAGGCAACATAACAAGCGTCACCAAACCTGACCGTTACTTTCCTCGAATCAGTCATTTTAAATTTTAACAGTGGCATCCTTCCCTAGCCCCGTCAGAATCAGAAGCATTTTTAAATACCGATGGCGCACAGGGTTGATTGCTTGGTGTGCAAAACGATTGCACTGAGCGGCTATATCCATCTCAATCAGGATAGACTGGGGCTAATATCAATGCGTTATCTTTTAGCATCGCTCGGTTCAAAATATGCTCAACAAACTCTCTAAAACAGAAGAAAACACCGAGGGTTTTAACTTTACACAGAAAACTATAACGACGACATTAGCTCGTTATATTTAATCCAGCGAACTCATTTTCAACTAGACCCATCATGCCTTAACCATGACCAAACCTAATCGATCACACCCTTGCTTCTCCAAGTACTTCTCTTAATGCCGGCTCAGTAACACAAACAACCTACTTCGTCACCTCAACCTTAGCGCTACCGAATGCCCTTGGGTCACTCGCTGAAAACGTCTCTTTGGATGTTTTGTCTCTGAAAATTGCCTGCATATTGCCGTAAGGTCTACCCACAGATTCTAATTCATGACCAAATTTCCGTAATGCATCCATCACCTTATCACTCAAGCCGTTCGGTTCATATTGAATAACATCAGGCAAATATTGATGATGAAAACGTGGCAACGACACCCATGACTCTGGCTTATTGCCTTTTTCGGCATCTAATATACCGAGCAATACCATGCTGATAATTCGACTTCCACCTGGTGTGCCTAATACCCCTATTTTTTCCTTCGTTTCAAAAAATGTGGGCGACATGCTCGATAACATTCGCTTACCCGGTTCTATTGCATTGGCTTCACCACCCACTAAACCATAAACATTTGGCGTGCCTGGCTTTATTGAAAAGTCATCCATTTCATCATTAAGCAACACGCCTGTACCGTCCGGTACAAAGCCCGACCCAAATGGATAGTTAATAGACAAAGTAGCCGCTACGCGGTTTCCATCTCTATCAATTACTGAAAAATGCGTGGTGTCATGGCCCTCTATTTCATTAAGGCCTGTCAAATGCTGACTTGGTGTTGCTTCATTTAGTTTCAAATCTGCTGACACTTTATGTGCGTAGGATTTTTTTGTTAATTCATCCGTTGGTACGGATACAAAATCACTGTCACCCATGTATAAAGCTCTATCACGGTAGGCACGTCTCATGGCTTCTACCACAACGTGAATACGTGTCGCTTCATCCATGCTGGTTAAGTCGTATTGTTCTAAAATATTCAACGCAACAGATAGAACCAAACCACCGGATGATGGCAATGTTGCCGTTGTTACCTTTATGTTTTTATAATCAATCACAATCGGTGCGCGTTCTTTTACTGTGTAATTGGCTAAATCTTGTTTACTCCAAATTCCACCGTTTTGCTGCACGCCAGAAACCAACTTATTGGCCACTTCCCCTTTGTAAAAGCCATCAAACCCATATTTTGCAAGCAATTCCAACGTATCTGCTAAATCTGATTGCTTAATAAGCGTGCCGACTTCAGGCGCTTCCCCATCAACCAGAAAAACCGCTCTTGCCGCTTTATTAGAAGCCAACACCGGCTGACGAAATTTAGCTAAACGTTGGTAGTGCTCATTAACCGAAAAACCCGTGTCAGCCAATTTAATCGCTGGTTGCAAGCTGTCTGCCAATGGTAATTGCCCATATTTTTCAGACAAATGTACTAAGGCAGCAGGTAGTCCCGGAATGCCAGCCGATAACGCGCCATTTACCGAGGCATTTTTTATCGGCTCACCCTGTTCATCCAAATACATATCCCGAGAGGCCGCTAAGGGCGCAACTTCACGGCCATCAACCATCACCTGCTTCCCATCACTGGCCCGATGTAACAACCAAAAACCACCACCCCCCATTCCTGAGCCAAAAGGCTCTACTACCGCAAGGGCCGCACTCACCGCAACGGCTGCATCAAATGCATTTCCGCCTTGGTTTAAAATATCAAGCCCTGCTTGAGTCGCTGCAGGGTGAGCACTAGCAATAGCCTGTGTTTGTGATGTTGTTGAAACGTTCTGACACGCCGCTAACGTAAAGAAAACACCCACTAACAGAAAAGTTTTTCTCATCATTTTAAGCCTCATTTGCTGCCATCAAGTGATTATATTTTTGCAGAAGCTGTTCTTGAGATTCTTTATTATTTGGATCTTTTGGGATACATTCAACCGGACAAACCTCTACACACTGAGGCGTATCAAAGTGCCCAACACATTCCGTACACAAGTGAGAATGTATTTCATAAATCTCTTCACCCATAAAAATGGCATCATTTGGGCATTCAGGCTCGCACACATCACAGTTAATGCATTCATCAGTAATCAATAACGACATAATTAACTCAGTTTATTTAAAATAATTTTTTCGATTTCAGCAGGAACAAAGTTGCTAATATTTCCACCATATCGGGCTATATCACGTACCAACGTTGAGGATACATCACCCCACTCGGGATCCGTTCTTAAAAACACCGTATCTAACTCGGGCATCATTTTCCTATTCATCCCTGCCATTTGAGACTCATATTCAAAATCTGCGATACTTCGTATCCCTCTAACGATAACACGAGCGCCGTGTTTTTTTGCTAAATCAACGAGCAAGCCATCGAAAAAAACCACCTCAACATTCGCCGTTGTTGAAAACGCATTTTTCGTCATATCTAGACGCTCTTGGCTATCGAATAATGGTGATTTCCCTGCGCTCTTAGCGACCGCAACCACTACCGAATCAAACAACTCGGCTGCACGTTTAATAATATTAATATGACCATTTGTTAACGGGTCGAAAGTGCCCGGATAAATTGCTTTATTCGCCATCTAATTCTCGCTGATATAAATAATAGGTCACTTGACCCGCCTTTTTTCGTCGATGCTCAAGCCAATTTTTTGGCAGAAAATCTAACGCTAACGTACTTTCACATTCTAAATAGATAACGGCATCATCCGACAAGTAGCCACTTTCCTCAAGACGTTTCACACACTCAATCAACTCCCCTTGATTAAATGGTGGATCAAGAAAAACGATGTCAAATGAGCTATCCGTTTCTTTACGTTTAGCTTTAAGAGCATCTAACGCCGGCCTATGCATCAATTGCACATTAGCTGCCTGCATTATCTCTTTGTTCGTTCGTAATGCTTTCACAACTCTACTATCTTGCTCGACCATTAACACATGACGCGCACCTCTTGAGGCCGCTTCGAAACCAAGCGCACCACTACCCGCATAAAGGTCTAAACAATTAGACTGCGGCAAATAGGGTTGCAGCCAATTAAATAATGTTTCACGAACGGGATCTGTTGTTGGTCGCAAACCATCAATACTTGGAAATTCAATTTTGCGCCCACGCCATTGCCCCCCAATAATACGAACGCGATTCCCCTTAGCCGCCATCAGTTTTCTTGATCGACCGCTTGCCCAACCGTTACCATCACCATACTACTCATGATTACTCGACGTTGAAACGCCTGCGTTATTTGCTCTTGCGTAACAGCCGCTACTTTTTGCGTATAGCTGTTTAAATAATCTAACGGTACACCACTGGTTACAATACCCACAACATTAGCTAATAGTTTTTTATTACTATCTAACTTTAGCGCGAAACCACCCATAATATTCTTTTTCGCCGCCGTTAGTTCTTCCTCTGTTGGCCCGTTTTGAATGAATGTTTCCAGTGTCTGTTTAACAGCCGTTGAAGCTTCTTTTACTTTTTCGTTGCGCGTTTGCAAGCCCATCAAAAAGGGACCTTTTTGCCTCATCGGATGAAAATAACTATAGGCACTATAGGCCAAGCCTCTTTCCTCACGAATTTCTTTAACAATGCGTGAACTAAAACCACTGCCACCTAGAATATGATTGCCTACATATAAAGGAAAATAATCAGCGTCGTTTTGCTTTAACACAGGCAAACTGTACATTAAATGTGTTTGCTGAGAAGGATATTCTTGATGTATCGTTTTACCTTCCTCTTGCAAACTAACCTCGGGCAGCAAGCTTGCTTTTTCGCCCGCAGGTAAGCGGCCAACTAGTTCGTGCACCATCATTTTCGCTTGTTCCTTCGTCACACCGCCAACTAAAACAACCGTAAGATTCTTAGCCACATAATATTGTTGATAGAACTGCTTAAGATCACCAACTTTAAGAACACTAACCGTTTCCTCAACACCCTGTATTGCATTAGCGTAGGGGTGGTTATTATATATCTCACGATATAAGGCTAATTGCGCCAATGTTGCTGGCGATTCTTGGCGCCTTTTTATGCCTAATAAAGTTCGTTCTTTTTCTCTATTAAAATCCACATCCGGAAAGTCGGGCTTGTTGAGCACATCGTTTAAAACAGCCCATGATGTTTTTAAGGCTGTATTATCCGTTAAACTTCGATAGCTAATCGACGTGAAATCACGCGATGTAGACACCCCCATTTGCGCGCCAACACTCTCCAGTTTTTCTGCTATTTGTTGTGCGCTTTGTCCTGCTGCTCCTTGGTCTAACAAAGCACTCGTTAATGCAGCCACACCATTTTTATTGGCATCTCTTGCACTCCCTGCATCAAACACTAACTGGGCATCTAATATAGGCAACCCGTCTGTCGGAACAAAATAAACGCTCGCGCCATTATCTGTTTTCCAGTGCTGAATAGTTGGCACAGCTATGGATTGCGCACTGATCAGCAGGAGTACAAAGCCTAATGGTGTTACTAGATTAATTCTCATTGGAAGTTTCCTCTGGCTGCATATGCACCACGGTCAAATGATCCTCAATAAGATATTTATTAGCAACGTCTCGTAGCTGTTGCGCTGTCACGCCCTTAACTTTATCGACATACTCGTCAGCTTTATGCCAGCCAACACCTACTGTTTCCAACATGCCTAATTGCATCCCTTGATAAAAGTTTGAATCTTTTTCATACACCGATGACGCGATCACTTGCGCCTTAATACGGTTCAACTCTTTTTCCTCAACCAAGTTTGTTTGCAATTGTTTAATTTGTTCTAGTAAAGCCTCTTCAAGCTGTTTTGCACTGCGCCCTTGTACTGGTGAACCATCAAACAAAAACAAGGTAGGCAAGCGTGCATTCATGTCATAACCTGCGCTAGCACTCGATGCCACTTGCGAGCCGCGTATTAAATTTGATGCTAATCGGGCACTATTACCCCCACTTAAAATTCCTGATAAAACTTCCAGCGCATAAACATCAGCGTCATCATCAACTGAATTCAACACGGGAACTTTATAGCCCATCAATAAATACGGCACCTTCGCTTTCTGCTTAACAATACTTCGACGAATACCAAGTTGTGGCACTTCAATACGTTTCTTAATCGGCTTAAAAACGGCTGCAGGAATAGGCCCAAAGTACTTTTCGGCTAAAGCAAATACGTGTTCCTTTTCGACGGAACCCACAATAACCAAGGTTGCATTATTAGGTGAATACCATTGTTTGTACCAATCCGCCAAATCCACCAATTTCATATCTTCTAAATCCTGCATCCAACCAATAATAGGGTTTCGATAAGGACTACTCGTATACGCTAACGCTTTAAAATATTCATAGGTTTGCCCCTGCGGTTTATCCTCAGTACGCATACGCCGCTCTTCCATAACGACTTGCAACTCTTTTACAAACTCTTTTTCTTGCAGTTTTAACTTCTGCATTCGCTCAGCCTCAAGCTTCATGCTCACTTCAAGCCGAGACGCTTCCATTGTTTGAAAGTAAGCCGTGTAATCAGCTCCCGTAAACGCATTTTCTCGGCCACCATTGTCGGCAATTATTTTTGAAAACTCACCCGGCTCAAGGTTATCCGTTCCTTGAAACATCATATGTTCCAAAACATGGGACAAACCGGTAATGCCATCGTGTTCGTAACTAGCACCCACTTTATACCAAATCTGTGACACCATGACCGGCGCACGATGATCTTCCTTAACCAGTATTTTTAAGCCATTTTTCAGCACTTTTTCGTGTACCATATTAGGCAGAATTTCTGGCGAGGCAAAACTGTTTAGTGAATAGACAATATTCACAATAAAAACCGCTACTGATAACTTTCTCATTTGCTCTCACCTAACCATAAACGAATTTAGAACGGGGATTTTACGATAAAGTTCCCTCGGAAAGACACAATATCATGTTTGGATTTGGCAAAAAAAAAGATACCGATGTTCCTGAGCGATCTTCAGTTAAAGAAACTAAAGAAGGTTTCTTTGGCCGCTTAAAAAATCAATTAACTAAAACACGCGACGGACTAACTGGCGGTTTAGGCCATTTATTTTTAGGGAAAAAACAAATTGACGATGATTTGTTTGAAGAACTCGAAATGTTGTTGCTAAGTGCTGATGTGGGTATTGAAGCTAGCCAGAAAATAATTTCAAACTTAACCCAGCGCGTCGCCCGCAAACAACTATCAGACCCACAGGCTTTAACTCAAGCTCTGCAACAAGAAATGCTCTCTATTCTAGAGCCCAACCAGCAAACCTTAAACATACCTGAACGTGATACTCCGTTTGTGATTTTAGTGGTTGGCGTTAATGGCATGGGCAAAACAACCACCATTGGTAAACTGGCCAAACGCCTACAAGCCGAAGGTAAGAGCGTGATGTTAGCCGCTGGCGATACCTTTAGAGCCGCTGCGATTGAGCAACTGCAAGAATGGGGTACACGTAATAATATTGAGGTTGTCGCTCAACATACGGGAGCTGACTCAGCCTCAGTCATTTATGATGCATTTGAAAAGGCTAAGGCTCGCAAAATTGATGTCTTACTCGCTGATACCGCTGGCCGTTTACATACTCAGGCAAATCTGATGAACGAACTCAGTAAAATCAATCGTGTTATTAAAAAAATAGATGAAACTGCACCACACGAAACAATGCTCGTTCTTGACGCCGGCACGGGACAAAATGCGTTAGCACAGGCTAAGCACTTCGACAAGGCAACGCCTTTAAGCGGCATTACCTTGACAAAACTAGATGGCACGGCAAAGGGTGGTATCATTTTCGCCATTGCCAATCAATTTAAATTGCCTATTCGTTTTATTGGTATTGGCGAGGGTATTGACGATTTACGTCCATTTGATGCAACCGAATTCACTAACGCTTTATTTGAAAAATCTAGCGACAACGTTTAATTAGCCATGCTGCAATTTATTAACGTCAGTAAACGATACTCAAGCGGTGCCGACGCACTTAAAAATGTTAATTTTGAATTGCAAAAAGGCGAAATGGCTTTTCTAACGGGTCATTCTGGTGCGGGTAAAAGCACCTTACTCAAACTAATTGCAATACTTGAGCGCAGCACTCAAGGCCAAGTTATGCTGGATAACCAAAATATTGGCCGCCTTTCCAAACGAAACGTTCCCTATGCTCGACGCAAAATCGGCATGATATTTCAAGATCATCGCCTACTGCATGATCGGACTGTTTTTGATAATGTTGCCCTCCCTTTGATTATTGCAGGACTTGATCGCCATGAGATTCAGCGACGTGTTCGAGCTGCGCTTGATAAGGTTAACCTTCTTGGTAAAGAACAACGTTATCCGATCACTTTATCGGGTGGGGAGCAACAACGTATTGGAATAGCGCGCGCTGTGGTTAATAGGCCGCCAATGATTTTGGCAGACGAACCCACTGGCAACTTAGACCCTGCTTTATCAGAAGAAATCATGCAATTATTTGAGCAATTCAATCAAGTCGGCGTTACCGTGCTGGTTGCTAGTCACGACATATCGCTTATTCAGCGTATGGGTTATCGAACCTTGCAGCTTTCCCAAGGTGAAATGGTGAATAAAGATGGCTAGTCGTCGCGGTAATATTCAAAGGCCCATGCGTTCATTCAACCTACGCTCATACTTACTCATTCATCTACACACCTTCTTTGCCAGTCTAGGACGCTTCTCTAGAGCGCCGTTTAACTTCATGATGACGGTTGGCGTTATCGCCATTACCTTATCTCTTCCCTCTGGCTTACTGGTGTCTATTAATAACCTTAAATCACTGAGCGGACAGGTTGATTTAAATAACAATATTTCATTGTTTCTTAATCAATCTGTTAACCTCGAACAGGCAACTCAATTAACCACCTCATTAGCCAACAATGAAAAAATCACGCAGGCGATATTAATTAATAAAAATGCTGCCTTAGAGGAATTCCGCCAATATAGCGGGTTTGGCTCAGCCATCAGCGTACTTGAAGACAACCCGCTACCTCACGTTATTCAAATAACACCCATTGCAACTTTTAATAACCCAGTTGCACTTAAATCACTGGTAGATGAACTCAAACAACAAAACGATATTCAACTTGTTCAAATGGATATGGGGTGGCTTGATCGTTTAAACGGCATTCTCAATATTGCTCAACGTGGTGTCAGCATCATTACTATTTTACTCGGCCTTGCCGTGCTATTAATCGTCAGTAATACGATTAGACTAGAACTGCAAAATCGACAAGATGAAATCGATATTACTCGACTCGTGGGCGCAACACGCTCATTCATTATGCGCCCTTTCATTTATAGCGGGTTTTGGTATGGGTTCCTTGGTGGTGTATTCGCCTGTATACTCGTTAACTTAGCTATTTGGCTTATTGATGGTCCAGCAAGCTCACTTGCTAATTTATACAATAGCGCTTTCAACCTAACATTCATGCCTTTTTCTCACGCCATGTTATGGATTCTTTTCTCTATTTTTCTTGGCATAAGCGGTTCTTGGATAGTGGTTAGTCGGTATTTATCTGAATTAGAAAACTGACTGCTTAAACCCTCTAAATTGCTTTATAAACTGAACTTTTGCTATAATTAGCAGTCTTATACTATGAGTGCTAAATTAATTGACTGCACGATTGGAGGGATAATATGACACACGCTTTGGCATTACCTAATCACCTATCAGCTGGATCCTTAGATGCTTATATTGCATCTGTTTCTTCTACGCCTGCTTTAACTGCTGAGCAAGAAAAGGACTTAGCAAATCGTTTAAGAAATGAAAATGATCTGGAAGCTGCGCGTACGCTCGTATTATCTCACATGCGCTATGTCATCCACATTGCTAGAAGTTATAGCGGTTATGGCCTCTCGCTCCCAGACCTTATTCAAGAAGGTAGTATTGGCTTAATGAAAGCCGTTAAACGCTTCGACCCCGATATGGGCGTAAGGCTTGTTTCATATGCCGTGCACTGGATTAAGTCCGAAATTCATGAATTTGTTATCAAAAACTGGCGCATTGTTAAAATCGCGACGACAAAAGCCCAACGCAAATTATTTTTTAACTTAAGAAAACAAAAAAAGAACCTTGCGTGGTTAAATGAAAATGAAGCTGACGCTATAGCTAATGACCTTGGCGTTGATAAATCTGCCGTTTACGAAATGGAAAAACGTTTAAGTAATTTTGATATGGCGTTTGATGGCCACCAAGATGACAATGCTGATGCCGACGAAATCACGCATACGCCGGCCACTTTCATTACCAAAGAAGAACACGACCCTGCCAGTGTTATTGAAACGACTAACGATAAGGCTTATGAGTCATCACGATTGAACAGCGCACTTAATAAATTGGATGACCGTAGTCGTTCAATATTAGCTGAGCGCTGGTTAAGTGAAGAAAAGTCCACCTTGCATGAATTAGCCGATAAATACCAAGTGTCCGCTGAACGCATTCGTCAGCTAGAAAAAAATGCGATGAACAAGGTTAAACAAGAGTTAATTGAATACAGCCCTAGTTAAAATATTGCCAACATTGGCGATAAAGTTATTTATCTAGGTTTCAGGCGTAAGGTTAATTGTTTATTTACCTGCGACATTTCAATATGCTTTAAAAAACTCATGCCTAATAACACCGCTTTTCCATCCATGTGAGGGTTAATATGAGCCGCAACGTTATTTAACTTAATGGAGCCGAGTGCGACCGAATCAAGAATAACTCGATAGACAATAATATCCCCATTAGCGGTTCTCGTTCTTTCCGGGTGGCCTTCTGTTAAGTTCATTTCCTCAGCCACTTTAGCCGGAATACTAACGTTAGTTGCCCCCGTATCTAATACAAATGTAGCCCAATGATCGTTCAACTTACCATCAGCAATATAGTGCCCTTGCCTATTTTGCATAAGCGTTACCTCTGCGCTTCCATTAGCTGTATAGCTGGCAACAGGGTCTTTATTAGGGTTAGATTGCTGCTCAAAGTAGCGATCAAAGCCAATGGCTAACATAGCCAAAAGACCAATCCACGCTAATGACACCATCACTTTTGATATTTTATTATTTGGCTCTATACTTTTCATATGACGGGAGTCTAAAGACTCGACATTAATAAAGCATATAAACTAAGTAATAAAAACTCAAAGGCCCAATCGATTAGTCATAAAATTAGATGTAATGATCGATCAACAACACTGCAAAAAGCACCATTAAGTAAACAATAGAATACTTGAACGCTTTCATTGCAATCACATCATCTGCCGTTTTCTTTAGAAGCAGTGCGTAATATAAAAAACCTAGACCTAGACCTACTGCCGTTACCAAATAAAGCACCCCGCTCATCCCTGTCAAATAGGGTAGCAAGCTGACCAATATTAATAAGACTGTGTAAAAAACAATATGTAGTCTTGTAAAATCAGCACCATGAGTCACCGGCAGCATCGGAATATCTGCTTTCGCATATTCATCCCTTCGCGCCACAGCTAAGGCCCAAAAGTGCGGGGGCGTCCAAATGAAAATAATTAAAAATAATAAGAGTGCATGTGGGTCAATCGTTCCAGTGACAGCACTCCAACCCAAAACAGGGGGCGCTGCACCTGCAGCACCGCCAATAACAATATTTTGGGGTGTAGCATGCTTTAAATAAACCGTGTAAATAACCGCGTAACCTATTAACGAAAGAAATGTTAAAAAAGCGGTTAACTCATTCACCAAAAACATCAATACCAGCATTGCAATGATACCGATAGTAAAAGCAAAACCTAGTACTTGATTTCCGTTCAAATCCCCATGCGGAAGTGGTCGCCCTTTTGTACGCGCCATTTTCGCATCAAACTTCTGATCTAAATAATGATTAATAGCGGCTGCAGATGAAGCGGCAAGGCCAATCCCAATCGTGCCAAAAATAAGTGGCTGCCAAGGCACCATACCAGGCACGGCCAAAAACATACCGACCACGGCAGTAAAAACAATCAGCATAACTACTTTAGGCTTACATAGTTCGTAGTAACTTTTCCAGTTCATATTATTCGTTGAATGATTAATCGTTTGTTCAGTCAAAGTTAAACCCTAATTATAATGTTGTTTTATTAAGCCGAAAATTTACATAAACCACACTAAGAAGCAGTAAAGCTGCAACAGCATTATGCGCTACAGCAACATGTAGTGGCAAACTTAACAAAACATTCAATATCCCAAGTAAGACCTGTATCAACAATAAACCGCCTACCATCAACGCTTCCTTTAGCGCACTCAGCTTGAAAAGAAAATAAGTCAATATGATGAACAACACTGTTGTCACCAAGGCCCCTATTCTATGCACCCAATGAATGGCTGCACGTGCTTCATTAGTTAATACGCCAAATTCGTAGTCGACCCCTAATCCACGCCATAAAACAAAGCCTTCTTTATAATCCACAGGTGGATTCCAGTTGTCACCAAAACACGTAGGGAAGTCTGGACAGGCTAATGCTGCATAATTAGTGCTGGTCCAACCGCCCAAAGCTATTTGCACCACTAAAATCACCAGGGCTACTACAGCTAATCGTTTCACAGGGCCTACTCTAGGTGCATTAGCCAACCGTTTTTGTCTAACTCTTAACAACAGTAGCAATAACAAACTAAGTGTCGCCAAACCTCCCAACAAATGGCTCATAACAATCACTGGTTTAACCAATAAGGTAACTGTCCACATACCTAAAGCGCCTTGAAACATCACTAATAATGATAAAAATGTGGTTAGACCACGTTGCCCCAATTCCGGTCGTTTCCACGCCATAATGGTCAATACTAAAATGACGAGGCCTAGCGTGCTTGCAAAGTAACGATGAATCATTTCTTTCCATGCTTTCGATACTTCTAAGGGACGTTCAGGGAAGTTTTCAGCCGCTTTTTCGTGACCTTTCTGTGTTGCATCAACAATCAAACTTCCATAGCACCCAGGCCAATCTGGGCAACCTAGCCCTGCATCAGATAGGCGAACATATGCACCTAAGACAACAACGAGTAAGGCCAGTAAAATGGCGAAAATAGTTAGGTTCCTAAACATATCGCTAACCTATTTGAGAAGCCTTAAATAGCAGCTTAAGATCTTTTTGAATACCATAAGGATCCGCATCTTGTTGGTATCGCATCATAATGTTTCCCAATGGGTCCATTAACAACATGTCACCATCGGACAGGTTGTTTACCTTGCTTTTTAATGTCTCAATGAGTTCATCATTCCAGCGAAACACGTTCAGCCCAGGCGCTTTAGTAAGAAGATCACTCGCTATTCCATCCGACTTATCTAAATACACTCTTTTTAAACGCTTCGCATCTTTATTCAGCAGTACATTTAATTGATGAGCGATATGAACTGATTTCTGACAATTTTCCGCACATACACCATCAAAATCTAAATGAACGAGCACCCATCTACCTTTTAAGTCGCCCATATCTATCTCTGAGCCATTGACGACATAATCGCTAAGCTTAGATGCTACAGCCGGATTAATTAGCTCACCATAGTTTTTAGTCTCACCGCCTTCGAGCCAGTGTGGATTGTTGTATACGAGCCATGCTGAGATCACAGGCAAGGCAAACATGCCCGCAATAAATATAAGTTTCAATCTGTTTTTTATTACTTTATCCATTCTATTTTCTACCTAGTTTAATGGTTAATACAAAATAAATAATGACCCAAGCAGTGGCTAACGCAAACCATTGAAATGCGTAACCATGATGCTTTTCTGGGCCCATTCTCATTGGAACCCAATGACGATTATAGCCGTTGGGTTCTATTGGGTTTAATAAAATCTGATAAGGCATAATGCGATACCCTAGTCGTTCTTCTACATTATCCAGGTCGATAAGTTGAGTTACAGATGGCCAACCTTCTGACAACACGTCAGCTCCTTCAAGCCTAATGCCTACGCTTGGAAAGTGATCTAATTTACCCTTTATTGACGCACCAACGGCCGTTAAAGCCACATTAGGTAAAACACCTCTATCTGCTCCTGCAGCAACCCACCCTCTATTAATCAAAACCGCTTCAGATCCATTTAATTTCATTGGCGTCAGTACAAAATAGCCCACTCGTCCATCTTTTACCTGGTTATCAATTAAGATTTGATGACTCGTGTCGAGCCAGCCACTGGCTTTAACAGGTAAATAGCGCAAGTCATTATCAGTCAATTGTAGGGTAGATATATCAATTGAGTCCAAATTCATTCTGGCTGACTGTAAATCCAATATAGCCTGCTTCTCCTGCGCTCTATCTAATTGCCAATTACCAAGGCTAATCAATAACGCTAATATCAAAATAGCTAGCATTGATAAAAAATAATTCGCTTTAAATTGCATTTAATAAACTTATCATTGGTTTTAGTAAGAGTTTAAATCACAATATACGTTTCATTATTTGAGAACAACGTTATGCCACCCCTTATCAAGCTCCTCATTGTTTTAAGTTTATGTCTCATCATCTATAATCTTTTTAAAGCGCTCTATCATTTATCTAATAGAAAGTCCGCCCCCAAGGAAGTTGTTAAATCATTAGCTATTCGAGTTGGCCTTTCTCTCACACTATTTATTTCTTTACTACTTGCATCTTATCTTGGTTTTATCAAGCCCCATGGACTCCTACCTGCTCAGCACCCAGTCGATCAAGTTTCAACTAAATAACAATAAAAAAGGCGCTACCCTGTAGCGCCTTTTTATGATTTCTAACGTTAATTACAGCCAGTATACAAATACAAACAGGCCTAACCAAACCACATCAACAAAATGCCAATACCAAGCGGTTGCTTCAAAAGCAAAATGATTCTCTGGTGTAAAGTGCCCTTTAATACTACGGACAAGCATGACCGTTAACATAATTGCACCAACCGTCACATGGAAACCATGAAAGCCTGTCAACATATAAAAGGTTGACCCGTAGACACCTGTTCCCATTGTTAAGTTCAGGTCATGATAACCGTGGCTATACTCTAGCGCTTGCAAGCCAACAAATACAATGCCGAGAACAACTGTTAATATCAAACCAAAGATAAGTTGTTTACGTTTATTAGCAATTAATCCCCAGTGAGCCCAGGTCAGTGTTACCCCACTACTCAATAAAAGTAATGTATTTATTGCCGGCAGGCCCCAAGCACCCATTTTCTCGTATTGACCGCCTACCTCTCCTGGGCCATTGGTCGGCCACATCGCCTCAAAACCATTCCAGATATACTCATTCGTAATGGCACCCGAACCATCACCACCTAACCAAGGAACCGAAAAATTACGAATGTAAAACAGAGCACCAAAAAAAGCCGCAAAAAACATGACTTCAGAAAAAATAAACCAAATCATTCCGACACGAAAAGAAGCATCTTCACTACTTTTATAGGCGCCAGACTCACTCTCATCAATAACCTCACCAAACCAGCCAAACATCATATACACCAAGACTAAAAAACCAATCATAGTGACTATAGATGCTGATGGCGTATTGTTTAGCTGGGCTGAAAAACCACAAAAAAACAACATTAAGCCAATTGAACCAATAATGGGCCACTTAGCATCATGAGGAACGTAATACGCGTTTTCAGAAGACATAAATTTACCTATTCCAATTATTTATTATTAAAAGGCATTTATTCAACACCTTATTTATCGGTTAGAAATATAAACGAGCCGACATAAAAACTTAATGCTATTACGACCAGAATAGCTACTGTGATTATGTTTTTAGTCCGCTGTTTTTTCATATTTATTCCTGCCTAGCAAGCACTAGGCGTATACAATTTATTTAATCTCAGGTGCAGTTGAAAAGCTATGGTATGGCGGAGGTGAAGACAATGTCCACTCGAGACCTTCTGCGCCTTCCCAAACTTGATCAGTTGCTTTCTCCCCGCCTTTTATTGTCTTATAAACAATGAAGCAGAAGAACACTTGTGATAGACCAAAAGCAAAACCACCGATACTAGACCACATGTTAAATTCAGCAAACTGAACTGAATAATCAGGAATACGTCTAGGCATTCCAGCAAGGCCTAAGAAGTGCTGGGGAAAGAAAAGCACGTTTACTGAAATGGTTGATAGCCAAAAATGCCATTGACCCAATTTCTCGCTATACATATTGCCTGTCCACTTAGGAATCCAGTAATAAACTGAAGCCATAATCGAGTAAACAGCACCGGTTACCAACACGTAATGGAAGTGAGCTACAACAAAGTAGGTATCATGATATTGAAAATCAGCTGGAGCAATCGCTAACATCAACCCAGAAAAGCCACCAATAGTGAACATAATCACAAAACCAATGGCAAATAACATCGGTGTTTCAAAAGTCATTGAACCTTTCCACATGGTAGAAATCCAGTTGAACACCTTTACTCCAGTTGGCACCGCAATTAACATCGTGGCATACATAAAGAAGAGCTCACCTTGAAGCGGTAAACCCACAGTAAACATATGATGCGCCCAAACGATGAACGAAAGAAACGCAATAGATGATGTCGCATAAACCATCGAACTGTAACCAAACAATGGCTTACGAGCGAAGGTTGGAATAATTGCAGAAATTACCCCAAAAGCTGGCAGAATCAAAATATATACTTCTGGGTGTCCAAAAAACCAAAAAATATGTTGAAACAACACAGGGTCGCCACCACCCGCAGCACTAAAGAACGTTGTATCAAAAAAGCGGTCTGTTAACAACATGGTTACCGCGCCCGCTAATACTGGCATTACAGCAATTAACAAATAAGCGGTAATAAACCATGTCCAAACGAACAAGGGCATTTTCATCAACGTCATGCCGGGTGCACGCATATTTAGAATGGTCACGATCACATTAATAGCACCCATAACAGATGAAATACCCATCATATGAATGGCGAAAATCATAAATGGAAAACCGTTACCACCTTGTAACACTAGCGGTGGATATAGTGTCCAACCGCCTGCTGGCGCTCCACCATCCATAAAGAAGGTTCCCAGTAACATCGCAAATGCGAAAGGCAATATCCAGAAACTCCAGTTATTCATTCTAGGTAGCGCCATATCTGGACCACCAATCATAATCGGTAACATCCAATTTGCTAAGCCAACAAAAGCGGGCATAACCCCACCAAAAATCATCACTAAGGCATGAACAGTTGTCATTTGATTAAAGAAACCCGGATCAACAAACTGTAATCCAGGTTGAAATAATTCTAAGCGAATGACCATCGCCATTGCGCCACCAACCATAAACATGACTAACGCAAATATTAAATACAGCGTGCCAATGTCCTTATGATTTGTTGTGGTTACCCAACGCATTAAGCCTTTTGCTGGACCATGATCGTGATGATCGTCAAGTGAATCTGTAACAGTCGCCATTATCTGAATCTCCTAATTATCTTAATGCTGCAATATCGATAGGCTGCATAGCATCACCCACTTTATTGCCTAATGAATTTCGTTGGTATGTAATGATTGCGGCCAACTCTGTATCGCTCAATTGATCTTTAAACGCCGCCATTGCGGTGCCGGGCTTACCATTCATAACCAAATCAACATGCTGGTTAATGTCGCCTGTTACGATTGCACTGCCTGTGATTGCAGGGTAGATACCCGCCACACCTTCACCTTTTTGCAGGTGACAAGCAACACAGTTCGCCGTGTAAACTTTCTTACCTATATTCTTCAATTCAAGTGGGTCAATCTCTTCAATTACTGCTGTTTTTTCTGCTGTAGAGCCTGCTTTTTGTTCCGCTAGCCACGTTGCATAATCAGCTTCAGATTTAACCTCCACAACAATAGGCATAAACCCATGATCACGCCCACATAATTCCGCACATTGACCGCGATATACACCGGGTTCGTCAACTTTTACCCAAGCTTCATTAATAAACCCAGGAATTGCATCTTTTTTCCAACCAAAATCAGGAACCCACCATGAGTGAATAACATCACTTGCAGTTAATAAAAAGCCCACTTTTTTACCGACTGGAATGACTAATGGTTTATCAACATTAAGTAAATAGTTATCTACTGTTGCTGGGTCAATATCAGAACCAACTCGACGCGCTTCGTTACTCGCTGCATCTAGTGTACTAAAGAAGTCGACATCTTCACCGATATATTCATATCGCCACTTCCACTGATAGCCTGTTACTTTGATCTGCAAATCCGGCTCAGAAGAGTCATGCATATCGATTAGAACTGTAGTCGCAGGAATAGCCATAACGATTAAAATAATAAATGGTATGACCGTCCACACCAATTCAGCCGTCATACTTTCGTGAAACTGTGAGGCCACAGCCCCCCGTGATTTACGATGATAGATCATCGAATAAATCATTGCACCGAACACAATCACACCGATAACGACACAGACCCAAAGGATCAGCATATGCAAATCATAAACCTGTCTGCTAGTCTCAGTTACACCGACAGGTAAATTCAACCCATAATCCGCCCGCGCAATGCTTGACATAAAAGTCAATGCAGCTCCGCCAGCACAAAGTTGCTTTAGTTTATTCACAGAAAACATCTCCCTTATTTTTAGTACTTTAGTAGTAACTAGATATTGACACGATCAGCACTTATCCGAGCCATATCGTCAATTTTATCGTTATATTCGAACTATTTTTTATTGTTCGACCTCAATTTTCTCGCCCATCAAAAATCTAGGCAATATCGCATCGCAATTTAACGAAAATCGCTCAAACAATCAAGTAGACTCTCTACATTTCTTTGATCAACCGGCCTCTCACTCACTTTAGGCGACTGATAATCAAAGTAGCCAATACATCGAGATTTCATTTGTTCTTTGAGTGTCGCTATATTTGCATCTATTTCTTCAAAATTACCATTCATGTCATTTCCAACCCAACCGACTATTTGACAGCCTTTAGCTAAAATAGCGGCTTCGGTCAGTAGCGCATGATTGATGCACCCCAGCTTCAGACCAACCACCAGAATGACAGGAGCGCCCAACGACAATGCAAGGTCATCAAAACCCATCGTCCTATTTAACGGAACTTTCCAGCCACCCGCCCCTTCGATAATAACAACTTCAGATTGAAGCTTATGTTTAGCACATACAGACCGAAGAATTGACTCCTGTACCTCTACTCCCATCTGCTCTGCTGCAATATGCGGCGCTATCGCTGGTTCAAAACAATATGGGTTAACCTCTTGATATGAAAATTTTTGCGATGCCTCCTTCATTAAATTAAGTGCATCATCATTTTGCAACTGACCATTCACCCATTTTGCACCTGCTGCAACTGGCTTATAGCCTGAAACCTTAAGCTGGCGCGCTCGAAGTCCTCTGATTAACGCTGCAGCCACATATGTTTTCCCTACATCAGTATCGGTACCGGTTATAAAAAAGCTTGTTGACATTGAGTCCTCTGTTAAACGCATTACTTGTTTGCAGAAACATAAACCGCTTGAAAAGTAGCTGGAATCCCTTGCTCTGTGCGCAAGCACTCGTAAGTGTTCAACATCGCTTTAAAGGTTTGAACGCCCGTTAAACCGAGCCTACGACCTCGGTTCATATTATGCGCACCCATGCCCTTTAAACTCCGCATGAGCGCCTTTGGTGACTCGTAATACCTAACAATATCATCCGATACTATCGTTATATTTTTAAACCCTGCCAGCTGCAAATTTTGCCGTATAACATCGACATCTACAAATGAGTTCACATGGACAGCTTCATCAACCGCACCCCAAGACTCTTTTAATTCAAATAGCGTTGTCGGCCCGAATGTACTAAACACCAGCGCGCCACTTGAATGCAACACTCTATATGCCTGGCGAAAAACCGCCTCCAAATTTTCACACCATTGAAAAGCCAAATTAGATGTCATCATGTCAAACACCCCTTCATTGAACGGCAAACATTCAGCATCGGCGCAAATAAGCCCCTTTGCTTGATACCGGCCCAAATGATGCCGCGTTTGATATAACATGCCAACGGCTATATCCAACGCATATAACTGATCAACGCCACTCAAATGACTTAGTTTATTAGTTAAGTAACCCGTACCAGAGCCTATATCCAACACGCTACTAAATGAATATTGTTTTAATACGCCATGCGTCATTAATCGATCACCGATTAAGCGCTGCAACGATGTGAAATCGTTATAGCCTTGTGCCGCACCATCAAAGGACTGACGCACCATCTCTTTGCTGTAAGTCTTATCTTGTAACTTACCAATACTCACGATGTACGCTCAACTGGCAGCATAAATTGATCGAGTGCTTGCGACACATCAGAACGGTGTGACAAAAAAGGTACGTGTGCTGCACCCTCTATAGTCAATGTATCAATATTAGGGTTGATATGAAGGGACTGCTCAGCCACTTCGACGGGTACCAACTGATCCTTTTCGCCTAACACCATCAACATCGGACAAGTGAGATTTTTTAATAATTCTCGAAAATCCCCATGACACAACACATCCAAGCCACTAAAAAGCCCTTCAGACACCCCTTTATCACTTACTTTTACAATACTGCTGAGAAAGTCATTGAGTCTTTTAGATGACGCTAAGCCTTGTGTTTGCAACTTAATAAATCGTTTAATCGTTATTAAAGGCCTGCTCAATAACCCCCTAGAGAAAGCTTTCAGCGTCTCCTCTGATTGAGCACACCGCCATTGGTTTGATTGTACAAACTTAGCAGAACTTGCTAACAAAATAAGTCTGTTAACTCGCTGCGGGTATTTACCCGAATAAGCCAGTGCAACCATACCGCCTAATGACCAACCCAACACACTACACCGACTTGGTAATTGCGCCGCCATTGCTTCAAGCAATTGTGTCATCGTCCAGCGTTGACTATAATCACTGTCACCGTGACCTGGCAGTTCAACGCAAATCACACGATAGGATTTTTCTAAATCCGACAGCCAATCGCCCCACACCAAGTTATTCATAGCCCAACCATGTATTAACACAAGGCAAGGGCCCTTACCTGATTCTTGAATATTTAACCTCATCAACAAATAACCTCTTCAAGTCGAAGTAGCAGGTTATCCACTTGTGATTCTGAATGAATGGCTGACAAGGTAATTCGTAAACGTTCTGTTGATTTTCTAACGGTGGGGTGGCGAATAGCACCGACCAAAATTCCTTTTTCTTTCAAATAACTACTCGCGGACAGTACCGCTGAATTACTACCCAAAATAACTGGCTGAATGGGCGTTTCAGAGGGCATCAAGCTTAAGCCTAATTGTTCTGCACCGCGTCGAAACCTAACGACCAGAGATGTTAATTTATCTCGACGCCAAGTCTCTTGTTGAGCAATTTTCAAACTTTCTCGTGTAGCGGCCATTACAGCAGCCGGCATCGCTGTTGTGAAAATATAGGTACGCGCCTTTTGAATAAGTGTTTCGATTAGCTCCTCACTACCTGCGACGAAAGCGCCCGAGGTACCCAGCGCCTTTCCAAACGTCGCCATCAAAATGGGCACTTGTTGCTGACTAAGACCATACTTTTCAATTAAGCCAGCACCGCTTTCACCCAATACCCCCATACCGTGAGCGTCATCAATCATTAACATAGCTTTTGACTTTCCCGCCAGAACAACCAAATCTTTTATGTTCGCCTCATCACCGTCCATACTGAACACACCATCACTAACAATCAGTTTTTTATCAGCTGATGAGGTTTCAAGTAATTGCTGCAAACGACTCATATCACTATGCGAAAAGCGCTTCACCCCAGCACCCGATATTCTTCCACCATCTATCAACGAGGCATGATTAAGCTTGTCCTGAAAAACCTCATCACCTTTTTGAACCAACCCAGCTATCGCTCCTAGATTCGCCATATAACCCGTTGAAAAAACCAATGCTCGCTCACGCCCAGTAAATTCGGCTAACTCTTCTTCAAGCGCATGATGTTCAGCACTATGCCCACAAATCAGATGCGCCGAGCCACTGCCTACACCGTAGTTTTCTGCCGCTTGCTGGAATGTTTTTATTACCGCTGGGTGATTGGCTAGCCCAAGATAATCGTTGCTTGAAAAATTATCGAAAGCAACTCCATTTATTTGCACCGTAGGCCCTTGAGCCCCATCAATAATCTGACGTGACCTGTAGAGTTCTCGATGCTTTAGTTCATCGAGTTCACTAGATAAATCCCACTGACCCATAAAAAGCTATGGCGTCGCGGGGTGAATGCCTAACCGTTTAAATAATTGATGATCTGCACTTTCAGATGGATTTTCAGTCGTTAGTAACTGATCCCCATAAAAAATGGAGTTTGCGCCCGCGAAAAAACACATCGCTTGCATTTCATCTGTCATATCGGAACGACCTGCAGACAAACGCACTTGTGATTTAGGCATTACAATTCGAGCAACCGCTATTGTTTTTATAAATTCAATTGAGTCGATTTCCTCAGCATCGTCTAATGGCGTCCCTTTCACTTGTACCAACTTATTAATAGGCACGCTCTCTGGTGGGTGTTCCATATTTGCTAATGTTTGCAACATCTTAGCGCGGTCATCATGAGCTTCTCCCATGCCCACAATACCACCACTACAAACATTAATCCCTGCGCTTCGCACCGTATCAATCGTATCCAATCTGTCTTGATAGGTACGCGTTGTAATCACCTCTTTATAATATTCTTCAGAGGTATCAATATTGTGATTGTAATAATCCAAGCCAGCATCTTTTAACTGTTTTGCTTGGCTATCTTCCAACATACCTAACGTTACGCATGTTTCCATTCCTAACGCTTTTACTTCTTCGACCATTCGCGTCACTTTATTTAAATCACGGTCTTTCGGGCTACGCCATGCGGCTCCCATACAAAACCGACTCGCGCCGTTGGCCTTAGCTTCTTTAGCGGCATCGACAACGGCTCGAATCTCCATCAGGGCCTCTTTCTCCAGCCCCGTATCATAACGAACACTTTGCGGGCAATAAGAACAGTCTTCAGGACAAGCGCCGGTTTTAATGCTTAATAATGTACTAATTTGAACCGCGTTCGGATCAAAGTTTTCACGATGGATAGTATGTGCTTTAAAGAGTAAGTCATTGAATGGCAAGTCAAAAAGCGCTTGAATCTTTTTCAATGGCCACGTATTTTTTACTATATTGACCTTTGCTCTTTTTTGCTCACTAATTGCTTCTGATGGTATGCTCATTTGAAAAACACCTATTTCAACGTTAGATAAAGGGTGAATGGTACATTAGGCGGAAAAGTTGTCAAAATTAATTTATGAAAATATAGATAACTGGTCAAATATAGTTCAATCTAAATTATATCCGCTCACCTGTTTTATATGTGAGCAACAGGGGCACAATGGGCTAGACCTATGCTCTCATTGCTTAAAGGATTTAAAGCCCATCACGCCATCGTGCTCTATCTGCAATATCCAACTGACAACTAAGTCGTCCATTTGTGGCCGGTGTTTGAAAACCCCGCCTTCCTTTGATCAAATTATTTCACTATACCAATACGAGGGAATTGCACAATTTTTACTCCAATCACTCAAATTCCAAGCCAGGCATAGTTGCGCAAGAACCATGGGTAAATTGATGGCTCGACACTTCACGCAACTAAATAAACAACCCGACCTGCTTCTCGCCGTTCCATTACATGCCAAACGATTAAGAGAACGAGGCTTTAACCAATCAGAACTCATCGTTCAATATATACAAAAGGCTTTGGATGCCCCTTTAAATCAACATTCACTTAAACGGGTCGTTAATACCGCCAGCCAAACGACACTAAAAGCGCCAGAGCGACGGAAGAATTTAAAAAATGCTTTTCATTACACCCCAGTGAAAGATATAAACTCAGTCGCCATTATTGATGACGTGGTTACCACTGGATCGACCGCTAACGAGATTGCCAAAACACTTAAAAAACAGGGTGTACAGCATGTTGAAGTTTGGTCGTTCGCTCGCGCCTAACTGAAGAAGTTTTTAGCCGCATAATCAGCCGCTATACCAATAAAAACCGTGAATCCAAGCCAGTTATTATTCAAAAATGCCGCCATACACTTTGCAGGCTCTCTATCTTTAATCAAAACCTGATGATAAATCGCAAACATTAGCGCCACGAAAACACTCGTAAAATAAAACGTGCCCAGCTGGGCTTTTTGCCCAATCATCACTAACGCAATAAAAAACAATAGTTGAAAAAAGCCAATCAACACCTTATCCAAATCCCCAAACAGAATAGCCGTGGACTTAACACCTATTTTTAGATCATCTTCACGGTCTACCATCGCGTACATGGTGTCGTATACAACTGCCCATATCACCGTTGCAACAAATATCAACCAAGCGAGCGGTGGTACTGAGTTTGTTTGAGCTGCAAAAACCATAGGAACCGCCCAACCAAATGCCATACCCAGAAAAACTTGTGGCAAATGCGTGTGTCGCTTCATAAAAGGATATAAAACCGCCAAAAAGACTGCACCTAATGATAACCAAATCGTAAGAGCATTCATCAAAAATACCAGTAGCGACGACACTAAAACCAACACGAAAAAAAGTTGTAACGCCTCTGTAGAATGTACCTGTCCAGAGGAAATGGGGCGGCTCTTCGTACGGGATACGTGCGGATCAATATTCCTATCTGCATAATCATTAATCACACAACCTGCCGAACGCATCAACACGACACCTAGCGTGAACACTATAAAAACTAATATATCTGGCTGACCATTACTAGCAATCCAAAGCGCCCAATACATTGGCCAAAGCAATAGTAAACTACCAATGGGCTTATGCATTCTTGTTAGTAGCCAGTACGCTGCTAAATTTGATTTTTTTAATTGGAACTTCATCGTTTATTAAACAAAGCCGGTAGAAAAAACTCACTGACGAGAAATACGTGTTTGTTAATCTGGTAAGTGTTTCGACGTGCCCAAATAGACGACTGCCCATCCAACAGCTTTTGTGTCTGCTGATTTAATTGGGCGATGCTTATTTTAGCTAAGTCTAGCCTGACTCTTTTTAGTTCAGGGTAACTAAAAATAACCTCACCCAATGGTTTATTCCCCAAGTGTGTCAAGTCTTGTAGATGATGCGCTACTTTTGCTGGCAACGTCGTACGGGCAAAAACGAATGGCTGATTAGATACCGTCAACACCACCTCCCGGACGAGCGTATAGCGATAGGGGGGCTGGTTTAAACATCGCGCATCAAGCAAATAAGGCTTAGCCAAACCTTGCCCTCTCACCTGAACACCAAAGGGCTCATGAAATGTGTTTTTCATCCGATTAGTTAACGAATTAGGCTCCAGCAGCCAATTAACCACCTGTGTTGGCATAGTGCGCAAAGGCCATTGACTTAGCTCACGCCATGCGGGTTCTTTTACAAAAAAATTATTAATCGTATTCAACGCAATTCTACCCAATCAGATTTGCGCATATTCTACTGAATTCGCTACCCAACGGTGAACTAATGGCTCTACCAATTCAGCTTGTGTATGCAGGATCTCGTCGGCACATTGAGCCACCTGATCTAACATCGCTGCATCGCGCTCAATATCCGCAACTTTAAATCGCATAAACCCCGCCTGACGCTTACCTAGCAGCTCGCCTGCCCCACGTAACTGTAAATCCCTTTCCGCTATTTTAAAACCATCGGTTGTTTCGCGCATAATCGACAAGCGCTCATTCGCATTTTTCGATAATGGCGACTTATACATCAACACGCAGTGACTATCACGCTGCCCTCGACCGACCCTACCGCGTAGCTGATGTAATTGCGCTAGTCCTAAACGCTCAGCATTTTCAATCACCATCAAACTTGCATTTGGCACATCAACACCCACCTCAATAACGGTTGTAGCCACCAAAATTTGCAACGTTTGTTGTTTAAATTGCTGCATAACAGCTTGTTTTTCATCCGCCTTCATTCGCCCATGAACTAAACCTATAGCCAGACCAGGGAGACATTCTTTAAGTAGCTCAGCCGCCACTTCAGCCGCTTGACACTGTAAAGCTTCAGACTCTTCTATCAGGGTACACACCCAGTACACTTGTCGCCCCTCTTCAACCCCTTTATTGATGCGTTCAATAATACGCCCCCTTTTAGACACGGGTACAACCGTTGTAGTAACCGGCGTTCGCCCCGGTGGCAACTCATCAATCACCGATAAGTCCAAGTCTGCATAACCAAGCATCGCTAACGTTCTAGGAATTGGAGTAGCTGTCATCACCAATTGGTGGGGGTGCAAACCACCTGCCACACCCTTATCTCGTAAGGCTAACCGTTGATGCACACCAAACCGATGTTGTTCATCAATAATAACCAAGCCTAACTTTGCAAAGCTCACCTTGTCTTGAAATAATGCCTGCGTACCGATCACAATGTTAGAACGGCCCTCACGAATATCCGCCGTAATCTTATCGTAGACCTTGCCTTTATGTTGCCCAACCAACCAATCTACTTGAACATCCATATCGTGCAACCACGCTTGGAAATTTTTAAAGTGCTGTTCTGCTAACAACTCTGTTGGCGCCATAATAGCCACTTGATAACCCGCCTCCGTGGCCGCTAATGCCGCACAAGCAGCAACAACAGTTTTACCTGAACCAACGTCGCCTTGTAACAATCGCTGCATAGGTCGCGATTTAGATAAATCGGCGGTTATTTCTTGGTTCACTCGGTTTTGCGCGCGCGTTAACTCAAACCCTAATGATGTTAAAAATCGCCTTTGATTCTTCCCTTCTGATCTAAAACTCGGCGCGGCGTTGCTTTGAATGCCTTCTTTAAGTCGACTTAAACTCAAATGATTAGCCAATAACTCTTCAAATATTAAGCGCTTAAACGCGGGCGTTTTACTGGCATCTAGCGGTGGTAAGGTTTGCGGAAAGTGCAATTGTTGCAAACTATCGACCAAGGTCGGTAAACAGCCGTCATGCAAAACCTGTTGAGGTAAACAATCCCGAACTGTTGCCCCTTGTTCTAGTAGTAAAAATACCTGTTTTATTAATTTTCTAAACGAGGCTTGATGCAACCCGTCTGTAACAGGGTAAACAGCTAATAAACCCTGATCAATTTGACCGCGCTGGGCCTCAGCAATCAGCTGATACTCAGGATGAACAACATCCGCAACACCCAGTTTACTAGACGATTTAATATCACCGAAACAACGTAACCATTGGCCGCGCTGCAACGCTTCTTTTTGACTATTTGAGAAATGGAAAAATCGTAAGGTAATAAACCCCGTATGATCACTCAATCGAATTAACATCGAGCGTCGCCCTCTATAGACCACCTCAGCAAGCTCAACCTGCCCTTCAAATAAGCAAGCGTTACCGGGTTTCAACGACCCTATCGGCACCACCTGAGTTCGGTCTTCATAGCGAAAAGGCAAGTGAAATAAAATATCTGCGACTGTCACTATACCCAGTCGCTTTAACTTATCCGCCACCTTTTCACCAACACCCTTAAGATGGGTAATTGGCAGGTCATCTAAACAACTTTCTAGTGCCATCAGTGCCTACTAACTAAACCTGTGTAAATCAGTCGTTACTCAACACCATAACAGCATCCATTTCAACACGACTATCTTTGGGTAAGCTCGCCACACCGATCGCTGCACGTGCTGGATAAGGTTGTGAAAAATACGCGGCCATTTTTTCATTCACCACAGGAAAATCGTCCATATCTGTTAAATAAATATTGAGCTTCACAATATCTGATAATGAGCCGCCCGCGGCTTCTGTCACCGATGATAAATTCTTCAACACCTGTTCAATTTGCTCGCTAATACCACCTTCAACTAGCAACATTGTCTCAGGTATTAATGGAATTTGACCTGACAAATAAACAGTCTGATCAACCTTAATAGCCTGTGAATACGTTCCTATCGCTTGTGGTGCTAATTCTGTATGAATAACAATTTTTTGCAAAACGCCTCCTTAATGCCTGATCCATATTAATTTCTGATTCGTGCTATTTTTGTCACCGATGGAAGGTTTCGTAGGCGACGCATAACGCGTGCTAAATGCTTCCTATCGCGTACCGTGATCGTAAAAACATCACTCGACACATCTTCAGAACGTGAGGCTATTTTTATATTTTCAATATTACAATCATACGACGATAATGTTGATGCAACCTCAGCTAGAACACCCCGTTCGTTCTTCAACTCCAAGCCAATATCTGAACTAAACTCACCCTCTACAATATTTGCCCACTGAACACTCAGCCAATTTTTATGTTTACGTTTAAACTCTCTCGTATTTTTGCAATGAACTCGGTGAACGACGACGCCTCTGCCCGGATTAAAAAAACCAATAATTTTATCGCCCGGAATGGGTCTGCAGCAGCTACCCAAGTTGATAAGCATTCCATCCGCACCATGAATACTAAGCGTTGCGGTAGATTGTTTACCTTTTGCAATATCAATGGAGGGGTTTTCAACGCCTGTGGTCATAATTAAATGCTGAGCAACTAACAATGGCATTCGATTACCAAACCCCAAGTCCATTAACAACGCATCGAGTGATCCGATCTGCTCTTCATCCAAAAAGGCTTTCAACTGCTTGGAGTCAATATCATCAAAATTCAAACCCGCGCTTTTAAACTCCGCATTCAGCAGCTGCCCACCTAGCTTTATAGCATCTCGCTCTTTAAATTCTTTTAGGTGATTCCGAATAGCATGCCTTGCTTTATTGGTGACAACAAAATTTAACCAATTAGGGTTACAAACGGCAAAGTCACTCGTCATAATTTCTATTGTTTGGCCGTTTCTAAGAACAGTATGAAGAGGCTCCATTTTTCTATTAATTTTCGCCCCAGCACACGCCATCCCAACATCCGTATGCACAGCAAATGCGAAATCGACAGCCGTAGAACCCTTCGGCAATTTAACTATCTCCCCTGTGGGAGAAAATACAAAGATTTCTGTCGGGAATAAATCAACTTTTAACGTATCGATGAATTCAAATGAGTCATCAGAGTTTTTCTGCGTTTCTAACAAATTTCTCAACCATTCATGCGCTCTAACTTGCGCATCATGAGCAACATCTGTTGTCTTATAAAGCCAATGTGCCGCGATACCCGATTCAGCCACTCTATCCATTCCTACCGTTCTAATCTGAAGCTCAATCGGCACCCCAAAAGGCCCCACCAAAACAGTATGTAACGATTGATACCCATTACTCTTAGGTAATGCAATGTAATCTTTGAATTTACCAGGCACAGGTTTAAATAAATTATGCAACAAACCTAATGCTTGATAGCATTGCTCAGTTGTTTCCACAATGACTCTAAAGGCATATACATCAAACACTTCGTTAAACGGTATAGCTTGTCGCTTCATCTTCCGATAAATGCTATATAAATTCTTTTCGCGCCCGCTGATCAGCCCCGGAAACTTGGTTTCTAAAAACCTATCTATCAATAATTTTTCAACTTTGTCGACAACTTCTTTTCTATTTCCTCGGGCTTTTTTAATACTTTTGGTAATGATTGATTTACGTCGAGGAAACATCGCCTCAAAGCTTAAATCTTCTAACTCAAGCCTAAACTCGTGCATGCCAAGACGATGCGCGATGGGTGCATAAATATCTAATGTTTCTTTAGCAATACGTCGCCTACTTGCAGGCTTCATTACGTTAATTGTGCGCATATTATGTAAACGGTCGGCCAGCTTAATAATGATGACCCTCAAGTCCTTTGCCATAGCCAAAAACATCTTACGCATATTTTCGGCTTGGGCTTCTTCACGAGTCTTAAAATTTATTTTTGTCAGCTTACTGACCGCATCAACAAGACCCGCCACATCATCATTAAATAATTGTGCTAATTCATCAAACGTTGTGTCTGTATCTTCCAGCACATCATGCATTATCGCCGCCATAATGCAGTCCACATCTAATTTCATTCGAGCTAAAATTAGTGCCACTGAAACTGGATGGCAAATATAATCCTCGCCACTTAAACGATACTGTCCTTGATGGGCCTCGCTTGCTAGCTGATATGCTTGCTCAACTTGCTCTAGTTCACTAGCAACTAGGTACTCTTTTAACGTTGACATCAATTCTGCCAACAACACCTCTTGCGGTAGTTCAATTTGATTTTTTTGATCTGCTTCCATCTACCATTATTTTCTAATACACATAAAAAATGCCCATGACAGCATCATGAGCATTTGAGTCTATCACCAAAACTCTGTTGGCGAATAGACAGTATTTCCAAATTAAGCTTAGTTAACGAATCTAATCTTCTTCGGTAGCCAATTTTTCAGCAAGGTCGCCCTCTTCAATGAACAACTCTTCAATCGGTGGGTTATCAACCAAATCTAAGACTTCTTCTGTGATATTTCCTGCTGCAATTTCTCTTAATGCAACAACGGTGGGCTTATCATTTTCTTGCTCAAGACTTGGTTCTGCACCATCCATTATCTGGCGCGCTCGTCTTGAAGCCAATAGTACCAACTCAAAACGGTTGTCTAATTTTTCAAGACAATCAGAAACTGTTACACGTGCCATTGGGACCCCTTATTAAATAATGTTGAATAGCCAGACATCATACCCTATTTTTCACTATTAATTAAGCAACTGATTTATCAAGGTTGAATAAGCCTGTTTTCCTCGTTGCATTACCTGCCGTTGGGACTGAACAACCGCCACCAATTCGCTCAATGCAGTCTCAAAATCATCATTGACGACTAAAAAATCATATTCGCTATAATGCATCATTTCATCAACTGCCGTACGCATACGCTTGCTGATAACCTCTTCGCTATCTTGGCCTCGTCCTCGCAGCCTATCGTCAAGCACTTGCTTGGAAGGCGGTAAAATAAATATCGAACAGCAATTTTTCATTACCTTGCGAACCTGTTGTGCGCCTTGCCAATCAATCTCAAGGACAATATCGACACCCTGAGCTAATTTCTCTTCAACCAAGGTCTTCGATGTCCCATATGAATTTCCAAAAACAGTTGCGTACTCTAAAAAACCCTTTTTATCAACGATTTGCTGGAAACCCGTTTGGTCAATAAAATTATAGTCAATGCCAGATACTTCGCCTAATCGAGGTGCTCTTGTCGTATGAGAAACGGACACCTCAATGCCTGAAAGCCTTTCTAACAACGCATTCACCAGACTCGTTTTACCCGCTCCTGATGGCGCCGATACGATAAATAATTGTCCTTTTGTTACCGTCACGTTTTACCTTTACTCTATATTTTGAATTTGTTCACGCATCTGTTCTATCAGCACTTTCAACTCAACTGAAACATTCGTTGTTTGTATGTCTGCTGACTTTGAGCCCAGCGTATTCGCTTCTCGATTAAGCTCTTGCATGAGAAAATCTAATCTCCGCCCAACGGGCTCTGTTTGACTCAATACTCTACGAACTTCTTTAACGTGAGATTCGAGCCTATCTAACTCTTCCTCAACATCCATTTTTTGTAAAAAATAAACCAGTTCTTGTTCAAGCCTAGCTTGTTCTGGCTCCTCTAATAAATCATTTATTTTCTTTTCTAATTTTTCACGTATCTGCGCTTGCACCTCTGGCAAACGTGTTTTAGCAACCTGTATTTGCTCTTGAATGAGCTTACAACGCGATTCAACCATATCGAGAATATCAGCCCCTTCACGTTCACGCGACTCAACTAATTGCTCCAAGGCCTGATTTAATAATAAAATAGCACCTTCATACACTGGCTCCAAATCCTCCCTCAATTCAGATTGCACACCCGGCCAACGTAAAACATCTAACGCTGATATCGCTTGAAACTGACTCATATTCATTTCAATGTTGGAGGCTACCTTTAATAATTGATTCAAGCGCGCCTCATTGACCTCAATAGCTTCCTCACCTTGTTTTTGTTTTCTATAAAAAAGGTTGCAGTCTACCTTTCCACGCTTTAGGTGCTTTCCTACAACCTCACGCACAGAAGGTTCAATGCTACGAAATATTTCAGGCAACCGAGGTGAAATATCTAAATAACGATGATTTACAGTTCTAACTTCCCAAATCAACGTGTACCCTTCAACATCCATCTCACAACTTGCGAACGCTGTCATACTTCTTATCATTTTGTCGCCTATACTTAATTTCAAACGATAAATATTAGGCTCTTTTTAAAAAGATTAATACCCTGATGACAAAAAACTCTCTCTCATCAAGTCCAAGCATCACAACGACAGACACCCAGTCGCTAGCCTCTGGCTTGGTTCTGGATAACTATATTATTGAACGCGTTCTGGCTCAAGGTGGTTTCAGCACCGTCTACCTTGCTCGTCAACTCAAAGATCAACAACAAGTTGCTATCAAAGAGTACAAGCCTGAACATCTGACTGTACGTAATGGCCTGAATGTAGCTCCTATTGACGCTAATTCAGCAGCCTTGTTTCAACGTGGTCGCGAGTTATTTCTGAAGGAAGCAACCTTATTAACGACCATAAAACACCCCAATATTGTTCGCGTTCTCAATTTCTTTCTTAGCAATAATACCGCTTATTTGGTGATGAATTATGACTATGGGCAAACACTTGGTAACTGGTTAAAAGACTCGGATAATTTAGTCACCACCGAGTTTTTGCTGGCCGTTTTTCAACCCGTGATGAGGTGTATTAAGAATATGCATCACAGAGGGTTATTACATCTCGACATTAAGCCAGATAATATTTTACTGCGACCCCCACATAACCCGCTCATTCTCGACTTTGGTTCCGCGCTCTCATATAAAGGTCAACAAAACCTCAGCTCACATAGCATGACAAGGGGTTACGCCTCACCAGAACAACATGACAAACTCTACAAATTAGGCCCTTGGAGTGATTGCTATGCAATAGGCGCGAGTATGCGCGCCTGCCTAGATCGATCAGCTCCTATACCTTCATCAGATACGATAACACTTAGAAATAGGTCATCGGCACATCAGCTGTATAAAAATAGAATCGATGAAAAAATTCTCTATGCCATAGATTGGGCAATGCAAATCTCGCCTCCTAAAAGACCTCAAACTATCGACGACTTACTGAACGCCACCAACTATCGTTAATATTCGTTAATTCCACCATCTAATACGCCGTTTCTTGCCCTATAATGCGCGTATCTCTAAATGTGTAATACCTCGTATTCCATTTCATTCAACATCTTTAGCTTTAGGAAAAAAACATGAGACCTAGTGGACGCCAATTCGATCAACTCCGTGACGTTAAAATAACAACTAATTTCACCATTCACGCCGAAGGTTCGGTATTAATTGCTTGTGGCGACACTCAAGTACTCTGCACAGCATCTGTTGAAAGTCGTGTTCCAAGATTTCTAAAAGACAAGGGCCAGGGTTGGGTTACTGCTGAATATGGCATGCTACCTCGCTCTACTCACAGCCGCATGGGGCGCGAAGCCGCCCGTGGTAAACAAAGCGGTCGCACGCAAGAAATCCAACGATTAATTGGTCGTTCCTTACGTGCTGCTGTGGACCTTAATGCACTTGACGGGTATACCATCACCATCGACTGCGATGTTCTTCAAGCAGATGGTGGAACACGCACTGCTTCTATTACTGGCAGTTTCGTCGCTCTATCTATCGCTGTTGAAAAGTTATTAGCCGATAAGAAGATTAAAACCAACCCCATTCATGGACAACTCGCTGCCGTCTCCGTTGGTATTTATAACGGCGAACCCGTTCTAGACCTGGATTACCCTGAGGACTCAGAAGCTGAAACCGATATGAATGTCATTATGAACGACGCCGGTGCTTTTATTGAGGTTCAAGGCACTGCCGAAGGCCATGCATTTCGCCGTGAAGAACTTGATGCGATGCTTAATTTAGCGACAACGGGCATTAGTGAATTAATGCAACACCAACGTGACGCATTGGAAAAATGATTCAACAGATCGTACTGGCCAGTGGTAACAAGGGAAAAATACAAGAAATTCAGGCCATTCTCAAACATCAAGCGATTGAGGTACTTCCTCAGTCACGCTTTGATGTGTCTGAAGCTGAAGAAACTGGTACGACATTTATTGAAAACGCCATCATTAAAGCGAGACATGCTGCAAGAATTTCTAAACTGCCCGTCATCGCAGATGATTCAGGGCTAGAGGTTGATGCACTTGATGGCAAGCCAGGCGTACATTCTGCAAGATACGCTGGATTACCTTCTGATGACAAAAAAAATACACTCAAATTACTCAATGCACTTGAAAACACCCCTGTCGAGAAACGCTCTGCACGCTTTCATTGCGTAATGGTTTTTATGGCTCATGCCGACGACCCTTCGCCATTGATAGCTCATGGTGTTTGGGAAGGGCGTATTGCTTATAAAGAGTCTGGTGAGAATGGGTTTGGGTACGATCCTGTCTTCTATGTTCCTGAACATCAATGCGTGTCAGCCGAACTCGATGCTTCAATCAAAAACTGTTTAAGTCACCGTGCTAAGGCGCTAAACCTGCTTATGCCCCAAGTGTCCGATTATTTCGCCAAGCCGCATGACAACTAATTCATCAGACTATAGCCTCTACATTCATATTCCGTGGTGCGTAAAAAAATGCCCCTATTGCGACTTTAATTCACACGAAAAAAAAACAGGTGATAGCGAAGAGGATTATGTAGAAGCGCTTATTAAAGACCTTACTAATGAGGCCCAAAAAGTTCCTAACAGAACGCTAAAGAGCATCTTCATTGGCGGCGGCACTCCTAGCTTATTCTCGGCAACTAGTATTGAGCGCATTCTCAACGCCGTTCATCAAACACTTAATATTAGTGACAACATTGAAATTACCTTAGAGGCCAACCCTGGCACAGCCGAAGCTGGTAAATTTTCTGCTTTTTTTAACATTGGCATCAATCGCTTATCAATTGGCATTCAAAGCTTTAATGATAGTCACCTACAAAGTCTAGGACGCATTCATGATGCTAAACAAGCGCATAAATCAATCCAATTAGCGCAAAGAGCAGGGTTTGAGCGCATTAATCTCGACTTGATGTTTGGCTTACCTCAACAAAACATTCAGCAAGCGGTTAACGATGTAAATTTGGCCTTAAATTATCAAACAGGTCACCTTTCTCACTATCAATTAACCCTTGAGAAAAACACCTTATTTTATAAACACCCGCCCGCCTTACCTCACGATGAGCTAATCTGGGACATGCAGACAGCCTGCCAAACTCAAATCAACAAGCACCTCGGTCAGTATGAGGTATCGGCTTATTCTGCGGCTGGGCAACAATCTCGTCATAATCTTAATTACTGGCACTTCGGCGATTACATTGGAATTGGCGCTGGTGCTCACGGCAAAATCACCAATGAACAAGGCGCTATCTCTCGTTATTGGAAAAAGAAGCAACCGCGAGAATATACAAACCTTGCAGGCACCCCGGCGGTAATAGGCGGACACAACATCGTTAAAGCCACTGAGTTACCGTTTGAATTTATGATGAATGCCCTTCGTTTAAGAACTGGCTTTACTCTGGATCAATACCAATGTCGCACCCAGCTAGGGGCCTCCAGTATACAAACAACATTAGATTCGTTAATTGATAAAGAATTGCTGCAACTTAATGCGTCAACATATCGCTGTACCGAACAAGGGTGGAACTTCTTAAATGATACCGTAGAACACTTTCTACCTTCATAATGCACGGGTCAGTCATTAATCAACAGTTCTCATGCCCGTACTGTGGCGAAAAAATAGACACGCTGATTGATACATCTCAAGGCAGCCATCAAACTATCGAAGATTGCTACGTATGCTGCCAACCTATTGAGTTAAATATTGATATTGATGACGTCAATCATCAAATCAACATAACAGCCCATTCCGATACGGAGTGAGGTTAAAGCAAACAACTTCATCGTTTGTGCAAAACTTACGCTCTTTAAGTATAAAATACTCGTTTACAGAAAAAACCGATAAGTGACTCATGAAAGATTACAAACAAGAATTTATTGAATTTGCTCTACAATGCAACGCCTTAAAATTTGGGGAATTTACATTAAAGTCTGGTCGAGTCAGCCCTTATTTTTTTAACACGGGTTTATTTAACACGGGTTACCGCTTACGTAAATTAGGGCATTTTTACGCACATGCATTGATTGACTCAGGCATGGATTATGACATTTTGTATGGTCCCGCCTACAAAGGTATTCCACTTGTTTGCGCTGTTTCTATCGGCTTATCAGAGGTGTCTGACAAAGATATACCCTATGTTTTTAACCGTAAAGAAGTAAAAGACCACGGTGAAGGCGGCTTATTGGTTGGCTCAGAGCTCAAAGGCAATACGATTATTGTAGATGACGTCATTAGTGCCGGTACATCTGTTAGAGAGTCTGTCGATATTATCCGAACTGCCAATGCGACCGCATCGGGTGTTTTAATCGCACTTAACCGACAAGAAAAAGGCCGTGGAGAAACCTCTGCGATAGATGACGTAGAAGAAAGCTATGGCTTTAAGGTCGCCTCAATTATTTGCTTAGAGGACATCATAAGTTATCTTAAAGAATCTGAGAGTGCAGAACATTTAAGCGCTATTTTGAACTATCAAAAAACGTATGGAACTAGCTAGCCACCACCACGCTGAAATTTAAGCAAGAATAATGTCATAAACTCTTCTTGCTCATTATCACCCATATTAGAAAAATCAAAAGTAACCGGCAACATGGGTAATTTTGCTGAACCAAAATGCCGTATGCTTTCTTCACCCAGAGAGATATCAACTGATTGATTGGCAAAAGAAAATACAATAAGCTCACCTTCATGAGAGTAAAGTAACTTATCTTGGCTGTTCAATAGCGTGAGAAAATCTTGTCGGGAAAACCCCATCTCCAACGAAAATAGCTTTGCTTTAAATAACGTCATAACACGTCACTGACTGACCGCCAGAGTCCAGAACCCTCTCTTTCACTTAACAAAAGCTGCTTTGCACACATTAAGTCAATGTTTCGGTATTTCCAAATTTGAGTTCAAGCTGATCAGCTTTTCAATCATAAAACCCTTCAAGCACATGTCCGTAGTTACTAAAAATTTGACTCTAAGTAAATAACACCTCGCCTTTACTCATTAAAGATAACGTTAATTGCAGTTAGCGTATCAATACCATTGATGTTTTTTTACACCCATACGGCCTAAGCACTAAAATTATTATGGTAATGCAGGCCTTCTTTTTAGGGGAGGAAAGTGCAACAGAGTATTTCTTCAAACCCAGCTATCGGTAAGCATGCCGTGAAAATAGGCTGTATTGCCTGTGCTTATTGTTGAGTTCGGTTTTTCATCGGACTTACCTAGCTCTAGCGCCACACACATGACACTTTATGTATTCCCATAACTAGGTAAGCAGCCCCGGTTATTAATATAGCATCCACTCATTTCATCAATGACATTCGCCAACACTTGCAGATCAAATGTTGGCGAACTTTTACCTTCCAGGAGGTTATGTCTATGGCTTTAGCCATTCATGCGCCAAGTTCCTTCGCGTAAAGTTAACCCTTCGTACGTTTAGTCCAAGACATACCTTATCTCTTCAACTTTTTATTCTTATACGTACAAGAGTTTTACTTTGCTGGCATCGCCTTCGCGGCATAGCCTTTCATTTTGTCATACCCTGTCCAGTTTGCATCTTGGAAAGTAATCGCACTAGTTGGACATGCTTTTGAGCACTCTGGGTCACCGCCACAAAGGTCACACTTGATAACTTTTCCGCTATCCGCATTATAATTAACTGTTCCGAATGGACAGGCAATCGTACATACTTTACAGCCAACACAAAGGTCATTAACGATTTCTTTTGCGCCTGTCGTCTTATTTAGCTGAATCGCTTCAACGGGGCAAGCATGCATACACCATGCTTCATCACACTGAGTACAAGTGTAAGGCACGAAGATACCTTCTTCATGAAATGGGAAAATTTTAATTCTTGACTTAGTTGGGTTAAAAACCCCTTCACCTTCATAAGAACAAGCCATTTCACATTGCAAACAACCTGTACATTTATTTGCATCAATAACTAAAGACATCTGCATAACACCCTCCTGTGGGTTCTATTTATTTTTAATAAGGTTAACAAACGAACTTATACGCAAAGTGCATAAGTTCGTTTATTGATCAACGTATAGTTTAACTCAACTTTAACCGCCTGTTACACTCATATGACGAAAGATAACAGGTTGTTCAGTAATATCAAAATCATGCCCTTTAGGCTTTATCTCCATCGATTCAATAAGAGCCTGCTTCACTTTATTTAAATCCGTAGGATTCGCTCTTAACACTCGCTTCAAATCCATCGAGTGCTCTTGACCTAGACATAACAATAATAACCCTGATGCGGTGACACGCACACGATTACAGGTATCACAAAAATTATGGCTGTGTGGTGATATAAAACCGACTAAATTATCATAGCCCGTCACACTGTAATAACGTGCGGGACCACCCGTATTTTTCGTACTAGCCACTAGGTCAAACTGTTTTTCAATATCGCTCTTAATCTCATCACTTGAGTAATAGGCTTCTTCTCGTGAATGGCTATCGATGGCGCCTAATGGCATTTCTTCAATAAAACTGATATCCAGGCCTTCCTGCATGGCATAGCGGACCAGGTCATTCACCTCATCATGATTTCTATTTTTTAAGATCACCGCGTTTAATTTTATTTTTTCAAAACCAGCTTTCTTCGCAGTTTGTATACCGTCAAGGACTACGTTCAAGTCACCAACGCGTGTTACTTTTTTAAATTTTTCCGCATCAAGACTATCTAGGCTTATATTAATTCGTTTAACACCTGCTTCTTTTAACGGCTGCGCTAATTTCATCAGTTGCGAACCATTAGTTGTAATAACGAGCTCATCTAGCCCCTCTAATTTAGCAACATCGGCTAGCATATTGACGATATCTTTCCGTACTAATGGCTCGCCGCCTGTAATGCGAATTTTCGTTACGCCTAATTCAACAAACGCTTTTGATAGGCGAGTTATTTCCTCCAACGTTAATACTTGTTCGCGCGGCAAGAACTCCATATCTTCGCTCATGCAATAAACACAACGAAAGTCACAACGATCTGTCACTGAAATTCTCACATACGTTACTTGACGACCGAACTTATCAATTAACGTATTCGCATTTGTAGTAGGTGATATAACACTCATGTAAATAAACTATAATCCTGTTTTAGAAGCGCTAATTTTTCAAAAGGTTAGCTAGTATTTGATAAAATTATCAAGGGCAAATAATTCTCATTAGCATTAATAACTTACAGCTAATTTCATTAATTAATACACCTTACCGCACATTAAATTTATAGGTCAACGATTAGTTGATTCAACCACTTAAACTAATCACCTTATACCTAGGTTAAGCTTCGCTTTCTATTTAGCTTTTCTTTATGACATAAAGAGGTAGACTGAGTATAAGCAGTACATTAATTGACCCTCATGGCACTTTGAATAAATGCAACGATTTTATAAAACACCCTTAACAACTATTCTTTTCCTTGCTTTCCTTTCTATTTTTCTCAGTGATGGCATTGCTGATGCTAAGACACCCATAAAAATTTCAGTCCTTAAATTTGGTACTGTTAACTGGACCTTACAAACTATTAAAAAAGCTAGGCTTGACCATAAAAATGGCTTTGAGCTTATTATTCAACCCTTGGCCAACAGTCAGGCTGGTAAAATCGCATTACAGGCTCATGCCGCCGACATCATCGTCTCCGATTGGACATGGGTTGCACGTCAACGTGGACTATCCACTCATTATTTATTTGCACCTTACTCAAGCTCCGCTGGTTCTTTAATGGTCCCAAATCAGTCGCCTATTCGGTCTATTAAAGACCTAGCCAATAAAAGACTCGGTATCGCAGGGGGCGGGTTAGATAAGAATTGGTTATTGCTGCGAGCTTTAGCCTTACAAGAAAACATAAATCTGCAAACAAATATCGATAAAGTTTTTGGCGCCCCTCCACTCCTTAACAATCTTATTAAGCGAGGTCAGTTAGACGCTCTTATCAATTATTGGCATTACAGTGCTCGATTAAAAGCGGAAGGTTACCGAGAGATTATAAATACTCATGAAATCATACGTCGACTAGGTATCAATAAAACCGTGCCAATAATAGGCTATGTTTTCAAGGAGCAATGGGCTGTTAAAAATTCAAAAAAGCTGAACAATTTTCTGTCCGCAAGTGCTGATGCGGCAAATCTACTTTGCTCATCTAATCGGCATTGGAACGCTATATTGCCCCTAACAAGGACAAATGATAAGCAGACACAGCAGTTACTACGCAACCATTACTGTAAAGGTCGAATAACCACTTTTGCGGATGAAGAAAAACAAGCCATCGCCAATATTTATTCTATATTGGCTGTTACCGGCGGTGAACAACTGGTTGGTTCCGTCAAACAATTAGACCCCCAGATATTTTGGGATAATCACCCGTAATCCGCTATCGTAAATCAACCCTTACAATGCCACGTTCTTCATTCTTAAATTCAACATTCTCACTAGGGCTACTGCTTTTAATTTGGCAGCTAACTGCTTTTATAATAAATAGCCCTGTGTTGCCATCGCCAATGTTGGTTTTCAATAACCTAATTGATGCCATTCAAACCGGTGAGCTACTACAACACCTTGGCATTACGCTATACCGGTTAACTATCAGTTTTTTCCTTGCCATGTTCCTAGGAACCGCTATAGGGCTTATTCTCGGGCAGCATAAAAGCCTGAATGTGTTTTTTGATAGCTGGTTAATTATCTTGCTAAATGTGCCTGCGCTGGTAACAATTATCCTATGCTATATTTGGTTCGGTTTAGTTGAAACGGCTGCCATTATTGCAGTCGTTGTCAATAAACTACCGAATGTAATTGTCACGATAAGAGAAGGGGCACGCGATCTTGATAACCAGCTAATGGAAATGGCCAAAGCTTATCAATTTAGTCGATACAAAACCTTGTTTCACGTCATTTTACCTCAGCTATACCCATATATTATGGCCTCTGCCAGAACAGGTCTAGCACTCATCTGGAAGATTGTTTTAGTCGTAGAAATGCTAGGCAGAAGTGATGGTATGGGATTTCAAATTCATTTATTCTTCCAGCTCTTTGATATCACCAGCATCATGGCTTACACCGTCTCTTTCATTATCGTTATTCAGTTAATCGAGGTCGCCATTTTAAAGCCCCTAGATCAACGATCACAACGCTGGAAATAACCGACCTATGAGCCAACTTGTTGTTGATATAAAAAAGAAAAGTTTCCCTAAAGGTGAAAGTAGAGAAGAATTCACTGCGATAGAAAACCTCGCATTTGAACTCTCAAGTAATGAATTTGTTTGCCTTATCGGGCCATCCGGTTGCGGTAAAACCACTTTACTCAATGTCATCGCAGGTCTTGATGGAGACTTTGACGGCTCTATTAACAGCAACAATAGTCATCACACTGTTCCGCCCAGTTATGTTTTTCAATCACCTCGGCTATTACCATGGCGAACCGTTTTAGAAAATATTCAGCTAGCGATTGGCGACAATCATTCATTAGCACTCATCAAAAAGACCCTTCAACACCTTGGGCTTAGCGATAATTTACATAGTTACCCCAATCACTTATCACTCGGTATGCAGCGACGCGTCTCACTCGCCAGAGCATTTTGTGTACCCAGCGACTTATTACTAATGGATGAGCCCTTTGTTTCGCTAGATCAAGCCATTGCTAGAAAAGCTAGGGAGCTCTTGCTTAGTCTATGGCGCGAACAACCAAGAACTATCTTATTTGTTACCCATGATTTAGATGAAGCATATAAATTGGCCGATCGAATCTTATTTTTATCCAATGCGCCTAGTAACATTATTGATGATATTAAAATCACCCTGCCAAGATCCGAACGGTCTGAAAATAAAACCCGCGCATTTAAGGAAAAATTACGAACAAACCACCCCGCTATTCAAGAATTCCTGTAACAACCTGTACTAAAATGAACAGCCACATAAATAATATAGAGCGTTTCTAAGCGGCCCATTTAATTTAGCGTAAAAAAAGACCGCTACCTGTTTAGGTAGCGGTCTTTTTAAATACTACGGTCAAACCATCCTCAAGGAGGACAAGTCTCATTCAAACGACATAGCCGTTTGTTTCAACTTTAAGCTGCTTTTTTAGCTGCTTTTTTAACTGTTTCTTTAACTTCTTTAGTCACAACAGCGTTGCCTTCTTGAACAAGTTTAATCACTTCTTCATTATAAGTTTTAGCTTCTTCAATCAATACTTTGCTATCAGCTTGTACCTTTTCAAAACCGCTTTGAGCTAGTTCAACTTGCTCTTTAACAAAAGCATTTAAACTGTCGATATCTTTGATTGCAGCAGCCGCTTTGATGCGTGCTTCAGTTAAAGCAACATATTCTTTAGCAGCAGCTTGTTGTGCAGCAACAACTTTTTCGAATTGTGCTTTGTTTAATTCAGCTAATTTTTTAGCAGGAGCAAATAAAGTTTCTAGATTATTTAACATTTTAATATCCTTTTAATTTAGGTTGGTTAACATTACCATCTTTGTTGCAGTGCATTATATAGATTTACTTATTGCAGCGCAACACTTTATGCAAACGTGTGCATTTCACCCAGAGGTTTATTAATACTTCTCTTAAAAAAATAATGACTTATACCAACTCTTGTGTATTTTATTGACTTCATCATAATGAGCACATCAACTCATTAACTTATCAGGAATATATATGTTTATTGCGATGAATCGGTTTAAAGTGACTCTCGGAAAAGAAAGCGATTTCGAAGAGGTATGGAGAAAACGTGAGTCTCGCTTAAATGAAGTTCCCGGCTTTAAGTCATTTCACCTTTTACGTGGTCCGAAACTTGACGACCACACGCTATTTGCATCCCATACCACATGGCAAGACAAAGCAACCTTTGATGCATGGACACATTCAGACGCATTTAAACAAGTACACGCACAAGCCGGCCAGACGAAAGGCTTATATTTGGGGCACCCTAACTTTGAGGGGTTTGAAGTTGTTCTTTAGCAAACCAAATTTTTCAATCATTTTTTGTTGAGCTAGGCTCATCTTCTCGCTTGAACTCACCTTCAATAATATTATCATCCAAGCTATCGCCCCTTCGACCCGTTTGCTGGAACGGGTCCTTTGCCTGAAAAGACGTTTGAGAAATAAATTGGCTTTCAAGAACGAACTCGGCAAACTTTCGTCGTAAACTGGGAATCAAGCAAATAAACCCAACAACATCTGTTACAAACCCGGGCGTTAGCAATAATGCGCCGCTAACTAACAACATGGCCCCTTCAATCATTTCTATTGCAGGTATTTCACCACGTGACAAAATAGCTTGTATCCGCTGTACTGTCGCCAACCCTTGCATTCTAAACAAGTAAGCACCTAATACAGCAGTAGCCAAAATTAACACGACCGTAGGAAATGCACCAATGGCCGTACCCACCTGAATAAGAAAGTAGATTTCAACAACCGGTACTATAATTAAAAGTAATAAAAATACAGAAAAAGGGTTCATAGTGAAATAGCTTACACAGGAACGAGGAGTTTGTAAAAAAGCGGCGGCAATAAGCTTCTAAATAATAATATAAAAAACAAAGAAAGATTTGGCACTTCAGTTAGCTCTTGGTCTTTAGCCCGTTAAAAGAGCACTGTCACTCTCACGTAACGTTATAATACTTCCGATTCATAATGAACTACGCACACGGTTGAATGTCTCTATATATCCAAGTAAGCGTAACTACTTAACCGACCACTTATGCATAAAATCCGTTTAGCTTCTATCCTTATCAACCTTTGTGTTTTATTTCTAGCGCCTACTAGCCTTTCCATAGCTGAAAGTAAATCGATAACCACCACGCCAATCGATGCCCTAGGTAGTTTATTTAGTGGGTTCAATAACTCCCCGTCAAACGAATTACTTGAACCCGATGACGCCTTTAATTTTTTTGCTGAGGTAAATAACGATCAACAGCTTGTTTTAAATTGGCGTATTGCAAAAGGTTACTACCTTTATCAGGAAAAAATTGCTGCCACTGTCATTCAGCCGAACACAATAAGTGTCGGCACGATTAGCTTTCCAGAAGGAAAACACAAAACAGATGAAATATTTGGCGAGACCATTGTTTACTATAACGATGTAACGCTGACCGTGCCTTTCGCCACTCCCCTTAAGCAAGCGACTGACATCACTATAGATGTGTCCTTCCAAGGTTGCGCCGATATTGGGGTTTGTTATCCGCCAATGAACAAACAAGTGACCCTATCGTTTCAGCCAACCAAAGGGAGTATCCCGCCAACTACTTCAGCAAACAACACTATTTCTGAGCAAGATCAAATTGCTAATTCACTTTTTAGTAACACCGTTTGGATTACTTGCTTAACCTTTCTAGGTTTTGGGGTCTTACTCTCGTTTACACCGTGCGTTTTCCCGATGATTCCTATCTTGTCTGGAATTATTATTGGGCACGGTAAAGATCTCACAACACGCAAGGCCTTCTATTTATCATTCAGCTATGTGTTTGCATCAGCCCTAACGTACGCTGGGTTCGGCATTTTAGCTGGGTTGTTCGGCAGCAATTTACAGGCAACGTTTCAAAACCCGTGGATACTCAGTTTTTTTAGCGGCTTGTTTGTCCTACTCGCGCTATCGATGTTTGGCCTCTATCAAATACAGTTACCAACAACCATCCAAAGTAAGCTCTCGCAGTTATCCCAACATCAAAAGCACGGTTCATTGTGGGGCAGCGCGATTATGGGTGTATTATCAACGCTCATTGTTGGGCCTTGCGTTGCCGCGCCCTTAGCGGGCGTGCTTATCTATATTGGTCAAACAGGTGATGCCATACTCGGCGGCTTTGCCCTATTCTCATTAGGCATTGGTATGGGCATCCCGCTACTAATTATCGGTGTATCGGCAGGCAAACTATTACCAAAAGCAGGGCACTGGATGGAACCGATCAAATACTTCTTTGGTGTGATGTTACTTGCTGTCGCTATTTGGCTCGTAGAGCGTATTCTACCCGCTAGCATCATCCTTGTTTTATGGTCTGGGCTACTTATCGTTTCAGCCATTTATCTCAAAGCTGTTGAGCGTTTGCCAGAAAACGCAAATGGCTGGCACAAATTATCAAAAGGCATAGGGGCTATTTTGTTAATTTACGGCATCATTTTAATGGTGGGTGCTGCATCGGGTGGAAGTAATCCATTAAAGCCGCTAGCAAACTTCAGTACCAATCAAAAACATACCGTACAGCAACACCCGCTTTCCTTTAAGAAAATAAAAAACAGTGCTGACTTAAATAGCGCTTTACAACTCGCCGCTCAAAACAAGCAGTTTGCGATGCTCGATTTTTATGCAGACTGGTGCGTTTCATGCAAGGAAATGGAAGCATTTACCTTTACCGACTCATCCGTTCAAGGCGCACTTAAAAATGTGATGTTATTGCAAGCTGATGTGACTCAAAATGATAACGAAGATAGATTGTTACTGAATAAATTTTCACTCATCGGCCCTCCGGCCATTTTATTTTTCGACACAAATTCAGCTGAATTAAAACAAAATAGAGTGATAGGTTATATGGGCCCTAATGACTTTTTAACACGGTTAAAAACACTGAAATAAATGCATAAAAAAAAACTACTTATCGTCGCAGTTGTGGTCATTGTAACCTTGACGTTCTTCAGTTTTGATAGCATTGAAGAGAACGCACATTCAAGAAAACCCGTTCAGCAGACTATCAGCAAAATGCGGCCTGAATTTTCTTTACCCGACCTCCAAGGAAAAACACGAAATATCAAAGAATGGGACAACAACTATATCGTTCTTAATTTTTGGGCAACATGGTGCCCACCTTGTCGTGAGGAAATACCCGAGTTTATCGCGCTACAAAAAGAGTATGCAACATCTAACCTACAGTTTATTGGGGTCGCTATTGATGATGACGTATCCGTCAATCAATTTGCATTAGAAATGGGGATTAACTACCCCAACTTGATAGCTGAAATGCAAGGCATTGAGCTAGCAAGGCAATACGGAAATTCAATGGGCGCCCTACCATTTTCTGTCATTATTAATCCAGAGGGTCAAATTATCGCTCAGCAGATAGGTCTTTTAGAGCGCTCAAAAATTCTTGCTACTACCCAACTTTCTAAAGACTAACTCCCTCTAACTTGCAGATAACTGTCTTTATCTTTCGCGAACTAATGATTTTTATAGACTTTCAACAAAAGCTTTGGCAAAATCCCCATATTCCGTGCAACATTATCTTGAGTTAGCATTTTTATGGCAATCATCTCCGTTATCAATGGTCCAAATTTAAACATGCTAGGTACTCGAGAGCCTGGGATTTATGGTGCTCAAACACTGGCTGACATTGAAAAAGAACTAACTCAACTTGCAAATGAATCAGGACATGAACTGCTTTTTTATCAAAGTAATGCCGAACATGATTTAGTTAACAAGGTTCAACAAAGCCAACAAGATAACGTTTCTGTTATTTTACTAAACCCTGCCGCCTTTACTCATACTAGCATCGCCTTACGCGATGCCTTACTGGCAAGCGCCACCCCATTTATTGAACTCCATTTATCAAATGTACACGCACGCGAATCCTTTCGCCAGCACTCTTATTTTTCAGATATTGCCAACGGTGTTATCTGCGGCTTCGGTCCCAAAAGTTATGAATTAGCGCTGCACGCAGCCCTCCCCTTATTAGCACAACTACCAAGAGATTAATTATGGATATTAGAAAAGTTAAAAAACTTATCGAGCTTATTGAAGAATCCGACATTGCAGAAATCGAAATTCACGAAGGTGAAGAATCTGTACGCATCAACCGTTATTCTTCAACTCAACCTGTCGCTGTTACCCAAGCTCCTGCTCCTATTGCTACAACTACAATAAGTGCAGCGCCACAAGCGCCGTCAGCCAACAAGGTAGAAGAATTATCCGGCCACGTTATAACATCACCCATGGTTGGCACTTATTATGATGCCCCTTCCCCCGGCTCATCTGCTTTTGTCAAACTCGGTCAAACCGTACAAAAAGGTGATACCTTGTGTATTATCGAAGCGATGAAAATTCTTAATCAAATTGAAGCCGATAAATCAGGCGTGGTCGCTTCCATCTTGGCTGAAAACGGTCACCCTGTTGAGTTTGACCAACCTTTATTCATCATTGAATAAACACCTTTTTACTTTTAACGCATCGACGAGAAAAATATGTTCGATAAAATTCTTATAGCTAACCGCGGCGAAATTGCTTTACGCATATTGCGCGCATGTCGCGAAATGGGCATCCAAACTGTTGCTGTTCACTCAACTGCTGATCGCGATTTAAAACATGTGCGCCTAGCGGATGAGTCTGTTTGCATTGGTGGGCCCTCCTCCACTGATAGTTACCTTAATGTGCCGGCTATCATCAGTGCCGCGGAAATCACCGATGCTGAAGCTATTCATCCTGGTTATGGCTTTTTATCTGAAAATGCAGATTTTGCTGAGCGCGTTGAACAAAGTGGTTTCACCTTCATTGGACCTCGTTCAGAAACCATTCGTTTAATGGGCGATAAAGTGTCTGCCATTGAGGCGATGGTAAAAGCTGGCGTTCCTTGCGTTCCGGGTTCTGATGGCCCACTTAATGATGATAATGATCGTAATTTGAGATTGGCTCGTGATATTGGCTACCCCATTATTATTAAGGCCGCTGGCGGCGGCGGCGGTCGAGGTATGCGCGTAGTTCACACAGAAGCCGCCCTACTTAATGCCATTTCACTCACTCAAACAGAAGCCAAAACATTCTTTGGTAACGATATGGTGTACATGGAAAAATTCCTTGAAACACCTCGACACATTGAGTTCCAAATCCTGGCAGACAAGCACGGTAATGCGATTCACTTAGGCGAACGTGATTGCTCAACTCAACGTAAACATCAAAAGGTTATCGAAGAAGCACCTGCCATTGGTATCAGCGAAGAAGTTCGCCAAGAAATCGGTACGCGTTGCGCAAAAGCCTGTGCAAAAATTGGCTACTATGGCGCAGGAACCTTTGAGTTTTTATATGAAAATGGTGAGTTTTACTTCATTGAAATGAACACGCGTGTGCAAGTAGAACACCCTATTACAGAAATCATTACTGGCGTGGACATTGTTGCCGAGCAGCTTAAAATTGCAGCAGGCGAGCCATTGAGCTATACGCAAGATGATATTAAAATTTCTGGGCACGCTATTGAGTGCCGCCTAAATGCTGAGCACCCCGAAACATTTATGCCATCACCTGGCAAAATAACTCAACTCCATATTCCTGGTGGTCCCGGCATTCGTTTTGATAGTCATATTTATAATGGCTACACCGTCCCGCAATACTATGACTCCATGATTGGCAAACTCATTGCTTCCGGATCATCACGTGAATCAGCTCTCGCCCGCACAAAAACAGCGCTTAACGAAACAGTTATTGATGGCATTCACACCAATATTCCCCTATTAAAAGACATTGTTCTCGATAAGGACTTTTCTTCTGGCGTCTACAATATCCACTATCTTGAAAAGAAACTTGGGGTGTAATACGCATGGCATGGCAACAATTGACCATTGCTACAACTCAAGCATTAGCACCCGCCGTTGAAACACTAATTGAAAACCTTGGCGCACTATCTGTCACCTTGACGGATAGTGCCGACCAACCCATTTACGAACCGCCATTAAACAGCACCCCATTATGGCAGCACGTGTCGATAACAGGCTTATTCGATGAACATCACGACCTAAGCCAAGCCGAGCAATACTTCAAGCAGCACATCAGTGATCAAAATAGCTGGTCATTAACGATACAACGTTTAGAAGACCAAGTATGGGAGCGTGTTTGGCTTGAAAATTTTCACCCCATTAAATTTGGCGAAAATTTTTGGGTTTGCTCAACCGAACATGAAATAGACGAACCTAATGCAACACTATTAAGACTAGACCCCGGCCTAGCATTTGGCACAGGCACCCACCCTACCACGGCTCTTTGTCTCGATTGGCTGGCCAATCATAAACTTGAAGGCACTGACATTATCGATTTTGGATGTGGCTCTGGCATACTCGCCATCGCCGGCCTGCTATTGGGCGCAAATAGCGCAACCTGCATTGATATTGACCCACAAGCTCTCACGGCTACTAAAAGTAACGCAGAACAAAATAATGTTCTCAATAAAGTACACGTTTATGGTACGGAGCAATACCCTCATAACCCTCAAGACATTGTTATTGCCAATATTCTTGCCGAACCGCTAATCGAACTATCCAATAATATTTCAAGTCTAGTTAAGCCCAGCGGTCATTTGCTACTATCGGGCATTCTCAGTGAACAAGCTCAGCACGTTATCAACGCCTACAACGATGAATTTATCTTTAGCCCCATGGTTATTAGGGACAACTGGGTCTGCCTTCATGCCGTTAAAAAACCTTAACCCATGCAGTATGCGCTCTGCCCTTTCTGCTTAAGCACACTTCAAGTAACTGAAGAACAGCTAACAGCTAAAGACGGGGTCATTCGTTGTGGGCATTGTCACGAGATTTTTGATGCAAACAAAAACAAACTAACGCCCTCCTCTGGAGCAGCCCCCGTCAATGAAACCGCAAAACAAACCAATAATTCAATATCCTTAAAAAATGAACAACTTTCTAATAGTGATAGTTCAGCAATAACACCTATTTGGGAAAATCAGAAAACACCCTCGCATCGTAAAATCCCTTTTACTCTTTTTTCATTTTTATTAATATTGATATTTGTTGCTCAGTTGGCCTATTTTGAGTCAGAAAAATTAACTCAAAATACACAATTACAACCTATCTTCAAAAAACTCAACAGCAGATTTAATTTACACATCCCCGGTTATAAAAACCTCGAAGAAATCCATATAGTTCAACGTCAAATAAGCGAGCACCCTCATTTAGCTAACACTCTGTCTCTTCAACTCACGATTAAAAACGCAGCATTAGCCGAACAACCCTTTCCAACCATCAACGTGATTTTAACTTCTAGTTTGGGTGGGAAAATTGCTCAAGGAATTTTCACAAAATATGACTACTTGGAGCCAAACCAAACGAATGATTACTTTGCGCCTCAAGCGATACAACAGATTAACCTTGCCTTCAAAAAACCCCTGCAGGAGCCTTCTGGTTTCGAAATATCTTTTCAACATTAAAAACCTATCTTTACCATAAGCTATTCCACATATTGACTCAATCTGTCGCAAGAGCCAAACTAAGCGTTTAATTGATTCGATATCACTATGAAAATAGGGCCTTACACATTAAAAAATAATTTAATTTTGTCTCCAATGGCAGGCATTACCGATCGCCCTTTTCGCCAAATTTGCCGTGACTTAGGGGCGGGCTTAGCCGTATCAGAAATGACTGCTTCAAATCCCAATTTACGGCATCATCGACGCACCTTATTAAAACTAGATCATTCGGGTGAGGATGAACCTCGATCGGTACAGATTGTAGGGACAAACCCAGAACAAATGGCTGAAGCTGCCTTATTCAATCAATCCAACGGTGCACAAATCATCGACATCAATATGGGCTGCCCTGCCAAAAAAGTATGCAATGTCGCCGCAGGTTCCGCGTTATTAAGAAACGAGTCATTAGTTAAAGAGATTTTAGAGACGGTCGTTTCTGCCGTCGAGATTCCAGTCACACTTAAAATAAGAACCGGCTGGGACCCACTTAATAAAAATGCACCCACTATCGCCAAAATAGCTGAACAGTCAGGCATTCAGGCGCTAGCGATTCATGGCCGAACCCGAGCTTGTAAATACAATGGAAAGGCTGAATTCGACACCATAAAACTAGTAAAGAAATCTATCAGCATTCCGGTATTTGCCAATGGCGACATAACATCACCCCAACGCGCTCTGGAGGTGTTAGATCACACCCATGCTGATGGTTTATTAATAGGAAGAGGAGCACAGGGTCGACCTTGGATTTTTAGAGAAATCGAACATTTTATTAAAACAGGTGAAAACCTAGCCGCACCCGATATCTCAGAAATAAAATCTATTATCCGCCAACATATTATTCAACTTCATCAGTTTTATGGTGATATTATGGGCGTTAGGATTGCTAGGAAGCACATTGCTTGGTACTTTAACCACTTAAACCCATCGCTCTTGCCGCTTGTAAAGAAATCCTTTGCTATTCAAGAACCTCAGCAACAACTGGACTTTATAGATAAAATTCTTCAGACCCATACCAAAACAACAAATCACGCAGCATGAGTTTAGACAAACAAAAACAACCTCTGTGCCACCAAGTAGCTCAAGCGTTAGAAAGTTATTTTGCTCAACTTGACGGGCATGACGTAGTCGATTTGCACGCATTAGTCATCAGCGAAGTAGAGAAACCTTTACTTGAAGCGGTGCTTAATCACACAAAATCTAACCAATCTAAAGCAGCCAAAATGCTGGGCTTAAGCCGTGGCACATTAAGAAAAAAGCTAGCCGCGTATCAACTTGATATTTAGCACTCCATTACTTTCGACCTCCAGACCAAAAAGCTCAGCAAAAAAACACGCTTTTCTATAGAATACCCTGTTTTCAGGAAGGCCAAACTGGCCTCACAACACTAGATAAACGGGTCAACACATGAGCAAAAAAATCTCTCGCGCCTTAGTCAGCGTTTCCGATAAGTCTGGCATTATTGAGTTCTGCCAACAACTGAATGAATTACAGGTTGAAATCATTTCAACGGGTGGTACTGCAAAGCTCCTTCAAGAAAATAACATTCCCGTGATTGAAATTAGTGATTACACGGGCTTCCCTGAAATGATGGATGGGCGTGTAAAAACATTGCACCCGAAAGTCCATGGCGGCATATTAGGACGTCGTGACATTGACCAAGCCGTGATGCAAGATAACAATATTAAGCCCATTGATCTAGTCGTTGTAAACCTCTACCCTTTCCAACAAACGGTTGCCAACCCAGATTGCGATTTAGCCACGGCAGTAGAAAATATTGATATTGGAGGCCCAACCATGATTCGCGCCGCGGCTAAAAACCACAAAGACGTTACCATTATTGTTGACCCTAATGATTACCAACAAACCATCGACTCCATTAAAGCAACAGGTGGTATGGGTGATGCTGAACGATTTAACTTCGCTGTCAAAACATTTGAGCATACCGCGCAGTACGATGGCGCTATTGCAAACTATTTAGGCGGAATTAAACAAAATGGAGAAAAAGCCGATTTTTCTCGCACCATTAACCTTCAATTCAAACAAAAACAAATCATGCGTTATGGTGAAAACCCTCACCAAAAAGCTGCATTTTTTACCGAAGAGGTATCTCAACCTGGCACGATTGCTTCAGCCACTCAACGTCAAGGGAAAGAGCTTTCTTACAATAATATTGCCGATACAGATGCCGCGTTAGAGTGCGTTAAACAATTTGATGACTCTCCTGCTTGCGTTATTGTTAAACACGCAAACCCATGTGGCGTTGCATTAGGCGACAATATTCTAGACGCATACAACCGTGCTTACCAAACTGACCCTGAATCAGCTTTTGGTGGTATTATCGCGTTTAACCGCCCTCTTGATCTTGCTACTGCGGAAGCCATTACGGAACGTCAATTTGTTGAAGTCATCATCGCTCCGGGAATAAACGATGATGCGCTAGCCACTATAGCCGGTAAGAAAAACCTACGCCTTCTTGACAGCGGCACATGGGATAGCAATCAGCAAGCTCGCTATGACTTCAAACGTGTCAACGGTGGGCTACTGGTTCAAACCGTTGATAACGAACTTTATACCGAGCTCAATGTTGTGACCAAACGCCAACCCACTGAACAAGAACTACAAGATTTACTATTCAGTTGGAATGTTGCTAAATTTGTTAAGTCTAACGCTATTATTTACGCTAAGAACAAGATGACCATCGGCGTTGGTGCTGGCCAAATGAGTCGGGTAAATTCTGCACGAATTGCCGCAATTAAAGCTGAACATGCTAACCTTGAAGTCGCTGGCTCGGTCATGGCTTCTGACGCTTTCTTTCCTTTTAGGGATGGCCTAGATAATGCCGCTCAAGTGGGTATTCGTGCTGTTATTCAACCGGGTGGTTCAATGCGTGACGATGAAGTTATTCAAGCTGCTAATGAACACGATATTGCCATGGTATTTACCGGCATGCGTCACTTTAGACACTAAAAAGGAACTCATTAATGAATGTACTCATTGTAGGTGGCGGTGGACGTGAACACGCTCTAGCCTGGAAAGTAAAACAATCTTCTCATGTACAAACTGTCTACGTAGCACCGGGCAATGCCGGGACAGAACAAGAGGCTGGTATTGAAAATATCAATATCAATGCAGAAGATATTGATGCTCTACTCGCCTTCGCTACCAAAGAAAATATCGATCTCACCATCGTTGGCCCTGAAGCGCCATTGGTAGCGGGTATCGTTGACCAATTTGAAGCTAATAATTTACGCTGCTTTGGTCCTACGAAATTAGCAGCACAATTAGAAGGCTCTAAGGCTTACTGCAAAGATTTCCTAGCACGCCACCATATTCCAACCGCAGATTACCAGAGCTTTACTGATATTCAACTCGCGAGCGATTATATTCGCCTAAAAGGCGCGCCTATCGTTGTCAAAGCCGATGGCTTAGCCGCGGGAAAAGGCGTCATTCTCGCTCAAACCGAGCAACAAGCTATTGAAGCTGTGAATGATATGTTGGCAGGTAATGCCTTTGGTGAAGCTGGTCACCGTGTTGTTATTGAGGAGTTCTTAGTCGGCGAAGAGGCCAGCTTTATCGTTATCGCTAATGGTCATCAAGCCTTACCAATGGCATCGTCTCAAGATCATAAAGCGCGGGATAATGGTGATTTAGGACCCAACACAGGCGGTATGGGAGCTTATTCGCCTGCTCCAATTGTTACGCCTGAAATGCATAAAACTATCATGGAAACGATCATACAACCCACTCTTGACGGCATGATAAAAGACGGTATTCCTTACACCGGCTTTCTTTACGCAGGCGTGATGATTGACGCTCAAGGCACCCCGAAAGTACTTGAATATAATTGTCGCTTTGGTGACCCTGAAACCCAACCCATCATGATGCGTTTAAAGAGTGACCTAACAGAATTGTGCAATGCTGCACTTGATAATCAATTAGACACGATAAAGGCCCAGTGGGACTCTCGTACCTCTATTGGTGTTGTTCTTGCTGCGGGCGGTTACCCATTTGACTATAACAAAGGTGATGTTATTAGCGGTATTCCAGCTGAAACCAGTGAATCAAAAACCTTCCATGCCGGCACTAAAATGGAAACCGGCAATACTGTCACTAATGGTGGTCGTGTGCTATGTGCCTGTGCACTAGGCGATAGCGTTGAGGATGCACAGAAAAAAGCCTATGAGACTGTCCACTCAATTCAATGGGACAATGTCTACTTCCGAACTGATATCGGCCACCGCGCCATCACACGAGAGAAGAATGCTTAGCCTCTTGTAGAAAAGAGGCTAGACAATAAAAAAGAGCTTCAAATGAAGCTCTTTTTTATTGGGTATTTAAATCGATTCTAGCGTTTCATCGAATCAAAAAACTCACCGTTTGTTTTTGTTTTCTTAAAGCGTTCTAATAAAAACTCAATCGCGCCCATCTCGTCCATAGGGTTAAGGATTTTTCGTAAAATCCATGTCTTCTGAAGAACATCCGCATCCACAATATATTCTTCACGGCGAGTGCCTGAGCGATTAACATTAATCGCTGGGTAAATACGTTTTTCAGCAATTTTACGTTCAAGGTGAAGCTCCATATTGCCCGTACCCTTAAATTCTTCGTAAATAACATCATCCATACGTGAACCTGTTTCTACCAGCGCCGTTGCAATAATGGTTAAACTGCCACCTTCCTCAATATTTCGAGCTGCACCAAAGAAACGTTTTGGACGTTCAAGTGCATTAGCATCTACACCACCGGTTAAAATCTTACCCGATGACGGTGCAACGGTATTATATGCACGACCCAAACGCGTAATAGAGTCTAACAAGATAATCACATCTTGTTTATGCTCAACCATTCTCTTCGCTTTCTCAATAACCATTTCAGCGACTTGAACATGACGAGTAGCAGGTTCATCAAAGGTGCTAGAAATAACCTCACCCTTAACTGTACGTGACATTTCAGTCACCTCTTCAGGGCGCTCATCGATCAGCAGAACAATTAAATGGCTCTCGGGGTTATTATGAGCAATAGAATGTGCCAAGTTTTGCATAATCATTGTTTTACCCGCTTTAGGCGGGGAAACAATCAAACCACGTTGACCTTTACCAATAGGTGATACTAAGTCAATCACTCGTGATGTTAAATCTTCGGTTGTACCATTGCCCATTTCAAGCGTTAGGCGTTCATTAGGGAATAACGGCGTTAAATCTTTAAAGGCAATTTTGTTTTTTGCGTGTTCGGGCTTTTCATAATTAAGCGTATCAACCTTCAATAAGGCAAAATACCGCTCACTATCCTTAGGTGGACGAATTTTACCTGATATCGTGTCACCGGTTCTTAATCCAAACCGACGAATCTGACTTGGCGATACGTATATATCATCCGGCCCCGCTAAAAATGAACCATCTGCGGACCTTAAAAAGCCAAAACCATCCGATAAAACTTCTAGAACTCCATCCCCATAAACATCATCGCCTCTTTTAGCAACTTTTTTAAGAATTTGGAATACTGTGGTTTGTTTTAATGATCGTCCAGTGTTATCAACACCGAGTTCTTTCGCAATTTCAAGAATTTCAGTTGCGGGTTTACGCTTCAGCTCAGTTAGGTTCATATAAATTTGTAGTTGGAATAAAAGAAGGTATACACGTGCACAAGCGGCACAGAGATTTTAAATAGATTTTTTATGATTTTACTTGCACGGCAATTCGCGTGCGTAGAAGTTATTACTTGGGGCCTAAGGTAGCATTAAAAAATGCCTCCGTCTACCATTAAGACGAAGGCAATGCTTTATTATATGTTGCTATCAATAAAAGCCGATAGTTGTGATTTAGTTACTGCGCCTACTTTAGTCGCTTCAACTTCACCGGCTTTATAAACCATTAAGGTTGGAATACCTCGAACACCAAAACGTCTTGGCATGGCAGGGTTTGAGTCTATATCTAACTTAACAACTTTAAGTTTACCCGCATACTCATCTGCAATTTCGTCAAGAATGGGGGCCACCATTTTGCAAGGACCACACCATTCAGCCCAAAAATCCACTAAAACTGGTTGGTCGGACGCTAATACGTCCTGTTCAAAACTATCATCGGTGGTATGAACTACATTTTCACTCACTATTTATCTCCGTTCGGTTAATACTATGCATTGCTACATCATAATAGAGTACGATATCGGCTGCAAAGATTATCATAATTAATTAAGCGGCAAGCCATCCCTATTACCGAAACCTCCCCCTCACTCAAGAGCGACCAAATCTATGTCAGACACCCATTTAACCAATACTGAATTTTCCTCTTTAGGTTTAACTGAACCTTTAATTAAAGGCCTAAATGAAGCAAATTTTCTTAAATGTACGCCCATCCAAGAGCAGACATTACCCATTAGTCTATTGGGTAGAGACGTGGCTGGGCAAGCACAAACAGGCACCGGTAAAACCATCGCATTCCTGCTCGCTACGTACCACACCTTATTAACTAAAGCGGCCGCTGATAATAAAACAGGCGTAAGAGCTCTTATTCTTGCCCCAACTCGTGAACTCGCCATACAAATTGCCAATGATGCAAAAATTATAGGCAAACATACGGACATTAAAGTAGGTCTGGCATACGGTGGTACAGACTATGAAAAACAACGTAAAACTATTGAAGAAGGGGTTGATATTTTAATAGGTACACCAGGGCGAACTATCGACTTTTTCAAACAAAAAGTCTTTAACCTGAGGAACGTTGAAGTTTTAGTACTTGATGAGGCCGACAGAATGTTTGACCTTGGGTTTATAAATGATATCCGCTATTTATTACGCAGACTACCCCAACCGGAGAATCGTCTAAATTTACTGTTTTCAGCAACGCTTTCATTCAAAGTGACGGAACTGGCCTACGAACACATGAACAACCCAGAGATGGTTCGCATTGAGCCTGAACAAATTACCGCCAAACAAGTTGTCGAATCTGTTTACTACCCTGCTGACAATGAAAAAATTCCGCTACTTATTAAAGTTTTAATGGATGAAAAGCCTGAGCGAGGCATTATTTTTATCAATACAAAACACAATGCAGAACGCTTACACCGATACTTAGACGGCAATGGTTTTGATAATGCCGTGCTATCCGGCGATGTACCACAAAAAAAGCGTCAATCTATCCTCAATCGTTTTCAAGAAGGCAAATTACCCTTATTAATTGCCACGGATGTGGCTGCCCGTGGATTACATATTCCAGCAGTAAGCCATGTGTTTAATTTCGACTTACCTCAAGACGCTGAAGATTATGTCCATCGAATTGGCAGAACTGCCCGTTCAGGCGCCAGCGGTAAAGCTATTAGCTTTGCTTGTGAAACCTACGCTTATTCATTACCCGATATAGAAGCATACATATCACATAAAATCCCTTTCGAGCAAATTGATGGCACATCGTTACCGGACATTAAACCTGCTACTAAAAAGACCTACAAGCCTTCAGCGAATAAACATCAGAATAAACCACGGGCGAATCAAAAAAACCGCTCACATAGGCAGTAACCGTATCGCTACTGAGGTTTAAGATCACCTAAACTTTCGACGGCAGTGAACTCATGCACAATTCGTGGAGGCTCACTGCTATCGGGCTTAGTAATAGCCACTATATATTTAATACCAAATATGTCAGCAGCTTTGAGCACACTTAAGCTGTCATCCACCATCACCGTTTTCGACTTATCAAACCGCTCTAGTTGATAAAACGCTTGCCAGAAGCTTTGCTGCTCCTTGGGGTAACCAAAATCGTGCGCAGAAACAATAGCATCAAAAAACTCCACCAACCCAGTCTTTTGCATTTTTATACTCAAACTGTCCGCATGGGCATTGGTCACTAACACACAACGTTTGCCCGACATTTTTACCGCCTTTAGAAAGTCACGTGTATGGGGTAATTCCTTAATATGCTCTTGCGTTTCAACTTTCAATTTGGCTATATCAATGTCTAGTACCTCGCTCCAGTAATCCAAGCAATACCAATTCAATAGTCCCTCTTGAGCTTTAAAGATAGGCTTTAAGTGCTCAACTGCCTCATCGAATGAAACATTCTCTCTTTTCGCAAAATAGCTTGGAACAACACGTTGCCAAAATTGATTATCGAACCTCAAGTCCAGCAATGTACCGTCCATATCTAATAAAACTGTTTCTATTTCCGACCAATCAATCATCTGTTAACCTGCTAGCTATATAATTAAATTTTCGACTTACCTTCCCAGGAACACCGATATGTTAAACCATCTCGCTAAAATCTTGCCCATTTTCCTAATAAGCGTACTTCTTGTAGCTTGCCACAAAGCACCGAGCCTTGATAAAGCACTAGCTTTAAAACTACTAGACTCTTCTTACCTCTCATCAGGCTATACCATCAACCTAGTGACTAATAACCCACATGCGCGCGGGAAAAAGGCAACAGGGTGGAATTGTGCAGATAAAAAGTCGCTCGTTTCATCAGGGGTTGTCTTATGTAAAGAGTCAGGCCGCTCAGGCGTTTACCTAAAATTCACTAGCGAGGGTGAAAAGTTATTAGTTGGCTCACCTTGGGGAGACAATACTCTTCGTAATGCAAGAGTTATAGCCGTTCTCCAACAAGTTGATGAGGTTCAATCCATTGAGATGATTGATGCATCACACGCCATCATTAATTACACATGGCTTTATAATCAACACACCCCTTTTTCAAATCCTCAGCTAGAAAAGACCATCGCTCTTAATGTCCCTCAACCAGCACGAGCCAGTGCGGTTTTAAACGATAATGAATGGACAATAATACGTTGAGTACTTACCCGTATGAATAAAGTTAAACGCCTAGAGATCTTCGAGCGACTCAGTAAAGCAATTCCTGAACCCGAAACCGAACTTAACTATAGCTCCCCTTTTGAGCTTTTAATAGCGGTCATTCTATCGGCTCAAGCGACCGATAAAGGCGTTAATAAAGCTACCGACAAACTATACCCTGTCGCTAATACGCCTAAAGCTATAGCTGAGCTTGGCGAAGCAGGCCTAAAAGAATACATTAAGACCATTGGGCTGTTTAACACCAAAGGTAGCAATATCATTAAAACATGTAACCTGTTGATAGAGCAGCATAATAGCCTTGTACCTCAAACGCGTACAGAACTAGAAGCATTGCCTGGCGTTGGACGAAAAACAGCTAATGTTGTGTTAAATACTGCGTTTGGCGTACCCACCATTGCCGTTGATACACATATTTTCAGGGTTAGTAATCGCACCAAAATTGCGCCAGGAAAGAACGTTCTCGAGGTTGAAAAGAAACTGGAGAAACACGTCCCAAAAGAACACAAGTTAGACGCTCATCATTTATTAATCCTACACGGACGATATACTTGTATCGCCCGTAAGCCGCGCTGCGGCTCATGCGTTATAGAGGATTTATGCGAGTTTAATTCCAAAACAACCGATTGATGCATTTTAAGTACACCCTGCTTTGTTTAAGCAAAATTTACCTAAATATTTTAAAACCATGTAAGTTTTTTTAACTTTGCCTGGTCTATTAAATCGCATATAGTTAACCGCTCCACTCTTGTCGGCACTTGATGCAAGTTGGCTGAATTTACAGTTATTAATTAATAAAAAAATCAAAGGACATTCTTATGAAAAACTCTACAAAAAAACCATTAGTAGCCGCTTTAGGTGCAGCATTTGTCACATCTATGGCTTTTGCTCCAGCAGTAAGCGCAGATTCAAACCCGTTTGGCGCAACTGAACTAGAAACGGGTTACATGGTCCTTGCTGAAGGTAAATGTGGTGAAGGTAAATGTGGCGCTGAAAAAGCTGCTGATAAAGCTAAAGAAGCTAAATGTGGCGAAGGTAAGTGCGGCGATAATAAATAATTCTGCATAGCAATGACTAATACCTTTCCAGTTCACGGAGCAGGTCTCGGATTAAGGCGGGCCTTTATTGGCCCGCTATCTGAGAACCCTCCTAGCGATATCGATTTTTATGAAATCGTTCCTGAAAACTGGATACGAATCGGCGGTAGTTACGCTAAGCAATTACGCGCATTAACCGAACAGTTCTCTTTTGTAGCACATGGATTATCTCTCAGCATAGGCAGCCCAGACCCACTAGACGTTGAGTTTGTACGCGATATACGGGACTTTATTAAGCAACACCAAATTAAAATTTATACCGAACACCTCACTTATTGCAGTGATGGCGGTCATATGTACGACCTGATGCCTATCCCATTTACTCAAGAAGCAGTTGATTACGTGGCAGATAGAGTTATCCAAGTACAAGATATTCTTGGTGAACAAATTGCCATAGAAAATGCTTCCTACTACGCTGCCCCTGGTAAGGAAATGGAAGAAATTGATTTCATTAACGCGGTTATAAAAAAAGCTGATTGCAAGTTACTTATCGACATTAACAATATTTATGTTAACAGCGTAAACCATAAATACAGTGCAGAGAATTTTTTGGAAGAGCTCCCAGGTGACCGCATAAGTTATGCACATATCGCAGGACATTATAATGAAGCCGACGATATTATCATTGATTCTCACGGCTCTAAAGTAATAGACCCTGTATGGCAATTACTCGACAAAGCCTACGAAAATTTTGGCCTGTTTCCTACCCTATTAGAACGTGATTTTAATATTCCACCACTGCCTGACTTACTCGAAGAAGTTAACCTTATTCATCAAGCCCAATTGAATTATTCGTCCCAACTAGGTCAACAGCGTGTCACAGGATAAGACGCCTTCTTTCATCCAAACTCAGCACGCGTTCACCAATTACATTCGTGACCCTAAGAGTGCACCAAGACCAAGTGATATTGAAGAACGCCGCATAAACATCTATCGCGATCTCCTGTTTAGCAATATTTCGAGTACCCTTAGTGATGGATTTCCTGTTCTTAAGAAAATTTGCTCTGAACAACAATGGGAAAACATCTGCCGAGATTTTTATTGTCGTCACCCAAGTCAAAGCCCTTATTTTTCCGACATATCACAAGAGTTTGTTCAATACTTACAAAACGAGCGCTCAGATAGCCCAGACTCCATCAAAGACTTCCCATTCTTACTGGAACTTGCTCATTACGAGTGGGTCGAATTAATCATCTCAATTGCTGAAGACGAAATAGAAAACACCAGCATTAACGACCCACTCAATCAAGCTTTAACGGTAGCTTCTACTGCTTTGGCAGTCGCTTATACCTATCCTGTTCACAAAATATCTCCTGATTTTTTGCCAAAAAAAGCACCCGCGACACCAACATTTCTTGCTGTTTACCGCAATGCTGACAACAGAACTGGCTTTTTAGAAACAACATCAATGACACACGCCTTGCTTATCGCATTAACGAACAATACCAAGCTATTAACTAGCCAAATTTTGTCAACACTGGCAAACGACCTTCAGCACCCAAATCCTGATCTTGTTATTGAAGGCGGCCTAACAATCCTTGATGACTTTATCAGTCGCGGGATTGTTGTTCCCGCCAAGCATTTTTAGTTTAGTCAAACCTACAAATTAAGAAGGGGCTAACGATAATCAACTGACGTATTGCTCAGTTTATTTTTAATAGCCTAACGCTTCATTTTTTCAAGTAATCACCCTTTATTGCTTATAATGTTTAGTTATTCAAATAACCCAACATGACTATGAACAACTCTTTACTTTTTGAGCAAGCACAACAAACCATTCCTGGTGGCGTAAATTCACCCGTACGCGCTTTTAAAGGCGTTGGAGGCGACCCGATATTTATCGATCATGCAAACGGTGCATATATTGTTGATACAAACGACAAACAGTACATAGATTATGTTGGCTCTTGGGGCCCGATGGTACTTGGACATAGCCACCCTGATGTCGTTAGAGCTGTCCAAAAAGCAGCCGAGAAAGGCCTTAGCTTTGGTGCACCTACGATTATCGAAACCACCATGGCTGAAAAAGTCTGCCAACTTGTACCATCCATTGAGAAAGTGCGCATGGTCAGCTCCGGTACTGAAGCTACCATGAGTGCTATCCGTTTAGCTCGCGGATTCACCGGTCGAGACAACATCATTAAATTCGAAGGTTGTTACCACGGCCATTCCGATTCATTATTGGTAAAAGCAGGTTCAGGCGCACTCACCTTCGGTGTTCCCAGCTCACCTGGCGTACCGGCTTCACTCGCAGATCACACGCTAACACTTCCTTATAACGACACCGAAGCGGTCACTCAGTTACTACAAACCAACGGCGATAGCATTGCCTGCATTATTGTTGAGCCTGTCGCAGGCAATATGAACTGCATACCGCCAGAAGCCGGTTTTCTTGAGTGTTTGCGGCAGTTATGTAACCAATACGGTATCGTGTTGATTTTTGATGAAGTGATGAGTGGCTTTCGTGTCGCCCTTGGTGGTGCGCAACAACTCTACGGCGTTAAACCTGATTTAACTACATTAGGCAAGGTCATCGGCGGCGGCATGCCCGTTGGGGCTTTTGGTGGCCGTGCAGACATCATGGCACAACTCGCACCCGACGGCCCTGTCTATCAAGCCGGCACATTATCTGGCAACCCTATAGCCATGTCCGCGGGTCTCGTAACATTAGAGCTTGTTAGCCAACCTGGTTTTTATGAACAACTGACCGAGCGAACCAGCTACCTGCTTGATGGGCTCAACCGGCTCGCCAAAGCAGCAAATATCCCATTTTCCACTAACCAAGTAGGCGGCATGTTCGGTTTATTCTTCTCTGAAGATGGCAATATCAGTCGATTTAACCAAGTGATGCAATGCGATCAAGAACGCTTTAAACAATTTTTCCACTTAATGCTAGAACAGGGTATCTACCTCGCTCCTTCTGCATTTGAAGCAGGCTTTGTATCCGCCGCTCATACCCAACATGACATAGACGATACACTCACCGCTGCTAACGCTGCATTTCAGGAATTAATATGATCGAGACCATTAAACCAGGGCAACAATATAAGCTCACCCAATATGAAAAATTAGGCGGTGAAGCAGGCGTTCGACAGCTCGTTAAGTTTTTTTACGAAACCATGGACAACACCAAAGATGTGAAAACTATTCGCGACATGCACGCACCAGATTTAACTGAGGCCGAAGATAAATTATTTCTTTTCCTAAGCGGCTGGCTTGGTGGCCCGTCTTTATATATTGAAAAATTTGGTCATCCTCGATTACGCGCACGCCATTTACCTTTTTCTGTCGGTATAAAAGAACGCGACCAGTGGCTACATTGCATGGAACAAGCACTCGACAAAATGGACATCGAAAAACCCATGCACGATGAGCTGATGCAAGCGTTCTTCAATACCGCAGACTTTATGCGCAATCAAGCTGACTAACAACCGCCTAGTATGTTTGCCGATCTCCTAAATACGCTCACTCAGCTAATTAACCAGCACCCCACCTGGGCAGGCATTACTGTATTTCTAGTCGCCATGGTCGAATCTCTAGCCATTATCGGGATTGTTGTGCCGGGTGTAGCCATCATGTTTGCCATTGGTGCGCTTATCAGCAATGGCACATTAGAGATGGTTAGCACCGTGCTCTGGGCAGCAGCAGGCGCATCCTTTGGTGACGGGTTAAGCTTTGCTTTAGGCAAACACTACGATAAAAAAATCTATACCGTCACTTGGTTTAAAAAAAATCCAAATGTATTAAAAAATGGCCATGAGTTTTTTGAAAAGTATGGCGTCATTAGCATACTAATTGGACGCTTTATTGGCCCTATTCGCGCCGTTATTCCACTGGTTGCTGGTATTTTAGACATGCCCATTAAGCATTACATTCCCACAAATCTTATCGCTTCAGCCTTATGGGCTCCCTTGTACTTAATACCAGGTTTTTTCTTTGGGAAATCGACGACCTTAATACCCAGTGGTTTTCAAAATGAATGGCCCTTCATAGTGCTCTTTATAGTCCTCATCTGGGGCCTCTACAAAACCCTAAACCGTCCGTAAAGCTGTTCCTTAGGTTCGCGTCATTAAAAACTGGAATTGTTTCTTACCTATAGCCGAAAAAAGAAATTTCAACACAAATAGACTGAAAGTAACCCTAAACTAAAGTTTCGCTGACACCAAGTTCTATCGCTAATACAACTTATAAAACGATCACATTTCCGAACAATAAATCATCGAACTCTTTAGCGGGCATAGGTTTATAAAAATAATACCCCTGAAAGACAAGACAGCCATGTTGGCTTAAAAACGTCAATTGACTCTCTTCCTCAACCCCTTCTGCTACCACATCCAAGTTTAAATTCTTCGCCATCGCAATAATCGTCGCGGCGATTTCCGCATCTGACTGATCAATATGCAAGTCTCTAACAAATGATTGATCAACTTTCAATTCACTCAGAGGAAGCTTCTTCAAATAAGTTAGCGATGAATAGCCCGTTCCAAAATCATCCATTGAAATTTTAAAGCCCAAACTCGTTAACTTCTCCATTTTATTAATCGTGGATTGTATATCCTTAATTGTGATACCTTCAGTCACCTCTAAGGTTACATTATTTGCTGACACACCCGATTCATTAAGCAAATGCTTTGTGCTTTCGACGAAGTTTTCCTGATGAAATTGATAGGGACTAATATTAATTGACAGTCTAAAATCTGAGGCAACGCCTGCTATTTTCCATTTCTTTAATTGCCCAAGTGCTTCTTTTATTACCCATTCACCAATCGGCAAAATAAGCCCTGTCATCTCAGCAACAGGTATAAAGTCAGCAGGAGAAATCGACGTTCCATCTACCTTAAACCAACGCAACAACGCCTCTGCCCCTAAAATTCGACCAAACTCATCGACCTGTGGCTGATAAAACAGCTCAAGCTCATTGGCCGTCAAGGCAAATCGTAAATCTGTCTCCATCTGCAACCTAGCGTCCGCCACTGCCTGCATGTCTGGCTGATAAAAACGATAGCCGTCTCTACCCGCTTCTTTTGCTCGATACATTGCTGTATCGGCCTGTTTCATCAATATCTCGGGGCTGACTGCCATACTAGGAAACGTGGTAATGCCAACACTTGCTGTTAAGTGATAACTCTCCCCTTGAACAATAAATTTTTCACCCAAAACATGCCTTAGCTTCAACATTAAAGAGTGAATTTGGTTAATCACATCCTCTTCTGAGTCTTCCAAATGACCTGACAGGATCACAAACTCATCACCACCTAATCTAGCAATCGTATCCGCAGCGCGAAAGACCTGCTTCAAGCTCTCCGCTACTTGTTTTAATAGATCATCCCCTGCCGCATGCCCTCGTGAATCATTCAGTGTTTTAAAATTATCTAAATCAATAAACAACAAAGCACCATGCCGATGCTCTCTTTTAGAAATATCGAGAATATATTCCATGTGCTCGGTTAACAATCGTCTATTAGCCAAACCCGTTAACTCATCGTAATAAGCCAGTCCCTGCGCATCTGTTTTTGATTTCTCAACCTCTTTTAGGGTTTTATTCATACGCTCTAATAACGCATTAAAGTGCCGACCTAGTGAGGCAAACTCACTCTTATCCGACTCATCTATAACAATACTTTTTGAATAAGTCTGAGCTTGCGTAATACCTTTAATCGTTGCTATTAAACGCTGTAATGGAAAGACAAAGATGCTTTGTAACCAAAGCGATAGAAATATTGCAAACGTTAACGCAACAGGTATAGATAACACGATCAGTTGCGTCAACTCACTGAGCAACACCTCATATTTCTGGTTAGAAATAGCATAACTAACGACACCGACCTTTTCCCCTTGGAACTTAACAATGTCTTCATATAAAAACAAATCATCAACAACCCTTATCTGGTGAGGCTTGTCAGTCTGTATATCTACATGGGGGTCGGCTAGTTTTGAAAAATGCAATATAGGCTTCCCATTGGCATCCTTAAGGTCAACATGTTGAATAATAGGAAATGACTTCCATTTACGCATCAGCTCTATACTCGCGCTCGGCAAGCCCATCATTATTAGTGCCGCATAATCATTCTCCAACACTTGAGAGATTGTTTTCAGCTCATTGGCTGCTTCTTCAGCGTATTCCGCTTTTTCATTGTAATAGGTGAAGGCAGAATAAAAACAGACTAACGCTGACGCTAGTATCATCATCAAAATAACAAATTGATACCTAACCGAGAGGTGAGATAGCTTAAGCAGTTTCAGCACAAAAATTCCATTTAACTATTTACCTTGAACGACAGGCAACCCAGCATGTTGACTCCATTCAAACCATGAGCCATCGTAAGCACGAACATTTGCACCGACTAAGCGCATAGCCACGTAATTAACGGCCGACTCTTTTCCTTGATTACAATAAACCGTATTCATTTTATTCGTCATCACTCCTTTATAAAGCCTTTTCAGCTCATCAATTGACTTAAAGCTTGAATAATTCTTCGTTAAGTTTTTATACCATGGAATATTAACCGCCGATGGAATATGCCCTAACACTGCTGTTTGTGATTGCTGTCCGCTATATTCTTGCTCACTTCTCGCATCAATCAAGCCTTCGCTTTCATCTTTTATTGCAGCAAAAACCATCAGCATCGTTGCCAACCTTTCTTCCTTTAAAGTTGGGTAAACATTCGTTTTTACAGTGGCCGGCACACCTTTATCAGTTGGGTAACCACGCTTTTTCCACTCTGAAAAAGAGTTATTCATGATAGCAACTTTTTCAATATTAAACGTTTCCATTACCCAGAATAACCTAGAAATATCCATGATATTCTTATCGCCGTATACAACCAGCTGAGATTCTTCCGTTACCCCTGCTTGATTCAATAAATCACGCATTTCAATAAGCGATGCGACTAAATCTGAACGCCCATGTTTTGTATACGTTTCATCAGTAGGAATTGAAACTGCACCTTTAATATGTCCTCTTTTAAAATTGATAAGCGGTCGAGAATCGACCAATATAATATTTTGCTGGCCGAGAAGTTCCCTCACCTCATTTATCGTTAGCAAAATATCATCACGACTACTAGCTTGGCTAAAACCAGCAAAACAGGCAAAACAGGCAAAACAGGCAAAACAGGCAATTATTAGAACAATAACACCCCTTAACCATGCAAACTGTTTAACTTTTACACCCATTTCAAAACGTCCTTAATTACACTCGTTCCACTTTTTAAAATATAGCAGAAAAAACCTGATCTACAAGGTATAGCAAGAATGTAAAATTAACGCTCGGTAAACAACCCTAAAATCATATCCAACCTTTCAACAGGATCATCTATTTCCAATAGTCGCTGACGCATAACCTCTTCCATTGGCAGTACCTCAGTTAAACGACAACCCACCCAATTTGCATCATTAAATGCTGATGCATCTTGTGAAATATTTACTCGTTCCCTTTTAAGCACTTTCTTCAAAATGCCCGTTAATTTTAATAATTCATCAGGCACAGGCACCACTGGCAAGTCATCTAGCACGTTAATACTTGCGATTATTAACTCTTGCTTAGACACCTCGGTATCTAATATTCTAAAACGCTGACAGCCTAATGCTTCAATCAGTAATACACCATCGTCAGATTGATCCCAATTTACAATTTTAGCCAGCGTCCCAATCTCATAGCATTGTGCAGCTTTACCGACCTCATGCCCCTCTGCAATCATACTAACGCCAAAGGGTATATCTTGTTTTAGACACTTACTGACCATGTCTAAATAGCGCGTTTCAAAAATCCTTAATGATAGAACTCCTTCAGGAAAGAGTACCGTTGATAAGGGAAAAATCGCGACATTACTTGTGGGTATTCGCATTGTGCTTCTATTGTTTTAGTAAATCTTCAATCGTCTGATGAATACCACCAAATCCACCATTACTCATAAATAAAACATGGTCATTTGCTGTCACCTCCAGCATCACAGCCTTAATCAATGCGTCCATTGTTTTAAAAATGTGAACGCGGGTATAACGTTCTATTTCTATTTGCCAATCTATTTCATCTGGCATGTATATAAAGGCTGTATCGGCATCAGCAAGCGATGGCAACAAGGTTTCTTTATGCACCCCCATTTTCATGGTATTTGATCGAGGCTCAAGCACTGCAATAATCCGCTGCGCCCCTACTTTGCCACGTAAGCCGGCTAACGTGCTAGCAATAGCCGTCGGGTGATGGGCAAAATCATCATACAAAGTGATATTGTTAATAACGGCTCTTACTTCCATGCGCCGCTTAACGTTTTGAAATGTTGCCAATGCGTTGATCGCAACCACCGGTGTAACCCCAACATGAGCCGCTGCCGCAATAGCACCTAGTGCATTAGATACATTATGCTGCCCACTCAAAGACCAACGAATACGACCAACATTATCACCTAAATAACACACATCAAATTCGCTCTCACCTGTTGTAATATTATCGGCAGACCAAATGGCATCACTTAATAAACCTTTACTGATTTTTTCAACTGGCGTCCAACAACCTCGCTCTAATACATCATCTACATTAGTGTCACCAAATGGTGTTATTAACAAGCCATTATTGGGCACCGTTCTCACTAAGTGGTGGAATTGTCGTTTTATCGCATCAAGATCATCGAAGATGTCAGCATGATCAAACTCAAGGTTATTTAATACGCAGGTTTTTGGTCGATAATGTACGAATTTTGAACGTTTATCAAAAAATGCTGTGTCATACTCATCAGCTTCTATAACAAAATAATCAGACTCGCCTAATCGCGCTGAAATGCCAAAATTTAATGGCACGCCGCCAATTAAAAAACCGGGCTTTAAACCCGCGCATTCTAATATCCACGCTAACATCGAACTACTGGTTGTTTTCCCATGAGTGCCAGCTACAGCCAATACCCATCGATTTTGCAAAACATGCTCAGCCAACCATTGTGCACCCGATGTATAAGGCAAGCCCAAATTGAGCACCGCCTCTACTTCTTCATTTCCACGCGACAGGGCATTACCGATCACAACGATATCTGGCTGTATCGTTAAGTTAGATGCACTGTAACCCTGCATTAATTCAATGCCTTCTGCTTCAAGCTGAGTACTCATTGGTGGGTAAACACCTGCATCTGATCCGGTGACAGTGTGGCCTAAACGTTTAGCCATGACGGCAAGTCCGCCCATAAAGGTGCCACAAATACCTAAAATATGTACTCTCAAACCATGTTTTCCTAGATAATATCGCTCAACACCATCTTACTTCAGATGTTATTTACATTTGAAGTTAAAGGTTATTTTATTACTATCAACAATTTTTTTACCTAGGACATTACTGTAAAACAAACTCATGAGCGACCCTAAACTTCAAGACATTCAAGTCGATGTAGACACAACCTACATCGCTTCTTCCTCCGAGCCTGAAGCGGCTCGCTACGTTTTTGCCTATTCTATTACGATTAAGAATGTTGGCAATATTGAAGCGCAGCTACTAAGCCGTCACTGGATTATCACCGATGCTAACGGTAAAGTTCAAGAGGTTCATGGCGAGGGTGTTGTTGGCGAAAAACCTCATCTAGAGCCGGGTGAATCATTCCAATATACTAGCGGTGCTGTTATTGAAACTTCAGTGGGTGCCATGCAAGGGAGCTATCATATGCTGGATTCTGATGGTGAAAAATTCACCACTACGATTCCACCTTTTTCTTTATCCACCCCAAGAACATTGCATTAAAGAACAGTTATGGCAACCTACGCCATCGGTGATATACAAGGTTGTTATGACCCTCTTCGTCGCTTATTGGATAAAATTAAGTTTGACCCTAACGAAGATCAAGTTTGGTTTGCCGGCGACCTTATCAACCGAGGCCCAAAATCATTAGAAACCTTACGTTTTATCATCTCGTTAGGTGATAGTGCACATAGCGTTTTAGGCAACCACGAGTGCCACTTTCTAGCATCAGCCCGTGGACATAAAAAACCTCATCGTAGCGATACATTTGCTAGTATTTTAAACGCCAACGATGCTGATGAGCTAATTAACTGGGTACGGTCACGTCCCTTTCTACATCAAGACAAATCCATTGGTTACACCATGGTACATGCTGGAATTCCTCCCCAATGGTCACTTAAACAAGCTAAAAAATATGCAAAAGAATTAGAAGCGGTTTTTCAGAGTGAACAACTTGATCAATTTTTAGCCAATATGTACGGCAGTATGCCAGATCAATGGTCCAACACACTGACAGGCAATGATCGTTTACGCTTTATCATTAACTGTTTTACCCGTTTACGTTTTTGCGAGGCGGATGGCCGCCTAAATCTTAAAGAAAAAGGCGCTCCTTCAAAACACCCTGATACATTAGTCCCTTGGTTTGAGGTACCGAACCGGAAAACCGCCAACAAGAAAATCATTTTTGGCCATTGGTCGACTCTTGGCTTAAATAATAAAAATAACGCCACTTGTTTGGATAGTGGTTGCTTGTGGGGTGGTCAGTTAAGCGCGATAAAACTGGACGGATCAGAACAAATTACCTCGTTAGACTGCGACCCCTCATTAGAGCCTTATTAAATCCGCCGATAAGTAATGAATGAAAACGGGTAAGCGTGCTTCTCATCTACATCGTGTTTAATGTTCTCTATTATTTCCCAGTCTTTACTCTTTAATTCGGGAAAGAAAGCATCCGCCTCAAACTGCCCATGCACGACCGTTACATAAAGGGTACTGACCTTAGGGAGCATTTGCTGATAAAAACTAGCGCCACCAATGATCATCACATCATCAAATTCTTTAGATTCTTGCAACGCCGCATCAATCGAATGCACCACGACAACACCTTCCGCAGCAAAATCATTATTACGAGTGATAACAATGTTTTTTCTACCCGGCAGTGGCTTTCCAATCGACTCAAAGGTTTTTCGCCCCATAATGATAGGCTTACCCATAGTGACCGATTTAAAGTGCTGAAAGTCTTTCGGCAAGTGCCAAAGTAATTCGTTATCTTTACCGATGGCTCTATTGTCAGCCATTGCCACAATCATCGAAATCATTAAATTGCGACGGGGGCTTTAATACCCGGGTGCGATTCGTAACCAACTATCTCAAAATCCTCATAGCGGTAGTCAAACAAGCTATTGGGTTTTCTCGCTATTTTTAATTTGGGCAACGCTAGCGTACTTCTTGAAAGTTGTAGATTCGCCTGTTCAAAATGATTGCTATATAAATGAACATCACCACCTGTCCAAACAAAGTCACCCACGTCTAGGCCTGTTTGCTGCGCCACCATATGAGTTAGCAACGCATAACTCGCAATATTGAATGGTACGCCTAAAAAGAAATCAGCCGAACGTTGATATAACTGACACGATAATTTTCCATTAGCCACATAAAACTGAAACAATAAGTGGCACGGAGGTAACGCCATATCTTCTATCTGGCCCACATTCCATGCACTAACAATCATCCGACGAGAATCTGGCGTATTTTTTATTTGTTCTAGCACGTCACTGATTTGGTCTATATTATTGCCAGAAGGTGTTGGCCAAGATCGCCACTGATGGCCGTAAACTGGCCCTAAATCACCATTTCCATCTGCCCATTCATCCCAAATACTCACACCATTCTCTTTCAAGTAGCGCGTATTCGTATCGCCGTTTAGAAACCATAAAAGCTCATGAATGATTGAACGTAAATGAAGTTTTTTTGTGGTCACTAAGGGAAATCCTTTAGACAAGTCAAAACGCATTTGTCGACCAAATACAGATCGTGTACCGGTACCCGTTCTATCTTCTTTGTCTATGCCGTTATCAAGAATATCTTGCATTAGCTCCAAATATTGCTTCATTAACCTAACCCTTCTGCTTTGCTTTAATCATTAACACCGCACCTAACAACAGCATAGGTAACGTTAAAATTTGCCCCATCGTCAACCAGCCAAATGCCAAGTACCCTATGTGCGCATCGGGTAGACGAACAAATTCTACTGCAAACCTAAACGCCCCATAACCCAGTAAAAACAAACCGGACACACTCATCGTGGCTCGTGGCTTACTAGAATATACCCACAGGATAAAAAATAAAACGAAACCCTCTAGTGCAGACTCATACAGTTGTGATGGATGACGCGGCATATCTCCTAGCCCCGGCACTAACATACCTAACATAAAGTCTGTGGGCTTACCCCATAACTCACCGTTTATAAAATTACCAATGCGCCCTGCTCCCAAACCTATCGGTACCAAGGGAGCAATAAAATCAGTTACTTCAAAAAATTGATGCCCATACTTTTTACCAAACAGGAACATCGCAATAAGAACACCTAACAGCCCTCCATGAAAGGACATACCTCCCTGCCAGATTTTAAATAAAATAAGTGGATTATCAGCGAACGCCGGAAAGTTATAAAACAACACATAACCAACGCGGCCGCCCAATACAACGCCCATAGCAGCATAAAAAATCAAATCGTCTATTTGCTCAACACGCCAACCAATCTTTTTTGCCCTGTATCGACCTAACAACCAAGCACCAACAAACCCTACAAGATACATTAAACCGTACCAATGCACAGATAATGGCCCGAGATTTACTGCAACAGGGTCTATTTGAGGGAATTCCAACATATATTTCGGTCCTTAAAAGGTTAATTATTTTAGCGCGCGTATGCCAAAACATACACATTATCTAATAATATATTGCTTAACGGGCGTTTTAAAAAAATCTGTATCATTGCTAACACTGCATGTCTCAAAATTGCCAGCGCCTTCTGCACCACTACCAAACACTTACTAATGCTAACGATGGCAGCAGACATCAAAAACTTATTGTTTGCATCTCACCTGCATTAACGGTGTTAGTTGCGCACAATATTAACCTAGCTCCTCGTGCGGACCCGTTAGTAAAAGGCGAGCCAATTGCTTTTAAAAGCGAGTATGAGTGGAATAAAAAAAGTGGCGTTATCCACTGGACCCACCATGACCCTAGAGGGTCATATCCAGCTAGCTGGCTCAAATATCGTGGTAAGCTTTACCAATAAGACAAACCGTTTGAGAACAATATGAGCAAACCAACAAAAACTAAAAAGCCGAAGATAAACGTGGGGCCATCGCTTGGTTCAGAGTTAGTCAACATAGATATTGAGCAAATACATTCGTGCGCTCTTTCCGAAGACGATACTCCTGATTTACGTGAAAGCAACGAGTTTAGAAGTGCCGGTGTATTAATGAAAGCTATCGCGGACGAGGCTCTATCATGGCGAGAGTCACTCGAAGAAGGCCTTCAACCCGCCATTGTAGCCATTCTACAGGGCGGCATTCAAATTGAAGTACTAAAACTATCTCAAGTCAGCTTCCATGGCATTAGAATTGAAGGAAAAATGGCTGGAAATAATTGCGTGATGTTTGCCCATCAAGCCAATATACAAATGTTGTGTCACGCAGTAGAAATTAAAGAAGAGGCCCCTAAACGATCCATCGGCTTCATTTGGCCAGACAAAGAAGTTAACATATAAAAAAAGCGGCATTTATGCCGCTTTTTTCGTTTACCCTTCTGCTTACCCTAATAACGGCGCAATCACCAAGCTTACAATCGCCATCACATTAATTAAAATATTCATCGATGGGCCTGATGTGTCCTTGAAAGGGTCCCCTACAGTATCACCCACCACCACTGCTGTGTGCGTATCTGACCCTTTACCGCCTAAATTCCCTTTTTCAACGTACTTTTTAGCATTGTCCCAAGCGCCACCTGCATTGGCCATCATCAGCGCTAACAATACACAACACAGTAATGCGCCTGATAACATGCCACCCAAGGCTTCGGCACTGATTAAAAAGCCGACTAAAGGAGGTGCACTCACCGCAATAACGCCTGGCACAATCATTTTCTTAAGTGCTGCTGTTGTTGCTATGTCAATACAACGAGCAGTATCGGGCTCTGCTGTTCCTTCTAGCAAGCCATCAATTTCTTTAAATTGACGACGAATCTCTTTGATCATTTCAAAGGCTGCATCACCCACAGCGGTCATCGTCAGCGCCGCAATAACAAAAGGAATAACACCCCCAATAAATAAGCCAATCAATACCTGAGGATCATTTAATTCCAAAGAAAAGTCTGGCACATGTACCGACACTGTTTCAATAAAGGCAGTAATAATCGCCAACGCTGCTAACGCCGCTGCACCAATAGCAAAACCTTTACCAATCGCTGCTGTTGTATTACCTAGCTCATCTAACGAGTCTGTTATTTTACGTGTTTCTTCACCTAAGCCACCCATTTCAGCAATACCACCCGCGTTATCGGCTACCGGGCCATAGGCATCAATCGCCATGGTAATACCAACGGTAGCCAGCATACCTACCGCGGCAATACCAACGCCATATAAATCAGCAAAATGACTGGAAACTGCAATCACTCCACAAATGGTGAATGCTGGAATAGCAACCGACTGCATACCAACAGACAGCCCTGAAATCATCACTGTTGCTGGGCCTGTCTCACCCGATTTCGCGATATGCTGAACCGGCGCACCGGCCGTGTAATACTCTGTCACTAGGCCAATAATAATACCGCCCACCGCACCTGCCAAAACAGCAACCCAAACATAATTGCTCACGTCCATCATCAAAATAAGTAGTAAAGCAACAATAATAAATAAAACGGATGCACCCATAGTGCCCATACGTAATGCTTTTTCTGGAGATTTTGAGGCATTGTTTTTAACAATGACGATACCACCTATTGAGCAAAGCAAACCAATCGATGCTAATGCCAAAGGCAAAAACATTAAGCTTGATTGCGCTCCAAGCTCTGACAATAAAACGGCAGACATCGTTGAAGCAATTGCGATTGTCGCAATCATTGAGCCACAGTATGATTCAAAGATATCTGAGCCCATACCCGCCACATCGCCTACGTTGTCGCCAACGTTGTCGGCAATCACACCTGGGTTACGTGGATCATCTTCAGGTATACCCGCTTCGATTTTGCCCACCAAGTCCGCACCGACATCCGCACTTTTAGTAAAAATACCACCACCAACACGAGAAAACAGTGCCACGACTGAAGCACCCATCGCAAAGCCATGAATTGCGTGTGATGCTTCTGGGTCATGTCCAAAAAACAAATACATCAAGCCTAAGCCCATCAAGCCGAGTGAAGCGACTGCCAAGCCCATAATTGAACCACCAAAGAAAGCGACTGAGAGAGCAGCTTCCGCTCCCTCTGTATGAGCAGCGGTTGTTGTTCTAACATTCGCCTTGGTTGCCGTATTCATACCTATATAACCAGCCGCCCCAGAAGCCAACGCACCCACTAAGAAGCAAAGCGCTGTTGCCCAACCTAAAAATATAAACGTTAAGACAAATAAGGCCGCTGCAAAATTTGCCAACATTTTATATTCGCGCTTCATAAAGACCATTGCGCCTAAATGAATTTGCTCAGCAATTTTTACAACCAGCCCTTCACCTTCTGGGTACTTCATCACTAAGCCGTACACATACTTAGCCGCGTATAAACCAAAACACCCTATGATAGGGGGCAATAAATGACTCAACTCCATGTTTTTCTCCTGATGATTATTCTATTTACCTGCTCTTTTAAAACCATAAAAACATAACAACTCGTCTTTTTTACTCCGCCTACCCTAATGGTGCAAGTAGAAAACTTAATTAAATCAATAAGCCTCTGTATAATGCGGCACAGCAATTAACTGAATATAAAAATATAGGAAACAATATGAGCCTTAATTTAGTCCCTTCTGGGAAAGATTTACCCCACGACATTAACGTTATTATCGAAATACCTTCACACTCAGATCCGATTAAATATGAAGTTGATAAAGAGTCAGGCTCATTATTTGTAGATCGCTTCATGGGCACGGCAATGCATTACCCATGTAACTATGGTTATGTTCCTCATACACTATCTGATGATGGCGACCCTGTCGATGTACTTGTTATCACTCCAATCCCTCTTATGAATGGCTCGGTTATTCGCTGCCGCCCAATTGGTGTTTTAAAAATGACGGATGAAGCCGGTGAAGATGCCAAAGTACTGGCAGTACCTGTTTCAAAGCTAACGCCTTTGTACGATGACGTTAAGTCCTATGAAGACATTTCAACTGTTACTTTAAAACAGATCGCACATTTTTTTCAGCACTACAAAGATTTAGAAGCGAATAAGTGGGTAAAAATTGAAGGCTGGGAAGGTGTTGAAGGTGCCGCTAAAGAAATTATAGAGAGTGTTGCTCGTTACAACGCCATAGAAGACAAACCGCACTTCTAAAACTGGTTATTCTGATTAATAACCGCTGGTGTTCTTTTTGACCCAGCGGTTTTTTTCTGCTCGTTGGTTAGTAGAACTCAAGTTCTCTTTCTTCCAAAAAGGCGCCTTACTTTTTAAATCTTCCATAATAAAACGACTTGCTTCAAACGCATCTTTGCGATGCGCTGACCAGACGGCCACAAGCACAATCGGATCATTTGGTAGCAGCTCACCTACTCGATGAACGACTAAGGTTTCCAGTAAATCCCATTGTCCTTTCGCTCTTTGAACTATTTTTTCCAGATGTTTTTCGGTCATGCCTGGGTAGTGCTCAAGAAACATTCCGTTGACTGCATCTCCCTCATTCATATCGCGCATCGTGCCAATAAAATTAGCGCATGCGCCATATTCACCATCGCGTCTCATTTCTAGTTGAAAGGTAGATAACTCTTGCCATGGGTCAAACGCATTATTTGTAATTTTAATCATACTTAACCTCCGGTAACGGGGGGGAAAAACGCCACTTCATCACCTGACTTTACTAACGAGTCTGCCTGCGCATACTCCTGATTAATAGAATAAAGAACTTGCTGCGACACATCGTACCCCTCGCTAACACGCCTCCAAACATCTTCAACCGTGCTTAGCCCATCTATACTAAGCTGTTGCTCACTCCGCCCAAACAACTCTTTTAGACTGGCAAAATAAAGTACTTTTATCGGCATGGTTTCTTCATACATCTGGCTATTTGATTGTGTCATAATTCATTATATTATCATGCTAACAAAGGAACCGAAGCACTAGATTATGTCTGAACTTACACACTTTAATGCTGCAGGCGATGCTCACATGGTGGACATTAGCGAAAAAGCCGATACAGACCGTACTGCGGTAACCGAGGGTTTTATTGAGATGGATGCCGCAACACTACAGCGTGTCATTGAAGGGAACAATAAAAAAGGCGACGTCCTTGGCATTGCACGCATAGCCGGCATTATGGCGAGCAAAAAAACAGCCGATCTTGTGCCTTTATGTCACCCATTACCCATTACTCATGTAGATATTAAACTTGAGCCTGACACTCAAAACAACTGGATTGCCTGCCAAACAACGGTAAGCACCTCAGGAAAAACCGGTGTGGAGATGGAAGCACTTAATGCCACTCAAGTGGCCTTACTGACCATTTATGATATGTGCAAAGCCGTTGACCGCGGTATGACTATTCAAGGTGTAAGATTGCTTGAAAAAAAAGGCGGTAAATCTGGACACTGGAAACGCGAGACCCCTTAACTATGAGCTTTAAATTACACCCCAAACTAGCTGAAGACTGTCATTACCTTGGAGACTTTCAACTTTGCGCTTTATTGCTAAGTAAAGATGCCAACTACCCTTGGTATATTCTCGTTCCACGGCAAGCGGACATTAGTGAAGCGTTCCAACTCAGTAAACTCGACCAACAAATGCTACAACATGAGTCTTTACAACTGAGTCATGCGTTGAGTAAAGAATTTGCTGCGGACAAAATGAACATTGCCGCGTTAGGAAATATGGTCCCCCAATTGCACCTTCATCATATTGTGCGCTATAAAAATGATATTGCATGGCCAAACCCAATCTGGGGGTATGCCAGCGCTAAAGCTTACAGCGAACCTTCACTAAAAGAACGTATTCATAAAACACACCAACTGCTCAATAATTTGGGTTTTACACACAAACAACAAATCGGCTAAAACGGGACTCATTTTGAACAAGCAAACAACCGCCACCTTATTAGCAGAGTGCCCTGATCAACCCGGCATCATTGCAAAGGTAACTGACTTTCTCGCTAACAATAACGGCAACATTGTTGACTTAGAACAGCACGTTGATACGGCAGATAAACACTTCTTTATGCGCGTTGAATGGCAGTTAGATAACTTTTCTATCAACCGCGAGTCCATCCAACAAATCTTTGCAGAACAAGTTGGTTCAGCACTTAAGATGAACTGGCAAATTGCATTTTCTGATGTTAAGCCCAAGCTCGCTCTTTTCGTTTCGCAACATGGACATTGTCTATTCGATATTCTTTCTCGGTACCAGTCAGGTGAGTGGGACGTTGAAATCCCGCTCATCATCAGCAACCATAATAATTACCAATCACTTGCTGAAAATGCAGGCATTGCTTTTCATCACATACCCATAACTGCCGACAACAAACAGCAGCAAGAAAAAAGACAGCTTGGTTTACTCGCCGAGCACCAAATAGATACCGTGGTTCTAGCTCGCTATATGCAAATATTAAGTGCTAATTTTATAGATCACTATCCTCATCAAATCATTAATATTCATCATTCTTTCTTACCTGCGTTTCCGGGCGCGAAACCGTACCATTCAGCTCATGAAAGGGGTGTAAAAATCATTGGCGCTACGAGCCATTATGTCACCACTGAATTAGATGCTGGTCCAATCATCGAACAAGATATCGTACGCATCAGGCATAACGATAATATCGACGATCTAAAACGCAAAGGCCAAGATAACGAAAAAATTGTATTATCCCGCGCTATCCGACATCATCTTATGCGTGAAGTATTAGTCTATAAGAATCGTTGTATCGTATTTGTTTGAACAATTATTCAATAATAAAGAGGGCCGACCAAAGACTTTTTGGCTCTATCAAATATGAAATCTCTGGCGACCCTACTATGTCTGCCGCACGCCATTGCACGCATTGCCAGAAAACCTCAGGAACAGCATATTCTTTGAATATAGTTGTCGCGTCAAATCAATTTAGCGTTGATGTTGACACCTTACATAGATAAAGGTGACAGTGGCCAAGATTTACGCCGTTGTTTTTGTAACCGATGTGGCTCTCCTCTATACTCAGAAGCTGATGCAATGCTTGATTTAGCGATTATAAAAGCCGTCACCTTAGATGACACCCGTTCTTTTAAACCTGCCATTAATATTTTTTTCGATCTAAAATGGCATGGTTAAATGATGATGCTGAAACAATCGAGTTTGAGCAAATGCCGCCAGCTGGCTAAAATACTAAGTTTTTTTAGCCAACAACGTTTGAAAAGTATCACTCAAGCTCTGCAGCACATCCAAGATACTATCGAATTGCTCACCATCACTCGCCTCAAATACTACTTTATGCTGAGCTGAGGACATTACAGGCGATAACGTTCTCTTTTCTAGGGTAACCCCATCAGTAGTTATTAATGGAACAGTTACCGACATAGTGCTTGGCGAAAACTCAAATAGTTCATCTAATGGGTAACCCTCACCCACTATACTTGCGAGCCTAAGCCTAAAGGCTTGCACCCCATCAAATAGTATAATTTGTCCCTTCCTGATTAATTCATCTACTTCACTTAAAGCGCTACCAACAACGGCATTATCTGCCATATTAACAGCCACATCTTCTATCATTGCTGATGTTAGACTGTCCAAACTGAACGTTTCTTCCAATGAAGGCTTTATATCAATATATAAAACCCCATAACGAACCAGACCTTGTGTTTTCTCAATATGGCAAATAACCGCACTGCCTTCTATCGTCCTATGCCCGAAAGATAACTGAATTTGTATTTTCTGCAACAAATCCAATTTTAAGTTATCGCTCGAAAAAGCCAACCCATTAAAACTAACATCAACCGGTTTACAATTGATGAACTTATCACCTTCAGCCAAACCAATTTTTTTTACCTTAATTTGTAAATCAGGCAAATGTAAACGTTTATCTTGTCGACGGTTATCCATGTCATTGCTCGAATAATTTAATTTTATAAAAAAACCTTCTAAGTCAAAGACTAAGAAGGTTTCGTTTTAACTTAAGTAAGAATCAACCCAAACTATGCAGCGGTACAAATCCAGCTATTACCCGCCGTTGCAGGATAAGCTGTTTGATTATGTCTACGCATTGAGCCTGAAGCACCATCACCATTGTCTATTTTACGATCGATTTCTACGGCTACATCATTAGGTACGGATGTACAAACAATAGCTCCTGATAAACCTGCATAATTTGAATCGACAAATGTTTGCTGACCGTATTTATTTAAAAAACGACCATTTGCTCCCGGTGTATAACCTGCAAGTAAATTAGCGCCTTCAAGATGCTGCCATACACGGGCGTTACCCTCTGCACGACTAATATCGCCATTACCATTACCTGCAGCTAAACCTGCGACACCTGTATTAGCTGCCGCGTTAGCATCATCACCCGGCATTGCCCCATACTTATCCTGGTAGGTATTAAAAGCCGCAGAAATACCATCTATTTGCTGCATTTGTGATTTAACTTTAGCACTCTTAATCATTTCTTGGCCTTTTAGTACACCGCCTAATAATAAGCCGATAATCACCAGTACAATAGCTATTTCTACCAATGTAAAACCCTGTTGCTTCGTATTCATATCTTTACCTTCAATAATTAAATTCATTAACCTGCTATGGTTATTCTTAAAGATAGTTGATGTTTTCTAAAGTACAAGCTTTTAAGGTAACTTATTTGCAGCAACCATTTTACCAATTAGGTTATTGATATTTATCCAGCCAACCAAATCATCATACCCTTGATTTATATGGTTTTTATCAACAAAGCTAGCGTCATTATCTGAGTTTTCTTGTTCATTTACATCGCCTGCTGCCACCCAATTATCACCGTGTGACACAATAACCACAGGTACATTAGCCGCTACTAAAGCACCTGCACTGGTTGCCCGAATAGTAATGTTACCCGTTGAACACATTTCAAATGAAATACCCGGTACATTGGCATCAGGGCAGCCTGTACCATCGGTATTATCAGCAAAACGCGTATCCACTCGGTAAGTGAGCGGTTGCTTCCATGCATCAACCGAGTTAACGCCTAGCGTAACCCAAGGCACTGAACCACCAGCACTACTGCAGTTACCCCCTGGGTTATTCTCTTGACCATCTCCTGTTGTATCGGGGCATGGCACTCGGCCATTTCTCAAGGCAAATCCAATAACAGCCTCTTTAGTTGTTTCTATCGTTTGTACCGTTTCACGACGATCCATATTGTCTAGCTGGATTTGTAACGGCCCCATAATGCCACCAACAATCAACCCAAATATCAATAAAACTATCGCTATTTCTACGATAGTGAACCCTGTTTGTTGATTGGTTTGATGAAGCTTCATGGCATCCTCGCGTATACGTTTGCAAAATTTTGGGGGCTAATCCATATTAATGCATCGTTAAAATTGGCTTGTGTATTTGCCTGCATAAAGACAGACGCTGTGCTGGTTGGCAATGCATTATTACCAGGCACACCCGGGCCAGTGTAGGTGCCGTTTGCATTGTTAACATTATTAAGTGTGTCCAACAAATTAGATGCTGCATTAATTGGCGCTCCAACTGATGAACTACCACAGGTGGTTTTAGCGCCTCCACCTATGCTTCTATTTTGACCTGCCACTAGTTTATGTGGAGCAAATACAACAGCCAAAGCATAGCTAGCGGACGAAGTACCTACAATAGCGGAGTTGCTTGCATTATGAATAACGAAATGCCCCTGAGTAGGCGGTAACTTACTTAAAACTGATGCTGGGTTTATCTTATAGTTACCTGATACCACATAGCGCAAACAGCTTTTATTTTTATCATAGAGTGGTTTTTCTCCCAGTGTCTGCCATGGCAACCAGCCTTCTGCACTTTCTCCAGTTAAGCCACACGGCTCATTGGCCAAACCATCGCCTGTTCTATCTGGACAAGGCAAGTAGCCAATACCTGGCGAAGCTGGCAATCTATCTGACAATAACGCATAATTAATAAGTGCCTCTTTCGCTTTAGCTAATGCCTTACTCGTTTTCTTATCCCGCGCGATATTAAGTGAGTTTTTATCTAGCCCAAATAGCAATACGGATGAAATCATCAACGCCAATATAGTGATGATGATGATTAACGCCGCGCCTTTTTGTTTGCTATTGGAACGCATCTCGAATGTCACCATTATCAACATTTAATGCTTGCCCCGCCTTAAACGGTATTTTAATGTTGGGCTCTTTTACTGACAAATCAACTAACTTTGTGGATTCATTTAAACCGTTTACGACGATATTGTTTTTGTCTAATGATCCATTGCCTACTTGCTGGCCATTCACCCAAACAGTCCCCTTATGTTGACCATCTTTGCTATTAAAGTAAAAACCATTCACTTTGATTTCTGCTACCGGCGTTGTTTCGCCAATTATTGTTTGAACACCGCTTGAACGAATTAAATCGATTTTTGCGCGCTGCTGAATGGATAACATTAGATCGCCTATCGCCCAACTAGTTACTGGCAACACGACCAAAAAAAAGCATACTAAACAGCCATGTCGTTTATTCATATATCATCACCCAAGTCTATCTCTTCATCGCCTGATTCAACTTCTGAATTTTTTACGTTATAAAAACCTAGCTTGCAAACAAGTCCAACATTTTTTGTTAATTCGGTTACGTTTACCGAAGGCTCTCTTGTTAATTGACAAGACTTCACAATAAATGCCTCTTTAGCGTACGATGAGAGCTCGTTCGTTATACTAATTAAGTCAGCATCATGCAAAAGCCCTGCTTCAATAATCACGGTCGTTTCTAATAGATTTAATTCTGCTGGAAAATACGCCCCTGCGCTTTCAATTTTATGTTGAGGTGAAATCGTGTATTTAAATTCGGTTAACTTAAGTTTATTAGCCGCTCTCTTTAATGCTTCTACTAATGCCAGCCTATCCTCATCGCCATAAAAGCCTTGAGCCTTTAACGCTTTAAACGATGCACCCACCTCTTTTAATAGCTCTTTGCCTTGAATATAATCACTAAGATCATGACTTAGTTGTTCATGCTGTTGGTTTATTGCCTGCTCCTCTGTAACAACGTCTTGATAATCACCCCAGAAAATAACTACCAAAATCAGTGCTAGAGTGATCGAACCCATTAGGAATATTAGCTCTAATTTAAACGACTGCCAGGTACTAGTTATTTCTGTATTAATCATAATTTCATCGTGAGCAATAAGGTAAATTCAATGGGTTTTCCATTTTCAGATTCAGTACTAACCGTCCTTTCCATTGAGGCATTACTCTGAATATTAATTGTTGCGGAGGTTTGCTCAACCTCTGTTATTTTTCCATGATTAAGCAAAGATTCTGAGAAACTATTCACACGATTGACCAACTTTCTGTCACTTAACGATGGAGGAAGTCCTAACTTGATCGCGAATTTCCTAGGTTTCTTTATTGTGTCTAGCAACGCTTCTTGTTGGTCTTCTTGAGTATTACTTTCGTTAGACTTTGTTGTCACCCAAGTAATTTCCAGGATAGAAATATCATGAAAACCAATATAGGCTTCTGCAATCACCCCCAACGCATCTTCTGGCGCATATTGATTGTTAGATAGAGCATCATAAGCATCGACAACGCTTTTCATTAACTGTGGTGAAATCTCCTCTCCAGATAATTCCGTGCCAATATCTTCATGTTGACTATTTAACGCTTCAATTTGGGCCTGTAAGTACTTAACATCTTCTTTGCTGTTTTGAGCACCCCACCATAACCCTGCCGATCCTATAACAGCCAATAAAACAATCGCCACCGATGTTCTTTTCAATAGGCTGCTAACATAATTTCGTTGGAATTTTGCACACAAGTCTTCAGGCTTAAAATGTGGTTTAACCTGTTTGGTTACCGCCAAATTTGTTAACAATTCCGGTAAACTGTGTAACGACTTAGGTCGTTTTAACCCTAGTTTTGATGCTAATTCGTAAAGATCAACATACCTAAATTCAATATTGTTACCCGCTTTATTACTTAAAAGTTTACGATTTTCATGCTCCCCCAATGCACCTATAACATTTAAGGTATGGTTTACCCCCAAATGTTTGGCGCCATTAAGAAAGTGATGCATACGCTCAATCTCAGTCATTAGCGAAACCATTGCTTCGTCTATATCGCCACCTTTTGCCCGTGTGACCCGACTAATGACTATTTCTTTATTTTTAGTAAATGTTTGCCTATATGACCGGTCTGATTGTTGCCTGCCTAATACCCTAGAAATCGTCAAGTATTGCTGTAGATCAGGTAGCACTTTCTGAATTTCTGTTCCCAAAATAGATATTGAATAGACACCAGATACAGCGTATTCGTTTTCAATCAATAGACTAAAGACGTCCTTTACCATTTTTGGCAACTGCATACCCATCATTAGGTAAACATCATCTTTTCGCCCTGTTTTCTCACGCTTAACGTGCGTTTTCCATACTAAATCAGCGCCTGGGAATAATGATTGCTGCTTCCTGGCTAATAAAAGCTCTCCATCTTTACCCCTCACATGCGGAATTGACTCGTGTTTATACTCTTCACCAATCAAGTCTAAAAAAACGTCGACATTAGTCTCTTTATATTTTTCAAGAATCGTCTTACATTTTTCTTCAAAATTTTGATTAGATGCGTACTCTTCTAGCAATAACTCGACGCCCGATGAACCAACGGTACAAAGCACAATGGTTGAATCACTTAAATAAATGGCATATTTTTTATTCATCAGAGCTCTAGTCCTCCAATCAAATCATAAATGGGGCCTAACACAGACATCATTACCCAGCCTAAAATAACACCCAAAACAACGGTCATTGCCGGCTCTATCATGCTCTGCAGCTTCTCAATTGAATCTTCTACATCCCTATTAAAGAAATAACTGACATTCACTAAAGATTTATCAATGCCACCTGTTTGTTCACCAACTCGAATCATCCGCATAACAAGCGGTGGGAAAAGCTCAGTTCTAGAAAATGCATCGGCAATACCCGCACCTTCTGTGACCTGTGAGCGGATAAACTCTATTTCACCAGCAACAAACTCATTATCAACCACGCCTTTGGTAATCTTTAAAGCATCCAAAATACCGATGCCAGAACGGTACATCAACGCAAAATTGGTCGAAAAACGCGCTAATATAATTTTTTTTAATATGGGGCCCAACCAAGGTATTTGTAAAATATTTTTATCGAATAACAGCCTGGCTTTACTGTTTTTATTAATAAGAAGTTTAGTAACAATAAATAGCAAAACTGGGGCTATTAATAACATATACCAATACTCCACAAAGAATTCCGATACGGCAATTAATGCGATGGTATGGAAGGGCAGTTCACCGCCCATTTCAGTGATAAACCCAACCATTTGCGGTACTAAATAAATCATCATAAAACACAGCACGCCAAACACAACTGTGCCAACAAACATCGGATACATTAATACTTTTTTAGTTTTAGCAATTAATTCATCTTGCCACATCAATGATGTTTTAAGCTCTCCGAAAATTGAGACCAATTCACCACTCATTTCACCAACCCTTACCAGCTCAACCATTAAATTACTAAACACCTTACCGTATTCAGCCATGGCATCTGACAATGATTTACCACTTTCTATTTGGCTAATTAGTGAATTAATAACGTGTTTAAATTGCGTTGGTTCTAATGCATCTCTAAAATCGACAAGTGCTTCTATAATTGGAATGCCTGCTTCGAGCATTTGTTCCATATAAATATAAAAGTCGATAATATCTCGCCTTGTTATCTTTTTTTTTCTTGCAAATAGTCCCGCAGACCTTTCTTTTGCGGTAATTAGGACTGTCCCCGTTTTTTCTAACTTTGATTCTAGATCATAGATATTTAACGCATCTTGGCTACCACTAATTCTTTTGCCGTCATGCCTAACCGCTTTATAGCTAAAAGTGGCCATATTAGTTCGCTAATCTCGAGGTAAAGTCTACAACCCGTGATAATTCATCTAAAGTCGTCCGACCCTTAAGAACCTGCGCAATCCCATCATCTGCGAGTGTGGTATAGCCCTTTTCTTTAGCTGCCTTTAATAGTTCACGTTGAGATACCTTTTTGACCACGAGTTCATCTAAATCCGTATCCATTCTTAAAATTTCTAATAATGCGATTCGGCCTTTATACCCCGTGTTATTACATTTTTTACACCCTTCTGCATGAAATATAGTCGTTAAATTTTGCCCACCATCGCCTAACAGTTTCTTTTCTACGTCCGTAATAGGCTGTTCAGACTTACATGATTTACACAGCCTTCTTATTAAACGCTGACCAATAACACCAATAATATTACCCGCCATAATGTCAGGCAATACACCTATATCGAGTAAACGCGGAAATGCGCCTATTGCTGAATTTGTATGTAATGTAGAAAATACTTGATGGCCTGTCATAGCCGCTCTAAAGCCCATTTCAGACGTTTCTAAATCTCGCATTTCACCCACTAAGATGATATCTGGATCTTGTCGCATTAAGGACCTAATCCCATCAGCAAAATTCATTTTTGAGGAATGTCCAATTGATGATTGCCTGATCATTGGAATTGGATATTCAACAGGGTCCTCAAGCGTCATAATGTTTACTGATTCATTATTTAAATAACTCAACATTGAATAAAGCGTTGTTGTTTTACCGCTACCCGTTGGCCCCGTTACCAATATAATCCCTTCAGGTCTAGCCATCATCAATTTCAATAATTGACGGTTTTTTTCTGCTAAATCTAAGTCTTCCAACGGAACAATAGATTTTTCTCTATCTAAAATTCTTAATACAAAATTCTCACCGTGAATAGTGGGTTGCGCTGCCACACGAAAATCAATCGGATGGCCTGCCACTTTCAAATGAATCCGCCCATCTTGTGGCGCTCTTGTTTCTGCTAAATCCATCGTTGACATCACTTTTAAACGAACAACGATTGATGACCAATACTTATTATGCAAACTTCGAACTTGGTGTAACACACCGTCAATTCTATAACGAACCCTTAAGAAACCTTCTTCAGGCTCAAAATGAATATCAGAAGCGCCACGTTTTACCGCGTCCGTGAGAAAAGCATCGACTAACCTTACCAGTGGGTGAGTATATTCTGATACAGCTATGTGTTGACTAATGGCATCATACTCGCCTGTTTCAATTTCTCTTAAAATGCCATCAATTGACAGCTCATAACCATAAAAATGGTCAATGTTGCTTTGTATCTCTTTAATACCAGCCAAAATTGGCATGACTGTAATATTCGATGGAATAAGAGATTTAACTTTATCTAGCGCTAAAATATCAAACGTATCAGCCATTGCTAATTGCAACGTTTTATTTTCAGCATTAAAATTACAAGGTAAAACATTTAGCTGTTCTGCTAATGCTTTATCAACCAGGGTAATTGCATCTTCATCTGGCACCACTTCCGCCAAATTAATGCTCTCATCACGTGCCCCATCGCTTAAAACTTCTTTCAGTAAAGTTTCTGTTAAGAAACCCATATCTATTAAAACCTTGCCTATCTGGTTTCCGGAAATTTTTTGTTCTTGTAAAGCGATTTTAAGTTGGTCCAGTGAAATAATACCTTTATCAACTAACTGATCTCCTATCCTTTTTTTAGGCTGAGAGTCACTCATTTTGCACCCCTTAATTCTTGCAACCGATTTTCAATTGCAGTTATATCAACGGGGTCAGAAGCATTTTTGTTTAAATTTATTGCTTTTTCGTAATAGCTGGACGCCGCAGACCCTTTACCTAATTGGTCCAAACTAACAGCTAAGTTATAAGTAAAGAACACACTGTTTGGTTGTAATGAATACCCTTTAAAATAAATTTCTTGCGCTTTAGCCCACTTAGATTGCGCAGAAAGTGATTGCCCAAGTGCCTTTAAAACACTTATGTTTTTGGGATGTTTACTAGATAACTCTTCCAATATCTGTTGTTTAGCTAATGGTGCTTTATTTGAATAAATTTGTAATAACCCTAGCTGTGCAACTACGTTCGTTTGTTCTTTAGCAAGCACCTTTTCATACAGTGTTATTGCATTTTGTTTCGAACCTTCATGGACTTCAATATTGGCTAGCCCCAATAAAGCATCTACTTGGTTTGGCCTTGATTTAAGTACTTTTAAATAAATAGACTTTGCTTGGGCTAGCTTACCAAGTTGCATTGCTTTATAAGCAGCGTCTATTTGAGTAAACACACCCACTGAAATAATTCTTTTTTTAATTTTTATACCCGTGCTAGCGCTAGGCTTTGCAATCTCATCCTCTGATATTAGTGCTAATGAAGATTTTTTAATATTTTCAACTGGTGTTGTTATTTTATTAGTCACACCGGCCAGCGGAGGTGGCGTAGGAGTTGACTGCATATTACTGACCTCCTCCAATGCTTCACGTTCATTTATTAACGGATCACCTTCTATCAACTGCTCAGAAAAATCACTTGTGGACTCATTCTCAAACAAATACCACATACTGGCTGCCAGTAAAACAATAACCAGAACGGCTAGCCCTATTAACGTGTATTTTTTATTCCGGCCCTTGCTCGAAGGCACATTTCCAACCGCAAAAACATTTAAACTCGAATCGAGAGGTAGCCCATCCGTTTTGTCTTCACGTATTTTTTTATTTTCATTACTTGGTGTTTCTATCGAAACGTCTATTTTCTTTTCAACCAACGAAGGAATTTCTTTGGGCTCAGAAACCTTAATTTCATTTACTGGCACAGAAGTAAGTTCTTGCTCAACAGGCTCATCTAAAATAAACTCTATCTCATCAACTTCACTCTCTGGTAGATCTTCACCATTAGTACTTTCAGCGTTCTTTTGTTTTTCAGCCTGTTTTAAGGCATCTAGCAACAGGCTCATTTTGCATTACCTGACCTTGAGCTTTCTTCTGCATTTTCAATATAGTGTTTATATTTGGCAAACTCCCCACCGAGCGACGGTTTATTAGCAACGATTGGCTTTAGGAAGATAACCAACTCAGATTTAGACGCTTTATTGTCTTTATAACTAAATAGGTCCCCAACAAATGGTAATTTTGACAACTGAGGAATACCATCTGTACTTTTACTGCGGTTATCTTTCATCAGGCCGCCAATGACAGCAACATCCCCATTTTTTATTCGTAGAATGGATTCAATTTCCCTCACGGACACTTCAGGAATCAAACTTTCCACATCACCTAACGCTGGATTAGGGTCTGAAACAAACCGCAATATACGAGAAATAGTGGGTCTAACGTTTAACGTTACCTCATCACTTGAAGATATCTGAGGAGTCACACTCATCACTAAACCAACAGGCAATGTATGAATAATGGATTCAAATGTGCGTATTGTGTTGTTATCATTTGTTTCAGTCTCAACATTGATCGTAAAATACACGCGGTTATCGACCACTTTTAACAAGGCTGTCTGATTATTAAGTGCCATAATCTTTGGTGTTGATAATATTTTTGCATTACCAAACTGGTTTAACATCCTTACCGTTGCAGTAACATTAAACTTATCACCCGATGCTACATACTGAAGTGCTGTAGTAGGTGCATCTAATAGATTATTACCGGTTAATGTTTGCTCAAAACCAAACCCGTCGCCCGCGGGGTTTGTTAGTAAACGACTCCAATCAACACCAGCCTGATAGTCATCATTCAAATCAACTTCAACAATAGTAGCCTCTATAAAAACCTGTCGTTGAACCCCCTCTAACGCAAGCTCTAAGTAGTTTTCCACTTCACGGTGTTGGCGCTGAGTTGCGAAAACACTAATCATTCCACTTTCAGGACTAGCCATAACTGCCTGCCTACTAGTCCTCATTGTTTCCGTTTCATCGCCCTCAGCAGGCGGCCCTTCACCAGCTTGACCCACTAATGCATCAGTTGTGCCTTCTAAGACCTCAGTCACCTCTTCGGTAGCGTTATTCTCCGAGTCGTTTTGCCCAACAATATTTCTAATATTATTAACAATCGTCGTCCAGAATCGATGATTTGAATTATTTGTGATACTAGTGTTAGAGGTATTACCAACGGTAGACTCCGACCCTGAACCACCGCCTGTAGAAGATACTTCTGTAGCAATCGCAATGGTTGCTGTGCTACCTCTATCCATATTCACATAACTAACTTCGTAATGTTTAATGTATGGTGCATCTAACTCAATTTTCACTATGGTGTTTACTACGCTATAGCGAATATCAACTTGATGACTTATTCTTTCTAAAATTTCTTCGAACGTCTGATCTATAGCGTTTAATGTTACCTCCCCTGATACATCTTCAACTATATCGATATTGATATTCGCATCACGCGCAATCGCAAACAACAGCTCTCGTACTGGCACATCATTGACAACGACCGTAAATACTTCCATTTGTTTTTTAGCTGAAGGTTTCTCAGGCAATGGAATAGATTCCAATACCTTTGGAGGGCTGCCAACCGGTTTAGGTGTTTCCTGGATATGTTGATCGGATGGTTTAAAAGAAACCGTATTACATGCCGATAAGGCAAGGAGCATAAAAGTAGCAAGAGCTATTGATTTCATTTAGTTAACACACTTTGAAATTATTAATTTTAAACAAATTGTAGACGATGAAATGAAAAATACAAGTTAATAAAAAAATTAACTCTAGTTCCTATCATACTGATTTTAATAATTAAAACCAATTTGATCTTATTTCTTAATATTAACAATATACGGCTTATATTTACGCATAGCGGGCGATAACTTTTTTAACGCCAAATTCGCTTCAGAGTAGGTTTCAAACCCATCGTAGTAAACAATATAGATATTGTCGTCAGCCTTATTAACAAAAATTTTATCTTCAATACGTGGAGATGATACAGAACGCATAAAACTCTCAACCCTTTTAGCAGAGCCAGTAGGTTCGGTCATTAACCTTATTGTATAAACGTTTTTTGTAGTTTGTCTCCATAAGTTAAAAGCGCTAAGACGTGATTGTAATAAGTTGTCCGATAAACTTGCCTGAATGCCCATTTGCTTTTTCTCGTCCGCGTTGCTTTGATGGGTGATAATTGACCGTTTTTTAGGCACCTCTTCAATTCTCGTCACAGTCTCCACAGCGAACCCTTGGCTCTTAACAAGTATAAAAAAATATGCCATAGCAAGAATACCTACGGTAACTAAACATGTTAAAGCTACATATTTCAAAGCTTCTGACTTTTTATGACCTTTAATATTGTCTTTTAATGCTAACTTAACGTGCTTAACCTTTACTACTGGGCTTTTTTGTAAAAAAGCTGCCAGCAATGATTTATCTGCCAATACATTTAGCCTTCTTAACGTGCCATCTGCATATTTTGTTAATAGTTTTATTGCATTCTTATCAAAAATCCCTCGGCCTTGATGCCCTGCCTTCTCAAGGCGAAAGTGTAAATATTTATCGGTCATTTTCCAATCCAACGGACTGAGGTAAAAGCTATAGATAATTCTTTCTCGAAGCTGTCTAACACTCGGGGTATCAATATGTTCATCCAACTCAGGCTGGCCAAAAAGAATGATTTGTAATAATTTTTCTGTTTCTGTTTCTAAATTACTCAGCAAGCGAATTTCTTCCAAGGTTTTAAGGGGCATTTGTTGTGCTTCATCCACCACTAAGACAACTTTTTTTCCTTCTTGATAAAAATCCAATAACTTTTGTTGAAGCACATGTAGTATTTGAATAGATTTATCGTTGAGGTCAACTTGTAAACCTAGATCATAAGAGATGGCATAAAGTACTTGCTCTGCTTCTATGCTTGGGTTTAACAAATAGACAAATACTGTATTATCCGGCACCTTGTTAACCAACATACGGGATAACATGGTCTTGCCGCTACCCACTTCACCAACCACTTTGATGATTCCCTGGCCTGAATTCAAGGCATATAACACCGCATCCAGCACATCACCACGCTCAGCACCTTTGAAAAACAGAGAGGTGTCTGGTGTAATACCAAAGGGTTGTTTCTTTAAACCAAAATAATCTAAGTACATTTGTTATTTTTTAACCAAACTTTTGAATGAAAAAATAAACCTTATTGAATGTCTGCAGCCTGTCGAGCATTAATTGACTGGATAAATAACTTGATGGTAAAGGCTCAAATTGGCATAACCAATAAAAAACAGCTACACCCATTAACACCGCGATAATACTCAAAATCACCATTATCATTGAAAACTTTCTATTCCCGTCACTCAATATTTTCCCCCAAAAAGCGCAATAAACCTTTGTAATCAAAAGGCCAGCCTAAATCAGCAGTCAGCCCATTTTGTTTAATAACGGGAATGCGCGTTCCGTATTGCTCGATTAAGGAGTCAACACAGACTATATCAACTATTTCCACTTGATATTGATCTGGATAATCACTCAATAGTTGCTGAAGAAGTGTTTTTGCATCCTCACAAAGATGGCACCCCTCCGTTGTATAAAACGTTAATTCAGCTATCATCTGGATCGTAAGCAAGGCTTGGAGCTAACCAGCGTTCTATATAGTCCAAACTTTCGCCTTTACGCTGCGCGTAGTCTTCCACTTGGTCTTTTTTTAACTTGCCGACGTTAAAATACTGAGCATCAGGGTGCGCAAAGTACCAACCACTCACTGCTGCTGTTGGGTACATGGCGAAACTTTCAGTCAACTCAATACCCACTTCTTCAGTCGCATTTAATAATGAAAACAACGTGGCTTTTTCCGTATGATCTGGGCACGCAGGATAACCTGGTGCAGGACGAATACCCTTGTATGTCTCTTTAATTAAATCGTCGTTTGTTAACGATTCATCCGCCGCGTAACCCCAATACTCTTTTCTCACTTGTTGATGCAAGCATTCTGCAAACGCCTCCGCTAAACGATCGGCTATTGCTTTGATCATAATGGATTGGTAATCATCGTGCTCTGCTTCAAATCTTTTTACGTGCTCTTCAATACCAATACCTGCTGTAACAGCAAATGCGCCGATATAATCATTAATACCTGATTTTTCTGGCGCTACTGTGTCGGCTAAGCAATAGTTTTTACGCCCTGGCGGTTTGATGTTTTGTTGACGCAGCTGATGCAACACTGCTGTTTCGTTTGTACGCGACTCATCTGCATAAACCACTACGTCATCTACCCGACTATTCGCTGGATAAAACCCAAACACCGCGCGCGCCGTTAGCCATTTTTCATCAACAACCTTCTGCAACATGGCTTGCGCATCTTTAAATAAATCACGCGCATGTTCACCAATAATTTCATCGTCAAGTATTTTTGGATAACTGCCCACTAACTCCCATGTTTGGAAAAATGGCGACCAATCAATAAATTTAGCGATCTCTTCTAATGGAAACTCATTGAGTACTTTTGTACCTAAGAAGCTCGGTTTAACAGGCGTAAAGCTAGCCCAATCAATCTCTGTGGCATTATTGCGCGCATCTTCAATATTCAGTTGACGTTTGGTTGATTGGCGGCCTTTATGTCGCTCACGTACTTCTGCGTATTCATCACGAACTTTTTGCTGGTAATCATTGGCCGCATCTTTATCCATCAAATTTGTTAGAACGCCCACCGATCTAGAAGCGTCGGTCACGTATACACTCGCTCCGTGATAGTTCGGTTCGATTTTAACCGCTGTGTGCGCGCGTGATGTTGTTGCGCCACCAATCATTAGGGGCATCTTAAACCCTTGTCGCTCCATTTCTTTCGCCATATGCACCATTTCATCAAGTGATGGCGTTATCAAACCGCTCAAACCAATGGCATCAACCTTATGTTCACGCGCTTGCTTTAAAATAGTATCCGCAGGCACCATGACACCCAAATCGATCACCTCAAAGCCATTACATTGCAACACCACACCGACAATGTTTTTGCCGATATCGTGCACGTCACCTTTGACAGTCGCCATTAACACCTTGCCGTTACTGGCAATCACATTGCCCTTTTCTTCTTCCATAAAGGGCATTAAATAGGCCACCGCTTTTTTCATCACGCGCGCCGATTTAACCACTTGGGGTAAAAACATTTTACCCTCACCAAACAAGTCGCCCACCACGTTCATGCCATCCATTAATGGCCCTTCAATCACATGTAAGGGACGATCAACTTCTTGCCGAACCAGTTCTGTGTCTTCTTCAATAAACTCAGTAATGCCTTTAACTAACGCATGCTCTAAACGCTTTTTAACCGGCCAAGAGCGCCATTCTGCCGCTTCTTTTACCGCCTCTTCCGAATCACCATCAAGGTATTTGGCTGCAATCTCTAAGAGATTTTCTGTCGCGCTTTCACCTTGTTTGGGTACGCGATTCAAAATCACATCTTCAACAGCTTCACGTAATTCATCTGGGATATCGTCATACACTGCCAATTGCCCAGCATTAACGATACCCATATCCATACCAGCTTTAATGGCGTGGTATAAAAACACCGCATGAATCGCTTCGCGCACGGTATTGTTCCCACGGAATGAAAATGACACATTTGATACACCACCCGATACCATGGCATGTGGTAATGTTTGCTTAATAACCTTCGTCGCTTCGATAAAGTCGACCGCGTAATTGTTGTGCTCATCAATACCCGTTGCGACGGCAAAAATATTAGGGTCAAAAATAATATCTTCTGCTGGAAACCCTGCCTTGTCAGTCAGCACCTTATAAGCCCGCGTACAAATCTCTACTTTGCGTTCAAACGTATCGGCTTGCCCTACTTCATCAAACGCCATCACAATAACCGCTGCGCCGTAACGCATGATGGTTTTTGCTTGCTCAATAAAGTTTTCTTCGCCTTCTTTCAAACTAATGGAGTTTACAATGGCTTTGCCTTGCACGCACTTTAAGCCGGCTTCCAAAATATCCCACTTGGATGAATCAATCATGACCGGCACCACTGAAATATCCGGCTCAGCAGCAATTAAACTTAAGAAACGAACCATAGCAGACTTAGACTCGAGCATGCCCTCGTCCATATTAATATCAATGATTTGCGCGCCACTTTCTACTTGTTGTCTCGCTACATCTAACGCCGTTTCGTAATCTTGCTCTTTAATCAACCGCTTGAATCGCGCAGACCCCGTTACGTTAGTTCGCTCACCCACATTGATAAACAAAGAGTCTTTGGTGATATTCATCGGCTCTAAGCCAGACAAACGACACTCTACCTCTAACTCGGGTATTTGCCTTGAAGCACAACCGCTCACAGCTTCTTTCATCGCGGTGATAAATTCAGGTGATGTGCCACAACAGCCACCAATAATATTTAAGAACCCACTTTGTGCCCACTCACGAATATGCCTCGCCATGTCTTCTGGCGTTTCATCGTAACCGCCAAATTCATTCGGCAAACCCGCATTGGGATGCGCTGAGACATACGTGTCGGCAACACGCGATAACTCTTCTACATATTGACGCAACTCTTCCGCACCCAAGGCACAATTAAAGCCAATGCTAACCGGCTTAATATGGCGGACAGAGTTCCAAAATGCTTCTGTTACTTGGCCTGACAGCGTCCGCCCCGATGCGTCGGTAATCGTGCCGGAAATCATCACCGGATATTCTACGCTATGCGTTTCGAAATACGTTTCAATCGCATATAAAGCTGCTTTCGCATTTAAGGTATCAAAAATAGTTTCGACCAATAAAATATCAGCCCCGCCTTTAATCAAGGCATCAATTGACTCGGTATAGGCTTCAGCCAGTTCATCAAAAGTAATGTTTCTAAACGCAGGGTCATTTACATCTGGCGAGATACTCGCCGTACGGTTTGTTGGACCTAAAACGCCCGCAACAAAACACACACGATCTGGGTATTTCGCTTCAATATCATCAGCGGCTTTGCGGGCAATACGAGCAGATTGCTCATTAATTTCATACGATAAATCCTGCATATCGTAATCCGCCATCGCCACACGGGTTGCATTAAAGGTATTCGTTTCTACAATATCCGCGCCTGCTTCAAGATACGCTAAGTGAATAGCACGAATAGTATCCGCCTGAGTTAAAGATAATAAATCGTTATTGCCCTGAATATCACTGGCCCAATCAGCAAAACGTTCACCGCGATAATCACTTTCGGTGAAGCCATAGGACTGAATCATCGTACCCATAGCGCCATCTAGCAGTAAAATTCGCTGCTTTAACAAGTCTAAAAGCTGTGTATGTTTTTCTGTTTGCGCCATTGTTCGGTACGTTGATTTTTAAATAATCCGCTATTTTACGCTTTTGCTACTAAACAGGCACTTGTTGTTATAAATTTATTCCTCTAACATCCTTTTAAACCCAACTGGAACGGCCTGTTTTTGTCACTATCCTCAAACAATATAAATAAAAAACCTATCGTGCTCAGCTTATCCGGTCACGATCCAACTGGTGGCGCGGGCATTCAAGCTGATGCTGAATCTTTCACGCACTTTGGCTGTCACCCTTGTTCAATTATCACCTGTTTAACGGTTCAAGACTCTCATACCGTTCAGCGTCTTATTCCAATAAGCGCCGACGACATTATTCAACAAGCTAAGGCGTTATTTAATGATGTGCCTATCGCTGTTATAAAAATTGGCTTAACCGGTTCGGTCGATGCTGTTAAGGCCATCGCTAAAACCCTCAACGTATACCCTAAAATTCCGGTGGTCTTTGACCCCGTGCTTGCTTGCGGTGACGGAACGCCTCTCGCCAATATCGAACTGATTTCGGCAATAAGAAATGAACTGCTTCCGCTAACCACCGTATTAACACCCAATACGATTGAAGCTACACAACTAGCCGGGCTACAAAAAAACAATGATATCGATTCGCTTGGTTTAGCCCTGCTTAACTGTGGTTCAAACTACGTGTTGATAACCGGTGGGCACGTCACGGGTTCTGTTATTCAAAACCACCTTTTCCATCAAAACAAGAATATCGCAACATACGAATGCGCTCGGCAAATCGGTGATTTTCATGGGACTGGTTGCACATTGGCGTCTGCCATAGCCGCCTTAATGGCAAAAGGTCACTCAGTACCCAGTGCGATCGAGTTGGCACAACCTTATGTCGATAAGGCTATCCAACAAGCCATTCAATTTGGCAAAGGTCAACGCTTCCTCAATCGCAGCCAAAAATGAACTCATTACTTAAAAAGGGCTTATACGCGATTACGCCTGATACTGCTAAAACAGAAATATTACTAAACAAAGTAGAATCGGCTCTTCAGGGCAACATCGCTTTGCTTCAATACCGGGATAAAATAAGCTCGGCTAATGAAAAATTATTAAGGGCAAACGCCATCCACCAGCTTTGTTTAAAATATAATGTACCGCTGATTATCAATGATGACCCAGCACTCGCGTTGAGCTGTAAGGCTGAAGGCGTCCACCTTGGCCAATCCGACAGCAGCATTCAACAGGCAAGACAACTTTTAGGAAAAAATGCCTTCATTGGCGTTACTTGTCATCACAGTTTGTCGCTCGCCACAAGCGCTGAACAACAGGGCGCAGACTATGTTGCGTTTGGACGATTTTTTAATTCAACCACAAAGCCCGGCACTCCTTTGGCTACGATTCAAACCCTAAGCGATGCTAAAGCAGCCTTGTCTATCCCTGTGGTTGCCATTGGCGGCATTCATCACAACAACGCAAAGCCTTTAATCAGTAATGGCGCTGACTATCTTGCTGTCGTAGAGCAAATCTTTAGCGCTGATAACATCAGTGAAAACTGTCGACGTTTCGCTGCCTTATTTTAATGCTACAGCGCCCATGTGTAAGCCACATGTAAAGCATTCACATACGGTGTAACGGACTCACGTGCCCCTGGAAAAAGCGCTGAAGGCCCCCGGTATGTTTCCTTGATAAAGTGTTCAAAACCAACATGCAACTCATTACCCTGCGGAGTTTTCCAACTCAACCCTAACGCAAGTTGATGAATGGGATTCGGCGTGAGCACACTAAGCGTTGTTGCATCTATATCATTATCATTGGGTCTTTTTCCATAGGCATAACCCGCTCTCAACGTTAATTGAGGTGAAGCTAAATAGCTGATTCCTAATTTATAATTAGTTTGATTTTTTTTCCACCCAAATGCACTACCCGCCTCACTACCAATAGGCGGAGCACCTGGCGACAATGAAGCTAGCACACTATTGCTCAGTGCTTTCACTTCGGCAAATTCAATCCGCTGGATATCCAACGCGATAATCCAGTCCTCATTTGGCCTTATTGCAGCACCAATACTGTAGTTGGCGGGAATATCAAAACTGCCTTCTGCAAATAAGCCCTTATAATCATTAAACTCTTGCATATAAACTTTCGACGAATAGGCCGCGCCCAATGTTAACCAAGGTGCCACTTCACCATACCAACCTACTCGAACGCCGGCTCCCAATGAAACATCATGGCCATTATTTGAAAATTTGCTTGGGTACTTAGACAACGGAGCAACGCCCTGTAGACCAAACGCCTCAAACCGTTGTAAAGCAAACAAAGGAGAGACCCCAATACTATGGTTAGGCGACACCTTCCAAGCAATCGTTGGTGCAATAATCAACTGGGCTAAATCGAACCCAGCTTCACCACAGCCAGTAAAAAAATTACCGGGGCTTGCGCCACAAACTGCAGGATTCCCATTTGTAGCAGCGATACCTGTCGTATCCGTGTATTCACTATTCAGACCACCGTTAGCATACGCAGTAACGCCTACCGTCACGTTGTTACTCAACTGTTGAGAGTAAGCAAAGTCTGGAATTAAAAATAAAGAGTTTCGACTATTACTAGAAAAATTATAAATAGCGCTCGACCCTGCAGCTCCCTCTCGCTTTGCTTTCCTATGTGGGTTAAAAAACTCTACGCCAACTTCAAGCTGATCACTAGTTGCCGTCAACTTAGCGGGGTTAGATGCACCAGCATAAGCATCTTCAGCAACCGCAGTAACAGCACCTGCCATTTGCTTTGCAACGTGCCCATAGCCCAATGAAAAATAACCACCACCAGCAAAAACATCGCTTGAAAAAACACACATTAAAGAGAACGCTGCCACTAATACACGTTGTGATAAAACCTTTAACCATTGCATACAACCCCCTTTTAAAATTTTTATTATTATCTTAAGAAAGTTTAACAGAGCGAGTAAATACATAAGCCTGTATTAAGGCATAAACACTCTGCAAAAGTGCAGCGCCACGATTAACAAAACACTCTGTTTTCAAAAAAACTTTAACTATTATTCGAAAGAGTATAAAAGCCGGAGCACTACTAACTCCGGCTTCAAGCATATACTAAGCGTTATTTCAGTCTCATAACTGCCTTGAGCGTTGTGCCTTTTTCTGAATCCGCCGCCGCTTGGTTTATTTGATCAAATTCATAAAATGTCACTAATTTGTCAAATGGAAACTTACCCTGCTTGTACAACTCAATTAAGCGTGGGATAAAAATATCAAAGTTAGATTGCCCTTGTATGATGCCTCGCAACGTTCGGTTATCCAGCATAAAGCTTACATCTACAGGTATCGTTACACCCAACGCTGGTGAACCAACAATGCCTATTTCACCCCCTGGTTTTGAGCAATTGATCGCTTGAACTAACACATTGGGCACACCACTCGTTTCAAGTACATAGGCGATACCAGCCCCTCCTACTATTTTCTTAATTTCCTCAACGGGATCAAGCTCAGCTGCGTTAATAACATGCGTGGCTCCAAGCTCTTTTGCTAGCGCTAAGCGATTCTCCTTAACATCGACTGCAATAATCGTCGTACAATTTGCAATAACAGCCCCCATAACAGCTGAAAGCCCAACTGCGCCCGCACCATAAATTGCAATCGCACTACCCGCTGGTGGATTTAAAGCATTCAGCACCGACCCCGCGCCTGTTTGTATACCGCATCCTAAGGGCCCTAGTAATTCCAAAGGTACATCTTTAGGCACTTTTATAGTATTTCGTTCATAAGAAAGCGCATAGTTGGCAAAAGATGATTGGCCAAAGAAACTTGACCCGATTTCTTCACCAGAGTGATCATGAATCGTACAGCTACCATCAACTGCTCGCCCCAAGAAGTTAGGTTCAAAAGCCGCTTCACATCGTGCAGGCTCACCATTTAGACAAGCTTCACAATGGCCGCATGTATAAAATGTGAGCACCACGTGGTCACCTGGTTCAACCTTAGTCACGTTTTTACCGACTTTTTCGACAACACCAGCCCCTTCATGGCCAAACACCATCGGCAAGGGAACCGGATAAGCTTGATCACGACAGGTTAAATCAGTATGACAAAGCCCAACAGCAACTATTTTGACTAAAATCTGCTCATCAGATAACTCAGCCAACTCCAACGATTCAAATTCAAATGCTCCTTTACTTTCTCTCACTACTGCCGCTTCTATCTTCATGGAGTACTCCTCTTTAAGTTATTACTATTATTTAAAAATTATCGGGGTTAGACATATTCAAATTGATGCTTGGCCTACCTAGAACAAGCTAGAAAACGCTGTGCATTCACAGACTGTAGTAACGTCATATCATGCTCACTAAGCCCTAACGATTGTATTCTCTTGCCAGGTGATTTTTCTCGAATAACAAAAGGGTAGTCAGAGCCTAGCATCAACTGCTCAATGCCAAATGAGTCGATTAGGTACTTCAGTGTTTGATTATCGTACACCAATGTATCGTAGTAGAGCCGTCGTGCAATATCTATCGGCGACTCTGCAAATAGGTGCCGCCCCATTGTTTCCCACCCTTGCATCATTCTAGGCAACATCATGGCAAAGCCACCTCCACCATGGCTTAACCCTATACGTAATTCGGGGTACTTAGTTAACATCCCCCCACTCACTAAAGAGGCTGCAGCAAAAGCTGTTTCGTTTGGGAACGCAACCAATGCGGACATCGCTGGCGGGCCTATAATCCGTTCCACACCGGCCGGATGGAGTGCATGAATAAAAATAGATAGCCCATACTCAACAGCGGCTTCAAAAATGGGTTCAAAGAAGGGGTCGCCTATCGGCCGCCCGTTAATATTCGTACCCACTTCGATGCCTAGCAAACCATAATCGGCGCGTAAGCGTGACATTTCCCGAGCCGCCCGTTTAGGGTCTTGCAAGGGAACCATACCAAGGCCATAAAAAGATTCTGAGGAACTATTAACCATGCTGGCAATACTATGGTTCATATGTTCACACATACGTACCGCATCGTCTAAATCAAACCAATAAGATAAAAGCTCTGGCATGGGCGACAGCACTTGCTGATCAATCCCTTCTGCCTTCATTTCAAGTAACCGTTGCCCTGTATCCCAACAGTGGTGGCTCACCTCACGGAATGTTTTACCCCCAATTAAAACGGCACGGTGGTGCGGTTGGTCACAGCAGCCCATTGATGGCCATTTAGTGGCTAAATTTTTTCCTAAATATTTCGGAAAAAACTCAGGCACAACATGAGTATGCACATCAATAACCACTATAAGCCCTGCCTTAGTCTAATCTGAGGTTATTAAAGTAACTGACCCTTTAACTGAGGTTTTGCAGGCAAAATATCACCTCGCTTAGCCCAGTCTTCTTTTGGCAAACCACCCCAGTAATCACCCGAATCTGGACGAGGCTCTAGTGACCTTGGTTTACGTGGGTTATGCTCAGGAAACTCTTCCATACCAAAACTATACTCAACTGTCATACCGTCAGGATCAAGGAAATAATAGAAAATACTGCCTGAAGGTGGATGACGCCCAGGGCCAAAAACAACAGGAATATCATTTTCTGGCATTCTGTTAAGTGCACGGCCAATATCGTCCATATCTGTGACCATAAAATTAACATGATGCAAACCCGGCCTATCACCTCTTAACTTCGCATTACTCACGCCAAACGTGTGATGAAAAGGGTTAGGGAAACAACGCATGAAATTAATAAAGCCATCGATAGAATCTGAGGTATCAAAATTCATGACATCCCTAAAGAACTTAATCGACACATCCCAGTCAGAAAAACTAACCACTACATGCCCTAAACGAGCAATCTTACTGACAGTCGGTTTATAGCTCTCACCACGCTTATATTGCTGACTATAAAGCTCAAAACAAATGCCATCATTCGGCTCTATAAAACGTAACGTACGCCCTTGAAATATGGCCTTGCTTGCTTCTCGCGGCAACTCATAGACCTCAAGCCCATGGCTCTTAAATACTTTAGCCGCATTGTCCAGCTCAGCATCACTTTCTACTTCCCAGGAAATGCGCTTTAAACCGGCAACATCATTTTGATATAACACAAGATTATGATGATCATCACTACATGAGAAATAAGCAACCCCATCCTCTTGCAAATTAAGCTGCAAGCCAATTAAATCACGATAATAAGTAATCGATTTTTCAAGGTCCGTCACCCCAAGTGCTACATAGCCTAACTTTTTGTATCTAATCATTTCCTTTCCCGTTTGTTGGTGAAATCCTAACTAATGCTTGATTTAATTATAGGCATATAATTTTTTAAAAAGAAAGGCATCTTCTTCTTATTCATTATGAAAATTAAATAATAACCTATGTTAGTTATTTTGTTAACATGCTATCGTAAACAAAAATATAAAAACATAAAAAGGAGATCATTATGGATTATTTGAGGTACTACTTTGGGACGGTCATCGTCTGCATTGCTATTTTGGGGTTTGCCCTAGGTGGTCACTGGGTTTGGACCGGCATTGGACTGTTAATGCCGATCACCTTGCTAGATGTGTTAGCAAAGCCTGACCTTAAAATGCGTAAAATAAACCACCCGTTTATCGTCAACATTCCACTTTATTTGCACCTGTTTTTTATGATTGCCTTGTATGCAACCTTTGTACATTGGGTCAACACGACCGTTCAGGCAACTGGCTCTATCCCGGTTATTGATATGGTTGGTGCGGTGTTCTCACTGGGTTTGCTAGGCGCGATGCCAAACGTACCCATTACCCATGAGTTAATGCACCGTAGAGACTTCGGACGGTATTTGGCTACTTTACTAGGAACCTTTTTCTTAGATCCAACGCGTGATGTTGCCCATATCCACAATCACCACGTTAACCTCGCCACGCCCGAGGACTCAGATACAGCGAGGCGAGGTGAAATTATATATACCTACATGTTTAGAGCATCTTTTGGTAGCTATAAAGACTTTATTCATGCCGAACGTGAAATGTGTAAAAAAACTAATAAAAGCATATGGTCTCTAAGTGGGCGTCTAGTGCGCGCTATCGTTCAAGTTATTATACTGATTGGTGTTATTACTTGGTTTGGCGGCATTTATGCCATGGGAATAGCTATTTTTGCGTTAATGCTAGCCAAACTATTTGCCGAAGGTTTTAACTATTTTCAGCATAATGGACTAGTGAGAGTTATTGGCAAACCTTATGAATCACGTCATATCTGGAATCATTTATCATCTGTTATTCGCCCCCTTGCTTATGAAATTTCAAACCATAATGACCACCATTTAGATTCATATATCCCTTTTTATGAGCTAAAACCAAACCCTGATGGACCGCAAGGGCCTAGTATGTTTTTATCTTTTAATGCAGCCCTTATTCCACCTATTTGGTTTAAGTTTTTTGCCCAACCTAAACTCAAAGAGTGGGACCTTACTCGTGCCACGCCTGAGGAAAAAGTACTCGCTAGAGAGGCTAATAAGGCAGCTGGCTGGCCAGACTGGCTTGGTGAAGCAACAACGGATGAGGCTGCCAGCGCATAATAACTGACTATCACCCTGACCAAAAAAACCGAACAAGCCCTAAGCCTGTTCGGTTTTTTATTATGACAGCTAATTTAGCTAAACTGGATAAACCACATAACGCGGCAGCACGTTAGTATCAACTATCGCTATTCTCTTTTTAAATCGAGCTGCGCCACTTTCTATCACAATCGTATCTTCATACCGACCCACACAAAGTGTTTCAGTCTGGTTTGTATCTCGTGGCGTATAGTAAACTGAGAAATTATAATTTGCCTTAAACTCACCTGTCTTTAGCTCAGTAGCAGATATTAACTGGGTAAAGTGACGCATTTGATAATGTTCAGATGAGTCATATTGGATCTCCATCACTTGCTTAACCCGATCTTTTAAACGGGCATAACAGTCATCTAACATAAATGCAATCGGCAATCGCCTGCGTATGTTTTCCTCAGAGGTCAAAATATATTGCCCTTGCTGACTAAAACAGGCCAGCCAATTATCCATATTAAAATCGTTCAAAGCAGCGATGTACTCGCTGTTTAAGTCCTCTATAAGCTCTTTATTTGCTGGTGAAACCTTACTCATTTTGCTCTCCTTTCAAAACCCATTAATTCTCTATAACGTTCCCAGCGGGCAAGATTTCCAGTTTCATCTGTTTGACCTACCTTCAACGGAATAGCGTATTCATCCTCCACCCCTTTCTGGAAAATAGCATCACCTTGAGTCTTATTACCTTTATCTATACGCGAGAAAACTGAAGCGTCTTCCATACTAATTAAACCACATGGCCCCAATAAGTTACTGGACTGACGGATTCGGTGCTTAATCATCTCGTCATCATCATCTTGATGTGAGAAATAGGCATAATGAACTTCTACCCCTTTAGGCCCTTTTGGGAAAGAATAACGGATATTCAACATATCCATGTGTTTTGTATAAACAGTAATGGGGAAAGACATCAAAACAATTGAACCGTTGCTTGTCTCCGTTCCTTTAAAATCTAAAATAGAGCCATCCTCTAAGGCATCTACATGATCAGGCATCGTCAGTTCTGAATCAAAACTCAAGTGCCCATTCTTAGTGACAATTTGGGTACCTTTGCCACCTTGCCAATTTAACATCGCAAAGGCTTTATGTAACAAAGCACCATGATAGCCATCGTTGTCACAATAGGCCTTCCAGTTACAGTCGTACACGACCTTTTGATAACCTATTAAGTTCAATCGACCGTCACCGCCTAAAAGTCGTTGGAGTGGTTCATAAAAACTTTCTCCAAAATATTCTTTCAATGGCGGTGTTTTATCACTCATCGTCGCAAAGTAAAGTCCATAAAACGCTTCAACACGCAAGCTCAACAGACCATAATCTTTTTTATCAAAATCAGGCGAAAATTCACGCTCACCTGGGCAGCCGACCAAGTCACCTTCTAAATTAAACAGCCAGCGATGGTAAGGGCATTCAAGCTCTTTCTTATTACCCGAACTATCAGTTACTAAAGACGTACCACGATGCGTGCAGGTGTTTTGAAATATCCTGATTTCACCATCGTCACCATGAACAGCAAAAACATTAATTTCACCTAGCTGAGCCGCTTTATAATCACCCGGGTTGGGGATTTCTGCTCGATGAACAATCGGGTGCCATTCCTCTCCATAAAAAATATTTTCTAATTCTTGCTCCCACAGCCCTTCTTTTTCAAACACTTCTTTCGGCACATGATTCGTCTTTGCGGGCCAATCAATGCTAGAGGTAGAGTTGTTTTCAATGGACATTTCATCATCTCCTAAGTTTTAATTTTTTAAATAACTAATGAAAGTTAGATTACAACGTGAGAATGAATAAGTACAGCATAAAGTCAGCACCATTAAAACGACAGACGCATTAGCAATAATAATGTTCCGTGATAAAACATCAGGCATAAAAAAACCGGCGTTATTATTACGCCGGTTTTCCTTAATAACTTAAAATTTATTACTGAGGAAGACGCATAATAGCTTTTAGCGTTGTTCCTTTTTCTGAATCTTCAGCCGCTTCATTGATTTGATCAAGATCATAAAACTTAACCAATTTATCAAACGGAAATTTACCTTGCTGATAAAGGCTGATCAACCTTGGAATAAAGATGTCAGAGTTTGATTCACCTTCTATAATTCCACGCAATTTACGATTGAATAACATGTGGTTAACATCCAAAGGAATCGTTGTACCCATGGCAGGCGCACCGACAATACCAACTTCGCCGCCAACACAAGATGACATAATAGCCTGACTCAATACAGGTGCCACACCACTGGTTTCCAGTACATAAGCAATACCTGCCCCACCCGTTAGTTTTTGAATTTCTTCAATTGGGTCAAGTTCTGCCGCATTAATCGTATGTGTTGCACCCAGTTCTTTAGCCAGTTCTAAACGATTTTCTTTAACGTCAATCGAGATAATCGTTGTACAGTTTGCCACTACCGCACCCATAACAGCTGAAAGGCCAACCGCACCGGCACCAAAGACAGCAATTGCGCTACCAGCAGGTGGGTTTAGTGCATTAAGTACAGAGCCTGCACCCGTTTGAACACCACAGCCTAAGGGGCCCAGTAGCTCAATCGGGGCTGACTTATCTACTTTAATGGTATTACGTTCATAGGCTAACGCGTGGCTAGCAAAAGAGGATTGACCAAAAAAGCTACAACCGACTTCGTCACCAGCATGATCATGAATTGTGCAACTACCGTCAAGAGCACGCCCCATAAAATTGGGGCCGAAAGAATTAGCGCAACTTGTAGGGTCGCCACTGAGACAAGCATCGCATTTACCACAGGTATAAAAAGTCAGTACAACGTGGTCACCAGGGACAACTTTACTAACATTTTTGCCCACTTTTTCTACGATACCTGAACCTTCATGGCCAAATACCATAGGAAGTGGTACCGGGTAGAGTTGATCGCGACAAGTTAAGTCAGTGTGGCACAAACCAACACCAACGATTTTAATTAAAATTTGATCATCAGATGGCTCGGCTAACTCTAAGGTTTCAATTTTGAAATCCCCCTTACCTTCTCGAACCACCGCTGCTTCAATCTTCATACGTGCTCTCCTAAATTGCTTTTAAATTATAAAAAAACAGAGCCTCCTATAGATAGCCCTACGTTTGCACACTATAAAAACATCATCTTTTTCCTTCGTCAAACAATAATTAGGTTAATCGAGACAAATATCATCAAGCATACTTAATTTACCTGTTTATTAGGTTCTAGCAGAAACACTCAAAGCCCAGATTATACCTAGGCTCCCCCATAAACTACTTTAATTAAAGTCCTCTGCTTACTGTTGTGTCATAGTCTGCTTAGTCTTTACCTATAGCGTTACATTGGCCGAACCTTCCCACATATATAAAGAACGCCATACCCTGCTTAAGACATTAACGCTTTTCAGAAGGGTGCTTTACTTCATTTTTTATCCCTAATCATCATGTTTATCTCTAGGGTATTTATTTTAAAGAGGTATTCTTCATATTAATGAGTCACCTAACTTTTAAAGTTGGGCAGCTAATCTAGTTTGAGACAAGCATAACTCAAACTAAAAAACACAGTGACAATGTGTGCTTATCTAAAATGCATAGTTGACCCCAGCATATATTGAACGGCCCATTCCTGGCACAGAAAGCCCCCAATCAACGCCTGTGCCTGACATGGTTTTTCCTTGCCCCATATAAACACCACCTAGAGGATCGTTATAGAACTTGTCAAAGAGGTTTTCAACACCCACATTGACACTGATGTCTTTCCATTTATAACTGCTGCGCAAATTAACCACACCATACGATGAGGTTTTAAGTTCGTTTCTCACATCAGAAACATTATTTTTATCATCCACCAATTCAACTTCAACGGTATTCGTCCAGCTATCCAAGCTTTGAACAACGGCCAGTTTTATATTTAATGGCATGATGTTGTAAAGGTTATCACCCGTTGTCTTATTCTTGCCGCGAACGTAGTTCAATACACCTGTTGCGGTAAAGCGACCATACTCACTACTTTCCGCCAACGGTAAGTAACCAGAAACATCAACACCATACAGACGAGCAGATTGGTTAACAAACTGAAGGTAAACGAATGCATCGGTTGCTGTTTGGTTCGCTACCGTACAAGCCGTGTAACCGGCTGTTGCACTACAACGTGCTGCATCAATATAGTTATCAACATAAGTATAGTAAGGCGTTACTTGGAAGCCCCATTCTTCCTGTGTTGGGTCATGCAAATCAAGTGTTGCACTAATGGTATGGGCGATTTCTGGATCTAATTCAAGATTCCCAACATAGCCATTACCATCACCTGCCATGTTAATCATACGCATCGCCATACCACCTGTTGACCACGTATAGCGTTCGTACAGACTAGCTGAGCGAGTTTTTCTTGCGTAACCAAATTCCATTGTACGTGTTTCGCTGGGGGTGTAACGCGCTAAAAGCGTTAAATCTATATTGTTGTCTGTCGTACTTCTATCTGCTGCATTAAAGGCCGCAGCCTCTGAGGTATACATAGCGTTATAGCCTTGTACTTCACCAGTATCCATCTCTACCCGCTCACCACGAACACCCAGTTGAGTGACCCACTTTTTATTCCATTGCGCCTCCCATTCTGCAAAAAGTGCCGTACGGTCACGCTCACCTTCGTAGATATTCCAAAACGTATCAGGCCACATACCTTTGCCTGATGGTTCCCACCAGTCATCTAAACGATACTCCTGAAACTCTATACCCACTCTAAGAGTGTCCTGCTCTGACAAAGCAATGTCTGCTTTAATGGTGGCACCCGTATTTTCCCCTTCCGTATCCATTGGCATGCCGGCTGCGCAGCCATTCATTCCAGCGCTAGGTATACATCCGATACCATCGGTAACAGGCGCTGTACTATTAGGGCCATACCAGAACAACTTATCATCACCAAACTGCATGGCATGTCGAGTTTTTTCTCGGTAAACACGCGCGTCTAAAGTACCCCAGTCGTACTCGCCTTCATAACTAAAATTGATTTGCTGGCTATCATTCCCCGTCATATCCATGCGCTGATTTGTCCAGCCTTGGTAAGGAATATCTTGCTCTCCATACTTCAACTTCACTAGATGGTTTTCATGCTTCCAAGCTAATGAAATAGATTCGTTTGTTGACTTGTACATGGATGAGCCGACCTCGTCAGCATCTAAATATCCCCGACCTGCCGCTGCTAGACCCGCTGGTTTAAAACTACCGCCCGCATCATAATTATCTGACTTGACCGTTGAGCCCTGATATTTCAGACTCATACTATCACTGGCTATCGTGGCTGAAATATTGCCACCCCGTACGTTGCCGTTACTGCGATAAAAGGCGCCGACTTCCCCTGTTGTTAATAACACCTCATTGTTTGTAGAGAATTTGGGATCGGGTGAATCAACAATAATCGCACCGCCAATACTGTCACCGCCAAAACTAACCGGAGAAATGCCCGCAAATACTTTAGCGCTGCCAACATTGCTCGGATCAATATAAGAGAGCGCTGGGTTCATATGATTGCCACAAGCAGAAATCAAATCCATACCATCCACTTTAATACGAAGACGATCATCTGCAAGGCCATGAATAACGGGAAGGCTTGACACACCACCAGACCCTTGAACACTAAGGCCTGGAATATTACCCAAAAGGCTCGCGGTATCACTAGTAGCAGGCACTAAAGCCTTCAGTTCTTCAACACTAACGCTTGAAGAACTTAATGTATTGCTGCTGGTAATAGGCGACGAAACCACATCCAATGTTGGGAGCGTCACCTCTTCTGCATTTGCCGACACAGCAACAATAACTATTGATAATAAACTTAACTTATACCGTTTCATAAACCCCTTTATTTTGTTTTTTCACAATAAAATAAATTCTACCGCTATATGAAACTGTTGGATTGTGACAAATCGTCGCAGCCAACCATTTAATTAAACTAGGCGTTTATCTGTTTAACAAAGGTGAAAAATCCAGAATCTCTCCGTATTAATAGCTTGCGACAATTTGTCACATTCCCAAATTTAAATGATCACGCTAAACTGTTATTCAACTCTTAGAGCTGAATTGAATGAATTTTTATTTATTTCAATGAAGCACATACCCCTAGGGTATGAAGCAGATCCAAGTTGCCTCCCTTCTTGTGCTGCTTCCTCGACCTCAAATCTACTAAGAGTCCTTTTATCGCCCTCTACACATTAGAGGGCGTTTTTTTGAATACTATGAATGTTTTCTTGCTGCGATTCGCATACGTAATGCGTTTAATTTAATAAACCCTTCCGCATCTTTTTGATTGTACGCACCACCATCATCTTCAAACGTGGCTATGTTTTCATCAAACAAGCTATCGGTTGCTGACTCACGACCCACAACAATCACGTTACCTTTATAAAGTTTCAAACGGATACGCCCATTTACCGTGACTTGAGAGGCATTGATCATTGTTTGCAACATTTCACGCTCTGGGCTCCACCAGTAACCGTTATAAATGAGGCTGGCATAACGTGGCATTAACTCATCCTTTAAGTGAGTGACTTCACGGTCAAGGGTGATTGACTCAATAGCACGATGTGCTTTCAACATAATAGTGCCGCCCGGTGTTTCGTAACATCCACGAGCTTTCATACCTACATAACGATTTTCTACGATATCGGCACGGCCAATGCCATTTGCGCCGCCGACCTTATTCAGCTCGGCTAGAACGGTGGCAGGAGACATCGCTTGCCCATTAATTCCAACAATATCACCCGCTTTATATTCAAGTTCAATGTACGTTGCTTGATCTGGTGCATTTTCAGGTGATACCGACCAACGCCACATATCGTCTTCTGGTTCATTCCATGGGTCTTCTAAAATATCGCCTTCATAAGAAATATGCAGTAAGTTAGCATCCATTGAGTAAGGTGATTTTGTACCTCGCTTCATATCAACCGCAATACCGGCATCCTCTGCATAGGCCATCAATGTATCACGTGAGGTCAAATCCCATTCGCGCCACGGCGCAATAATTTTTATATCAGGTTTCAGTGCGTACGCACCTAGTTCAAAACGCACTTGATCATTACCTTTACCCGTTGCGCCATGTGAAATAGCATCTGCGCCGGTTTCATTAGCAATTTCTATTAAGCGCTTAGAAATAAGTGGACGTGCAATAGAGGTGCCGAGAAGGTATTCTCCTTCATAAATCGTATTTGCTCTAAACATTGGAAAAACAAAGTCACGAACAAACTCTTCTTTCAGGTCATCAATATAAATGTCCTTAATGCCGTAGGACTCTGCTTTTGCACGAGCTGGCTCTACTTCTTCACCTTGACCCAAGTCGGCGGTAAATGTAACGACTTCACAATCGTACACATCTTCTAACCATTTAAGGATAACCGAGGTATCTAACCCGCCTGAATAGGCTAAAACTACTTTATTGACTTCTTGCTTTGACATGAGGGAACTCGCAACTTAAAAAGATTGTGCGAATTATACCCGATAGAATGACCTCTTTGCGCTACCCCGAAATCGAAATATCAACTCGTCTATTTAATTGGCGACCCGTTGGGTACCTGTTACTCGCTGTTGGCCTGCTTTCGCCGTAAGCTTTTGTAATAATTTGATTGGCTTTAACGCCTTTCGATAATAGGTATTTTTTAATAACTTCAACTCGTTTCTTAGAAACGATCATGTTCGCCTGCCGTGGCCCTTCACTGTCGCTGTAGCCTTTCAGCACTAACGTACCGTTTGGTTTTTGTAAGCGCATAAACTCTAATAAATAATCTAATTTTTTATTATCACGTTTATTAAGACTCATTGAGCCCGACCTAAAATAAATATGACTAAACGGCTCTGGCCCTGCCACTTTAAGGCGCACACTACCCTCAGGCGTATCTAGTTCTTCTGGGTCATCTAGCGCGATTATTTGATCTGCTGGCATCCCTTCATTAATTAGGAATTTACGAAGCGATTGAATACGGCGGTCATAAACGCGGCGGCCATCTTTAACAGAAAAACCCTCCGTACCATCAATCAAGTCAATCCTTTCTCCCTCGCCTGCTTCTCTCACGTAGGTCACCGCTTTATTCAACAGTTTTCTATTCTTATGCGTAATGGTCGTACTAAGGTTATCAAATAAAGATAGTTGCTGATGGACGTCTTTCTGGCTAAATGGCAATAAGTTTTGACGACAAGATTCAAACTGTGTCATCACATCTAGGAAGTTTACCGAAGAAACGATGACCTTTATCGGCTCGCTGTGAGTCGCCTTATAACTAAACTCGGGGAAACGACCATTAGATAACTCTTGTAACATTCGCTCAGAGACATTGCTATCTACAACCACTTTTTGCTTTGACGCTTTGACCGTCGCTAATCTCAATGAAGGCACGTCATGCATCCAAAGAGGCGCGACAGAGCTCAACATAGCGGTTTGAATCGGCGGAACATATGATTCAGCTTTTAATACAAAATTAACCCGCTCCCCTGATTTTTGCTCGAAAACACCAATACCATATTGAGGAATAACATGCGTTATATGACAAGCCACTTTGTTCCCTGAGAACGTCCATTGAGAGTCCGTAACCGGTGCTTGATATTGCTGGGCGCAGACAGTCGCACTCATTAGCGCGAGTATTAGTATGAAGAATATTTGAATAATGGCTTTCATACCGCTTGTATCGGCTGGCAAAAGTAAAACTTTATACGTTTTATTAGCTTAAAAATTCATTAACGATAGCCATAAATTCCTCTGGCGATTCAATATGTGGCCAATGACCCGACCTTGCTATTGTTTTAAAATCTGCTGTTGGAAACTTTTCTTCTGTAGCAGCACGGTAACGTGATGCCATATACGTTGATTTACCGCCATTAACAAACAGAGTTTCACCTGTATATTTTTTTCCTGTATCACTGACTGGGAAACCCATAATATCGGGCATATTGTCTTCAATACTAGCAAGGTTTATGCGCCATTGATAACCACCTGATGTGTTTGTAACCAAGTTTTGCAGTAAGAATTGCCGCAAGCTTGGCGTACTCAGCTTTTCAGCTAAGTACTTATCTGCGTCTTTTCTTGAACCCACACTGTCTAGTGGCACGTGATATAAACCAACTAGGACATCGTCAAAATTGTGCGTATAAGCCACCGGTGCTATATCCACAATAACCAGTTTACTAACCTTTTCTGGCCATGACGAGGCAAACTGCATAGCCACTTTACCGCCCATACTATGCCCAAGCACTATCGCATCGTCTAACTTATTTAGCGCCATAAACGCCAACACATCCTTCGCCATCGACGAATAACTCATCTCATCCGCATGTGGCGATAAGCCATGATTACGCAAGTCTAGTGTATACACGGTATAACGGTCTGCTAACTGCCTAGCAATACCCTGCCAATTACGCGCACTGCCAAACAGGCCGTGCAAAATAATGAGCGGCTGACCTGTCTCTCCATGTTTTGTGGAATTTAAAGCAATATCCATCACTAAAGTGCCAGGTTATTTTTTCTTAATATATAAATCTGTAATAGAGCCTGCTTGCATTTCTGCCGCAAAACATAAGGTTTCAGATAAGGTCGGGTGAGGGTGAATAGTCAAGCCCATATCGTCAACATCCGCCCCCATCTCCAAGGCCAAAACGGCTTCGGCAATCAACTCGCCTGCGTTAGTGCCGACAATACCTGCACCTAAAATTCGCTTTGTTTCCGGGTCCCAAAGAATTTTAGTCAGGCCTTCATCGCGACCAATACTTAACGCACGGCCACTCGCCGCCCATGGGAAGACTGATTTTTCGTATTTAATTCCATCCGCTTTTGCATTTGTTTCGGTTAGCCCCATCCATGAAATTTCAGGATCGGTATACGCTACCGATGGGATGGTCATTGGGTCAAACGCTGCTTTTTCACCGGCAATTACCTCAGCCGCTACTTTTGCTTCATGAACGGCCTTGTGCGCCAACATCGGGTTTCCAACAATATCGCCAATGGCAAAAATGTGTGGCACATTCGTTCTCATTTGCTTATCTACTGCAATAAAACCACGTTCATCTACGTTAACACCGGCGTTATCAGCTGAAATTAAAGCACCATTCGGGCGCCGGCCAACTGACAATAAAACTCGATCGTAAACCGCTGACTCTGGCACACCCTCGCCTTCAAAACTTACTTTTAATCCTTCATCTGTTGACTCTATAGCGGTTACTTTTGCTTTTAAATAAATATGTTCAAGCTGTTTAGATAAACGTTTATGTAAGGGTTTAACAAGATCTTTATCGCAGCCTGCTACTAATTGATCCATCAATTCAATCACGCTGATTTTTGAACCCAAAGCGTGGTACACCGTCGCCATTTCAAGGCCAATAATGCCACCACCAATCACCAACATCGTTTCAGGTACGTCTGCTAATGCCAATGCGCCTGTTGAGTCCATCAAGCGATTATCGTCATAAGGAAAACCAGGGATTTTAACTGGCTGTGAACCCGCGGCAATAATGGCATTGTCAAACGATATTGTTTGCTTTACACCTTCATTGTCAACAACAACAGAATGACTTGATACGAAGTTTGCGTAACCCGTCACGACGGTTACATTTCGCTGTTTTGCTAAACCAGCTAAGCCGCCCGTTAGTCGCTGGATGATTTTTTCTTTATTGCCACGGATACCGTCAATATCTAATTTGGGTGGCTCAAAAGTGACGCCATGAGCTGACATGTCTGCTGCTTCATGAATAACCTGTGCTTGGTGTAGCAAGGCTTTAGATGGAATACAACCGACGTTCAAACAAACGCCACCTAATGAAGAGTAACGCTCTATAAGAATAACTTTTTTGCCTAAATCAGCCGCGCGAAAAGCCGCCGTATACCCACCTGGTCCTGCGCCCATCACTAATACTTCTGCGTGCAAGTCAGCGCTTTTACTTGAAGCAACTGATGGGGTTGAAACAGAAGCTCCCACTGGAGTGTCGTCACTCGCTGCTCGAGTCTGCTTAGGTATAGCTTCTGAACTTTCTAGCCTTACCAACAAATCACCTTCGACGACTTTATCGCCCAACGCAACCATTATTTCTTTAACGACTCCCGCTGACGTACTTGGAATATCCATCGACGCTTTGTCACTTTCCAAGGTTAAAATACTGTCCTCGACTGCAACGCTATCGCCTACTTCGACATTAATATCAATCACTTCCACACCGTCGTCAAACTCACCGATGTCAGGAACATTTATATCTATTAAATTAGCCATCTTGCCTCCTACAACAACACGCGACGGATATCATTTAGATACCCTGATAGCGCCACCATAAAGGCCGCCGCATCAGCACCATCAATCACCCGATGATCGTATGTCATGTCCAATGGCAACATTAGCCTTGGCACAAATTCTTTACCGTCCCAAACAGGCTGAATATCCGCACGTGTGGCTCCCAATATAGCCACCTCAGGTGCATTTACTATAGGTGTAAACGAAGTACCACCAATGCCACCCAAACTTGAGATAGTCATACAGGCACCCTGCATTTCTTTTGGCGATAGCTTGCCATCTCTCGCTTTTTTACTGATCACACCCATCTGTTCAGCCAAGTCAAAAATATTGGTTTTATCAACATCTTTAAAGACCGGTACAACAAGACCATTTGGTGTCGCCACGGCTATGCCAATGTTGTAATATTTTTTGTAAATCAGACTGTTACCATCTGCTGATAAAGAAGCATTAAATTGGGGGAATTCCTTTAACGCCGCCACTAAGGCTTTCATGATAAACGCTAAGAACGTCACTTTAACACCACGTTTTTCTGCATCCGCTTTTAACGATTTTCGAAATGCCTCCATCTCGGTAATATCAGCTAACTCATGATGCGTCACCATGGGAACATTCAGCCAAGCTCGTGTCAGGTTAGTACCCGTTAGTCGCTTAATCTTGCTGAGTGGCTTTTCCTCAATCTCACCAAATTTTGTAAAATCTACGGTTGGAATAGGCGGTATACCTGAGCCTGATGACCCAGTTGGCGCTGATGCTCCCGATATCATTTTCTTAACGTGATTCTTAATATCTTCTTTTAGAAGCCGCCCTTTAGGCCCAGAAGCTATTGTGACAACTGACAAATCAACACCCAACTCTCTTGCAAATTTACGAACAGCAGGACTCGCATGAATCTTCCCCCCTGGTTTAGACATAACAGGTGTCGAAGCAACACTCGCAACCGATGCCGCTTTTGGAGAAGCCTTCGCTGGCATTTTTTCTGCTGGTTGAGGCGCTGGCGTTAAATTATTAACAGCGGGTTCCGCTGCACTCGTTTGCCCCGATAAAACAATAATTAAGCCACCTTCTGAAACTTGATCACCAACAGCAACTTTAATATCTTTAATTGTTCCTGCGGCTGTTGATGGAATTTCCATACTGGCCTTATCACTTTCTAGGGTCAGTAACGCTTGTTCTTGTTCTACCACATCGCCGACAGCAACGTTCACCTCGATCACTTCGACTGAGTCAAAGTCACCAATATCTGGGACATAAATATTAATATCTTCAGCCTGCTTCTCGTCAGCCACCTTTGGCGCAGTTTCTTGAGTCACTGGGGCAGGCGCAATTGCTGGCGCATCTGCCTGTTTTAAACGAACAACCACTGTACCTTCAGCTACTGAGTCTCCTACGGAAACTAAAATCTCTTCAACTATGCCTGCTGATGATGATGGTATTTCCATACTAGCCTTATCGCTTTCAAGTGTCAGCAAGGCCTGCTCTACTTCAACTGTATCACCAACCGCGACGAGCACTTCAATCACTTCGACCGCATCAAAATCACCAATATCTGGAACCGCTACTTCTATTAAATTACTCATTAAATTCTCCTGTCACACGCTCTAAACTAACCATGGCGCAGGTTTTGAAGCGTCTAAACCATATTTATCTATGGCTTGCTCAACCACAGCTACTTCAATTTCGCCTAAATCTGCCAATGCACTTAGTGCCGTAACGGTTACGTAATAGCGATCTACTTCAAAGAAACGACGAAGATTCTCACGTGTATCTGAACGCCCAAAACCATCGGTTCCTAAGATAGAACAGTGTTTACGAATAAAGGGACGAATTGAATCGGCTAATAAGCGAACATAATCTGTTGATACGATAACCGGACCTTGGCGCTCATTTAAACAGGCTGAAACATAAGGTATTTGTTTTTCTTGTGTCGGCTTCAAACGATTTTCGCGCTCACACGCTTGTCCTTCACGCGCCAGCTCGGTAAAGCTTGTACAGCTCCATAAGTCTGACTCAACACCCCAATCGGCCCGTAGTAATTCAGCCGCCGCTATCACTTCATTAAAGATAGTGCCAGAGCCTAACAACTGAACTCGTAACTGACTTTTTTCTGCGCCTTCTTTAAATAAATACATCCCTTTAATAATGCCATCTTCCGCACCTTCTGGCATGGCAGGGTGAGCATAGTTTTCATTCATCACCGTTAGGTAGTAAAAAACGTCTTCTTGCTCTTGGAACATCCGCTTTAAGCCATCATGTGTGATGACCGCTAATTCATAATTAAACGTTGGGTCGTATGAAATACAGTTTGGCACAGACGATGCCCATAACAAACTATGCCCATCCTCATGTTGCAGACCTTCACCATTCAGCGTCGTTCGCCCTGCAGTTCCACCCAACAAAAAGCCGCGCGCACGTTGGTCCGCTGCTGCCCAGATTAGATCACCAATACGCTGGAAGCCGAACATCGAATAAAAGATATAGAATGGAATCATTGGTACATCGCTGGTTGAATATGACGTACCCGCCGCGATCCAATCACACATGCCGCCCGCTTCATTAATACCTTCTTGCAACACTTGGCCATTTTTATCTTCTTTGTAGAACATCAGCTGATCTGAGTCTTGTGGCGTGTACAACTGCCCTACTTGCGACCAAATACCTAACTGACGAAACAAACCCTCCATGCCAAATGTCCGCGACTCATCTGGCACGATAGGCACAATACGCTTACCAATTTCCTTGTCTTTCAACAGAATATTTAACAACCGAACAAAGGCCATTGTTGTAGAGATTTCGCGCCCTTCTGAGGTGCCTTTCAACATCGGCTGGAATACTGATAAATCCGGTATTTTCAATGAGTCAGACTTTTCACGACGCGCAGGGAGGTAGCCACCCAAATCTGCACGTTTTTTCTTCATATATGTTTGCTCTGGCGATCCGTCAGGAAAGGTTAAATAAGCGAGGTTATCAACATCTTCATCTGAAATAGGCAAATCAAACTTATCTCTAAAATGAAGTAAGGACTTATGGCTCATTTTCTTTTGTTGGTGAGTCGTATTTTGCGCCTCGCCCGACTCGCCCATGCCATAACCCTTAATGGTTTTAGCTAAAATAACGGTTGGTTTTTCTAATTCTTTACACGCCGCTTCATAGGCTGCATATACTTTTGAGGGATCATGTCCGCCTCTGTTTAAGTCCCAAATATCTTTATCTGAGTAATCAGCGACCATCGCTTTTAATTCAGGTGTATTAAAAAAGTTTTCTCGAACATATGCGCCATCTTTGGCCTTCATCGTCTGATAATCACCATCAACACAATTCATCATTCGGCGGCGAAGATGCCCTTCTGTGTCGCGCGCTAATAACGCATCCCAACGATTGCCCCAAATAACTTTAATAACATTCCAGCCCGCCCCTCTAAATTCAGACTCTAGCTCTTGAATGATTTTTCCGTTTCCTCGAACAGGGCCATCAAGGCGCTGCAAATTACAGTTAATAACAAACACAAGATTGCCTAATTTTTCACGCCCAGCCATACCGATAGCACCTAAAGATTCCGGCTCATCTGTCTCGCCATCACCCAAAAATGCCCAGACTTTTCTATTGTCTGTTTTTGCAAAACCACGATCTTCAACGTACTTCATAAAACGCGCTTGATAAATCGCCATAATAGGGCCTAGGCCCATCGAAACAGTCGGGAATTGCCAAAAGTCTGGCATCAACCAAGGGTGTGGGTAAGAAGAAAGCCCGCCACCATCAACTTCTTGACGAAACCCGTCCATTTGTTCTTCAGTCAACCGTCCCAACATAAAAGCCCGAGCATAAATACCGGTCGCAACATGACCCTGCACATACACCAAGTCACCTCCGTGTGTTTCACTCGCCGCGTGCCAGAAATGGTTGTAGCCTACGTCATATAAAGTAGCTGATGAAGCAAAGCTGGCAATATGCCCACCAACATTGGTATCCTTATTAGCTCGCAGCACCATCACCATCGCATTCCAACGCACGTATGATCGTATTTTATGTTCTAAAGACGTATCTCCAATATATTGCGCCTGTTGCGGAACACTAATAGTATTGACATAAGCTGTACTGGCGCTAAACGGAATATCTGCCCCAGCAAGCCGGGCCTTTTCAATTAACGTTTCAAGCAAAAAATGCGCCCTGTCTTCCCCCTCATGCTCTATCACCGCCTCAAGTGCTTCGAGCCACTCTTTTGTTTCCTGCGGATCGGTGTCATTTGCATTGAAGGTGGAAGGAAATTGATCGACAGACATACTTACTCCAGTGTGTATTAAATGTTAAAAAGGTTTAGGCTTGGCATTTCCACAATAGCTCTATTCTGAACTATACTATTTAGCAATTCATAAATAAAAACCAGCTAAATAACCAGATGAGCCGTTACACAGAACTCTACCTATATTTTTAGCATATACCAATGGTTACTTGAAATCTTTTGATAAAAAAACGTTAAAACCAATGAAAAAAAACAACCTTTTAATATTAAGCATTGTCTTCTTTATATTTTCTAATTCAGCGATGGCTGGAAAATTATACAAATGGGTAGATAAGAATGGAAAAATATCTTTTTCTGACAAAGTTCCACCTGAAGAATCAAGGAGAGAACGCGAAGAGTTAAATCAAGAAGGCCGCACCATAGCCGTAAAAGATGCCGCTAAAACCCCTGAAGAAATTCAGCAGTTGAAAAAAATTGCTGCTTTACAAGAAACGCAAAAAGACCTACTACAGTCTCAATTAGCAAAGGATGCTGCCTTACTGAAAACTTATCGTACTGAAGAAGACATAGATACGTTGGCAAAAAGTAAATTTGAGATGCTTGATTCACATATTTCTATCGCCAGTGGGCAATCTGAAACCCTGAGAAAGCAACTGATTCTCCATCAAAAAGCCGCTGCAAATTTTGAACGCGCCGGAAAAGCAATTCCACAAAAGAACATTTCAAACATTGATCTAGCCCAAAAACAGTTCAATAAGAACCAACAAGAAATAACTGAATTTGAGTCGCAAAAATTACAACTAAGTCAACAGCTCATTTCCGACAAGCGTCGATTTAACACTTTGAAAAAACAAACAGGAGAAAGTCCTAAAATTCACAATGAGACCATACCAAGCCTTTTACTAGGTGAATTAAGCTGTCAAGAAAAATCGTGCGACCCTTTATGGGAGCGCGCCATTTCGTTTATCACCAAAGCAGGCAGTAAAATAATCTACCGCTCAGAAACACTTATCCTCACTAAAACACCCAAACTTAGCAAAGATAGAGGGCTTTCTTTAACTAGGATCAACAACGAGCAACAGACAAGCATCATTCTAGATATTCGTTGCGCTGACTCAAAAGGCGGAAAAGAAACGTGTAAAAATGAACAGACCACTCAACTCGTAGAAAGCTTTAATCAGCTAGCTGATTAACTTCTAACCAGTAAGGTCCCCATTCCCTTATCCGTTAATAACTCTAGTAAAACAACGTGTGGAACGCGCCCATCAATGATGTGGGCGCTATTAACTCCCCCATTTAACGCATCCATCGCACATTGAATTTTTGGCAGCATACCACCAAAAATTGTCCCATCATCGATAAGGTCATTGACTTGAGCAATCGACAGCCCTGTTAATAATTCACCTTCTTTACTCAGCAAACCTGAGGTATTAGTCAATAACAAAAGCTTTTCAGCACCCAATATTTCTGCCATTTTACCAGCCACTAAATCAGCATTAATATTATAAGAAGCACCGTCCTTACCGACACCAATTGGGGCAATCACAGGAATAAAATCGCCTTGAACCAACATATCAACAACGGCTGGATCAATGCTCTCGACATGACCAACATGCCCCATATCTATTAACTCTGAAGCCTCTTCTGAAGCCGCTTGCTGATCAGAAATTTTCTTAGCACGAATCAAATCACCATCTTTACCCGTTAAACCTACTGCCGAACCACCGTGTTGGTTAATTAGGCTAACAATTTCCTTATTGACTAAACCACCAAGGACCATTTCAACAACATCCATCGTGTCGCTATCGGTAACACGAATACCATCAACAAATTGGCTTTTCATCCCTAGTTTTTCTAGATGACGGCCAATTTGTGGCCCGCCACCATGAACGACAACTGGGTTTAAACCGACTTGCTTTAACAACACGATGTCTCGCGCAAAACCGCTTTTTAATTCTTCGTCCACCATCGCGTTTCCACCGTACTTAATGACGATGGTTTTACCTGAAAATTTCTGAATATAGGGAAGCGCCTCGCTAAGAACACGTGCCGTTTCGATTGGGTCAATTTTGTTATTTTCCATAATGCTATTAAACTCTAATGACTAGATAGTATGGCTAAAAGGGTAACGCAATACTGTCGTTAATTTTCAACATTTGCTCTCTAAATACATCCTTAATACGGTCTAGCGCGACCTCATCATCCGCCTCAAATCGTAATACTAACGATGGCGTTGTATTAGATGCCCTCACCAAACCCCAACCGTCTTTAAACTCGACACGTACGCCATCGATTGTAATCACATTGGCATCTTCAAATATTGCTTGTGACTGTAATTGCTCTACAAAGATAAAGTTTTCACCCTCTTCCAAGCTAACGTTTAACTCTGGCGTACTAACGCTATCAGGCAAATCGGCAAAAATTTCGGCTGTTGACCTAAACTCCGCCGTTAAAACTTCTAACAATCGTGCCGCGGTATACAAGGCATCATCGAAGCCAAACCAACGCTCTTTGAAAAAGATATGGCCACTCATTTCACCGGCAAGCTCAGCATTAGTTTCTTTCATTTTGGCCTTAATGAGCGAATGCCCAGTTTTCGACATGATCGGCTTACCGCCATGCTTCGCGATTACTTTCGCCAAGTTCCGTGTGCATTTAACATCATAAATAATGTCCGCTCCTGCTTGCCTAGACAACACATCGATTGCATATAACATCATTTGCCTATCCGGCCAGATAACATTACCATCCGAATCGATCACACCTAGACGGTCGCCATCGCCATCAAACGCTAGACCTAGCTCAGCCTCTTCTTCACGGACTTTATCGATCAACTCTTGCAAGTTTTCAGGCTTACTTGGGTCAGGGTGGTGGTTTGGAAAATTACCATCAATATCACAATACAAAGGAATTATTTCACAACCCAATGTCGATAGCAGCATCGGTGCAGCCTCTCCCGCCACACCATTGCCACAATCGACCACGACTTTCATCATTCGTCCTAAACGAACGTCACTGGTAATAGCTCCAATATATTCAGGCAACATCATTTCCTCTTGGTAAGAACCTTCACCACTTTCAAAGTCTTCTTGCAAAATGCGCTGGTAAAGCTGTTGAATCGCGTCGCCCGATAAGGTATTGCCCGCGATAACAATTTTTAAGCCATTATAATTCGCCGGGTTATGGCTACCGGTAATCATCACCCCCGATTGAGTATCTAACTGATGGGTTGCAAAATACAACACCGGTGTCGGCACTTGCCCAATATCGATCACGTTACAGCCAGTTGATTGGATACCCTTAGATAATGATTCACTGAGCCTTGGACTATGCAATCGTCCATCGCGTGCAATGGCTATCGTCTTTTGACCCACGCTTAACGCCTGACTGGCTATCGCACGCCCAATCAAGAAAACACCTTGCTCCGTTAATGTTTCATCAACAATGCCACGAATATCATAAGCCCTAAAAATGGACTGCGGCACATCCATCTGCGTCACCACTTCAATCCCCGTGTCTTCCATAAAGATAGGACTCGTGGTTGGTTCTTTCTTATGTTCAACATTTTCTTTTATAGTTTCCGCTATTTTTTTATGATCTAGCTCACCATCTTCTGTCAAAAAAACGAGTTCTTCCACAACCGCCATAGGTTCTTTTTCCACTTTAGCCTTCCTTGTCTTTATCGATTTACCCAATTTTTCGCGTTTCTCTTTATCAGTTACGACAGCGATTAACCCACTCAATATTAAAATAACCACTAACAAGCTAATCACATACGTCCTTAACTCACCTACCGTGATAGGAGCTTGTACCATTTGTGTCCTAATAACTATTCGCCAACGCGTACCCACTATTTGAGTACTATCTAAGTTCTCACCGTTTTGATGAGAAGCAGCGCCAATACTCGAGATTTTTAAGCCCCCCTGCTTTAGTTCTAGCCAACCACCCCGCTCATTACCCAAGACGGATTTAAACGCACTCTGCAAAGCAGCCACATCAAAACTAGCCAACATTACTGCCCTTAATTCATCTCCGTCTATAACAGGCGCAGCAACAGCTATATGACGATCATCACTACCCATCATATGCACTTCTGGCATTTGTATTTTATTAGACGCCTCCACTAGTCTAACAAGATCCAAACCTGCATAACCTAACGGTGGTTTAACCACTGTATCAACGTGCATTACGCCTGGCCGAACAACTCGCAGCATCGTCATCTCATCAAGCGATGACTGATGCTCAATAACCCAGTTTGCAAGTGCTTGCTCATTATCATTTATGCTCGCCAGCAAGGCTGGATCGTGCGCCAAGCTTTCTACGGCTCGTCTCCAACTCAGTACTTTTGCAGACAACGCATCACTGGCCTTTTTCACATCTGTCATTAGCCGCTCAGCATGCTCAATATTTTGTTGATCAATTTGCTTAAGGTATACATAACATCCACCACCCGCCGAGATGACCAGCAACATTAATACCAGTGTTATTTTTTTCACCATCCGCTTACCCTTTTCCTGTATGCCCAAATCCACCCTCACCACGATGGCTATCGTCAAAACTACCAACCTGTTCAAACTCAACTTGTTCCACGGGCACAAACACTAGCTGTGCAATACGGTCACCAACATCAATATTGAACGCTGTCTGCCCACGATTCCAACACGAAACAAACAGCTGACCCTGGTAATCAGAATCGATTAACCCGACCAGATTGCCTAATACAATACCGTGCTTATGCCCCAGACCTGACCTAGGTAAAATAACGGCCGCTAAAGTTGCGTCGTTAATGTGTATCGCCATACCCGTTGGGATTAATTTTGTCTCACCTGGCTTAAGCAGTAACGGCTCATCTAGGCACGCCCGTAAATCTAACCCTGCCGATCCTTCGGTTGCATATTCTGGTAACGGAATAGATTCCCCCAAGCGGCTATCTAATAATTTAAATTGTATTTTTTTCATGATATCTTTTTGCTATTAATGCCACTAATTCTCGAGCTAATTCAGGCTTAGGCATGCTCTCAAGCTCCTGAAAGCCATTTTCCCAATAGACCGATAGAGCGTTGTATTCGCTGTTAAACCCACCACTGTCTCGACCAATCCAATTCGCCGCGATCATATCAAGCGACTTTCTCTCTAGCTTGTCTTTTGCGTACACTTCCAAATTATCTGTTTCTGCAGCAAAACCCACACAAAATGTTGACTCATCTTCGGTTGCAACATTGGTCAAAATATCAGTTGTTTTAACCAGCGTTAATTGCATTTCTGATGCGCTTTTCTTTATTTTATTGTCTGCAATTTCAACCGGCGTATAATCTACTACAGCAGCTGATGCGATAAAAATATCGGCTTGTTTAGACTTTGACATGACCGCTTTTGCCATCTCATTTGCACTGATAACATCAATGCGTTCTACACCTGAAGGCGTTGGAATATGCACAGGTCCAGCCACTAACGTGACATGCGCGCCCGCTTCTACACAAGCTTGCGCCAATGAAAACCCCATCTTGCCCGAACTATGATTACTAATATAACGAACTGGATCAATGGCCTCTCTCGTTGGACCTGCATTTAATAATACATTCAACCCCGCCAACTCGCCTGTCTGAAAATGTTCTGCCACTGCGTCAGCTAACGCTTCTGGCTCAAGCATCCGCCCCATGCCCACTTCTCCACATGCTTGAACACCTTCAGCTGGGCCAAGAATAATCACACCTTGAGATTCAAGCTGGCGAATATTTTTTTGTGTATTCAAGTCATCAAACATCGCTCTATTCATCGCAGGCGCCAACATCACCGTCTTCTCCGATGCCAATAAAAGCGTTGTTAATAAATCGTCCGCCATGCCTGATGCAAAACGTGCAATAAAGTCTGCACTAGCGGGTGCTACCAATATAACATCTGCCCAGCGCGCCAGATTTATATGCCCCATACCAGCCTCTTCTTCAGCATCGAGCAGCTGGGTATGCACCGGCGAACCCGATAAGGCTTGGAAGGTTAATGGCGTAATAAATTCGGTGGCGGCAGGTGTCATCACGACGCGAACTTCCGCACCCATTATTTGGCATTGACGTAGAATCTCCGCCGCCTTATAAGCCGCTATTCCGCCTGTCACACCCAGTAATACGCGCCGATGCTGTAATTTATTCACGTTAAACTTTATTTATTGATAAATTCAACATCATATTATGTCATACAACAGAGCAAGAGCTTTAAACCGAATGCACTTCGGCTCCCCTATTTTAGCCACAGCGCCCTAAAGCTGAACAAACATGCTGTAAACAACACTAAAACCAACGATCATTATGTTCTTTTAACACCCCAGTAAAGAATAAGCGTTTCGCGCAAGCGTCTCAATGTATACTCTATATCGCACGCTATTAACGTTATCAAGGATTGATTATGTCTATTACAGATTGGCCAGAGCAGGAACGGCCGCGCGAAAAGCTACTGAATCGAGGCGCTTCTTCTTTATCTGATGCCGAGCTTCTGGCTATTTTTTTACGTACCGGTACACAAGGCGTTACAGCTGTCGATTTATCACGCCTTCTACTAAAGCAATTCGGTTCACTCAATGCGTTAATGCACGCTAAGCAAGCTGAATTCTGCACTGGTCATGGCCTAGGTAGCGCCAAATATGCGCAATTACAAGCCGTACTAGAAATGGCCCGTCGTTATCTAAAGGAAAATATCAGCCACGAAAGCATTCTCAATAACCCTGAAGATACCAAGCGATTTTTAAAAAGTCAGTTAGCCCACCAACAACGCGAAGTCTTTGCATGCCTCTATTTAGACTCCAAACACCATGTTATTGCATTTGAAGAACTCTTCTTCGGCACGATTGATAGCGCAAGTGTTCACCCAAGGGAAGTTGTTAAAAGCACATTGCAACATAATGCATCTGCCGTCATTTTTGCTCACAACCACCCATCTGGCAACACAACTCCTAGTCAAGCAGATATAGATATTACCCAGCAGTTAATTAAGGCATTAAGTTTGATTGATATTCGCGTGTTGGATCATTTAATCATCGGCAAAGGGAATGCTACTTCACTTGCTGAACTAGGCCATATTTAACTCATTTTACAAGGCCCCATTGAAGCTTAAAATTTAGGTTTTTCTTTACTCGATGAATTTATTCTGGTATAAATTCGCACCGTTTCGCAGTAAGCTGCTAATCAATTAAATTTAATAGAGGTTTTATCATGTCTAAAGTATGCCAAGTCACTGGCAAGCGCCCAATGTCGGGAAACAATGTTTCTCACGCGAAAAATAGAACGCGTCGTCGTTTTGAGCCTAACCTTCACCACCATCGTTTTTGGGTAGAGAGTGAGAATCGCTTTGTTCGTTTACGCGTTTCAGCAAATGGCATGCGTACAATTGACAAAAATGGCATTGACGCTATTTTGGCTGACATTCGCTCACGTGGCGAAAAAGTTTAAGGACTGAAAAATGAGAGATAAAATCAAATTAGTTTCAAGCGCTAAAACAGGTCACTATTACACAACGACCAAAAACAAACGTAATATGCCAGAAAAAATGGAAATCAAAAAATTTGATCCAACCATTAGACAGCATGTTATGTACAAAGAAGCTAAAATAAAATAGCGTTTAGCTACTCAGCTTAAGCTTCCATGCAGGCAATAATCTGTTAAAGAGCATTTAAAAAGCCCGTCAAATTGACGGGCTTTTTTCTATATCAAGTAAAGCGATATAAGACATTCCGTCTTTTTCAATAAATCGTAACGCCTTTAAAAATTTCCCAGTACAGGGCCCCGCAAAACACTCTCCATTCTGTGTTTTAAACATCGCACCGTGAATAGAGCATTGAATATATAAGCCAGCCCTCGTCAAGAATTGATCTGGTGTCCAATTCAATGGAGCCCCTGTATGGGGACAACTGTTCTTGTAAGCTCGCAACGTCATATCTTTCTCACGCAACAGAAAACCACTACAAGCGCCCCTATCCCCCAGATCGACCTCAAACGCTCTAGAGCTTAAGCATGCAAGCGTTTCAACCTCTACTGCTTGCACATACTTGTCACCATCAACCTCTATTATTTCCACCAGCCCTTTTTCTTTTCTTGAGGCGGCTCATCAGGCAAGACTTCTTGATTCGCCAAAGTTTGCATGGATAATATTTTTTTCTTCAATGCTAAATTCATTTTCTCGCTATTTTGTACTTTCAACTGCATCGCTTGAATATCTTTTTCTGTTTGCTCTCTTACTAAGTTTAACTCTGATTGAAGCGCCTTTATCTCATCGGTCTCCACTTCACTATAATCGTCGTCAGCATCTACAGCGGCAGATTCCATTTTAATCTCTAAATCAAGCAACATAGTCGATGCTTCATTTAATTGCTTTTCTAGTTCTTTTATTCGAGCCTGATCTAAACTACTGTCGGTATTTTTAGTCGCGGCTCTTTGCGCGTCTTTAAGGTTACGGCGTAAATCATCGCTTTCATCAGTCATCACTTTTAATTTATCTGCAAGTTCAACCTTTGCTTTCGCTTCTGCCTCGCAAGCGCTCATCGCTTCATTCAACTGCTTCAACGACTGCTTAGTTTCATTCTGCGCAGCTAATAACTGCTCTGTTAACTGAACGACCTTTTCATTACCACCTTTTCCAACATCTGCAATGACTCGCTCTTTTTCCTCTTCGAGTTGCTGCAACGATTGTTCTAACTCAGTGATTTTTTGCTCAAGAGCTTGTACAACCACACTATCTGATAATTTACCTTGTTCAAGCTCCTCTAATTGAAGCAACAGCGCTTCTTTTTCAGAAACAGCAGAAGATAAGCTCGCCTCTGTTGCTTGGAGGCTATCACCTAATACACGAACTTCTTTCTCATATTGCTGACAGCTATCGCCCAACTCAGCCAACTGTTCATTCAATAAACGAGTTTCAGCCTGTTGCTCCGATGATAACGCCTCTAAAGCACTTGATAGCTCATTACAACGCAGCTCAGCTTTTTCAGTAGCAACACATGACTCTTCAAACAAGTTTTTAGATTCAGCTAACGCTTCCTCAAGTTCTATTTTAACGTCTACAAACGTATCAAGTTTTGCCTGATTTGACTCAATAACTTTTTTAAATCCAGCTGATTCAGTACGCGCTTCATCTAACTGCGCTAATAATGCTTTTTGATCTCCTGTTGATGCTGACAAGATGGTTTCCGCATCCATTAGTTTTTGCTGCAATACCTTATTATCTGCATGTGCTGACGCAAGCTCTTCATTGCTAGATAAATTCTCACCGTTGACCCGCTCAAGTTCACTCTCAAGCCCGCTCACTTGGTTGGCATGTTTTTCTTCTACCTGCTTTAAACGCTCAATCGACGAACCCTCTAATGCAACAAGCTGTTCTTTCGATTGTTCAAGGGCAGCCACCCAATTAACCCGCTCTTCCTCTCTTTCTTTATTCCCCTCATCAACTTTTTGTTGTGCTTGAGCCAATTGCTCTTTCAGTTGCTGCCGTTCGCCCAAGTCATTATCAACCTGAGCTTGCAGCGCCAACAGCGCCTGCCCAGCCAATTCTTTTTCGGACTCAACACTTTCTAGCGTCAATTCAACCGTTGATTTAGCATCCTTAGTCGCCGCTAGATCACTTTCTATCTTGGCAAGTTGTTGTTGATGCTGCTGAACAGCTATCGCCTGCTCCTCAGATAACTGTTTAAGTACCGCTTCTGTTTCTTCAAAACGGGCGTTAGCTTGTAGCAGCGATTCGCTTAATTCCGCTTTCTCTTCATCGCCTTCTTGGCGAACAAGTTCTAACTCCTCTTGTACTTGGGTTAACTTCTCATTAAGTTCTCGCCGATCATCTAACCCCGCTTCTAACTGTGCTTCCAACTCTAATAATTTTTGTTGGGCATGCACCTGTTCGTTTGTTACGTTATCAAGCTGTTTTTCTACCTCTCGCTTACTCTCTAACACGCTAGTTAGTTTATTATCAGAGTCTGTGAGTCGCTGTGTTAACTCACTTTCAACGGTGGCTTTACCAGAATTTATTTCGTTTAGCGAAGCCTGTAAACGTTTCACTTGCTCACTCAGCTCTTCTGACTCTTGCTCAAGTTTTTGAACCTGAGCATCTGATTGCCTCAACTCTTCAGCTGATTTTTCTAATGCCTTTTCTGCTTTTTCATTCTGCTGTTTTAGGCTATCAGCTTGAGTTAAAGCCGCCTGCTCATCGCTTTTCAAGCGGTTGATTGATTCTAGCGCCTCATTCAACCGCTTTTCTAATTCCGAGCGCTCTGCCGACAGGCTAGTCAACTCATCATCAGACTGCTCTAACTTCTTCTTTAAAACGGCACGCTCGTCATTGATGGAAGCCAGTTTCTCACCCGAATCAGCAAGCGCAGCTTCTTTTTCTGCCAATGACGATGCAAAATCTGATTGTTGCTGCTCAAGCGTCGTGATATTGGCCTCAGCCGCATTTAATTGCCCCGTAAAGGCGTCAATTTCGGCATTCTTTTCAAGAACTATCGATTCAGCATTTTTGTTTTTTTCTTTTAAAGACTCAATTTGGGTTTTAAACTCGCGAACACTGCCTACTTTCTCTTCTAAATTTATTGTTTTTTCGGCTAACTCTTGCTTCAAACCCCTCAATTCGTTTTCCAACTTTTCGGCACGGGCCTCCGATTCAACCTTAAGTGCTTCGATTGCCTTTTTTTCGCTCTCTTTCACTTGCTCAAGCTCAGCCGTTAGCTCAAGTAGGTTTTTCTCCTGAATTACTTTTGATTGCTCGGCATCCGCTAAACTTGAACGCAACTCGTACAGATCAGCATTGAGCTCACTAATTCGCGTTTCTTTTTCTGAGACACCTAAACTTAAATCCTGTACAGATTGCTCTATTTGCTGCTCAAGCAACAATTTAGACTGAGACAACTGGTCAACTTCACGTCTTGCTTCTTCAGCACTCGCGTTTATTGATTCTTTTTGACTAACAAGGTTAGCCACTTCTTGCTTAGCCGCGAGTAATTGCTGACCAAGCTTATTAACCGCTTCCTCTTTTTCCTTTTCAGTATTTGCTAATGCCGATTTAAGCGTTATTAACTCGTTATCTTTTACGGAAACATCCGCATTCAAAACGTCAAATGATTCATGAAATTGATCAATCTCAGTTTGCAGTGCTGCACTTTTTTCTCGCTCAAGCGCTAGCAGTTGACCTATTTCTATTTCACGCTTTTCACCGTGACTACGAATAGCCTCAAGTTCATCCGCAAATGTTTGAGAGGACATTTGCAGTTCTGAGACTAAATTGGATTGCTGCTCATATTGTTGCTGGAGACTATTTCGCTCTATAGTAAGCGTGTTAATCTTCTCGTTGGACTGCGCACAAAGCTTTTCGAGCTCTATTATTTTGCTTTGCTCAGCCTTCGTGTTTGCAACTGGGATCGTTGTCACATCAGTTTCTTTAAGAGTCGCGGGGGCTGCTGAAACTGATCCCTTAGCTAACGTGTCCCCTACAGCTATCTCGCCACCCCATTTTGCCATACCACCTTTTAAGATTAAGGCATTGAAACCAAATTTCAATAATAAAAAAGCGGCTGCTTCACTGGTTCGTCCATTAGCACAAACTAACACCTGTAGCTGATCATGACGTAACTCGGGAATTTTCATTCGAAGAGAAAAGAAGGGGATATTGACACTCCCTTCAATGGAGCCTTCTTCATACTCATCCACACTTCGAACATCTAACCAGTTCGCACCACCTGTTACTTTCTTCTGCCCTTCCTCAAAATCCACGTATTGCAGAACAGGTTCTTTAACTAGCGCAATAAAGTTAGATTTTGAAAGGCGGAGCATTTGCCCCTTGCCTTTCATTCTAACAGTCACATTTCTTGGGTTACCAGACAGCAAGGCATCTTCGCCAAACGCGTCACAGCTATGTAACTCACCCAATTTTATCGGTCTTGATTCGTCAGAAGCTTGACGAATTAACTCGCAATCACCCGTTTTGATGATGTAATAAAAATCCGCCTCATCGCCCTGCTTAACAACATCATCACCTGCTGCAAAAGCGACTTCTTCCATTTGCATCATTACTTTTTGCAAATTGGTCGCTGGCAATCGTTGAAAAACTGGTGATTGCAACATCGTCGTCATCCAGTCACCACCTTGGTCTTCCACCTCATCAACCATATAGGTCTGACCATTATCCTCAGGGGTTTCCATATCAAGCATATGAGTAGGAATACGCACGACGCGTGCTTTTGATCGAGTAACCGCCTTAACCTTACGAGGAAGGTGATGCGCTATTGCAAACCGAGCCACTTCAGAGCCTGTTACGATAGTCTCGATTTCCATTTCACCCGCGTACAAACTAACCATGCCGCTAATAAGATAAATGAATTCCTTAGCCTCATCGCCCTGTTCAAACAGAACTGCCCCTTTATCGAGCTCTTCAACATGACACTTATCAAAAATACTAGTAAGACGCGCACTCGGCAAGGTATTTAAAGGAATAAAGTTCTTTAAAATATCTTGATTATTTTGATGTCGTCGTGCGCTCATATAGCCTAGTCTAATCAACTTTTAACGTTATACACAACACAGTGTAGTTCATGCCGCAAAAATGGTGCTTATTCGCCGTTAGAAATTCACATTTTGCCAATCACATCACGGTCCTAAGTCCGTTCTCTTTAAACGAAGTTGAACGTTCATTAAGAATTCAGCATTTTTCGGTTAGAATAACGGTAACGTAAAATTGATCATTAGGGGTTACTCATTGAAAGCAAACCAGTTCTCTCCATCTAGTTTTTTTATTCGTTTATGCGTTGCATCATTGCTTGTATTTCTCAGCTATAACCCTGCTGGCGTATCGTATTACCACTGGGCCATTATAAAAATTCCAGACATTACCCCTGTTATGGCTTTTGCAGGTTTGATCCTAATCATTGGCTGGGTTGTTTATATACGTGCCACCTTGCGCTCTCTTGGTTTCATTGGTATTGCATTGGCTGTCGCATTTTTTGGTACTCTTTTTTGGATGGTCATTGATTGGGGTATTGTTGCTGCAGATAACATCCAAGCCGTGACTTACATCATTCAAACTATTCTATGCTTCATTATGGCGACTGGCATGTCTTGGTCACATATTCGTCGTCGCATGAGCGGTCAAGTTGACGCTGATGATGTAGATCAATAAGCCTCAAAACTCTACTATGTCCACATTCAAAAACGCCCTATTCATTGGTTTACTTGTTATCCTTAACCACTCCGCATCCTATGCGGCTATTCCAGCTTTCGTCGAGGGTCAGCCTCTACCAAGCTTGGCACCTACCTTGGAAAGAGTGACCCCTGCTGTTGTTAATATTGCCACCAAAAGTATGGCTCAACAACATGAGAATCCATTATTACAAGACCCTTTCTTTCGTCGTTTTTTCCAAATACCTAACGCACCAAGAAAACGTTCTACCCAAAGTTTAGGCTCAGGCGTTATCGTTGATGCGAACAAAGGCTTTATTATCACTAATCATCACGTCATCGACAAAGCCGATAAAATCACTGTGACGCTACGAGATGGTCGCTCGTTTAATGCCAAAATAGTTGGCAGCGACCCTGATTCCGATGTGGCCGTCATCCAAATAAAAGCGGACAAACTAACCGACCTACCGATTGCAAATTCGGATCAGCTACGCGTTGGTGATTTTGTTATTGCGATTGGAAACCCTTTTGGTCTTGGCCAGACGGTAACATCTGGCATTATTAGCGCGCTTGGGCGCTCCGGTCTTGGCATTGAAGGTTACGAAGATTTCATTCAAACAGACGCCTCTATTAACCCTGGCAATTCGGGTGGCGCTTTAGTTAACCTTAGGGGCGAGCTGATCGGCATTAACACTGCTATTATCGCGCCTAATGGTGGTAATGTTGGCATTGGCTTTGCAATACCTAGCAATATGGCTATTAGCTTGCAGCAACAGCTAGTTAAATTTGGCAAAGTAAATCGCGGCCAACTCGGTATTGTCGTGCAAGATTTAACGCCTGACCTGTCCCAAGCGTTTAATCTCAACATCAAATATGGCGTTATTATCAGCCAAGTTGACACTAACTCACCCGCTGAAAAAGCAAATTTACGCCCTGGCGATATTGTACTAAGCGTGAATGGCAAATTAACCAAGAATAGCTCTAGCCTTCGGAATAACCTAGGTCTTTTGAGTGTTGGTGATAAAGCGACCTTACAAATTTTACGTAATGGCGAACAACAACAAGTCACCCTTAAAATTGGTAAACGTAAAATCGCCTTTGTAGATGGAGCGCGCATTCACCCTCAGCTTGCTGGTGCTAAACTATCAAACTTATCTGATAGCAAGAAGCAACACAACGTTAAACAGGGCATTAAGGTGATTGACGTTGCCAGCAATTCTAAGGCCTGGCTCAACGGTTTACGCAAAGGCGACATCATCACTAGAGCTAATCGCGCACCTGTTCATAATGTCATTGAACTTATCAACGCCGCGAAGGGGCGTAGCTCACTACTTCTTAATATACAACGCGATAATAGCGCCTTTTTCTTAATTATTCGGTAACCCAATATGTCTACTAATACACGCCAGTTTGTACCCCTTAACATCGCCATCATGGTCGTCTCTGATTCACGTACTGAAGAAACTGATACATCAGGTAAAACACTGGTTGATCGGCTCACCACTGTTGGGCACTATTGTGTGGAAAAAGCGATCATCATCGATGATATTTATCAAATTCGTGCCAAATTATCCGAATGGATTGCAGACCCCAACATCAACGCCATTATTACTACCGGCGGCACCGGTGTCACAGGGCGAGACGGTACGCCTGAAGCCGTACAACCTTTATTGGACAAAGAGCTCAATGGTTTTGGTGAGGTATTCCGCACTCTCTCTTATGAAGAAATAGGTACATCAACCATGCAGTCTCGCGCGATTGCCGGCGTAGCCAATGGGCATTATATCTTCTGTGTACCGGGCTCTTCAGGTGCGTGCAGAACCGCTTGGGATAAGCTTATCAATGCACAACTCGATTACCGAACTCGCCCGTGTAATCTCGTTGAAGTAATGCCACGTTTATTAGAGACCTAAATTCATATGACTAAATCACCTTTTATGACATTGGGCGCGACACTCGCTTTTTTTGCCGTTGCCTTTGGCGCTTTTGGCGCACACGCACTCAAAGACAGCCTAACGCCCTATTCGTTAGCCATTTACCATACCGCGGTCGATTATCAAATGTGGCATGCGATTGGGCTCATCATCATCGGCATTGCCCAGCGACAAAAAACCTCTAACCTGTTACAAAAAGCGGGCTGGTTTATGTTCGTTGGCATCGTTATTTTTTCCGGCAGTCTCTATGCTCTGAGCCTAAGCGGCATCAAAGTACTTGGTGCGATCACCCCTATTGGCGGCGGCTGTTTTCTTATCGCTTGGCTGCTATTCGCCTATGCCTCCTTCAAATCCGAGTAATACTTTTATATGCCTAACGCTGAACAAAAAACCATCTACCTTAAAGACTACACCGTTCCTGAATTTCTCATTCCTAGCACTGACTTACACTTTGATTTATCGGCAGATGACACCTTAGTTAACACGCGCCTCAATATTCAACACAATCCTGAATGTCAAAAAACTCTGCCCGAGCTGATATTAATGGGCGAAGAACTAACTCTTGAGTCCATTGCTATTGATGGCAAAGCACTAACGCCCGAACAATATACGCTTACAGATGAAACACTCAGCATTCACAAACCAAAAGCCGCGTTTATTTTAGAAATAAGCAACCGGATTAATCCTGCAAAAAATACTGCATTAAGTGGCTTGTACGAATCAAAAACCATGTTGTGCACACAATGCGAAGCAGAAGGATTTAGACGCATCACTTGGTTTCTAGATCGGCCAGACGTGATGTCTGTCTTTACCGTCACAATCGAAGCCGATAAGAACAAATATCCGATCTTACTCTCAAACGGCAACCGTACTGGCACAAACGTGACCGGTACCACACATACCGCCCGTTGGCACGACCCTTTCCCCAAACCTAGCTACTTATTTGCCTTGGTTGCTGGTGACCTAGCCTACTTAAGTGATTCATTTACCACTTGTTCTGGGCGAGAAATAACACTAGAAGTTTATGTCGAAGAGCACGATTTAGATAAAACGCAACACGCCATGCAGTCGCTCAAAAACTCCATGCGTTGGGATGAAGAGGCCTTTGGCCGCGAATACGATTTAGACCTATACATGATCGTCGCCGTCAGCCATTTCAATATGGGCGCGATGGAAAACAAAGGACTAAATGTCTTCAACACAAAGTTTGTGTTGGCCAGCACGGAAACCGCCACCGACGCTGATTATGAAAATATCGAAGCGGTGATTGGCCATGAATATTTTCATAACTGGTCGGGTAACCGAGTCACTTGCCGCGACTGGTTTCAGCTGAGCCTTAAAGAAGGCTTTACGGTTTTCCGCGATCAACAATTTACCGCCCACCAAACATCCAATGCCGTTAAACGCATTAAGGACGTTAATATGTTGCGCACTCATCAATTTGCAGAAGACGCGGGGCCACTGTCACACCCTATTCGTCCAGACTCTTTTGTAGAAATAAATAACTTTTACACCCTAACCATTTACGAAAAAGGTGCCGAAGTCGTTCGCATGTTACATACCTTCTTAGGCGAAACAGGCTTTAGGAAAGGCTGCGACCTCTACTTTGAACGACACGACGGCCAGGCCGTTACCACTGAGGACTTTGTCAGCGCACTAGAAGATGCTAATGGTGCAAACTTTACCCAATTCAAACGCTGGTACAGTCAAGCAGGCACTCCCGTTGTTGATGTGAGCACATACTATAACGCAGCCGAGAAAAGCTACACGCTCAGCTTCAAACAACATTGCCCAGCTACGCCCAAACAAGCTAACAAGCAAGCGTTTCACATCCCCATCAGCATTGGCCTTATTGACCCGTCAGGGCAAGAAATTTTGCTTGATAACGAACAAACATCAACGGTATTTGAATTAACCGAAACAGAGCAAAGCCTCACCTTCAAAAACATCCCAGCAGAACCTATTCCATCCATCTTGCGAGGATTTTCCGCGCCAGTAAAACTTCAGCAAACCTTGTCGCTTGAACAAAACATTCATTTATTCAAACATGACAGCGACCCATTTAATCGCTGGGAAGCAGGGCAAAACTGCTTAACCACCCTTATTTTTAATGCCGTTAACGCCATCCAAAAAAAGCAAGTAATTCCGGCCGTACCCAACATACTCATCGATGCATATCGCGCTATTTTACAAACCCCACTAACAGACTTGGCGTATCAATCACTATTACTCAGCTTGCCTGCCAAAGCCTATCTTGCTGAACAAATGAACACGATCGATATTGATGCATTGTACCAAGCGCATCGAGCTATCAAAAAAGCACTGTCAATAAGCCTCAGCGATTTATGGCTTAGTAACTACCATGCCAATCACCACATTAATGCAGGCATCAGCGCTAACGATATTGCCCAACGTAGCTTTAAGAGTTTATGCTTAGATTTTCTAATGGCTAGCGACACGGATAATTTAAACCACCTTGCCATAGATCAATTTAATAACGCAAAAAACATGACCGACCAAATGGCGGCGCTCACTCAGCTAAGTCACCTAGATAACGATCTAAGCACCCCCTTTCTAACTCGCTTTTACCAGCAATGGAAAGGTGAGGACTTGGTCATCGATAAGTGGTTTACTTTGCAAGCGTGTTCAGAAAAAAGCAATACCCTCAATGATGTTAAAAGACTAACCCAACACCCAGACTTTGACATTAAAACGCCTAACCGTGTGCGTAGCCTTATTGGTGCATTCGCTTCTGCCAACCCTCTACACTTTAATGCTGCCGATGGTTCAGGCTACGCCTTTATTGCCGATAACATCATTAAGCTGGATGCCATCAACCCACAAATTGCTGCTCGACTCGCCAATTCATTAAGTCGTTGGAAAAAATTTGACCATAACCGCCAACAACTCATTAAAGCTGAATTAGCTCGCATTCAGGCTCGCCATCCCTTATCTAACGATGTGTTGGAAATTGTAACGCGTAGCTTGGAAGCCTAATGAATGCACATCTACTGGTTCATCTCTATCTAATGATCACATTAGCGCTTTTTAATAGATCACTGACAGAGAGTGCTTTAAGCTAACTATTCAACTCTAACTCTAAAGGCGCCTATCTTAGTATTTTCTTCAATACAACATTGACCCATAACGTAATGCCAGAAGACAATAAAATTAAAATTCAATATTACCAAAGTCCCGTTGGTGAATTATTGATTGGCTCATTTAAAAATCAACTTTGTTTATGCGATTGGCGGCATCGACAAGCACGACAAAACATTGATAAGCGCATTCAAAGTGCTTTAAAGACAACTTATCTTGAATCAAACTCAACTGTCATCAATGCGACAATTGAACAACTCGATAGCTATTTTCGCCAACAACGTAAGCAATTTGATCTACCCTTATTACTGCTTGGCACCCATTTTCAACAACAGGTTTGGCAAGCGCTACAAACCATTCCCTATGGCACAAGCTTGTCCTATCAGGCACTAGCCAATAGTATTGATAACAAAAAAGCTGTTCGCGCTGTTGCTAACGCCAACGCCGCCAATGCCATCAGCATTATCATTCCCTGCCATCGAGTTATTGCTAGCAACGGTAAGCTGACCGGTTATGCTGGCGGATTAAATACAAAAAAACAATTATTGCTATTAGAACAAGGTCAAACAAACAATAACTAATATCTCGATAATGCTGCCACTCACTGTAAAATAGCCATTTCTAACCGACCCATGACATTAGGATAACCTTGTGACCAATAACGATATTTTACGCCGCCTTCGCTACACCTTTGATTTTAATGATTCAAAGATGATCGATATTTTTAAATTGGCAGACTATAGCGTAACCCGCGAACAAGTCAGCAATTGGTTAAAAAAAGATGACGATGAAGCTTATGCTAGTTGTGGTGACATCCCATTTTCAATCTTCTTAAACGGCTTAATCATCGAAAGACGCGGGAAACAAGATAGGCCCATACCCGAACCCGATGCGAAACTAAACAATAATATTATTTTACGAAAACTTAAAATTGCATTCGATATGAAAAATGAAGACGTCCTAACGTTTTTATCAACAAATGGTTTATCTATTAGCAAACATGAACTGAGTGCTTTTTTTCGCCGCACAGACCATAAGCATTATCGCGCTTGCAAAGACCAAGTGCTCCGAAACTTTTTACAAGGCTTACAAAACCAATATCGCCCTACGGTCAGTTAAAGAAAGTACGCAACGCCACTAACCTTGGCGAGTAGCATTTAAACGGCCTGCGAAAGCATACAGCATGGCAGCCGTCGCACCCCATATCTGAAAACCATTATGCATCAGCTCCCAGTACGCGCGTTTTTCGCCTTGCCATAGAATTTCCCGTTTTTGATAACGTGATTGGTCCGCCAAAATTGATAACGGCACTTCAAAAACATCCGCGACCTCGAACTCATCTATATCGAGCGTAAAAGAGGGTTGTACAAACCCAACAACGGGAACGACATTAAAATCCGTTACCGTTAAAAATGGCTCGATAACACCAATAATTTCGATTAGTTCTGGCTGAATGCCTACCTCTTCTTCCGTTTCACGCAGTGCTGTATGCAGGGGCGAAACATCAACTGCATCTGCGCGCCCACCTGGAAAGCTCACTTGACCAGCATGATGGTTCAAATGATCTGTGCGTTTGGTTAACAATACTTGCCATTCATCCCGCTCAACTAACGGAATAAGAACAGCCGCATTACGTAAACCATCGTCGCGCTTTTGGTGTGACCAACATTCAAGGCTTGCAGCGGGTTCTAGGCATTGAATAATGTGTTCACGTTTCATAACAAGCCTACTTATGGCAAATTATCAAAGTGAAGGTTTGTTGATATCGGCAGATCTAAATTTAAATAAACCTGCCTTTCTATCTTCGAAATAAAATTCCAGCGACATCCGCATTGTTTCGAAAGCCAATTCATCCCAAGGGATTTCATGCTCTGCAAACAAACGAACCTCTAAGCTTTCAACACCACTGGAGAATTCAGGTTTTAGTAAGGCCGAGCGATACATCACATAAACTTGGTCAATATGTGGCAAATTAAAAACCGCATATAGCTCCTGCACTTGAACACTCGCCTCTGCTTCTTCTAATGTTTCTCGTATTGCAGCTTGCTCGGTGGTTTCACCTAACTCCATAAAACCAGCTGGTAAAGTCCAAAAACCTTTTCTAGGATTAATTGCACGCTTACACAACAAAACCTTATCACCCCAAATGGGGATACAACCGGCAATAATTCGTGGGTTTTGGTAATGGACCAAGTCACAATAGTCGCAAACATCACGAACTTGATTATCACCGGCTGGCGTTTTTGATTCCGTTTTATTGCCACATTGAGGGCAATATTTCATGATCGGTCTAGGCAAGCATTTCGCCTATTAATTCATCTTCTAACTCAATTCGGTTCGCCAAGTGCTCACCCACTGATGATAAGTCAGCAGCCAAACTATTTAAAATCATCGCCGGCGTTAGTGTCTGATATTTATCATTGAAGTCTAAAACCGCTTCCGTTGCTTTAGAAATATTCGGATAAATACGTTCAGCTGCTGCCATCACAGACTTTCGCCTTTCATTGCCGTCTAAAATCCGCTGGTAAACGCCAAAGTGCCCCAACGAAATATAATCAACGGATAACTGACAGAAATCTTGCAATAACTCTTCTATCGACTTTTGCCCCTTCTGCTCTTCAATTCCTGACACCGCACAATAGGTAGACCATACTTGCTTACGCTCTTCCAATAACTCGCTTATTAAGCTGCTTGTTTGGCTTCGCTCTTTTATTTGAACGACATTTTCATTCGACATATCCCAATCCATCGTAAATTATTATGATAGACACTCTATGCCATTGGCGGCTTTTCGACAATATATAATTAGGCTATTTCTTCATATCCGACTGGCCTAACCCTACGTGCTGACTGGATCTCCTAAGGCGAGCGTTTTACCTGAGTACTCCTGTTCAATATTAGTATTAACGCTGAGCCTATACCAATGATCAAAGCACGCGGTATCCAACCAGCTGGGTTTTGTTTGTTCACGCATCTTGATAAATATTTCGTAAAAATGATCATACGATTCACCAGACCTTGGATGCTTCATTGGCACCGCGCAACGAGCACAGGGGTTAGATGGTTTTATCGCAACATTGCCTATTTGAATATTTTTATGCGTCTGCTTGTCTCGAAAAACCTGATCTTCCCAAAAAGCAGGTGTCGGTGACACTTCTAAATTGACCCTAAACCTTGCGCGAACATCATCCAGCGAAAGGTTGGGATACCATGAGGCCACAGCTTCTAATGATGATTGTGAAACTAATGTAGGGCCTGAGGCATTTAAATCATCTGGAAAACCCTGTCGCTTATCTTCTTGTAGAAAAACAGGTTTTCCAAGCATTTCGCTGAAGAAAGCTGACAGGCCTCGGGTATCGGCTAATTCAAACACGGGGTCGATACCACCGTTATTAATAAAGCTGACCGTTTCTGATGCTAAATCATAAACCGGATTGAGAAGAAATATACGTCGATTATTTTTACCATTGATCATCCCCCCGCGGCTATCCACCAAACCCCAGCGGCGATCATTATATAGTGCCCCACCATCGGTTACGGTAACACGGTTTAATTGAACACCCGGTAACGCCTTAATCGGATAAATAAAAATCTTACTTAGCTGTATCATTACCACCTCATCATCGCTAGCTGTTCTTCCAACATACACTCAATATTTTGTTTTTAGAAGCCGACAGGTTTATCGACACAGCCAACAACTCAAGAAGGTGCTGAAATAGTTCGTATATTTATATATGCTTTTACTCAATATCCAATCATATCAACAACTATTGAGACCTTACCCCAAGAAAAAAGGTTCGCGCAATAATCTTTATTTTTAGTTAACCTTAGCACTATGAATATAAATTTCCTTCCTAGCCTATCAAGCATATCAGCGCTCGATTGGAACGCTTTATTTGATACTGACTACCCGTTTATTCAGCATAGCTTTTTATCTGCTCTCGAAGAAAGCGGTTGTACGCAAGCTTCTACGGGCTGGGAGCCTCAACATATTATTGTGCGCGATGATCATAAAATCATCGCTGCGATGCCGTGTTACCTAAAAACACATTCGTACGGCGAATACGTTTTTGATTGGGCTTGGGCAAACGCCTATCAACAACACCAACTACCGTATTACCCTAAACTGCTATCAGCCATCCCATTTACACCATCAACAGGGCCTCGTTTAGCATTTCATCACAGCATACAGTCCAAACAAGAACAACTCTGTATTATAAAAAGCGTTAAACAATTCATACTCGATACCTATAGCCCTGCGGGCTTATCAAGTTGGCATGTTCTTTTTCCTGAGTCTGAGCTTTCTTCAATGCTTGAAGCGTCTCAATGCAAACAACGCGTTGGCATTCAATACCATTGGTTTAATAATAGCTACACATCCTTCGACGACTTCCTAAGTACATTCAAATCACGCAAGCGTAAAACGTTACGTAAAGAACGACTATCGATTACCGAGCAAGATATTACAATGACCACTGTTATTGGTACTGATATTAGCGAGAAGCTTATGACCGAGTTTTATCGTTTTTATCACCTCACTTACTTAAAACGTAGTGGTCAGCACGGCTATTTAAATTTGGCATTTTTTACCTTACTACTGTCAAACATGCCAAAAAGCTTAGTGATGTTTTGTGCTCAAAAAGACGATAAGCTTATTGGTGCTGCACTGTGTTTTAGAGACGATCAAACGCTATATGGCCGATATTGGGGTTGTGAACAAGAATATGAGTTTTTGCATTTCGAAGCCTGTTACTATCAAGGCATTGAGTACTGTATCAACAATAAACTCAAGCGCTTCGACCCCGGCGCTCAAGGAGAGCATAAAATTTCACGTGGTTTCAGACCCGTCAAGACCTTGTCTAATCACATGATATTACATAATGAATTTCGCCACGCCATTGAGCACTTTATTGATGAAGAAAAAAATCAAGTTAACTCACATCTACAGCACCTAACAACATTACTACCCTTTAAATTGGAGTCGCCATGAATAGAACAATCAATAGCATCATCGACGAAATTCGTGCTCTCGAAAAAGAACTCGAGGCGCTCATTGCAACTCAACAAACTGATTTTATGTACAAATTTGAAGGCACAAAAATAGAATTCGAGAAAGCTATTTTAGCCAAACAAAAAGCACTCAAAATGGGGCTTATACAATGGCTAAGCCGCAGTAGTTTACGCTCTATTGCCTCCATTCCTTTTATTTACGGCATGATCGTTCCTTTGAGTTTCATGCACCTCACTATTGAGCTTTATCAAGCTATTTGCTTCCCTTTATACAAAATCCCTAAAGTTAAACGGGGTGATTATTTTATGGCCGATAGGCAACAACTACCTTATTTAAATATTCTTGAAAAATTTAACTGTGCCTATTGCAGTTATGGCAATGCTGTTATTGCCTACACAAGAGAAATAATTGGCCGAACTGAGCTCTATTGGTGCCCCATTAAGCATGCTAAAAAGACCTTAGGCACCCACAAACATTATCAACAGTTTATGAACTTTGGAGAGTATGAAAACTATCACAAGAAAGCTATAAAGCTTCGCTCTGAGCTCTCAAATCTAGACAATAAAAATACTTAATCTAATTTAAAATCAGGCATATCGCTATCTAAAAACCATTGTTTCAACTCCTCATCAAACCACCAAACTTGAGTATGTTTAATTTGATAAACCCGACCAGTTTCATTTTGAATATAACCAAATAAGGCTTGAGCCACGATAGTGCCATCTTCTACATTCGGCGCTGAACCTATCAAATCATAGGACGTTACTGTAATCTTGCTCAACCCATCAATAGGCGCTAGTTGACGCGCTGGATTTCTATAGCGGATAACACTCGCCGCCGTTTCATACGATTTCCAACGTAACGCCTTCATAAACAGCTTTTGTTTAGCCTCTAAGTGCTCTAGTTTTTTTTGCTCTGTAACATGCGCACACGCCGACAACATCATGACCAAAACAATACCCAACCACTTAATTCTTTTCATTTTTCACCTGTGCATTTACGCTAAAATCCTAGTCTAGTATGCCTAACTAATCATATCCATTAATGTTTAGCTCTATATGAAAAAAAACAGCTTTCTCCCCTGTATTAAAGATTGCTAATATTTAATTTGAGCATACCTATTGATCAACGTACAATAAGCCCATTGCCAACCAACAAGCCATATTACGGAGACCCTCTTGAGTAAGAAAATAATTTTACTAGCCATTTTTGTTTTGTTGTTATTTGGCGGCTTATTTGGCTCTAAGTTCTTACAAATCAATAAAGCTCAATCATCCCGCAAAGCACCACCGCCACCAGTGGTGACAACCGTCGACGTTATCGAAGAGCAGTGGGAAAACACCTTATCGTCTGTTGGCACCATTAACCCTATATTAGGCATTACCCTAAGTAACGAAATAGCCGGTATCATCTCCGCTCTCCACGTAGACTCTGGTGCACTTGTTAACAAAGGCGACTTGATTCTTGAACTTGATACCTCAACAGATAGAGCGAACCTCGATGGCTTGATAGCAGCTGAAAAGCTAGCTCTGATAAAATTTAAACGGCAAGCCACATTATTAAAAAATAAAGCGACCTCTCGCTCTAGCCATGATGAAGCTCGTGCCGAACTGGACATCGCAAAAGCAGCTGTCATTTCGCAAAAAAGCCTTATCGACAAAAAGATAATACGCGCTCCATTTACTGGCAAAGTCGGCATTCGCCTCGTCAGCCTTGGGCAATACCTAGACAAAGGCACTGAAATTGCCTCTCTTGTATCCTTATCCCCCATCGTCGCCGATTTTTCATTTCCCGAACGTCATTTTGCACAGCTTAACGTCGGTCAACTGGTAAAAATTCATGTCCAAGCCTACCCAGGTGAAACATTTGAAGGAAATATCCAAGCGATAAACCCAAGCCTGCACCAAGAAACTCGCTCCATTGGGGTTAGAGCGACCCTCAACAATCCTGATGAAAAACTAAGGGCGGGGATGTTCGCTGAAGTGAGTGCTGTTATCTCAAAGGCCAACCCCGTGTTAACACTACCTGAAACAGCTGTTTTATTTAATACCTATGGTGAGAATGTTTATATCGTAAAACAGCAGGACAACAAAAATATTGTTGAGCTTCGTAACATTAAAACAGGGTCTCATCGAAATGGTCGCGTTCAAATAATTAAAGGGCTCAGTCTAAACGATTCGGTCGTTGATGAGGGGCACGTAAAACTCAGAAACGGTCAAACGGTTACCATTTTAACGACCAATAAACAGTAGGGACCACTTTGAACTTTACCAGCATATTCGTCCAGCGACCTGTATTGGCCAGTGTTGTTAGTTTGCTTATTTTAGTATTGGGTTTGCGCTCAATAGCCTCGCTAGAAATACGTGAGTACCCAGAAACCAAAGATACCGTCATTTCTGTTAGCACTGCCTACCCTGGTGCCAGTAGTGAACTCATCAAAGGTTTTATCACCAGCCCTTTACAACAAGCCATCGCCCAAGCAGAGGGCATAGACTATATTTTTGCCACCAGCACACAGGGTCGATCGTCTATTGAAGCCCATATGCGGCTAAATTATGATGCCAGTGCCGCTATTGCTGAAATACAAGCCAAAGTCGCCAGTCAACGTAGCGTATTGCCTCAAGAGGCATTAGATCCCATCATTACGTCTAAAACCGGCTCCACAACCTCATTGATTTATATCGCGTTTGTTAGCGATACCATGAAAGACACTCAAATAGCCGATTATCTATTGCGAGTCGTGCAACCCCGATTACAATCTATTGATGGTGTTGGCCAAGCGAAACTCTTAGGTAATAGCACCTATGCGATGCGAATTTGGCTAAAACCAAAAAGGATGGTCGCCTTAGGCGTTAGCGCAAACGATATTACCCAAGTCTTACGCCAAAACAACTACCTCTCAAGTGTAGGTAAAACAAAGGGCCCACTGATTAGTATTGATTTGGGTGCTACAACCGATGTGGCTAAAGAAGAAGACTTCTTAACACTTGTTGTTGGCAAGCAAAACGATACCTTGATTCGTTTGGCTGATGTAGCAGATATTGAACTTGCAGCTGAAGGTTACGATAGCGAAAATCTCTATAGTGGAAAACCAGCCGTTTTCATGACGATAGATCAATCACCTGATTCAAACCCACTTGATGTTGCCCAGCGAGTTAATCTCGCCATGAAAGATATCAAGGAAAATTTACCTGAGGGCCTCGATGCTTATTTACCCTATGATGCGAGTAAATTCATTAGTGACTCCATCAACGAAGTTGGGGTGACTTTAGTTGAGGCACTCAGCATTGTTATTATGGTTATTTTCTTATCTTTAGGTTCAATTCGCGCTGCATTCATTCCCGCTGTCACCGTCCCTTTATCATTGATTGGCGCAACATTTATTATGCTCGCGTTTGGTTTTTCGTTAAACCTATTAACATTACTCGCGATGATATTAGCAATTGGTTTGGTAGTGGATGATGCCATCGTGATGGTTGAAAACATTCATCGTCATATCGACATGGGAAAACCGCGCCTTCAAGCAGCAATGGATGGCGCTAAAGAACTCAGCCTACCCATCATCGCCATGACAACCACGCTCATCGCTGTCTATTTCCCTATAGGCTTCATGGGTGGATTAGTGGGCACATTGTTCACTGAATTTGCGTTTTCTTTAGCCGCCGCCGTGCTTATTTCTGGTATTGTCGCACTCACTCTAGCCCCTATGCTCAGTGCACGGGTGTTAAAAAGCTCTGATGAAGCTGGTCGTTTTGAAAAGTACGCCGAACATGTTTTTGAAAAATTAGCTGCTGGATATAAAAAAACCATCCAACCTTTATTATCGACTCCATCAATTCCCATTGCATTCGCGTTAGTTGTCTTATTAAGCCTTTACCCAATGTACCTGCTGTCAAAAAAGGAATTAGCACCAACCGAGGACAGAAATTTACTCCTTGCTATTGGAACGGCACCTCAAACATCCACACTTGATTTTTTAAAGCAACAAGCTCGAAAGTTATCTGCTCTCTATGAAAACATCCCTGAGTATGACCATAGCTTTATTTTGCTAGGTCTAGGTGGTGATACTAGTAGATTACTCGGTGGTCTCAAATTGGGCCCTCAGTCCACCCGCGAACGCAGCCAAATGGAAATGCAGCCGGAGCTCCAGCAAAAAGTGGCCGCCTCTATTACCGGCTTAAGAACGGCTGTCGTACAGCGACCTGGCTTACCAGGCGCAGGCGGCGGGCTACCCGTGCAGTTTGTTGTTATGTCCGACACTGACTATAGTCAAATTAGTGATGTTGCTGGCGGTCTTATTGGCAAGGCAATGCAAAGCGGTAAGTTTATTTTCTTACAAAAAAGCATCGCCTTTGACCGACCTAAATACAACTTAGTGATTGATAAAGATCGCGCAGCAGATTTAGGCATTAGTATGGAAGAAATAGGCCGCAATCTGTCGGCTTATTTTAGCGAAGGTTACGTTAACCGCTTTAGTATGCAAGGGCGAAGTTATAAGGTGATCCCACAAGTGGCAGACCTCAGCCGCTCAGATATTGAAAAACTTGATGACATTTATTTAAAAACATCCACTGGAAAACAAGTTCCTATCAACTCTATCGTCACCGTATCGACTCAAGTTGAGCCTGGTAAACGCACACAGTTCCAACAACTTAACAGCTTAACGATTGAGGGGTTATTACGCCCTGGCGTCACCATGGGAGATGGCCTAGCTTATCTGGAAGAAGAGGCGCAACGGTCTTTTCCGAAAGGCTTCAAATGGGATTACACAGGCAGTTCTCGTCAATATAAACAACAAGGTAGCGCACTTGTTTTAACTTTCTTCATGTCGCTATTGATTATTTACTTAGTATTAGCAGCTCAATTTGAAAGCTGGCGCGATCCCCTTATTATTCTAGTCTCCGTGCCCTTATCACTAGCCAGTGCAATGGCCTTTATTATGCTAGGGACAGCAACAATGAATATATACACTCAGGTTGGCCTTATAACCCTCATTGGACTAGTCGCAAAAAATGGTATTTTAATTGTTGAGTTTGCCAATCAACTACAGATTACTGAAAAACTCTCTATTCGAGATGCCGTTGAAAAAGCGGCTACCGTACGCTTAAGACCCATTATCATGACCACTATTTCAATGATTGTCGCGATGATTCCACTCTTGCTTGCCTCAGGCCCTGGCGCTGTTAGCCGGTTTGATATTGGATTAGTCATCGCAACCGGACTGGGCATAGGCACCTTATTTACCCTATATGTTGTACCCGCCTTTTATTTAGTACTCGCTAGAGATCACTCAACAAGCGATAGCTAAAGCCACTCAATCGCTTTGTCAGCAAATTCTTCGTCGGGAATATCTATTGTAGAGCCGCCTAAAACCGCTATTGAGCCATTTTTTAACGGCTTGACCCAACCGTGTAGGCCAGCATAATGAAAGGGTATCGTTTTATCTAAGGTGATTTCAGGCATATAAATAACCGTCACAGGCTGTTGTTGGTATTGATACACCATATGCAGCCCATAACTATCGCCAATTGGGCACTTTTCTGCAAAGCTAATATTCTCAGCTAAGGTCACTCGCACACCAAGTTCTTTACTCACTTTAATCAACTCTTGTTCATTCAGTTGGTGAGAAGCTTGCGTTGATGACATACCATCGTGTGAAAAATGCTCATACACTAATTGGTCAACTGGTAATGCCGATAGTTGATTTTGCGTTGGGTTAATAGTCACCACACCCACCGCTACCAGTAACGAGGCCGCCAATGCAAGCGATGCTTTTGGGACATTCCAGAAACGCACTTTATAGACATGCTCTCTTAACGAATGCCTTAAGCCATCCGGCACCCCTCTATTAATAACTCCTTTCAGTTGTTGCTCAAACACGCTTTCTTGCTCAGCAAATAATTGACATTGCCCACAGGATGCTAGGTGCTCACTCGCCTCCACCCCAATTTCATTCGGAGCGACCGTATATTCAAATTTAAAATCATCGCATTTCATCATTCACCTACCACGGCTTCATCAGGCCTTAGTACATCTCTTAACTTTTGTTTTGCCCTAAACAAGCGCGTCATCGTCGCGCTTTTAGTAATGTTACAGACTGATGCAATTTCCTCACAACTCAAACCAGCAATAACTTGTAATAAAAGCGGCTCTTTGTATTCATCTGCTAGCTCATTTAATGCCTGCTTCAAAGCAAATGCATCGGCACTTGTATCATTGTCTGTGTCTCTCAAACTCAACATATCTAAGTCCAAATCCACCATATCAGGTCGGTATCGAGCATATTGACGTGCGTGCTCATTTCGCAGAATCGTCATCAACCAAGCTTTACTGGATGACGTGTCACGCAACTTATCTAACGATTTCCAAGCACGCATACACGTCTCTTGAAGCAAATCCTCCGCCATGCTTTTATCACGGCATAACCAAAGCGCGTAACGAAAAAGCTCATCACTATATACCAACACTAAGCGTTCATATTCCAGCTGTTTACGTTTCTGTTGCACTATTAGACCTTGATAACATTCGTTATCTTACAAATTCAAAACTATTAATAAGTACCCGCTCTTATCGCTAAACGGCCCTGTATCGATGAAACTTGAAAGCCATTATTCTGCTTTACCCTAGTTAAAAACACAATAGCAAGCACTCACTACACTCGTACTAACCCTCAGCTACTTATAGCCATTAAAACACACACTGTGAGTGATAAAAAAATCAACCTTAACAAGTTAATATTACGCCATGCACCAACATAAACATATCAACCTCAATTTATCTTTTTTTAAGTCACTATCGCCCAAACCCCTTGCAAACAAAGACTTTTTATACACAAGCAAAAAATACCGTAGCAGTAACAAAAAAATATTGCGTCGCAATATAAAAAATAACGCTTGAATTATGTAACTTATTGTTTAATAAGGATTATATAAAACTGGTTTATTTTGTTACAATTTAAAGACAGCCCTTTTAAATCAGCGTTTAAGAGCCTTATTAATAGACCATCCACAAAGTTATCCACAGAAAGTGTGGATAAAATAAAAACCGCAATTAACTCATTAAGTTAGCGTTTCCTTGTAGATTTATTTAATGTTTTCAGGCTAACTTAACCCAATTAAACCTTGCACCAATTTGATGCCCAAATTTTATTTAAATATCGTCGTCGATACCCCGCTATACCGTATTTTCGACTATCTTCCCGCGGAACAATCTAGCCGATCTGATTACCAAACAGGTCAGCGCGTTTTAGTTTCTTTCGGAAAAACACAAAAAATAGGCGTCATTGTTGGCATTGCATCATCAACAGTGCTCAAGCAAAAACAGCTTAAACCTATTAATCAATTACTCGATTCTTCACCCTTGCTATCTGCACAAGACCTGAAGCTATTTCAGTGGGCGGCAGATTATTATCACCACCCCATTGGTGAGGTATTTTCTCAAGCCTTACCCAAACAGATTAGATCTGGGTTATCGCCTAGTATCAAACTCAGACAATTATATTCATTGTCAGATACTGGCCTGACGCTAGAGCAGAAGCAATTAAAACGCTCCCCTCGACAGTCAACACTCTGGCATCACTTAAAAGTTATTGGTCAGCCGGTTGATATTGACTCTTTCTCTTCGTTTGATTGGGACTGGCGCGGACCACTTAAAAGCATGATTGAGAAAAACTGGGTCACTATTTCACCAGAGGACGTAAGCACCACTACCTCTACACAAAAACCGGGGTTTCAACCTAATCCAGCCCAACAAGCCGCTATTGATACCGTTTCTGAAGCATCTAAGGGCTTCCATGTCTTTTTATTAGATGGCGTAACAGGGAGTGGAAAAACCGAGGTCTACCTGCAACTTATCCAACGCGTTATTGATGCGGGCAAACAAGTGCTTATTTTATTACCCGAAATCACACTAACGCCGCAGTTAGCTCATCGTTTCAAACAACGACTTGCTGCGCAAATGGTCACCTCTCACTCAGGACTCAACGATACTCAACGTAGCCAAGCTTGGCTACGCTTTAAAGCAGGCTTCGCCAATATTTTACTCGGCACCCGCTCAGCTGTTTTTACACCCATGCATAAACCGGGGATGATTATTTTAGATGAAGAACACGATACATCATTCAAACAACAAGAAGGCTTTCGCTATTCAGCACGCGACATCGCCATCATGCGCGCAAGAGACTACAACATTCCTATCGTACTAGGCACCGCAACACCATCATTAGAAAGCCTATATAACGTACAACAAAACCGTTTTACCCACTTGGTTCTTCCAGAACGCACAGCAGGCGCTTTAAAGCCTGATATTCGACTCATTGACTGCCGAAACCAAACTCTCAACAACCATTTAAGTAAACCACTGCTGAAGGCCATTACAAAAACTCTCGAACGCGGCGAACAAGTTATTTTATTTGTTAATCGCCGAGGTTTTGCACCGGTATTAATGTGTCATAGCTGTGGCTGGGTCGGGCAATGTCGTCGTTGTGATTCGAGATTAGTTATTCATAAACAAGCTAACTTACTTAGGTGTCATCATTGCGGGGTTGAACACGCTATTCCAAACACTTGCCCCTCTTGCCAACAAGCCGAGCTATTCCCTCTTGGGCTTGGAACAGAACGCGTTGAAGAAACGCTTGGCTCGCTCTTTCCGAACATTCCCCTTAGTAGAATTGACCGCGATAGCACTCGAAAAAAAGATGCTATGCAATCGGTGATCGACAAGGTACACGAAGGAGGCGCACAAATTTTAGTTGGCACACAAATGTTGGCTAAAGGCCATCATTTCCCGAACGTTACGCTCGTTGGAATTGTAGACATTGACGCTGGACTTTTTAGTTGTGATTTCAGAGCGAGCGAGCGTATGTCTCAACTCATTACACAAGTTGCCGGCCGCGCGGGACGAGAAGAAAAACTTGGCCGCGTGCTCATACAAACCCACCACCCCGAGCACCCCTTATTAAATACGCTTATAGAACACGGTTATGCCCGTTTTGCCAAAGATGCCTTAATTGAGAGACAACAGGCTCAACTCCCACCGTATTACTATCAAGCCTTATTACGCGTCAACGCTATCAACGAACAGGCCGTACTAACATTCCTAAATGATGCCAAGCAATCAATAGCGAGTATCAACACTCAAGCAATCAATATATTAGGCCCCGTACCGGCCCCCATGCTCAAAAGGGCAGGGCGATTTCGCTATCAACTACTCATCGAATCAGCTCAGCGTAAACCACGTCACCTGTTTCTAAAACAACTCTTACCCGAGTTACAAAAACTCAAGTCCTCACGTCAAGTACGCTGGTCTATCGACATTGACCCTGTTGACCTGTTTTAACCACCACTTAGGCTTGCAAGTTTTACCTCACAAGCGATAATACACGTTGACACAGATGTCAGCCATTTAACACCTCTTCAGCGCACAACTCGACGATTTAATTGACTATGAAAACACGCTTGGCCTCTTTGCTTCAGCAAGCCATTACCTCACTACAAACTCAAGGTGAACTGCCTGAAGAAATAACACTCGATATTCAAATTGAGCACACGCGTGACCCCTCTCATGGTGATTACGCCAGTAATGTCGCTATGATGTTGGCGAAACCTGCCAAAAAGAACCCCCGTCAAATAGCGCAATCTATCATCAACCAATTACCTAGCGATAAAGATGTACTGAAGGTCAATATTGCAGGCCCAGGTTTCATTAATTTCTTTATTAATCCGCTCAGTCAACACGCGGTTATCAGCGATATTCTGCAACAAGGTGTTCGTTTTGGAACATCCAATATTGCAAAGGGGAAAAAGGTTCAGGTCGAATTCGTATCCGCCAACCCAACCGGTCCACTCCATGTCGGTCATGGAAGAGGCGCGGCATACGGCGCAACGGTTTCTAACCTACTCACGGCCATCGGTTACGACGTACATCGTGAATATTACGTCAATGATGCCGGTCGCCAAATGGATATTCTGGCCACTAGCGTTTGGCTACGGTATTTAGAAAATTGCGGTGAAGCTATTCCTTTTCCTAGCAACGGTTACAAGGGTGCTTATATTTCCGACATCGCGGCCAACATTAAAGATACTCGTGGCGACGCATTTTACGCGCAAGCCAATGATGTTTTTGACAAGATACCCGCTGACGAGCCCGCCGGTGGCGACAAAGAAAAGCATATTGATGCACTGATCTCTCGCGCAAAAGAATGCCTAGGCGATGAACATTACCGTATTGTTTTTGATACTGCCTTGACATCTATTTTAGGGGATATTCGCTTAGATCTTGAAGGCTTTGGCGTACATTACGATGACTGGTTCTCAGAACGTTCATTAATGGATAATGGCGCCATTGACCGAGCCATTGAAAAGCTCAAAGCATCTGGTTATATGTATCAAAAGGACGGCGCTTGGTGGTTTAAGTCGACCCATTTTGGTGATGAAAAAGATCGCGTTGTGGTTCGCGACAATGGATTAACCACTTATTTTGCATCCGATATCGCCTACCATTTGCAGACGCTCGAACGCGGCTACGACATTATCGACATTTGGGGCTCAGATCACCATGGCTATGTGCCACGCGTTAAAGCTGCTTTGCAAGCGATGGGTGCAGACCCAGAGCGAATGAAGGTCTTACTCGTCCAATTTGCGGTGTTATATAAAGATGGCGAGAAAATGCAAATGTCGACTCGCTCCGGTCAATTTGTAACACTTAGAGAATTACGTAAGGAAATTGGTTCCGATGCCGCTCGTTATTTCTATGTGATGCGAAAAGCCGAACAACACATGGATTTTGACCTCGACTTAGCAACATCACAATCAAATGAAAATCCTTTGTTTTATGTTCAATACGCCCATGCGCGGGTTTGTAGTGTCATGCGTTTACTCATTGATAAAGGCTTAACATACACCGAGACAGATGGTCTAAATAATTTAGATAAACTCACTCAGTCACATGAAACAGCTTTAATTGATACTCTAAACCGTTATCCAGAAAAGCTCACTCAGGCAGCCCAGCACTACGAGCCTCACCAACTCAACCATTATCTACGCGAGCTTTCTACGCAGTTTCATAGTTACTACAACTCTCATAAGTTTATTGTTGATGATATGCAACTTATGCAAGCACGACTCGTGCTGATTAACGCAACCAAGCAAGTGCTATCAAATGGTCTACAACTACTGGGCGTTAACGCACCGGAGTCAATGTAGTGCCTAGAGATTATAAACACCGCGTTAACAGCAATCGTAACCGGCTTAAAAAGAAACCAATCCCAGGGTATTGGTGGCTTATTACAGGGCTACTCATCGGCGGCTTCGTGATGTTCTTATCAAATATGGAAGAGTCAACCCACGAGCCAAGCGCTACTATAAAAAAACCGGGCATTCACAACGAAGTACGTGATGTAAAAAAACCAACGCCAACAGCAAAAAAACCTATTGATAGCAACAAGCCACGTTTTGATTTTTATCAAATATTGCCCGATATGGAAATCGTTATCCCAGAGCATGAAATTGAGGAACGGCGTCGGTTAGAGGGCACAGGCAAAAGCAAACCCGGTACGTTTATCATTCAAATTGGCTCTTTTAGAAAAGCTAACCAAGCCGATACGCTAAAAGCCCGTTTAGCACTATTAGGTATTGAGTCGACGGTTCAAACGGTTAACCAAAGTGGCAGTATTTGGCACCGCGTAAAATCGGGCCCCTACACATCATTTAGAATGGTTGATAAAATCCAGAATCGCCTGCATCACAATAATATAGACAGCATTGCTATTAAGCTGAAATAGCGATATTCCTAACTGGCGACACACAAACACATATATCGCCATGAGCCTTAATACGCTATTTTATCGATTCTTATTTTGTCTTAGCCTCATCCTTGCTAGCATCTTTGCCGCTATCTGGTTCAGCACGTTTCACCCAGCCGACAGCCAACAAGAACGCATTTATTGCCCTCAAAATGCACCCACCTTGTCCGCTGGGCAATCTATTAAAGTCTACAATCAAAACGTCCAGTTTATGGCGGGCAAAAACTACGTCTTTTTCTACGACCTACCCAATAGCACAGGGCCCGACGAACGGCCTTCGGCAAGCGATATTAATGCCACCTTAAACGGCTTAGCCGGCCTCATTAAACAACAAGACCCGGATATTATTCTGTTACAAGAGGTTGATGATGGCGCCAAACGAACTGATCACGCTGACCAATTAGCCCAGTTACTCGCCTTATTACCGGCCGAATATGCTTGCCATGCAAGCAGTATTTATTGGCAAGCGGCTTACCTGCCTCACCCTCGTATTATGGGCGCCGTTGGTACAAAATTAAGCATCATTTCAAAGTACCAAATTAGCTCCGCGACGCGCATTCAATTAAGCCTAATACCGCAAGACCCTATCACTCAGTTATTTAACCTCAAGCGCGCCTTGCTTGACGTTCGTTTACCAATCAAAGGAGCAGCCGAACTAGCCGTTTTAAACACACACTTATCTGCCTTTGCCAAAGGAACCGGCACACTGGACAAACAAATGACAAAAATCAACCAGCGCCTAACATCGTTAAACCAAGCAAAGAAACCTTGGCTGCTCGGTGGTGATTTCAATCTCCTGCCACCCAATAGCTATCCTCTATTAGCGACAGGGCAACAAGCCTACTATGAAGCGAGCTCAGCAATCACGACACTGTATCAACAGCACTTAGCGATACCCACGCTCGAGGCAACTCAGTCTAAAGAGCGTCATCGTTGGTTTACATACTTCCCCAATAATACGCATATTAAACAACCAGATAGAACGCTTGATTATTTTTTCTATAGCTCACAATTAACGGCTCATAATGCCTTTGTAGAGCAACAAAAATCGCTCACTTTATCTGACCACATGCCCCTTATTGCATCCTTTACCTTGCCATGAAAACAATTAGAATAAGCACCTCAGCCAAGTTACTACGTACCCTTTAATGGGTAACAGCCGAATGCTCGAAAAAGACATTCGTAACCAATAGAAACCACAAGGAACCCTTCATGTCACAAACTGCTAGTTATTTCGCGACCACAGCCAAAGGCATGGAGCTCATTCTGGCCGATGAATTGGAGCAAATTGGCAGTACACAGGTTAAACCCGCCGCTGGTGGCGTCTATTTTGATGGCGACATGGAAATGGCTTTGCGAGTTTGTCTTTGGTCACGCTTGACTAACCGGGTTCTCTTACCCTTTGCTAAATACTCAGCGCAAACACCTGAACAGCTCTACGCAGGTGCTTTAAAAGTAGATTGGTCGAAACATTTTGATGTATCGCAAACATTTGCCATTGATGCTTCTATTCGTCGATCAAAAATTAACCATTCTCGTTACGCCGAGCAAGTCATCAAAGATGCCATCGTTGATCAATTTAAAGAATCAACCAACGAGCGCCCGAACGTTCAGCGTGATCAACCTGATATTCGTATCAACGCCTACATCAACGAAGACAAAGTAATACTGAGCCTAGATTTATCTGGCGATAGCCTACATCGCCGACACTATCGAGCTGAGTCCGTTGAAGCACCGCTAAAAGAAAACCTTGCCGCTGCAATTTTAATACGCGCAGGTTGGCCAAAAATCGCGGCCGAAGGCGGTGCGCTATACGACCCTATGTGCGGTTCAGGTACCTTGCTAACAGAAGCGGCCATGATGGCAGGCGATATTGCCCCGGGCTTACTTCGTGACTATTACGGGTTTTTAGCTTGGAAACAATTTAGCCCGGCCATTTGGCAACGTCTAATCAAAGAAGCTGAATACCGTCGAGAACAAGGGCTCGATAAAATTCCGCCTATTATGGGCTCCGATATCAGCATAAAAACCGCCGGTATTGCTAAAGCAAACATCAAAGCCGCTAACCTCGTTTGGCACGTAAAAGCCGTCAGCTTGCCCTTGTCAAAGGTAACACCTGACGAAACATGGAAACCTGGGTTATTTGTCGTCAACCCACCCTATGGCGAACGACTCGGTGAGATCAAACAACTCGAACCGTTATATCAAGAAATTGGCAGCATTTTGAAAGCTCGTTTTAATGGATGGCAAGCTTCAATTTTTACCGGCAATACCGAGCTGGCCTTTAACGTTTCACTCAAGTCATACAAGTCATACCAGCTATTTAACGGAGCACTTCCCTGTAAGCTTTTTAACTTTTCAGTCACCCCCGAACGTCACTTTGAAGGCCAACATGCAAGCCAGCAACAACACCTTGGCGACAGCCTAAAAAAAGCACTCCTACCGACGCCGGGGGAATGGAGCGAAGGCGCGACGATGCTGGCAAATCGTCTACGTAAAAATATAAAAAAACTTAAACCCTGGGTTAACAAGAACAACATTCATTGCTACCGCCTATATGATGCCGATTTGCCTGAATACGCACTCGCTATTGATATATATGACGGCGAAAAAAAATGGGCTCACGTACAAGAGTATGAAGCGCCGAAAACCATTGATGAGGCAAAGTCGATTCAACGCTTACGCGATGCCTTAGCCGTTCTGCCAGAAGTTCTAGGCGTACCCTCTAAGCAGCTATCGCTTAAAATTCGTCGACGCCAAAAAGGCAGCACACAATATGAAAAACAAGGCACCGATGGCGGCTTCCATGAAATACAAGAAGGCAATGCGCGTTTTTTGGTTAACTTTAAAGACTACCTCGATACCGGCTTATTTTTAGACCATCGCCCTATTCGCCAATGGATTGGTGAAAATGCAAACGGTAAACAGTTTTTAAATTTATTCGCCTATACCGGCGCAGCAACCGTTCACGCAGCCCTTGGCGGTGCAACAACATCAACAACGGTTGATATGTCTAAAACCTACTTGGATTGGGCAAAAAATAATTTTGAACTGAATAAGCTGAGTTTAGAAAAACACCAATTGGTAAGGGCTAATTGCATGGAGTGGCTCAATAAAGCGCTTGAAGAGCAAAAAAAGTACGAGCTTATTTTTATCGACCCCCCTACGTTCTCTAATTCAAAACGAATGGAGAATGTATTTGATATTCAACGCGACCATGTTGAGCTCATTAACAATGCAGCAAAATTGCTAACAAAAAAAGGCACTCTTATTTTCTCAACTAACTTCCGTAAATTCAAATTAGATGAAGCCGCTCTTACCGGCTTAAGCATTGAGGATATCAGCCGACAAACCTTATCAAAAGACTTTGAACGCAACCCAAAAATACATTACTGTTGGAAACTATCAATCAACCCGTAATCACAAGGACGCATTAAATGCCAACATCGGAACGAACCTCTCAAAAAGATTCTGTCATCACCACCGTTATTGGTATTGTTTTATTAATCGCTGGCTTTTCGCTTGCTTATCAATTTGTAGAACCCGCCCCGCCCACGACTATCAGCATCAGCACGGGTAGCAAAGAAGGTGCGTACTATGCCTATGCACAGCTATATAAAGAACGTTTAGCCAAACACGGCATCACACTGAATATCGATACATCGGCTGGTTCAGCTGAAAATATTGATCGCCTATTAGCCGGCGAAGTCGACTTAGCTTTTGTACAAGGAGGGCTGACAAGCGCCAATACGCCCTTGTTATCACTCGGCAGCTTATATTATGAGCCTACTTGGATTTTTCATAAAAAAGACCTTAACGTACAAAAACTAACCGACCTTAAAGGCCAACGAGTTGCCATCGGTCAAGAAGGAAGCGGCACACGTAGTTTAGCCTTATTACTACTAACAGATAATAAGCTCGACGAGAGCAACCTTACCCTATTAAATGACGACGGATTAGCCGCTGCACAGAAGTTAACCTCTGGCGAGGTTGATGCTGCATTTTTTATTAGCTCGGTTCAATCGCCTCTCATCCAACATTTACTTCAAACGCCTTCTATCACCCTAGCCTCACTAAATCGAGCGGAGGCGTATAAACGATTACACCCATTTTTATCAAAAATCACCTTGCCCGAAGGCGTTATTAACTTACAAAAAAACATACCCGCTAGCGATAAAACCTTACTCGCACCCACCGCCAATTTATTAATGAATGCTGATTTCCACCCCGCGTTATCCATACTGGTTCTTCAAGCCATTGAAGAGACCCATAAAGCATCTGGAGTTTTTGCAAACCCTAAGCAATTCCCAAATAGTAGTAACCTAACTGCGCCTATCAGCGATGTTGCCGACCGGTTTTATAAAAGCGGTCCACCCTTTTTAATGCGCTATCTACCGTTTGGAACAGCGATTATGATCGACCGCTTCATCGTCATGATAATTCCCTTATTAGCTTTATTAATCCCGTTATTTAAAGTCATGCCACCTTTATATCGCTGGCGCATCAGCTCCCGTATTTACCGTTGGTACGAAGAATTACATGCCGTTGACGATCAAGTTCACGATCAAACAATCACCGATTCACAACGCCAGCGATTAGCGGAGAAACTGTCCCACATAGAAAATGAAGTTAATAAAGTTAAAACGCCGTTATCTTATGCTGAAAAAGTCTATCAGCTACTCATTCACATTGATTTAGTTAGGAAGAAGATACAAAAACCGTGATGGCTCTCAAGGGGTTATTTGCAATAAGGCAGTTCAGCCCTTTAATCTCGAAACCTTTTTTATCTAAACAATCAGTAATAAGAAAAAAGTTAAGCCCTAGGTGGCATTCAATAAAAAAAAACACTGCATGATGTAGCTGCAATCATTAACTAATGAAAGCCCTCCCTTTTTTACAGACCGCCGATGTTCACACTAACGGACCGCTAAGCAAGTCAAACTCAAACCCTACTAGGCAGCTTAATAATAACCACACGTACACCTATGCTCGTCGTTACTAACACTCAATACAACCCCTTATCAGGCAGATAGTATGGTCAATATTTCAGACTTCTTTCTGCTTATTGCGAGCTTCAATTTATAGGCATATACTGAATGGCCCTTAAGAGTAAATCATTAAAAAGGATCCGGCATGTCTGTTAATGTTATTTTAGATTTACATGTTAGCCCCGAAAACCGAGAAGAGTTATTAAGCTTTTTGACAGCCACTCTTGCTGACACTCGTGCATATAAAGGCTATATAAGCTCTGTAATGACTAGTAATGAAGATGATATTCACAATATTGTTTTACTAGAGCAATGGCAACAGCGAATTGATCACGAAAACTATATAACATGGCGTACTGAACGAGGTGATGCAAGCAAGCTTCTCAATCTACTATCATCACCGCCTGTCACACGATACTTGACCACTATCCCAACTTGACGGGGCCAATATGTGGGTAAAAAATACGCTTAAAACGAGCTACTTTGCTGCCAATAAACTGGGATAAAGCGACACTAATAGTTATCAAAACATACCCATTAATAACCTCAATATTTAACGCCTTATTTTTTCCTACACGATGATTCATATATTTGTTTTAAACTCTTTTGTCGTTGCGATTGCGGTCATTATTCATTACGAATTTTTATACCGCATATCCCGATACATTCCCACCATGAAGCTAAAGCACCGATTTAGAATTCTTTTTGGTGTTTTTGCTGCGCTGATTGCGCACGCGGTAGAAGTTTGGGTCTTCGCTTTGGCATTCTATTTTATGCATCATGCCGACGGCTGGGGACATTTAGAGGGTAATTTTGACGGCAGCTTACTGGATTGCACCTACTTATCCTTCACTACGTTTACCACGCTAGGCTTTGGCGATATCCAACCGATCGGTGATTTACGCCATTTAACCGGCCTTGAGTCATTAACCGGGCTGGTATTAATCACTTGGACTGCTTCATTTTTATATTACGAAATGCAGCGTTACTGGGATAATAAATAACGATGTTACCGCCATTATTCATCAGCTCTGTTTTAATCATATAAACACGCTGCGACCTGTATAATTGTTTTATTAAACACCGAATTAGGCAAATATCGTGATAAAGGTTGGCGACACATATCAATTAGAAGTCATCAAGGCATTGGACTTTGGCTTTTACCTAGACGCGAAAGAATTAGGCGAAGTATTACTGCCAGGCAAACACGCCCCTAAAGATTTAGCCGTCGGTTCGCAATTATACGTTTTCCTCTACCTCGACTCAGAAGATCGACCCATTGCGACCACCAAAGTCCCTAAAGCGAAAGTTGGCGAATTCGCGTATCTTAAAGCCGTTGCACGCACGCACGTAGGCGCATTTTTAGACTGGGGTTTAGAAAAAGATGTGCTTGTTCCTTTTGCTGAACAACACCGCCCAATGGAAGTTGATAAGTCGTATCTCGTTTACCTCTACCGAGATAAAAATGATGGTCGCATCGTAGCCTCATCAAAAGTCGACAAGTTCATTGACGATGAAGCACCGCATGATTTCACCCCACAACAACAAGTTGACCTTATTATTGCCAACAGCACGCCCTTAGGCTTTAAGGCCATTATCAATCATAGCCACTGGGGTGTTTTGTACAACAATGATGTTTTCCAACAACTGAGCTTTGGGCAATCTAAAAAAGGCTTTATTAAACGTGTCCGTGAAGATGGAAAAATTGATTTAAGCCTGCAAGGCGGCAAAGAAACGCGCGATAAATACAGCAAAATTATTCTTAATTATTTAGAGAAAAAAGGCGGCTTCGCACCCGTTCATGACAAATCCAGCCCAGACATTATTTCCGACACCTTTGGCATGAGCAAAGGTGCTTTCAAAAAAGCTATTGGTGGCTTATATAAACAGCGCGTTATCAGTATCGAAAAAGACGGAATTCGCTTGTTAAAAACAGATTCTTAAACTCAACATCCCCTATATACACTATGAGCATTAGTAAAAAATACGATTTCCAGATATCCGAAGAAAAAGACACTTGGAGAGCCGATATCGTCCGTCGAGCCAGTTCGAAAAAAACCGTTATTTCAAAAACTCAAGCGGGTTTTAAATCCGAAGCTGACGCTGTCGAATGGGCAAAAAAGGAACTCGCCTTATTCTTACAAAAGCAAAGTGCACGAAATAAACGTCAAGCTGAAAAGCGTTCATAACGGTCTGCTTATAACGGCGAATTCATGGGACACGAAATACAAAACATCCCGTTACTAAACCTCTCGCTGTCATTTATTCCGGTACTCTTCGCTTTGGCCATTTTATTTAAATGGTCATTAAGCTCAAGTAATGCGCTATATGCCCTTGCCAGAATGTTGGTTCAATTACTCCTAGTCGGTTATCTATTAAGTTATATTTTTGATGCCGATAATGCCGCCATCGTTATAACCGTTTTAGCTATTATGGTGTTTGCCTCGAGTTGGATTGCACTGGGAACCATCCCTATAGAGCGTCGCACACTATATAAATACGCCTTTCTCTCTATTGCCCTTGGAGGTGGTTTTACGCTGCTTATTATTACTCAAGGTGTCCTTAATTTAGATCCCTGGTACTTACCTCAGCTCATCATCCCATTGGCCGGAATGATTTTTGCCAACGCGATGAATAGCGTTAGCTTAGCTGCGGAACGAATGAACGCAGAAATAGATCGCAACGTTTTATACATCGAGGCCCGCCATATTGCCCTTCATGCGTCCCTTATCCCCGTTATAAACTCATTATTTGCCGTCGGCCTCGTATCACTACCCGGCATGATGACAGGGCAAATATTATCGGGTGTATCACCACTGATTGCGGTGCGTTATCAAATTATGGTGATGTGCATGATATTCGCATCATCTGTGTTATCCACCGCCTTTTTTCTCGTATTAGCTAAACCAACTTTTAGTGCCAAATTAACGAAGTCCAGATAAAGCACGTGTTAATCATCACCCCTCATATCACTATTGCAGATGATGAAGTCGAGCTAACCGCCATTCGAGCGCAAGGAGCTGGCGGCCAGAATGTTAACAAAGTGTCCTCGGCCATTCACTTACGTTTTGATATTAATGCCTCATCATTACCCGAGTTTGTCAAACAACACCTGCTCATTAAACAAGACCACCGTATTAACAAAGAAGGCGTTATCATCATCAAGGCTCAACAATACCGCACTCAAGAAAAGAACCGAGTTGACGCGCTAGAACGCCTAAAAGATATTATAAAAAGCGCAATGGTTATCCAAAAGCCTCGACGAACAACAAAGCCTAGTAAAAATGCCAAGAAAAAACGTGCCGATAATAAAACCCAACGGGGCCAACTAAAAAAGTTGCGTGGAAAAATAACCGAATAATATAAAAAATTAATCAATCAAATACAGCATCAGCAGCTACCCAATCTCATCTATTAAAAAAACACTGCTAACCGTGTGAAAATCAGATACTAACCGCGCTAACTCATTAGAAGCAATATAATAACCACCCCAACTCAGGCTATGCCCAGAAACCAACCTTCGGCCGTCAAAAAAACCACCTTAACGTCATTGCCGTGGTAGCCAAAACAAATGATAAAGTCCGCATACTCTCTGTTCCTAATCATAAACTTATCGCAAATTTAAATTATGTTAGCGATACGTTGCGAGAGCCTGCACCACGGAGTGCTTTGGGTATAATGACCCCAAGTACATTAGCCAGACACTGAAAGACTGGACAATCAAACAAGCAGATTACATAACTTTATATTCAGCCAGGAAAGCCCATCCAGAATGCGTATATTAAGCAATTTAATCGAACGGCTCGACAGAAATGATTGGATTTACACCTTTTGAGTCAGTCGAACAAGCTCAATTCTTGGCCACGCAGTAGCTTTAGTTTTACAATAGTGAACGTCCGCATACAGCTATTGGAGGCATACTGCCCAGACAGTTACTTAATGCAGATTAACAATCTTCCACTTTTAACTTCTCGGTTGTTAATGGGGAGGGGGATTACAAACCCAAGCTATCGTTACACAACGCAAACTCCTTATAATGAAAGCTTGCCAATCAGACAACTAAGAGTCAACTATGAGCGATTTACCTAACTGCCCACAATGTCATTCAGAATACACCTACGAAGATGGCAGTTTATATATTTGCCCAGAATGTGCACATGAATGGTCTAAAGACTCTAGCGAGAGCGATAGTGATGAACTGGTTATAAAAGACGCTAACGGCAACCTATTAAAAGATGGCGACATGGTGAGCGTTATCAAAGATTTAAAAGTAAAAGGATCCTCTGCCGTGGTAAAAGTTGGCACTAAAGTAAAAAATATTCGATTAGTCGAAGGCGATCACGACATCGACTGCAAAATCACTGGTATTGGACCGATGAAACTTAAATCTATTTTTGTTAAAAAAGCCTAGACACAAAAATAAGAGCTCGCTCTCTTGATTCACTTTTTCAAGCTAACAAGCCCACGTACCTTTCTTTGCTCCGCTGTTATAGGCAGTTGAGCAACTTAACGATGACATGACAATGAGGGTATAGTTACAAGACACCCACAGTTGTCTGGTAAAGCTTTTAATACACCGACCATAAAATTAAAGAGGAGATTAGATGTATAACAATAAAGTGATCCTACTAACAGGTGCAGGTAGTGGTATTGGTGCCGCAATCGCCAAAGAGTTATCTGAATTGGGCGCACAGCTTATTTTAGTAGGGCGACAGCAAGAAAACCTTGAAACCGTCAACCAAAAACTGTCTGGCCGGCATGATGTTCTAGTCGCCGACATTTCATCTTCAGCAGGTCGGCAGACCATTAAAGAACATTGTGAACAACGTGCGGGTGGCCTTGATATGCTTATTAACAACGCCGGTGTCAGTGCATTTACACGTTTTGAATCGATGAGTGAGGAAAAAATCGCTTCGGTTATTAATATTAACTTAACCAGTACCATTTTATTAACACAACAATTATTGCCGTTATTACAAGCGAAACCATCTACCCAGATTGTAAATATTGGCTCAGCCTTTGCCAGCTTAGCATTTGCGGGTTTCACCGTGTATAGCGCCAGCAAATACGGTTTAAAAGGTTTCACCGAAGCACTACGACGAGAGCTTCATGGTGGCACGGTTGATGTTCGCTATTTCGCGCCTCGTGGCACCAAAACACCCTTCAACGATGCGAATGCAGAAGCGCTTAATATTGCTATTAAAGCAAATATAGATACCCCTGAAAAAGTAGCCGCTGAGTTCGTGGCGTTCTTACAAAGTAAGAAGGCTAGACATTTTGTTGGTTGGCAAGAACGACTATTCGGACGTTTAAATGGGCTGTTTCCAGGTTTAATTGACAAAGCACTGGCAGGGCAACATCCCGCTATTATGGCGTGTTTACCTAAATCAGGTGGTGAGAAAAATTAAATATACTCAGACTCGATTGATGTAGACCTGTGGTGGATAAGTCGTGAGGGCTTAGGTAGCCTAAAGCTAAAATCAATCAAGTCTGACGCTCTTAATTTTATGCCGCACTAGAGCCGCGAATATGATTAAGCAACCCCTTTATGTCAGATGGCAAGTGTGTACCACGCCACGCAATATGCTGGTCGGGCCTTACCAGCACTAACGGAAAATCAAATACTGCTGTGTTTGCTTTACCTTGTAGATTAAGAATCTCTAAAGGAAACGCCATGCTTGTCGATACCTGCTCAAACATAGAAAGATCTATAGATTTATCCAAGCAAAGCAAGGTATATTCTGGCCCCAGTTTGTCGAATAAGGATGCACCATCATCCATCCATGTATGAGGGACCCGACACCCTGGACACGTTGACGGGGTATAATTTCCTAATGTGTACGTGGGGGGCGTGCCTGTATCATAAGCAATCACGGGGGATTGCTCATAAAAATAGCCAAAATTTAAACCAATGCAGGCAAATTGAGCGCTATCGGTTTCCATCATAAACTGGCCAACTTCTTTACGTGCAGCCTGCCCTCTTTCACTATCTTCTTCAATATAATTAGGTAACTTTAAATTATTTTTTTTGCGGATATTCATTGCAATTGACGACACTTGGCCCAAAATCGGCTGACGCTCATTCTGGAAGGTATCGAGTAATTTCTCATCCCCCCACCCATTAACGACCGCGGCAATCTTCCAAGCTAAATTAGCGGCATCTGCAATGCCTGCGTTCATTCCATATCCAGCCATTGGTAACCAATTATGCGCTGCATCACCAAGAATAAAAACACGCCCTTCTGAAAATTTATCAGCCACGAGGCGACGACCCGACCACGGTTTTTTAGCCTCAATAGTGAACTCTACATCCTCCCCAATAATAGTACGTACAGCCCCCTCCCAATCAAATGTATCTGGATCAGACTGTGTAGAAGAAAAAGCATTAACCACCCACTTATCTTTACCATCAAGCGCTATGACACAACCGGCTTGTGTCGGATTCATCACCCAATACATCCAAGCTGGGTTACACGTTGCTTTGCTTAAAAGGTCCGGGGCCGTGATACTCGCCATCATCGAGTGCATTAAGTTATCATCACCTTGAAGCTTAATGCCTAAAGTTTTACGAACCATACTGCTAGCGCCATCACAACCCGCCACATATATCGCTTCAAAGGTTGAAGCTTCTCCGGTTACTAAATCAGTACCCGTCACATAAACCTTATCATCTGAAGGGCTCACGTCTGTGACACGAAAATTGGACATAATAGTTAAATTTTCAACATTTTCAGACGCATGCTTAAACAGCACTGGCTCCATAAAATATTGATTAATACGGTGAGGTGGTTCTGGCGTCGGCCAGCCACCGTCTGCATAACCCGCATCGTTAAATCGATTGGCTCTTGAGGGGATTTTAACCCGCCCAAGCTCATAACCAAAAAGGCTCGTGGTATAGGACACATCGTGTGGATAGTCAGCAGGCAAACCAGTATTTCTAACTTTTTCAGCAAAACCAAGCCGTCTAAAAACCTCCATCGTTCTTGCCGACACATGATTGCAACGTGGATCTGGCGCTTCCATAGCCGCTCTTTGTTCCAAAATAATTGTTTCCACACCGTGCGAGGCAATATCCATCGCCAGTGTTAACCCAACAGGACCACCACCAATAACCAAAACTGGCACTTTTTTGATTGTTTGCTGGCTTGTTGAAACATATCCATTTTGCGGAGCTATCATTGGCTTATCCTTATTATGTAATTGTTATGTAATTGAGGAATAAAGAACGACTGGCCTGACCTGACTCCACATTCCAACATGACCCTATGTACTTGCGCGCACGTTATTTACCACGTAAATCAAACTCATTTACGTTCCATTACTACCCAGCCTAAACTTCAAATAAACCAGGCTACAGCCTCCGTAATTTTATTAGAATTTAGGCTTCTGAATTTGCTAACCAATCAGGCCAGCCTGCTTTTTTATTTGCGGCTCGAGCCAGCTCTTTTTCATCAGCAGTTGCGTAGTTGAGATCCCAGTCCTTAAGTTTTGGTTTTGCAATATATTTAAACCATATAGGTGGAATGAGCCCACTTAAAAAGCATAAAAATATACTCGGCATTTGTGGACCAGTTAGATGAGGTTTCAGTTCGTAGTACGGAATATACGAGTCCCGATGATGATCATTATGATTTGTTATTTCAAATGCAATAACTCTTGAAATAGGTGATAGGTGATTCCATAAATGGTGGCTTTGATTAGGAGATTTCTCGACTCGAACAATCCCATAGTGTTGAAAATAATTAAGCATTTCAATAAATAGTTTCGCTAAAACCAAACTACTTGAAACAATAATAAAACCATACATACCCGCAGCCAAGAAGCTAATTAATAATAAACCGCCCAATTGAGCTAGCGCTTTAAATATACGCCCCTTAGGTGAAAGAATTGATTCACCCATCGCAACACACCTAGCTTTCTCCATGCGGTAAAAATCTTTTAGGCTACCCCAAGTTGCGCTAAAGGCAAAGCTATAAATTGTTTTACCACGAGGGCATGTATCAGAATCATTAACTGTTCCTAAGTGAATATGATGGGTGTGAGCGTGTGCAACATCGCGAGTAGGGTCAGCAACGAATGTGCCGACCAACGTACCAAAGAAACGCGAAATGGGGTTTCTCCTATGCAGTAACTCGTGGCCAATACCAGCGGTAGGCGCAACATTAAATAAGGCCATGGAAAGTATTGCGCCTAAGAGGTAGCTAATAGGAATCGATTGCGTAAACTCTTGCTCAGCCCTGACCCAATAGAAAAGTGCAGCATACAAGGCCACCATGAAAAAAAAGTGCATATGAAGCGGCAAATCAGCAAGCCAAGGCATTGAGATAGTGCGCGCCCTGAGGTCTTTTGCTGAAAAAATATCCATCAATATAAGGGGAATAAAAGTACTTGCACCCAGCCAAACCCATGGGCCACCTAGATAAAAACCAATAATCCCAATAAAAATAACCAATGCGCCAAGGTAATACCGTAAATAGTCCAACTCCCCTCCCTTTATCTAAAACGATTAAATATATGCTAGTAAAACAACGCCTCTCTCTTTATTAGCAATTAATGATATTAGTTTCCGTTGTAAATCAATCTGATCATTCATTGATTCACTTTATTTTCGGATTAAACTTCTAGCTGCTGTAACGATTTTTAGGCCTTGGCAACCCCAAGTTCTCACGTAACGTGCTGCCTTCATAGCGAGTACGGTAAACCCCACGTTTTTGTAATTCAGGCACTAACTTATCAACAAAATCATCTAGACCCTGAGGCAAAAAAGGAAACATAATATTAAACCCGTCGCAGGCATCAGACTCTAACCATTCTTCCATTTGGTCCGCAATCATCGAGACAGTGCCGACCATTTCTAAGCAGCCGAAAGATCCGCCAACATGTTGGGCTAACTCTCGGACGGTCATGTTGTCTTCTTTTGCCATATCGACTAGTTTTTGTCGCCCAGTTTGGCCCGCATTTGTTTCAGGTATTTCAGGAAGTGGTGCGTCAAGTTCAAACTTACTTGCATCACAACCCAGTAAAACTGACAAAGAGCCCATCCCAGTACTAGGGTCGACCATGCTGTCTAATTGGCGTTTTTTACTTTTGGCTTCGTCTAACGTATCGCCAATAATAACAAAACAGCCAGGAAATACTTTAAGGTGATCTGGATCTCGGCCATAGGCCTTTGCGCGTGTTTTTATATCCGCATAATATTCTTGTGCCGCTGGTATTGTACTGGCTGCTGAAAAAACCATTTCAGCCACTTCAGATGCAAACTGCCGCCCCGCTTCAGACGCACCCGCCTGAACAATAAGCGGCCAGCCCTGAACTGGCCGGGCAACATTAAGCGCCCCTTCTACAGAATAAAATTCACCCTTGTGCTTCGGGGGGTGTAATTTATCAAGGTCTGCAAATATCCCGCTGTCTGTATCCTGAATAATTGCATCGTCCTCCCAGCTATCCCATAATTTTGTGACCACTTCATAGCACTCTCTACCACGCCTATAACGAACATCATGTTCAACCGCTTCCTCTAATCCAAAATTAAGCGCTTCTAGCGGGTTGGCTGATGTCACGACATTCCAACCAGCGCGGCCCTCGCTAATGTGATCCAACGAGGCAAATTTGCGTGCAATGTGGTAAGGCTCCGTATATGTCGTCGATGCTGTCGCAATAAGACCGATATGCTCTGTCACAGCCGCAAGAGCAGGCAATAGCGTGAGCGGTTCAAGCGAAACAACGGTCGCGCTACGTTTTAAGGCCTCCTCAGGCATATTTAATAATGAAACATGATCTGCCATAAAGATAGCATCAAAAAGCCCCTTCTCTAAGGTTTGTGCAAAACGGATATGATGCTTAAAGTTAAAGTTAGCATCTGAAAATGCACCTGGGTAACGCCAACTACAGCTATGAATGCTGGCCGGACGCATAAAGGCGCCAAAATGTAGTTGTTTTTTTGTACTCATAAGCTCCTCGTTTTTTTTCAGTCTCTTCTTATATTAGCTAAAGCTAAACTATTCCTTTGATAGCGTCAATCTCCTTCATAAAAAACAATATCAATGGGCAGCCTGAACCCTATAAATTTTTTAACCAAAATTTATTTCAATATAATACTTCAGCTTAAGCCTAACAATTGTTAGAATTAGCATAATCAGGAGTAATTCTTAGGAATCTATTCCGATAAATAATTTAGGAGGAAGAGCATGAGTAAAGTAGACGTAAGCCAACTCGTTGATAATAAAACAGGACGACAAAGTCGAACCATTTTTCATGAGCAAGATATCTATGAGCAGGAGCAAGAAAGAATATTTGGCAAATGCTGGTTATTTTTAGCACATGAAAGCCAAATACCTGACCCAGGTGATTATTTCAGAACCTTTATGGGCGAAGATGAGGTGCTGGTTATTCGTCAGAAAGATCAATCTATCAAAGCATTCCTTAATACCTGCACTCACCGTGGCAATCGTGTTTGCAAGTCTGACAAAGGTAATGCCAAGCAATTCACCTGTAGTTATCACGGATGGAGCTTTGCTGCTGACGGTGCACTACAATCAGTCCCTTTAGAGGAAGACGCCTATTATAACGAATTGGATAAATCCAAATTTGGCCTACACCCTGTTTGCCATGTAGACAGCTATAAAGGACTAATTTTTGGTAACTTTGATCCAGACGCACCCAGCTTGGTTGATTATTTAGGCGATATGAAATGGTATTTAGATGTGTGGCTTGATGCGATGCCAGAAGGCACTGAGTTAATCGGGTCAACACAAAAAGTTGAATACCCTGTGAACTGGAAACTACCTGTCGAAAATGCCTGTGGCGATGGTTATCATATTGGTTGGGCTCACGCGGGTGTAATGACCGTTGCCACATCAATGAATATCGAAAGCCTTTCTTTGGGGAATACTAAAGTGGACAGCTCCACAGCCATGGCAGGGGGCGGCATGAACGGTCATTCGATTATTTCATCACTTGATGGACAATCAGGTTATGCGTTTTACCCAGACCCAAGTTTACCCGTTAGTTACCTTGAAGCGAATCGGGATACGGTTGTTTCACGCCTAGGTGACACCCGAGGCAAACAATTCTGGGGCTCACAAATCAATATGACTATCTTCCCTAATGTGCAGATGTTACCGGGGCTTAATTGGTTCCGTGTCTATCACCCAAAAGGCCCTGGAAAAATGGAAATGTGGACTTGGGCGATGGTTGATAAAGAGATGTCTGACGAATTAAAACAAACTGTCCTCGATAATGTTTGCCGAACGTTTGGCGCAGCAGGCATGTTTGATAATGATGATGGCGAAAATTTTGCGGCCTGCACGTCACAGAACAGAGGCTTACAAACACGTCAAAAAGATGTTTACACCAACATGGGGCTGGGTAAAGAATATACTCACCCTGAAATGCCTGGCGTTATTAGTGATGGCCTAGTTGGCGAACAAAATCAACGGTATTTCTACCGTCGTTGGCAAGAAATGATGGCTGCAAAAGATTGGAGCGCCGTTCCAAACTACAACAACCTCGAAGAAGCTAACGCAACAGAGGGCAAAATCGATGAGTAACTCACTCCCTTTTAAAAACACCGTTGATATCGAAACTTACTTAGCATTCCAAGCGCTTTTGTATAAAGAAGCACGTCTGCTTGACCAAGAAGATTATGAACAATGGTTGGCGATGTTAGCAGACGATATTCATTACTATATGCCTGTACCTGCGAGATATTTACGTGAAGAAAAAAAGCAGGCCATCAAACCACTCGATGCTCATATTTTTAATGATTATAAAAAACAAATAGAGCTACGCATTGCACGCTTCGCGACTAACCTCGTCTGGTCTGAAAACCCACAAAACGCCATTAATCATACGGTCACTAATATTGAAGTTTTTCCTACTGATGTGGACGGCGAGTGGAATGCCTTATCCGTTGTGACCGTTCTTAGAAGCCGACTCGACGGTGTAGAAAAACGCATGGTGGTATCACGTGATGATATTTGGCGTATTGAAGGCGATAGCCTCAAACTGGCTAAAAGAAACATGTTGTTTAATCACACCGTCGTCCCAGATAGTAACCTTAACTTTTTCTTTTAAATTAAGAGTGCCTATTGTTTAAAACAATAGGCGCTTTCTTATTGCCTTTCGGTCACCGCTACCCCTCTTAGTACTTTTTATTTTCCTCGGCTACAAAGAGACTACATCGTTACCCCCTTCGCTTATATAACTGGCGATGCTAAGGTTTTCTAGACAATCACCTTAAATAAAATATAACCAAGCAGACTGCCCATTTATTTTGTGCCCATAAGCCCATTTTTTATGTCATATAACGACTTTATCGTCCATCAGACTGCTTGCTCAAACTCAAAAATGCAAATTTGGCTTAATATCCCCCATTAATGTTGCAAATTAAACAAATCTAGAATTGACAACAAAGAAATCACATGAGATATTGTGCACCGCATCATTTAAAAAGGAGTAACTTATGTCGATTATTGATGAAGTACAAACAAAAGCCCAAGAAACTATCAGCCAAGCTACCAAGCTGAACGAAACAGTCCTAGAGGGTACTGCCAAGGCAACTGAAGAAACTGGTATTTTTTATAAACGGATAATGGAAGGAACACCAACCGACCTGTGCCATATTACTAATGCCTTCAAGAAGATAGTGACAAACAATATTATTGCGACGCAGCAATATTTCAAGTCATTTAATGCTTGATATTGATCTGTTATAAAAATAGCTGACTTGAGTCGTTTATACTGCGACTCAAGTTAGCACCCACGTTTATTGCTCTAGCTGACCTACAGCCATCAGGTAGATATCAGCAATTCGCATTAACGTGCGCCTCCAAGCAAGCCAACCAATTACTGGTTGCATTCCCTTTATCACCTAACCCCGTCTGACAACCTCATGCTATAGAACGGCATACTTTATCTTTTATCGCATTCATTAAATTTCACTACACTCCATAATCAATCAATTTAGTTCATTCAAAACAAACCAACACGTAACAATACGCCAGTTACTTCTTTCATTTATTAGCTGTTAAAACTCAACTTTCGCTCACTATTAATCCATTAACTGATCTAGCACAGCAAATTCTTATTGCTTACCTAATACACTAAAAATATTCATTAACTTAACTGAGTGGGATTTTTTTGATGTCGAATTTGAACCTCGATCAAAAATAAAAAGAGAACTGTTGGCGTCATAGCCCTCTTAAACATATACCGTTCAGCGTTAAAACGATTCGCCGAATTGCTCAAGATATTGTGCTTTAACTTCATCCAATGTTACAGAATGATTTTGCGTTCCCGCATGAGCGATTTTAATTGCGCCCATTAAACCTGCTATACGACCCGTTACTTCCCAATCGAGCCCATTCATCAGCCCGTATAACAGACCTCCACGATACGCATCTCCACAGCCCGTTGGATCAATAATAGCCTTTGCTGTCGCAGGGGGAATATCTATTCGTTTGCCATTGGTATAAATAAACGAACCCTCCCCTCCATTTGTAATAATTAACGCTTCTACTTGTAAGGCAATTTCATGTGGGGACAAACCTGTAGTCTCTTGAAGCATTGCCGCTTCGTAATCATTCAGGGTAACCCAAGTCGCTTGTTCAATAAATTTTTTGAGTTCATCGGCACTAAACATCGGCATACCTTGGCCGGGGTCAAAAACAAACGGTATATCGGCGTCCACAAACTGTTGGGCATGTTCAATCATTCCCGCTTTACCATCTGGGGACACAATACCCACCTGAATACCAGCATCATTAGGCACTCGATTTAACTCTGAACGCCCCATCGCCCCAGGGTGAAATGCTGTGATTTGGTTATCATCCATGTCCGTCGTAATATAGGCTTGGCCAGTGTAATCATCCTCTAACACGGATAAATAGTCTTGACTGACACCCTTTTGACTCATCCAGTCAGCATACGGACCGAAGTCTTTACCAACTGTCGCCATAGGCAATGCTTCTTCGCCAAGTAAATGCAAATTGTAGGCAATATTACCAGCACAACCACCGAATTCTCTGCGTAATTGAGGCACCAAAAAAGAGACATTCAGCATATGTACCTTATCCGGCAAAATATGATTTTTAAACTTATCTTGAAACACCATAATGGTATCAAACGCCATCGAACCACAAATTAAAGCCGATTTAAGTGATCGTTTCTTTTTATCGTCTTTTTCAACGAAGCTTGCATTCTTTGGGCTTAATTCGCTCATCCGTTTAATTCCGTTTTATTATTCCAAACCACATCTAATTGCTTCACCGCTTTAACATCATCTAACCGTCTAACCGGCAATGTGTATGGCGCTTGTTTCAATAGTTGCGCATCATCTTTAGCTTCTACTAAAATTTTTGCCATCGTGTCGATAAAACCATCAAGTGTTTCTTTAGCTTCCGTTTCAGTTGGTTCAATTAATAAACACTCGGGAATTAACAAGGGGAAATAGGTTGTGGGTGCGTGGAAATCATAATCCAGTAACCGCTTAGCCACATCCATCGCGGTAACATCTAGTTCTTTGGCTTGTTTTTTAAGCGTCAAAATAAATTCGTGCGTAGCTCGCCGATCTGGATACGCCGCGTCGTAACCCACTTCCATTAAACGTTTTAGTAAGTAGTTTGCGTTTAAAGTCGCAAATTCTGCCACTCTTGACATACCTTCACGGCCCAGCATTTTTGCATAAATATAAGCACGCAGCAGCACACCGGCATTACCGGCAAAGGCAGACATTCTACCGATTGTTTTAGGGCAATCATTTTCATCTAACAAAGCGTATTGCCCTTCTTTTTTCCCAACAATCGGCACAGGCAAATATGGTTTTAAACGTTTACTCACACCGACTGGGCCTGCGCCTGGACCACCACCACCATGCGGTGTTGAGAATGTTTTATGCAAATTCATATGAATTACATCGAAGCCCATATCACCCGGGCGAACCTTGCCTAAAATAGCGTTTAAATTAGCACCATCGTAATACAGCAAGCCACCTGCATCATGCACAATACCCGCAATCTCCTTGATCTTGCGGTCAAAAACGCCCAATGTGCTTGGATTTGTCAACATTATGCCCGCTGTCTGTGGGCCAATCGCTTCTTTCAACGCCTCAATATCAACATCGCCATTTTTACCGGTAGGAATCTCGCGCACTTTATAACCACACATAACGGCAGACGCTGGGTTGGTGCCATGCGCCGCATCCGGCACAAGAATCTCACATCGCGCAGTATCTTTGCGGTCATCGTGATAGGCTTTAATCATCGCTACACCGGCAAACTCACCTTGAGCACCTGCCGCTGGCGACAATGACACTGCTTGCATACCTGTCACTTCTTTCAACATACCTTGCAGCTCATACATACACGACAGAAAGCCTTGCCCGTGCAAGCTAGGTCCGAGTGGGTGGCGGCCTGTAAACTCTGGCAAGCTGGCCAAGGTATTACAGGCACGCGGGTTGTACTTCATCGTACAAGAACCCAACGGGTAAAAATGCGTGTCGATCGAGAAATTCTTCTGTGACAAACGAGTAAAGTGTCTTACCACTTGCATCTCAGAGACTTCTGGCAAATTAGGTTTTGACACCCTTAACGCATCCGCAGGTAGCGATGCTAGTGTATCGCTATCTTGAGGCAGTTGAGCGTTTGAAGCTCGCCCATTGTGCGATTGCTCGAATATCAGCATATTAGTACGTCTCTTTTTATAGTGCGGCTAACGCTGATTCGTAATCCGGCTCATCGGCAATTTCACCCACCAATTCTGACGTTATTACATTATTGTTTTCATCTAAACTGATAAGCGCCCTTGCTGTAATACCTTTTAGCGGCCCATCATCAATCAATACACCGTAGTCTTTTGCAAAGTTGCGGTCACGCATCATTGATAATGTGACAACATTTTCTAAGCCTTCATCACCACAAAAACGTGACATCGCGAACGGTAAATCCGCCGCTACAATTAGAACAACTGTATCGGGATGATTCTTAGCGTGATCGTTAAATTTTTTGGTTGATAGCTGACAAACTGGGGTATCCAGGCTTGGCACAATGCTAATCAGTTTTTTCTTGCCCGCGTAGTCGGCCAGCGAAACATCCGCTAACTCTTTGGTGGTTAAGCTAAAGTCTGGCGCTTGTGAACCAACTGCTGGAACATCGCCGTTTGTGTGAATTTCGTTACCTTGTAATGTAATCGTCGCCATGGTTGTTTCCCCTATCCGTTTAATAATGTATCGAGCGTTGTTACAAACTGCTCAATGTCGTTTTCTGTGCGTGTTTCAGTAGCACAAACCATCAAGGCATTACCTAATTCTGGGTAATGCGCAGACACCTCAAAACCAGCCAAAATATGGTGCTCTCGCGCGAAGGTGTTAATTAATTGTTTAACGTCTGTTTCCAGCTGTATAACACACTCGTGGAATGTGGCCCCGCTAAACACCGCTTTAACACCTTTAATAGACGTCAAGCGATTGCTTAACAACTGAGTATTTTTATGCGAATTTAGCGCCACTTTTTTAAGCCCCTCTGGGCCAAGCAACGACATATAGATGGTTGCTGCTGTTACCAATAAACCTTGGTTTGTACATATATTTGATGTCGCTTTTGAACGTCTAATATGTTGTTCACGCGCTTGCAGCGTAAGAGTAAAACCTTGTTTACCCTCTAAGTCCGTTGTGCGACCAATAATCCGCCCTGGCATTTGCCTAACGTGCTGTTGTTTACAGCACATAAAACCAAAGTAGGGACCCCCTGATGCTAATGGCACACCTAAAGGCTGCCCTTCACCGCAGGCTATATCAACGCCCGTATCACCCCATTCACCGGGTGGCTTTAACAACGCCATTGCCATTGGGTTAACGACTGCAATTGATATGATTTTGTTAGCCGCCGCCCATGTAGTTAACGCATCAACATTCTCTAGCACACCAAAAAAGTTTGGCTGTGGAATCACTAATGCGGCAAAATCATCAGCCGACAACTCTTCCAATGCTGCTAAGTCTGTTTGACCTGTCGCAAGATCAAATGGCACATTAACCAGCTCAATATTCTGATTTTTTACAATCGCCTCTGTTACCGAGCGATAAACAGGGTGCGTTGCTAGTGGCATTAAAATTTTTCGAGACTTCGTTTTTTTGTTCGCACGTACGGCCATTAAAACCGCTTCTGCCAGTGCTGAAGCGCCGTCATACAACGACGCATTAGACACATCCATCGCCATTAAACTAGCCATCATGGACTGGTATTCGTACAGTAACTGCAAGGTACCTTGTGACGCTTCTGCTTGATACGGCGTATAGGCACTATAAAACTCGCCTCGGGTAGTAATTTCCCAAACGGCAGCAGGTATATGGTGTTCATAAGCACCCGCCCCAAGGAAGCAAAGCGGTAAACCATCTTGCGCCGCCTTCTCGCGGAGCAAGCGCGTTACTTCCATTTCGTTCATACCTACCGGTATTTTTTCTAACTCACCACAACGCAAATCATCAGGTATTTCATCAAACAGGTCATCAATGCTACCCACCCCAATGGCTGAAAGCATTTGTTCGATATCTTGCTCTGAATGCGGAATAAAAGGCATCTTATTACTCGTCTTCTACTAGGTTCTGGTAGCCTTCAGCATCCAATAATTCATTCAACTCACTCGCATCAGTTGGCTTCACAATAAAAATCCAGCCATCGTCATACGGCGAATCATTAATCGCTTCAGGGCTATCTTCTAAGGCGTCATTAATGGCGATAATTTCACCCGTTACTGGGCTATAAATATCGGACGCGGCTTTAACCGATTCAACAACGCTACATTCGTCGCCTTTATCAACGCTTTGACCCGCTTCTGGTAACTCAACAAAAACTAAATCACCCAGCAATTCTTGTGCGTGATCAGTAATACCAACACGGACGTTGCCATCGGCTTCTAATAGCGCCCACTCATGTGAATCAGCATATTTTCTATCATCAGGTGTGTTTGACATATTTTTCCTTTAATTTACCCAACGGGTATCAGTTTCGTTTGAATAAGAATTTCAATTAATATTAATTAAACGTCGATTTGTATTTTACCCTGACGAACAAAACAAGGTTTTACGACAGTGGCTTCTTTTAATTTACCGCGCATATCAATTTTACATGTTTCGCCAATGTTTGCGGGTACTCGTGCCAGCGCAATCGAGCGCTCCATTGTGGGGGAATAACCACCGCTGGTAATTTCACCCGTAGAAGCATCATCTAAAACGACTGTTTGATGTCCCCTGAGCACGCCTTTTTCTTCTAGAAGCAAACCAACAAACTTATGACTTAAGCCTTGCTTCTTTATCGCCTCAAGCGCGCTTCTACCAATAAAGTCACGGTCGTTTGGCTGCCATGCCACAGTCCATGCAAGGCCAGATTCTAGCGGATTCTTATCTTCATCCATATCTTGGCCATACAAATTCATGCCTGCTTCCAGCCTAAGCGTATCACGCGCACCCAAGCCGCAAGGCTTAACACCCACTTCTAGCAACTGACTCCAAAATCCTTCGGCCTTATCTTCTGGCAACATGATCTCAAAGCCATCCTCCCCCGTATAGCCCGTTCTGCCGACAAACCATTCGCCAAACCAACAGGCACTGAACGGTTTAATTTCTGCCGCCGACAGCCCTAATCGGTCAGGTAATATTGGGCAAACTTTTTGACGAGCTTTTGGCCCTTGCACAGCGATCATTGCCAACTGAGGTCGCTCGCTAACAGTAACATCAAAGGGTTTAGCTTGCTGTTCAATCCACGCTAAGTCTTTCTCTCGCGTTGATGCGTTAACAACCAATCGATAGTTCTGAGCGTCCATAAAATAAACAATTAAATCATCAATGATGCCCGCGGCTTCATTCAACATACAGCTGTATAACGCTTTACCTTGGCGCGTTAACTTTGCCACATCATTCGCCAATAAATATTGTAAAAATGATCGGGCTTGAGGCCCATGAATATCAACAACCGTCATATGTGACACATCAAACATGCCAACACCGTTTCTAACATCATGATGCTCGTCGATTTGCGAGCCATAATTAACCGGCATATCCCAGCCACCAAAGTCCACCATGCGGGCGCCTAACTGACGATGAGCGCTATTTAAAATTGTTTTTTTAATCATAATTTTGCCTCTGAACAAAAAAGGGCGGCACGCGAAAACCACATGCCGCCCCTCTGTCCAAAACCTGAAAGTTTAAGAGCAATTGCTCTCTTTCCTCTTCGGTGGGCTTAACTCATTGGTTAAGCCGCTCTCCAGAGCCAACTGATCATTAAACACAATGATCTCTCTTATGGTCCATTTGCCTGAGCGATTCCGGACGGATTGCGCCTTCGGCGTCGGTGATTAACCGATCTCTCCCAAAAGAGGTAAATTGATCGCACATTGTACCTTGCTAAGACAGCCATTTCCATCGACAAGACTTTTCGCTAAATTGCTTTGACTCTTTTGCTCACACAAAAAAATAGTGTTACTGTTCTAACTAAACTCATGCATTATTTAGAGGCTTTACATTATGACATTCAACCAAGATATTATTGATGAACTTAACATCCTTATCCAATACGACTTAAGCAATACAGAACAAGGAATAAAAACACATCAAGATGCAAGCAAAGCCACTATTTTAGCTGCCGCTCGTTTGTTCGAAAAAGGTTTAACTGATCAACCAGATGGCGGCTACTTAACATCTCTTGGTCGAACAGCTGCTGAACATGCGCATGCCCTATCTGGCTTACTAATGGTTAATTAGGAGGCTCAAACACCCATCGCATATTGACAGATTTTATTTTTCAACAAGGCTGATTGATTAACCAAACCCATACCTGAGCTTCTGGTTAGTTTAATCAGCGTTTCATCTGCACCGAAAAGGCGCTTAAAACCGTCCATCATACCCATCATGATTAAATTATCGCCCTTACGCTGGCGCTCATAGCGGCGTAATACTTGCCGACTGCCAATATCGCGCTTTGATTCATGCGCCTTTAAGATGACTTTAGCCAAACCCATTGCATCTTGTAGCCCCAAATTAGCACCCTGCCCCGCTAGAGGGTGAATCGTATGGATCGCATCCCCAACCAACACCATTCGCTGTTGACAATACTCTGTTGAAAACTGGAGCTTGAGAGGAAATCCACCACGCGCGCCCATTAATTCAAAACCACCTAATTTATACTCTGACGCTTCAGCTAACGCATCACAAAAATCTGCATTAGATAGCGCCAAGTTAGCCTCGGTCGTTTCAGGCTTTGATGTCCATACAATAGAAACCAGCCCATTACGCAACGGCAGTAGCGCTAAAGGCCCTTCAGGCAAAAATCGCTGCCATGCGGTATTGTCGTGTGACTGCTCGGGCTTTACCGTTGCGACTAATGCCTTTTGCTGGTAGCTCCAACCGTACGTAGGTATGTCGCTCAATTGTCTTATTTTAGAGTTCGAGCCATCCGCCCCGACTAATAACGAAGCGTTGATATGGTCACCATTTGAAAGTTGTATATCAACGTTTTTTTCAGCAATATAAAACCCGTCTAGTTGTGTGGACGTATACGTGTCACACGCGTCTAAAGCTTGTAGCTTTTCCCACAGAGCAAGTACCGTTACACGGTTCTCAACAACCGAGCCCATTTGCATTTCACCGGCATCAGCAGAATCAATCGCCAGCTCACCACTAGCGAAATGATCCCACACATACATTTTTTCCATCGGCTGCTCACCTAGCCGAACAATATCACCCCAAACACCGAATGACTTAAATAAATTCATGGATGCTAATGTTAATGCCGACACGCGTAGGTCATAGCTATCATCTGACCAGGCCTCAGTCGGATCTCCTGCGTCAATCAGTGCAACAGAAACACCTTGCTCTGCTAACAAACACGCAAGCGTAGCCCCCACCATACCACCGCCAACAATAGCTACTTGATACGTTCTAACACTCATTAGCTCGCCTCCACTATGAAAACGCTCACACTTAATTTAACTTCATAAAAAGCATAACCTTTAACCCGTTTTCAACCTTGCAAAACGAGAACCTAAACCCATCGTTTGTCGTGCAAACTGGTTTTTTAACATCGGCACTTTATCTAACATCAACAAACCACTATTACGCAATACGCTCAATAGCGCATTATCGGTCGAAAATAACTTTATTACGCTGTCTGTAAAGCCTGTTATCAGCGCTTGATCAGTTTTTCGCTGCCTTGCATACGATTCAAGCACGTCCTCAACGCCAACGTCTTTACCTGCAGTCATCAATGCATCCGCCAATAGTGCCGCATCTCGCAAACCAAGGTTAAAACCTTGCCCCGCCACAGGGTGAAGCTGGTGCGCGGCGTTACCAATCAACACCACACGGCTCGATACGGGGTTAGGCACATGAGACAAACTTAACGGAAAAATTTGGCAAGCACCCGATATTGATAGCTCACCCAACCACTGGCCAAATCGAGATTGTAACCTTTCCAAAAACGCATCCTCAGACAATTGCTTCACCTGCTCGGCTAAGGTTGATGGCATGGTCCAGACCAATGAATACAGCCCGTCAAAGTGCGGCAGCATTGCAATCGGCCCTTCTGAAGTAAATCGCTCGTAAGCAACGTCGTACTGGTCAGACTCGACCTTAATCAAACTCGTAATGGCTTGTTGATCATAAGGGTATTCTTTCAATTCAAACCCACCTAGCTGACGGACTTCCGACAAGCCGCCATCCGCACCCACTAATAACTTGCATGAGAGCGCTTGTTCTTTGCCATCAAGTTCTATGGTTACACCTACATTCTTATCATTGACGGTGTAATCGACAAGTGTTGCCGGGCACATAATATCAACAGTCGAAGCCAATAAATTATTCGACACAATCGTCTCTATTTTTACAGCCTCTACAACATACCCTAGCGCATCTACGTGTTGTTTTTTAGCCGACAACCGCGTCTTACCAAAAGCACCTTTATCAGACACATGAATATGGCGTATGGGCTTTGCGCAATCCTTTATTTGCTGCCAGAGGTTCAATTGCTCAAGAATACACCGGCTTCCCCAAGATAGCGCAATAGCTCGTTTACCGGCATCATCGGCTTGCTTTTCCACGAAAGGTCTTGCCTCAACCATAGCCACACGAAGTGATGTTTGACTTAATGCCAAGCCTAGGCAGCCACCTACCATGCCACTTCCTATGATGACTACATCATAATCAAGCGCCATACGACGCTCTCATTAAACGCTCAATATCACCAACTTCTTTAGGAGCGGTATCCGTTAACACCTCATGACCCTTTTTCGTAACAAGAACATCATCTTCAATACGAATACCGATACCACGCCACTTTTGATCCACTGCTTTAGCGTCTGGTTGAATATACAAGCCTGGCTCAACCGTTAACACCATTCCAGGTTCGAGTAAACGCCACTGATTGTCAACTTTATAATCACCCACATCATGTACGTCCATGCCCAACCAATGCCCAGTACGGTGCATATAGTATGGCTTATAGGCCTCATTTTTAATTAAGCTCGACACCTGCCCGGTCAATAACCCAAGTGCTACTAGGCCTTGCGTTAGAACTTCAACCGCAGCATCATGCGGGTCATTCCAGTGATTGCCCGGTTTAACTTGCTCAATGGCCGCATATTGAGCATCTAAAATCAATTGATAAAGCGCTTTTTGCTCATCACTAAACACACCATTAACGGGAAACGTACGAGTAATATCAGACGCATACTTTTTCCATTCACAACCTGCGTCAATTAATAGCAGATCACCGTCATTTAGTGGTGCATTATTGTCAATATAATGAAGAACACAGCCGTTATTTCCCCCACCAACAATAGCTGGGTAAGCCTCTTGCTGAGCGCCCTGGCTCATAAACTGATGTTTAAGACTTGCCTCAACCTGGTACTCATACATACCCACTCGGCACGACTGCATGGCTTTGATATGCGCTGCAACAGATATTTTTGCGGCTTTTTTCATCTGTTTAATTTCGTACGCCGACTTTATAAGGCGCATTTCATGCAACAAATGGTCGGATGAAATAAACTCTGCGGGGGCTGAAACACCCGCTCTTGAACGACTACGCACTTGCTGTGACCAATCCATGAGTTGCTGATCAAAATCGGGCTGCGCGCCCATCGGGAAATACAAACGGTTTTTGTTCTCCAGCAAACCCGGCAAAATATCATCAATATCATCAATCGGAAACGCATCATCAACGGCATAATCGTTAATTGCACCTTCTAAGCCGGCATTAGCACCTACCCATAGCGCGGTCTTTTCATCAAACTCGCGACAAAACAAAACGTACTCACCTTGTACCCTGCCTGGTACAAAAACGATTACTGACTCGGGTTCATCAAAACCGCTTAAGTAAAAGAAATCACTATTTTGGCGAAAAGGAAACTCAACATCACTATTACGCATTAAGATTGATGCGCTAGCGATAACCGCTATATTGCCCACACCAATCATTCGTAAAAACTGCTTTCTTCGTCGAGCAAATTCTTGTTGTTCTTCAAGCACTAGATAACCCCTTGTACAACGTTAATGAATAGTTGGCTCATTATCTTCTTCTGACTCATCCACGGGTTGCAATTCAAGCATCAAAATTTGCACACCCATCCTTACATACTCTTGCAACTCCATAAATGCCTGCTCATCAGAGTCATCAGCACTATCCGCATCTAAGCGTGAAATCTCCATTAAGTCCCTCAGCACGCCTCTACTATCATCACTCCAATCTTTATCGTCGCCGACACCCATATAGGCAACACCATACAAGAACCCTTGGCACCACTCACTCAAAGCTATCGCTCGCGCACCAATCCGCTCTTCCTCGCCGGGCAATAACAAATCAAAAATAAAATCATCCGTTTTCAGTAATTCTGCCGTTCCTTGAAATAAACCTATTAAACTTTGTTTATCTTCATTCATTAATGCTTTTAACTGATCTTCTGTATCAAAGACCGCCGTCACCCATCGAGTAAAGTCCGCATCGAGTTGCACACAAAGCATGCCCGACGCAAGACCATGCGCCTCAGACACATTCATGTTCGCGTCACGCTCGTCTAAAATTAGCTGCAAATCATCATATTCACCCAAACGCTTCACTGTATACTCCAAACTATTGATTAAGGTAGCTATGCTATCATTCCATGACCTAGGCACCAAAATTTACCGACTATATCAGTCACGGTATTGACCTCACCCTCAATCACACCTACTATTTACCTTGTGAATAAAGAACAAAACCCAGAAGTTGCTTTGCAACACCTAGAACAGAAAATTGATGCGCTTGTACAAGTGTGTCAAAACTTACATGAAGAAAACCAACACCTCAAGAGTCAGCAAGCTGATCTTATCCAGCAACGTAGCGCGTTGATGGAGAAAACAGAAAAAGCAAAGACACGTGTTGAGTCGATGATATCTAGACTTAAACTAATGGAAATCTAATCATGACGGCACCCTTAACCATTTCATTACATATTTTAGATAAAGAGTACCGCGTCAGCTGTTCTGAAGCAGAGCGCCGTGGACTGGAATCATCCGCTCGTTTTTTAGATGAGAAAATGCAAAGCATTAAACAATCTGGACGCATCGTAGGAATGGACCGCATTGCTGTGATGGCTGGCCTCAATATTACACATGACTTTTTGGTTGAAGAGCAAAAGAAAAGCGGCCTTTCTTTAGACATCAGCGATAAAATTAACGCTCTTCAAAACAAGCTGGACTTCGCCATCAATGCGTTTGGCAAGTAAATCAAGCCCTTTCAATTCACGCCTATGCTCTAACAAACAACTAAACCCCATCAGCCCCTCCCTGCTAGCAATAGCCGCCTCTTATTTGATTTTTAAATCATAAAAACGCTACTCTATATTCCTTTAAGTCGTATAAATTAGATGTTAAATTTTAAACTTAGGGGTACACTATTAGTGCGTTCCCTGCGGTGTTCGAGATAAGGTGAATTGCCCTTGGACCTAATTACCTACTCGGGAAGACAGATCATTTTGTTGATGTGCATGCTCTTATAGAGAAGCCTAATGCAAATGTCCGACTCCCACTTAAATCTTTCGGTTTAAGGTAGAAGCCTAATACGGCGCTAGCGGGGAACGTTTTTATTTATGTTACAAACAGCCACCTCATTAAGACAGTTATTACGTCAACAACGTAATAATATTTCATCATCAGATAGAGCCAAGTTTGATTACTCCATCAATCAGTCAATCATAAAAACGGCTCTGCTGATGCGCTCACCAAAAATCGCTAGTTACCTCGCGAACGATGGCGAGCCGGCTCTCAATTTATTCATTAAAACCTGCTCAGCTGGGCCAAGTAATCATTACCTACCTGTTTTGAGCAAGCAACAACTTATATTCTCACCGTACTCATGGGGCGATGAGTTAAAAAATAATTGCTTCAATATTCTCGAGCCGTCAACTAAACACGTTCTGCCTGCAAGACTCTTATCAACAATACTCATTCCGTTGGTTGGTTTTGATCATCAGGGTCATCGTGTAGGCATGGGTGGCGGTTACTATGATCGAACGCTCAGCTTTATGCTCAACCCACTGTGTCAGAAAAAACCCCTCTTAATTGGCATCGCCTATAGCGTACAAAAGATCGAAGAAATTAAACCCCAACCCTGGGATGTACCATTAGACGCCGTGATTACCGAACGGGGCTTAAGCTGTTTTTCAATTAAAGCAAAACACTATTTGCGTACACCCTCTTAAAATTGCCCCTAAAAAACTCCTACCTATCATTGAATGCGATATATCATAATGATAATTCTCAACTAGCAGCGCCCAATCAATTATTATGCAAGACGACCTAAAAAAACAAGCCGCTGAAGCCGCTATTCCGTATGTAAAAAACTCCCGCATTATAGGCGTTGGTACCGGCTCGACCGTTAATCACTTCATTGATTTATTAGCCCCTATTAAGCACCGCTTTGAAGGGGCTGTTTCCAGCTCGGAAGCTAGCACAGAAAGATTACAGGCACTGGGCATTCCAGTTTTTGACCTAAATACCGTCGGTACACTAGATATTTATGTCGATGGCGCTGATGAAATAAACTCCAATTTAGAACTTATCAAAGGCGGTGGTGGCGCACTAACTCGTGAAAAAATTATTGCCGCGGCAAGCCGTCTTTTTGTATGCATTGCCGATCAAAGTAAACTAGTCTCTCGGCTTGGCGCCTTTCCATTACCCATTGAAGTTATACCAATGGCTAGAAGCTATGTTGCTCGAGAAATTATCGCACTAGGTGGTCACCCTGTTTGGCGAGAAAATTTTATTACCGATAATGGCAATGTTATTTTAGATATTCAACGCTTAGATATTTTAGAACCCATAAAACTTGAAAGCACTCTAAACAACATCTCAGGCGTTGTAACCGTAGGACTATTTGCCAATCGTTCTGCCGATACCGTCTTACTGGCCAGCGAGCAAGGCATTCAAACTCTAAACCTCTAACTTGCCCAAGCTCAAAAAATTTACGTTTATTGAACACAAAAAAAAGGGGCTAAAAGCCCCCCAGTTTTTTATTTTTATTATTGTTTTTTGACGCTCTTTCTTTAATTGTATTAAAGAAAAAACTTCCTCCTCTCCTTGTTCTTGATGTGAATAATACATTGTTTTCACATAAAAGCAACAATAAAGATTCTTAACTGATTGATTTCATTGTTTTTTTATTGCGCTGCAACAAAAAAGTGACTAAAAGCACACAAGCTCTACAGTTTTATTTCAGCCAACATATAACAATAATACTCATAAGCTTATATGATTTTGATATATTAGATATCATCTAGGTGTCTTCTATTAAAAACAAAAGCCACCTAAAAAACTACCGACCAACTATTTAACAATGTCGACGTAATAGGAGCCCACTGAATGTTTCTACCTGAATGGATGCAGAACTACCAAAAAGCCCAACTAAGCGGTGATTTAATTGCAGGTATTATTGTTGCCGTCGTTCTTGTGCCACAATCGATGGCTTACGGTATGTTAGCTGGGTTACCACCTGAGGTCGCTTTATATTCATCCACCCTTCCTCTTATTTTATATGCTGCTTTCGGTAGCAGCAGAACCTTGGCGGTTGGACCTGTTGGACTCATGTCGCTAATGACCGGCGCTACTATCATTGAACTTGATATTATTCATGTAACCGAAATGGTCACTGCCGCACATACACTCGCGCTATTAGTTGGCATTATTTTACTGCTAATGAGATTGGTACGATTAGGTGCCATTATAAATTTTCTTAGCCACCCCGTTATTTCCGGCTTTGTTAGCGCATCCGCTATTATTATTGCATTAAGCCAAATGAAACATATTTTTGGGCTGGACATCCCGCGTGGGCTACCCGCTTATGAAACATTTTACCGTACCATTACCCAAGCACCTCAGAGCAACCCAATAACACTCATTATCGGCACATTCAGCCTCTTGCTTTTATGGTGGTTTAAAACTCCGCTTGTCGGCTTACTAAAGAAAAGGGGAACATCTGAGGAGGTTGTTCAGTTTATTTCAAAATCCGGTCCTCTTATCGCAGTCGCTTTTAGCACCCTTACTGTTTACTATTTAAATTTGGATAGCCAACACGGTGTATCGATTATTGGCCACATTCCCCCGGGGCTACCTGATATTATTCTGCCCAGTTTAAACCCTGAGTTAATTAAACACTTACTTCCTAACGCTCTACTAATCGCCTTAATTGGCTATTTAGAAAGCATTTCGATTGCCAAATCAATGGCCAGTCAAAAGCGACAAAAAATTGATTCTAACAAAGAATTGGTTGGTTTAGGCACCGCTAATATTGCTTCCGCTATTGCTGGCGGCTATCCTGTAGCCGGTGGTTTTGGTCGATCCATGGTCAATTTTTCAGCAGGCGCCAACTCACCTTTTTCATCAATTATTACTGCCTGTTTAGTTGGCCTGACCCTAGCTGTTTTAACGCCCTTATTTTTTTTCTTACCTAAAGCTGCGTTAGGCGCCATCATCGTACTCGCCGTTCTACCACTTATAGACATCCACACACTCAAGCAAGCGTGGGGTTACGATCGAACGGATGCCTTTTCAATGCTTATTACCTTTTTTACGGTACTCGTTATTGATGTCGAAAGTGGCATTATTGCAGGGGTTCTTATGTCTATTGGGCTTTATCTACATAGAAGCAGCCAACCTCATATCGCTATTGTGGGACAAGTTGGAAACACTGAGCACTATAGAAACATCAATCGACATACAGTTAAAACAGATAAAGAGATTCTTGCTATTCGCGTAGATGAAAACCTCTATTTTGCCAATACCAATTATCTTGAAGACACCATTATGAGACTCGTCGCAGACAACCAGTCCATTAACCATGTTGTTTTGATTTGCAGCTCTATTAGTTTTATTGACACAAGCGCATTAGAGTCATTGGATGACATCCTCTACCGGCTTGAAAAAGCTGGCATCCGACTACATTTAACAGAAATCAAAGGCCCCGTCATGGATAAACTAAGGGACACAGAATTTCTTAAAAAAATTGGTGAAGAAAATATCTTTTTAAGCACTCACCAAGCAATGAGTTCCTTAAAAACGGCGAATTAATGACTCAAAAAAGCTATGGCACTATATTTCACGCTCACTAAGGCATTTATTCCTTCCAGACTCCTTAGCTCTGTACAGAGCCTGATCAGCTCGCTTATAGACACTATCAGGTGTGTCTTCATCAGCAAATAAGGCACAACCGGCCGATAGCGTGATGGTAAGCCGCTTTCCTTGATAGCCAAACTTACAATCTTCCACGCTCGCTCTAAATTGGTTAAGCCTTTTTATTGCATTATCAACGTCACTGCCCGTAAAGATAACAGCGAATTCTTCCCCGCCGACTCGCCCAAAAAAATCACTATTGCGCACTTGCTTATTTATTAATTGACTAATCGTGCATAACACCTTGTCACCTACCGAATGGCCATACGTGTCATTAATTTTCTTAAATCGATCTATATCTAGTACCGCTAATACTAACGGCTCCTTATTCCGCTTCCATCGCTCAAATTCTAGCCTGATCCTTTCATCAAAAGCCCGCCTATTGGCAACCCCTGTTAGCACATCAATTAGCGCTTCTTCATGTGCTTGCAGAAGAGATAACTTAAGCTCTTCTGCTTCTGATTCCAGCTTTTTTAATCGATTTGAAACTGACTGCGCATACTCTTCAGCTTCATTTGCTCGATGCTCTTCTAATTCAGCAAAGTCCGTTACCGTTTGGTTAAATTCTCCGAGCTGCTCTGTTAATAATGACTTCAATGTACTCAAGCTTTCGGTTTGCAGCACCGAATCTTGTAGCGTATTAATTTGCCCTCCCATTAACTCAGTTAATCGCCAACGATCTTTTATTGCATCAACTTCATTAATTCCTTCCTGTTTAAGGTCTACGGAAAGCTCAGCTAACTTATGCATCACTGTTTCAATCAAACCTGACAATTCAACAATAAACTCATTCTTTTTTACAATACGTCTACCTAAAACATCAAACGTTTCCTTATAAACAAAGCCAAGACCAGGCAAGTCATCCATTCTCTCAAGAAGATTATGCAAACCAGCCACCTTAATTGACTCTGCCAACCCAGAGTCCAGCTCTTCTAGCTTTTCTAACTGAAGCAACAAACCAGCCTTAATGCTCGTCATAGAGGAGGCGCTATCTGAAGGCGCCTTATTAGCTGATAATGCTCTGAGAACTTCTCTAGATACTTTATGAGTAACGGCTTGCAAATCCTTTTCTGTTCGAGCTTTCGCTAAGTTTTCCTCTAGAGCCTCGATGTTCTCGTGTAAATCATCAGACACTTTTAAGTGAGATAATAATGTACTCAAGATTGTGGCTGCCGCGCCCATATCATCTTTATCGAAATAACGAACCATCAACGCCCTAATTACACTCAATTTATCAATTGGCACCATCCCATTGTTGGGCAAGGCTTTAGGCAACGAATGGATAGCTTCATCTACTGACTTATGATGCCCTTTAACCTCTCCTAAAATTGACACCAGCACCTGATATAACGCTTGAATTTTATCAGCAGCTTCATGCTCTGCTTCATCCAACTCTTTCAGTGCGCGCATATACTTTTCTTTATAGTCTGCCATCAGCTAATACCTAAATAGTTATCTTTGAATTATAGACCAACCCTTAAAAAAAACAGCTAAAGGCCACTCACATACTTTTTTCTCCCGCGCAAAAAAAAACCCATTATTTAATGGGTTTTTTTTAAAACAATCAAGGCTAAGCGCCTTATATATTCCAGCAATATTAACGCTTTGAGTATTGTGGACGCTTTCTAGCTTTGTGAAGGCCAACCTTCTTACGTTCAACTTCACGTGAATCACGTGTTACAAACCCGGCTTTACGAAGCATCGGGCGTAACTCACCATCAAACTCCATTAATGCACGGGTGATACCTAACCTAATGGCACCAGCTTGTCCTGATGTTCCACCACCTTTTACAGTGATGAGCAAATCAAACTTTTCCATTGCTTCAGTCGTTTCTAACGGCTGACGAACGATCATACGATCAGTTTCACGACCGAAGTACGCATCAAGCGTTAAGTTATTAATTTTAATGTCGCCTTTGCCAGGACGTGCAAAAACACGTGCTACTGAACTTTTACGACGACCGGTTCCATAATATTGGGTTTGTGCCATGATAATAAACTCTTTTTAAAGGTCTAATGCTTTAGGTTGTTGTGCTTGATGCGTGTGCTCAGCACCAACAAATACTTTCATTTTTTTGAACATGTTTCTACCCAACGTGTTTTTCGGCAACATGCCTTTAACCGCTGACTGGATAATACGTTCTGGGTGTTTTTCACGTAACTGGCCTAATGAAATAGACTTTAAGTTACCGATATAGCCTGTATGGTGATAGTACATCTTGTCTTTTTCTTTATTACCAGTAACGCCAATTTTCTCAGCATTGATAACAACGATGTAATCGCCTGTATCTACATGCGGCGTATACTCAGGCTTATGTTTGCCACGTAAACGACGCGCTATTTCTGTCGCCAATCGGCCTAATGCTTTACCTTCAGCATCGACAACATACCAATCGTGTTCTACTTCTTCTGCTTTTGCACTAAATGTTTTCATTTCTTAATTCCACTCACTCGGGATGCGGGTCTATCAAAGAGCCGCGTATTCTATCTATTTTTTCACCTAATCACAATGTTAAGTTGACAATCTTTATGCAACTGGTTCAAAACACCTTTCCAACATGCTATCAATTTCTTAGCTAAGCACATTCATAATACCGCATTGTGGCTTATAACCAGCAACCGATTCTGATAACACCGCTCTAATTTCAATATCATTATTATCTATAATAGCCTGCTCTAAACGATCTATAAGAACACTTAAATCACTCCAAGGGATCATACTTTCATTTGCCCTCATGATTTTCTCATGCTCCGTATTCATCACGTCATCCCCAATCAACAGCTCTTCATACAACTTTTCACCTGAGCGTAACCCTGTGAACGTGATTTCGATATCTCCGTGTGGCGTGTCGTCATCTTTGACCTCTAGCCCACTTAAATGAATCATTCGTTTTGCCAGTTCCAATATTTTAATAGGGTCACCCATATCTAACACGAACACATCCCCACCTTTCGCCATTGCGCCTGCCTGTATAACCAACTGAGCCGCTTCTGGAATGGTCATGAAATAACGTATAATTTTAGGATCCGTCACCGTCAGTGGACCACCCTGTTTAATTTGCTGTTTAAACAAAGGGATAACCGAACCTGATGAACCAAGCACATTACCAAAACGCACCATCGCGAATTGTGTTGGTGAGCCGCCTTTATGTTGGTCACTTAACGCTTGCAAGACTAACTCTGCCATACGTTTTGAGGCTCCCATGGTATTAGTTGGCCGAACTGCTTTATCGGTAGAAATCAGTATAAAGTCTTTAACTCCTGCATCTAATGCCGCTTCAGCGGTATATAGCGTACCAAAAATGTTATTTTTAATGGCCTCTCTTGGGTTTTGCTCAACCAAGGGCACATGTTTGTAGGCAGCCGCATGGTATACCGTTTCCACTTTAGCCGACTGACAAGCCAATGAAATTCGATTTTTATCCGTTACCGACCCTAACACTGGCTTTATGGCAACCTCACCGCTAGACAAATGCTTTTTTAAATCACGCTCTATTGCATAAAGGGCGAACTCACTATGTTCAAACAAAACAAGCTCTTTGGGCTTTTGTTTCAACACTTGACGACATAGCTCAGCACCGATTGAGCCCCCCGCTCCCGTCACCATCACAACTTTATTGTATATATTCTTCGCCATCAAAGACTCATTAGGTAACACCTGATCACGGCCCAATAAATCTTCAATTTCAACATCTCTTATATCGTCAACCGTTACTTCACCTTCTGCAATTTCAGCCAACGTTGGTAGCGTTTTCACTTTTACAGGGTAAGGTTCTAATAGCGCAATAATTTGATTACGACGAGATCGAGAAACCGATGGCATAGCCAGCAATACATCCTTCACAGCGTGACGTTCAATAAGTCGGCTTAAGTGAGAAAAAGGGTGCACACGAGTATCCCGAATTTGCCGACGATGTAGCGATGGCTCGTCATCAATAAAACCTATCACTTTCATGCCGTTTTTTATACTAAGTTGATCAAGCACTTGCATGCCAGATGAACCCGCACCATAGATGACAACATTACGTATTGCATTTGCATTTGCATTTGCATGAACCGCCCCTGCCAACCACCAGCGTACGACCATTCTACTCCCCCCAATCATCAGTAATGCGACTAACCAATTAATGATATGAACAGATCGTGGCACAACCTCAATACCCGCTAACAAAACAAAAAGCGCTATTAACAAACTATAAAGAGAAACCGCTTTTACAACGACCCATAGTGAATGGAAACCAATATATCTAATAATCGCACGGTACAAACCCAACTTAATAAAGATAGGAGTGGCAATAAATGGTGCGACAAAAAACAACCAAACAACACTACCTTCAGGCCAATAGAATTCGCCTAGCCGCAAAGAAAACGCCACCCACAAAGCAAACGTAATAACAATAAAATCAAATAACAACGTGACACTACGTTTTACCCGCCTATTCCGACCAATAAACCATCCCGGAAATGAAAAAACATCCATATTTAACCCACCTTACCGACCCACACCATAATAATAAAAGCCATGCTGTTTAAGCAGCTGTTTATCAAAAACATTTCTACCATCAATGATCAAGCGCTCGTTCATAACTTGAGCAAGCTGCGCATAATCAGGCGACCAATAAAGCGGCCACTCTGTAACCAGCAACAACGCATCTGCCCCGTCAACAGCTTCCATCGGCGTTTTAAAATACCGAATCAAGCCTTCATCAGCATAGTATTTTTTTAGATTCGGAACAGCCTCAGGGTCATGAATATTAACCCTAACACCTTGCGCAATCAGCGCATTAATTATTTTTATACTAGGCGCATTATCGATACTGGCCGTTCCTGGCTTAAAGGAGCAGCCCCAAATCGCAACAACTTTATCGGCCAAAGCACCGTTATAGTGTTGCCACAACTTTCTAAACAATAACTCTTTTTGCACCTCATTTGCTTCAACAACTGCTTTTAATAATGACTGTTGTTGCTGCTGTTGAAAAATACCCGAAAATTTTGACACGTAAGCATGGAAGTTCTGCCCCCCAAAGCCGCAACCTGGCGATAAATAGTGCGCCCCAATTCTTGAATCAGCCCCCATTCCCTCTTGCACAACACTAATATCCACCTCTAGCTGATCGGCTAAATTAGCCAATTCATTCACATACCCTAAGCGAATAGCCAACATACCGGTAATCGCAAACTTGGTAAACTCAGCCTCCCTAGAGCTCATTAGCTGCAAGGCATCTAAGCCCGTACTAAATGGCCTCAATAAAGCACGCGCTTTAATTAACGCATCATCCTCGTCTATTCCCAGAATAATTCGTTTAGGTTGACTAAAACCTTGTATCGCTGAGCCTTCTTGCAAATTATCAGGAATGTAAACAACACTGCCTTTGGTGCCCAACCGCGCTTGCAGGTCTAGCGTTGCCCCTACCGCAAAGTTGCACTGGTTAATGACTAACAAGCCATGTTGATCTGCCTGAGAAAGCTGCTCCATCACTTCCTCAGCTTTGTTTTGCTGCTCTGGCTGGAATGCAAGCCAATGAATGTTGGCCTTAGGTAATACGGGTTGTGAGTCGCGCACAAGCCGACCGCTATTCATTTGCAGCTCCAATTGCTGCAATAAATTCGGCTCATCACGAACCGTTGAAATCATCATAAGCTCATCCTGCTCAGTCAGCGACATCTCGCAGATAGCGACATCATTCCCCACTTTAGCCAAGCACGCCGCAGCCACCCACGCTGAAAGCCCCGCACCATAAACATTAATTTTCATACTGCCCTCGGTTAGCTTGAACGTGCTGAATCAACCCCTTTGTAGATGAATCTAAATGCTCACCCACCTCTGACTTAAATTCCGTCGATAAGGATAAGGCAATTTTCTTCCCCTTTTCCACACCCCATTGATCAAACGGGTTTATTTCCCAAATCACCGACTGCACAAAAACTTTATGTTCGTATAACGCAACCAGCCCGCCAAACGTTTCCGGTGTTAACTCATCCAACATAATCGTTGTACTCGGTTGATTGCCATCATAATGCTGATAGCTTAAATCAGTTGTCGATTCAGCACCCAGCGCCAACAATCTTGATTGCGCCAAACAATTGGCAAGCGATAACTGGTGTTGCTGCTGGAGCTCGTCACCTTCGCCTTCATAGCGCACTGCAGCCGTAATAAAGTCACACATCACAAGCTCAGTACCTTGGTGCAGAAGCTGATAAAAGGCATGTTGCGCGTTCGACCCGACCTCACCCCATAACACAGGACAGGTGCGGTAATTAAGCCGCTCACCCTTGCCATTAACGCTCTTGCCGTTACTCTCCATTTCTAACTGCTGTAAGTAGGATGGAAAATGCGTAAGACGCCCATCATAGGGCAGAATTGCATGCGCATGAATGTTCAGAAAATTAATATTCCAAACACCAATTAAGCCTAACAAAACGGGTAAATTCTTGTCGAAACTCGCTTCCCTAAAGTGCACATCCATTGCATGAGCCCCCTTAAGGATAGCGCGAAAATTATCCATCCCCACTTTAAGCGCAATTGGCAAGCCGATCACCGACCATAAGGAGTATCGCCCCCCAACCCAATCCCAAAACAATAATTGGTTTCTCTCAGGAATTCCCCATTTTTGCGCAAGCTCAATATTACCCGTTGCTGCAATAAAGTGATGCTGGTTAATCAGCTCAATAGGCTTACCGCTTGCCTTTAATAACCACTCCCTTGCCGTGTTAGCATTGGCCAAGGTGTCAATCGTGGTAAATGTTTTGGAGGCGACGATAAATAGCGTTGTCGCTGGGTCGAGCATGGGCAATAATTTTTCAAGTTCACTACCGTCCATTGATGACACAAAATGAACATCCAGCTGCTGACTCTCTATAGGCGTGTATTGCTCAAGCGCATCACAGGCCATCAGCGGCCCAAGGTTTGAACCACCCACACCAATGTTCACAATCGAGCGGATAGGTCGGCCATCAAAGCCACGCCACTGGCCTTGCTGAATCTGTCTAACCAGCGATTCCATTTTCTCCAATGATGCGTGAACATCTTTCGTGATAGCTTGACCGTTAACTTGAAGAGCATCTTCTTTTGGGAGTCGCAAGGCGGTATGTAACGCAGAACGCCCCTCAGACACATTGACTTGCTCACCAGTGAATAATTTTTCAATCCACTCACTCAACTCTTGCTGCTCGGCTAAAGCGGTTAACTTAGCCAGTGTCTGTTTAGTAATACGCTGCTTTGAAAGATCCAATAAAAAATGCTCAGCAGCAAAACTAAACATATCAAACCTACTTTCTTCAGATTGGAACAACTCACTAAGGTGTTGACTCTGCATTTCTTCGGCATGCGCCTGAAGGTCAACCCATGCTTTTATATCGCCACTATTCATGCGCGATTGCTAATGCCTTGATAAATTCTTTCAACCCACCAGCCGTTTCACTATGCTGCAAGCCATAAGCAATATTGGCCTTTAAATAACCCAGCTTTTCCCCGCAATCATAAGTCGCCCCCATCATTTTATAAGCCTCAACCGATTGCTCTGTTAATAGTGCATCAATAGCATCGGTTAGCTGAATTTCTCCCCCTGCGCCGGGTTTACCGTCCGCCAGTAAGCTCATCATTCGTCCGGGTAATACATAGCGACCTATAACCGCAAGATTTGAAGGCGCCACGTCTTGACTGGGCTTCTCGATTAGCCCTTTAATAGCAGCGGACTGCCCAAATTCGGGCACTATGCCATCGCAATCGGCAATGCCATACAAATGGACCTTATCATCAGGCACTTCCCCGACCATAATTTGAGCTGCACCCTTACCTTCAAACTCACTGATCATTCGCGCCAAATCATTTGATTTATCGAACTCGTTATTCACCAATACATCAGGCAGGATAACCACAAACGGTTCATCGTCGATCATACTGGCCGCACAATACACCGCATGCCCCAAACCTTTTGCTTCAGGCTGTCGAATGGAGACAATAGATACATCCGGTGGCACAATATGCTGAATAGCTGCCAACAATGCTGTTTTGTTTTTACGCGCTAACTCCGCTTCAAGCTCATAATGCGTATCAAAATGATCTTCAATCGCAGATTTACCCGTGCGCGTCACCAGAATAATTTCTTTAATGCCAGCAGCAACCGCTTCTTCCACCACATATTGAATCACCGGCTTATCCACTACCGGCATCATTTCTTTGGGAATCGCTTTACTGGCGGGCAAAACACGTGTGCCTAAACCCGCAACGGGGATAACAACCTTACGAACCTTCAACATCTTTGCTCCATGCTTTTAACTATTAAATAATTGAAATTATAACGCCCCAGCAAGGCCATCTGCTACAAACAATAAGCCTTGGCAGCCTTTTTATATCAAACCGATGGGGATCGCTGGTAAAACGCCTGTCCTACTCGTTCAACATGTTCTATTAAATCTTGTGACTTCAACTCGCTAAAAATTGAAAGGTCAAATAGGCAGGGTGTATTCAGGTCATCTAGATCTGAAGCAACAACTGACAATAAAGAAGGAGCTAATGCTTCGCCCAACAATATTAAGTCTATATCCGAGCCGGTACGAAACGTATCTTTTGCTCTAGAGCCATAAATAATGACTTTTTCAATAGCAAATGTCTTTTGAATATATCAGTCACCCTTTCGACCGCACTTTCTGCTAAACCAAACGTCACAGCAAGGTTTGCATCTTATTTTGGAGTGCGACAAAACTGGGGTAATACACACGCCTTACCTTAGCGTATTCTTGCTCCAAAATACTTTCTTGATAGGTATCCATTGTTTTATTACGGCTCTCAATCATATCCATCCAGACCTGACCATCATCGATCAAACCTATGTTAAAGGCTAACCTACTGGCACTTCTAGAGCCGGTAACATTTTGCAGCCCCTCATAATCTAAATAATCTTTTAACACCTTCCAAGCCAGCTCATGAGTAAACTCAAATCGCTGAATAACACCTTCCTTTATAATCGCCTCAACATCTTCAGGGTAATTCTCAATACCTTGCTTCAATTGGGACAATGCTCTTTCAAAGTTACTGAAACGCTGCTTCCACCGAATGTCTTGCTTCATTTCACCCACCCGTTATCAAATAATCATTCAATTCTACATCATCAATGAGAAACACCATCTCTTTTGAGCACCTTCAGAAACGTTAGCCAAAGAATATAAATATCGAATAAAAAAGAACGGCGCTTTAGGTATTCAACATCCAAGCCCACTTTCTGAGGAATCGGTAATTCATCACGGCCATTGACTTGTGCCCAGCCCGTTAAACCCGGCACCAATTTATGAACACCTTTTTCAGACCGCAAAGAAATCAAATCATCTTGGTTAAATAACGCAGGGCGTGGACCTACAAAACTCATGTCGCCTTTTAAAATACACCACAGCTGTGGCAGCTCATCTAAACTAGATTTACGCAAAAAATCACCAATGGGCGTCAGAACACTTTTCGGGTCTTTTAATAAATGCGTAGCAACCGCCGGCGTATCAACCTTCATACTGCGAAACTTAGGCATTGTAAAAATAGCATTCTCTATACCTACCCTATCGGACCAATATAACACAGGTCCTTTTGACGTTGCCCTGACCAAAATAGCCACTATGCAAATAGGAACGAAAAGCACAACAGCAGCATTGATAGCCAAAAAGAGATCAACCAGTCTTTTCATTTAAATACGCTTTCGCTGTTTTCTTTAATTGTTCATCCATCGTAATTACTGGTTTCCAACCCAGTAACCTTCGAGCCTTTGAGTTATCCATCTGCAAAGAACCAAACAGACGATTTGCCACATCTTCCTTACCTACCAATTTAGCTACGAATGTCATCCAGCTAACGGGGACAGGTAGCAAGAAAGCTCTTTTACCAAAAACCTTCGCGACCTTCTGCAATAGCTCGGTCGTCGACACATCCTCACCATCTGAAATCAAAAATACTTCATTAGCTGCTTTTGGATGATCAATGCAAAGAATGATGAAACTTACTAAATTATCTAGCGCGATAAATGAACGCTGATTGTGTATAGAACCCAAGGGCAAAGGAATACCTTTTTTCACCCAGCGAAGCAAACTAGCAAAATTACCTGGGGCATTTACTCCATATACCAATGGTGGACGAATAATCACCACTTCCATATTTGTGTCATTAGCGATAGTTCTCAACCCCAATTCCGCCTCATATTTAGAAATAGCGTAGCGCTCTTGTGGATGACAACTATCCTCTTCTGTATACGGAGAACAATTGTTATTACCATTGACGCCTATGGAACTTAAAAAAATAAACCTCTCAACTCCCGCTTCAACAGCTTGCCTTGCTAGATTTAAAGTCCCCGCTGTGTTCACTTCTCGAAATGCTAATAACGGCTCATTAACATCATCCAAGATATGTGCACGTGCCGCACAATGAACAACGACATCAACTCGATTTAAAGCCAGCCCCCAATTTGTTGTTGCAGACAAACTGCCGACAACACATTGTTCAGCATTCCTATTTACCACGGGAAAACTGCTACGACTTGTCACCGCGACATCATATGAAGCCGAACATAAATGATTAGTAAGCGCTCTACCGACAAAGCCTGTCGCACCCGTGATCAACAATCTTAAACTCATTTTTTTCAAATCTTTTTCAAATCGACGTTTTTAGAGCGTTCTCTCCATGGATACATACACATTAACCCTTTCTCCCACAACCTAGCAAAAAGACGCTAACCCAGCTCTAACGACTAAAGCACAACCTGAATAAGAATCACCTTGCTAGTTTATAAAATACCTTCTTCATAAAATCGGGAGACAGACGAAGGAGTAACCTGCTATAAACATTAAAATGCATCTGAAACCGATTTATAAACCCTATTTTAACTAAGTATTTAAACACCTTAACCTCGCCTTCATAAAAGGACCGCCCTCGCCGAGACATGAACCCATCCCCTACTCGCATTTTCACTAAAACCTCCTGTAAGTTTGCCATTTTATATCCTTTACTCAGTAATAAGCACCAAAGCGGATAGTCTTCAGGGTAAATAGACGGGTAACCTCCAACACTCAATACTGCCTCCTTCCGATAGACAACAGCTGGGTGACTCATTGGGCATCGATGTTTAGCAAACGATAAAATCTCAGCGTGAGAAGAAGGAAGGTTTCGAACATCCAGCTTTTCTGACATATTCTCATCCCATTCCTCGACAAAACCACTTAAAACTGCAACTTCAGGGTTCCCATTCATAAACTTTACTTGCTTTTCGAAACGATCAAATACTGACACGTCATCCGTATCCATACGCACAACCAAATCAAAAGAACAGTGATTTAAACCTGCATTTAATGCCGCCGCCAAACCATTATTTTTTTCTAAGCGAACAGATACTATATTCAACTTACTCTCGAACTCAGAAATCACCCTAGAAAGCTCAGTAGAAATAGGGCCATCTTCAACTAAAATGACTTCCTCAGCTACCAATGTCTGCTCCACTAAACTTTGCAAACACTCTTCTAAATATCGAGGACTCTCATCGGCGTAAACTGACATTAAAACTGAAAACATTTAGCCTCTTATTATCATTGACTTAAATTCACTATCACCGCTTCGCGACAACGGTCTCAGTTAATTCTACATGCAACAAACTATTAGTCGCATAGAAAATACGATTAAAACTAGACTCTAACTCAATAGACAAAACAACCATGCTGGCTATACTTACCTCAGCAACTAAGTAGTCATTCAACACATCAATCTTGGATTGATTCTACCGAGGCAATCTCAACCTAGTTACAATAGAGCACATATCTAAAACCACATAATTATTGAGTGTTTACTATACAACTATCTACAAAGCACGGTTTTGCGTTTTTATGCATGCCGCAGTGCGCCTCGACGTCTATCGAAGCTGCTACAAAAAACACACAGTAATATTAATTTTTCAGGCGGTCCAAAAACAAAGCACCTAAACGCTCAAACATTTTTAGAAAATATATTATCCATCTGCCAAATTTTAGCCCCTTCCGCCGAAATTCAGTCATTTTGTATGCTAAGGGATCCGTTAGAGTGGATTGCAAACTGGCACCATTATATGGCTAGGGAAGCATTAAAAACCCCACTCACCCCCAATCATAATAATTACACGGGCAACATTAGCTACAATATAGTCATAACCAGACATGTAGCTAAAGGAAAAAGAGCACTGTTTGCTGCAATTCGCACTCAGCATGACTTCTTAAAAACCAGTAACAATAGAATAGGCCTGGGTTACGTGCTTCCAGTGGATAGAATCGATTTAGCATCTAAATTTTTATCGGAGAAAATAGGGCAGAACATCACCATTTCAACTAAAAATATGTCTTCTAAAAAAGCGCTACTTTAGATTCTCGCCTCGAAAAAAACTACGCCTGTATTTAGCTAAAGACATTGCAATTTATGAGTTTGCTAAAAAGAATGGCATCTTAAACAAAGAACTCCACTCCAACCCCTCAAGCCTAATTAAACGACACCTCACACGTCTTTACACTAAAGTTGACTAGTAACGCCCCAACATGACCTCTATAATAATCAATTTAGTAACAAATAGCATCAAGCCATTTATTTAATGGTGAGCCACTCAATCACTTTAATACCACCTCTTGAAAAAGAGAACTCAATGAATTTAAGCAGACTGAAAAAACAAAAAATTACTGGTTACTACAATCGGCTCCGCCATTTTAACCAACCTAAAACTTACACCATTACCATCAGCGATGAGTACAAATTTATCTGGTACCAAGTTGCAAAAGTTGGAACTAGAACCATCCTTAATACCCTAAAGGATTCCAACGTTTTATTATCTAGAGAAGATGCCTACAACAACTATGTGCCTGCAAAGGTATATAAAGACTATTTCAAGTTTGCTTTTATCCGCAACCCTTTTGATCGCTTGGTATCTTGCTGGCTCAACAAAGTATATAAGCGAAAAGACAATCGGTTTAAAGCAAGCGATGAGATGCTAAGAAATATGCAAACATTTTCAGGCTTTATTAGTTTTGTTGAAACATTGGATTTAGAAACTTGCGATGAACATATTAGAAATCAAAGCAGCTTAATTGACTTATCAAATATAAATTATATTGGCCGAATGGAAAACTTTGAAGAAGATCTTGATGAAGTTTTTAATATCATAGGTATAAAAAACAATGTGCTAACCGTTAAAAATGTTACCAAATCAAGGAAGAGCTATCAGGAATATTACTCCGAAAGTGATATTAAAAGAGTGCACCAACTGTATAAAAAAGACATTCGTATATTTGGGTATCAATTTTAAGCATCCAAATAGCCCTAAATGTATTAGTTAAGTCTTTATCTAGAGCCGGTTAAAACATTATGGTTGACACGTTAGAAAATCAAGCCAAAATACTTAAAGGCATCTTAATTACAGCACCTAGCTGCTCTGGGAAATCACACTTATTAAAAATAATTGAGAAGCATAAAGATTTTGCAAAAATTTGTATTTTTGAAATGGATTGGTTGGAATACTACGTCCCCAAAGAGTTAACAACGCGACTAATAAAAGCGGAAGCTGAGTTTCAAGCATGGTTTTCCACGCAACAAAAAAGCAACCTTTTAGAGAGTATTTATAGCAACATCCTAGCCTCAAAAGATGACGCCCGTTTAATTAAATATAAACTTGTAGAGTTATGTTTAATCCCAGAGAGCTTCATTACTGTCCTTCCGCAGGCATTAAGAAACGGCACGGCTAATAAACAATTCTTAACACTTTTAGAAAAATACTTCCACTCAAATTTTCTTCATGTAGCTATTGCACCTAGGTTTTCTCGGCATATGTTAAATTTTGCTCTCCGGCTGGAAGTACTAAATTTACCTTATATCAAACGCATGCTGGCAGGAAGCAACTCTCTTCGTTTAAAAAGAGATTCTTTTGATTATATGTTTGAACCGTCAGTTTTTAGGAACCCTGAGTACTTAATAATTGATGTATTTCGTAAGCAGTTGGGGTTATAAGGGCACCACAGAAATGCCCGCATTACCTCTGTCATCTAAAACCCACGTGGGCTAACAAATTCTGAAGCGAAGCTATCACAGAAAAAAATATTAACTTACTCATTGTCTGATGAGTTAATAATTAGCAAGCACCTTAAATTCACCCTTCTTTTAGTTTCACCATCTTATAAATGGCTTCATCCCATATCGACACATCAAAATCAAATCGCTCTGAAACAAACTGATACCTATCTTGTACCTTTCCCTTAAGCTTTTCTATCTCATCTAAAGGGTATTTAAAAAGCCTCGGTGTAGCATTAAATACAGCTGAACTATCGAATTCTTCAGGCTCCAGGTTACAAAAATCACTCAGCCTCTGTATTTGATTTTCAGAGAATAAAGTTTCGTAAAAACCATAAAAAACGTCTTTTGCTGGAAATACTCGGTCAATTTGTTGGCTCGTGTACAAATAATTAGCTCGCTGCAATTCATCCTTAGAACCTAATTGGTTATTTATCCGTAAAATTACTTCCGCCTCACTTATTTCCCGTAAGATTTTTTTTCTTCTCAAACCCATCCTTATTGCACTTTCCAACCTTCCTATCGGCTCTCGCATTATGAAAACAACTTTGACAGCAATTCCCCTCTGATTAAATTCTTTTTTTATTTTAGCTAGCACTTCTCTGGAAAGCCCTGAATAAGCAGGTGAAATATCTGAAGTAAAGTCATCTTCGCCCTTCAACAGAGAATCAAAATAATCAAAATAATTCTGATCATCTTGATAAAAGCTCTTCATTATTTCTAGGTTCTTTAAAATAACCCTTTCATCAGCTAATTTACTGTAGTTTCTAAGCCTAGTCGTAATACTCTTAGTTTCAGCGAACTCGCCACCACCTAGATACAAAGAATCAAATACATGGTATTCCTTAGCCATTCCTGGAACAAACCTTTTAGATTCAACAAGCTGTTTAAAAAACCATGTCGTCCCCGCTTTTTGGGCACCAAGCCCTAAAATAAATGTCCTCACTTACCCTCCCATTGTTAATGATTACGCCTCAGGTGTAAAAAATCATTTCTAAGAAACTTCACAGTCTCTTTACATACTCTGCACTGGTCACATGCAATATGCTTATATTACCTGTTGGTTCTTTAGACCACCCCACCTTAAAAGGTTGAAAGCCTTTATTAGTCAATTCTCCTCTGTTTTTATTCAAAAAACCTGTACAGACATTGTGCCCGTCTTTTCTGTCCTAATATGAAGATATAGTTTTCTCATTTAAAATCCTACAACACACAATTTATGTGCAAAGTTATAATTAAATAAAATTTAAAGCCTGTCTGTGCTTACAAATTTGGCAGGGGCATGTAAATGCATCCTTTTCTTTACATGCATAAAGTTTCTGAACTCTTTTATTTTCCTTTCATCTGTATAATTTTCACTAGACCAATGTGAAAACTCATCTTGTTTAACATCCTTCATTTCATACACCACAACTTTCTTTAAAACCTTATTACGAATTGGGAATGTCATTTTCAAAACCTCCCAATTCCAAGCTTTTACAAAATAAACCGCAGGTATGTTTGGGAAAAACCTCACTTCTTCGTGCACCTCATTTTTCGATATGAACTTGTTATCAGCATCATCAATATATACAGTTTGCACTGGGATGCTTCCCGTACATAAACTTATTGACTTAGCCACGCTTAAAATAAAACGTTTGAATATCTCCCTGTTTTCCATCTTGGAACTTAGCAGCATATCGGCATCCCACTTACAAATCAGGCTATATTGGCAGCGGCTCATGCACCAATTATAATAATACGCTAGATTGCTTAATGAACTCTCTTCTGTAGCCTGATGATCCGCGCCACACCTTGCCACTTCAAAAGGGTATGAGTGTAAACCGACCCTTGAACCCAAAGGGTGACTAGACTTAAAGTCACTAACTAACGCTGCCGTCCCATCGGTACTTCCATTATCAATCACTATAATTTCATCGAAACACTCGATGATTGACTCCAAGCAGTTAATGATATTTATTTCTTCATTTTTCACCCTTAACATGGCACTAGCTCCACGAGGCTTGCCTTTTTTTATTAAAGTAAAGTTGTAATCAACACGTCCCTCAAGGTTATTAAATGCCCTATCTTGCATGCGAAAGTAAGCTATTCTTCGTCTAATACCAAGCCTTCCCGTTACTTTACCACCGATTTGTATAGCCTTTTTATAGCCAATTTTTGAAAAATATTTAACTCTCCATTTAACGCCGTAATAATATCTCATTATCTTGCGAGCAGTGATGGACGGAGGCGATATAGCCAACTGACTTAAATACTCTTCTAGGCTGGCAAGGTCTTTTGCTAACAACAAGCTCAGCACCTTTTTCCCAACAGGGCTCATCTGTGCATTTTTCTCCAAATCAACGGTATCCAAATCACCGACTGTTTCTATCACAAACTCTAAGAGCTTCTTCCTCTCTATGGCATCTAGCTCTTCAATAGTTCGTGCCATCAATTTAGTACTCCAATAATGACTTAATCGATAAGACCAATATTTTCTATAAGCACCTTCTACGCACATGATGTTTTTTGAGACGATGCGCGCCGCTTTTTCTTCTTGCATGAAATTATCAAGTGACCACTGCTTACGCATTAAGCTTAAGTTATCTACTCGATAGGCGTAGAATGGATCCGATATAGATGAAATTCTCTTTGCATGTGGTAAAGCCGAAGAAATAAATATCGCGTCCTCCCCTAAGTTCAGACCCGGCATAAACTTCAGATCATACTCATCTAAAAAACTCTTTCTCAAAAAATACAAAAAAATAGATCTGTAATTCCAAAATTGCTCATTATCTGCAAATGTTCCGTTAATTATATCCACGGGACCAATAATTAGTTGAGAGTGCTCACCCTCAATATCATGCAACCCATTAAACCTTAAGATATCGCAACCATCAATTTCTGCCGTTTGATAAAGCGTCTGCAACATAGTTTCATCGCGCCAATAATCGTCACTATCTAAATGAATTAAATACTGGCCTTGTGCAGCTAAGACGCCGGTATTACGTGCCGCTGGTAACCCTTTATTTACATCATGAGTTACACAGGTAACACGCACATCGTTTGCAACATAACTATCTATAATGTCAGCGGACCCATCAGGCGAACAATCATTAACAATAATAATCTCAATATCATCCAAGGTTTGCGTCAATACAGACTCTAAACACTGTTTTAGGTACTGCTGAGTATTATGCACCGGTATAACAACACTAACTTTAACCCCACTCATACATCCTTCCTTTTCAATTTATTGCCTAATAAACGAATACTTGCTCTAATTGCTTTATTGCGTTTATGTCTTTTTTGTAGAGATTCGAAAAATCATCTATTTGTTTTTTATTAAATGGGGAAAATTTATGCCCTACTCCAAAGTCATCTAGAAAGTTCGACAACCCTTGTAGCAACCGAGGCGATATACTGGCTGGAATATATGGCCCTATATTCGACATTAGGCCGCACGCATAGTGGTTCATTGAGGCCCTTGGCCTTTCTTCCTTTAGATAATCCCATTGTTCATTATCACCAAAAATTCTATTTACTACTTCTGGAAGCACCATCATATAATTTTCATACCGAATTACGTTAATTCTTGCCTTTGGAAAAATATGGCGAATACGCTTAATAACTGGTAGCCAACTTTGATTGAGATTATTTCCATATACCTTGTTAAATTTCTTATACTTCCAGTGCCTTAATGATTCACAGTAAATTGACGGCAAAAAACCATCCATACTTCGTATACTGAACCACACCTCAATATCCCCAAAATCTTCTGTAAATTTCCTAAAACTACCCACCCTTTTTTCTAAGTTCGAATATAGAAATAAGTCTCTATATATATCCTTAGTTTCGCCCGTCAAGTTCTCTTCTGAGATGAGCAACGTAGAGTTCGAACCCTTAATTTTATCCAAATACGGGCCGCAAGATGCAAAATCTACCCAGTCATTTTTCCATTGCAGATTACGCCGAAACTCTTCCATCTCGATGTAACTAACTCTACTATCATACAAACCACTGTTAACTTTTAACACTTCCTGGAAATGTGTTGTTCCCGTCTTATGCGCCCCTAAATGCAAATGTAATTTCATTAAAACCTCTAACCAGTATTGCGCCCTTTAACGTTCAGAGCCTTTTAAAAAAGCCATTTATTTTTTTAAAATAAAAGTGGCGATAATTTTCTTTAAAGATCTGCACCATCAGATAAGGGCTTGAAAACAAACCATGGAGACACGCTTTAATTTTATTAAAAAACGAATGATGATAGTGTAAACCCGCTAAACAATACTTGGAGAGTAATATTTTTCTTGCAAAGACTACGTCAATATCAGCGCTTTGTTTAACGTACACAAGTAGGTCTTCGTAAACGTGCTTGGCCTCATAATGGGATAAAGCGATATGATCAGCATTACCTTCCTGAACTAAGAAGTTGATATAAACACTCCTTTCAAAATTCAGATGACCTTTTTCTAAAAACGCCTTAAGAAATGCTTCAAGTAACTTCCTACTGCTCGTTATCTGGGTTTTATAATATTTTGAAGAAATTTGTTCCTCGTGATAACGATATAAAAGATGACTGTCATTAAGGTTGAACAACTTACCATAGTTTGAAAGTTCCTTCCAAAGAGCATAATCTTCAGCATGCGGGTATTCGCTAGAGTACCGAATATTATGTTTATGAATTACCGCAGATCGCATCATCACACTTGGATGACAGACACTTCTATGAAACAACTGTAAAGCAGCCATTATTTGACCGTGTGCGTGAGGATACACCACATCATAAGAAGTATTATCATTAAAAATAGTTACCGCTGTCCCACATGCGACATGGTCAGGATTCACCTCTAAGAACTCAATTTGGCGCAAAAAACGTTCTGGCCGAGAAACATCATCAGCATCCATTCTTGCAATATAGTTACCACTTGATATTGAAATAGCCGTGTTTAACGCGTTGACTATTCCGAGATTTTTCACCAAAGAAACAAACTTTATTCTGGAGTCGTCGTAATTAGCCGTTACAATTTCTGCTGTTTTGTCTGTCGAACCATCATCAATTATTATTAATTCAAAATCACTATACGTTTGCGAAAGGATACTATTTATGGCTTGGCATATCGAAACTTCAGCATTATAGGCTGGCAACAATACTGAAATCATCGGAGCATTCAAGGCCTCACTAATCTTTATCTCAGACACTAATTTTTAACCCTCTATTAATTATGAGCTGTTATTCGCTTCTTCCCACTCATGCCATATTGCCCCCTCAGAATAATAACCTTGCAGTAGCTTATAATCTTGCTCATAGTATCCAATCAATTTAACCATCTGGCTTTTGCTTAGGTCGTTCAAGAAAAATTTCTTTCCCCCTGTTTGTGTAAGCTTAAATGAAACACTACTTCCAAATAAGCTACAAAACTCTGTTTCGAGGTTAGCTAGTTCTTCAAACTTATAAATATCCGAAAAATAACTCAGGCTCTCACCTTCCATAAAGTCGCTGATTGGTCGCGTGTGATGATAAATAGCCTTTTGATTTAAATACGCATCAAGGTTCTCTATAAACTGATCAAGAGTAGGGTTAAAATGAGGCATTAAATGGTGAAGCCCCTTCGGGACTTTTTCTTTGCTTAGCTCCTCATAAAAAGTAACCCTATTTCCATAGGCCGACAAAAAGCGTTTTACAGGGTCTCTAAGCACAACAAACCGCCTTTCGCACTGATCCATTGTCGACGTCTTTCTTCTGGTAACATATTGATGAATATGAAACCCATGCTCATGTGACGAAAACTCTTCCTCCTCTTCCATTTCATAAAGAGCAAGCTTAATCGTTGTACACGCCACTTTGGGGAAATCTCTATACCCCATTTTCCCGTTTTTTGAAACATATCCTTTCATTTAACATCCCCCAGTAATTCCTCCATCAACTGCTTCTCCTTATCAAGCTCAGTAAATGTGGAACATATCATGGCAATCAGCATACTAGACTGCCTTATCAAAATTAACCCTACGATAAGCTCAATAAAGCTACGGCCTACCTCGTTAATAAGTACATCATAAACTATGAATAAAAACGCCATTATAAATATGCTTTTTGCAATGTTGCCGAATAACTTATAAAGGGGAATCTTCATCGTTTTCAACGCATCAAACCTGCCATTTTTTTCAGCCAAAAACACCATAAAAGAAATGAATAAAGCAGCCATTAAAATAAATAAGAGGTCTCTATAGACAAAAAACTCCAATGCCACACAACACATGACAAACAAGCCTGATGAGCTAATTAACAGGCAAGCATCAACACTCTTCTTTATCCTTTTTGTTTTCGATTTGATGGATACAGTTTTTAATCTAGCAACGATCTTATTCACTTTTACGTCAGAAATTTTGGTTGCTAACTTTGAAAAAAAGTAAGCCAGAAACATAAACACGAACATAAGCACACATAAGGCAATCACAAGCTGCCCTTTACTATCAAAGAATTCGGCCAGGATATCTGGCATGGGCCTATTAGGCGCAAGAAACAACAGTATCTTTATCGGAAGCAGCGCCGCCACGAGAGTCAACACTTGCACTAACAGTCTAGACATAACGCCTAAACTGAAACCCTTAAAATCTAACGTTAGCAAAAACCTTGAAAATTTGAAGAAAAAAACTTTCCCTTCATTTAGTTTCTGAAGTGTGTTTTTAGGTAGTTGAGCATTCATATAAAAACTAAATCAACATTGAAGAGGGCCGCACCGGTTACTGCAGCTACAGCTAAATGAAAAACGCCTATTGTACCATTCAGCAAGCGGTAACACCCATGCGTACCAACCTGCAACTGAACAGATCTACCATTAATAATCAAACGCATCGCAATCTGTTGCTAACACCACACGAACATATTTCGGCAAATATGCCGTAGAAAATGTAACTATTTATATTAATAGTCTTGATAACCGCTGATTACTTTTAATATGCTGCTCAAGTATTTCGTCTACATCTTCTTTACTATTATATTGATACCACGTCTCTTCAGGGTAAACCACCAAAACCGGCCCTTGTCCACAACGGTCTAAACAACCGGCGTTATTAATCCTAATGCCGCCGGGGCCAGCTAACCCTGCTTCTTTAACACGCTTTTTAAGATAGTCCCGCATTTCTTGTGCATTATGGTCTTGGCAACTTGCACGACCGTCTGTGCGTTGATTGGTACAAAAAAAGATGTGATGCTTGTAGTACGACATAGGGCTAACCTTAATTGGAAAATGCTGCTACGATAAAAAACGGGTTCAATAAACTATGTTTATTGTATGTTAACTGACTGAGTACCGTTCCATTTTTATACGCTTTTATAGCCATCCCCGCCTCTAATAAAACTGCGTGGGCTGCGGCTGTGTCCCATTCCATTGTCGGGCCTAATCTAGGATAAATATCCGCTTCACCTTCTGCGACCAAGCAAATTTTCAAAGAACTACCTATCGAAACTAACTCTTTCGTTTTATCCGTTTCAATGTTCTCGATAAATTCTCGAGTCTCGTCAGACATGTGCGAACGGCTCGCTACTATTTTAAAATTCTCTCGTTGAGCTTCGCTCTGTAACGGTAGAGCCTGCCCATCTTTAAAAGCACCCTCGCCTTGTTTAGCCCAATACACTTGACCAAGTGCGGGTGCGTACACCACACCCAGTACCGGCGATCCATTGTGAATCAATGCAATATTGACGGTAAACTCTCCATTCTTTTTGATGAATTCTTTGGTGCCATCAACAGGGTCTACCATCCAAAAATAGTCCCAGTTCTTTCTGTCTTCGTAAGGGATGTTTTTTCCCTCTTCTGACATGATGGGTATCGCGGCACCATTCTTTTGATCCAGCTCCTTTAAGCCTTGTTCAATAATATTATGCGCTGCTTTATCTGCCTCTGTTAATGGTGATTCATCGGCCTTAAATTCAACTTTAAAGTCTTTTCGGTAAATCGCCATAATAGCTTCACCGGCTTTTCTTGCCAGTGCTACAACGTCTTGTACGTCTATTTTATTTAACATATTAGATGTAGGCGTGTCGCTTAAGATAATCCACGACTTGTGTTGCCGCTTCTTCGATACTGATGCCGTCATTGACGATATGCAGCTCTGGGTTAACAGGCACTTCGTAAGGCGAATCTATACCCGTAAAATCTTTAATCTCTCCAGCTCGTGCCTTTTTATATAAACCCTTAGGATCTCTTTGCTCACAGACGCTTAGCGGCGCGTCTATAAATACTTCAACAAATTGCCCTGACATGGCCATTTTTCGAACCATTTTTCTGTCTTTCTCAAACGGAGATATAAACGCCGTAACAACAACTAAGCCTGCATCACAAAATAGATTGGCGACCTCGCCTACCCGACGAATGTTTTCTATACGGTCTTCCTCACTGAAACTCAGCCCTTTATTTAAGCCCTGGCGAACATTGTCACCATCGAGCAAATACGTGTGCTTCTTCATACCAAACAGCATGTTTTCTACTGCATTTGCAACGGTCGATTTACCACTACCACTCAAGCCGGTAAACCATAAAATACAGGGCTTTTGTTGCTTTAGAATTGCTCGCTGTTGTTGGCTAACATGGTGCTCGTGCCAGACTGTATTACTCGTCATGATTAAAAACTCCTTTTACATTACCAAACTATTCATTGCGCGGATCGCGCCTGTGATTTGAGAATCACTATCTAACGTAATTCTTCTTAACGTATTTAACTATAGTCGACACTGCCTCGTCTACGCTTGTAGTATCGGTGTCGATAACAAGCTCAGCGCGCTGCGGCTCCTCATAAACCCCATCAACACCTGGAAAGTTCTTAAATTCACCGGCTAATGCTTTTGCATAAGCGCCTTTATAGTCACGACTTTTGCACGTTTCAACATCCGCTTTAATATAGACAACAATGTTATTTTTCACCATGTCGCGGATGGCCTTACGCGACTCTTTGTATGGAGAAACAAACGATGCAACGGTGGAAATTGAATTATTCTGTAAGGTGCAAATAAGGTTCCCGATACGGTGCATGTGGCGGTTTCGATCCTCTCTTTCATATCCAATATCTGGAATCAGGTCACGAATATCCTTTGAGTCAATGCGTTCCATCGGAATTTGTAGTTGTTCCAAGGCTTCAAAAACCTTGTCAGCTATCGTTGTTTTCCCACTCAGCGGTAGCCCGGTAAACCATAAGTTAAACGGTTCTATTCTTTTTTTACCCCATCGCACTTTAAACCAAGCTTTTTCGTGCAGCCAAAAAAGCCCAATTTTTAAAACGCTTTCAAGCAGGCCCGTTGCAATAGCAAGATCAAGCCGGCCAAAAAAGACATAGACAATAATCATGGTGGTGGTTGTAGCAACAACCCGCCATGTGACCCCTTTTACAATTGAACGTTTATTGGTTTCTTTATACATCCCTTTATTTTACGTCCTATCCCTAGCGTTTTTCACTAAATATTCTTATACCAATATTTTGTTGATATTTATTTAAACGTCCTTTGGCTTGTTGGGCTTCGTAAATGCGGTAACTGCTCCTGCTTTACTCTACCTCCTGCGTCCATGCAGTCGTCAGCATCAACCTACGAGACTAAACACATATTGTAGATTGGAGGTGACGGCAGGAGCCTCAATATTCTCAGCGCCAACCCACCTCTTTCTGATCAGAAGCTGTTGGGCTTCGTAAACTCAGCACCAACCTACGGAACTAAATACGTACTGTAGGTTGGAGACGACGGCAGGAACCCCAACATTCTCAGCGCCAATCCACCCCTTTCTGATCAGAAGCTGTTGGGCTTCGCAAACTCAGCGCCAACCTACGAGACTAAACACATATCGTAGGTTGGAGGTGGCTGCAGGAACCCCAACATTCTCAGCACCAACCGACTATTATGACAGCAAATCATCTATTGACTGACAACCCCATTCTGGAAAGTGCTGCCTAACCAGCGCGTTTAAATCTTTTTCAAAGGCACTGTATTCTTTTGTTGATATGTTCTTTGCTTCAATATTAGATTTACCTTGAATCATGCCCGCCGCCAAGGTCGCGTGCGTGTATTTATCAATCACAATAAAACTGCCTGTTCCCTTTACATCAGCATAAGCATCAAAGGCTATCGCCTGTTTTAGCGATAAGCGACATTGAGCAATTTCATTTAACTGCAATTCACTGGCTTCCATTTTTTCTAACGTATTAACATCAATCTTATGACTTATTTGCTCAAACCTGCCTGGCACCACATTACTCGCTCTTTTGATCAGATAATCAACCCCTGTATTCATCGCGGCTTCATTCATCCATACCAGCATAACGTCTAGCTGATCGGCCACCTCTGGAATATCCGCCGTTTTAACAATCATATCGCCACGACTAATGTCTACTTCATCGTCTAGCGTTAGCGTTATGGCCATTGGCGCATACGCTTCATTTATCACCATGCTTTGTTCGTCAGTCGACGGCTGAATAATTTGCTTCACAGTGGAGGTTTTATTGGAAGGCAATACCGTTACCTGATCACCGGTCTTAATTGAACCACCTGCAATGGTGCCGCAGAACCCTCTAAAATCCAAATGCGGACGATTGACGTATTGAACCGGCAAACGGAAGCTCTCTAGGTTAACGGTATCTTCTAACGGAATAGTATCTAGCTGTTCCATCAGCGGTGCATCGGTATTCCACGGCATGTTTGCACTGGCATTAACGACGTTATCGCCTGTTAAAGCAGATACTGGCACAAACACAGGCTTGCTGATGCCAACTTCTTCAGCAAACGCTTGGTATTGCTCTTTAATTTCGTTGAAGCGTTGCTCGCTAAAATCAACCAAATCCATTTTATTCACGGCTACCACGATGTGCTTTATGCCTAATAAATTGGTGATAAAGCTGTGACGACGCGTTTGCGTCTGCACACCATAGCGTGCATCAATCAGAATAATCGCTAAATCTGCTGTAGAAGCACCCGTTGCCATGTTCCTCGTGTACTGCTCATGACCCGGTGTGTCGGCGATGATAAATTTACGTTTATCTGTGGCAAAAAAACGGTACGCCACATCTATCGTAATACCTTGTTCCCGTTCAGATTGCAGCCCGTCAACCAATAACGCTAAGTCAACGTTATCACCCGTTGTGCCGTGTTTTTTTGAATCGCTATTAATTGCCGCCAACTGATCTTCAAAGATCATTTTACTGTCGTGCAATAAACGGCCAATTAAGGTGCTTTTGCCATCATCCACACTACCGCAGGTAATAAACCGCAGTAATTCTTTGTTCTCATGTTGTTTAAGATACGCTTCGATATCAGAGGCGATCAGATTATTTTGCTCAACAGCCATTAGAAATACCCCTCAATCTTTTTCTTTTCCATAGAGCCTGATTCGTCATGGTCAATCAATCGACCCTGACGCTCCGATACTTTAGTTAGCAGCATCTCTTGAATAATTTCAGGCAAGGTTTCAGCGTTTGACTCAACCGCACCCGTTAATGGGTAACAGCCTAATGTTCTAAAACGTACTTTCTCCATCACTGCTTTGGCACGCAATTCTTCAGGCATACGATCATCATCGACCATAATTTTAGTACCGCCGTACTCAACCACTGGGCGTTCTTTTGCAAAATACAAATCGGGAATGGGAATACTCTCTAAATAGATATATTGCCAAATATCTAACTCAGTCCAGTTGGACAAGGGAAATACGCGAATAGACTCGCCTTTTTGATGGCGACCATTGTAGGTATCCCATAACTCCGGACGTTGCGCTTTTGGGTCCCAGCGATGATTTTTATCACGGAACGAGTAAATTCGCTCTTTCGCGCGAGACTTTTCTTCATCACGTCTTGCACCACCAAACACTGCATCGTATTTATAAAGGTCCAACATCTGACGCAAGCCTTCTGTTTTCATAATATCCGTGTGCATGGACGAGCCGTGCTCAAACGGAGAAATATTCAGCTCCTTACCTTTAGGGTTGATGTACACCAATAGCTCCATACCTACTTCTTCAGCGCGCTTGTTACGGAACTCAATCATCTCTTTAAATTTCCATGTCGTGTCCACATGCACCAAGGGAAACGGTGGTTTTGCAGGAAAGAAGGCTTTTTGCGCTAGGTGCAACATCACCGAGGAGTCTTTGCCCACGCTATAAAGCATCGCTGGATTATCAAACTCAGCTATCACTTCACGTATAATATGCACCGACTCGGCTTCTAGTCGCTTTAAATGTGTCAGTTGTTTTTTACTTATAACCATAATGTTAGTTTTAAATGAAATATATAATAATTAATTATAACGAATTATCCGCATTCTTGCTTAATTTATTATTTTGACTACTCAAGCTAAATTTACTGGCACAGATCTTTGCGTTAAATGCGGATTATGCCTGCCATCATGCCCTACGTACACCCTAAGCAAAAACGAAAGTGAATCACCGCGCGGTCGGTTAGCACTTATTCAAGGTTGGTCCGAAGGCCAATTGGAACTAACTAATACGCTCACCGAACACATCGACAATTGCTTAACCTGTAGAGCTTGCGAAAAAATGTGCCCCGCTCAAGTACCTTACGCACAACTTATAAACGATTTTCGCGACGAAACATCCACCCCAACCCATAACAAATTAAAATGGGCAGAACATGCAGCCATTCACTACTTAACCAAGCCGTATCGCAAAAGCCTAAATACACTTTTGCGTTTTTACCAAAAACTCGGCTTAAACAAACTTCCCTTAGAGTTTAACAAGTACTTACCCGCAAAAATTTCTTCCAATAATTTTCACAAAACATACCCTTCCCTCGCCCCAACAAAGCAAGGGCACGTTGCACTATTTACAGGCTGCGCTACTGACCTATTAGATTCAAAAACATTAAAAGACGCCATATTCTTACTACAGCATTGTGGTTTTGATATCAGCATTCCTCAAAACCAACGCTGCTGCGGTGCAATTGATTTACACGCCGGCAATAAAAGCAAAGCTCTTGAATTAGCACAAGAAAACCAGTTAACTTTTTCTTCTGAGAAATATGATGCGGTCATTACGGTCGCCAGCGGTTGCGGCTCAACCTTAACTGAATATGCCTCGCCACTTGCAAACAAGGTTATCGATATCAGCGATTTCATCGCCCCTTATTTATCCACACTATCGTTCAAGCCACTGAAAGCATCGGCGTGGCTTCACACCCCCTGCACCTTAAAAAACGCTCAATCGAAAGGTGCCAACATTGCCGACTCGCTCTCCAATATTAGCGAACTAAGCACCCACTCTTTCAAGACCGATCAAATGTGCTGCGGCGCAGCTGGCACGTATATGCTAACTCATAAAGAAACGGCGAATAACCTACGCGATAAAACGCTAGAGCCACTCAAACAAAACGTAAGCGATTACCTATTAACAAGTAATGTTGGTTGCGCTATGCATTTACGCGCCGGTTTAAAACAAGCGGGGCTTAACACCATCGCCTTACATCCGGTATCATTACTCGCACAACAATTGAAGGTTTAGCCATGCAACGAGCTTTTTCCCCTGCCGACACACTCATCACTCATGCCGACCGCGTGTTACGTACTTTGGCTGGGCACGCCATAACAACTGGGCGAGAAAACCCTGCTGATACGGTTGAAGATAACGAGCTTAATGACGATGAGGCTAAATTATCGGCGCAGTTAATGCGCGTTAACCATGCTGGCGAAGTAGCCGCGCAAGCGTTATACCAAGGTCAATCCCTCACCGCGCGAAATAAAAATGTGCAAGAAAAACTAACGCAAGCCGCCGAAGAAGAAAACGACCACCTTGCATGGTGTAGGAAACGTATTAACCAACTTGGCGAGAAAACCAGTGTTCTAGACCCTGCTTGGTACTTAGGCTCTTTGGCCATTGGCGCAACTGCCGGTCTAGCGGGCGACAAATGGAACCTTGGCTTTTTAGCCGAAACGGAAAAACAGGTCGTTCAACATATTGAAAGCCATCTAGATAAATTACCGGATACCGACCTTAAAACACGCGCTATTCTTGAGCAAATGCACAAAGATGAAAACCAACACGCAACCACCGCTATCGAGCAAGGTGGCGCTGAGTTGCCTGAACCAATAAAACAAGGCATGCGATTTGTTTCAAAAATTATGACGAAAACATCTTTTTGGATTTAGCCTCAAATGAGTAATAACTGGGACGCCCTCGTTACGTTTGACCAACAACACCTTTGGCACCCTTATACGAGCCTAAACCACCCAACACCCGTTTTCCCGGTAAAGTCAGCCTCTGGCGTACGTTTAACGCTGGAAGATGGGCGCGAACTGATTGATGGCATGTCTTCTTGGTGGGCCGCCATTCATGGCTACAACCATCCTGCCTTAAATGCTGCGATTGAGAACCAACTTAAATCCATGTCGCACGTTATGTTTGGTGGCTTAACACACAAGCCTGCTGTTGACCTAGCAAAAAAGCTGATCAACATCACCCACGATGATTTACAACACGTATTCTTTGCCGATTCTGGCTCGGTAGCCGTTGAAGTCGCCATCAAAATGGCTATTCAGTATTGGGCCTCTCAAGGCCAACCCCAAAAACAACGCTTGCTCACCATCAAAAATGGTTATCACGGCGATACCTTTGGCGCGATGGCCGTTTGCGACCCCGATAACGGCATGCACCATTTGTTTAGTAACGTTCTGGCTCAGCATTTATTTGCACAAAGCCCTAACTGCTCAGGCCAAACAACATACGATCAAACCGCTATTGATGACTTTGAGCATTTATTAAAAAACAATGTAGGCGCCATTGCAGCCGTGATCATTGAACCCCTCGTTCAAGGTGCAGGCGGTATGCGGTTTTACAGCGCTGCTTATCTTAAAAAAGTACGTGAATTGTGTACAGACTATAACGTACTGTTGATTTTGGATGAAATAGCGACTGGGTTTGGACGGACGGGAACACTATTCGCCTACGAACAAGCCCATATTGCCCCCGATATTTTATGCGTAGGTAAAGCCCTAACCGGCGGATATTTGAGCCTAGCCGCAACACTATGTTCCAGCAAAGTCGCCAATGGCATTGGTGACGGGCAACACCCCACCTTAATGCATGGCCCAACCTTTATGGCTAACCCATTAGCTTGCGCGGTAGCCAATGCCAGCCTAGACCTATTACTCAATTCACCCTGGCAGGAAAACGTTAATCAAATCGAACAACAACTCATTACCGAGTTGTCTATTTGCCGAACATTTACATCGGTTAAAGATGTTCGCGTTAAAGGCGCCATTGGCGTCATTGAATTACACCAAGCCCTTGACATACATTGGATGCAACCGCGCTTTGTTGAACTGGGCGTTTGGGTTCGCCCCTTCTCTAATTTAGTGTACGTAATGCCGCCGTATATCATTGAACCAGCGGACTTGTCTCGTGTCACGTCTGCCATAAAGCAGGTCGTATCAGAAATTACTGAGACTTCGCCCTAAAAAGTAAGTCACCCTTGAACAATAAACCCGAACCAAACAATACTATCGTTTGAACAAGGTAGTGCCCATCTGGGCGAAGGGTTATCAGAAGCAGGGAAACCAACAAATTGTTAACGGCCATTTTGTTCTTTTAGGCTTGTAGCAGTCAATTTTATTCTCGCTTTATATGTTAATGTTTTAAGGGATTCAGCACCTACTAGGAATACAGAAAAAAAGCTCATTTCAATCAACCCAAGTATTCCCTACCGAAAGAATCAAAGAGCAATTTTTACGCTGAGTCAGTGAGTTTATTATTAGCCGTCACCAACTCGTCTTCTTCTATTTCTCGCACGCCTAAATCTTCCATGATCGCGTACGCTGCAGGTAATACCAATAACAGTAGAATGGTTGATGAGATCATACCGAACACCACACTGGCGACTAATGGTATGAGTACCTGTGCTTGCAGACTGGTTTCTGATAATAGCGGTAACATACCTGCGATGGTGGTGATCGAGGTGAGAAAAATAGCACGGAACCTATCACGTACGGCCTGACCTGCGGCTTCATGCAACGGCATGCCTTCACGACTTCTGCGTTTTACGTATTCGACTAATAAAATAGAATCATTCACCACGATACCCGCTAGAGAAACAAAACCGATCATGCTGGGCATAGTGATATCTAGCCCCATCAGTTTATGCCCCCAAACAACGCCGATCAATGCCAATGGAATGTTCATTAACACAACTAGCGGTTCGAGGTAATTTCTGAACTGAAAACTGAGTAAAAAATACACACCACTAATCCCTAGAATAAAACCGATGAGTACCGAGCTATTGGTTTCTTGGCTGTTTTTTACTTCACCTTCCAAACTGATATATATGTCCGGGTAGCGTTGTTGCAGTTCACTAAGGAAACGTTTGCGCGTGTCGTTGATTATTTCATTGGTGTTTGCAATAGCGGCATCAATGTCGCCTGAGATAGTAACCGTGCGCTGATGATTGATACGAATGATTTTGGAAAACTCGCGTTTATCGCTGACCTCGGCGATTGCGCTTAACGGAATATCAACGCCCTTGTTATTGAACAAACTGAGTTGTTCAAAATCTTTCAGGGCATTTTTTCGATCTGTTTTTAGTTTGACATTGATTTCATAGGCTTCACGTCCCTGATACACATCATCTACTTTTACACCCTGATAGGCTGCGCGTAACTGTTGCGCCAGTTGTTGTGCGTTAAGACCGGAGACCAATGATCCTGGGTGCAGGCTGACGGTGAACTGAGGTTTTCCCGGACGAAGATCATCCATAACGTTAGATACGCCGGGGTAACCATTAAGCCAGGTTTGAAGTTCCCAAGAGGCTTTGGATAGTTGTTGCAGATCATTGCCTTGCAAACGGATGGAAATAGCTTGACCAGCCGGCCCTAACTTGGGTTCCTTGTACTGGATAGAAATAGCATCTGCAATTGGAGGGGTCGATTGTCGCCATAGGCGGCGTAATTCATTTAAGGAGGTGTGACGTGTTTCAGAATCAAGCAAATCCAGACTGATGGTGGCAAGATGCGCACCTTCTTCACCCGCATCGGCATTGTTGCTATAGAAAACCTGAATGTGTTTGATAAGCTCTGCACCATCTTCCGGGGGGAGCTCACTCTTTGTCCGTTGCAGGCTAGCCAGTAATTCTGCAACCACCGCTTCAGTACGATCGAAGGGAGTACCTTGCGGCATAAGGATACGCGCCTCTAGTAGATTACCTTCGAGGTCGGGGAAAGCCTTAAATTTAATTAGGCCAGCAGGAAACAGGCTGAGAGTAATAATGAGTAAACCGACAGCCATTCCCACCGTCAGGTAACGGTATTGAATCGCTGTGTCTGCCAGTTTACCGACGGCGTTACGTAGCCGATCAAATTTTTGTTCAAATGTGTGACGCCAGTTTTTTGTGTCGGTGGTTTTAAATTGATCTTGATGTTTTTCCAGTGAACATTTTAAGTGGTGGGGCAGAATTAAAAAGGCTTCTACCAAGCTAATGGTGAGTACCGAGAGTAACACGACGGGTAATACGCCCATCACTTGCCCCATGTCACCTTTTAGAAACAACAAGCTACCAAACAACATCGCGGAGGTGGCAAAAGACGATAGAACACCACGGCCAACTTTAGCGATGCCGTCCACCGTTGCCTGTAATGGTGATTGACCATGACGGTATTCCTGCTCAATGCTTTCAGAGATGACGATGGCATCATCCATGAGGATGCCGATGGCCATAAGCAGGGCGACCATGGATATCATATTAATGCTAATACCCACAACACTCATTACCATGAGCCCACCAATAAAGGAGATGGGTAATCCCAGTGCTAACCAGAAGGTATAGCGCCAACTAAAAAAAACGAACAGCGTGATGGTGGCAAGTAACAGCCCCTGCCAGCCATTTCTAAGTAATAAGCTAAGGCGATCCTGCACAATAGCGGCAGAATCTTGCGTGATGACCAGTCGGGTAGACTCCGGTAACATCGCATTTTCGGCCGTTACAAAATCGTTCACAGCGTTATACACGGTTAACGTATCATCACTGGTGTTTTTACTTACTTTGAGCAGGGCAGCGGGCCGGCCATTAAGTTCAACACGTACTTCCTCATCGGTAAATTCATCGACGATGGTTGCGATGTCGCCTAATCGTATACGCCCACCTTTGTCGTCATTGAGTATTACTAAGTCGGCAAGCTCTTCTACACTGCGACGTTCATTTTCGATACGGATTTGGTAAGAGCGTAACTCTGCTTCCAGTATGCCTGCAGGTAAATCGACCGCCTGTTGTTGAATTAAATTAGCGATATCCTGAATACTTAACCGATAACGGTGTAGCGATTCTGCCTTGATGAGCACACTGAATTCATGAGTAGAAAAACCGCTGACATCGACCATAGGTACTTGCGGTAATGCCAATAAACGCTCGCGATAATATTCCGCCAGTGCTTTAAGTTCGGGCTGTGACAGGTCGGCATTAATCGCAACACTAACGACGGGTCTGGTACGCCCCAATTCTTTTATAATCGGGTCCTCTGCATCTTCCGGAAAATCAGTGATGGCATCAACAGCAGAATTCACATCATTAATGAATTGCTGCAGGTCACCGGTTTCTTGCATATCCAATACCATGGTGCCGATATTGTCCCGCGCTTCGCAACGTCGCTCTTCAAGAAAACTGATGCCATCGGTGCTGTCTTCTAGTCGATTACAGATGCCTTCTTCGACTTCGCTGGTACTGGCTCCAGGGTAGGGTACGCTTACTTGTACTCTATAAGCATCTATGTCTGGAAAGGTTTCCTTATTTAGATTGGGTAGCGAGGTGATGCCCAGCAATACAATAATAAACATCAGAATGTTGGCGGCAGTAGGGTGAGCCGCAAAATAACGAATCATTTATTTACGCTCCCACATCTTCGCCAAGGGCACGTTGATACATATCCTTTTCAAAATCAGGGTTAGCAATCATTTGCAAAGGCATGCCTTCGATGACGGGAATAAGGTCGGTAATGATGACTTTCTCGCCTGGTTCGATTCCGCCGCTAATAACAACAAGGTCGCCTTGCATCAACTGGATATCGACTGAGCGAATTTCAAGCCGGTTATCAGCATCAACGATATACACTCGTCCCTGATGCAAGGCTTTACGTGGTATCACCAGCGCGGGGTGTTCTGGTGCAAAAATATCGATGGAGGTATGCATGCCTTTGATAAGAGGGGGCCTTTTGCCGGGAATCCTTTTATCGTAAGAATCCTCTACCCCGACAACGATGCCCATGGTCTGACGAATGGGATCAATGGAGTCACTGATGCGTAACACGCGGGCTTTCCAGACAGCACTGGGCATGCCGTTCACGAGTCGAACTTTCGCACTGAGTTTCAGGCGATCATTAATGCCTCCGCCGGTCCGAGGGGGCAACTTATTGATTTTAATAGTGCCTTCTAAGTGACTTACCAGTTTTCGCATGGAATCGATCGGTAACTGCGCGGTAATTTCGACACCTTTAAGATCAATCGCCTCAAACAGTGGTGAACCGATAGCCACAAACTCGTTCCTATCAATATTAACCGTCCCGATGCGAGCATCAAAAGGCAAGGATATTTCGGTGCGACCAAGAATAGTTTCCCGGTTTTGTACTTCCTGTTCTGCGCGAGCAATTTGCGCTTTAATAGATTGTCCACGACTATCAAAACCGTTTATCTTGCCCTGTAACTCTTCTACCTGTTGTTTTAGTTGTATTACTTTTTGCTCCTCTGTATCCAGTGCAGACTTACTAATCGCTTCTTTTTCATAGCCACTCCTAATTCGAGCATATTCAGCTTCTCCCACCCTGAGATTACTTTTTGCTAGTTTTAGCGAGCGTCGCGTGGATTTTTCTTCCTCCTCTAACTCCTTTAAAGCAGAACGACTGCCAGAGAGATCGGCTTCGGTCTGTATCAATGTGCTTGCATAGTCTTTGGCATCAATTCGCACGACCACGGTATCGGCAAGAATCTTTTCGCCCGCTTTTAGGTTGGGGTGCACATAACTAATTTCCCCACTCACCTCAGCCATACTGTTTAACGTGATGGCAGGTTTGACATTACCATAAGCGGTAAGACGAGCACGAAATGGAATGCTTTTTGCCGTAATGATTTCCACTGCTTTGCTCGGCATTTCGGTTGCCACGTGCTGAATCGTTGGTTTCAATTTTACCAATATAATGGCTAAAATAAGCGCCAAGGCGATCGCTATAAACAGTGAGAAATAATGCTTTAAATTTATTTTCATGTTGAATAATAACCTTTACTAATTTATTTGCCCCGGTAGTCAAATCATCAGGCATTGCTCAATTGATTGCAAGGCATACACAGCGTTCCAACACGGCATGAACTTAAAGGCGTGGATGAGTTATTCTCTAGCTTTTCTACTAGGTGACTAACAGCGTAACCGGGCAAGCTTGAGTCGCTTAATAAATCTGTGAGGCCAATACTTAACACCTTTAAACAATCATTGTTTTAAGATTGCTAAACAGCTGAGCCTATGCACATACGTAATTCATGAGCGTATGCGAACCATGGAGCCTAATACTAAATAATCAGTCCTACACTTAACCAGGCCAACAAATCATTGAATCAAGCTTTTATGAAGCGCTAAGTACAAGGTACGCCGAAAGCACTGCGCACTTTTCAGCGACAACGTTAAACCTATACTGGCCCGACTACCTCCCAACCAACGGCGGATGGCTAGATGCAGCATTAACCTCAGATGAAAACCTAGAGTGGTAATGTCACCCGTTACCCGATTTCAGGTTTGGCTCGTCAGCTTAAATCCAACTAAAGGGAAAGAAATAAACGAAACAAGACCTTGCGTTGTCATCTCTCCAAATGAAATATCTGCATTATCAACTGTACTCGTTGCACCCATGACCACCCAGGGTTTTAACTTCCCTTGCAGAGTTAAGTGTCAATTTAAAAATAAAAACGGATTGATACTTTTAGATCAAGTGAGAGCTGTTGATAAATCGAGGTTAATAAAAAAACTAGGCTCAATTGATGAGAAAACTCAAGTAGCGTTATGCAATACACTACAGGAGTTATTCACATATTAAAGTTGAGCTAACCAGTAAGTTCAACGGACATTTTAAAACGTCACTTGTTTTGCTTACGCAAAAACTGTCACTTTAAATACCTCTTAGTAAAACGCTACTTCCCAACCAACGGCGGATGACAAATAATTTGTACTGTAATGCCATCTGGGTCATAGCAATAAAAACTTTTTGCACCATCGCGGTGTTTTCTCGGCTGGGTTTTCATTTTAATGCCGTGATGCTTTAAAAACTCAAACCAATCATCTACATCTTCTTCGCGGTCTAGAAAAAAACCGATGTGGTCTAGTTTCGGAACACCCTTTTCTTCACCCGTTACAACGTGCAAGGCTAAATTATCATTGCCTGAGGTGAGGTATACATTGTCAGGATCGGGTCTCCATTCAATCGTCATACCCATTAGTTCTACGTAGAAGTGCTCGGCCTTCGCGAGGTTTTGCACATTCAGCGCCACATGCCTTAAGCCTGTTGTTGGGTTAGGACGCTTCATTGAGCGTCAACATCCACTATTTCATAATCATGCGTAATGTCTACGGCTTTACTTAGCATGATGGAGGCAGAGCAGTATTTCTCGGCTGAAAGGTTCACCGCACGAGCCACTGCTTTATCGGTTAAGCCTTTGCCTGAAATAATAAAATGCACGTGAATTTTAGTGAATACGGCCGGTACCGTATCAGCACGTTCTGCCTGTATTTCTGCCACACAATCGGTCACATTTTGACGTGCTTTATCTAATATCATTTTCACATCAAACGCGGTACAACCGCCCATGCCAGTTAACAACATTTCCATCGGGCGAAGGCCTAAATTTCTACCGCCATTCTCAGGCGCACCATCCATCACAACGGTATGTCCGCTACCTGATTCACCAAGAAACATAGCACCTTCAACCCATTTAATTCTTACGTCCATAACACACCTTGCTGTTTAAAATTAGGCAGCAAGAATATCATAAAACCCTCAACTTAACGGTAGCTGTAATTTTAAGAATCTCTGCTAAACTGGAAACTATGAGTAAACAAAAACCCATTCTCAATCTCTCTGGCATGTCTGATGAAACATTTGCTCGCTTCATCAGCTTTTGTCACCGCCACGAATACCCTAACAAAACCGATATCATCCAACCCGGTGATGACGTTAATACTTTATATTATTTTATAGAGGGGTCTGCGTACGTGCGTGTTGATGAGGTTGATGGGCATGAATTTATCATTGCCAACCTTAGTCGTGGTGACTTTATTGGTGAGGCCGGTTTCTTTGAGCCCAGCGGTAGCCGAGACAAGCGTGACGTTTATGTGCAAACGTGTTCAGTGTGCCAACTGGCCGGTATTAGTTATAGCCGTTTAAGTTCGTTATTGGATAATGAACTTAAAGCGCAAAGCAGAGAAATAATTACTGCACTAGGCAGGCAATTGGCTAAACGTTTACTACACACTAGCCGAAAAGCCGGTCACTTGGCATTCTTGGATGTCAGTGGGCGAATCGCCAGAACGCTAATCGACTTAACAGAAGCACCCGAAGCCATGACCCACCCAGAGGGCTTGCAAATTAGGATTACCCGTCAAGATATTGGGCGAATGGTGGGTTGTTCACGCGAAATGGCCGGCCGCGTTCTTAAGACAATGGGCGAAGAAGGGCTCATCGAAGTAAGCGGTAAAACAATCTTAATAAAAGAGCAATCGCTAAGCAATCAGCTCTTTTAAAGCTACACCCGGATCATCGCAACGCATAAAGGCTTCACCAATCAAAAATGTATGCACATTATGCTCTTTTAGCATCACGATATCGTCAGATTGATGTATGCCACTTTCACTCACGACAATAACGCCATCAGGAATACGGTCTAGCAAACTAACGGTCGTTTGCAATGAAGTCTCAAATGTTCTTAAGTTTCTGTTATTGATACCGACCAACGCTAAATTCAAACGCAACGCACGTTCTAATTCATCGGCATCGTGAACCTCAACCAATACATCTAAGCCTAACTCACCTGCTAATTGATACAAGTCATGCAAGGCCTCGTCATCGAGCGCGGCAACAATTAATAAAATACAATCTGCACCCATCGCACGTGCTTCATACACTTGATAGGGGGCAACAATAAAATCTTTACGAATGACCGGGAGACTACACGCTGCTCTAGCTTCTTTTAAATAGGTTTCAGAGCCTTGAAAAAAATCTTTATCCGTTAGTACCGATAAACAAGCCGCACCACCTGCCTCATAACTTATCGCAATGTCGGCTGGTACGAAATTTTCACGTAATAAGCCTTTGCTCGGTGACGCTTTTTTTACTTCTGCAATAATCGCCGTCTCACCCTGGTCTAACTTTTTTTTAATCGACTTAACAAACCCACGAACCGGTGATGCAACGGCTATCTTCCGTTTCAGGTCATCAATAGAGGTATGTTTAAGTCGTTCAGCAATCTCTTCATGCTTTCTGGCTAGAATTTTTTTTAAAACGTCTGGCGTGTCACTCATTTTAGTAGCTCTGTGTTTGTTCTTTTAAGTCAGTTATTTTTTGTAGTGCTTGGCCAGATTGAATGACCTCAAAGGCTCGTTTTACGCCCGATTTAATACTGTCTGATTTACCACAAACATACAGTGCAGCCCCAGCATTTAACGCCAGCATATCTGCCGCTTTTTTACCTTCAGCCGTTTTTTGTGATCCCAGCGCATCTGTTATTAAGTCAAGTGACTCAGCTGCGCTATCAACCGTCAATCCGATCAAACTTTGGCTCGCGACCCCTAGCTCTTCAGGCATTATTTTATATTCACTAACAACACCATCTTTTAGTTCTGCAACGTGAGTTGGTGTCGCCAAGCTAATTTCATCCAGCCCATCTTGTGCATGCACAACTAACACGTGCTCACTACCTAAGCGTTGTAAAACATTCGCAATGGGCTTGCACAGTGCTTCGTTAAACACACCAATCACTTGTGACTTCACAGCCGCTGGGTTGGTCATCGGCCCTAACATATTGAAGATTGTGCGCTGGGCTAACTCTTTACGTGGGCCAATGGCATGTTTCATTGCGCTATGGTGAGCCGGCGCAAACATAAACCCTATGCCTACCTTTTCAACGCATTGCGCCACTTGATCAGGTGTCAAATTCAAATTAATGCCCGCTGCTTCTAATACATCAGCACTACCCGTTGAGCTAGATACCGAGCGATTACCATGTTTTGCCACTTGTCCACCAGCCGCCGCGACAATAAACGCGCTCGCTGTTGAAACATTAAACAAATCCGAGCCGTCTCCTCCGGTACCGCAGGTGTCCACCAGAAAATCACCCTCTACGTTAACCTTAGTTGCTAACTCACGCATGACGATCGCCGCACCTTCAATTTCATCCAGCGACTCACCTTTCATTCGTAAGGCCACCAGAAAACCGCCGATCTGCGCTGACGTTGCTTCACCGAGCATGATCTGGCGCATCACCGCTATCATCTGCTGGGTGGATAAGTCCTGGTGATTAATAGCGGCTTCAAGCGCCTGTTTAATATCCATCTGCTAAGTCCTGTCTAGGAAGTTTCTTAATAAATCGTGTCCATGCTCGGTCAAAATAGATTCTGGATGAAATTGCACACCTTCAATAGCTAACTCACGGTGTTTAATACCCATAATTTCATCCACCTCACCTTGCGCGGTTTCTGTCCACGCCGTTATTTCCAAACAATCTGGCAAAGAGTCTTTTTCAACCACAAGAGAATGATAGCGCGTGGCTTTAAATGGGTTACTTAAATTCTTAAAAACACCCGTATTATTATGATACATATCCGATGTTTTACCGTGCATAATTTGCTTTGCATGAACCACTTTTCCGCCAAACACTTCGCCAATACTTTGGTGCCCCAAACAGACACCTAAAATGGGCACAACCCCGGCCATTCGCTTGATCAACTCAACAGAAATTCCAGCTTGCGTTGGCGTACATGGCCCGGGCGAGATCACTAATTTATCAGCCTGCATCGCCACCACATCATCAATACTCACCTGATCATTCCGAACAACGTGCACATCCGCCCCTAATTCGGCAAAATATTGCACAAGGTTGTACGTAAACGAATCGTAATTATCGATCATGACTAATTTACACGTAGCCATTAATATTCACCTTTTGTTAAACCGTGTTGTGCCATTGCCACTGCTTTGAAGATCGCACGCCCTTTGTTCATTGTTTCTGCCCATTCATTTTCTGGCACAGAGTCATGCACAATACCTGCGCCCGCTTGAATATTTAACTTACCATCTTTTATAACGGCCGTTCGAATAGCAATCGCCGTATCTAAATTACCTGACCAAGACACGTAACCCACCGCACCTGAATAAATGCCTCGTTTAACTGGCTCTAATTCATCAATAATTTGCATCGCTCGAATTTTTGGCGCACCACTCACCGTACCGGCTGGAAAAGTCGCCTCCAGCACATCTATCGCATCAAGACCCGGTATCAACTCGCCCGTCACATTCGACACAATATGCATAACATGAGAATAACGTTCAATCACCATTTTATCGGTGAGTTCTACTGTATTTGTTTTTGATACTCGACCAGCATCATTGCGACCTAAATCTATCAGCATTAAATGTTCTGCACATTCTTTAGGGTCCGCCAATAGTTCTTTTTCCAATGCCTCATCTTCTTCGCGCGTTGCACCTCTTGGTCGAGTGCCCGCAATGGGTCGAACCGTCACTTGATCATCTTCTAAACGAGTTAAAATTTCAGGTGATGACCCTACAACGTACGTATCGTCTAAATTCAAATGGTACATATAGGGCGAGGGGTTTAAGCAACGCAAGGCTCGATATAGGTCAATAGGCGAATCTTCGTAGGGAATCGTCATCCGTTGCGACAACACCACTTGCATCACATCACCTTCAACAATATATTCTTTGACCCTTTTAACCGCATCTTGAAAACCTTGCTGAGTAAAGCCAGAAATAAAATCGCCTTCACCCACCTCTGTTGCCTGACTTTGCCCAAATGTTGAATGAATTTCTGACGTGCTCAAGGTATTGACCAACTCGTCCAAACGAGCCAAACCATTCTCGTAAGCATTTTCCACCGTTGGGTCAACATGCGTCACAATCATTAATTGATTATTAACATTGTCGAAGACCAAGACCTCTTCAGAGACCATTAATAAAATATCAGGCGAACCGATAGGGTCTTCTTTTTTGTTCTGCTGACTTTTTTCCACTACTTTTGGTTCAATATAGTGAATCGTTTCGTAACCGAAGTAACCCACCAAACCACCACTAAAGCGTGGTAAACCGTCAACATCTGGCATCGTAAACTTCAACGCATGTTGACGAATCCAGTCTAATGGGTCATCGCTACTGACTGTGTCGGTTACACGACCGTTTGACTGTAAGCTAATCGTGTTACCGCTAATTTTAATAACGTCTTTACAGGGCAGACCGATGATGGAATATCGCCCCCAATTTTCACCCCCCTGAACCGATTCAAAAAGGTAACTATAAGGGCCATTCGCCAATTTCATATAGGCGCTAAGGGGTGTTTCCAAATCAGCTAGGATAGTTTTCATCAAGGGGATTTTGTTATAGCCTTGATCTGCGTATTGTTTAAATTGTTCGGGTGTCATATCACTGTCTCGTTATTACTTCATCAATGGTTAGGTTCTTACTCTTAAAACTACCAGCCGAACCGCCATCGTTTTTTCATCAGTTTTATTTCACCCATCATTTTAAAGACTATTTTTTAAGCTGCCTGCTGAAGCAACTGGTTTATTTCTGAAAAATGGCTAATAACGACATCCGCTCCCAGTTCGCTCACATCATCTTCACCGTGATAACCGTAATCAACACAAATAGAATAAAAGCCTGCCGCTTGAGCGGCGGCAATATCATTCACCGAGTCACCCACCATAATGGCCTGGGCCGGCGACACATTAAAAAACTTGGCCGTTTCTAACAACGGCATCGGATGAGGCTTTCGGTGCTGAAACGTATCGCCACAAACCACCCTATCAAACAATTCTAAAAGACCAAGCTCCTTTAGCAAAGGCAACGTGAATTGTTCTGGCTTATTGGTTATACATGCCAATAAGATATCGGCGTCTTTTAAAGCCTGTAAGGTTTGCTCAACACCGTTATATAGCACACTATTTTCATTAAGATGTTCAGCATAGTGCTTTAAAAAAATCGGGTACGCCCTTTCAAATAGGTCACTGGGTACCTCTGCTTTCATATTGCCGGATAAAGCTCGCTTTACTAAAACACGCGCACCGTTTCCAACCCAACCGCGTACGCTGTCTAGCTGCTGATTCGGTAAGTTCAATTCAGCCAAGGTTAACTGAATAGCTTTGGTCAAATCAGGCACGCTATCTAGTAGCGTGCCATCTAAATCAAACGCTATTAGTTTAATTTGGCAATTTTCCTGCAATCGTTTCAATCGACTGCCTTGGCTATTTGGCTGCGCATATCGGCGATTGTTTCGGCGTAATCATCGGTATTAAAAATAGCCGATCCAGCCACAAACATATCGGCACCTGCCGCGGCAATCTCGCCAATGTTGTCGATTTTTACACCACCATCCACTTCCAAACGAATATCAAAACCACTGTCATCAATACGCTGACGCACCTGACTTAATTTATCAAGGGTTGAGGGAATAAAACTTTGCCCACCGAAACCAGGGTTTACCGACATTAATAAAATCACATCAAGCTTATCCATCACGTGGTCTAAATAGCTAAGTGACGTTGCAGGATTGAAAACCAAGCCTGCTTTGCAACCCAGTTCTTTTATCAGGCCTAGGCTACGATCAATATGCTCGGACGCTTCTGGGTGAAAGGTAATATAAGTGGCACCTGCTTTGGCAAAATCAGGAATAATTCTATCTACCGGTTTAACCATTAGGTGGACATCAATGGGCGCCGTAACACCGTGCTTGCGTAATGCCTCGCAGACTAAAGGGCCAATTGTTAGGTTCGGCACGTAGTGATTATCCATCACATCAAAATGTACGATATCCGCACCTGCTGCTAGAACGTTATCCACCTCTTCACCTAAACGGGCAAAGTCCGCTGATAAAATAGAGGGGGCAATTAATGGTGTTTTCATTTTTAACACTATATTGATAAAAAAAGAAGAGTACCCGAAATTGCGATATATTTCACCTCTATTACCCCTTAAGGCCTTTTATAATCGCTTATCTTAAGCGCCTGATAGATAAAAACTTTTGTTCTGCCGTAATTTCCATTTCAAACACACCATAAATTCCATCATGTGTTAAAAATTTCCGTACTTTATCCGCAGAAAATTCAACTCGTCGTCCATCCGTTGCCCGTGTGGAGATTTTTTTTGCATGACCCTTATAAACAGCCAGATAAGCCTCTGCTGAAATCGCCAATTTAAAAATGAGTCGTTGTCCTGTCATTTGCCAATTTTACCTAAAAAATGTCGCTTGAATCCAACCGAGATACTTTAAATTAAAAAATCACGCGTTACTAAAACAAGCTTTACTCTGGATTTTTTATGTTGACTAATGCACCATGACCGATTCAATTAACTGTCTTAGTAACTCTCTGTGATATCTAAAGCGCTATTATCTTTTTTAATATTCAGTTGCTGCTTATTCGTCAGCGGTATGGCGTTGTCGTCCGACTTAGAACGTGAAAAACGTATCGCAGAAAGCGTTCAAGATAGTATTATCATTGGCGAAGTAATCAGTTTAAAAACAGCAGATGCCGAATTCATTGGATTGTTGAGTAACGAAGAACCAGTTACACCACGCGGCAGCATCATTATTTTACATGGCATGGGATCTAACCCAAACGCACCACACATCGTTTACCCGCTTCGTAGTCAACTTGCTGAGCTTGGCTGGATCACCGCGTCCATTCAGCTGCCTATCGCCGCTCATGGTGCCTCTGTTGATGATAACTTGGCCTTAATTAAAGAGAGCGGCCCAAGAATTGAAGCTACGCTAAATTACATGCGCGAGAACTTTAAAAACAGCCCTTGCGTCGTCATCGCCCACAGTTTAGGTGCCATTATGGCCACTGATTATTTTGCTCACCAAGAAAAGCTTGTCTGCGATGCCCTCGTGTTAATCGGTTTACCAACACTTCCCTCAACGCTAGCTGAGGCTCAATCAACCGAACTATTACAAAAGATATCTATCCCAGTACTTGATATTTTTGGTAGCCAAGATTTAGACAGTGTTAAAAAAACAGCTCCAACACGGAAGTTCGCTCTCATTAAAAACAACTCTCTTAACCGCCAAATTGAAATTTCCGGTGCCGACCACGCATTTAATGGCTTAGATGACGCATTGGTTCTCTCAATACACAATTGGCTTACACACGTCTTTAAACACCCCCCTTCCATCACATTAAAAAGGAATACACATGATCCCTCTAGCAATTAGTCTTCACGTTTTATCGTCTGTCATTTGGGTCGGCGGAATGTTTTTCGCCTACCTTGTCTTACGCCCCATTGCAGCTATTCAATTTGAGCCCCCTCAACGATTAACGTTATGGTCAAATGTATTTTCTAAGTTCTTTCCTTGGGTTTGGGTCGCTGTTGTACTGCTTATCGGCACTGGCTTTTGGCTTATTACCAATAAATTCGGCGGTATGAAAAACGTAGGCGTGCATATTCATATTATGATGAGCATGGGCATCATCATGGCGCTTATTTTCATGCACGTTTTCTTTGCACCTACACGCAAACTAGCAAAGGCAGTGGCCGAGAGTAATTGGGAAGAGGCGGGCAAGAAATTGGCTCAAATTCGTATCCTCATTGGCTTAAACCTCATCATTGGAGTTGCCGTTGTGGTCATCGCAACCAGTGGTCGCTACTTATTTATTTAGTTAATCAACCTCACCTTTATCCATACATCATGAACGCTGAAAAACGCTCTTCCCCTGTGAATAAAAGTTTAATCACCAACCTCATTGCTATTGGGATTATTATCGCCAGCTTTTTTACCCCGCTCTATACCGAAAATATTAAAGCTGTGGGTGTTTTTGCGCTATCTGGCGCTGTTACCAATTGGATTGCTATCCATATGCTCTTCGAAAAAGTACCTTTTTTGTATGGCTCTGGTGTTATTCCCGCTCATTTTGAAGAATTCAAACGTGGCATTCAAGAATTGATAATGCGGCAATTCTTTACACAAGAAAATATCGAACGTTTCTTACAACGTGAGGAAGATTCTGCTCAACAATTATTTAACGTAGACCCGCTGCTGGATCGGCTTGATTATGACCAACTTTTCCAAGGACTCGTCGATGCCATTGCCGAATCATCATTTGGCAGCATGCTGGCGATGGTTGGTGGTGTTGCCGCGCTTGACCCTCTGAAAGAACCTGTTTGTAAAAAAATCCGTTTGACCCTCACTGAGATGACCCAAAGTGAAGCTTTCATCGAAGCAATACACGAGGGTATTAATGCACAGCAAATAAGCGGTGATTTAATCAATGATATTGAAGCCATTGTTGAAAAAAGGCTCGACGAATTAACGCCCGACATGGTCAAAACTATTATCCAACAAATGATTAAAGAACACCTAGGTTGGCTAGTTGTTTGGGGCGGCGTATTTGGCGGCCTCATTGGCCTTGGTTTTAGCTTTATTTAACATGCGCGCCGCCCCCATAGGCAATCAATCCGGGGCGCGTAAAATTAACGCCACCCGTCTATTTTTACCTCGCCCAATTTCATCGTTATTACTTGTAATTGGGCGGGTATCGGCATAACCGATAGCACTTAAGCGCTGAGGAGAAATACCTCGGCCGATCAAATACCGTGTTACGCTCGTCGCCCTTGAAGAAGAAAGCTCCCAATTAGATGCGTACCGTGGTGTTGAAATTGGCTGATTATCGGTATGCCCTTCTACCAAAATATGCCACGGACGCTGCTTCAACATAACCGCCAGCTCATTTAGAACCTGCTCGCCTGACTGACTCAAGGTAGCATCCGCCGGGAAAAATAAAATACTATCACTCATCGCCAGTTTAATCGTGTTTTTTTCCTCAATAACACTCACCCGATCTTTTAAATGGCTCATATAGACCTGATCCAGAAAAGCACGATTATCTGGCTCAGCTTGAGCTTTAACAGCTTGTTTGGCCTCCAACTCAACAGCTGTTTGTTGTATTTCGTTTTGTTGATAACTGAGTAATAAAACAAACAGTGTAACCATTAACAACAGAAGGTCTATATAACTCAATGCCCATGTATCATGCTCCCTCTCTTGTGTTAGGCCTTCACCTAAGTTGCTTTTTGACCGTCGCTCAATCAGCATGGCTGGCTGCGAGTGGCAATAATTTTAGCCACTTACTTCTTAAGCTTGGTTTTAGTTTTGATTGCTTCTCAGCCACACGCTCTACCGGAATACCATGCGCCTCCAACATATCCCTAATCACTAAGGGGTGAGTTTTTTCCTGCATCATGGCTAGCCCCTCTAGCAGGGTATTCAAATGAGAAGCATGCTCAGCTGTTCTTTTTTCAAGTTTAATCGCTAAGGGTTTACAAACTAAGTTTGCCACCACTAAACCGTACAGCGTTGTTAATAAAGCAAAGCCCATTGTTGCACCCACTTGCTCTAAACCCACCTCACCCAAGCCATACAACATATGAATCATGCCCAATAAGGTGCCTAGCATGCCAAACGCTGGCGCGTAACTCGACATCAAACGCAACAGTTGCGACTTCTCTTGTACAGGCAATAACAGCCGCGCACACTCTTTTCGCAGAATATTATTAATATCGCCTAATGAACACCTATCAAGTATCAGTTGAACGCCCTTAATGAGAATCGGCTGCGTGGCTAGCGTTATTTCTTGCTCTAATACTCTAACCTGTGATGAACGGTACAAATGCGCACAACGAAGTAGCTGTTTAAACTCCGCCAAGCCATTAAAATCTGCTGGCTGGCCTTTTACAATAGCGGGTAATTCACGGATAAGGCTCAACACTTTATGCTGAGGCTTACTCAATAAAACAGCACATAAGGTCCCCCCTAGCACCACCAAGAGCCCCGGCAGGTTTATTAAAGCAAATAAGTGGCTAGGTGAAATTAGTACCACGACCGAACCGAGTAACATGAGCAGCGTGGTGTTGAACATAGTAAATAATCGCATCAAATTAACCTAAATTAAGATTCATAACAAGTCAGCAAGCAATTGCTATGCCCAGAAATTATTAACCTGAAAAAACAAAAGCTTAAATTAAAATCAATACGGGCATTACCGATATTTTAGTTTTTTTGCTGCTAATAGCGGCAACATTCAGCCGTGTTAAGCGTTTGACGGCTAACCAACATAAAAAAAGCCGAAGCAACTAACTGCTTCGGCTTAATAGCACTTAACGCTAAACGTTTATTTAGCCATTAGTCTTTTTTCTTACCGGGCATCACTTTTCTAATGGCCCAAGTACCGTCACCATCATCAATCACTGAGTGCTGAATATTAACGAACATAGTATGCGGATCTTGGCCGAAATAAATACCTGTTCCTTCAGCTTTAGGGTCCGTCAGCGAGGCAAACAACCAAACACCGTCGGCTTTACCATCTTTATTATCATCTTGTGCGATCCAAATATCTGACGGTATATTATCTTCAATAATAATTAATTTACCATCCGGTGTTTGCGCTAGGTTATCGGGGTTATCAAACCCCGTATCATTGCCACTTTCAAGCGGCGCATTAACACCCGGTTTAACAAAATCAGTAATCATCATGGTGTCTAAATTAACGGCGATGATGCGGCCATCATAATTTTGTTCGCCATCGGTATACGTGCCTTCTGTTACCGCAACATACAACGTGTTCTCAATAATCTCCAAATCTTCAGGGCGGTTATACGAGGTACCGCCTTCAGCCGTACCTGATTGGCGAGCCGTTAAAGGGTCAATAGGGCCAACCCACTCAGCTTCACCTAGGCCTTCTTCATTGCCATTATCCACGGCTTTCAACACATAAAGATTACCTGTTGATAAGTCACCAAAACTATCCGGCACAAATTTATAGATCCCACCGCCTTCACCATCACGCTGCCCACGGAATTCATCAACGATATAGATATTTCCTTCATCATCAATATCAATACCTTCGTGTGCGACACGACCCACTGCTGGGCGATCATAGACAGACGCTTGGTTTGGTATGCCATTTTCATCATATGCAAACACAACTTCAAACAAGCGACCGGCAGTCGTTTCTTCTGCAAATAGCATGGTTCCCCACGGTGTCCAACGAATACCATCTAGAGCATCATAGGGGCGATTAGGATTACTACTATGTGCGCCCAATATGATTGTTGTTGCTGATCCTGTTTTTAAATCCACCATAGAAACAGCACCACCTGGAGCAACACCGCGCACCTCATGTGTTCGGAATAAAAAACGCCCTGTATGAGGTCCGCTTTCATTGACCGTGTTCATATCATGCCAATCGTTATAAAACGTATTAACATAACCGTCACCATTAACATTTTTTCCATCAGGGTCAAATGTTGGGTCGGTATCATCTGAATTATAAATATCAAGATCGCCTTCGCCAGAAACCAGCTCTTGCTCGAAACCCATCGGAATAACCCAGGGTTGTGCTGGGTTATGTGCAGCGTTATAGGCTGACCCTGCAATCGGTGAAAACGCGAAAGGCCCTGTTTGACTGCCCTTTCCAGCACAGGCTACACCTGTTATTAATGTGCTACTTAATAATGCCGTGGTTAACGTAGGTAATAATTTTCTCTTAAACATAATATGAATCCTCTAATAAAAATAGCCGTTGAATAAATATCAAACTTTATATAGGAGAGGACGAAAGTGCACTTCCGCTGTGCGAGTCATCCCTAACATACGTGTCCTTTAGGCTATTATTATGCTGGGATTGTTATGACAATTAAGTGACGCTCCATTGACATTTAGATGACATTAATGGCGACGAATTGTAGGTTATAAGTCACTTAACCTTGGATATCTCTAACTACTATTGAGAGGAGTTTAAATCAAAAAATGCCGTTTTTTAATCACGAAAATTTTTATATTGTAACGGAAGGCCCGTTTGTTCTGCTTTAAGCATTGCCATAACCGCTTGTAGGTCATCACGTTTCTTGCCTGTCACACGCACTTGTTCGTTTTGAATTTGCGCCTGAACCTTCAGCTTCTTTTCTTTTATCAGTTTCGTAATTTTTTTTGCCGACTCACTGTCCAAACCTTCTTTTATAACCACTTTCTGCTTAACTTTCAAACCAGTTTCTTCAGCGGCTTGCACATCCATACAGTCAACATCAACGCCTCGACGGGATAACTTAATACGAAAAATATCCAGCATTTGGCCTAGTTGAAATTTAGAGTCGCCTGTCAAGGTGACATCGTTCCCTACTTGCTCGAACTTAGCATCCGTTCCTTTAAAATCAAACCGTGTTGTTACTTCTTTATTTGCTTGATCCACTGCATTAGTTAATTCGTGTTTATCTACTTCTGAAACCACATCAAACGACGGCATAACGCCTCCTATCCATTTAATTACAATAAATCAGATTTTAGCGACTAGCCTTATAGAAAAATAGTTTTTTTATCGTGCAAAACCCACATTAACTAGAAAACACCTTTAACTGTAACTCATCTAGCATCAATAACAGCGTGTTTTCAATTTCATAGAGCTCAGCACACTTCGCTTTAGCATCTTGTCTATGATCTCCCTTATACAATTGAATAATGTCATCGCCGGTTTTGTGCAAACGCCGGTGCACCGGGTCAATAGCCCCAAAACTGGGCAAATGGCCGTATCGTTTTAATCCATCCGAGTGATACCACACACCAAAACGGCACTTACTTTCCTCATTCAATTTCGCTTTTTCAATAGGCAAAGTCGCATCTTCAATGGGGTTTATCACATTCTCAACCCATTCACGAATATCGTGCTGCGCGACCAATAATGGAAACACTTTAAGGTCCCACTCAGCCTTTGACCATACGGCCCACTTAGCATCAGGAGTAAACTCATCTGACCAGACAACCACCTCTTCAGGTGGCATGGCCTCTGCAATTCCACGCCCTTGTGCCACATCACAACCCAAGCGCATTAATAGCACGCCCTGCTCAACCGTTTCAACACCTTCAGCCAATACATCTCGTCCGAAAGTAGCAGCCAGACCAATAATCGCTTGCACCAGCGCTAGGTCCTCTTTGTCATCTAAAATATCGTGAATAAATGATTGATCTATTTTTAGCGTATTCGCAGGCAACCGTTTCAAATAACTTAACGATGAATACCCCGTACCAAAATCATCTAAAGCAAAACGCACACCTAACCCTCTGCATTTAGAAATCACAGTTTGCACGTGCTGAATATCGCCCAACGCGGCCGACTCTAAGATTTCTATTTCAAGCTTATTCGGAGCAACGCTAGAATATCGCTGCAAGATATTTTTCAAGCGCATATAGAAACTGGGCAAATGAAAGTGTTTTGCCGCAATATTGACGCTCACAGACCACTTTTTATCCTGTTGCCGCCAAATATCTAGTTGCTCTAATGCTGACTCTATGACCCAATCACCTAACGTTATAATTAACTCATGCTGCTCGATGATAGGCAAAAACTCCATTGGAAACACCAAACCTTTTTTTGGGTGTCGCCATCGTAATAACGCCTCCATACCAACTATCTCAGCCGTCCGCATATTCACTTTAGGTTGATAATGCAGTTCGAACTCATCGTTCGTTAGCGCCTCCTCAATTTCCTTAATAATTTTCTGAGAACCGTTTTCTTTCTGATCCTGATCTACATCAAACCAATGAACTCTATTACGGCCCGATTGTTTAGCAATATACATTGCTTGATCGGCTTGTCGTAACAAGGTATCCGCATCAACCTTTTCGTCTGAATAATTGGCCACGCCAATGCTACAAGAGATTTTTATATTATTATTATCAATAAAATATGGGGCAGACACCGCTGTCTTTAAACGATGCAATGCTTGAGATAATTCTGCTCTATGACCTACCTCTCCAATCAGAATAACAAACTCATCACCGCCTAATCGAGCAACCGTATCTTCCTGTCGAAGCTGCTTTTTTAGCCGGCTCGCAACTTCTATCAACAGCTCATCGCCTACTGCGTGACCATACTGATCATTAACCGGCTTAAACTCATCTAAATCCATCATACAAACGGCTAAATTAGTGCTGTGTCTTGCTGCTAAATGAAGAGCTTGCTCAAATCGGTCAGTTAACAAGGTTCTGTTCGGTAACCGTGTTAACATATCGTGTGTTGCGTGCCACTTCATTTCTTCACTGATAGATGAACGCTCACTAGCGTCAACCAACGTAATAACACATCCAATATTAGGCTCACTTGAGGTACTCTGAGTTGACGCTGTTCCCTGCACAGGTAATCGCTGACCATTCTTTGTTATAAGAACGGCATCATGAGGGAATCGCCTAACGCCTTTACGCTCACCGACATCTCCGTCGTAACAATAGCTGACAAAGCTTCCTGATGTCTTTTTTTCTAGCTGAACGACACGTTCTACCAACACACCCATCGCTTCGGCATTAGTCCAGCCTGTTAACCCACATGCTGCTTCATTTATATAGGTAATCAAGCCGTCTTTTGATGTTGTCACCACCCCGCTATCGACAGAATTTAACGTTAATTCAACCCGTTTTTTTTCGATTTGAAGCGCATTTTGCCAACGTTGCTGATGTGATAAATCAATGAGTGTTACTTGATGCAATATTTGATCGGGAAAATCCAACAAGCTCATCACCATTTCCACGGGGAACTCGTCACCACTGTCTAATCTCTTACATAAACATTTAATGCTCGCGCTGCCTGCAGCATTAGCATCTAAAACCAAGTGACTAAACAATTCTTTTGTTCTAACACCATTAGGTTGAAACTCTGGCGCAAGCGAAAATAAATGAAGACCAAAAAACTCATTTCGTGAAGACACGTTGAACATGTTTAACGTTGCCGCATTCAACTCTATCAGGCCCTGTTCTCCACACACCAACATGGGGTTGGGGTTTAAATCAAACAGTTGCTGATAATGGCGAATATCATCACTAAAATAGTGATTCATTCCCCCTGACGTTGACATTAAATTGAGGTGCTTTTCATCCATAAAAAGTTTGAGCCCTTAGCTAATCCCTAGCAAATCCTTATTAATTAATACCTTACATCTGTAAATATAGACCAAATTTTAAAATTCTCAAGCCTGCTTACGCATTTCTCTGATGGTATCGTAAGCCTCAGTGATTTGCTGCGTCTTTTCTTTTGCAATTTTCATCATTTCATCGGGCAGACCTTTTGAAACCAACTTATCAGGGTGGTGCTGACTAATAAGACGCCTGTACGCTTTTTTAACCTCCGCATCACTGGCCGATTCGCTCACGCCCAAAATGGCATACGCCTCTTCAGGTGTAGACCTACTTTGCTGATGTGTTCCACGCCGTTGGCTAGCACCTAACATACGTTTCAACTGCTCATAGGCAAACTGCGGAATACCTAAACGCCCACAAATATGCTGAAGAATCTCATCTTCTGTATCATCCAGCACACCATCTGCAAACGCTGCTTGAAGCTGCACTTCAATAAACATTCGAATTAAATTTTTCTGATGCTGACACGCTTGCTTAAACTCCTCCAACTCGGCATCTAAGTTAAAGCCATCCCCTTTACCACGATTAAATTCCGCAATCGCCTCATTTTGCATACTCGCAGACAGCTCCATTTGAGCCATGACTCTTTTCGCCATTTGTATTTCTTCCTGCGAAACCTGCCCATCTGCCTTAGCAATATGGCCCATAATGGCAAACGTCGATTTAAAAAACGTTTTTTTAATTCGCTGCTGGCGTGCTGGGTCGAACGGGTTTTGCGCCATACCGGTATCAAACTTATGACCAATATAGACACCCAGTAGCGCACCTAGCGTACCAAATGCCATATAACCAAACACTCCACCCAGTAATTTACCCGTCCATCTCATCGTTCAACACCTTTTACTTGCAAAATTATTAATAAAATTAGATCATTAGCAGCTTTTTTATTACCTATAACATAACAAATGACTATTCCAGCTTCCTTACTCGACGCGAACCTAAACAGCCTACCACTTATTCATAAGGGAAAAGTTCGTGACATTTACGATATTGACGACAAACACATGCTGATTGTCACCACAGATCGCTTGTCTGCCTTCGATGTTATTCTACCCGATCCCATTCCAGGCAAGGGCATTGTGCTAAACGAAGTCTCTAACTTTTGGTTTGAAAAGCTTTCAGACCTTATTCCAAACCAACTATCAGACTTAACACTCGACCAAGTTCTCGATAATAAGCAAGATTGCGAACGTCTTGAAAAACGCGGCATTATTGTCAAAAAATTAAAGCCTTTGCCTATCGAAGCTATCGTTCGTGGTTACCTCATCGGCTCAGGTTGGAAAGACTACCAAAAAACTGGGCAGGTTTGCGGCATTCAGTTAGCTGAAGATTTACAGCAGGCCTCGCAACTCCCCGAGCCCATCTTCACACCATCAACTAAGGCTGCGGTTGGCGATCACGATGAAAACATCTCTTACCAAGAAACCATTCAGTTATTAGGTGAAGATTTAGCCAAGCAAGTACGTGACATTAGCTTAACCTTGTACACAACGGCTGCTAAATATGCACTAGAACGTAACATCATTATTGCTGATACAAAATTTGAATTCGGCCTCGATAATGACGGCGTTTTACACCTTATCGACGAAGTACTAACACCCGACTCATCACGCTTTTGGGATGCAAAAGAATATCAAGTAGGCACCAGCCCAGCGAGCTTCGATAAACAAATTGTTCGTGACTATTTAGAAACGCTAGACTGGGACAAAACAAACCCCGGGCCTAGCTTACCAACGGAAATAACGGACAAAACGGCTGCCAAATACCGCGAAGTTCAAACATTGTTAACTGAATAAACTTCCTACGTAAACGTAAAAATGGGCGCCTAAGCGCCCATTTTTTATACTTAATACAGTCTATGATTTATTCATAAACTCTGGGTATGCCTCCATACCACACTCACTAAGGTCGACACCTTCGTACTCTTCTTCTGCTGTTACTCGAATACCCATTATCGCTTTCAGAACACCCCAAACAACGAAGCTGGTGACGAATACCCAACCAAAGATGGTCGCTGCGCCAATCAATTGACCAGAAAAGCTAGAACCATCATTTGTTAGCGGCACCAATAAAAGGCCTAACAAACCACATGTACCATGGACTGAAATTGCTCCAACAGGATCATCAATTTTAAGTTTATCTAACCCAACAATTGATAGCACAACCAATACACCACCCGCAGCACCAAATAAGGTCGCTTGAAGAGCCGTAGGGGTTGAAGGTTCAGCCGTAATAGCCACAAGACCTGCTAACGCACCGTTTAACAACATGGTTAAATCAGCTTTACCAAACATCAAACGAGCAACAATTAATGACGCCATTGCACCACCTGCTGCCGCCGCATTGGTGTTCAAGAAAACCATCGCTACTGAGTTAGCACTGGCGATATCACCTAGTTTCAACACAGATCCACCGTTAAAACCAAACCAACCCATCCATAAAATAAATGTACCTAATGTTGCTAACGGCAAGTTTGCACCTGGAATAGGGTGAATTTCACCATTGGCACCATATTTACCTTTACGAGCGCCTAGCAATAAAACACCTGCTAAAGCAGCAGCAGCACCAGCCATATGAACAATGCCCGAGCCAGCAAAATCTGAAAAGCCAAGGTCACCTAGGTTATACATGCCAAAAACATCAGCACCATTCCATGTCCATGAGCCTTCCATCGGGTAGATAACACCCGTCATGACTACTGCAAAGGCAAGGAATGACCAAAGTTTCATACGCTCAGCAACCGCGCCCGAAACAATAGACATTGCTGTTGCAACGAACACAACTTGGAAAAAGAAGTCCGATGCATTTGAATAAACCGAGCCACCATCAAAGCCAGCTTCTTTTGACTCTGCTAGCACCGTCGCTGTTAACGCATCGGCCGTTGCAGCGCCATCTAGCTCAATACCGCTCAGCATTGCACCACCGCCGTACATAATTTCATATCCATAAACTAAGTACATGATGCAAGAAACTGCAAATAACGCCACGTTCTTAGTTAAGATTTCTGCTGTATTTTTTGAACGGACAAGGCCCGCTTCTAACATTGAGAAGCCTGCTGCCATCCACATAACAAGCGCACCACACATTAAGAAATAAAATGTATCTAGCGCATATTGTAACTCTAGTATTTGATCCACGATGAGATCCTCCAATTATTTTAAATTAAAGCGCTTCTGCGCCAGTTTCACCGGTACGGATTCGGACAACTTTTTCAAGCTCTGTGACAAAAATTTTGCCATCTCCAATCTTTCCAGTGTTTGCCGCTTTAATAATTGAATCCACTGCTTGCTCAACTTGATCGTCAGACAATGCAATTTCAACTTTTACTTTAGGCAAGAAATCCACAACGTACTCAGAACCACGATAGAGTTCGGTATGCCCCTTTTGGCGACCGAAACCTTTAACTTCGGTGACGGTAATGCCGGAAACCCCAATATCAGATAACGCTTCACGAACGTCATCTAATTTAAAAGGCTTTAATACAGCTGTTACTAGTTTCATATTTAATCCTTATTTCTAAAATTCGTCTTATTGACGCATTTATTAATGCATACTATATGCCAAACATATAATTATCTTAAATATCAAGTAGTTAAATAAATTAAACCTCTACTCAACGATATTGCCTATATAATTGAGCACCAGATTGGTGCGATTTTCCCTCAGCAACATTCGCCGTTATATTATTATCACGCATAAAAAAACGCCCCTCGTTGAGGGGCGCTCTTAAAGCGATTGAGTTGCTTTAACCTATAAGCAGCAAGGAAACCCTCTGCCTACTTCAACCTTATAGAGACTTAGAAACTGTTAATACCACCGCTTCATCAGCCGCATCACCGTCTGATACATTTTCATCAGTTCCAGTCAACGCCAATTCCCAATCAACGCTAAACATTGAAGTTGAGGCCGCTAATTTATAGTCCCAATAATCATCGCCGCCTGCTTTACTATCAACATCGTAGAAGCCAGCATGCGCTGAGAATGCAACACCATTATACTCACCAAGGTCTAAACCAAGATCTGTGTAGTTACCTAGCTCATCTTCAGCCAAACCTAAATCGTAGTAAAACGTTAAGCTTGCAGGGCCAAATGACACACCAGCATATAACTCATCTAACTGGTAACCTTCAGTTGAATAATGATAGTGAATATAACCCACATCAACACCAACACCATTAAACTCGCCAGCCCAACCAGCGTACAGGTCAGTTTCAATACTGGTATCATCACCAAAATCAACATTAGACGCCCAAACACCCGCGTATACGCCGTTACCTAAATCAGCATCAAATCCACCTTGAATAGCTGGGGCACCGTCTGTTTGTGAAATACCACGCCAGATGTAATCAGATGTTAAAGCAACATTACCGCTTAACTCTAAAGCACTTGCCGCACTCGACGCTACTAATAAACCTGCTACTGCCGTTGTTTGTAATAATTTCATTTTCTTTCCTTATTTGTTGTTAAACTTATTGATCATATCCCCTTACTCTTTAAGTACGAGATAAGGCTAACGTTCATGACAGATAGATTAGCATAAAACCTACTTTTTATTTAATAAAAAACAACAAAAATGCACTAACAACAACCTAATTTACTTTTTATTGCATCAAATTGGTGCAATAAAGCTTATCCCACTAACAAACCTTGAGCAAACCCATGATTAATGCAAACGTTATTGAAAGCCTCGCGCAGTCGCTAAGCGGCCATTTACCTCAAAGCCTCTCCAGTTTTAAGGATGAAGCTGAGAAGAACTTTAAATTGATCTTACAACAACAATTTACTAAATTAGACTTAGTCACACGCGAAGAATTTGATACACAAAATGCAGTACTGCTTCGAACACGCGAAAAGCTCGAAGAGCTTGAAAAATTACTCACTGAGCTAAGCACCAAAAAATAATAAGATACCCTTCTTTAACACCATGACTACAAAGGAAAGGATTCCACCATGTCACTTGCTACTATATATACACGCTCTTCTTCTGGTATTAATGCACCACTCGTTACCGTTGAGGCGCACCTTGCTAATGGATTACCTAGCCTAAATATTGTTGGCCTTCCTGAAGCTGCCGTTAAAGAAAGTAAGGACCGTGTCCGCAGCGCTATTATTAACTGTCAATTTGAGTTCCCCGCAAAACGCATTACCATCAACTTAGCACCCGCAGACTTACCTAAAGAAGGTGGGCGGCTTGACCTCCCTATAGCACTTAGTATTCTAGCCGCCTCAGGTCAAATCCCCACTAAAGACATTGCGCAATACGAATTTCTTGGCGAATTATCCCTCGGTGGCGAACTACGAGCTATTCAAGGTGCATTACCCTCTGCTATTGCTTGCGGAGCTGACAAACGTACGCTTTGTTTACCCATGCCGAATCAGCACGAAGCGTCGCTCATTTCTAGTGTTGATATTTTGGGCGCTCCACACCTACTCGCCGTTTGTGCGCACCTTCGTGGGCAACAAGCCTTGCCTATTGTTGCCCCAGCAAATCAATTAAGTAAAACTACTAACGTAAAAACTGACTTTTCTGACGTGCATGGACAACAACACACAAAACGCGCATTAGAAATTGCGGCCGCTGGGCGCCACAGTTTACTCATGCTGGGCCCACCTGGTACCGGTAAATCTATGCTCGCAGCGCGATTACCCAGCATTTTGCCTATTCTTAATGAACAAGAAGCCATTGAAACAGCCTCCATTTATTCAATAAGCCAGCACAGCATTAACATTCAACAATGGCAAATACCCCCTTTCAGGTCCCCGCATCACACCGCATCAGCTGTTGCATTAGTTGGTGGCGGTAACCCACCTAAACCTGGAGAGGTTTCGCTCGCACACCATGGGGTTTTGTTTCTTGATGAATTACCGGAGTTCGACCGCAAGGTTTTAGAGGTACTTCGCGAACCGATTGAAAACGGAACGATATCGATCTCACGTGCCAATCACCAAACTGATTTTCCGGCCCAATTCCAACTCATTGCCGCGATGAATCCATGCCCGTGCGGTTACTTAGGCGATGTCTCCCAAAGATGCCGGTGCACTCCGCCGCAAATTGCACGCTACCGCAACAAAATATCTGGCCCTTTGCTTGATCGAATTGATATGCATATCGAAGTACCTAGGATATCAACTGAAATGCTTCGAAAAGGCTCTACTGGGGGCGAAGAAAGCAGCGCTAATATTGCCAAGAGAGTACAACTATCTCAACAACAAGCACTGGCCCGGCAAAGTCAGCCAAATCATCTCTTAACAACCGCTCAAATCAAACAACATTGTCATATAAGTGATGAAGATCACCATTTATTAGAGCAAGCCATCGAAAAACTAGGTCTCTCACATCGCGCTTATCATCGAATTTTACGTGTCTCTCGCACAATAGCCGACATGGACAATCAAACCAATATCCAACGCCACCACCTAACTGAAGCACTTAGCTACCGCCGCATGGATAAACGCATCGGGTAAACCACTAAAAGCTCTGAAAAGATCAGACAGAACGAGTAAAATTCGTTACCAAACTAACCTTTCGAGTCGCTGTGCCCAAATTAAATCCTGAGCAACAAAAAGCTGTTATTACGACAGACACCCCTTTATTAGTCATTGCGGGCGCTGGCAGCGGAAAAACTCGCGTCATTACCGAAAAAATTTCACACCTCATTAGCACTGGCGTTGAGGCGAAACATATTACCGCCGTTACATTTACTAATAAAGCGGCAAGAGAAATGCGCTCACGTGTTGATAAGCTTTGCTCAACAAAAAAAACAAAAGGCATTCGCATATCAACGTTTCATTCCTTAGGCCTAGATATTATTCGTAAGGAATATCAAACACTGGGGCTTAAAAAGAACATCAGCATCTTAGATGAACAAGACAAATATAAGGTGCTACAAGATATCCTAGAAAACAGTCAGCATCAGTTAGACAAGGCTCAAATATCGCCCCTTTCATGGCAAATATCTGATTGGAAGAACCAAGCCATTTTGCCAGCTCAAGCCATGTCTTTAGCCGAAGATGCTCAGCAACAATTTGCCGCTGCATTATATGAGCAATATCAGCAATATAACCGCGTGTGTAACGCCGTGGACTTTGATGACTTAATCCTTACACCGCTGGTTCTATTCAATGAACACCCGTCGGTATTAGAAAAATGGCAAAATAGCACCCGTTACCTTTTACTCGATGAGTATCAAGACACCAATACCACTCAATACGAATTCTTTAAGCATTTAGTTGGCTCCGTCGGGCAGTTCACCGTCGTTGGTGATGACGACCAGTCCATTTATGCTTGGCGAGGCGCTAATCCAGAAAACCTGTTTACACTCAAAAAGGATTTTCCACGGCTAGATATCATTAAGTTAGAACAAAACTATCGGTCTAATCAGCGTATTCTAAAAGCAGCCAACCAACTTATTAGTAACAACCCACATTTATATGAAAAAAATCTGTGGAGCAACATCAAAAGTGACGAAAAAATTAACGTCATCAAATGCAAAGATGAGTTTTCGGAGGCACAACAAATCGCGGCTGAAATTTCCCGCATAAAATTTAAACACCGCGCTAATAACGCCGACTTTGCCATTCTCTACCGAAGCAACCACCAAGCACGGCTGTTAGAAAAAAGTTTGCGAGAGCTATCATTACCTTATGCCATCAGCGGCGGCACTTCGTTTTTCTCGCATGCAGAAATAAAAGACACACTCTGTTATATCAAACTGCTTATTAACCCGGATGACAACAGCGCCTTTCTGCGCGTTATTAATACACCTCGCCGAGAAATTGGTACCAGTACAGTCGAAAAACTAGCCCTTTACGCTAACAATCGCCACATCAGTTTGTTCGATGCTTGCTTCGAAATAGGGCTTGAACAACAGCTAAACGAACGGACTTATCATAAACTGCGCTCTTTTTGCGACTGGATTGTTGCTCTATCAGACAGGACTCAACAAGAAGACCCTATTGCCATACTTCACGAGATGGTTCAACACATCGAGTATTACGACTGGATTAAAGCCCATGCAAATAGTGACAAGCAGGCTGAACGTAAAATAAACAATGTACTAGAACTGATTAAGTGGATTGAAAATAGTGCTAAAAAATCACAAGAAGAACGGAGCTTAGGTGACATTGTCTCTCGCATGATGCTGCTCGATAGCCTGGAACGAAATGAGGAAGAAGAAAAAACAGATCAAATAAAACTCATGACCTTACATGCTGCAAAAGGGCTAGAGTTCCCTTACGTTTACTTAATTGGTATGGAAGAAGGTATTTTGCCTCATCAAAACAGCATTGATACCGAACAAATAGAAGAAGAACGACGACTAGCTTACGTGGGCATTACCAGAGCTCAACAGCAACTCACCTTTAGTTATTGTGCTCAGCGAAAAAAATATGGAGACGTCTCCTCAACCGAACCAAGTCGTTTTTTAACCGAACTACCGATTGAGGATTTAGACTGGGCAGCTGTCAATAAGAAAAACCCTGAGGAACAAAAGAAAAAGGGCCAGGAAAGCCTAGCCCTTATGAAAAGCTTACTAAACTAATTTATTGACTTCTCTCAACCATATAATCAAGGGCAGCGCTAACATCTTCGTCACTTAACTGAGAAGAGCCACCTCGAGGAGGCATGCCCTTAAAACCTTTAACAGCATGCTCAAACAACGTATCGACTCCTTGAGCAATACGTGGTGCCCACGCCGCTATATCGCCTAATTTTGGCGCATTCGCCACACCTGTCGCATGGCAAGCCATACAAGCCGTGTTATAAACCTGTTCCGCCGTCATAGGTTCAGCAGCTACAACTACAGGCTCTTCAACAATAGGGCTCGCTTTTTGAGCCTCTTCCAACGTGGTTGCCAGCTCACCTAATGGTTTAATTCTATCTAAAATATTCTTTTCTTCCGATGCAGACATCGGTTTATCGTCAACCAGATTAATAGCAACCATAGAAATCACAATAGCAATAACAACTAACACACCTATCGTCACACCTAGATCGCTTAAAATTTTCTTATCTTCACTCACGTACTGACTCCATTTAGTGATATTTTGTAACAATTATAAACCCTAAGCTTATAAACCCGAAATAAAAACACTTCAATATTTCATCAACATATCACGTTATAATACCCCGTCCGTATGTATTCAAAGCGCTCGTAGCTCAGCTGGATAGAGTGTCGCCCTCCGAAGGCGAAGGTCGTGGGTTCGACTCCCGCCGAGCGCGCCAAACTTACCTATCGAAATACCTCCCATTATCCAATCCCCCCATGTTAAATAGTCACCATAATCGGGCTTAATAACATTGTTATTGCCGGACAATACTTAAAAACGACAAAACAATCGAGGGTTCCTTTGCTAGGCACACACTAAAAAAGAATTAAAGAAAAAAGACTATTGGCATTTAAATATTTCGAATCTCACCCGCGAGCTACATTATACGTATCGCATCAAGCATACAACTTTATGACTATACCCATGTATAAGTAGAGCTCAACAGCCGTGAAAACAAAATATTAGATATAAGCACACAACATAAATATAGCTTAAAATGCTAAGTACCTCTCTGCTAGTCAATTATTCTAAAGTTAATAAAAATCAAAGAACTACGCATAAAAGAAATGCGAGAAAATTTAAAGCTACATATAGCGCACTTCAACACACACTTTCATACGTTTAACCAACCACCTTCGCAATAATCGATCACTTCAATCAAACAAGCCCCTTTTCTCTAACTACTTGCTCAAACTCATAATTCAGGGTAAATCCATGGGTGCTGATTCGCTCAACACTTGATTAAGATCAAAGTTTATATTGACATTTAAAACCGTTGTTACCAAGTCACCATCACCATCTGATGCAGCAACATGAACATCGATACCTACATCTACATCACCAGTTCCATCATCAATTGGGCCCAATATGCTAATTTGATAATCACCCTCTAAAACCCCATCGATTGTAAGCACCTCATCACCATCTGCCAGACCAACGATTTGATCATTAACCCCGTCATCATCTGTATCTTTAGGCTGAAAAACAATGTCGTTACCATTTGATTTAACCACCCCTGTTGACTCTATATCGGTAGCGTCAAAAGTAAAGTTGAGAGCTTCACCAACTCCCGGCCCATCAGCGCCAAATGAAACAGACTCTACCACCTCTCCTGTCACAGTGACCTTTGTCCAGTCCACATTTGTATTAACATCATTGAAATCGCCATCACCATTAGGAATTTGCAAGTCTTCCCAATTCTGATTGCCGAGTAATACATTATCTTCCACATGGTTTTGGCCATCTTTATTGAGCTCTGCAAAATCAAATAGAACATGAGAACCACTACCCAAAAGAGGTGTCGCGCCTGCAAAAGCTTGCCACTGCCCACCTACTTCTTGAAACGTGACTGTTTGATCATTATCTATCTTGTTAAGCTGACCCCCATTAGGAATCAAAAAAGACCCTATCTGCTCTTGACTATAACCAGTAATCGTTATCGGATCAAACCCCGCATGAGTATGATGAACATCAGTGGCAATAATAACCCCAGAGGTTGGGTTATTGGAACTAACCGTTCCATCAGGGTTCAGTGTTTTAACATAGTAACCATAACTATTATGGTAGCCTGCCGAACTGACCTCATCATGATTAACGATTGTAAACTCGGAAGCATCCGAACTAGATTGTTCTTTCACAAGAACAGGGCCATCATCATTAATAGTAATTTCTAGTTTAGCTATCGCTGATGCCTTTGAATCTAAACCCGAGACGCGCACAGCAAACGACTCACCTAATACTTGGTCGTCCACACCTGTTACATTTATACCGGCATGCGTTACATTATTCTCTAGCGTGTAACTCCAACTATAGACACCTCCAGATTCACTGATAGTTAAAATACCATTATTACCCTGTATAACACTACCATTGCTCACAATCACCCAAGCACCATCTTTGCCTTGAATTTCAATTTTCCCAAGCGTGTTATTCCCCACATCATAAGTAAATATGCCCGTGGTCGTTTCTGACCCATCACTATTATTAGTTGCATCACCATCAGCTAACTCACCAGTACCTGTCGCTAGGCCTCGCTCATCAACTATGCCACTTGTCACACTAATTGTTGGCACTGCATCCAACTCATCAGATTCATCTTCAACAGGGGGCAGCTCTTCATCTGGCTGCAAGAACTCCTGGCTTATTCCGGCTGTATCGTGTCCTGATGTTACAGGTGCCTCTGGGTTTAAATAATCTACACTTACAACGGTATGACCATTGTTTCCACCATCTCCACCCGCCGCTGTGGCTGGCAATTCATTTGGGTCAAAGTTTGGGTTATTCGCTATGGCTTCTTGCAATGCGGCTACTTCGTCTTCTGCATCTGCACGGCTTTGCACTGTTTGCTCGCCTTTTTCTTGATTAAGTACGTCATCATTCAGCACGATGCTTGAGTTGCTACCCAAGTCCATGACTGTGCCATCTGTAAATGCGATAACGATAACGCCATCGCCTGTGACGACGCGCTCATTTTCTGCAACTGTGTCGCCGACGCTTAAGATGCGCTCCGTTCCATCTTCTGCGATTGCCCTTACAAGCCCTGTTACTGATTGTACTGTGCCTATGTTAGCCATGATATTCTCCGTTCCAGTCATTCTGATACGTTAATAAACGTAATATGTTATTTAGGTTTAGTGGTTTCTCTAGTGCCTTCCATTACCAACATTGAGCAATTAAAAGGCTAATCAACCCTCTGCCGTGACGTGCTTACTAGGCAGCTAAGAAAATCCAATTCAAGCAAATTCATAACATCGCTACCTAAATCAAAAGGAACTTTCTTTAAGTTATGCTTCACTTGTTCAATATCAATTGTCACTAACCGTACCCGCCTAACAGTTTCGCAATGTATCAAGTAATAAGGCCGTCATTCGCCTTGTTATCCAGGCCTCACCTGTATCCACTGCCTCTACTAACCTACTAGAGTATTTCTGTAATTGGTCCAATTGCTGATAGCCTCTTGCACCAACCAATAAACAACTCAATATTTCTTTTTCACTCAACGCATCTCCAATCACAATGATTTTGCAGCTTGAACACGCACCAAATAACATCTTTATATATTCTGGTGTGCCGTTTTTCATCACATTATGATTCAGTAATACAATTGGCGATGAGAGCTCACTCAATATGCTTAGTGCAATCATTTCGCTATCGCATACAGACACCCTAGGACCAAGCTGTGAGCAAGCCCTTTGAATTTGATCTTTTTCTTCGACTATTAATATGTCAATCATCGCCTTTTCTGCATAAAGGAGTTCATTGAATTAAAGTCTAGCAGGGATTTAAAATTTAACTACTGTACAAAGGTATTAGTATTAATTTTAATTTCTTTGAAACTACAAAACATTATCATCATCTCCAATCAAGTTACTTAAAGCATTAACATCGTGACGCAACTTTTTTCGCTTATTGAGTTTATCCTGTACTGCTTCAGGCAATTCAGTAAAAACGAATACCTGTTTTTCCATCAACATATCTACCAAATCCTCAACTACGCGCACCATTTCACCATCAGAGCTGAGCAAGGATTCCTTTAATTCAACCTTATTATTTAGCTTCTGCAAAAACTCCATCACTTCCACTTGACCTAGCTCTAACCATTCACTGTCAGAGCCGGACGGCGCATCCAACAATTTAATGATTTTACCTTCAGAATTGCGGTTAACGTAAGGCATATCTCAGCTCCATTTGCATTTTCCTTAATTTGTTCTAGTATCACTAAATAAAAAACAATAATCAAACTTACTGCACACAACAAGATGTTGGCGCTTTAGTTTTATACACAAATGGATAAATAATGACCGCTGCTGTGCTAAAAGAAACGACCGAAAACATCTCTACGATGACAAGCCAAGATGATCCTTTGTTATTGGCGCTTCTATCTGTGTGCAAGCTATTGAACTCTCCTCATTCGGCTGATTCTTTAACCTCTGGATTACCGCTGGTCAACAATAAGCTAACACCGTCTCTATTTATTAGAGCCGCCCAGCGCGCGGGTTTTTCTACCGGTTTAGTCCGCCGCCCTTTGGCTGAAATTTCTAACTTAGTGTTGCCGGCTGTTTTGTTATTGAAGGACAACAAAACCTGCGTGTTAGTGTCCAAGCAGCAAGATGGTACGTGCACGCTTATTTTGCCGGAAACCGACAGCGGCGAGAAAACCGTCCACCTGAATGTTATAGAAGAAATTTACAGCGGCTCGGCCTTCTTTATTCAAATCAACCATACGTTTAATGACCAAACTGCTGACTCCGCCATCCCTAAAGCAAAACATTGGTTTTGGGATGTCATTTTTAAATCTTGGCCTATTTACGGCGAAGTATTAGCGGCCTCCTTGCTCATCAACTTGTTCGCCCTTGCGTCTCCACTATTTATAATGAATGTATACGATCGAGTCGTACCAAACCATGCGCTGGAAACACTCTGGGTGCTAGCGATTGGTGTCACAATTGTTTTTACCTTTGATTTCGTCATGAAGGGCTTACGCGGTTACTTTATTGACGTCGCAGGCAAACGATCTGATGTGATTCTATCTGCCACGATTTTTGAAAAAGTCATGGGCATTAAAATGGAAAACCGACCTAAATCTGTCGGTGCCTTTGCCAACAATTTAAGCGAATTCGAATCCTTTAGAGATTTTCTCACCTCAGCGACGCTCACCACGCTGATCGACCTGCCTTTCCTATTTATCTTTCTGGCCGTCATTTACATGATCGGCGGGGACTTGGCACTCGTCCCCTTGGTTGTTTTGCCACTGGCTATATTAGGCGGTGTCATCGTTCAAAAACCGCTAAAGAACACGATCAATGAGCTCTTTAAGCATTCAGCTCAAAAAGGCGCAACACTGATTGAATCCCTCAGCAATTTAAGCTCCATTAAAAGCGCCGGCGCAGAAGGCCAAATGCAAAGCAAATGGGAACAAAATATTGGTCATATTTCTCGCCTAGGTCTTAAGTCACGTTTTTATTCGTCTATTGCCGTCAATTTAACCGCCTTTTTAACGCAAATGGCATCCATTTCAGTGGTTATTTTTGGAGTTTATAAAATATCTGAAGGTAATCTAACAACCGGTGGCTTAATTGCCTGCACTATTTTAACGGGACGCGCACTAGCACCTATCGGGCAAGTCGCTTCTTTATTAACCCGCTACCATCAGGCTCGCACATCGCTGGACACGTTAACCAATATGATGTCGTTACCCGTGGAACGTGAGCCGGGCAAAAAGTACTTACACCGTCCAACCTTTAAAGGCGATATTGAATTTAAGGGCATTTCATTTAACTACCCAGAACAGCCGGTTAAGGCGCTTGACAATATTTCATTCAAAATCAAAGCTGGCGAGCGGGTTGCATTCATTGGACGTATCGGCTCCGGTAAAAGCACCATTGAGAAACTCATGCTAGGCATGTATGAGCCACAAGAAGGCTCTATTCTTATTGATGGTACTGATATTAGACAGATCGACCCCTCCGACCTTCGCCGACAAATAGGCTATGTGCCACAAGATATTTCACTGATGTTTGGTAGCGTTAAAGACAATATCACGCTCGGCTCACGCTATGCTGACGACGCCTCTATTTTGCACGCTGCCGAAGTCGCTGGCGTCACTCAATTTGTGAACCGCCACCCCGAAGGCTTTGATATGCCCGTTGGTGAACGTGGCGCTTCTTTATCTGGCGGACAGCGGCAGAGCGTTGCTGTTGCAAGATCTTTGCTGCTTTCTCCACCCATCTACATTATGGATGAGCCCAGCAATTCGATGGATAACAGCACGGAAGAACGGTTCAAACAAAAGTTAGCGGAACAACTCGGCACACAAACCCTTATTCTAGTCACTCATCGCGCCTCTTTATTAACCTTAGTGGACCGCTTGATCGTTATGGACGGCTCTAAAATTATGGCCGATGGCCCTAAAGACAAAGTGTTAGAAGCCTTGAAAAAAGGTCAAATCAAGGTTTCAAATTAACATGTCAGATAAAATGCCAAACACCAACATGAAGCGCCAGCTCCACCCAGAAGATCAAATTTACATCACCGATGTAAACGCCGCCAGCCTGTACGGTGCATCTACTCAAAGCCACATACTGCTATGGGTTTCTTTTAGTTTTGTCATCGTGGCCATCATCTGGGCTAGCTTTGCTGAGCTAGACGAAGTAACTAGAGGCTCAGGCAAAACAACACCCTCAAGCCATATTCAAGTTGTTCAAAACTTAGAAGGTGGCATCTTAGCCGAAATTTTGGTGAAAGAAGGCGAGATCGTTGAAAAAGGCCAACCTCTTTTGCAACTCGACGCCGTTAGGTTTTCATCGTCTTTAAATGAAAACAAACTAAAGTACTATGAATTGCTCGCCGCAACGGCACGTTTATCTGCAGAAGTAGAAAACAAACCGCTCATCATCCCCCCTGAAGTATTCGCCATTGCGCCTGAGATTGCAGAAAATGCAGAGCAACTCTTTGACTCTCGTCGCAGCGAATTTAATGCCGGCACCAAGTTTTTGCGCGAACAAATCAGCCAACGATTAAGAAGCTACTCACTGTTAAAAGAAGAGTTAGACATGTCGGCCCCTCTAGTGGAAGAAGGCGCCATGTCCAGAGTTGAACTGCTTCGTATCAAACGAGAGCTTAACGAAATCAAAGGTCAACTAACCGAAGCAAGAAACAAACTGGCAGAAACAAAAATAAGTTTTCAAACCAAAGCCCTCGAAGAGCTCAATCAAACAAAAGCAGAATTAGATAGAACGAGCGAATCGACCTTAGCACTTGAGGATCGCCTTACTCGAACCCGTGTCCTTTCACCCGTGAAAGGCATTATTAAACAACTGAAAGTGACGACCGTTGGCGGCGTTATTCAACCAGGCATGGACTTGGTTGAAATCGTTCCCTTAGAAGACAAGCTCCTTATTGAAGCCCAAATTAGGCCAGCTGATATTGCTTTCCTTCATCCGGGTCAAAAGGCCATGGTGAAATTGACTGCTTATGATTTTTCTATCTATGGTGGACTCGAAGCAGAATTGGAACATATCAGCGCAGATAGCATCATAAATGAAGAGGATGGCGAAAGTTATTATATAATTCGCTTACGTACTAATAAGAACTATTTAGAAAAAAACGGTGACAAATTAAATATTATCGCTGGCATGACGGCGGATGTTGATATTTTAACCGGTAAGAAATCTGTGTTAGATTACATTCTCAAGCCTATTTTAAAAGCTAGGGATCGCGCTTTAAGGGAACGCTAATGCATATCTTTATCTACCAATGTTATTTATTCCCTGCAACAACACCTACCTTCTTTAAAAGGCTAAGTTAATGCAATCCATTGCTATTTTTTCTGACAATTCAGCACTGGTAAGGCTTTGCTCGCGTGCTCTTATCAATCATTTTGAAATAGTCGCGGCCACAAGCAAACAAGATTTTCAAAATGCACCTGTTGTCATCATCGAGGCTCAGAAAGTCGATGTAGAAATCGACATACAGTCACTTTTTTCAAACTCCACCACTCGTTTCCTTGTGGTGGGTAAAGACTGGTCAGAAAACAAACAAATTAATGCCTTGGTTAATGGTGCCGCAGGTTACTGTGATGAATCTGTGCCACCCAAGCTTTTGCTCCATGCCGTCACAAGTATTCTACAAGGCGACACATGGATCCAACGCCACCTGGTCCCTCGCGTTATAGATACATTAGTAAAAATGAAGTCTGATGACACTTATGCTTCAATTAGTTCAAAATATATCGAGTCATCAAGTTTACTTTCAACGTTGTCTTCGCGAGAAAAAGAGGTTGCTTACATGATTCGAGACGGTAAAAGCAATAAAACAATTGCAAATAGCCTCAATATCTCCGAGAGAACCGTCAAGGCTCATTTAACGTCCATTTTTAAAAAACTAAAAATTTCGGATAGGTTGCACCTAGCCTTATACATTAAAGAATATGATTGACCTTACTATACGCTTAAGTTAAATTCATATTAGAATCTAATTAACTGATTTTTATACATAATAAAACAAATTTCGAGAGGGAACGATGAGTCTTAAATTAAAAATAGCTATCGGCGGTATTCTGGCATTAAGCTATGGCTCAGTGTCTGCTGAGACGTTGCAGGATGCAATTCAATATACTATTAATGAGAACCCACAAATTCAATCTGCTAAAGCAGAGCGCTTAGCAGTTGAACAAGAAATCAGCCAAGTAAAAGCAGGCTACTTTCCAACAGTAGACATTACAGTGGGCGCCGGTTGGGAACGCTCATTTAACTCATCCACTAAAGCGGATGGTTCAGAGTCTAAATCACTCGGTCGAGATGAAGCGTCTATTCAGGTTAGGCAAATGATTTATGATGGGTTTGCTACCGCTAGTGAAGTTAACCGTCAAACTGCTAGAACAAATTCACGTTCTTACACCGTTTTCGGTCAAGCTGAAATAACTGCGCTAAACGCTGTTGAAGCTTATATTAATGTTTTACGTCGTGAAGAGCTGCTCGCTTTAGCTGAAGAAAACTTAGCCTTACACCAAAGCACCAACGAGCAAATCACATCTCGAAGTAATCGTGGCGTTGGCCGTAAAGCAGATGTTGAACAATCGACAGGTCGATTATCCTTAGCGCAAAAAAATGTTCTATCTGAAATCGGTAATTTAAAAGACGCTCAAACTGCCTATCTAAGGATTGTTGGTCGGCTACCTTACGAATTAGAACCCGTGAGTTCACCAGGTGATGCGTTGCCTGCCACTTTCGACCAAGCTGTTGATAGCGCCATTGCTAACCATCCCATTCTAAAATCTGCTAATTCAGATATCAAATCGGCTATTGCTCAACACGCAACAGCAAAAACAGCATTTTTACCGCGAGTTGATCTTGAGCTTAGCGCGACTCACAATAAAGACATTGATGGTATTGAGGAAGTTAATGAAGATGCTTCCGCAATGGTTCGCCTACGTTACAACCTATACAACGGTGGCAAAGATGCTGCTCGTCGTAAAGAAACAGCTCAGCTAATCAATCAAGCAAAGAGCATTAGAGATAATACTTACAGACAAGCTGTTGAAAGCATGCGTTTATCATGGATCGCCCATCAAACGGTTCAAAACCAAATGGCGTTTTTCGAAAGCCATCGAGACTCAAGTATTAAGAGTAATGAAGCATACCAAAAGCAATTCAATATTGGCCGACGCTCATTATTAGATTTACTTGATTCAGCCAATGAAATGTTTGTTGCAAAAAGTGCTTATGCCAATGCTAAATATGATGAGCTGTTTTCTCAGTTCAGAATTCTTGCCAGTGCTGGCGCTTTAAATAATTACCTTAATGTTACATTACCTGAAGAAACAGCTATTCTACCTGAGGTTCAACCTTGGATTGGTGGCTCACAGAGGGGAAAAGTAACACCTACTTACTCTGCAACAAGCACTGAGTAATAACGACCTAGTGAAATAAAAAAAGGCCATCAACAATGTTGATGGCCTTTTTTGTTTACACGAGTTAGTATTTAAACTTGCTCTATCACTGAAACATCAAAACTCATTACTCAACATCCTAATGTTAAGACTGCTCCATTGATTTAAGCGGCTTGAGCCACCTAGTTTCTTACCCATTCCACGTGACTTTGCCAACCATAAGCCTGACCCATTAAAACTATAGACAGGTAGTAAGTCTTGCCGCTTTGAGGCCAACTTGATGACTGGATTCAAATTATCCAACACCACAGGAACAACTCCTGGGCGTTCAAAATAGGTCAATACCATATGCGCTTGATTCAACTCAATCGCCTTAACATAAGTGATCCGCATTTTGCTTTCAGGTACACCCAATTCTTTAAGAGTGAAGTACTTAGCAATTGAATAGTCTTCGCAATCGCCCGCACCTTTGGCTAATACCTCTAATGGAGTCGCCCAATAATCAGTTACTCCCCATAAATAATCATCATCTACAAACTCAATATGTTGATTAAAAAAATCGTTAACTCGCTTTAATTTTTCTTGTTCTGAAAGGTTACGCGTCAATTTAATCAGCGCTTGCCAGCTTAAGACTCTATCTGATGCCTGTTCGCCATATTTTGTTTTAACTTTTGAAATAAGTTCTGCGCTAAAATTAAGCGCGGCAGGTGCTGCTGCAGCGGTTAACAACATCAGCACGATACTAATTCTTAGCCAGTTTTTACGATAAGGAGCTACATAAATCGTTGTAAACTCTTGATTACTGACACCCATGAGTAATAATTCGCTTTGTGAACTAGCGACTAGCCCCTAAAACGCCTACTGCTTTTAAGCAAGCAACATCATCATCCGACTGAATATTTTCTGCTAACACGTGGATATCCAATATATTGCCAATCTCAACCATTGTTTTGGCAAATTCGTATTTCTCCGCATCGTGTTGAACACCATTGCCAATATCACGCGCCAAACGAATGTAGTCAGGCTTTAGTTCTTTAATCTTTTCCGGCGCTATAGACTGTGTTTCAAATCGCTTAATCAGCACTTTCGCGTTTAACGCCTGTATAAAATCAATAAATTCTTTATATACACCTATCTCTTTCGTCACTGCATAGGCCGATAAGCTAAAAACCAGTTGCTTAGCAACCGCTTTATTTTCTGTTAACAACGTCGTTAACCAAACTCTAAAATCACTGCTCTTTACTGTTCTACCAGAAACATTAATAGCTATTTCATAAGAAATATTATTCGTCTTAATATGCTCAACAACACGAGTGGTAACACCTTTATCAAGATCCACAATTTTTACAAATTTCTCCGCAATAGACACAAAAGTCCCTATTGAAAGCACATCACCATTTCTATCTAGGGCTTCAGAAAACGCATCGCGCATCAATACACCAGCAGATTGAAGATTGTCAGTTTCTCCAATGTAAGACACCTTGTAGCCTTCGTTATCAACAATATCAAATACCAACTCTTTCCATTCAGCCATATCCTTCGCTCGATCTTCGCCCTTTCGAAGGTAATAGCTATTTGCACCAATGAGTTGCGCTTGCTCATAGGCCTCATTGGCAGCTAACAAAATATTATCTGTTGAATTAAACGCGTCGAATGTAGCCACACCGATATGTGCTATATCCACTTTGTCATAGCCCTCCCCTAACTCGGTAAATGATACGCTCAACGATTTGGCCAATGCTTCCGCTTGCTCTACATCACCGCTTCGCATTAACAGAACGAATTCGGAGCCAACAAAACGGTATGCGCTAACATCGCTTGAGCCCCCAGCCATGGGTAGTAACTTCAAAATACTGGCAAAATCCTTAATAAATTGGTCAATCGCTTCAGAACCTAACTCCTTAACCAAAGTCGTTAACGCATCAATTTTTATCATAAAGACAAACGCATCACCATGTGAAGCAAGCACTTCTTTCATGTCCATTTCAAAACTACTCTTCTTGCTTAAGCCCGTCAGATCGTCCAATTGAAGCTTCTTACCGATACTCTCAAGTTTTTTATTTAAATTCTGAATAACCCGTTCTAACTTCCTCGACATAACGTTCATCGAGGCTGCAACTTTCCTCACTTCCGTTGTCCACGGTAACTTTTCAATAATATCGAAATTTCCTTTAGAAATAGTTTCTGCCATACCACCAATTCTTTTTAACGAAGACAATGTGATCCGCAACACAAGGAACAACACGATTAAGGAGGCAACAAATGTAGCCAGTGAATAATAAAAACTACTCTTCACTTGCTCATAAAGTTTGAAATATGCATAACCTGGGTTAATCGTCACCAATACTGTACCGCTAATACTCCAACCCGAACTGATCTCACTTTCAGCTATGGCAGCTTGCATGGGCACATTCCTGATAAACCACTCGGGTACCGAGTCAAATACTTTATCGTTCGTTAATACGACTAACTCCTTACCCTCAACGTCGACTAACTTTATTTCCTTATAATATCCACGGTCAAAAATCGCTTTCATCATAGTTTCAAGCACAGGGTCTTTATCATCCACCATGTAAGGGCTGAGCGACAAGCCCAGCGATGTTGCTGTATCTTGGGCATGAATCTTTGATTCACCTTCCAGATAACCTCTAATATTATTAACACTCAACACAAAGTTAACGCTGAAAATTATCAAGAACAACGCGGATATTAGTATTAGTAATTGCTTCGATAAAGACATACGTTTGTACCTTGTGAAATAAATTAATGATCGACTACATACATTATCATACTGGTCCATAATCAGTTTAATGAACCATATCACTTTAACTATAGCCCATATCCTTAACTATTCATTTTCGTATATCGCTAAATTTGTGAACTAAGCCTAAGAACCATTAAGCATTTTATAAAGCCACCCTTTATAATGCGCTAAACCTAATAGCTAACTTATAATTTTATGTCTATCAAAAATGCTTTTTACGCCCAATCTGGCGGCGTTACTGCCGTTATCAATGCTAGTGCTTGCGGTCTAATTGAAACTGCACGTCAACATGGCGATAAAATAGGCAAGGTATATGCCGGACGAAACGGCATTATTGGCGCATTGGCTGAAGACCTTATTGATACCAGCCTTGAATCTGCCGAAGATATAGCCGCTCTACGCTATACCCCTTCTGGCGCATTTGGTTCTTGTCGCTACAAGCTTAAAAGTTTTGAAGAAAACCGTGCCGAGTACGAACGATTGATCGCAGTTTTTAAAGCGCATAATATTGGTTACTTTTTTTACAACGGCGGCGGTGATTCGCAGGATACAACCAACAAGCTATCTCAGCTCAGCGAATCTTTAGGGCAAAAAATTCAATGTATTGGCATACCAAAAACTGTCGATAACGACTTACCTTTGACAGATAACTGCCCAGGCTTCGGGTCCGTTGCCAAATACGTGGCTGTATCCATCCGTGAAGCAGGGTTTGACGTTGCCTCGATGGCTCGTACATCCACTAAAGTATTTGTATTAGAAGTAATGGGACGCCACGCGGGTTGGATTGCCGCAGCAGGCGGCTTAGCGGCAGAAAAAGAGGGCGATTCGCCACATATCATCTTATTTCCCGAAATTACCTTTGATCAAGAAAAATTCCTTTCTAAAGTTGATGAAACCGTAAAAAAACATGGTTTCTGCTGCATCGTTGTTTCTGAAGGCGTGAGAAATCCCGATGGGACGTTTCTGGCAGAAGCCGGCACCCGCGATGCGTTTGGTCATGCTCAATTAGGTGGCGTTGCGCCCGTCGTGGCTGACATGATCAAAACCGCCCATGGTTATAAGTATCACTGGGCCGTAGCCGATTATCTACAACGCGCCGCGCGCCATATCGCTTCGAAAACCGATGTTGATCAAGCTTACGCAATGGGCAAAGCAGCCGTTGAGTTAGCACTTGAAGGAAGAACAGCCGTGATGCCAACCATCGTTCGTACCAGTAACAACCCGTATCAATGGGAAATTGGTGTTGGCGAGTTAAAGGATGTCGCTAACGTTGAACAAATGCTCCCTCCTCACTACATCACAGCAGATGGTTTTGGCATTACACCAGAGTGCGAAGAATACCTACGCCCGCTGATTATGGGGGAAGACTACCCACCGTTTGTAAATGGCTTACCTAATTACGTCAGTTTAAAAAACATTGCCGTTCAAAAAATTCTTAATACACCTTTCGAGGTATAACGCACCGCCTTATGCCAACATTAACGGAGGGGCAAGTGACAAAAATTACAGCTTCTCTTGATTTTATTTAACTTGAATAACGCATTCGGTTAACCCCACTCATCAAAAAAACTGCTCATTGTTTGCGCAGTCCTTACGCGCTCGTTGAGCCATTCGTGTTAAAACAAAAAAATAAACACCTCTAGAGGCTATATAACTTGGGACGTTATAACAGCTATGGTGAAATAATCGGCGCGATAGGTATTATTACCACGCCGGTTTGCCTATCCATTCAAATACGTGAAAACAGCAAGGTACCTCACACGCTAGTCGGCTTGTGATTACGCAAAACTGTCGAAAAAAATCTCACCCCCCCCAACAACCACATAGATAGATCAACGTTGCAAGTACTTATAGGGAAGTCCTTTGGGGTCACCCAGACATGCCATATGAAGATAAAAATATTGTTTTTATCCCTAAAACACTTATCCTTAACTGTATGAGAAATATTTTACATTTTATATCGAAAGGCATGGCACCACTGACCTTGGCTTGCGCACTAATAGCCTTTTACCAGCCGGCTATTTTTTTGCCCTTTAAAGCTTATTTTCTCTGGTTATTTGCAGCCTCTATGTTTGCCTTAGGTATTGTATTAAAGCCTGATGAGCTTAAAACCACGTTACAAACACCTCGTTCCATCTTTCTCGGTGTTTGCACACAATACAGCGTCATGCCATTACTTTGTGCAGCCGCTGCTTGGTTGGCTGATTTACCACCTGAGCTTGCTCTAGGCGTCATTATTGTCGGTTGCGCGCCTGGCGCAATGGCCAGCAATGTAATCGTCTATTTAGCGGGTGGCGCAGTTGCCTTTTCGGTAGCGTTAACCACTGTTGCCACATTCTTATCGCCTTTATTTACCCCAACATTAGTAGAATGGCTAGGTGGCGCGTATTTACCCGTTCCTTTCTGGTCGATGATGAAAACAATCTTTCTCACCGTTCTAACACCGTTATTGTTAGGTATGGCTTGCCGGAAGCTGTTAGCTAAAAAAGCGGCTCCGCTCATTGAATTTGCTCCATCAATGGCGTCACTCGCCATTATTATCATTTGCGCCTATGCCGTTGCGGCTAATCACGAACGATTAAACAATATTAGCACCAGCCTGTTTCTCATTATTATTACAGTCAATGCACTGGGTTATCTATTCGGTTGGTTATTCGCTAAGTTATACAATTTTAATGCTTCATACCGCTTAACGATGGCGATTGAAATTGGTATGCAAAACGCTGGACTAGGTGTCGCTTTGGCGCTTAAGCACTTCTCACCAGAAACAGCCTTACCCGGTGCGTTATTTGCCGTTTGGTGCGTACTAACAGGCGCTGGGGCGAGTGCGTGGTTAAGGCGTAAGAACACCAATGAACAAACCCTAAAGTCGCTCGAAAGAACTTAGCATTAATAGAGGTCTAGATAACTGACCCTTAATTAATAAGAGAACAACATGATTAAATGCATGAACAAACTTCAATCTATGCTCGACTGCACCCGCTCCGTCGACTTCTTAGCCCCTCTTGCCCTTAGGCTCTACCTTGTTCCTATTTTCTGGATGGCTGGCACTAAAAAACTAGCCGCCTTTGACAGTACTGTAGATTGGTTTGGTAATGCTGACTATGGCTTGGGCTTACCATTTCCTTACCTCATGGCAGGTGCTGCCACTTGGATAGAGATTATTGGCGCTGTTTGTTTGCTATTAGGCCTTGCCGTTAGATGGGTTTCAATTCCTTTAATGGTGACCATGGTCGTTGCCGCCGTGACGGTCCATATACAAAATGGCTGGTTAGCCATTGCAGAAGGCACCGGTTTTTTTGCCAGCGAACGAACCAGTGGCGCGATTGATCGTCTCAACGTCGCAAAAAGTATTATTCGTGAGCATGGTAATTACAACTGGATTACCGAGAATGGTAGTTTAGTCATTCTTAACAATGGTATTGAATTTGCGAGTACCTATTTCATCATGCTACTTGCTTTATTTTTCATCGGCGCGGGAAAATATTTAAGCATAGACTTCTGGATAGCAAAAAAGATTAAGGAATAATTTATTATGGACAGCTTATTTTCAATGGATGTTGCACTTTATTTATCGAGATCCATTGAGCTTTTAAGCGCTTTTTTTATCTTTGCCCTTGGTTTATTCCTTTTATATTCACTTCTTCTTTATGTAAAAGATAGTACGCAAAAAGAATCTACCATTTTAAGAAACTACCCGCTCATAGGCCGGTTTAGGTTTTTATTTGAAAAGGCAGGTGAGTTTCTTCGGCAATATTTCTTTGCCATGGATCGAGAAGAGTTGCCTTTTAACCGTGCTCAGCGAAGCTGGGTATATCGAGCCGCAAAGAATTTAGACTCAACCGTTGCGTTTGGTTCAACCAAAGACCTGCGACAACCTGGCGCCATTATTTTTGTTAACTGCCCATTCCCTAAACTTGAGCACGAGAACGCTGCCCTAGGCCCTATCATGATTGGGCCTTATTGTGATAAACCTTATTCCACCTCATCCGTTTTTAATATTTCTGGTATGAGTTTTGGTGCTATTTCCAAACCTGCTGTACAGGCGCTTTCGCGCGGCGCTAAAAAAGCCGGCTGTTGGTATAACACAGGCGAGGGCGGTCTTTCGCCTTACCACTTAGAAGGCGGTTGCGACCTTGTTTTTCAAATCGGTACTGCTAAATATGGGGTTCGCGATACGCACGGCAATTTAAGTGATAACAAACTCAAAGAAGTCGCACAGCACCACCAAGTTAAAATGTTTGAGATTAAACTTAGCCAAGGAGCTAAACCCGGGAAGGGAGGTATTTTACCCGGCTTAAAAGTGACCAAAGAAATTGCCAGCATTCGCGGCATTCCAGCAGGCCTCGATTCTATTAGTCCTAACCGCCATATCGATGTGGACTCACCCACTGAGCTGTTAGACTTAATTAACCATGTTCGCAAGGTTACCGGCAAACCTGTTGGCTTTAAAACAGTCGTTAGCTCATGGCGGTGGCTTGAAGAGCTTTGTGAGCTCATTCATACTCGAGGTGAAGAATCTGCTCCCGACTTTATTACCATTGACGGCGGTGATGGTGGAACAGGTGCCGCACCCATGTCACTGATTGATAATGTCGGGCTTACACTAACCGAATCGTTACCTGCGGTAGAGAATGTATTGCTTAAATACGGCCTTCGTAAACGCATCCGCATTATCGCCTCTGGGAAACGCGTCAACCCTACAGAAGTCGCTTGGGCGTTATGTGCAGGTGCCGATTTTGTGACTTCAGCGCGTGGCTTTATGTTTGCACTCGGTTGCATCCAAGCACTCCAATGCAATAAAAACACTTGCCCAACGGGAATAACCACTCACGATGTCGATCTTCAGCGCGGTTTGGACCCTGCTAATAAAGCCAATCGGGTTGCCAATTATCAAAAAAACCTTGTGAAAGAAATCTCAACCATTGCTCACTCGTGCGGTGTTTCAGGACCGAGACGCTTGAACCGGCAACATGCCCGAATAGTGATGCCAAACGGTATGTCCACCCCTTTAGACGAGTTACAGCCCTACCCAGAACCTAGTGTTCATTCTCAGCAAATAAACTAGCCTATCTGGCCCAAATAGCTAGCAACCAACTTGGTTGCTGGACCATAAATTTTTTCTTTGAACTCTGATTCAACTTGAGATGGCTCAAGATTTAATTCCACCGTATGCGCTCCAGCTTGATTGGCTATTTGCACAAACCCTGCAGCAGGGTACACATTTCCAGATGTCCCTATTGATATAAATAAATCACACTGGCTAAGAGCTGCATAAATCGCATCCATTTGATATGGCATTTCGCCGAACCAAACGATATCTGGACGTAAATTATTCTCCTGCCCACAACACTCACAAACCGCCTCTTTAGTTAAATCTCTATCAATTGGAAAACGTTTTTGGCTTTCAGTACAAAAACATTTCAATAGCTCGCCGTGCATATGAATAATATTTTTTGTCCCCGCTCGTTCATGTAGATTGTCTATATTCTGCGTGACCACTAACACAGTTAAATCCTTATTTTTCTCCAGCTCTGCTAACGCTAGATGCGCCTCGTTTGGTTTAATTTCATCACTTAATAAGTGTTGTCTGCGAGCATTATAGAAGCGATGGACCAATGTTGCGTCTCGTTCAAATCCCTCAGGCGTAGCAACGTCTGCAATCCTATGCTCTTCCCAAAGCCCATCACTGGCTCTAAACGTTTGAATGCCTGACTCTGCTGACACGCCGGCTCCCGTTAATATAACAATTGATTTAATCTCATCCATTAATCGTTTCTCCATAACCTTCTTTATAACTCGCAAACTTAAATTCGTAACCCGCCTCGATTAACCGTCTATTATCTATTCGCTTATTACGCTTGGCATCACTGTCTAGCATCAATGCACTACAAGGAGCCAACCCCAACTTATTCGTTATATAGTTTGCCACTTCCCATTTTTCTGCTGAGTTATGGTCAGATGCCAAATAAACTCGGGCTAAGCTCTCACCATTTAACTGTTTGGTTAACAGGAACTCAAGCACGCCGACACAGTCTTCTCGATGAATTCTATTTGTATAATAAGGTGGTTCTTTTTGAACTCCAGCACCTTTTTTTAACTGATTAATAAAGAAATTTGAACGCCCATAAATCCCTGAAAACCTAACCACCGTGGTCTGCTTATTAAACGCTAAGAACTTACCTTCCGCTTCCAATAAAGCTCGCCCCCTCTCATCGGTTGGCTCTGTTGTAGAGCTTTCATTAACCCATTCCCCCTGTTGCTGAGCATAAACCCTTGTCGATGAGATAAACATTATCGGCAGTGCTGGCTGTTGCCGCTTTAATGTATTCAGTAAATTATCAACGCCCGTTTCAAAAACTGCCTTGTAAGCGGCTATATCACGGTCTTCGGGAGAGAGAATATAAACAAGCTGATCAACATTCAAATCTAATGCTTCGACTTGCGCGGCTTTCGTTATATCCGCTTGGATAAAATTTATAGCTGCTGGCTGCGCCTGCCATGTTCGTCTAACCCCTCGTACATCATGACCCTCAGCGACAAGCTTATTGGCAAGTTCCATTCCGACATCGCCACAACCGATCAGCATAATTTTCGCCATAATTATTCTTTCCCCTTGTTTTTTTCTTCTATCCAAAGCGACATATATTTTGTACTTTTCATCAAATGGTGCTTTAGCATAGCGCCTTGGAAATTTTGTTGGCGGTGGGCCGTTAAATTTTCTCGAATGGATAACACTTTTTCTATCAGTGGCTGCGTAAACAACGACGATGAATAACATTCATTTAATATGTCAGTACCTTGCAACTGTGATGTTTGCCACACAGCTTTATTCTTATACAACTGAACCGCTGCGTCTGCAAACCCTTGTGGTTCATCTTCAATATAACCATTCCACGGCAAATCTCCATGCATAGCTTCAGCTCCAACCGACGATGTAATACTAGGCGTCCCATATTCCATGGCTTCTAATAACTTCCCTTTTAACCCCGCGCCAAAACGTAATGGGGCTAAACAAACTCGTGCGCGCTGCATAACTGCCTTCACTTCATCCGCCCTGCCTTTTATATAAAACCCATCCTTTTCTTTATTCAGTTGGATGGCTTTAGGTGGCGTGTAAGCACCGTAAATAAATAGTTCAGCGGTCGGTAACTGTTTCCTAATACGTGGCCAAATTTCCTGCTTTAAATAATGCACAGAATCCCAGTTTGGCGCGTGTTTAAAATTGCCAATACACATAAATCCATTACGTTCTTCATATATCGGCCAGTTTTTACTACTTTTCTCTATGTTTTTAGTTTCAACAACAAAGGGGAAGTAGTGAATAAGTGACTCATCAACTTTAAACACCGATTTCAATAGCCCCACCTCATATGTCGATATGACTAATGTAAGGTCCGTACGTAAAATACTAGCCACTTCTCGATAGGCCACGTCACTCATTAAATCGGCGGTGCTAAACTCCCTACCTTTTTTTAACGCCACTTCACGAGCATTTCGAAGGCTGTGTAAATCAGATGTTTCCAGCATCGACATCGCTTTTGGACACTCCCTTTCTACCCGCCAAGAAAACTGTTCTTCCACCATAAAACGGTCGTACAGAACAATATCCGGTGATATTTCTTTAACAAATTCATCGAATGCAGCATCATTTACTGCGATGCTTTGTCGTTTAACTCCTAGAGATTCAAGTGGATAACAAAAATCGGAGGCTGTTGCTGTACAGGCATACGTTAATGCCCACCCTTGTGCATGAAATAACTCTATTAAATCTATCATTCTTCGCCCCGCTGCAGACGAGGTCGGTTCTGGCCACACAGAGGCAATAATTAATATATTCATATGCTTATTTTATCGTTTTGCATAAAAAAGGGCTGGTAAAAACCAGCCCTTAAATTATCTAACAAATATTAATTACTTATTTGCTTCACGCTCTTTTGCTTCTTTGATCACTTCTTCAGCAACGTTTTTAGGACAAGGCATATAGTGAACAAATTCCATTGAGAATTGACCACGGCCTGATGTCATCGTACGTAAGTCACCAATGTAACCAAACATTTCGCTTAATGGTACTTCAGCTTTAATACGTACACCTGTTGCACCTGCATCTTGCGATTTAATCATGCCACGACGACGGTTAAGGTCACCAATAACATCACCTACATGATCGTCTGGTGTAAACACGTCCACTTTCATGATCGGCTCCATTAACTGTGCGCCTGCCTTAGGCATAGATTGGCGATACGCACCATTCGCTGCTAATTCAAACGCTACTGCAGAGGAGTCAACCGCGTGGAAACCACCATCCATCAAGGTTACTTTAACGTCTACACATGGGTAGCCAGCAAGCACACCTTTTGCCATTTGTTTCGAGAAACCTTTTTCAACTGCTGGCCAGTATTCACGAGGAACATTACCACCGGTTACTTTTGATTCAAAACTAAAGCCTTCACCTGTTTCAGCTGGCTCAAGGACATAATCAATTTTACCAAATTGACCAGAACCACCTGATTGTTTCTTGTGTGTATAACTATCTTCTAAACGCTTAGTGATCGTTTCACGGTACGCCACTTGTGGTTTACCAACGCTTACGTCCACACCGTGAGTACGCTTAAGAATATCAATTTTAATATCTAAATGAAGCTCGCCCATCCCTTTAAGAATGGTTTCGCCGCTATCTTCGTCAGTTTCAACGCGGAAAGATGGATCTTCTTTAATCATTTTACCAATCGCGATACCCATTTTTTCTGAACCACCTTTATCTTTAGGTGATACTGCGATAGAAATAACAGGATCTGGGAAAATCATTGGTTCAAGTGTTGCTGGGTTTTTAGGGTCACATAATGTGTGGCCTGTTTGCACGTCTTTCATACCGACAACCGCAACAATATCACCCGCTGTAGCGCCGGTTAATTCAATTCGCTCGTCCGCGTGCATCTCTACCAAACGGCCAATACGTTCTGTTTTACCGGTGAATGTATTTAGAACTGAGTCGCCTTTGTTCATCACGCCTGAGTAAATACGAATAAATGTTAAGGCACCAAAACGGTCATCCATAATTTTAAACGCCAAGGCACGTAAAGGACCTTTTGGATCAACAATCGCAAAATTACCCGTTTCGTTACCTTCGTCGTCTGTTTCTGGCTGAGGTTTAACTTCAGTAGGGTTCGGCAAGTAATCAACCACTGCGTCCAACACCAATTGAATACCTTTGTTTTTGAACGCTGAGCCACAGTATGTCGGGAAGAAGTCTAGCGCGATGGTTCCTTTACGGATGCAACGCTTAATCTCTTCTAGAGAAGGCTCTTCACCTTCAAGGTAGGCTTCCATCAAATCATCATCTTGCTCAACCGCCATCTCTATAAGCTTTTCACGGTATTCTTCAACTTTATCCAGCATATCTGCTGGCGGCTCTTCAACCGTATAATTTTCCGGTAAACCAGAATCATCCCAGATGTAAGCTTTACGGCTTAATAGATCAACAACCCCGGTGAAGTCATCTTCAATGCCGATTGGTAAAACCATCACCAATGGGTTTGCATCCAACACGTTTTCAACCTGATCTACTACGCGGTAAAAATCTGCGCCCATACGATCCATTTTATTAATAAAAATAACACGCGCTACTTCAGAGTCATTTGCATAACGCCAGTTTGTTTCTGACTGAGGCTCAACACCACCTGACCCACAAAAAACACCAACGCCGCCATCAAGTACTTTTAACGAGCGATATACTTCGATGGTGAAATCAACGTGCCCCGGTGTGTCAATAATATTCATGCGGTGTCCGTTCCATTCGCATGATGTGGCAGCAGACTGAATGGTTATTCCACGTTCAGCTTCTTGTTCCATAAAGTCGGTTGTTGCTTCACCATCGTGAACCTCACCTGTTTTATGAATTTTACCGGTTAATTTTAAGATACGTTCTGTCGTGGTGGTTTTACCTGCATCCACGTGGGCGAAAATACCGATGTTTCTATATTTGGCTAAATCAGTCATAAGTCTACAATTGTTAAGTTAAAAAGGTATTATCCAAACAAAAAGTGATAGCTTATGCCGAAAATAATTCGTTTGAATGAACCCCTTATTATATCACCGAATTTAACTCCATGAATAGACCGCTATGTGTTATTAACCAGCCTCAGCCTCTCTATTTATTACTTTATCCAAAGAAGGTCGTGCGCTCATTCGCTCCCTATAAGCATCTAATACCCTAGACCCTGTCGGAAGACCAAATGCGTCGGCCCAACGTAGGGTATGTGCTATCAAAATATCAATAGCAGAAAAATCATCTCCTAAAGCAAACTCCTTTCCTGCTAAGTTTTTCTCCAACACCTTACAAGCTTTCAAAAATTCCCAATGTGCCACCTCAAGAATGCCAGGCACCCTTTTTTCTTCTGGAAATACAAAAGTATGCTTTCCAACCGTCCACAAAGGCTGCTCTAGTTCGGATAGAACGAAAAAACACCATTCATCATAGCGTGCTCTTTGTTGTGTTTTGGGTTCAGGCACCAGTTTTGACGCGGGGTATTTATCACCTAAATACGTTACGATTGCGGCCGACTCGGTTAACACAAACCCATCATCATCAATTGCGGGCACCTTACCATCAGCGTGTATCTTTAAATAATCTTCCGCTTGGCCCGCGCCTTCTAGCAGTTCTATTTTAATAAACTCGTAATCGGTGCCAAGCTCTTCAAGCATCCATACTACTCGTGTACTTCTAGACCTAGGGTAACCGTATAATTTAATCATCACGCACTCCTCAATTAGCCTGCTCTTACTGGCAGTATTCTATTTGTAGCATATATTTTCATATTGGGCATAAAAAAGCCCGGTTAAACCGGGCTTTTTTAATCACTGAAACTACTTACAAGTTATAACCTGTTTCTTCGTGAGACGTAACATCCAGGCCTTGGACTTCGTCTTCCTCTTCAACACGTAAACCACCTGTTAAAACGCCAACAAGTTTCAAAATAACGTACGTCGTAATGGCGGTAAACGCAATCGTTGATACTACGCCAATGGCTTGGACAGATAACTGACCCGCAATTGTTGCAATACCATCGGCAAAACCATAACCACTAAATACACCCAATTGAGTAGACGCAAACACAGCGACTATTAAAGAGCCTAATATACCGCCCACACCGTGCACTGGGAACACGTCTAATGAATCATCAATTTTCAATACACGCTTAATATATTGTGTCGCATTAAAGCAAATAAAGCCTGCTAATAGACCTATGACTAAGGCGCCACCTGGCCCAACAAAACCTGAAGCTGGCGTAATAGTTCCCAACCCCGCCACCATACCGGTGACCGCACCCAAGGCACTTGGCTTACCGAATTTCCTCCACTCGATAACCATCCAAGTAAACGCACCCATTGACGCTGAGATATGAGTGACAACTATGGCCATTGCAGCATCACCATTTGCAGCTAACGCACTTCCGCCATTAAACCCAAACCAGCCAACCCATAACATACCTGCACCGACGATGGTCATGGTTAGATTATGAGGTGGCATTGCTGTTGTAGGGAACCCTTTTCTAGGGCCTATTACAATAGCTGCCACTAGGGCCGCAACACCCGCTGTAATATGCACAACAATACCTCCGGCAAAGTCATACACGCCCATTGCACCTAACCAACCACCGCCCCAAACCCAATGAGTTACTGGCACGTAGACGACAATAAGCCAGATTGCACTAAACAACAGCATCGCAGAAAACTTCATTCTTTCAGCAAATGCACCAATAATCAGCGCAGGAGTAATCACCGCAAAGGTCATCTGAAACATGGCAAATAAAGCCTCAGGAATATCACCTGATAATGATTCTCGACCAATCCCAGAAAACATCACTTTTGATAAATCACCAATCCATGCATTACCTTCACCAAACGCAAGGCTGTAGCCGACAACAAACCATAATATTGAAGCCACACAGGTAATTGCAAAACACTGCATAAACACTGACAACACATTTTTACTACGCACTAAACCTGCATAAAACATAGCCAGACCAGGAATTGTCATAAACAGCACCAAGGCTGTAGACGTCAAAATCCATGCTGTGTTTGCGCCATTTAGTTCATCAGCAAACGCCAAGCTCGGCAACAATAGTAAACTTAAAATTAGACCGTAGTTAATCTGCTTCATCTACAATGCCTCAGGCCCTGTTTCACCCGTACGAATTCGAATCACTTTTTCTAAATTCGTTACAAAAATTTTACCATCACCAATTTTTCCAGTATTCGCTGCTTTAATAATCGCTTCTATTGCGGAATCTAACTGATCTTCAGCCACCGCAATTTCAAGCTTCACCTTAGGTAAAAAATCAACCACATACTCAGCACCGCGATACAGTTCTGTATGGCCACGCTGGCGCCCAAACCCTTTAACCTCAGTAACCGTAATGCCTTCAATACCAGTACTTGATAATGCTTCACGCACATCTTCGAGTTTAAAGGGTTTAATAATTGCTGTAATCAATTTCATGCGAAACCTTTTTTCTTATTGAACGAATTCACGATTTTGCATCAAAGTCGAGCATTCATCAACCTATTTTGGTGCGTAGATTAAAGGCTGTTCTTTAGATTATAGAAACAAGCTAAGACTAGACGACTTATCAAAAGTGGCGAGCCAACTCCAATTGAATAACATCATCATGACGAAAGGGTGCAAGAGGAGCATTAGTAGCCGCCGATATGAAACGCGCCTCAACGCTTAACACCCAATCAGCACCGATGCGCCGACTCCCCTCAAGGCTATAGAATCGAGTACTCTCGTCGACATCAGCAATCACACCAAACAATAGCTCACTAGAAGCCGCATCATTCATCGCTAAGCGACCACCAACAAAAATATCATCATCAAAAACAACACCCGCATCTGCACCACGGTCATCGTACAAATATTCCGCTATCAGACCAAAATCTGCCGCAGACTCCATGACACCAACAAAGGTATATTCAAAACCACCGGTAAAGGCATTGAATGTTTCGCCCTGACCACTACGGTGAATCACTTCAACTTTCCAGAGCCACTCGTCGAGCGTTGCCTGCACATCTATACCGGTTTGATTAATAATATCGTAAAAAGGCACCAGCGCAACACCGCCCGGTATCGGCGTTGGAATAATTCTTGGCTCTCGGCTAGTACCGTAAAAATGAGAAATACCAACATCCCAGTCATCAAACGTTTGACTCCAACGTAGAGCATAATCTACGTGCTTATCTTTCGAAGCAGATTGGTAAGCCGTGTGATCGTCTATCGCTGGGTTTGGACGAAAGCGCCCATCTTTACCCGAGAATGTTCGTTCTCTAAACCCTGGCAACACAAACAGGTCGACTGTCCCCCAGTCTTTAATAAGCGATAGGTTAAGCATAGTCTGTCCTAGCTTATCTTCACCATCGAGGTTCTCAACCGTGTCCGACTGGTTGATGATATCCACTAAATGTTGGGACTCAGTCACCCCCCAAAACACTTTGCCGACACCTAAGCGCAACTCCCAGTCTCGCTCAGCATGGACCCACATCAACTCACGCAAATCAATATGTGTACGCTGTGGATCATGCTCATCCCAGCGAAAAAAAGAGTTAAAAATAAAGGCATCATCTCCATCGTTCCAACTATGGTAGAACTCCGGTTCTGCTGAAAACGATACGCTGCCTCCGTTGAATTGCTGCTGGTCTAACGCTGATTGTGTGAAATAACGATACTCAGCCGCCACATACCCGGACCATTCGTTTGCGAAACCTGGTGATAGGAAAGCTATCCCCCCTATTAACAGGCCGCATACAACTGCTTTTTTAATGCTCATTTACGTGTATCCAGTATTTAGCGTGCTCGCTTCAGGCTGCTTTTATTAAAGTCACGGTCTGACAAACCTTTTTGAAACTGGTAGTTAGAAAACTCCAGCCGTGTTTCCTTTTTAGTTTGGTGATTCACCATATTTAATGAATCTGGACGCCAGTACTGACCTAAGTACTGCTGATAACCTGTTGCTGTCATGGTTTTTAACAGTGACTTTTTACGGTCATAGTACTCAATCTTTAACGGCTGATACTTCTCTTTACTGATCCAAGCAACTGAACGTGTGTACCCTGAATACTTATAATTAGGCTTAGATTCAACAACAAACACTTCTTCCCCATCAATGACCTCATCGCGTAAGTACAAATACGTGTACTTTGGCACTTCACGAGACGATAAATCCTCAAAGGCAAACTCGCTGCCCATAAAAGGGCCCGACTTATTTTTAGATGAAATACGCTTTACTCGCTTTAAGGCCGGCAAATATAGCCATTGGTCATCTGCGTCTAAAATATGCGTAAAGGATAAAAAAGCGGTTCCTTTAATGTCAGCTGGCTCATCAAAAATGGTTAAGCCTTTATCACCATCCCCAGTTACTTCAAGGTTTTTTGATCGCATTTTCCTAATACTGACATCGCCGTTGGCATTCTTTAAGGTCATAACCATATTTGATGACATATCACCAAAACCCGCATCTCTTTTATCACCTTCTACCGCAATTTCCATTCCTCTTTCTTCCGGCGTTTGTGCAATGGCCACCAATGGCAATAAAAGCACCAATAAACTGACTAATTTTTTCATTGTTTTTCCTTATCTAGTTTGAGTAATAAAATGGGTAATAGCAGCAAATCCACCACTAACGCAATCATAATAATCCAGGTTGTTAGCGTAGCCATATCTGAGTTAAGTGAAAAAGGTGACATCATTAAAACACCAAAACCGGCACTCAGTATCAGTGTGCTAATAGTTAACGCTTTACCAACATGGGTAAAGGCGTAGGTAATAGATTCTTCTGTGCTATAGCCTTTTTCACGTTTAGCACGTAAATACTTACTTAAAAAGTGCACGGTATCATCCACCACAATACCGAGCGTCATGCTCACGACGGATGCTAGGGCCATATTAACCTCAACATAAAGTAGACCCCAGAGGCCAAAACCAATAATCACAGGCACTAAGTTGGGCACAAGGCTTAAAAGACCTATTTTGATTGAGCGAAGTGCAAAAATAAGAATCATTGAAATGAGCACTAACGCCAATACAGAGCCACTTAACATACTTTTGATATTTTTTTCTGTCAGGTGAGCAAATATCAGCATAGCTCCCGAACCATTTGTTTGCATACTCTCAGGCAAATTACTTTGCATCCATTGTTGCACACGCTGTTCAAAGTCAAGTAACTCTACATTGCTCATTTCTTGAACACCCACCACCAATAGGGTGGCTGATTTATCAATGTTAACTTGGTTGTTTAAATCCAAGCCGTACGGCAATGACATTTCATACAAAAGTAAATACTGCGCGGCTAACTCCCGGCTTTCTGGCAATTTATACCAAGCGGGGTCATCTCCATGCATATTTTTATTCAGCCGTCGCAGAGTGTCGCTTAAGACATACGTATTAATTATTTCTGGCTGTACTTTAAGCCACTGAGCAAAACGATCTAAGCTCTCAAGGTACTCAGGATCACTGATGCCACCTTTACCCTCAGCAGGCAAAGAAAAAGATAATTGAAAAAGACCACCGACTGATTGATTGGCAAAATCAGAATCAACTCTAAACTCCACTGACTTATCAAAATACTTAAGGAACTGTTCTTCCGGTTTGTTTAGCGTGGCCGCATAAGCAGACGCTAAGATAATCACCAGCGATGAGAACAATATAAAGTTTTTATGCCGAATAACAAACGTAGAAAAGAAAGCTAAGCGCTCAACAGAAATATCCTCACCCACTTTTACACGAACAGGCAGGTAACTCATGATCGCCGGCAAAAATGTCAATGAAAGACAAAAAGAGACAAATACTCCTGCTGCCACCAAGTTACCTAAATCATGAAAAGGCGGTGACTCACTAAAATTCATGCACAAAAAGCCTATCATAGTGGTTGCACTGGTTAGAAAAATAGGCTGTAAATTAATCCGAATACTTTCTCTCAAAGCTTCTTGCTTTGCGACCTTGTGTTGCAGGCCATACATAAAGCTGACCAACAAGTGAACACTATTCGCTACCGCTAACACCATAATCATCTGCGCAGATGAAATGGAGGCAGGGGTTAGTTTCACACCAGCATAACCACCCAAACCTAGTGCAATAACATCCGAAAAAATAATAATCAGCGTGATGCCTATGACTGCACTGATACTGCGCAATAGCACAAACATAATAACAAGCATCAATAGCAAGCTAACGGGCACTAACAAGGACAGGTCGTTCTCCCCCGCTTCCACAAATGCATTATTTAAAAACGCTATTCCGGTAATATAAAAGTTAACATTTGGGTAAGCCTTTTTGTAATGAGACACCATGTCGCGTGTTTTAGACACCACCGCCTTTAACTCTTTATCGGCGTCAACCTTTGGGTACTCAATGGTAATATTCAAGGCGGTAACACGCCCATCGGCAGACACTAACCTTTTTAGTAATAATGGGTCGGATAGCCCTACTTGCTTGACGTTTTCAATATCCACGGCCACCAAGTTAGTGGCGTCTTCATACAAACTTTCAACAACTAGGTCATCATCTTCTGCATAGGTGTTTTGGAAGTTCTGTAACGAATCAACACGCCGAGAGTAAGGCGTTTGCCATGCCGATGTTGTTAGCTCCTCAATCAGTTTGAGTATTTCAGGCTGAAAAACATCACCCGTTTTTGGTTCTATCAGAATGAATACGTTATCTGACTTTGTATACGTATTTTCAACCTCATCATAAGCCAATAACTCAGGGTTATCATCAGTGAAAAAAGCACGATAATCATTATCAAATCCAAGATACTGCAAGCCATTTCCAGCTGCTATCAGCACCATCAGGCTGACAGCAATTATCCATGCACGGTACTTAATAACCCATCCGCTAAAATAGTTTTCCAAACGATCCATCTATCTAGTTCTCTCTAGCAACTCAAACGCTTTCATTAAGCATCTTTCTCCAATACTTTAGCTTTGTTTTTATCAAAAACCAGTAATAGACCAGGTAAGAATAAAAAGTTAGCGGCTAAGGCAGCCAAAATAATCCATACCGTTAACAGCGCCATATCTGTTGTCATCGCGAAGTGTGACGCCATTAGCACACCAAAACCACCTATTAAGACGAGCGTACTAATGCCAAGCGCTTTACCTACATGAGTAAAGGCGTAAGTAATTGATTCTTCTGTCGTATAGCCTTTTTCACGCTTTGCACGTAAATACTTACTTAAGAAATGCACCGAGTCATCCACCACAATACCCAGTGTCATACTCACAACAACGGATAAGCCCATATGAACTTCACCGCTGAGCACACCCCAAAGCCCAAAACCAATACCCGCTGGTAATATATTCGTTACCAAGCTTAAGAGACCCATTTTAAAGGATCGAAGCGCCACCATAAGAATGCCTGAGATCAGAATCAGCGCCAGTACAGAGCCGACGATCATGCTGGTTGTATTGGTATCAGCCAAGTGTGAAAACATCATTAATGTACCCGTACCAATCGTCGTCATTGTGCTTGGAACGTTCGCTTTTAACCATGCTTGAGCTCTGTCCTCAAGAGCCATCAGCTCATTATTGGTCATATCCCTTACAGTGGCCACCATGCGTGTTGCCGACTTATCCACATTCACCTGATTATTCAGATCTAAACCATAGGGCAGCGACATTTCATACAGCAACGTATACTGCGCGGCCAAATCACGGCTTTCTGGCAATTTTCGCCAGGCAGGATCATCCCCATGCATATTTTTATTGAGTCGCAACATGGTATCGGTAAAGACAAACACATTGATTGTCTCTGGCTGCTCTCGGTACCAGTCTGCAAAGTCTTTTAAGTTATTAAGATACGCTGGTTCACTTATCCCGCCTTTCGCTTTGGCAGGCATTGAGTACGTTAGTTGGAAAGTACCACCCATAATGTCTAGAGTCGCATCCGAGTCAACGCGAAACTGTACTGTATGATCGAAATACGTGGTGAAATGCTCTTCCGATGTATTTAACGGTATGGCCGCTGCTGACAAGATCGCCACAACACACATCAACAATAAAAGCGGCCGATGGAATTTAATGGAAAATCTCGAGAATTTTTCCAAGTATGGGACGGCTGCATCCTCTCCTTGCTTAACTCGAACCGGTAAGAAGCTCATTATTGCAGGCAAAAATGTCAATGAAAAAACCATGGATGCAAAGACACCGACCGCTACCAAATTACCCAAATCTCGATAGGGCGCTGACTCATTGAAGTTCATGCCTAAAAAGCCAATCATTGTGGTCACACTGGTTAAGAAAATAGGGACTAAATTAATACGCAAACTTTCTTTTAATGCCTCTGTTTTCGCTACATTGTGTTGCAAATCAAAAATAAACGTGACCAGCATATGCACACTATTGGCCACTGCCAACACCATAATCATTTGCCCAGATGCGACCGATGCTGGTGCCAATAAAACCCCGGCAAAGCCACCCAAGCCAAACGCCACTAGTGTTGACATAAAAATAACTAAGGTCACACCAAATACTGCGCTCACACTGCGTAATAAGATCGTGAGGAATAAAACCATGACCACAAAGCTAATCGGAAAAAGTGTTTCCCCATCCCCTTGACCTGACTCTACAAAGGCATTGTTCATAAACGCCATACCGGTCACATAAAACTTAACGGTCGGGTATTTTTCTTGGTATTTTTTCACCAGTTCACGGGAATAAGCCACGACTTCGCGCAGCTCATCTTCAGGCTCAATTTCAGGAAATTCAATCGTGACATTAACAGCCGTTGCCCTCCCATCTTTTGAAACAATTCGCTTATAGAGAAGAGGGTCGCTGAGCGCCACAGATTTAACCCGCTGAATATCTTCCTCTTCTAAAGAGCTGGCATCTGCATACAAGTCCTCAACAACCAGATCATCCTCTTCTGCATAGGTATTCTGAAAATTCTGAATTGAGTCCACCCTAAGTGAATAAGGGATTTGCCAAGCCTCCTCCGTCATATCTTCAACCAGCGTCAAAATATCCTTCTGGAAAGCATCACCTGTTTCAGGCGCGATAAGAATAAAGACATTATCTGACTTAGCATAAGTTGACTCATTCTGATTAAATGCCATTAAATGCGGACTATCAGCTCTGAAATAAACCCTATAATCCGGTGTAAAACCAAGGTATTTAACCCCAAATCCTGACGCAGCAACGGCCAACACACTCAATACAATAATTGCCACACGGTAGCGTATAACCCATTCACTAAAATTTGTTTCTAAACGATGCATAGTTAATCCCTAACTCTCAAACCTGTGATAATTAAATTGAGCAAATTGCCCAGACGCTTTTCTAATTGCTCTAATGTTTGATGACGCATAAATGTTGGCGTACTAAACATCACCCAAGAAGCCATGATCGCCAAACCCGTTTCATCTAAGTCCTCTATAACCCAACACTTTTCCTCTTGCCCCTTCTCTAAGATAACCTTAAGAATAGACAGCTCCCCTTCTCTTTTTTTATCAACGATCTCTGAACTGGTCTCACATAAGGCCATGATCATGTCATTGATAGCGGGGTAGGTGTTTAGCTGGTCAAAGTTATAATGTAAAAGCCCCTTTGCATAAACAAACAAGCTATCAACTGCGCTAACCAGTGGTTGTTCAAGTAACAACTGAAGGCCAGCTTCTTTTTCTTCAAAACAATGCAGGGCAAACGCTTCAGCAATACTTACCTTACTGGGGAAATAACGATACAAGTTTGACGTCGACATGCCCAAGTCTTGCGCAATTTCTGCCATGGTTGTTTTTTTAAATCCAAACGTCCGGAAACGCTTATCAGCCGCACTGAGAATGTCCTTTTTTATCTGCTTTTCAGATAGATTTGTATCAAATCGCTTCATCCGCGCACTATAACAAATAAACTATGAATATTTAACATAATATTCATAGTTTATTTCACATCTTGTTTAAATAAAGAATACGGGCGCTTAATAAGCCTCCAATTCGATAATATAGCTATAGATACAATGCGACCAAGATATAAATAAGACGAAGAAATAAACAACCTAGCGACCGATATTTACACAAACCTACATATCCCCAAATTTAAACCCAACCCGCTTTTATATTAGCTTCATGAGCTAACTCTCGCTCTGCATCACTGGCCATCGTTTCATCCCAAATAGCCAATTGCGGCCTTACAATTTTACTTTCCCATATGGGAGGAATAAAGGCACAAACGAAACACAAAGCGATGCTCGGCAGTTGTGGCGCGTCTGGGTATGGATTTAGGTCGGTATAAAAACGCGTTGGTTTCAAATGATGTTCAGAGTGATTTGAAATTTCAAATGAAAGCGCCCGACTTAGTGGTTTTAATTGATTCCAAGAATGCCTCGTTTCAATCGGCTCTCCAATCAAGCGAATCAATCCATAATGCTGAGTATAGTTAAAACCACCTAGCACTAAATAGAAAATAGCCATTGTCAAAACATACACCGGCAACGCCTCAATCCCCGCGATTGAAAACCAAACAGATAACCAAATAGTGATTAAAATCGCCGACTGCAAGAATCGGCTACCGAACGACCATAAAGGCTTTTTATTTTTCTGTAAGCGACTTTTCTCAATACCAATGGATTCAATTAACTGCCCCCATATCGACCTGAAAGCAAACGTGTACACCCATTCACCCCTACGAGGCGTATCACTATCCTCAGATGTCGCTACCTTCAAGTGATGCCCCTTCACGTGCCCTAAATCATTCATTGGTAATAAAAACACAGTGAGATAAAGCGAGCAGTAAAAGCGGTCAAAACCGCCATAACGATGCATTAATTCATGTGACGGAGGCAAGCCGCCTAACGCACTTAAAAACGAGATCGAAAAGATAGCCCCCGTTAATTCAAGCAGGCCGCCATTACCCGTGCTTAGCATGTCAGCAAACATCAACCATAAGGTAACAATCAGTGGTAGCTGAAAATAAAGCACCGCGTGTTGAAAGCCACTAGATTTAACCTGATGTAACTCTTCGTCTCTAGGTAAATAAACATCAAGTATAACTAACAAAATAAACGCAGCAGTTCCGAGCCAAGTCCAAAGGCCACCCAAGTAAAAACCGAACACACCCAGCATTAACATCAATGACCCTGCAAGGTACCGTAGAGTCACCGCTTTTTTATCTGTATTTGTCATTATCCTGCCTCGTGTCATTTATTGTTTTATGGGAAGAACAGACTATATTATATTATTCTAATATTTGTTTAAACATTAATTTCTTTTACCAATGAAGTCCGCGGGTAGCTAAGAATAGCCACAGACCGAGTGAGAAAGGTTCGTTTTTAAAGAGCTTAATCGGTCTATTGGGATAATCTAAATAACGGAAAGGCTTTGCGCTTAAAATCAACTCGTCTCTTGCAGCGTATTACCCATTTTGCTGAATTACGAGGACGCACTACCCTCTTCATCGTCCACCAATACATCAGCAGTCGGTATATCTTTATCCTTATCTCTATCTTCCTTTGGCAAGACCTCACCATCACTTGAAGACAAATCACTTATCTCGTCAAGCTCTTCCGGCTTATCTAGCTCCTCTAGGTCATCTAAATCAAGCGATACTTCAATATCATCATCGTCTTGACTCAAACTCAACCCACCCTCTGCTTTGTAATCTTCTTCTGGCTCAGGTATCACCGCTGGGCCTGACGCAGGAGGCACTTCAGGTAATGCCACCGAATCTAATGGAGCGGAAGCTACTGCCGCTACATTCTCTTTCACCATACTCATTATATCCATGTGTACCGCCGACAAGTCGTACACCACATCAGAAAAGAAAGCAATATCATCCTGAGCCTGAGTTAACTGCGCAGATGCAAATGCCGTTATACAGCTTTTTTCAGCCCCTACTAACCGACTAACCCCTTCTTCTACTTGATCATCAGAAAAACCGAAGTCCTTCAAAATGAAGGACAATTTTTCTTTTCTGTTTGGAGCCTCATTAGCAAATTTCTTGAATAATCCTGCTACTTGGTTTCTCGTGCCCTCTCTCTTTTTATGCGCTTTAAAAAGCAAAAAACCACCGCCAATTAACAGCACAAGAACGAGCTCAACCAATATTATAAGAAAACCTTCACTCATCTAAACTTTCTCCATTTATTCTTTTTGGCAGTCACGGCCATCAAAGCTAATAAGACATCTCATGCCATACTACTATTCACAACTTAACCATCAAGTTGATAACTTTTTAGCCAACTCGTTATCTTTTTCAGTCATCTTGTTTTTATAAAATTTAAGACCTAAGAACCCGGCAGCGGCCAATAATAAATTCAAAATCAATACGATACCGCTAGTCAATACCCAGCTCGACTCGCTCTCTTCTTCAACCACCTCTGGTGGCGGCAAACCATCCCCACCCACTATAATTTTCGACAAGTCTGGACATTGAAGAATGTTTTCTTTTGTCACCCCTTTCTCAGGCAACTCAATACCCGCTGCTGCTAAAACCTTATCAAACGCGGGGTTAATTTCCACGTAATCAACTTTAGGTTTAGGCTTCACATAAAACGACAACGTCTCTGTTCGCTCGAAGGTATTACCTACCGCCTTCACCACTAACTCATATGGCCCTATTTTTAATTCACGCCCAATATCAACAAAGAAATAACCGCCTGTAATCATATCCAGCTCCATCGGCAGAGTATCTTTGTCACCGCGTTTATTCGTTATTTCAACCGTTGCTGTTATCGCACTCAGAAAATTACTGTTTTTTAACAACTTCCCGTTATCGGTCATCAACATTCTTATTCGTGTATCAGTTTCAGCAATAATTTCCTTTGGCATATTTTCAACGGCCATTTGTAAATTGGTTGTAATGAAAATTTCATTATCAGGGTCCTTCGCGGCAATTAATCGCCATTCACCTTCCATCGGTTTAGTGACTGTCACAATGTCATATTTCTTTTCACGATGCCAAGTCACACCCGCCCTATCACTGCTCCGCCCAAAATCCATCCCTTCTGGGTCATCAAGCTGAGTTGAACCAAAACCTTTTTTTCTAAAAACAACGGCTGTAAATTGCCGAACCGTCTCATCTACAGTGAACTTATTGGCCACTAATGGAATACTATTTTTTTCAACCAGTCGCTTACTCACACGCAACAAAGCCCGCTCTAATTGTTCAGGTGTTTTTGCAAGATCAAACCAACCCAGCGTCTCGTTGGCGATAGACTCCAAAAAATCAACATCTGCATCACCTGAAAACCCAACCGTATGAATACTCACACCAGCATCCTTTAAGCGCGTTACTTGATAATTCAATACCCGCTCTCTTGAGGCCACATTCTCCTTTTTAGTTTTTCCAGACGTTATCTTGCCATCCGTTAAAAGCACAATATGTCGGTTCGCGCGCTCGCTTTCTTCCACCCAGTCTAAAGATGCAACCGCTAACGCTCTTTCAATATCTGCTGCTTTACCCGAGGAATGTACCTTATCTACATTTTTCATCGCTTGCGTTTTCCAGGAAATGCCCGACTTTCCCGTCTTCATAATCTCAGTCGTCATCCCGTCGAACATCCAAATCCCAACGTTTGCGTTATTTGGTAAAAGTTGAATAAACAGCTTAAGCGCAGCAACTCTACGGTCATCTGGGTCGCTAATTTTCATCCGCTCTGACACATCAACCAACACCCTAACCTCCAAGGCTTTATTTTTATTAAAAACAGCCGCGTGAGCGTAAGAGGCAGTGAGCGCAAAGAGCAAAAAACAGGTTAGGAAAAAGTGCTTATTATTTTTCATTGGCATGTTGAGTGCTGTTTCAAGCACTTGGGGTGTTGATAGTGTAGGTAACCCTTGTATCGGCTAAGTTAGATATAACTTAAACATAAAAGCACACGCTGAACTTAGCAAGCTAACTTGATAAACTCAAACAACAACCAAATATAAAGAAAGGTGCACAGCCATTAGAACAAGGGCTGCATCAAAAAACGTAATGTCTAGCTATTACGTTTTTCTAGGACAGTCACTGCAGGTAAGGCCTTACCTTCCAAAAACTCTAAGAATGCACCACCACCTGTAGATATATAGGACACCTTATCGGTGATGCTATATTTATCGACTGCGGCCAAAGTGTCTCCACCGCCAGCAATCGAAAAACCATCACTGTCAGCAATCGCCTGCGAAAGCGTTTTAGTGCCACTGGCAAATTGGTCAAATTCAAACACGCCTAATGGGCCATTCCAAACAATCGTACCCGCCTCCTTCACAATATCAGCATACTGCTTAGCTGTTTGTGGCCCAACATCTAAAATTAAATCATCGTCATCCACATCTTGCACTCGCTTGATGGTCGCTTCTGCTGTTTCTGAAAATGCTTTAGCGCAAACCACATCAATAGGCACAGGAATACTCGCACCGTTCTTTTCAGCTTTTTCCAGTAGCGCCTTCGCTTCGTCTATTAGATCTGCTTCATACAATGATTTACCCACTGAATAACCTTGTGCCGCAATAAATGTATTAGCAATACCACCGCCAACAATCAATTGATCAACTTTATCTAACATTGAGTCCAGCACAGTGAGTTTTGTCGATACTTTTGCCCCACCAACTATCGCCAACATCGGTTTAGCCGGCTCAAACAAGGCTTTAGCTAAAGCATCCAGTTCTGCTGCTAATAAAGGACCCGCACACACCTCTGGCGCAAACTTGGCTACGCCGTGTGTTGATGCTTGTGCGCGATGAGCTGTACCAAATGCATCCATCACAAACACATCACATAATGCAGCCATTTTTTTTGATAGGCCTTCATCATCCGCTTTCTCACCCACATTGAAACGCACGTTTTCACACAGAATGATGTCACCGGCTTCGCCACTGACTCCATCGATCCAATCTTTTTCTAATCGCACTGGTTTACCCAATAGCTCAGATAGATGCTCGGCGACGGGTTGCAAACTAAATGCTTGATCATATTCACCTTCTGTCGGCCGGCCAATATGCGACATCACCATCACCATTGCGCCTTCGGCATGCGCTTGCTGAATGGTCGGCAAACTGGCACGGATACGTGCATCACTACTGACTTTCCCGTCTTTAATAGGCACATTCAAGTCTTCCCTTATCAACACGCGCTTTCCAGATAAGTTTATGTCTCGCATGTTTGTAATCGTCATTTTAATCCCTACTTTATTATCGCTTAACAGCGCATCATTGCTTCTGCCGTATCTAGCATACGGTTAGAAAACCCCCACTCGTTATCAAACCAAGCGACTACTTTAACAAGCTGCCTTTGCTTAACCATTGTTTGTGTCGAATCAAAAATACATGACGCAGAATCATGAATAAAGTTCGATGATACAGAGGGCTCTATATTGCATTTTAGTACACCCTTGGCACTTGATAATGCTGCTTTTTGCATCAAGGCGTTCACCTCAGTCACTGAGGTTTCTTTTTGACTGGTAAAGGTCACATCCACCAACGCCACATTCATGGTGGGAACACGGATAGATAGGCCATCAACTTTGCCGTCCAACTCAGGCAAAATCAGTCCGATAGCGCTTGGCGAATGCGTTTGAGTTGGAATTAATGGTGCACCCACCCCTTTAGCTTGCGCCTGCTCTTTATTATAGGCATGTAAAGTTGTGCTCAACCCGCTATCAATACCCAATTCGTCATGCAACACTTTGAGCATCGGCGCCAAACAATTGATCGTACAAGACCCATTCGACACAACCTTAAATTCCGGCTGCAAAGCCTCATGGTTAACACCGTAAACAATGGTGGCATCAACGTTATCATCAGACAATGCGGAGATGAGTACCTTTTTGGCACCCGCGAGACAGTGCATATGGGATTGCTCTGCCTGTGTAAACACCCCTGTACATTCAAGCACGACATCAATACCGAGCTCTTTCCAAGGTAGCTTTACAGGATTAACTTGTGAGAAATAGCGAATCTCTTCACCACCAACCACTAGTGAATCACCTTTCGCTTTAGCCTCTGGTACAAACACGCCATCGATAGCATCATTGTTCAACAACTCAAGTGAGCAATCTATCGGCTCTACGTCATTAATGGCCACCAATATAATTTGCTCATTTCGGGCCGATGCGTACAACGCCCTGAGAACACTGCGCCCAATACGACCAAATCCATTAATGGCGACTCTTATGCTCATTTCCTTGAAACTTATAAAATATCTTTTGCAGCCGCTACCAATTTTTCCGCTGTAATACCAAAGTACTCAAACAGCTCTTTTGCAGGTGCTGACTCACCAAAGCGATCTAGACCAATCACCGCGCCTTGCAAACCAACGTACTTATACCAAAGACTCGTTGAGCCAGCTTCAATCGCTACCCTTGCCACTACTGATGAAGGCAACACAGATTCTTTGTACGCTGCATCTTGTACATCAAAAATATCTGTACAAGGCATAGAGACAACGCGCACTTTAATACCATCCGCTGCGAGCGTTTCGGCCGCAGTTGTCGCTAGCTCCACTTCCGAACCGGTGCCAATCAATATAACTTGAGGCTCGCCCTCGCAATCTTTAAGGGTATAACCCCCTTTAGCAATCGCCGCCAATTGCTCAGCAGAACGTTCTTGGTGCTGCACATTTTGACGCGTAAAAATCAACGCCGATGGAGTGCTTTCACTCTCTACCGCACATTTCCATGCCACTGCTGATTCCACTGCGTCACATGGACGCCAAACATTTAAATTAGGAATTAAACGCAAACTCGACACGTGTTCAACTGATTGGTGTGTTGGGCCATCTTCACCCAAACCAATAGAATCGTGCGTATAAACAAAAATATTCTTTAGTTTCATTAACGCCGCCATACGCACCGCGTTACGTGCGTAATCAGAGAACGTCAAGAAGGTCGCGCCATAGGGGATAAAACCGCCGTGTAACGCAATACCATTTTGAATCGCGCTCATGCCGAACTCACGTACGCCATAATGTAAGTAGTTACCGTTAGCATTCGTGCCATCAACATCAGTACAGCCCGTCCACTCAGTTAAATTTGACCCCGTTAAATCGGCTGAACCGCCCAGAAATTCGGGCAACAATGGACCAAAGCCATTCAATGTATTTAATGAGGCTTTACGTGACGCAATCGTTTCGCCTGCCTCTTGAGCCGCTTCAATAAACGCCGATGATTTTTCTTCCCAATCAGCACTCAGCTCACCGGATAAACGCCTTAATAACTCATCCGCTAATTCAGGGTATTCAGCCACGTACGTTTCTAGCAACTCTTCCCATTTAGACTCAGCTTGCTCACCACTATCATTTGCATCCCACGCATTCTTTATTTCAGCTGGAATTTCAAATGCTGGTGCCGTCCAGCCCAAGGCTTTTCTGGTAGCTTCGATTTCCTCTGCACCTATCGGAGCGCCATGCACATGGTGCGTACCTTCTTTATTCGGCGCACCAGAACCGATTACCGTTTTGCAGCAAATTAACGTCGGTTTATTCGTTTCTTTTTGCGCTTGCTGTATCGCCTGTTTAATATCACCTGAATCATGTCCGTCAACACCACGAACTACGTGCCAGCCATAGGCTTCAAAACGCGCAGGAGTATCATCGGTAAACCAGCCCTCCACGTTGCCATCAATCGAGATGCCATTGTCATCCCAAAACGCAATGAGTTTCCCCAAGCCAAGCGTACCCGCGTAAGAACACGCCTCGTGCGAGATGCCTTCCATTAGGCAACCATCACCCAAAAAGGCATAGGTGTAATGGTCAATCACAGGGAAGTTTGGCTGATTAAATTGTGCCGCTAACACTTTTTCGGCCAATGCCATACCCACCGCATTACTAATGCCTTGACCCAAAGGACCTGTCGTTGTTTCTACACCTGGCGCATAACCGTACTCGGGGTGCCCCGGCGTTTTAGAGTGCAACTGGCGGAAATTACGAATTTCATCTATGTCTAAATCATAACCTGACAAGTGTAACAACGAATACAGCAACATCGAGCCATGCCCATTCGATAACACAAACCGATCGCGGTTAACCCAATGCGGATTGGCTGGGTTGTGCGATAAAAAATCATTCCACAGCACTTCTGCAATGTCTGCCATACCCATTGGTGCACCGGGGTGGCCTGAATTCGCTTGTTGAACGGCATCCATACTAAGGACACGAATGGCGTTAGCTAGCATTTTACGAGAAGGTGATTGGCTCATGATTGATTTTTAGTTAGTGGGTGCAATAACCCGTGTTAAAAACGCGGATTAATAAAACCGCTAATTTTACACTGAACCAGCAATAAGAGAAACCACGGACTAAGTCACTTTTCAATCAAGGACGTTTTTTAAAAAACCTAGACCTTAAAACACACTCGTGTAAGGGTAACAAAACTGTAACAACCTTTTATTAAAATGATCAAACACGCCATCATGTATACAATCTTCGCTACATCATTTCATTTTTACAAAATATGTCTACTCTATATTTAGAGTTTTACCTTGCAATAAAAAAGTCACTCCATTAACAAACGAAAGCATTGGCAACATGTACAGCACCAAGTTAGCGGCGTTAAGCTTAAGGACTTAACTTTACAACAACTTACTGTTATAAAAGAGCTCTAAGAATAGGAAAAATGAACAGGAAAAATTTTCCTCGCTAGACATTCCCTTTTGAACATGAATGACACAAAAATCACATTAAGCAACACCATAAACTTACCTATTATTGAATCTGCTGGGGGATTGGTTTGCAACCAAAACCACCATATTCTATTAATATTTAAACGTGGCAAGTGGGATATGCCCAAAGGTAGAATCGAAGAAGGCCAATCAAAAGAAATTGCCGCCTTACGTGAAGTTCATGAAGAAACGGGTATAGAGCTTAATAAGCTCCGCATTAAAGGCAAACTCGTTTCAACATGGCACACCACTCGGCACCAAAACACTAAATACTTAAAAAAAACCCATTGGTACCTTATGCACTACAGCGGTGTAGATGACAAAATCTTACCTCAAGTCGAGGAAGGCATCATTGAATGTCGCTGGGTTCACCTTAGCGAGTTACCGCATTACCGCGCTGATTTACGAGCAAGAATTGAGTATGTCGTTGATTTTTGGCACCAAAATTTGGCCTACGCACCACGAACCTAACCTTTAATTAACTGAAGTCTATTGCAACTTTTCAATGGCGTCTTTCACGTCACCGGTTGCCTTATCAAGCAGTTCCTTTTCTTTCACTTTCTGCCCTTCCCAAAGGTCCAACTGATTATAGTACGTATCCCAAACACACGGACAACAACCACCCCCGCCACAACAGTCGTCATTCTCTGGCTTTATAGGCTTTAAAATTTTCTTTTTAATCTCGTTCATTCGCATTCATTATATGAAACAGGCAAGTGTTACATCAAAAAAAGTGTCACTTCTTGTCAACCGATTTCAATCTCACGCGTTGTATTAACTGTAGACACCTACATATGACTTTAATTTTGGAGAAAAAGATGAAATCACAACTGATACTCACCACCGGCCTGTTTTCTGCTTTCAGCCTTTCAATAGCAACGGCTGACGTCGGCGATAAAATTGAAACTCACTTAGACAATAAAGGCGATCGAATAGAGCAACGCTTAGATAACAGAGGTGACCGCATTGATCAGCACCTAGATAACAAAGGGGATCGTATAGAAAACCGATTTGATAACCGCGCTGATATCGCCAGCGACAACGGACGGGACAAACTCGCCAACCGCCTAGAAAGAAAAGGTGACAGAGTGAACGCGCACCTAGACAGAAAAGGCGATCGAGTAAATCAACGTTTAGACCGTAAGGGCGCAAACATTGATCGTCGTCTAGATCGCAAAGGCGCAAAAATTAACGGTAAATTTCACGCTCGCCGATAAGGCTTGTCCCATTGGAGGTGTTCAACACCTGTGCTTAATACTATGATGTCCACTAACCCTTCGCTAGTGGGCATCTACCAGGAAACGAACCCCATCCATGAGTGACGCACTGAATCAATTTCTCGCTGAACGTGAACGGTATGCCTTTAGAATGGCCCAATTAGCCACAGGACATTCGGATGATGCCATGGACATCGTCCAAGACGCTATGATGAAACTCGTCCAAAAATACCAAGCTCGCCCAGCAGATGAGTGGGGACCTTTATTCCACCGTATCCTGCAACGGCAGATAACCGATTGGCACCGCAAACAAACGTTAAATAACCGGCTATTTGGTTGGTTAGACTCAAGCGATGATGACGCCCAGCCGATGCAGTCCGTTAAAGATTCTGTCACCCTTGCGCCGGATCAATCGACACAAACTAAACAAGCGCTCAACACTTTACAAACAGCGCTACAAACACTGCCGATGAGGCAACGGCAGGCCTTTTTATTACGTTGCTGGCAAGGCATGGATACAAACCAAACCGCTGAGGCCATGGGCTGTTCTAGTGGTAGCGTCAAAACACATTACCATCGCGCACTCACCGAGTTGCGCTTACAATTAGGTGACACATGGCCATAAAAGATACGTTCCAACAACGCGTTAAACAACAACTAGACGACAGCCTAGATAATTTAGACGCCACCACACTCGCCAAATTAAATAACGCGCGACAACACGCCTTTGATGTAAAGACAAACAAAAAACCAGTTGCTTTACCGTGGGGTATGGGTGTCGCCGGTGTGGGTGCATTAGCGCTTCTCGTCGTTATTGTTACGCCCATCAACGTGCAAAACCCAACGCCCTTTGCCAGTCTCGAACAACTACAACTGTTTGCTGGCACAGACGTAGAAGAACTTGAATTATTCGACGATCTAGAATTTTACCAATGGCTGGACAAAACCCATGGCTAGAGCATATTTAGCCCTATTGATTCTCGTTTTTGCTACCGGTTACGCGCTAGCCGACAATGAATTACCCGATGAAGACTTGCTCGAATTTTTAGCCGACTGGGAAACTGAGCAAGGCAAATGGATAGACCCAGAAGATTTAGCAAACATAAAAGAATTACCGACAGAGACCGAGGTACAACATGAAAAAAACGTTCAATAGCCGCTTAATACTCATCTTATTCGGTTTAATGCTGACGTTCAGCGCCCAAGCGGAAAACGGTCTCGCGTGGACCGAATTAAGCAAACAACAACAACGCGTACTAAAAAGAATGCAGCCCAAGTGGGACACCTTAAAACCCGAACAACGACGCCGGTTCCAAAAAGGTGCCAACCGTTGGCTAACCATGACCCCGGAGCAACGTAAAAGCGCAAAACATAAATTAGAAAGATTCAAAAAAATGTCGCCTGAGCAGCGCCAAACACTAAAACAGCGCCTACAGCGTTTTAAACAACTTACGCCCGAACAACAACAACGTTTGCGTAAACGCAAACAATGGTTTGATGACCTACCTGAAGAAAAGCGACAAAAACTAAGACAACAATGGCAATCTAAAACACCCGAAGAGCGACGAGCTTTTCGAAAAAAACTGAGACAGTAGTTCTTTATTTCGTGCTATGGACGTCCGCCTAAATTAGGCCTCCGCTCTAAGTCTTTTGAAGACTTCAATAGTAATACTGCTCAAGCCCATTTTAGATTCTAACTTTAAGAAATAATTCACCATCCTACGTTTCAGCATTTAGCTGTTCTTCCATTTTATAGGGCACCCCATGCTGGGGATTTGATCTTCTGGACCGACCTGCCCCCGTGTTTGCCACCTACACCATCGCGTCTACTAAACCCCGTTTCACCTCGCCCACCATTCCTTTCTTGCCGCTCTTCACGCAGGTCCAACTAATTAAAGCAAGCATTTCAAACACACCCGCAACATCCACAACAATCATTCTTGGGACGCTCTGGTTTATAGGTGTTTTTTTGAGCCGTATTCATTTAAAGGCCATGACACCCAGCTGTAAAAAAAGCCACTTTGCGACATTGACCTTAAAGCAAACCATAGAGAGTCTATGGTTTGCCAGTTTATTGTTTGTGATAAACCTCTTTATTAAATTTTATTTGAAATAATATTGCTGTTATGCAAAATCTACTAGTGCCTACCCATCATGCGTTGAAATCAGAAAGAGCCCTTAAATATAAATTACTCACAAAAAATAATTTATACACTTTGATTAAGGTGCTCTAAGCCTTCATTATTTAATCCCAAGGGCCTTTCGAATCTTTTGGAATAAAATCAAGTGCTTTTAGAAATGGAACAAAATCCACGGCATCCCATTCTTCAACATTCAAGCCATCTTGAATACGCATAATATGAATAGCATCTAGATCAACATATTCATTCGTCGGTGGAACACCATTGAATTCACCAACATGCTTCATGCGCAGCTTCATTCGGCTAACGACCTTATCCCCCTCAGAGATCTGATCATAAAAGTGTCGATCAAAATCCGTCAGTGATTCTTGCAACTTCATATTCATGATCATATGCGCATCTTTATCCAACGGCTCCTTAGCCATAGGCAAATGAAACAGGTGGTCTTCATGCAACAAAGCTCTCATATCATCAAATCGCTTACTATCCATCGCTGCGAAAAATTCCCTAACAATTTTTTTATTAACCTCAGACATACTTTCTCCTATTTTTATTATTAATTCCCCATCAGCATAAAGTAATAACGGCTTAGAGGCAGTTTATTTTTTTAATAATGCGGAAAGCCCTGAGAATGGACTCTGCATTAATTCTTCTTTATTTTTACCTTCCGCTAGTGAGCCATATTCATGATCAAGCAGTCTTGAGTGCTCATTGTCATGACAGTAAACGCATAACAATTCCCAATTACTCCCGTCTTCAGGATTGTTATCATGATTATGATCTCGATGATGGACCGTCAGCTCTTGTAAATTCTCCGATGAAAACTCTCTTGTGCAACGTCCACAAATCCAAGGGTACATTTTTAATGCTTTCGCACGGTAACCCTTATCACTTTGCTCACGATCTTTACGAACTTTGCTAATAATTTGATCTAGTTTCTCAGTCGATTTTTCTATTGGCATTTATGCGCTCCAATTTAATCGTTACGGTTTTTTTTGGCGTTAAATCTCCTTCGACTAGGGTAACCCTATTATTTTATGATTTCTTCTGAAAATAAGAATTTTAATATCACTCATTTAATTCAGGCATTTTTACCCAAATCCAACCTTCTTTCTCTGCTAGAGCACGATCTACTTTTGTTGTCGGCCCTTCACTTTCACCATTAACAAAATGATAGCCTGCCAAAACACATGCCACCGCATCTAAAATATCATCATCTTCGATTATTGACCGCTTCTCTACTTTTGATAAGCTCATTAAGTCACTCAAGCCATCATAAATCTGCTCTCTTTCTTTACTATCTTCTTTTTTATAACTCGCTGCAGGAAGAAGGTCACAAGACTTCAATGTCACTGCGGGATAAACCTCAATAACACTTATTGGGTGAGCTAATTCAGAATTCCATGCCAAAGGAATAGAAACACCGACCTGTTCTTTTATCTCTTCTATCAACGTTAAAGCGGCATGCGCTGTACGGGCGATTCTATCCGCACCAACATCGAGCGATTGTTTATTTGCCTTTTCTTTTATAAAAAAATCCGTTCTTCGGCGAAACATTGGGTGAGCCGCTGTGCTTAGCGACGAACCGGCGACATGAGTAATCAATTCTTCTCCTAGCTTTATTGGCCAGCCTAATGGCGCATCAATCGCTATCAACGTTTTAGTATTGCTTTTTCCTTTTACCCAACTTGATACTAAGTTGGCTATTGATTCGTTTTTACCAACCTTCTCGACTCTATCGATTGTTAACAAACCGTTAGAGATTGACCCAAGGGCAAGTCCAACCTTATTCGGCTGAGTCGCGCAATCTATTCCGATAATAGACATTGAGCCATCATCTAAAGTTAAGTTACTCGAATCTATAACCACTTAATAGAGCACCCCATGCTAGGAATTTGCTGAATCGGCCCTTTGCCCGTTTTTGCCACCAATAACATCGCTTCAACTAGGTCGCGCTTAACATCACCTTCGTTGCTTTGCACCCCGCTCTCATCCAGTCGCCCACGATATTGCAGCTCCATTTTGGCGTTATAACCAAAAAAATCGGGCGTACAAATGGCGCCGAACGCTTTTGCAGTTTCTTGAGTCCCGTCGATCAAATAGGGGAAGTTGTAGTTTTTTTCGTTAGCGACTTTTTGCATATTCTCAAACGAGTCTGCGGGGTAGTCATTTGGGTCATTCGACATGATTGCGACGACACCGATGCCATTTTCCTTTAACACGGCAACGTCTTCTACTAACCGCCCTTGAATCGCTTTTACATAGGGACAATGATTACAGATAAACATCACTAGCAAACCATTTTCACCGGCACATCCATCTCGCGTCCAGTATCGATTATCCACCCCTTGTAGATTGAAATCTGGGGCGACTAAGCCAAATTCACAAACGGGCGTATGCATCAGTGTCATAGCGTTATTTAGTCTAGCGCCTTAAACAATAGCAAGCCGCCTAGGCTACCGAACACCCATGTAACCAATGGCGCATCACCTAACATCAATGGAGAAAACCCATCTAAACCCAGAATAATAGCCGCTGATACGACTAAACTTCCACCACAAATCGCCATAATGTTTTTACGATGGTTCTTGGCCATTTGTAGCTTAATGTCCTCTAATTGCTTGGATTTCCATTTGATTTCCAGCTCACCTTTTGCTGCATCACTAAGCACTTGATACGCCATTTCTGGTAGCTCGGGGAACTTCTCTGCCATAATCGGCAAATGCTCTTTAAGCTTGTTAAAGGTCGCTTTCGGCCCCACGGTGTTTTTATACCAGTCTTCTAAGTAAGGCTTGGCTGTTTGCCATAAATCCAAATCCGGATACAGCTGGCGACCTAAGCCCTCGATATTCAACAACGTTTTTTGCAATAATACTAACTGAGGCTGCACCTCCATATCAAAACGGCGTGCAGTTTGAAAAAGGCGCAGCAACAAGTGGCCGTAAGAAATTTCTTTAAGCGGTTTTTCAAAAATGGGTTCGCATACAGCGCGAATCGCACTTTCAAACTCATCAACACGCGTATGCTTTGGCACCCACCCTGACTCGATATGTAATTGAGCTACGCGAAGGTAATCGCGATTGAAAAATGCGAGGAAGTTTTCTGCTAGATAGCGTTGATCTGCCACAGTAACGCTGCCCATAATGCCAAAATCTACGGCGAGATATTTGGCTTCATCCGACGCAAAAATATTGCCGGGGTGCATGTCCGCGTGAAAGAAGTTATCGCGGAAGACCTGTGCAAAGAAAATTTCCACGCCACGCTCGGCGAGCAATTTTAAATCAACGCCTTTTTCACGCAGCTCATCTATCTTACCTATCGGCGTGCCATAAATTCGCTCCATGACCATCACGTTTTGACGCGTATAGTCCCAATATATGTCAGGCACATAAAGATGATCAGAGCCTTCAAAATTTCGCCTTAATTGTGATGCATTGGCTGCTTCACGAACGAGATCTAGCTCACCATGAATGCTATGGTCAAACTCTTGGACTACTTCTACAGGCTTTAATCGCTTAGCCTCATCCCAATATTTATTGGCAAGTTCTGCCAACGTATAAAGTAGCGCCACATCTGAATCAATAATTTTATCAATACCCGGGCGAAGCACTTTAACAACAACGTCTTCCCCTGTATGTAACGTTGCCGTGTGTACTTGCGCTACAGAAGCCGATGCCAGTGGGCTTTGCGAAAACGCCGAAAACACATCCTCAATGGGGACCTCTAACGACTTTTCAATTATCTGGCGCGCTAAGTTATCAGCAAATGGCGGCACGTTATCTTGTAGTTGTGAAAGTTCTTCACCAATATCGGGGGGTAATAAATCTTGTCGTGTTGATAAGATTTGACCGAACTTTACAAAAATGGGGCCTAAGTCTTCCAACGCCATACGAAGTCGCTCACCGCGCGCTCCCTTTCGCTTGCCCATTATGTAACTGGGCGACAAATACGTTAAATACCGTAACGGCCTAAATAAATGCAAATTAAAGACAAACTCGTCCAGACCATAACGCAGTAGCACACGCTGAATTTTAATAAGCCGAAAAGCGGTCGTTAGCTTTATCACGTTACATCCTTTGTTGGCTCATTTTCCAACGTTTGTTTGTTAGCCAGCAACCGCTGGACTTTTGCCTCTAATCTATCTGTCGATAAACGCAGCTCATCCACACTGGTTTTAAATTTATTCACTTCAAACTTAGATGGCAGCATGATTTGCTCTTCACGAAAATATTCAGACACATTTAACGCATTTGTGCTTGTCGTTTCTCCCATCCAAGCTGAGAAATCACGCACAAAATCACCTATTTGATTGGCCACTACATCACCCGTTAGCTTCGACAACGGTTCTTCCCAATCAACCTGTATATTTTCTAAGAAGGTTTGAAATTGCCCCCCAAGCTCAGTGTCACCTTCTATGCTCACATCGCCCGAAAACAAACTAGATGTTGATGCTTCACTCAACCCCATCATCGCCAGCGACAATGGCGAACCTGAAATTTTGGTATCAACGTTGCTATCAAACTCATCTCGAATATCTAAACCATCATCAGTGATAATGATATATAGACTCAGCTCAAATGGCTGAAGGTTTAACTGCACCACTTTGTTGTGCATTTTCGCTAATTGATTGGGTACTTCGGGGTCGTAATCCAAATAGTTATTAATCGCTATTTGTAGGGGTTTAATAAAAGGTGTAGCTAATGACACGGCGTTTAAAGTTTGTAACCAGTATGAACAGCAACGATACCGCCTGTTAAATTATTAACTTGGCAACGCTCAAAACCAGCATCCTCCATCATACCTTTCAGGGTTTCTTGATCAGGGTGCATACGAATAGATTCGGCAAGATATTGATAACTATCACCATCTTTTGCTACCAACTCACCAATTTTAGGTAACAACTTAAATGAATACGCATCGTAAATTTTATCTAGAATAGGGTTTGTTGGTTTTGAAAACTCCAAAATTAACAAGCGCCCACCCGGTTTTAACACATCGAACATCGAGCGTAAGGCAGCCTCTTTATCGGTCACGTTTCTTAGCCCAAAGCCTATGCACACTCGATCAAACTGATTCGATGCATAGGGCAAACATTCAGCATTCGCTAAATTATAGGTCATGTTATTAATATGACCTTTATCAATCATCCGGTCGCGCCCCACACGCAACATTGCTTCATTAATATCCGCTAAAACAACCTTGCCCGTTTTACCAACACGTTTTGCAAACAAGGCTGATAAGTCACCCGTACCACCGGCCAAATCCAGCACTATATGGCCCGGCTTTACGTTTGCTATTTCTACCGTAAACCGTTTCCACAAACGATGAACCCCCATCGACATAAGGTCGTTCATAACATCATAAGAGGGTGCAACCGAATCAAACACCTCACGAACCTTACCGACTTTCTCTTCAACAGGAACGTCTGTAAAGCCAAAATGCGTTGTCGATTTATCAGCCATAACTAATCCTTTAAAATGTTGGTTTACGAAGCGTCTCTCTGATGACCTGCAGCTTCAAGTCTATCCAAATAATCCTGCCAGTTCTCAGCTTTTTTCTCAGCCAACTCAATTAAAAATGGCCATGCGTATAAGCCTGTATCGTGCTCATCGCTAAACACTAGCCGAACGGCATAATTACCCACTGGCTCAATGGCGACGATATTGACGTTTTCTTTGCCCACTTGTAATACTTCTTGACCGGGGCCATGCCCGCGGACTTCAGCCGATGGCGAAAACACGCGCAAATACTCGCAGCTGAGTTCTATTGTTCTACCGTCGTCAAAACTTAACGACAATATCCTGTCTTTTTGATTGAGTACTAAATCTGTAATAGTGACCATTTTTTACCTACAAAATATAACGCGACAAATCTTCATCAGACGCGAGTTCAGCTAAATGAGCATCCACATAGGCCGCATCAATAACTTCATCCACATGCGAACCAGACGGTGCTTTAAATGAGATCTCATCTAGTAATCGCTCCAAAATAGTGTGTAAACGACGAGCACCAATATTTTCGGTACCTTCATTCACTTGCCATGCTATTTCTGCAATACGCGCAATACCGTCTTCGGTGAATTGGAGGTTAACATCCTCTGTTTCCAATAACGCCGCATATTGTTCCGTTAAGGAGGCATCCGGCTCGGTTAAAATCCGCACAAAATCCGCTGCCACTAGCGCATCTAATTCAACTCGAATAGGGAAACGGCCTTGCAGTTCAGGAATTAAATCCGATGGCTTGGACACATGGAAAGCACCTGATGCAATAAACAAAATATGGTCTGTTTTCACAGGGCCGTACTTAGTGGTTACCGTGCTGCCTTCAACCAGCGGTAATAAATCACGTTGAACACCATCGCGAGATACATCTGCACCGCCGCTGTCCCCACGCTTACAAACTTTATCTAGCTCATCTAAAAAAACGATACCCGTTTGCTCAAGGTTCTCTATCGCTTTGTGCTTTAACTCTTCCTCGTTAACCAGCTTGCTCGCTTCTTCTTCGGTCATTGCCACTAACGCATGTTTAATGGCCATCTTACGTTTTTTCTTTTTTTCGCCCGACATGTTCTGAAACATCCCTTGCAATTGGTTAGTCATTTCTTCCATACCAGGGGGGGCCATAATTTCCACACCGACACTCGGCGCAGTAATTTCCACTTCAACTTCTTTATCGTCTAAGTCTCCTTCACGTAATTTTTTACGGAATTTCTGGCGCGTTGCATCACCTGATGTATCGTTAGAGTCTGAACCCTCTGCACGCGGTAATAGAATATCTAGAACTCTATCCTCTGCTGCATCTTCAGCTCTTCGCTTCACCTTTTCCATTTCAACTTCGCGCGTCATTTTAACGGCAATATCGGCAAGATCACGTACAATAGAGTCAACATCGCGGCCCACGTAACCTACTTCGGTAAACTTAGTCGCTTCTATTTTTATAAATGGGGCTTTCGCTAAGGTCGCTAAACGGCGGGCAATTTCAGTTTTACCAACACCCGTTGGGCCAATCATCAAAATGTTTTTTGGTGTAATTTCACCACGCAAGCTATCTGATACTTGCCCGCGTCTCCAACGGTTTCTTAGTGCAATAGCAACGGCTCTTTTTGCAGCATTTTGTCCAACAATATGCTTATCAAGTTCATGCACGATTTCTTTCGGTGTCATCTGGCTCATGTTACGTTCTTTCCTCGGACGTTAATTCTTCAATCGTTTGATTGTGGTTTGTATAAATACAGATATCACCCGCGATGTTCAGTGATTTTTCTACAATGTCACGGGCACTCAATTCAGTGTTTTCTAATAACGCTTTCGCCGCCGATTGTGCGAAAGGGCCGCCAGAACCAATAGCAATCAGATCTTGCTCAGGCTGAATAACATCGCCATTACCGGAGATAATCAACGAGTCTTTACTATCAGCAATGGCTAGTAAGGCTTCTAATTTACGTAACATGCGATCTGTACGCCAATCTTTCGCCATTTCAACTGCTGCTCTTGTCAAATTACCATGATGCTTTTCAAGCATACCTTCAAAGCGTTCAAATAAGGTAAACGCATCGGCTGTCGCCCCGGCAAAGCCTGCTATCACATCACCACTGGCTAGCTTACGAACTTTTCTAGCATTTCCTTTCATAATGGTATTGCCCAGTGTTACCTGCCCATCACCCCCAATCACAACGCTATTACCGCGCCGTACTGAAACAATCGTTGTCCCTCTAAAATCCACGTTAATCTCTCACTTTAACTGTTGACCCTACATTTTACACAATATTCACCCCTTAGCGTGTTCACCACGTTTGTTTAGTCGCTATTCATTTAACTTATGATATTCTTATTTGAGAACAAAACAGGGAGTGATTATCGTGGATGAACTAAACCAGATTTCTCAAACATTAGCTCTTAGCATGGGCGCTGCTTGGGGCAGCGGTATAAATTTGTACGCGACCCTTCTAATGTTAGGTTACTTGGCGCACACCGGTAATATTGATTTACCGCCCGACCTTATGATTGTTGCCGACCCATTGGTGATGACAGCTGCGGGGCTGATGTACGCTGTTGAGTTTTTTGCGGATAAAGTGCCCGGCGTTGATACCGGATGGGACACCCTCCACACCTTCGTGAGAATTCCTGCTGGCGCAATGCTAGCTGCGGGTGCTATCGGCGACATTGGTCCCGCCGCTGAAATTGCTGCTGCCATTGTTGGTGGTGGCTTAGCCGCTGCAACACACGCAACTAAAGCCGGCAGTCGAGCCTTAATCAACACTTCGCCTGAACCATTCACCAACTGGACCGCGTCCATTATGGAAGATATCGCTGTTTTTGCTGGCGTTTGGGCTTCTATTCAACACCCTGCTTTCTTTGTTGTAGGCTTGGTTTTATTCATCTTGTTAATGATTTGGGCATTACCAAAGTTATGGCGTGGGATAAAGCGCGTTTTTAAATTTTTAGGCAAGCTGTTTGGTGCGTCCAGTGACGAAGACATCTTAAGCAAGCCATCGGATGGGAAGCTACCAAAACCAGACTAAGGCGTAAACCTTACTTCTTTTTCTGCTTTGCTCTTGGATGCGCTTGATCATACACCGACGCTAAATGCTGAAAGTCTAAGTGAGTATAAACTTGTGTCGTACTGATATTGCTATGACCTAAGAGCTCTTGAACGGCTCTTAAATCTTGGCTCGATTCCAACATATGGCTAGCAAATGAGTGCCTCAGCATATGTGGGTACAACCGCCCTTGCCGACCTTGACGCTTCCTCCAGCGTTCTAAACGAGACTGAATGGCTCTTGTGGTTAAACGCGCGCCCCTTTTTCCAACAAACAACGCCATTTCATCCATTATATCGAACTGTGTTCGTACAGACAGCCAAGCATGAATAGCGCTAATTGCCTTACTTCCTATAGGTAACAACCTCGATTTTTTCCCCTTGCCACTAACCACGTGTATGGTCTTCCCACTTAAATCGATATCCATTAAATTTATATTAGCTAATTCACTCACGCGTAGGCCCGATGAATAAAGCAATTCCCACATCGCTAAATCACGGCTTTCCAATGGGCCTGAAGGCTCAACCTCTAAAAGACCATGAATTTGATCGACATCCAACATGTTTGGCAAACTTTTTGCCGCTTTTGGCGCTCGAATACCCCCCGCTGGGTTGTTAGGAAGTATTTTAATTTTAATTAGGTAAGCGAAAAAGCTTCGGCAGGCTGATAACTCTCGTTGTAGACTTCGACTACCTAAACCTTGCCGGTGTCGTTCGGCTATAAACCCTCGAACCTGATGACTCGTTAATTCAGGCCACGCATTTAAACCCTGCTCACTGCAATAGCTTACTAATTGAGATAAATCTCGTTCGTACGCACTTAATGTATTAGGAGAGAGTTGGCGCTCTACCTTTAGAACGTCTAAAAACTGCTGGCAAATATCAACAGCAGGTTTATCCATGATTACTCGTTAACTGGTTGCAATGAATGAAGCCGTTTTGCAACCAGCTCACCCAGATGGGTTAAAAATAAGGTTCCCATGGTTGGGTGAAAACGATCGGTATCTTTACTACCTATTGCCAACAAACCATCTTGCTGACCAATTTTCAAAGGAATTAAAGCAGCCGATTTAACCTCGTTTGCTTGCTCACTAAATAAGGCTTCTGCCTGTGCGTGAGTAGGGAGGCCACATTTTATTTTTTGCGAGTCAAATAAGCGCTTAAAGTGATCCAATTGAACATCGTCAGTTTGCCAAACAACGTTACTAATAGGAAACCCCAGCTCACCTTCGCCTTGAATCAAGCGAATGGAAAAGAAATCAGCACTGAAACAATCTCTTAACGTGTCATCCAATGTTGCAAACACATCCTCAACACAACGCGCATCAATCAATGCGGTTGTTAATTGCTGCATACGCCCAAATAAAGCGTCATTTTCACGTGCTATCGCCAATAAGCCTTCCAACTGCTGTTGCAACTTACCATTTTTGTCACGCAATACAGCGAGTTGTCGCATCGTTAAAGAAACCACCCCACTCCGCTTATCAGCCACCTGAATATCGTCCAGTAATTCAGGGTACTGCTGATAAAAATCAGGTGTTTGAAGCAAATACTCACGAACCTGCTGCGCCGTTAAACTTGTTGTTGCTAATTTTTGTTGCTCACTCATACTTCAATCATACCATCAAACACAAATGTTGCAGGTCCCGTCATTAGCACCGGTTGACCTTCACCTTTCCAATCGATAATGAGTTCACCGCCCCTTAAGCCGACCGTTACAGGTGAGGTCAGTTTTCCCAGTTGAATACCTGCAACGGCGGCAGCACAGGCACCACTTCCACAGGCTAATGTTTCACCCGCGCCACGCTCGAAAACACGCAACGAAAGACTGGACTTTCCGGTTATTTCACTAAAACCAATATTGGCCCTTTCTGGAAAAACAGGGTGACTTTCCATCGCTGCGCCAATTTTTTCAACCGCTGCGGTCTTGATGTTATCTACTTGGATCACCGCATGCGGGTTACCCATCGACAATGCAGTAAACTCAATATGATGACCACCCACATCAACGGCATATTGCAATTTTTGCTGGTCAACCAATAAGGGAATACTCGCGGGTTCCAAACGAGGAACACCCATATCCACCATGACTTGGTTATCCGAATTGATTGTCAGAAGCAGATCACCTGCGCCCGTTTCCACTCGAATTGAACGTTTATCAGTCAAGCCTTTTAGGGTTACAAATAGCGCAAAACAACGCGCGCCATTGCCACATTGAGAAACTTCACTACCGTCTGCATTGTAGATAACGTAACGAAAGTCTGCTGCACCTGTGGCTCGTTGCACAAGCAGAAGCTGATCAAACCCAACGCCATAATGTCTATCTGCTAATGCTTTAATCACCGTAGCAGATAAATCAATCGTTTGGTTTACCGCATCAATAACGACAAAATCATTACCGAGGCCGTGCATTTTACTGAAATTAATTAACAACCCACTTCCTCGCTATCACTGGGTAATAAAGACTCATTTTGCCATAAACTCTCAACGCTTTGCCGCGAACCGATCAAGTGAAGCTGCTCTCCATCTACCATCACTTCAGCAACACTGGGCCGGGAGTTGTAATTTGAACTCATCGTAAAACCATAAGCACCCGCAGACCGTACGGCCAACAAATCACCTTCCTCAATGGCTAAGGTTCTATCTTTACCCAAGAAGTCTCCCGTTTCACATACGGGGCCCACGATGTCATAACAATCTTCTTGCGCTGTTGAATTTAAATCAACCGGGACAATATTTTGCCAAGCTTGATATAAGGCAGGGCGCATCAAGTCATTCATCGCTGCATCAACAATGGCAAATTGCTTGTCTTCTGTCGGCTTAATGTATTCCACTTTGGTGACCAAAATACCGGCGTTACCCGCGATCGCACGACCGGGTTCTAATAAAATTTCGTAAGGTAAATCAGCTAACTTTTCATACAAGGCTTTTACATAATCTGCTGGCAAAGGCGGCTGCTCATCTCGGTAGCAAATACCCAAGCCGCCGCCTAAATCTAGGTGTTCAATAGTAATACCCACGCTCTCTAGTCGCGCCAATAAGCTCAATACACGGTCAAGTGCGTCCACAAACGGCGTCACCTCGGTGAGCTGAGAACCAATATGGCAATCTAAACCCACCACATTTAAGTTCGCTAACTCATTAGCACGCTGATATTCAGAAAACGCCGTTTCAATCGCTAAGCCAAACTTATTTTCTTTTAAGCCTGTTGAAATATACGGGTGCGTTTGCGCATCCACATCTGGGTTAACGCGGATGGAAATATTAGCCACTACGCCCATTTCACCGGCAATATCGTTGATTCTATCGAGCTCTGTTGACACCTCAACGTTAAAACAACGAATACCAACCTCTAATGCACGACGAATTTCATCGTGACGTTTACCGACCCCTGAAAAAACAATTTTTTCGGCTTGCCCACCCGCTTTCAAAACACGCTCAAGCTCACCCACCGAGACAATATCAAAGCCTGAACCTAAACGTGCTAGCACATTTAGTACGGCAATATTTGAATTCGCTTTAACAGCATAACAAATTAGATGTGGACGGCCTTCGAATGCCTGATCAAACGCCTTCCAATGCCGCTCTATGGTGGCCCTAGAATAAACGTAAGTGGGGGTGCCAAATTGCTCAACAATATTGGGAACAGCAACATTTTCCGCACAAAGCTGGTTATCGCGGTACTGAAAATGATCCATTTACAAACCTGCTTCTTGAGCAACTTGTTGGCTTGGCATATATAACGGCCCTTTTTGCCCACAACCCAATGATACGGCGACTAAACCACAAATTAGCACTACTTTTAACAAACGCGCCATTTTTGCATCCTTTTGTATTATTTCGATAGTCGGCAGTATAAACGTTTGGCATTTTTTGGCATACTCTAATCCTTTTAAGAAACCAACTGAATTAATCGCCATGCTAGCTACTCGCCTTCCCGCCATTATATCCAATCCAAACACACCTATTCGCTGCGCCGTCATTTGGTTACATGGCCTCGGTGCTAGTGGCAACGATTTCGCCCCTATCGTGCCCGAATTAGGCCTGCAGGATGAATTAGGTATTCGCTTTGTTTTTCCTCATGCACCGATGACCCCAGTCACTATCAATGGTGGTGCTGTTATGCCTGCATGGTATGACATTACTGAAATGGATTTAATGAAACGAGCTGACAGCTCTGGCATTGTTGCTTCTAGTAAAACCATCACTGATATGATCAATGATGAAATCGCAACGGGTATTGAGCCCTCTAAAATTGTGCTTGCTGGGTTCTCACAAGGTGGCGTTATTGCTATTGATGCGGGGATTCGATTCCCTGAAACACTTGCCGGCATTATGGCCCTTTCAACCTACATCCCGATGCGCGACACATTACCAACTGCCGAGCAAAGCGGTAACGGCGCAATCCCTATCTTTTATGGGCACGGAGATCACGACCCTGTTATACCCATTGAGCAAGCAGAGTCATCTAAACGATTCCTTGAAGAGTCAGGCTACTCGGTAGACTGGAATAGCTACCCTATGGAACACGCCGTATGTCCAAAAGAAATTCAAGATATCAAGCATTGGTTAGCTAGCGTGCTAACTTAACAAACTACCCAACCTTACGTCATGCCTTCTCAGTAGAGTACGTAAATATTTATTTACGTACTCTACTTAATTTGACGATCCGCTAATTTAAGGCTTTCTTAAGCTTCATTTCATAAAGTACTAGAATCATTTTCAATTCTAGGCATTAAGTTAATGGCACAAAATTTTAGCTGGAAATCGTTGGGTAAGCTGTATCTGTATTTCTTTTACTTCTCTGGGTTAACTCAAATTCTTATTTATGCAGCGGGGATGTCAAACACGGTTGGCATTAGGCAGGCGCTGTTAGTATCGACCCTTTGGATCATTCCCGCTTTAATATGGCCACAATATACACGCAAAATTTCAGCCATTATTGGACTTTTAATTTGGCCTGCCTCACTCGTCAGCCTTAGTTATTTTTATATTTACGGGCAAGATTTTTCGCAAAGCGTACTCTTTATCATATTTGAATCAAATCTCTCCGAAAGTAAGGAGTTTATAGAGTCATATATTGACTCCACAATTGTCATACTGGTTATAGCTCACGCCACCATTGGCGCTTACCTTTGGCATCAATTATCGCCCGTGTATTTGCCTAGACTAAATAAGACCATCACTATTTGTGTTATTTCACTGCTATTTGGAGGCGGTTTTTTAAAGCCGCTGATCGTTTATGGAAATAGTTGGGAGCATTCCGTTAAATCATTGCAAGATCACATTGAGCCTGCGGCACCCTGGAATATGATTGCTGGGTATTTTAAATACACAAAAGTCCTAGATGCGATGAATAAGCAACTAGCTGAAAGTACCCGAGTACCCCCTCTAGATAACTTTGCTCACACAAATAACAAACAAACAATGGTGCTTGTTATAGGGGAGTCGACTAATTCCCAAAGAATGAGCCTATACGGCTACCCCCGCAAGACAACCCCTCAGTTAGATAATATGCGCAGTGAATTGCTGACATATACCGATGTCATTAGTCCAAGGCCCTCCACCATTGAAGCCTTGCAACAAGTCCTTACTTTTGCTGACCAACAAGACCCTGATACTTACTTAACCAAGCCAACTCTGATGAATATGATGCGCCAAGCTGGCTATCAATCACTTTGGATTACCAATCAGCAAACACAAACAAAACGTAACACCTTGCTTCTTACGTTTTCACAACAAGCTGACCAACAGGTTTATTTAAATAATAATCGCGTTCAGAATTCAGGCCAATTCGATGATGATGTTCTAGAGCCCTTTAAAAAAGCGATAGATGATACTGAGGGCCCAACATTTATTGTCGTTCACTTATTAGGAACGCACCGTAAGTATAATTATCGCTACCCAGAAAATTTCAAGCAATTTAATGACCGCTCGGGTATGCCCGATTGGGTACCAGAAGAACATGCTGAGGAATACAATGATTACGATAACGCGATACTATTTAACGATCATGTTGTCGCCAGTTTAATTAATATATTAAAAAATAAATCATCAAATAGCTCTTTAGTTTATTTCTCAGATCACGGTGAAGAGGTATACGATACCGAAGCTGATTTATTTTGCGGGAGAAATGAAGGCAAGCCGACACCGGCTATGTATACCATTCCATTTATGGCCTGGTTATCTCCCGAATGGAAAAGAGAGCACGCCATGCCAAGCCTTCAAAATACCTTAAATCGCTCATACCAAACATCTGATTTCATCTACAGCTGGGCTGATTTAGCAGGTATAGATTTTAAAGGTAATGACCAAACACGCAGTATTTTCAACCCTAACTTTGTTACTCGAAAACGTATGATTGGCTCACCGTACGCGAGAAAAAAGATGATTAATTTTAGTTCTTTATTACACAAAGATACCATTGCGTTAAACTAAACAGCGAATAACGAGCACACGGCAAACCACGATGGCAGGACAAAACTTAAAAGGCTTGCAACGGCTAAAAGCTGCTGGGTACAACTCCGCAGCGGGTATAAAAGCTTGCTGGGTACATGAAGAGGCTTTCAGGCAAGAAGTTATCCTTGCATCAATCGGCATACCGTTAGCCTTCTTTGTTGGCAACACACCTGTTGAAAGGGTGTTGTTAGTTGGCAGTTTACTCCTACTCATCATTATAGAATTGTTAAATTCTGCTATTGAAGCAACGATAGATAGAATTGGGCTTGAGCACCATGAATTATCCGGTAGAGCAAAGGACATTAGCTCAGCCGCCGTCTTATTTGCTGTCGCTTTAACCGCCTCTACGTGGCTTATCATTTTTTTATAAACAGCCTTGAATAATCACTGATCACAATAATCAAACTGACCTCTTATGAACCTCCGTGATTTAAAGTATATCGTCGCTGTCGCTCATACAAAAAGTTTTGTTAAAGCCGCTCAGCAATGCTTTGTCAGCCAGCCAACGCTAAGCATGCAAGTTAAAAAGCTTGAAGAATCCCTGGGAGTAAAAATATTTGAACGTAATAATAAACGCGTTTTAATCACCGACGTCGGCGAACTCATTATCGCAACGGCGAAGCACATTCTTCAAGACGTCGATTTAATTGAAGAGATCTCAGCTAATGCGCAAAACCCATTAGCGGGTAATTTTAAATTGGGTGCATTTCCGACACTTGCCTCCTATATTTTACCTAGCCTAGTCCCTTTAATAAAAAACCAACTTCCACATATACGGCTCATTTTAGTCGAAGAAAAAACAGACACACTCATTCAGCAACTTAAAAATGGTGACCTTGACGCTGCGTTATTAGCCGCGCCCATTAAAGAAGATGACTTAGTTGCCGAGCGCTTATTTGACGATACATTTAAATTAGCTGTTTCTGCTCAACACCATCTAGCCAAACAAGCTTCCATTAACCCATCAGATTTAGTTGGCGAACCCTTACTGTTATTGGACGAGGGACACTGCCTGCGTGATCAAGCGCTTCAGTTTTGCCAACTCAACGGCGCGGAGGAAGAACAAAACGTCCGAGCGACCAGTTTAGAAACCCTAAGACAAATGGTTCGCGCCAATACCGGCATTACATTTATGCCCGATATCGCCATTCAAAACGATGACAGCAATATTCGGTATATACCTTTTAGAGAACCCCAGCCTCAACGTACCATCTGTCTTGTCTGGCGAAAAACCACCCCAAAATCGCTATTAATCAACAAACTCAAGCAACTCATTCAACAGTCTAGGTCTAAATAGGCGCTGCCTATTGATACTATAAAAACAATCGATTTTACCTAAGCGAATGTATTGCTTACACTGTCCCCAGTCAGCGCGAATACTCGCGTATTAACACCAACACTGGAGAGAAAAATGACCCATACCGTACCTCAAGTAACATTCAAAACACGCGTTAGAGACGCAAGCATCGAAGGCGATAACCCATTCCGTTGGCAGGACGTTACAACAGCCGACATCTTCAAAGGTAAAAAAATAGTCGTACTCGCCTTACCCGGCGCATTCACCCCCACCTGCTCTAGCACCCATTTACCAGGGTTTGAAGCAAAATACCAAGAACTAAAAGACCTTGGCGTTGATGAAGTTTATTGCCTCAGCGTGAACGACGCTTTCACGATGTTCCAATGGAGCAAAAATCTCGGCATCAACAACGTAAAAATGCTACCTGATGGCAATGGCGAGTTCACACGGTTAATGGGCATGCTCGTTAAAAAAGACAATTTAGGGTTCGGCGATCGATCTTGGCGCTATTCCATGATCGTAGAGGATGAAACCATTACTGCTCTGTTCAGTGAGCCGGGAAAAATGGACAACTGTCCTGACGACCCGTTCACTTGCAGCGATGTTGACACGTTACTGAATCACCTTAAAAGCGCATAGCAAACCTCTTCCGCCCCTAACCTCCGAATTATTTTGACACTCGGAGGTTAAGGGACTGCACCCCTAAGTATTACTTCAGGCATACGTTTACTGAAATGAAACATTCAACTTGCTTGTGCTCGGTCGCTTAAAACCAGCTTTCATCAAAATACCGACTTAAATATTAACCGCCTTTTATTCAGCGAATAAATATGATGCTGATCAAACACAAAAAAGCATGCTCCCTTTTATTAGGTGCTCTAACCTGCCCAAAATTCATCCGCAAAGAACATTAAATATTTAACTTTTCTTCAACACGCTGTTTGTAATTCAAATAATGAATCGTTTGTAATTGCGCATAACTTGATGCGCCCAATTCTTCGTACGGCACATCAATGTCAGTAATATAGACAGAATATATGGCGCTCGACGATCTTTCTTGCCGAATAAATGCAGACACCTCGTTATATAGTTCAGCGCCATACTCTAAGCTTGAAAAAAGCTGGCCGTTACAATAAATGTGCGGCTGCTTTGTCTGTGCATCATAAGCCACACGAACATCCATCTTCTTATTTGACTTTCTATCCGCAACAGACACTTTCTCTAACGCCCAATGTTGTCGAATTTTTTCAGCTCTATAGCATTCTATATCCAAATCAAACGGCGTATTATTTTGTTCATACGTTGTCAGGCCTCGCCGATAAAACATATTATCTATCAGCTCTTTATATGCTTGTAATAAGGTATTCTCATCAATGAACTCTTGCTCTTTAAAAAATAGCGAGCCCTTCTCATCCAAAATATAAATTTGCGTTTTAGCATCACTAATACAAACATAATAAAGTTGCACCTGACCTGGCTTATGACGCCCATAGATGACAGGCAGCAAACCTTTTTGATCCATCCTACGATCAAAATATATAGGACTAAAAATAGACTGTGGTGCTGATAACGACTTTAATAGATCGGCCTCTGCCACCTCAATAGCCGTCATTTTATGATTCTTTATTTGCATCACGCAAAACGCACGAGCAAATTGGACGACAAATCTTGGAGAGCTTGTATCGCTGTAGTGTTTAAATACCGCCGCAGCTTCTGTAAAAAGCTCCTGCACTCGCTTTGCCACGCTCATGGCTCTGGGCGAGTTATAACTTATACACCTTAAATTCGGTAACGCCTGAGCCGGCCCCCAAGTTTTCGGGTCAAAAATTCCGCACAAACACGCCATCAAACCACTCATCGAGTCGTATTTAGCAACAATAATTTCGTTCCATGAATTACGCAGCATCATATCGACAGTATGAATTAAATTACGACGTTGAGAACCAAAACTTAGCGCATCCGAGCGTTCACTCGTTAAATTAACGCCTTTATCGGTAAAATCGCTCATTGAGTCTAAGCCCGAATTAATCACTAGCAACGCATCGGTTACTAAGGGCTCATGACGATACGCATCAAGATGAGCTGGGGTCTCTGGCAGCGCATTAAAAAATGCCAAAATGGTACGCAGTGTTTGCGTTACCTCACGCGAAGTTATTTGGCTCTCCCCCGGATCTAAGGCAATCTTAGTTTTTTCGCCCAAAACACCATAATCAACACTCCAAGCCAACAAATTAATCAGGCTATGCGCTTGACGAATAAAGTGTTCCTGTTGATTGATATCTAGCCGACTAAGGGACCAATTTATTGGTTCATTTTTTGTCTCAACTCGCTTTAAAACAACCCTGCTTTCTTGCTTGGTTCGTGAGTTTTTAATCGTAGAACGCTCTAGTTTGCTTGGCCTTTTTTCAAACGCCGCATTCAATTTTCTACCTAGCAACACCAACTCATCACTATCGCGCTTTGACTTATCTATTCGTTCTTTGGCAAACTTTATCAATAACCGATAACTGTCCTTCAACTCATTAGTCAAACGCTCTTTTTCCAGCTGAATTTGAGAGATATCCCAACTCTCTTGTTTAAGAGAACGTTCAAGATAATCAGGCAATGGCTCCCACTTAGCCAACATCTCATTAAACACCTGCTGACGCCAATCGTGCTTTGAACGAGTACGAGTATGCTCACTGACTTTACTATAAAAGCAATAACGCATTAAATTCAAACGTTCTGGTTCATTTCGTTTAACGAAATATCGCTCTAACACATCGTACAAGATGAGATAAGCATCTGATTTATTAACATCCGCCTCACCCGCATATATACGCTCTTTCATTAATAGCGCAGCCCAATGTGAGTTGGGGTATTGATCGACGTATGATTCCATTAACATCAACTTCAACAACGATTTGTATGGTGAATCAATCGCTTTGTACAAATGCCAAAATGATGCGCCTAAAAACTCTTCGGCAGGAATATTCTCAAGCCCGCCAAAATCAATAACATCATTCCTATCAATAAAACGTTGTTTCAATAAATTATCGACAAACTCTTGGTAATTATTTTCGGCTTCAGGTGGCACCAACCACCAAACCGGATAACGCCCTGCAACATATAAGGCTGTACGATAAAACTCTTCCAATAATAAATGATGCTGGGTACTGCCACTACTGTCAGACGATAATGGCGTCGCCACACCTTTTTTAAATTGCGCTGCATCTATCAAAAAGAAATGTACCTCTAAGCCCAGCGTACCCGCCCATTTCTCAATATCTGCCGTTTTTTGTTTCAATACTTCTAAATCTTTAGCGATCAAATTCGGTGCATGACACAGCCACAAATCCATATCGCTTCCCTTAGCGTAAGCAATGCTGCCAACGCTTCCCATCAAGAAAATGGATTCAATGCCAAAAGATCGCTTTGCTCTTTTACTATAAACAAACCCTTTGCCTAATTTTTTGGCCTTATCAATGGATAGTTTACTGGGGGTATAATCCGCGATACCTGCCGGCGCCTTACTTGAAACATAACCCGGCAACACAGGATGATTGACGTGAAACAACAAGGGCAACAGTTCTAAAAATATCTTCTGACGAGGCGTAACCGCATCCAATGCTCGCTGCATCTTCAACTTATGTAGGTTTAAAAAACGTTGTTTGATCAGTCTCAGGCTTTTCTTACTGATGTCGCCATCAGCACCCACTAAATTAATTTTCTTTAAGGTATGCTTTTCTGCCGCCCTTTTTGGTATTTCAGGCATCCCTTACGTCATCATCGTTAAATCAACATCCTGTCGGATATTTTGTAACATTTTCTTGGTCGTATCGCCTTTTGACCACTCGGTTAGCCCGACCGAAAAAGAAAGCGGCCGACCATCACCTTTTGAAAATAGTGATAAATGCGGTTCTTCATTAAATTTTTTCAATAAAGCCGCCGCCGATTGGTAGTCAGTCTCAGGCAATATAACTAAAAAAGTATACCGATCTAACATGCCAATTTGGTCTGCCCAACGCAGTTGATCTTTAAGAAAGAACGCAATCCGTTTAATACATTGAGAAAACAGGAGCGAATCCATTTGTTCAGAAAATGCGTAACTTATTCTTAACAAAGATAGCGGGTTATCATAACGACGACTGCGGCTAATATGCCCATCGAGCATTTCAATAATAATGTCGTTACTCATCATTCCAGTAACCGGATCCTTTGGGTTTAAATCGGACAAATCTTTTTGTAACCGCCGACATTCGTTACCAATAATAACGAGATCTGTACACTCATGAAAAAAATAAATGTCATGCTCAGGTGTTTTCACATGCTCACGCTTTAGCCATGTGTCATGACCCAGCTGATTGACAATAAGAAAAGGGTTATCTGTACCCAGCAATAAAGTAGAAAGCCGGTCCTCTTTTGAAATGATGCTACCCGCCAAGTCACTTTCTTTTAAACCCAGTAAAGCAAGAAGGTAGGGGTTGACCCATTGCGTTCGTTGATCGCTTAACACCAGCACACCAAAGTCGACGACTTCAAGCGCCTGTTGACCCCAACTCCCTGATAATGAATCAAACATTTTGAGCAATCAGTTATTCTTAGTATTAACGGTACCCTAAGTATTGCTGATTTTAAGAAAAATGCCGACTTTTTTTAGCTTATTTTAACTGGACCAAAAATGCTTTTGCTTCCCTTACCGCCAGACGCACTTGATTAGGCGCAGTGCCGCCAATATGATCACGTGCAGCTACCGAGCCTTCTAAGGTCAAGACACTAAACACATCGTCAGAAATTTCTGCTGAAAAACTCTGCAACTCATCAAGCGATAGCTCGGACAAATCACGATTCGTGTCAGTTCCTAAGCGAACGGCTAAACCCACAATTTCGTGCGCATCTCTGAATGGAATCCCTTTGCCTACCAAGTAATCAGCTAGGTCTGTTGCCGTAGAAAAACCTTGTTTTGCCGCCTTCAGCATCGATTCTTTCACCGGCTCAATGTTAGGCACCATATCCGCAAAGGCGCGTAATGAACCTAATACGGTATCAACCGTATCAAATAACGGCTCCTTATCTTCTTGGTTATCTTTGTTGTACGCCAAAGGTTGAGACTTCATTAACGTTAACAGCGACACCAAATGGCCATTTACTCGGCCGGTTTTACCTCGCACCAACTCAGGCACATCGGGATTTTTCTTCTGCGGCATAATCGACGAGCCGGTGCAAAACGCATCAGGCAAATGGATAAAGTTAAATTGCGCGCTCGTCCACAACACTATTTCTTCAGAAAAGCGTGATAAATGGGTCATCAATAATGCCGATGCCGCACAAAATTCAATCGCAAAGTCGCGATCACTCACTCCATCTAGTGAATTTGCTGAAGGGCGTGAGAAACCAAGCAATTCAGCGGTCATTAAACGATCAATCGGGTAACTTGTACCCGCCAGAGCTGCTGAGCCTAACGGCATAACATTGACACGTTTAGCGCAATCGGCGAATCGTTCCGCATCGCGTTTTAGCATTTCAAACCACGCCATTAGATGATGCCCAAACGTTACTGGTTGTGCCACTTGCAGGTGGGTAAACCCCGGCATAATTGTATCCGCATGCTTCTCCGCTAAGCCGACAAGACCTTCTTGCAAACGGGTTAGCTCTGATTTAATCAAGAGCAATTGCTCACGCAAAAACAAACGAATATCAGTCGCCACTTGGTCATTGCGAGAACGCCCAGTATGCAGTTTTTTCCCCGCAACACCAATGCGTTCGGTTAATGCTGCTTCTATGTTCATATGCACGTCTTCAAGTGCAATAGACCATTCAAACTCACCCGCCTGGATACTATCCAGAATATCAGCCAAGCCGTCTGTAATTTGCAAGCACTCCTGCTCCGTTAAGATACCCACGTGGGTGAGCATTTTTGCGTGTGCAATTGAGCCTTGAATATCGTAAGGCGCTAAGCGTTGATCAAAGTTAACAGAGGCAGTAAATGCTTGAACAAAGGCGTCGGTGCTTTCAGTGAAGCGTCCACCCCACAGTTTATTTTGCTTATCTTGAGACATGTTTTACGAATAAATATGAAATTTCGCCTAGTATATCACTTAAGATTGGCTTAATTTGAGCGAATAGACAACGAGTTAACACTCATATCATGGACAAAAGTTTTCTAACAGATCAGTCATATTTTTTACCTGATATGTGCCGTGCAAAAAATGTCCTGTATCTCACACTCATTGCCCAACTATTGGCTATCATTCTCGCGTTAAATACTAGTTTTATATCTGGAGACTTTTGGAATGCGCTGAGTTTAAACGCTTTATTTATCCTCTGGGTCGGGTTTACCTGTGCCAGCATTTTTTGCGCCTTTAAACATCAAATAAATCGCTGCTCACCCATCTACATCTGTATTTTGATGTTTTTCACTATCAACATAACAACCCTCTTTATTACCTGGGTTATCTCATCATTGTTACCGCAATTAGACTTGTTTATGACGCCCAGTCAAAACCATATGAGCATTTACTTCAGAAATGTTGGGATCAGCATCATTTTTAGTCTCATTTTACTACGTTTTCTATACATTCAATTTCAATGGAGAAAACAATCTAAAGCCGAAGCGAATGCACAACTTGATGCATTACAAGCTCGAATACGCCCACATTTCTTATTCAACAGCCTCAATACCATTGCCAGCTTAACTCGCTTAAACCCTGCCCTAGCAGAAACACTCACTGAAGATTTATCCGAGTTATTTAGAGCCAATATGCAAACATCCAAGCGACTTATACCTTTTAAACAAGAGCTGACCCTTGTTCAACAGTACTTAAATATTGAGCAAACTCGGCTCGGCGAGCGCTTATTAATAGAGATAGACCTCTTTGCTATTCCAGACAATGCCTTAATACCACCGTTAAGTATCCAACCGATTATTGAAAATGCTATTTACCATGGTATTGAACCCAGCGAGAAAGGCGGCACATTAAGCATTGTCGCTCACATGGATAAAAACATCATTACCCTCCTCGTCAAAAACCCTATTAACCTTGATCAACCCACTAGCATCCGCTCCAGCAATAACATGGCCATCAACAATATTCGCTTACGCATGGCGCAATGTTTTCCCGATCAAAGCAAATTGCTGATCAGTTCAAGTGGCGGGGAATTTCAAACACAACTCAAATTTCCTTATCAAACTAAGTACTCATGAAAATTCTAATCGCAGACGACGAACCACTCGCCAGACTACGTTTAAAACGATTAGTGGAAGAAATAAGCCCTGAACATATCGTTTACGCCACTGCCAGCAATGGCTTAGAGGCTGTAGATCAATGCATAAAATATCGCCCCGACCTCGCCCTGCTAGACATCCGAATGCCGGCAATGGATGGCTTACAAGCGGCCAGTAAAATAGCTAAGAATAACGTAAAAACTCAAATCATTTTTGTCACCGCCTATGATGAATACGCCCTTGAGGCCTTTGATAAAAATGCGATTGATTATTTACTCAAGCCGGTAAAACAGGCGCGGCTCCAGCAAGCTATAGAGAAAGCAGCACGCTTTAACACCCACTCTAGCGACGTACCAAAGCCGGCAACCTCAGCAAAGTCTCCTCGGCAACACCTTTGCGCTCAGACACATACCGGATTAAAACGACTTAACATTAGCGATATTTTGTTTTTCAAAGCAGATAACAAATACGTGCTTGCAGCCACCAGCAACGATTCCATTTTACTTGAAGAGTCGCTTAAAGCGCTGGAAGAAGAGTTCAGCGAAAATTTCTTCCGCATTCACAGAAACGCTTTAATTAACATCAGTGCGATACAATCCATTTCAAAATCAAACACGGGGCAATTCCACGCGCACCTACACGGCAGCGAGGAGATACTAACTATTAGCAGGCGGCATCAAGCCGAATTAAACCGCCTTCTTCGGCAAAAACCTTGATACTCAGAAAACAACTGGCCACCGACTGTTATAATTTACAAAACTAACAACATCCCTTACTTCCATGCCGCTTATTAAAATTGCAACTCGTAAAAGCCCTTTAGCACTTTGGCAGGCCGAACACGTCGCCAAATTGTTACGCGCCTCCCACCCGACTCTTAACGTTGAGTTGGTTACTATGGTGACTCAAGGCGATAAAATTCTCGATACGCCACTAGCAAAAATTGGCGGTAAAGGCCTTTTTGTTAAAGAATTAGAACAAGGCATGCTCAATGGTGACGCGGATATTGCCGTACATTCGATGAAGGATGTACCCGCCCTGTTACCCGATGGACTTGAGATAGACGCTATTCTTTCGCGTGAAGATCCCCGCGATGCCTTCGTTTCCAATACCTATTCCAACATCGACGAGTTACCGCAAGGCGCTGTAGTGGGTACATCTAGCCTTAGACGACAATGCCAATTACTAAATCAGCGACCCGACATACAAATCAAATCACTGCGAGGTAATGTTAACACCCGCTTACAAAAGCTCGATGATGGTGATTACGATGCCATCATTCTTGCCGCTGCGGGGCTTATTCGACTAGGCTTCGAGTCACGCATCAAAACCTCAATTCCCGTCAACATTATGCTGGCGGCCATTGGCCAAGGCGCCATTGGCATCGAATGTCGCAAAGACGACCTTGCAACCAAAGCCCTAATAGCTTGCCTGAATGACCCAGAAACAGCCATTCGGGTACGCGCTGAGCGTGCAATGAACCTCACTCTTGAAGGCGGCTGCCAAGCGCCTATTGCGGGCCATGCCCAAATCAAAGATAAAACCTTACGCTTGCACGGCTTGGTGGCCGAACCTGATGGTAGTGTTATGATCACAGAACAGCTAGAAGGGCCTATTGAAGAGGCAGAAAAAATGGGCGTTACCGTTGCCAATCGCCTTTTAGCAGGCGGCGCCAAAGCGATCCTCGACAAGCTGTATAACCATGCCGACTAATGAAAATTACGTTTTAGTTACCCGGCCCTCGCATCAAGCCACCCACTTATGCTCGCTGTTAACTGCACATGGTTTCCAGCCAATCCGTTTCCCCACCATTGACATTCAAGCGGTTAGCGACACGTCTATTGCAAAGGGAGTCTTACTGCACAGCCACCAGTACGACTACCTTATTTTCGTTAGCGCCAACGCGGTTTCACTAGCAGATACTTTGCTTAAAAAGAAGTGGCCACTACAACAAGCTAATATTGTTGCAATTGGGCCTAAAACAGCCGACTTATTAACTAAGATCGGTATAAAACCCAGCATCATTTCAACAGCGCCTTTTAGCTCAGAAAATTTATTAGAGCAGCTTCCTAGTACTCTCGAACAAAAGAAGGGCCTCATCATTAAAGGTGAAGGCGGTCGAGCCTTATTAAGCGAACAGTTACAGCAGCGTGGCATGAAAGTCGACTGCATAGATGTCTACAAACGCGCGTTACCTAGCAAAAGTAACGACATAAATATTGAAAAAATTCAATACATCACGGTCACCAGCCAACTCGCTCTAGATAACTTATTCTCATTATTGCCGAAACAAACCCTCGAACTAAAAAAGCGCGCAACCTTCGTCGCCTTCAGTCAGCGAATAGCCCATTATGCAGAAAGCTTAGGCTGCCAACATATACTCACCAGTCAAGAAGCTAGTGATATGGGCGTGGTATCCACTATTGTTCATTCAACCAAACGATAGTAAATTTTAAGGCGAACCAACTGCATCAACGCTATACTAAGTCACCGTCCTAACTTTCTTTACACAAATTAGGCTCTTCGTTTTAAAGCAGCCTATTTAAAACATACGGATATATGTCATGCAAGACACAGCAAAGCAGGAAACGTCTAACAAAGATAAAACCACTTCAAAGCAGGTAGCTGAGAAACCTAAAAAGACGGTGGAAAAAGAATCCCCTGATAATAAAACGCCGAAAAAACCTGGTGCAGGTATCGCTTGGCTTGCCATTGTTTTAACGCTTTGTGCTATTGGCGCCGGATACTTTGCCTATCAACAGTTAGTGCTACAGCTCAACCAGTTAACCAATAGTTTCGAGTCTTTTCAGCAAAGTGCGTCTAGCATGTCAAACAAGCTCGACTCTCAAACGGCTCGTATTGACACCGACATTTCTAATGCCTCCAAACAATGGCACGAACGCCAACAATCCACTGATGAAAGCATCACTTTATTGCAAAAACAAGTGGGTAAGAACAAACGTCAATGGCTTATCGCAGAAGCAGAATATTTAGTGAGCGTCGCCAATACTCGCCTGCTTTTAGCTGGTGACCTCGACACCGCTATAGTGGCCTTGCAAACTGCCGACCAACGACTCAAAGAGAATGGCAACCCAATGACATTTGCAGTGCGCCAGCAACTTGCAAAAGAAATCAATATTCTAAAAAGCACCGAGTTACCCGATATTGTAGGCTTGTCATCACAAATTCTTGCCTTGGAAGACGCCGTTTCTAATATGGGTATTTCAGAACCCCACGCTGGAACGGCTCAAGCACCTGAAATAGGCAAAGGCGAGCCTTCGCCTATTCCAGAAAACATCCAAGAAACACTCAATGATGCTTGGGAAAATTTCAGTAAATTAGTGGTGGTACGTCGCAACGATAAACCAATAGCCGCTCTAATGACACCCGAACGCGTTGAACTCATTAGAAAAAATTTAGCCCTTAAGCTCGAATCGGCAAGGCTTGCGCTAATCAATCAAAATCAAGCGCTTTACACTGCGAGCATCGCTATTTCTAAAAAGTGGCTGGGTGATTACTTTGATACTAATAAAGCTGCTGTGAAGACAGCTATTGAGCAACTCGCCATCCTCGAAAACACCTCCATAAAATCCGAGCTGCCATCCATAGCGCTATCACTAAAAATGCTGCGTGAATTGCCGCTATTAGCACTTCCTGAAAACAATGAGCCTATAGCGGCTGCCAACATAGTTAACGACGCCAAAGCTGTACCAGAAGAAGCTCAGGCCGAACAGAGCCCCAATGAACCGCTCACACCACCAGAAAAGGCTTCTACTGAACAAACGCCCAAGGAGTCACTCGCACCGTCAAACAGTACCACCAACATTCCCGCTAACGAATCTGTTGATACTCAACTCTAGGGTACGACTATGAAACTAATACTCCTCCTCATACTCGCTCTCGTCATCGCCAGCGGCCTTGCTTACCAAGTTCATCAAGACCCTGGTTACGCGCTTTTAACCTACGGTCAGTTTTCTATTGAAACATCTTTAGCTGTACTGTCGTTCCTTACTCTGCTTAGCTTCTTCGGGTTTTACTTCATCCTTAGAACCATCTTACGAGTTAAGTCTACGCCTAAAACTATTGGCAAATGGAACGAAAAACGTAAACTAACAAGGTCAAAAAAAGAAATCAACAAAGGGCTTATTGACTCGGCTGAAGGCAATTGGCAACGTTCAGAAAAATTACTGGTCAAGCACGCCGCGCAAAGTGACACGCCTTTACTGAACTATCTCAGTGCTGCTCATGCGGCTCAATCACAAAGTGCTTACGACCGTCGGGATGACTACTTGTTAAAAGCAGGCGAAGCCTTACCCGATCAAATACACGCTATTCATCTAACACGTGCCAAATTACAACTAACAGCAGGCCAATTTGAACAGGCCCTTGCTACCTTGCTGCAACTTAAAACGGCAACCCCTAGTCATCCGGTTGTATTAACCTTACTAATGAAAACACATCAGCAATTAAACGAATGGGAAGCACTTTATAATTTATTGCCTGCCATAAAAAACAATCGAAAAATACCCCAAGAAGAGTGGCAAGCGATTGAAAAAAACACCTTAGTCCAACTGTTTAAATCCCCAAATAATGTCCATCAAAAAGACCTTAACACGGTATGGAAATCGCTCGATAGAAAGCAAAAATTAAACCCTGATTACCTCATACCCTACGTATCACAGCTTATTCACAAAGGTGAAAGCAAAGTCGCTGAAGAGTTACTAATAAAAGGGCTTAACGCGCAAGTAACTGAAGCCTTATTGAACCTTTATCTTCAACTAAATATTGCTCCCGACAAAAAACTGCAACAGCTAGACAAGTGCTTGCGCAAACAAGCAGCTAGTCCAGAACTGCTCAACACCCTTGCTCAACTTTGCTTAGAGCAAGAACAATGGGAGAAGGCAAAAACCTATTTAGACGACAGCATCGCACTACAGCCGACCAGCTTAGCCTACCTTTTATTGGGGCAGACCTATGAGCAGTTTGGCGAATCTACTGACACAGCAAATGCCTGTTACAAGACAGGGCTAGAGCTAAGTGTGAATAAAAAAGTCCTTAACGAAACACCTGTCGTAATGACTTAAGGCTAATCAAGCCCCAAGCTCGGCCATAATTCATCAATTTTTTGTTGGACAGATTCATCCATACTAATCGGCTTACCCCATTCTCGCGTGGTTTCCCCTGGCCATTTGTTGGTAGCATCCAAGCCCATTTTGGAACCTAACCCCGATACGGGAGAGGCAAAATCTAAGTAATCAATCGGCGTATTATCAATCAACGTGGTATCTCGAGAAGGATCTACTCGAGTCGTAATGGCCCAAATCACTGACTCCCAATCGCGTATATCCACATCATCATCCGTTACAACCACAAATTTTGTGTACATAAACTGCCTTAGATATGACCAAATACCAAACATAATACGTTTTGCATGCCCAGGATATTGCTTTTTGATACTAACAATGGCCATACGATAAGAACAACCTTCAGGTGGCAAATAGAAGTCTTGAATCTCAGGAAATTGTTTTTTTAGTATGGGCACAAACACCTCATTCAATGAGACACCCAAAATAGCAGGCTCATCAGGTGGCTTACCAGTATAGGTTGAATGGTAAATAGGCGACTTTCGATGCGTTATTCTTTCAATCGTAAAAACGGGAAAACTTTCAACTTCATTATAGTAGCCGGTATGATCGCCAAATGGCCCTTCGTCAGCCATTTCATCAGGATATATATAACCTTCCAATATAACCTCCGCGCTAGACGGGACTTTCAAATTATGCGTTATACAGCTAGACAGCTCTGTTTTAGAGCCACGCAACAAACCCGCAAAGGCGTACTCAGACAAAGGGTCTGGCACCGGCGTAACAGCCGCTAAAATAGTTGCCGGGTCGGCACCTAAAGCGACGGCTACTGGAAAAGGCTCACCAGGACGCTCTGCTTGCCATTGTTTAAAGTCTAACGCACCGCCTCGATGGGCCAACCAACGCATAATCACTTTATTGCGCGCAATAACTTGCAAACGATAAATTCCCAAATTCTGGCGCTTTTCAGTAGGCCCCTTAGTAATGACCAACGGCCAGGTAATCAGAGGGCCTGCATCGCCTGGCCAACAAGTTTGAATAGGGAAATCAGCTAAATTCACCGCATCCCCTTCAATGAGTATTTGCTGACACACGGGTTTTTTTATAACCTTCGGCGCCATATTGAGTACTTGCTTATAAACCGGCAATTTATCAAACGCATCTTTCATGCCTTCCGGTGGCTCAGGCTGTTTCAATGCGGCCAACACCTCACCTACATCAGCTAAAGCACTAACGCTATCTTGCCCCATACCTAAGGCAACACGCTTTGGCGTACCAAACAGATTAGCTAGCACGGGCATGTCGTGACCTTTGGGGTTTTCAAATAGAATGGCCGGACCTTTTTGCCGAATGACTCGATCACAAATCTCAGTCATTTCGAGATAAGGGTCCACTTCTTCCGTAATTCGCTTTAACTCGCCCAACGCTTCAAGTTTTAAGATAAAATCACGTAAATCTTTATAATCCATTTTTCTTTAAATCGTTATTTTTATGAGATTATAAAGTAACACCGATACAAAAACTAAGATATGAAATACGACATTACGCTGGACACAAAGGGGCTAAACTGCCCACTGCCGTTACTTAGGCTAAAACAACTTTTGCAAAAATCTAACCCTGACGAGGTTATAAAAATGATAGCAACCGATCCCGCTTCTCATCTAGATGTCGGTGTTTTTATAGATAAATCAAACCACGAAATGCTTCTGCATGAACGCCATGATGACGTTCAATATTTTTATATTAAAGTGTCAAATTAATGCCTTCATCCCTCAACAAAAAAAGGCGTTCATTTATTTGAACGCCTTTTTTTGTATACTAATTATTAACGACCCATATCGCAATTGAGATGCTGCCTTAAGAATTTCTTACGGCCCTTCAACATAAACCACAATATAAAAAGGGCAAGCCTGTCATTTTGCAACCTAAAGCATTTATAGTGTTACTTTCCCGGCATAAAAATTACTTTTAATTTTGTCGGAAATCATCCGTTGAAAATTTTAAATTACTTGCCTGATTGTTAATTTTTTAAAACCTCTACAGACAAGAAAACCCCATATGCGTATCCTCTAAACCCTAAAGCCCCCATGTCTTTTCAATTGGCGGGCATCTTGAACTCGCATACCAACGAGCACCCCACCTACCAGAGCGATCATCAGAGCGACACAAATAGCAGCCCAACTGGATAGTATGCCGCGTTCTCCCTCTCCGCCTTTTGCTTGCATAGAAAATTCTGCTGCGTCGTACTGGTTAAGCAATCGCTCTAAATGTTGAATTTTATCGTAAGCGTTTGCCAACTCCGCCTGCTGCGCTTTTTCTGCTGGCTGTTGCCTTTCATGCTCTACCGTGCTGACTGGCTCTGATAGTTGCCTCAAACTAGCCAACGCTTCTTCAGCAATATCCAGCTTTGCCTGAAGCTGCCGATATCTACTTTGCAACGCGAGCAACCTTACTTTTGCAGGCTTATCCGCTGACAAAAAGCGTTTCTCAACCCAGCCCGTTTTACCATCCACCAATTGCACCTTTACAAAACCTGCCTGCTCACCTATTAACTCGATTGGTGTACCACTTGGGAGCAATTGCACAGGTTGCTCGGCGCTTGTTGGTTTAGCATACATGCCCGCCAATAATTTATCTGTTATATGCGCGGCCTGTACCCATGTCGGTAAAAGAAGCAGTAATAAGAAAATCCGTTTCAACATTTTATGCGGCTATGCCCGAGTGTTTAAGCAGGGCGTCTATTGTCGGTTTTCTACCTCTAAACGCTGTAAATAACTCAAGCGCATCATCACTGCCCCCTTTTTCTAAAATATTATGCAAGAAAGAACGGCCCGTTTGCTCATCAAACACCCCTTTTTCTTCAAATAACGAAAAGGCATCGCTCGATAAAACTTCCGCCCACTTATAGCTGTAATACCCTGCCGCATAACCACCTGCAAAAATATGTGAAAAGCCATTCGGAAAACGATTAAATTCGGGGGTTTTAACCACACTAACCAATGCCCTTACTTCGGCTAAAATATCATAAATTTGCGTACTGTTTGTTTTGTCATATTCCAAATGCACCCGGAAGTCAAAAATCGAGAATTCAATTTGTCTCACCATCTGCATGCCAGATTGAAAATTCTTCGCCGCTAACATTTTTTCAAATATATCGCTGGGTAATAGCTCGCCTGTTTTATAGTGACCAGAAATCAACGCCATCACATCCGCTTGCCAGCACCAATTTTCCATAAATTGACTAGGCAGCTCTACAGCATCCCATTCCACGCCATTAATACCCGACACACTCAAATAATCCACCTTAGTTAACATATGATGCAAACCGTGACCAAACTCATGAAATAACGTTTCCACCTCACCATGCGTTAGCAGCGATGGATCATCTCCAATAGGTGGCGTAAAGTTACACGTTAAGTATGCGACGGGTATCTGTACGCCTTCTTCTTTCTTAAACCGTGCGACACACTCATCCATCCATGCGCCACCTCGTTTATGTGGCCGAGCAAATAGGTCGATAAAAAAACCGCCTCTCAGCACGCCACTTTCATCCGTAATCGTAAAAAACTGAACGTCTTTATGCCATGTGTCTACGCCTTTTACTTCTGAAATGTTAAGGCCGTACAGTTTTTCCACTACGGCAAACATACCTCTCAGTACACGATTCACTGGGAAATAAGGCTTTACTTCTTCTTGAGAAAATTGATAACGCTCTTCGCGTAGTTTTTCTGAATAATAAGCCGTATCCCAGGACTCAAGATCTCCTTTGTGTCCTTGCTCAAGGGCAAACTCACCTAGGGCTGCAAAATCTTTTTTCGCCATCTGCAAAGAACGATCTGCTAATTGATTTAAAAATTCTAAAACATCTTTTGGCTGTTCTGCCATTTTGGTCGCTAAGGACAAATGAGCATAGCTTTCAAAACCTAATAGCTGCGCCTTTTCCTGTCTCAAGCCAACAATATCATTCATTATTTGCGTGTTATCCCAACTCTGCTCACCGCTGCTTTGATCTGATGCTCTGGTAACAAACGCATGATGGATTTCATAACGTAAATCACGGTTATCTGCGTATGTCATTATCGCCATGTAGCAGGGGAACTCTAAAGTGAGCATCCAACCCTCTTTTTCTTTTTGCTGAGCAGTTTGGCGTAATAAGTCCATCGCAGACTCTGGCAAGCCAGACAGTTCACTCTTATCTAAAACTAGCTTGCTCCATGCGTTAGTCGCATCCATCAAATTTTCTTCAAACTGATTAGTTAATGACGACAAGTTTTGTGATATTTCCATATAACGCTGTTTTTTCTCCTCTGATAGCGCCACACCGGATAATTCAAAATCACGCAACGCATTATCAATTATTTTCTGCTGCGACGTTTCTAACTGTGTGAATTCTGGGCTCTCTTTAATAGATCGATACGCTAAATAAAGTGTTTTATTTTGACCCATTGCCGTTGAGTACTCACTCAATTTTGGTAAACAATTTGAATACGCCGTCCGCCACTCATCGTTATTCATCACTGAATTCAAATGACTAATAGGCGACCAAACACGACTTAAATGATCATCCATTAACTCAATTGGATGCACTAAGTTTTCCCAACTGTATGAGGACTGCGCTTCGAGCAGAGCATCAATTTTTTTGGTGTTTTTTTCTAAAATTTCATTAATAGTCGGCTCAATATCCGATACCTTGATATCAGCGAAGTGAGGTAACTTGAGTTTTTCTAATAGGGGATTTGTCATGTTTTTATACGTTTGAAAAGTAACGTATCTTCGCACGCTTCTTTAATGCTTCCAAGCTTCAAAAGCACTCAATAAAGCAGACTAAATAGGCCGCGACAATTTGCCACATTCTAAAGTCAAGAAGCAGTCTATAAAATTCGTCGATTAACTCATCAATTGGAAATAATAATGCGAATAACTAAACCCCTTATTGTCACGCTTAGTATTTTACATGGCACCGCAGCCCTATCTGATGAAACAATACCCACATTAACTGTTTCAAGCGACCTACTTTTTCGCGATACCAGCATTGTTAGCCCTACATCAAAAATCACCGCCGAACAGGCAAGAGGCATCAATGTAACGACAACTGAAGACATTGTTTCTCACGAGCCAAACCTCATCATTCGTAAGCGTTATATCGGCGACTCAAATGGCACTATCGGTATTCGCGGATCAAACATGTTTCAAACAACTAGAACAATGGTAACTGCCGATGGCCTACCGCTACATTACTTTTTACAAACCAGTTATTCCGGCTCACCACGCTGGTCATTGGTTGGATCAGATGAAGTTGAAAGTGCGGAGGTTATTTATGGGCCTTACTCTGCCGAATATGGCGGCAATTCAATGGGTGGCGTTGTTAAGCTTAAAACACGCGACCCCCAAAAACGTCGCATTGTTTTACAAGGAACTTTATTCAGTCAAGATTACGATACGTTAGACACCAATGAATACTTCAATGGTGGTAAGGGCTTTGCGTCTTTTGAGGATAAATTTGGCAATTTAGGCCTTTATCTCTCTTATAGCCACTTAGAGAATGACAGTCAGCCTCAAACACAGTTTGCCGCTAGCGAATCAGGCGCAGGCGGAACAGTAGTCAGCGGGGCAACGCCTGGCACTGAGGAGCATGGTAATCCAGTCACTTACTATGGCGATTCTGGCCCGGATCATGTCACCACCGACTTATTTAAAATTAAAGCCAACTACGATATTGGCGACTATCAAATTCGTGGTAGCGTCGCTTATGAAGATAGAAAGAGAGAACAAGATGAGGTCAATAATTTTCTCACTGACGCATCTGGAAACTCCGTTTATGACAACAATGTCACGACACTTAGTGGAACAAATTTTACGACCAGCAGCTACGGCGCTAGCGTATTCCAAGAACGCACTCATGACCGCGAAAGCTTACTCCTAGGGCTGGGGTTAACAGGGCCGTTAGGTGACGATAGCGATTGGATTTTTGATATTTATGCTACGAGCTTCGATATTCTAAAAGACGAAGAAGAACGCACCGGTCGCAACCCTGAAGATCCAACGTTTGTCGCAGCAAATACCGCCTTTGGTGGCCGGTTAACAGAATATGACGACACCGGATGGAAAACTCTCGATGCAAAAATTGGCACCGAGACGTTAAGAGGCGATGAAAATCAACGTCTATCCCTCGGTTACAATTACAGTCAATATGAACTAGAAATCGAGCCTTTTCGGTATGACGCCATCAATAATATAAAAGGCACTACCCGTGGCGCAAGCGGTGGTGAAACATTCACACACTCTATTTTTGCACAATGGGGCTGGTTGTTTGACCCAAAGTGGGACCTTTCTTTAGGTCTTCGCTATGACGATTGGCGCGGAGAAAATGGCTTCTTTGATGATAATGCTGACGGCTTTTTAACCGGCTCAGAAAAGCACGATGACCGCCATGAAAGTGGCTTCTCGCCTAAATTTTCATTGGCTCACTTCATGACCGATAAAACGACGATTCGATACTCTGCAGCACGCGCTTTACGGTTCCCAGTTACCGAAGAGCTGTATCAAAATGTTAACGAAGCGTTACAAGTCTCTGTTGCCGATGCTAATCTCGAACCCGAAGACGGTATTTTCCAAAACTTAATGATCGAGCACCAAATCAAAGATGGCTTTGTACGCTTCAATCTGTTTTATGAAGATGTTGATGACGTAATTTTTAGTCAAAATGTCACCGTAAACGGCGGAACACTTCGAACTTTTCTACCGGTTGATACCGTTAAAACCAAAGGTGCAGAATTCGTCTATAACCAAAACAGGCTCATGGGCACTCAGCTAAATACACGTTTTAACGTCAGTTACACGGACGCTGAAATCAGCAAAAATAAATTAGACACCTCGTTAGAAGGAAACTCCTTCCCTCGCTTACCCAATTGGCGCGCTAACTTGTTAGCCGACTACCCATTGGCTAAGAATCTTGAAGCGCATGGCGGTATACGCTATGCCAGCAATAGCTATGGCGATTTAGATAACAGTGATGACGAAGAACAAGTCTTCGGAGCACAAGATGAATATATCTTCGTCAACGCGAAAATGAATTGGCAAGCTACTAAAACAACTCAGTTTAGCCTAGGGGTTGATAATATATTTAATGAAGAAGCTTACGTTCATCACCCTTGGCCATCACGAACTTTCTTCTTAGAGGCGAAACTTGTTCTTGAATAACGCGAATATGCAAATAGTTAAACCACAAGCACTAAAGGCGTTAATACTGTTCCTAGTGCTTTGCTTTTTCCTCACACCGAGTTACGCCAACTGCGAACAAGAACAAATTTCTGTCCATTGCGGCAAAACACCTACCTCAATTTTTGATCACCAAGGTCGGCTTTGGACGACCTTCACTCAAAACAACTTTGTTTACGTTTCACATTCTGATGATAACGGTCAGCGATATTCCTCGCCCATAAAAGTCAACCAAGCCCCCCAGTCGATATACAGCAACGGTGAAAACAGGCCCAAAATACAACTCGATAACGACAACAATATTTTTGTTAGCTGGACTGAAAAAACGCCCGGCCGTTTTACCGGCGATATTCGCTTTTCCCGATCCATCGATGGTGGCCATCACTTTGAGCCGATCAAGACTATCAATGATGATGGATTACCCATTGGGCATCGATTTGATGCTCTGACGGTCACGCCCTCAGGCCTTGTATATATCGCGTGGTTAGATAAGCGGGATAGCGCTGCTGCGAAAAAAATCGGACAAGATTATGCAGGCATCTCTCTGTATTATTCGGTATCAACTGACCACGGCACTACCTTCTCAACCAACATAAAAGCCGCTGAACACACCTGTGAGTGTTGCCGCATAGCTATTGAAAATAATGGTGACCAGAATGCGACGGTCATGTGGCGACATATTTTTTCAGGTGGGATCCGCGACCACGCCATTGCAACTCTTACACCCACCAGAGCATCTAATATTAACAGAGCAACTGTAGACGAATGGAAAACAGATGCCTGCCCACACCATGGGCCTGATATAGACAACTCCTCTCATGGCCTCACTCACCTAGCATGGTTCAGCAATGGAGCGTTACACAAGGGAATTTACTACGGCACTTTCCAAAACAACTCAAACACCACAACAAACATCATTGAAGTGGATACTTCCCCACAAGCCAGCCACCCTCAGGTTAAACAATTTAATAACATCGTTTGGTTAGCTTGGAAAACTTTTGAAGACAATCAGTCACGTATAAAAATACGCCAATCTCTCGATAAAGGTATCCATTGGTCAAAACCAACCATCGTTGCATCAACCTCAGGCAACTCAGACCACCCCTTCTTAATAAATAATGCTAATAATATTTTTCTCGCATGGCAAACATCAGATGAAGGTTTACGCTTGATACCACTTGACGAACCGAGCCCAAAACAGTGATAAATAAACTCCTTTTATGCAGCTTATTTCTCTGTCAAATAAGCCTAGCTGATACGTTAACGTTAAAACAGTGGGATTCTAATAGCCTTCGACAACTGTCGATGCATTATCACCAACAGCCTTTTTTATTGGTATTTTGGTCTCTCGATTGCCCTGCGTGTTACAAAGAATTCGACACGCTTAGTCGTTGGAAAAGAGGCTACCCTGGTAGCCACCTCATCATTGTTTCTACAGACTCTTTAGCGATGGCAAGTGAAGTACAAGATGTTTTAATTGAATATCAATTAAACCAGTCTGACACATGGATTTTTGCTAATGAACCAACTGCCAAAATTAGAAACAGCATTGACTCAAAATGGTTTGGAGAATTGCCACGCAGTTATTTCTTTGATGCCCAACACCAACCTCATTCACATAGTGGCACTCTAACAACCGATCAATTGAACAACTGGCAGACATTTATTACAACAAAGGAAACCGTTACCACACACGAATATTAACCATCCATACTGCTAACGCACCTAATACAAAAAATAGAAACAGCGCTCCCCAAGACTTATATTGAAAGCTTGCTATAAGTTTTGTTTCATCTTTTGTTGAAATTAAAAAAGGTTTTCGACTACTCGTTGGTTTTTCTATCAGGTGATCTATGTGCTTTTCACCCGGTCTTTCAGGTTTTTGTGTTAATTGTTTTTTCGCAATTAATACCGCCTTCTCCCATTCAACCTCATCTATATAGCCATCTCTATTTTTATCAAATCGATTCAAAAGCACATCTGGATTGCTTTTCCATGTTCTTAAAATTACGGCTAATGCTTCATCTTGCGAAGGTAATTGGGTTTCCCTAAAAGACCTAAAATCCCCTAGTACATACAAGCCATCATTTTCATGGATACGCTTTTCGCTATAACGGTAACGTTTACCCATTGCAAATACCCCTGAGCTAAACCCTCTCGGGCCTGCGCTCGGATAAGGTGTACTGCCATACCAAGTATCAGACACTGAGTAAATAACCTCCGCATCATCTGGATTAACCATTGCCTTACCGGTTCGACCGTGTAACGCGAAAATGCCGTCGCTTACCCCTGATTCATACAAGCACCAAGACGTACGACTACGGCCACGCACATAATGTGATTGCTTTTCTTCCACTTTATATTGATACCAAACGCACTCATGCTTTGTTAGCGGCGCAATAATCGGCTCACCAGGCAACATCTTTGCCACCCCACTAAATTCGTTATACCCTTGTGACGCGGAACGAATTAAAGCCGTTGGCGTATCTTGCATAATACGATAACGCCATAAATACCGAAAATAGAAATAAAGACTTACGAGCGACGCTATACAAGCAGCAATAAAATATAACCAGAACTCGTCCTCGGGTAAACGCGTAATGGCCTGCGCCACATCATTCATCATTCAAATAATTTTTTAACACTAACGTCTACAATTTCCGACTCTTCAAATTCCAACAAATCAAATGACTTAAAGCTAAAAAACTTGGCAATTAAAAGATCTGGGAATTGCTCAATGCGTACGTTATTTAGGTTCACGCTTTCATTATAAAATTCGCGTCTATCCGCAATATTATTTTCAAGCTGACTGATTCTGTTTTGTAACTCTTGGAATGAGTCGTTCGCTTTTAAATCAGGGTAGGCTTCAGCGACGGCAAACAAATTCATCAAGCCTTGACGCATTTTTGTTTCTGCTTGCCCCAATGCCGCCACATCGGACTTTCCTAACGCGCTAGACACCCCTGAGCGCGCCTGCATCACTTTTTCAAACGTTTCCTGCTCGTGTTTCATATACTGCTTACACGTTTCAACCAACTTTGGCAGCTCGTCATGGCGCTGTTTCAGTAATACGTCAATATTTGACCACGCTTTAGACACACTATGTTTCAAGCTTACTAAGCTGTTATAGAGCGCCACACCATAGCCCACTAAAACGACAATCACAGCAAGGGTAATAAATCCTGATACACTCATGTTTTCTCCATTTAAAAAATTTCACTTAAAGTATAGAACAGGAACTCACGTATGCACGTTAAATCTTTTGATACTAAAACACCTTCTATTCATGAATCAGCCTATATACACGACACCGCCGTTGTTATTGGTGACGTTGAACTAGGAGAAGATGTGTCCATTTGGCCATTAGCCGTTGTTCGCGGAGACATTCATCAGATTAAAATTGGCGCCCGCTCGAATGTGCAAGATGGTAGCGTGTTACATGTCACTCACGCTAGCGACTTCAACCCTGGAGGCTACCCTCTCACCATTGGAACCGATGTGACCGTTGGCCATAACGTGACCTTACATGGCTGTACGATTGGTAATCATTGCTTGATTGGCATGGGTGCTATTGTTATGGATGGCGCTATTGTGAATGACAAAGTCATGATCGGCGCAGGAAGCTTAGTTCCACCAGGCAAAGAATTAGAAAGCGGCTATTTGTACGTTGGTTCCCCAGTTAAAAAAGCACGCGAAATTAATGATAAGGAAGCAAAATTCCTAAGCTATTCGCCACAGAACTATGTTCGGTTGAAAAACAAATATATCACCGAGACAACCTAATTACTTAATTCCAACTAGACTGTAAAGCATCTTTTAAGTTATTCACCCAGCGTTTATATGCCCAAATTTTCTTTTGCCCGACAACCCATACTCAATAGCTCTTTAGAACTCTACGCATACGAATTTTTATATCGCCCCATTCAAGATGAAGCACCGCAGTCACACTCTATTACAGCGGAGGTAATCGCCTCTTCTGCTTTAGACTTAGGTTTAAAAAAAGCTGCCAACAACCACTTCATTTTTCTAAATATGTCGTATGACGATTTATTTAGCCCACTCATTGAAGCGCTACCCTCTGAGCAAGTTATATTAGAATTACTTGAAGACATTCAACCTGACTCTAAGCTTGTCAAAAGGGCTCAAGAACTTTCAGCTAAAGGATTTTCTTTCGCTCTTGATGACTTCGTTTATACACCAGACTGGGACCCTCTTATAGCATTAGCCTCGATTATAAAGTTTGACTTAACCGTCACTTCAATCGATGTAAACAAGGCATTAATCGAAAAGCTTCAGCCATACCCTATTCAGTTTTTAGCAGAAAAAGTTGAGACCCTCGACGAATTCAAGGCCTATAAGGACATTGGCTGCGAGCTATTTCAAGGTTATTTCTTTTGTAAACCAGAGTTAGTACAAGGAAAAGCTGTCAGCGCCAGCACATTAGCCATCACCAAACTCCTCGCTGATATTAACCGAACTGACATTTCAATCACCGAGCTTGAAAGTACGGTCGAAAGGGACCCAAACCTCACTCACATGCTTTTAAAGTATTTAAACTCTGCCAATTTTTCATTCAAAAACCCTATTGAGCGAATTAAACAGGCGATTGTTATTCTAGGTATCAATGAAACAAAAAAATGGGTTACGTTAATCAGCTTACGTAGCATTCCTTCTAAACCCTTAGAGCTTATAAAGCATGCCTTAGTGCGCGCCAAATTGGCAGAATTAATTGCATTAGAAAACACTGAGAAAAACCCGAACAGCTTTTTCCTAATGGGGCTTCTTTCCACAATAGATGCTTTATTAGATATCACGATGAAAGAGGCTCTAAAACTAATGCCATTGAAAGATGAGATTCTAGAAGCACTATTGGAACAAAAAGGTGAGATGGGCCGCGTATTAAGCATCATCATTGACCACGAACAACAACTTAATTGGCCTATTGATCAGGATTATTCAACCCAATATATAGATGCTTGCCAGTGGGCTGACGACGTTACTTCATCGATTTAAACACGTAAAGTAAGCAACATTTTTGAGTTTATTTTAACCCCTCTAAGACTTGGGCTGTATCGGGCATCACGCCACGCCAAAGTTTAAACGCATGTGCCGCTTGTTCTACTAACATGCCTCGACCATCAACGGACAAACGGGCGCCTTCACGCAAACCCCAACGTACAAATGCTGTTGGTTGTTCACTATACGCCAAGTCATAACAAACCCCATTAGGCGACAATAATCCCTCCCTTATAGCAGGCAAAGAGTCGTTTAAACTGGCAGACGTGGCATTAATAATTAAATCAAATTGCTCGCCCACTAATTTTTCATAACTTGTTGGGGTAATTCGCCCTACCGAGGCAAACAACGCCTTCATCGCCTCAGCTTTCGATACTGTTCTGTTTGCCAAATAAAGCACAGATGGTTTCGCATCCAATAACGGACCGAGAATTCCTCTCGCTGCACCCCCGGCGCCCAACACCAATACCCTTTTACCTGCCAGCGATAAACCAAGGTTAGCGCATAAATCCGTTAACAAACCAAGCCCGTCGGTGTTATCACCCAACAATGTTCCGTCATCCATCAATTTGACGGTATTAACCGCGCCACTAAATTGAGCCCGTTCTGTTAACTGGTCCACTTTCTCATACGCCAGTTCTTTCAATGGAACCGTACAATTCACCCCTTTACCGCCCGATTGAAAAAAATCATCCATTGTTGCACTGAACACCCCAGGCTTTACTTCTATTGCCTCATAACTCAGTGTTTGCTTAGTCTGGGCTGCAAACTGTTGATGTATTATCGGTGACTTGCTATGCCCAATGGGATAGCCAAAAACGGCATATCGATCCATCGTTATCTAGCCTCTTGAAGCCAGCACGCCACATCTTTTGCAAAGTATGTCAGCACACCATCAGCTCCCGCCCGCTTAAATGCCAATAGCGACTCAAGTACCGTCGTTTTTTCATCTAACCAGCCATTTTGCGACGCCGCTTTTAGCATCGCGTACTCGCCACTCACTTGGTACGCAAACACGGGGATTTGAAACTCATCACTCACCCGTCTAACAATATCCAAATACGGCATACCCGGTTTCACCATCACCATATCCGCACCTTCTTCAATATCTAAACCTACTTCTACTAATGCCTCATCGGTATTCGCACAGTCCATTTGGTAACTGTATTTGTTTCCTGCGCCTAACTGAGCCGCAGATCCCACTGCATCCCTAAAGGGGCCATAAAAGCTGGATGCATATTTCGCTGAATAGGCCAGAATTTTAGTATTCGTATAACCAGCCACCTCTAACGCCTCTCGGATTGCTCCTATACGACCATCCATCATGTCCGATGGCGCAACGATATCCGCCCCAGCTTCAGCATGGGATAACGCCTGCTTCACCAGCACATCCACTGTCTCATCGTTTAAAACATAACCATTATCATCAATCAGCCCATCTTGCCCGTGCGTTGTAAAGGGGTCTAACGCCACATCAGTAATAACCCCTAGTTCAGGCAATGCTATTTTTAGCGCACGAACCGCTCTTTGCGCTAACCCTTGCGCGTTCCAAGCTTCCTCTGCTAATTCAGTTTTTGCGCTAGTTGACGTCACAGGGAAAAGCGCAAGCGCAGGTATACCCAGATCATAAATTTCTTTTGCTTCTTTCAGTAGCAGATCAATACTCAAACGCTCAACACCCGGCATTGAATCAATACGTTGACGCTGGTTCTCTCCATCAATAACAAAAACGGGGTAAATCAGATCGTCGATCGTTAGCCTCGTCTCGCGCATTAAGCGACGGCTGAAATCATTTGAACGCATACGACGTTGCCTCGTGGTAAGTATTGCATTTGTTTTATCAACCTTCATTTTATCTACCATTCCAAGCTATAATTATCTGTTCGTATTTTAACGATTAAGTGAATCGTTTACCCTAGAAATATTAATTTTAACCACTATACTTGCTCAATGATGCACCTAAGGCGCTTATATTAAACAGCTATGAAACTTTTATTAAGCATTTTGCTCTTATGCTTTTCAACACTGTCTATTTGGGCATATAGTGACCGTGTTTACGAAATAACTGGCGATATGACATTAGATGACGCTTTCAATTCAGTTTACCAAGAACTTGAACAGCGTAATTTTTATATTGTTTTTAAAGCTAATAATTGGTGAAAACATTTCCCGCTTCAAAGAAAAGTGGGTCGATGATTATAATCAAAACAAGCTAGGCGGCATCCGCAGCATGGTTTTTTGCAACGGTTGGTACGCTAACAAAGTGAACAATAAAGACCCATCAATGCTCGCATTGTGCCCAATGCGATTAACAGTCATTGAGCATGCAGGTGAAACACATATATTGTTTGTTAAACCTAGTTTTATTGGACAAAGCAGCCCCGCTTTACTTATATTACAAGAAATAGAAAGCGTCGTTATCGAAGCAATCGATGCTGCAATGGAATGACCTAATACAAGGTCTATATAATTAGTATCTACAAAAATAAAAAGGCATAAATAATGAACAAATTAAAAGGATTTTCAAGTATTGGGCTCTTAGTGTTTCTAATGGGCTTCGCATCATTTTCAAACGCAAATGATATAAATGGGCCGCAACAAGTCATTCAAGATACGTCTGACCTTCTCTACGAGATCCTAAAAAATAACAAAGAGAAGCTTAATGATCGTGACTATATTTTTCAGCTCGTTAACGAAGTTCTTGAACCTCGCGTTGATTTAGACAAAATTTCTAAACTTGTTTTAGGCAAATACTGGCGTAAAGCAAGCGACGAACAAAAAACTCAGTTTCAAAAAGAGTTCAAAGGCTTGTTAGTAAACACCTATGCAACCGCTTTTAACGAATTTGAAGAATGGACGATACATTTTTTACCTATGACACTTGACCCGACAAAAACAAGAGTCTCCGTTAAAACAGAAGTTATTCAAGCCTCTCGTCCTCCTGTTGCTGTTAACTACCGCATGGCCGTCAATAAAGCAGGCGAGTGGAAAGCCTATGATGTCATCATCGAGGGTATTAGCATGGTCACAAATTACAAAGCTAGCTTTGCTAAAACCATCAAAAAAGCAGGCGGTCTTGATGAAGTGATTCAGCAATTAGCCGAAAAAAACAGGCAGTCAGAGGAGGCTTCTAGCCAACTGGCTCTTGATGAAGCCAGTAATGAATCTTAAAACGTCAGACTAATCTAACCACTCTGTAGGCTGTAAAAAAACATCGTATAATTCACTTTCGGCGGAGCCCGGCTCTGGGCTCCAGTCATAACGCCAACTGACCATCGGTGGCAGCGACATTAGAATAGATTCTGTTCGTCCGCCTGTTTGTAAGCCAAAGAGCGTTCCTCTGTCATAAACCAAGTTAAATTCAACGTAACGGCCCCGTCTATATAACTGAAAATCCTTCTCTCTGTCTGTGTATGGGCTTTTTTTACGGCGTTCAACAATTGGAGCATAAGCAGGAATATAATGATCGCCCACGCTTTGCATTAGCTCAAAACAATGCTCAAAGCCTCCTTCATTCAAATCATCAAAGAACAGGCCACCAATGCCACGAGGCTCATTTCGGTGTTTTAAAAAGAAATACTCATCGCACCACTTTTTATACTCTGGATAAACTGATTCACCAAATGGCTGACAAGCCTTACGCGCTTGTTGATGCCAGTGTATCGCGTCTTCTTTAAAGCCATAATAAGGCGTTAAATCAAACCCGCCACCAAACCACCAAATCGGCTCCTCTCCTTCTTTTTCTGCAATAAAAAACCGTACATTTGCATGTGATGTCGGCACATAGGGGTTACGTGGGTGAATAACCAATGAAACGCCCATTGCTTCAAAGTTACGCCCTGCTAAGTTAGGTCGGTGTTGCGTCGCTGAAGCTGGCATGGAACTCCCCCGTACATGCGAAAAACTCACCCCTGCTTGCTCAAACACCTTGCCGTTTTCAAGTACTCTTGTACGACCACCACCGGTGTTACTTCCTCTATCCCACAGGTCTTCTCTAAAAGACCCATCTTCTTCGAGTCCTTCAATACTCGCGCAGATTTTATCTTGCAAAGCTAATAAGTACTCCTTAACGTGCTGGACATTTGGTGCTGACATCAATGAAATCTCTTTATTTAACGTAGTTGCTTATTCAAAAACGGGTCAATTATTCGGCTAGGTTTTTTAGCGCCCCCAACATTCCCGCCCAGCGTATAAACACCTTTAACAGAAAATTTTAAACGCGTTTCATGCGCCGTTCTCATCGGTGCACAACCAGACATATTGGCACTCGTTGAAACAATAGGCATGCCTGCTAGCTCACATAACTCTTTGGCTAAAATATGTTGAGTTAACCGAATTGCAATCGTTTTATTTCCACCTGTCAGCCATTTTGGCACCCACTTTTTTACCGGCAGCAACCAAGTCGTTGGTTCTTGAACTTGAGCATGAAGGGTTGAAATAATAGCCTCAGGCAAAGGCTTAATATAAGGTGTTATTTGTGAAAAGTCTGACGCAATAAGAATAAGCCCTTTACTCTTTGACCTTCCTTTTAACGCAAGTAATTTAAAGACAGCATCACTGTTCAAAGGGTCACAGCCTAGCCCAAACACCGCTTCTGTTGGATACGCGACCACTTCACCTTCGTGAAGCTGCTCAATAAAATGTCTTTTCTGCCAATTCGATGGCATCAAACGCTACCCTTGCTGGAGAGACGCTTGAAGCTCTTCGTTTTTCTTAATGACAGCCTCACCTGCTGCTTTTCTGTCGGCTCGTACACGCTGCGCAATATCAGTATCAACCAGCGCTAAAATTTGTGCGGCAAGGTACGCCGCATTTTTTGCGCCTGGCTTACCAATCGCAACACTAGCTACAGGAACACCTCCGGGCATTTGCACGGTAGATAACAACGCATCCGCTCCCTGTAATGAGCCTGCATCTAACGGCACACCAATAACCGGCTTAACTGTATTAGCAGCAACAGCACCGGCTAAATGAGCAGCCAAACCTGCAGCAGCAATAAAGACCGCACAACCTCTCGCATCGGCATCCGTCACGTAAGCATGTGTTTCTGCTGGCGTTCTATGTGCCGAGGTTATTCTTACTTCATAGGGGATAGCCAAACTCTTTAAAACGTCTAGCGTGTTTTGCATCACAGGGAAGTCAGAGTCCGACCCCATTAAAACGGCAACAAATAATTTTTTATTTTGCATGATAATCTCTCATTTATTCTGGTTTAGTTATTTCTTCACAAGGTGTCACATAGGAACAATCTTGCTGTGGGCATACTTTCTCAGTACCCCGTCGTTTAGTGGTTTTAATTGTTAAAATAGGCCACTGGCAATTTGGGCATGACTCATTAATGGGCTCATTCCACAGCGCATATTTACATTTAGGGTAGTTAGAGCAGGAATAAAATATCTTTCCTTTTCTAGATTTGCGTTCAAGGATAGTGCCTTTTTTACAATCTGGACAAACTACATTGGTGTCTTTTGGTTTTTCTAACGGTTCCATATGCTTGCAATCAGGATAGGCGCTACAACCGATGAATTTACCATAACGCCCCGTACGAATAATTAAATTCGACTCGCACTTAGGGCAGCTTCTTCCTTCTACGACTTCTGGTTCTGCTGAAGCTGAATCGTCATTAAGGTTCCGCGTATAGCTACATTCAGGGTAATCCGTACAACCAATAAATCGACCGTTTTTACCTAAACGGATAGATAACTGTTTGCCGCACTCTGGGCATTGTTCATCCATCGACTCTTGCGTAACATCACTGCGCTGAACGCTTACCTCTTTATCGTCAATCAAGGCTTTAAAGGGCTGCCAAAAAGTCTTCATTAACGGCAACCATTTCGTTTCACCTCTTGAAACAGCATCTAAGCCATCTTCTAATTTAGCGGTAAAATCATAATCAACATAGTTAGTAAAATGCTGCGTTAAAAATTTATTAACGATACGACCAACGTCAGTAGGATAAAAACGCTTACTTTCCAGTTCAACATAGTCACGATTTTGCAGGGTCGAAATAATTGATGCATACGTCGACGGGCGACCAATTCCATGCTCTTCAAGTGACTTAACTAAACTCGCTTCGCCATAACGCGGTGGCGGTTCGGTAAAATGTTGATTAGTCATAATGTCTAACAAATCAATCAGTTTGCCCTCTTCCAAAGGCGGCAACATCTTTTCCTTGTTATCATCATCTTCTTTACTGTCATCCTTGCCTTCAAGATACACAGACATGAAGCCTGGCTTGCTCACCGTTGAGCCCGTTGCACGAAAAACATAGCCTTTACCGCAAGTGAGGTCTGCACTAACCCCATCAATAAGCGCGTGAACCATTTGGCTAGCAACCACCCTTTTCCAGATCAATAAATAAAGTTTATATTGATCATTCGACAAAGAGCCTCTAATTTCTTCAGGTACTCTTTCTGCTGAACTTGGGCGAATAGCCTCATGTGCCTCTTGAGCATTTTTGGATTTCGTTTTGTAAACCGGTGCTTCTTTAGGTAAGTTCTCTTTACCATAACGCGATTGAATCAGCTGACGAATCTCGTCAACCGCCTCACCAGCCAAGTTCACCGAGTCTGTTCTCATATAGGTTATCAAACCAACTGACTCAGACCCAATCGTCACCCCTTCATACAGTTGCTGGGCTATTTGCATCGTCTTTTTGGTTGTAAAGCCTAGCTTCCTAGCGGCTTCTTGCTGAAGCGTTGAGGTTGTAAATGGAGCTGCTGGGTTACGTTTTCGCTGTTTTTTTTGTAGCTTTTTAACCAACAATTTATTGGCTGCAACAGCAACAATATCGTCTTTTATTTTATTCGCGTTTTCTGAATTTTCAACGCTAAACTGCGTTAGTTTTTCGCCATCAACGTGTGTTAACTTTGCTTTGAATGATTGCTTAGCCACTTCGGTCGCCGCTTCAATACTCCAATATTCACGACTATTGAAGGCTTCTATTTCTAATTCACGCTCAACAATAAGCCTTAATGCAGGGCTTTGAACACGTCCTGCAGATAAACCACGCCTGATTTTCTTCCATAACAAAGGCGACAAATTAAAACCAACCAAATAATCTAGCGCACGCCTCGCTTGCTGGGCATCCACCATATCCATTGATAACTCACGTGGCTCTTTTATCGCTTTTTGAATCGATTTCTTAGTGATCTCGTGAAAAACAACCCGATGAACGGGCTTACCTTTCAGTAAATTTTTCTCTCTTAATAACTCGGAAACATGCCAAGAAATAGCTTCACCCTCTCTATCCGGATCGGTTGCGAGATAAAGCTCATCGGCTTTTTTCATTGCCTTTGTAATGGCTTGCACATGGCGCTGATTCCTTTCAACTAAGGAATACTTCATGGCAAAATCGTTATCTGGGTCAACCGCGCCCTCTTTCGGTACTAAGTCCCTAACGTGACCGTACGAAGCGAGCACTGTAAAACCCTTACCGAGATACTTCTCAATCGTTTTGGCTTTCGCCGGTGATTCAACAATAACTAAGGCTGACATATACTTACCTAATGGAGTTCAAAGGGGATATCGCCGTAAACCAGCTCTTCCATTTGTGAATAGTGTCCTTCCATTCCTGATTGGCTGAATAACACCATTAGCGCCACCCACTTTACATGGTCCACTGTAAGAACCGCGTCACCTAACGCCATCGCTCTATCAATGATTAATTCGCGACGTGTCATATCGATGATTCCGGCTTGCTCTAAAAATAATAAGAAGCCTTGCGCATCAACATCAAAACGTAAACGCTCTTCAGCAGAGTAAATTCTAATGGAGCCTTGACCCACATAGTTTTCGACTACCACAGATGGCTGAAGCGTTAATTCATCCATCCAATCAAAGGCTCTATCGACATAATTTTCTGTAAAACCGGCCTCTAATAGCTCCGTTTTTAGCTTGTCTTGCTCAATGACCTTTTCTTCGCCTACGTCGATGTAATGCTCAAATAGATACACCAGTACTTCAAAAATAGTTTCTTTCATTTATTTCAATTTTATCTCTATTTATTCGATTGAACACCGATAGAAAAGGCCTCCAGGGGCAGATGATACTAAACCTTGGAGCTCCAATACTAGTAACATAGACGAAATTTCTTCTGCTGTAAAATCAGTTTCTGCTATTAGCTCATCCACTGACGTGGGGTCAAATGCTATTTTTTCAAGTAAAGCTGCATACTCATGCTCCACGGGTGAAGCACTCAACATCGTTTCATTTGCCTCGTTATTACCTTCGTTCAACGCCACTAACGATAGTTGCCCCAACTCCTCAAGCACATCATCGGCCGTTTCAATTAATTTAGCGCCCTGCTGAATCAGATAATGGCAGCCCTTTGCTAACGGATTGTGAATAGAGCCCGGTATCGCAAACACCTCACGACCTTGCTCCATGGCATGTTTAGCCGTCACTAGTGTTCCACTCTTGATTGCCGCCTCGACCACTAGCACGCCTAAACTTAAACCACTAATAATTCGATTTCGCCTAGGAAAATACCCAGGTTTTGGTTGAGTACCAATTGGAAATTCCGACACAATGGCGCCTGTTTTAATAATCTCTTCAGCAAGAGACTTATGGCCCGCAGGGTAAACCCTATCCAGCCCGGTAGCTGCTACCGCAATTGTTTTCCCACGCGCTTCTAATGCGCCTTTATGAGCCGCTTGGTCCACCCCTAAGGCTAACCCACTGGTGACAGTTAGGCCAAACTGTGCAAAATTTTTTGCGAACGCTTGAGCCGTTTTAAGCGCCACCGGTGATGGGTTTCTGGTCCCCACCATTGCTATTTGCAATGAACTTAACAAGCTACGATCCCCACGAATAAATAAAATTGGTGGTGGATCCGGAATTTCTTTCAATAAGGCGGGGTAATCTGCATCACACCAACACACCACGTGGCAACCTTTACGTTCTAGCCACTTTAAATCCGGCTCTATTTCACTGTAGTCAACCTGCTTTATTCGTTGAGCAACAACTGATGATAGACCGGCATTCTTTAATTCTTGAGTTGACGCTGAAAAAACCCGCGATGGCTTAGAAAAGACCTCCAATAAGGATAAATATGTCTTTGCACCAACACCTTTAACTCGCCATAAAGCAAGCCAAAAACGAACGTCAGAAATAGAAAGGCCTGACGAAGAGGCTTCTTCGTCAGGCCCGTTGAGACGATTCAATGCTAGGGTGTACGAACTACATCATGTCGATGTATGACTCGCTTACTTTCCATGATCAACCCATAACTGACTCGGTCAAAGACACGAAACACCATAAGAACGCCCGCTTTTTCATCAGGCAAGGTGACTTTTTTTCCACCACCAGCAATAACATCTCTTACCGTTTCGCCAGCGCGATCAATTTCCAACACATGCCCCACTTCAACGCCGTCTTGCATACCTCGGTCAATGACAACAACATCGAACCTCGCAACCTGGGAGACACCGTCCACTACACCGACAATTCGCCCCTTAATATCGCTATCGGGCGCATGAGGGAAATAATTTTGCACAATCGGCCCTTCAATCGCCGGCAACAAACGATCTCCTTTACGCACTTCTCGGGTAGATTTAGATAGCATAACAGTAGCAGGATCACCTTTAAGTGTTACTGCTGATTCAGCAATATAAATAGATTCAAAACCTAACGATTCACCTGTTTCGCCATCTAAATACTCTTCGCCTTGTCGCACAATGGTGTAACCATCGTCGATACCATCTAAAAATGAACGAACATATGCTTTATAGCCAGGGCTACCAAGAATATGCTCGTCATCAAAGGCTACGATATAGGGTGCAGAATCGTACTCTTCTTGCGTCATCACTCTGGGGTTGTTTAAGAAGGGCGCAATAGCATCAATCGGTATCGCTGGAATCGCATCATCTAAGCTAGATCGACGAATAGACGGCGACAATTTCCCGTCCCCTCTTTTCAGAGTCAATCTCGGCACACCATCGATAAAGGATAGCTCTATAATATCGCCGGGATAAATTAAATGCGGGTTTGCAATCTGATCATTGGCTTGCCAAATATCCGGCCAACGCCAAGGCGTTTGTAAAAAACGTGCAGAAATATCCCACAGCGTGTCACCTTTTACGACAACATAACGTTCTGGATGAGATGGGTTTAACTTAATATCATCCGCCAGCACATTCCAACTGAGTAACACGCAAAACAGCAACACTAATAATTTTTTCATAGCCATGATCTTCCTTTTTATTGGCAAACAAGAATATTCTAAGTCTAGCCTAAAATATTCACTATTCAAAGTTTAACCTAAATTCGTTAGAATTCACCCTAAACAATTGAGCACAAACGCACATTTCTTTCTTAAATATTAAATTATGGCAAAATTAGACATTCTTCACTTTCCAGATAAACGCCTTAGAACCAAAGCGGTTAATATCATCACGATAGATGACAAACTACGTCGTTTTATCGATGACATGTATGAGACCATGTACGACGCACCAGGCATCGGGCTGGCTGCTACACAAGTAAACTTTCATAAACGCCTTATTGTGATAGATATATCGGAAGACAAAGACGAACCTTTATGCCTTATCAACCCAGTTATTACACACAAAGATGGCGTTGAAATTATGCAAGAAGGTTGCCTATCGGTTCCCGGTTTTTACGAAAACGTTGAAAGGGCCGAACACATTACAGTTAACGCCCTTAACCAACAAGGTGAAGCGTTTGAGCTAACAGCGGAAGGGCTTTTAGCCGTTTGCATCCAGCACGAAATAGATCATTTAGATGGTAAATTATTTGTCGATTACCTATCACCCTTGAAACGTAATCGTATTAGAAAAAAGCTTATACAAATGGATAAAGAACTGGCTCAACAAGTTAAACAACCCTCCTCCACGCTATAACACCTTCATCATGAAAATTATTTTTGCCGGCACGCCTGATTTCTCTGTGCCTACGCTTCAAGCACTTATCTCAAGTGAGCATGATATTTGCGCCGTTTACACACAACCTGATAGACCTGCAGGTCGAGGGCGAAAAATCCAATTCAGCCCAGTCAAGCAATGCGCTTTACCGTCACAAATACCCGTCGAACAGCCGGTTAATTTTAAATCGCCTGAATCACTAGAGGCATTGGCTCGCTACCAGGCAGATCTAATGATTGTCGTTGCCTACGGCATTATTTTGCCCGAGAACGTTTTAAAAACACCGCAATTCGGCTGCATTAATATTCACGCCTCCTTATTACCCCGTTGGCGTGGCGCCGCGCCTATTCAACGTGCTATTTTGGCAGGCGACAAAGAAACCGGTGTCACCCTAATGCAAATGGATAAAGGTCTCGACACGGGTGATATGCTATTAAAGGTTAGTTGCCCCATTGCACTTAACGACACCTCCAGCAGTCTGCACGATAAGTTAGCTATATTAGGTGCCGATGCCCTGCTCAACTTACTACCCAAAGTCACAAAAAGAGAGCTAACCCCTAAAGCTCAATCAGACGCTGACGTGACGTATGCTCACAAGCTTACCAAACAAGAAGCTTTGATTAACTGGAACCAAACCGCCTCATCAGTTCAACGCTCTATCCAAGGTTACAACCCATGGCCTGTGGCACATACGTTGATCGACGGCAAGCCTTTACGAATATGGCAAGCAGAAACAACGGCTGAACCGTCTACTTTGCAACCCGGACAAATAAAAACCGAAAAAAACAAGTTATTGGTCGCTTGTGCCGATTATTTTCTCGACATCACCGAACTACAACCCGCCAACAAACGTCGCATGTCCGCTAGTGATTACTTGTCAGCGCATCAAGTTAACAACATCACATTAGGATAACCTCACGTTGAAAAATAAAGCCCCACGGTCTGCTCGAGAAACGGCTGTTGTCGTTATTTGCGCCGTTCTTAAGCAAGGCAAGTCACTCACCGATGCACTGAGCATTACTGAAGAGTTAGAAGCTAGAGAACGCGCTTTTTGTCATGAGCTTTGTTACGGCACACTTCGCTGGCACGATCGCTTGAACGGCATCCTCAAGCTGTTACTAAAAAAAACATTCAAGCCAAAAGATTTAGATATTACCGTGCTGGCCTTAGTCGGACTTTATCAAATTATCTACCTCAGCACGCCCGACCACGCTGCTGTTTCTGAAACCGTTAATCTATGCCGAAATGGAAAAAAAAGCTGGGCCAAAGGCGTACTCAATGGCGTGTTACGGAATTTCTTGCGTAATAGAGAATCGCTAGAGAAAACCGTCGATGAAAATCTTAATTTGCGCACCTCTCACCCAAACTGGCTTATACAAGAGCTAACAAAAAACTGGGGTAAAAAAGTTATCGATATCCTAGATGCCAACAATCAGTATCCACCGATGTCTATACGGGTTAATCAGAAAAAAACGTCGCGAAGCACTTATCTCAAACAATTAGAAGGCAGTGGCATTAGCGCAATAGAAAACCCTTTCAACTCTGTTGGTTTAACGCTTGATCACTCAGTAAATGTCGACCAGCTACCCGATTTTTGGCAAGGCGCGTCATCCGTTCAAGACGGCGCCGCCCAATTGGCCGCCACACTATTAGATATTAAAGATGGTCAACATATCTTAGATGTTTGTGCCGCGCCCGGTGGAAAAACAGCACATATTCTTGAAGCTGCACCGAGCACGGTGTCTCTATTAGCGATTGATATCGATGAAAACCGCAATCAACGCGTTATAGAGAACCTTCAACGGCTGCAACTAAACGCCGACGTAATGACCGTCGACGGACTTGAGCCGAATGAATGGTTTGATGGTAAAACTTTTGACCGTATTTTGCTGGATGCTCCTTGCTCAGCTACCGGCGTTATTCGACGGCACCCCGACATTAAGTTACTGCGAAAGGCATCCGACATTCCCGCTCTAATAAAACTACAACACGACTTACTCAATACCATTTGGCCACTACTCAGCAAAAATGGTGTGCTTTTATATGCTACCTGCTCTATATTATCTTCAGAAAACAGCCAGCAAATCTCTGCCTTTATGCGCGAACACGCTGATTCAAAAGAAGTAAAAATAACAGCCGAATGGGGCCAACCTTGTGAGCATGGACAACAAATTTTGCCCGGTGATAATAATATGGATGGCTTTTACTACGCATGCTTAACAAAAATATAAAACCAATACACTTTACCCGGCACATACTACATTGGGTGCTCTGCCTCGGTTTATTAATCACAGCAGCCAGCGGCGTAGCCGACGAACAGTCGACTATTCACATAAAAGCAGCTAGTTTGTCTTTTCAGGATCAAACTTACCTATTAAACGCCCACATAAATTACAAATTGAGTGATGAGGCGATAAAAGCCTTACACAACGGTATCACCCTAACGTTCAACGTCGACTTATCCATTATCGAACCAAGAAAATGGCTCTGGGATAAATACCTCAATAGCGTCACATTACCGTATCAAATCAAATACCATACGCTGTCTGAAATTTATCAAGTCTCCGATAAAACAACTAATTTAGAACATAATTTTTCCAGCCTTTCAACGGCTCTTCATGCTTTAGGTGTGCTTAATGACATTCCTATACATGCGATAAGAAGCAGCAATATTGTTAGCGCTAATATTACGCTAAAGGCCTACCTTAATATTGAAGCTCTACCTCTCCCAATGCGGCCCTTAGCTTACATAACTCCAGGCTGGTACTTACGCAGCAACACATTCCAATGGCCTTTAACTCAATAAAGAAAAGAACCTATTTCATTCCCACTGGGGTATTGCTCAGCTTACTTTTCAGTCTGTACTTGATGAGTCATGCCACGGAATCACACTCTCAGTTCAGCGATTTATTTTCTGTGTTGATTCTCATCAATATAGCTGGGACTTTGTTTTTATTTGGCTTACTCATTTCAAATATTCGTTGGCTTTGGCATCAGTTCAAACAGCAAGCCGTCGGGTCGCGCATCACGGTTCGGATTGTTTTACTTTTTTTTGCTATTTCCGTCATTCCGACGGGTATCGTTTTTTACTTTTCTAGTCAGCTTTTGCATCAAAGTATTGACAGTTGGTTCGATGCAAAAATTGATAATGCGATGCAAAGCTCATTAACATTAAGCCGTCGCTCATTAGACAATCGAACCATTTCACTAATGAAAGAAACCCGCCACTTAGCCAGTCAATTAGAAAATAAATCGGATATCTTTTTATCCTTAACGCTAGCTGGTCTTCGCGCTCAAACAAATGCCAGTGAATTAACTGCTTTTTCAAAGCAGGGCCAAATTATAGCAACAACTAACCTTGACCCCGGCGTGCTGATTCCCAACACCCCTGACAGCTCAACACTATTGCTAGCCAAGCAGAATCGCGAGTTTATTGGCTTAGAGCCAAACCAAGATAGAGGTCTGGTTGTACGAACCATCGTTGAAATTAAAAATACTAATCCCAAACGCTACTTGCAAGCCATATACACTGTACCCGAAGACATTAGTGAACTAGCTGACTCGGTAGAAGATGCCTATACCGCTTATCAAGAATTTAACTATTTACGCGACTCTTTAAAGTTCAGTTTCACCTTAACCCTTTCTTTAGCTCTTATTTTTAGCATATTAGCCGCTAGTTGGGCGGCTTTTGTTTTTGCCAGAGAGCTCGTTGCGCCCATTCGCCAACTAGTCAAGGGAACTCAAGATGTCGCTAGCGGAGATTACGAGACAACGCTAAAGAGTGACCGCCAAGACGAACTTGGGTTTCTCATTAATTCATTTAACGCCATGATATTACGCATTGCTAGCTCTCGAACAGAGGCCAATAATGCCCAACGAGATGCCGAGAACCAACACGCTTATCTAGAAACCGTATTAAGCCATCTTTCCAATGGCGTTTTAGGCTTTGACCTTTCACTGAGACTGAAAACGACAAACCATGGTGCCGATCAAATTCTTGAGCACCCATTAACGGCCTGTATCGAATTCTCACTAGAAGAAATTGCCATCAAATGCCCTGAACTTGACTCCTTCACAACTTTATTAATTGACAATTTTTCATCCAAAGAGAAGCAGTGGCAACACGAATTTGTTTTTTCTATCAACCACCAAAAGAAAACCTTACTGTTAAAAGGCGCGCCTCTTTACGCCGCCGACAAGACATTATCCGGTTACGTTTTAATTTTTGATGACGTCACACCCATCATCCAGTCACAAAGAAATGCTGCATGGAGTGAAGTGGCTCAACGTCTGGCCCATGAAATTAAAAACCCGTTAACACCCATACAATTATCCGCTGAACGTTTACAAAGAAAACTACACGCTCAGCTTGATGACGACGCCAATAAGGTGCTCAAAAAATCGACCGACACCATCGTGCAACAAGTTAGCGCTATGAAAAGCATGGTCAATGACTTCTCTAATTTTGCACGTCCGCCACAATCGAAGCCTCAAGTTATATCCATAAGTCACCTTATTGATGACATTAGCACCTTGTATCAGGGCCAAATACAGCACCTTATACTCACCATTGACGAGCATTTACCTAGCACTTATGCAGACCCTATTCGACTGAGGCAAGTACTCATTAATTTGATAAAAAATGCACAAGAAGCTATTGCCGGTATCAATGGAGGTAAAATAAGCATCTCGGCTAGATATCAAAAAGACAGTGATTCAATCGAAATTTGTATTGCTGATAATGGCCTAGGAGTAGATAATTCCGACATTGAACGCATTTTCGAGCCTTATGCAACAACCAAAGATAAAGGCACAGGCCTTGGGCTTGCTATTGTTAAAAAAATTATTGAGGAACACGGCGGCACGATTATTATCAAACCCGTTACACCCCAAGGCGCCAATTTCATTATTCAACTACCGGTCACTACCCTTTAATTAAACCCTTCGATTTACGGAAACGCTTTATGAACAAACCTCATATTCTTGTTATTGACGATGAACCAGATATTCGTAGTTTAATCTGTGACATTCTCGAAGATGAAAACTATGAGGTATCCACTGCCGATAACGCAGCGATGGCGCAGAAAGCGCGTCATGAGTGCCGACATGATTTGATCTTGCTCGATATCTGGATGCCCGATACTGACGGCGTCAGCTTACTAAAAGAGTGGTCTACAGCGGGCGACTTATCATGCCCGGTGATCATGATGTCTGGGCACGGTACCGTTGAAACGGCGGTAGAGGCCACTCGTCTTGGCGCTTATGATTTTTTAGAAAAACCCCTATCAATAGCAAAACTATTATTAACTGTTGAGCGCGCACTTGAGGCAGAAAAGCTCAAACAAGAAAATATAGACCTCAAACAATACGCCAATAACATTCAAGAACCGTTAGGGAATAGCCAACAAATTCAACAACTTCTTGAGCAATCTCGCAGATTAGGGCAACACGATACACGCGTGTTATTAACCGGCGAACCTGGAAGTGGGAAAGAAACGTTGGCGCGGTATATTCATGAATACAGCACAAGGAAACAAGGGCCGTTTATTGAACTTAATACAGGCACTCTCACCTCTCACAATGTTTTAGAAGAATTTTTTGGCCGCGAAGAAGGCAACTCTATTCACTACGGCCTGCTTGAAAAGGCAAATCACGGTACCTTATTCATCGATGAAATTGGCGACATGGACAGCGAAGTCCAACATCGTTTACTCAGCGCTTTAGAATCCAAATCATTTCAGCGTATTGGCGGCCACGAAGAAGTCAAAGCTGACGTAAGGATCATCGCCTCGACTCGGCAAGACCTTGAAGAAGCTATTCAAAAAGGTGAATTCAGGCAAGACTTATACTATTTACTCAACGTAGCCTGCCTGCATTTGCCCTCACTAAGGGATAGAAAAGAGGATATACCGTTGCTCTTAGATTTTTATCTCCAACATTATATAAAACGAGAAAATTTACCTAAACGCAAATTTACCATTGCAGCGCAGCAATTTTTAAGCGACCATACGTGGCTAGGGAATATACGTGAACTAAGAAATGTGGTTCAACGCCTATTAATACTAGGTATTGGGGACGAGATTGGCCTAACTGAAGTGAAAACAACACTTGGTGAACCGGCAAGATCCGTCATAACATCTAACGATATACCTGTCTTTTATGACCTACCTCTTAAAGATGCTCGAGCACAATTTGAAAAAGCCTACCTTGACTACCATCTTAATCAACACCAAGGCAGCGTCACTAAGCTGGCAAAAACGGCTGGCATGGAAAGAACTCACCTTTACCGTAAGCTCCATGCCTTGGGCATCGAGTTTAGAGCAAAGCGCTAGACCAACTCACCACTTTACTCTATGAGAATTATTATTTTAGGCGCTGGCCGCGTTGGCTTTACTGTTGCCAGTAACCTGTCTAATGAAAATATCGATATCACGTTAATCGATAAAAGCCAAAGCGTCATAGATGCAGCCTGTGAGCGCTTAGATGTTTCTGCTATTTGTGGAAACGTATCTCACCCTGATGTGCTAGAAAGCGCAGGCATAAAACATGCTGATATCGTCATTGCCGCAACCGACAGTGACGAAACGAACATGATGGCTTGCCAGGTGGCTCACCACCTATTCAAGGTTCCACAAAAAATTGCACGGGTGCGGGCAAAAACCTTTTTAGATGTACAAGATCAGCTTTTCAATGCTAATGCCATACCTATTGATGTCATTATCAACCCTGAAAATGAGATCGTACAGTTCATTAAAAGCCTCATTTTACACCCTGGGTCACAACAGGTTTTATCCTTCGCTAACGGCACTCTTAGCCTCGTTGAAACCAAATGTAATCAAGACTGCGCATTAATCGGAAAATCACTCGCCGAGCTAACCCAACAATTACAAGGGATCTACGCGAGAATAGGCCTCATTTATAGAAAAAATGAAATCATTATTCCTAACTATGAAACCATTATTGAAGAAAATGATCGCGTTTTCTTTATCGCACCCTCTAATGACATTCAAAGAGTCCTCAGCCTGTTATTCAACCAAGACAAAGCATACAAACGATTAATTATCGCCGGTGGTGGCCGTATTGGCCTTGGTTTAGCAAAAGAACTTGAAAACACCCTACAAGTTAAAATCATCACTAAAAGCCCCCAGAAAGCTTACGAACTATCTGAGCAACTAGACCATAGCATCGTGCTCAGCGGTGACGCGACCGATGAAGCATTCCTACTCGACGAGAACATTGATAGAACGGACGTCTTCTGCACGCTAACCAGTGATGATGAAACGAATATCCTCTGCTCTATGCTAGCTAAAAGCTTAGGCGCTAAAGTGGTTATGAGCCTAGTTGATAGAAATGCCTATATGAACATGGTCGACAACGGCTCCATCGATAACGTCATTTACCCACAACACACCACCATCGGGAAAATCCTATCGCAAGTTAGGCAAGGCAATATATCCAGTGTTCATTCTTTATTGCGAGGTAAAGCCGAAGCGTTAGAAGTTATTATTCAACCTAATGAGGCAAAAAACACGCTCGCTGGGAAAACGATACGTGATATTAAACTGCCAGATGGCAGCCTCGTTATTGGCCTCGTTAGAAAAAATATCCCCCTTCCCACAAAGAAAGATGTTGTCGTTAACGAGGGTGACCACCTTATTATTTTTATTGCCGACAAATCATTAGTTCATCAAGTAGAATTGCTTTTTAAGCCTACGAAATCACTCCTTAGCCGGCTCATCAAGTAACCATGCATTACAACGTTATTCGGCGAATATCCGGCCTACTATTAGGCTTATTTAGCATTACTATGCTACCGCCTATTATCGTTTCCTTTATTTACAACGAACAAAACCATCAACCCTTTGTTATTGGCTTTCTCACTATTTTCTTGACTGGTTTTATACTTTGGCTAAGCGCTAAAAATGCAAAAGAAGACCTAAGAACTCGTGACGGTTTCATTATTGCCGCTATCTTCTGGATAAGCTTAGGCCTGTCAGGCGCCATCCCTTTTTATGTTTCAAGCATGCCTTCGCTATCACTTACGGATGCTATTTTTGAATCCATTTCAGGCCTAACCACAACAGGTGCAACCGTGATAACGGGGCTAGATGAACTGCCCAAATCGATTCTTTTTTATCGCCAACAACTTCAGTGGTTTGGCGGTATGGGTATCGTTGTACTCGCGGTCGCCATTTTACCCATGCTAGGGATTGGTGGAATGCAGCTATATAAGGCCGAAACGCCTGGCCCAGTTAAAGATGCCAAGTTAACGCCTCGCATTACTGAAACAGCTAAGGCGTTATGGGAGATATACCTCGGTTTAACCATTGCGTGTACATTAGCCTACTGGGCTGGCGGCATGACTTTTTTTGATGCCTTAACGCATAGCTTTAGTACCATTTCCATTGGTGGATTTTCAACTCATGATGCAAGTTTTGCCTTTTTTAACAGCTCCGCCTTAAATTATATTTGCATTGCTTTCATGGTCATAGCTGGAATAAATTTTGCGTTACACTTTAAGGTTGCTAAATCCCTTAATTTAAAAATATATACCCAAAATAGCGAACTTAAAGCCTACCTATCCATACTCGCTATACACACACTTATTATCTGCGCCGTCTTTTTTTATTTAGGCCATTCCAACATCTTTGAGCAAACCCTATTTCAGGTTGTTTCATTCGCTACAACGGCAGGCTTCACCTCAACCAACCACGCAAGCTGGCCCTTATTTATTCCTGTACTGCTCATCTTCATGAGTTTTTATGGTGGTTGCGCTGGATCCACTGCCGGTGGTATTAAGGTGATCCGAATTTTGATTATGCTGAAGCAGTTAGGCAAAGAAATTACTCACCTTATTCACCCACATGCCGATATGCCCATAAAACTTGATCAACACGTCGTTTCTCGGCCTGTTATTAATGCGGTATGGAGTTTTTTTTCCGCCTATATTTTATCTTTTGGTTTGCTAATGATACTCATGATGATGACCGGGCTTGATCAAGTCACGGCCTTTTCTGCCGTCGCAGCAACACTCAATAATTTAGGTCCTGGGCTAGGCGACATTAGTAGCAGCTACCTCACCTTGCCCGACGCTAGTAAATGGATTGCTTGTTTTGCTATGCTGCTAGGTCGTCTAGAAATATTCACCTTACTCGTCTTATTCAGCCCTGTTTTCTGGCGCGATTAATGTCTGACTTACAAAAAAAATGGGATGATATTTATCGTAAACAAACGATTACAAAGCCTCAGCCTGCGATCGTATTATCTCGTTATGAACACCTACTGCCCAAACAAGGAAAAGCTCTTGATCTTGCCTGCGGTGTTGGGGGAAATGCATTTTTTCTAGAAGAAAAGGGCTTGGGTGTTAACGCTTGGGATATCTCCCCCATTGCTATCAATCACATCAACAATAACAAAACTAACTCAAGCACCCTCAACGCACTAGTCATTAATCTTGATAGCGCACCATTTCCAACAGCTCATTATGATGTTATTAGTGTTTCGCGCTTTTTAAATCGGCAACTCACCAACAAAATTATCAAGGCAATAAAACCTGGCGGCTTATTGTTTTATCAAACATTTACACGTGAAAAAGCACTGCCAGGCGGACCGAGCAACCCTAAGTTTTTATTGGAAAAGGGAGAACTGTTATCTTTATTTTCTCCATTAACACCCATTATTTACCATGAAGAAGGGAAGATTGGCGACGTAGACAAGGGCATTCGAAATGAAGCTATTCTCATCGCCCAAAAACCCTCACAATGAAACCTTCTCACTCCAGTAGAGATATCGTTGTATAATACTCGGCTAACATTAATTTAAAGGGGCAGTTATGTCTATCATTCAAAGTATCTCACCGACCCAAGCACACGAGATTCTCGACAGCGACTCACAAGCTGTATTGATTGATACACGAACATACATTGAGTTTTCTTTTATAGGGCACCCCATCGGCGCCATTCACGTACCTCTGAAAAGACCTCCTAATTGGGATGTCCTTCCGAACTTTATTGAACAAGCTGAGAAACACATCCCTTCTAAATCAACACCTGTTATCTTAATGTGTAGAAGTGGCGCTCGCTCAATGGACGCCGCTAAGTTACTTGAGCAAGCCGGCTATCAAACTCTATACAATATGGACGAAGGTTTTGAAGGCGACAAAGATAACAACAACCACCGCGGAACATTAGGTGGCTGGCGTTTTCACAAGCTCCCTTGGGAACAAAGCTAACGCTCACCCCAAACTATTTCTTAAAATACCCACCAACACCCACCCAATCATAGGAACCCATTTTCGTGAAACAGAACCTTCGTAATATCGCCATCATTGCCCACGTTGACCACGGTAAAACCACTCTCGTTGATAAATTGCTCGAGCAATCCGGCACTTTAGACCGTAAAAACAGCGGCACAGAACGCATCATGGACTCCAACGATCAAGAAAAAGAGCGTGGCATTACTATTCTCGCAAAAAATACCGCGATCGAGTGGGAAGGTATTCATATCAATATTGTGGACACACCGGGGCACGCCGATTTCGGTGGCGAAGTAGAGCGAGTTCTATCGATGGTCGATTGCGTTCTATTATTGGTTGATGCCGTTGATGGCCCAATGCCACAAACTCGTTTTGTTACCTCTAAAGCGTTTGAACAAGGTCTAAAGCCTATCGTCGTTATCAATAAAGTAGACCGTCCTGGCTCACGCCCCGACTGGGTTATTGATCAAGTGTTTGACCTGTTCGACAAACTCGGCGCAACCGATGAACAGCTTGATTTCCCTGTTATTTATGCTTCCGCTATTAACGGCGTTGCTGGCCCAGAAGCTGATCAGCTAGCTGATAACATGACGCCTTTGTTTGAAATCATCAGAGACAATGTCCCGACTCCAGTCGTTGACGTAAATGGTCCGTTCCAAATGCAAATTTCATCCTTAGCCTACGATAGCTACGTTGGTGTTATTGGTGTTGGTCGAGTTACTCGTGGCAGCATAAAGCCTGGACAAACGGTAACCATTGTTGACAGTGAAAACAAACAACGCAAAGGTAAAGTACTGAATGTTAAAGGGCACTTAGGCCTTGAACGAATTGATGTAGAAGAAGCATTCGCCGGCGATATCATTTGTATCAACGGTATTGATGGCTTAGGCATTTCCGATACCTTATGCGACCCTGACAATGTAGAAGCCATGCCCCCTCTTTCAGTTGATGAGCCAACCGTTAGCATGACCTTTTCTGTTAATAACTCTCCATTTGCTGGCCAAGATGGTAAGTTTGTTACTTCCCGTAACATTAGGGATAGGTTAAACCAAGAGCTTATTCATAATGTTGCTTTACGCGTTGAGCCGGGCGACTCACCCGATAAATTTATCGTATCTGGCCGTGGTGAATTACATTTGTCTGTACTCATCGAAACCATGCGCCGCGAAGGCTATGAATTAGGTGTTGCGCGACCTGAAGTTATTCAAAAAGAAATTGATGGCAAACTGCAAGAACCGTTTGAAATGGTGGTTATTGATATTGAAGAACAACATCAAGGGCCCATCATGGAAGAAATGGGCTTACGCAAAGCTGAGCTCACCAATATGGAGCCTGACGGCAAAGGTCGCATGCGTCTTGAGTTTATGAGCCCCTCTCGTGGTTTAATTGGTTTCCGCGGTCATTTCCTTACACTCACCTCTGGCTCTGGCATCATGACCAGCGTATTCGATCATTATGGTGAAGTTAAAGACGGAGAAATAAGTTCTCGACAAAATGGCGTTCTGGTCTCTATGGTTAAAGGCAAAACGTTAGCATTCGGTCTATTCAACCTGCAAGAAAGAGGCAAGTTATTCCTAGGGCACGCCGAAGAGGTGTACGAAGGGCAAATCGTCGGCCTTCATTCTCGTGGCAACGACCTAGTTGTTAACCCCACTAAAGGAAAACAACTCACCAACGTACGCGCATCTGGTACCGATGAAGCCCTCACCTTAACGCCACCAATCATCATGACCTTAGAGCAAGCGCTTGAGTTTATTGAAGATGATGAATTAGTGGAAGTAACCCCTCAGCACATACGCTTAAGGAAAAAACTACTGACAGAAAACGAACGTAAACGTGCATCAAGGGGACCTAAATCTTAAGTACGTTAATATTCAGACCAAAAAAAACCGACGGAATAAAATCCGTCGGTTAAATGGTCGCCATGCTTGGTTGGCAAAAAATCGTCCTTCCAGCAATCCATGCTGATAGCGCTATCCTTGGCGCGTCCGTAGCAAACAATCCGTGTTTATTGGGATCCTTCCCATAAATTTCTTTAGCGACAGTTGAAGTATAGAGACACTCTCCGCTATAAGTCATCATCCACTACCTCAATCAATGTAAGTATATGCTTACAGTCAGCTAACATACATTTTTTCAATAAAATATATTGTCTTTACTGAACATCAGAATTAATATGTCCAGAGAATTCTAATATTAAGAGGTTGAGAACATGAGCTGGACTAAAAAAGTATTACGCATAAATTTAACTGACCGAACATCTGCCGAAGAACCACTCAATATGGAATGGGCTGAACTCTATTTAGGTCAAAGGGGTCTAGCAACAAAGTACCTCACAGAAGAAGTGGACCCAACCGTCGAGCCCCTCGCCCCAGAAAACAAGCTCTATATGGTGACAGGCCCACTAACAGGAACAATGGCTTCAACAGGTGGCCGTTACTCTTGTGTGACTAAAAGCCCTCTAACAAATGCACTTGCTTGCTCAAATTCTGGTGGCTTTTTCGGCAATGAGATGAAATGTGCTGGCTGGGACATGATTATTCTTGAAGGAAAGGCTAGCTCTCCAGTCTATATCAACATCGCTAATGAAAAATGCGAGATTTTACCTGCTGATGAAATTTGGGGTAAGTCTGTTTGGGAAGCCGATGAATGGCTACATAATAAACACCAAGACCCGCAACTCAGAATTGCAGCAATCGGCGTTCCAGGCGAAAATGGAAACCTATATTCAGCTATTGTTAACGACCTTCATCGCGCAGCAGGCCGATCTGGCGTTGGCACCGTTATGGGGTCTAAGAATGTAAAAGCCGTGACACTTCGTGGTAGCAAAGGTGTTGGCAATATCAAAGACCCTAAACGTTTTTTTGCCGCAACTCAAAAAACAAAAGAAATCATTGCCAACAATGAAATGGCCCAAGGGCTAGGTGCCTTAGGCACCAATGTAATGATGAACCATATGAATGAAGTGGGCGCACTACCCACTAGAAACTGGCGCGATAGTACGTTTGAAGGCGCTGCAAAACTCTCTAGTGAAGCCATGATGGTGCCTAGAGAAAGCGACGGCAAAGCCAACCTAACGCGCCCTGGAGCTTGCTTTGCATGCACCATTGCTTGCGGCCGAATTTCAACAATCGACCCAGAACATTTCACCATTAAAAATAGAGACGACCTACACAAACACTTCAAAAGTAATTCAGGTGGCAACGAGTACGAAGCAGCTTGGGCGTTTGGGGTTGACACGGGTGTGGATGACTTGGATGCGGTTACTTATGCAAACTTTGTTAGCAACGAGCAAGCCTTTGACCCTATTTCTGCCGGTGCAACCATTGCCGCTGCAATGGAGCTTTACGAATTAGGCATACTAACCAAAGAAGACACCGGCGGTATTGAACTAAACTTTGGTAATGCCGAAGCAATGGTTAAGTGCGTGGAACTTATTGGTAAACACGAAGGGTTTGGTAAAGAGCTTGCTCAAAGCTCCTTACGTTTCTGCACTAAATATGGCCGTCCAGACTTAGCTATCGTCGTAAAAGGCCAAGAGTTCCCTGCTTATGATGCTCGTGCCGTACAGGGTATGGGGCTTGGTTACGCCACATCGAACCGAGGCGCTTGCCATGTTCGAGGCTACACCAATGGTTCAGAAACAGCCGGTATTCCATTTAAGACCGACCCGCTGGCCACTGAAGGCAAAGCAGAATTACTGATGGCCTTTCAAGATACGACCAGTATTTTTGATTCAGCAGGTATTTGCACCTTCTCTTCTTTTGCGCAAGGCGTTGAAGAAGTCGCTGACCAATTAGATGCTGCCTGTGAAGGCGACTGGACGGCAGAAAAATTAATGCTATTGGGTGAGCGCGTTTGGAATATGGAACGTGAGTTCAACAATAGCGCTGGATTCACAGCTGCCGATGACACCTTACCACCACGGTTACTTGAGGAGCCTATCAAAGAAGGCCCTGCAAAAGGTCATGTTTGTGAGCTCGACAAGATGTTGCCTAATTACTATGAAATACGTGGTTGGAATACTGATGGCACCCTTACAGATGCAACAAGAAAACGCCTCAGCCTACCTTTATAACTAAAACTATAAACGAGGCGGTATATATACCGCCTCGTTTTTTTATTATGCCGCACATTACATTAAAACTCTTTGCTTCCTTAGCCAAGTCTTCAGCCGAAAACATTGCTGGGGAAATAAAGCAAATCACACTTCTTGAAAATGACACGATTAACAGCCTCGTCGAACGTGTTAACTTAGCAGACAAAAATCTCCACCTAGTTATCCTTAATGGAGTTTATATCAACAAAGAAGACCGCCCTACTAAGCGCCTAAACGATGGTGACATATTAGCAATTTGGCCACCCATTGTTGGTGGCTAACGAATAAATTACAAACAAGAACTTCATACTTGCTATCCCCACGCGTTATTGGGAAAATGCAACTTACTCGCAACTAAGCACACACCCTACAAATGAATAACAGAACCGCAACTGTTAATCGCGACACACTTGAAACCCAAATTTCCGTTTCTATCAATCTAGATGGTTCTGGCAAAACTAATTTTTCTACCGGTATCCCTTTTCTAGAACACATGCTCGATCAAATTGCACGTCACGGCATGATTGATTTGGATATTAATGCAAATGGCGATCTACATATTGATGCTCATCACACGGTTGAAGACCTTGGCATCACACTTGGCAAAGCTGTAACAGATGCTCTCGGTGACCGTAAAGGCATTTACCGCTATGGTCATGCTTATGTGCCATTAGATGAGGCCTTATCCCGCGTTGTTATCGACTTTTCTGGACGCCCAGGCCTAGTGTATGATGTTGAATTCCCCCGCGCACGAATCGGTGACTTTGATGTCGATTTATTTCGTGAATTTTTCCAAGGCTTTGTGAACCACGCTAATATGACGTTACACATTGATAATTTGAAGGGGGTTAATGCACATCACGTTGCGGAAACTATTTTCAAAGCCTTTGGTCGCGCACTTCGCTTTTCCTTAGCTAGAGATTCTCGAATGGAAGGTATTATGCCTTCAACAAAAGGCTGTTTGTAACACTTACACGAGACCAACATTATGGCTACCGTTGCCGTTATCGACTATGGAATGGGAAACCTCCATTCTATTGAAAAAGCATTAAAAACCGCCTCACCAGACACCAGCATTATTGTCACTGCAGATAAAAATGTCATTTTATCTGCAGATCATATTGTTTTTCCTGGTGTTGGTGCCATTCGCGACTGCATGTCGGCCATACACAAAGTGGGTTTAGACGAAACCATCAAGCAAGCCGCCAAAGACAAACCATTACTTGGCATCTGTATTGGCATGCAAGCTTTATTAGACCATAGTAATGAAAATGGTGGTGTTGAGTGCTTAGGAATAATCCCGGGGAACGTTATTAAATTCCCATCAAATAGCAAAGATGAGCATGATAATAAGTTAAAAATACCACATATGGGCTGGAATGAAGTTAATCAAAAAAATGCAAACCCACTTTTTATAGATATAGCACAAAAAGAGCGCTTTTATTTTGTTCATAGCTATCACGCTGAAAAAATGGATAACGAACACATTTCAGCCACAACAAACTACCCAAACCCTTTCCCTTGTGCCATAAAGTGGAAAAATATTGTTGCTGTGCAATTTCACCCTGAAAAAAGTCAGCACGCCGGATTACAATTACTTAAAAATTTTTTAAACTGGGACGGTCAGTCCTAACACTATCAGGAATATTCAAAATGATTCTTATCCCCGCTATTGATCTTAAAGAAGGAAAGTGCGTTCGTTTACGCCAAGGTCGCATGGACGATGAAACTATTTTTTCAGACAATCCTGTAGAGGTCGCAAGCCGGTGGGTGAATGAAGGCGCTAAACGCCTCCACCTTGTAGACCTTGATGGCGCGTTTGCGGGCAAACCAGTCAATGCTGGCGTTGTTCACGATATTGCTCAGGCTCATCCGGATTTAATCATCCAAGTAGGCGGTGGCATCCGTGATGAAGACACCATTCAAACCTACCTTAATGCAGGCGTTCAATACGTTATCATTGGTACGAAAGCGGTGAATACTCCGCATTTTGTTGGCGATGTTTGCGCAGAATTTCCCGGTCATATCATCGTCGGCCTTGACGCTAAAGACGGCAAAGTGGCTATCGACGGCTGGTCTAAGCTATCTAATCACGATGTCATTGATCTAGCTCAGCAATTCGAAAATAATGGCGTCGAGTCTATTATTTATACCGACATTGGACGCGACGGCATGATGAAAGGCGTCAATGTTGAAGCAACGGCTAAACTCGCACGTTCCATTCGTATACCTGTTATCGCGTCTGGCGGCATCACCAATATGGATGACATTCACGCACTCGGCAAAGTGGCTGATGACGGCATTATGGGTGCCATTACTGGGCGCGCTATTTATGAAGGCAGCCTTGATTTCGCAGAAGGCGAAAAGATCGCCGAGTCTTACCCATAATCATGGGGCTCGCCAAACGCATTATTCCCTGCTTAGATGTTGATAATGGACGCGTCGTTAAGGGCGTCCAGTTCGTTGATATTCGCGACGCAGGTGACCCTGTAGAAGTCGCTAGACGATATGACCGCGAAGGCGCGGACGAAATTACCTTCCTTGATATCACCGCGACATCTGATAACCGAGACACCATCGTTCACGTTATCGAACAAGTGGCAGACGAAGTTTTTATTCCGCTAACTGTTGGTGGCGGAATTCGAGAATTAGCTGACATTAGCCGCATGTTAAAGGCAGGTGCCGATAAAGTCGGCATCAATAGCGCCGCCATTGTAAACCCCAACTTTGTTAAAGAGGCTGCCGAACGATTTGGCTCCCAATGCATTGTTGTGGCCATTGATGCAAAATCTGTTAATAAACCTGGCGAGCCCAAACGCTGGGAAATATTTACCCATGGTGGTCGTAAAGCAACCGGTATAGACGCTATCGAATGGGCCATAAAAATGGTGAGTTTTGGTGCAGGTGAAATCTTACTCACCAGCATGGACCGTGATGGTACAAAGATCGGATTTGATCTGGAGCTAACTCGTGCCATCAGTGAAGCCGTTGAAGTCCCTGTTATTGCATCTGGCGGCGTAGGCACGTTAGACCACCTTGTCGATGGCGTTACAAAAGGTAAAGCCGATGCTGTCCTAGCTGCTAGCATTTTTCACTTTGCTGAGTACAGCATTGGCGAAGCTAAACAACATATGCAAGATAACGGTATTGAGGTTCGTTTGTGAACACTTGGCTCGATGACGTAAAATGGGATGAGAAAGGCCTAGTCCCAGCAATTGCACAAGATCATACAACAGGAAAAATCCTGATGGTCGCTTGGATGAACAAGCAAGCCCTACAACTTACTGCTGAGCAAGGTCACGCTGTTTATTGGTCTCGTTCACGCAATAAACTATGGCATAAAGGCGAAGAATCTGGCCATCAGCAAAAAATTATTGATATCCGCATAGACTGCGACGAAGATGTTATTCTACTTTCTGTTGAACAAAAAGGCGGTATCGCCTGTCACACGGGTCGCGAACGTTGTTTTTACCGGAAACTTGTTGATGGAAAGTGGCAAGAAACCGACCCCGTTTTAAAAGACCCTAAAAAAATCTATTCAAAATGAGCTCTATACTGAAGCAACTTGAAGCCGTATTACAACAGCGCAAGCAAGATGACCCAGCCTCATCTTATGTCGCCCACTTGTACGATAAAGGCCTCGATACTATTCTTAAGAAAATTGGGGAAGAAGCCACCGAAACGGTGATTGCCGCAAAGTCTGGCGATAAAGAGCAAATTATTTATGAAACAGCGGACCTATGGTTTCACTCGCTCGTCCTATTGGCACAACAAGATCTAAGCGCTGACGATGTACTGAAAGAACTTGAGCGCCGCTTTGGCCTCTCCGGTTTAGATGAAAAAGCCAATAGAAACAAGTAGAATGAATCTACACAAACAAAGCAACTAGGAATATCATGGGCGGCATTGGCATTTGGCAGTTAATTATTGTTCTCGTTATTGTCTTACTATTGTTCGGCACAAAACGCTTACGTAACCTTGGCGGTGATTTAGGTGGCGCGATAAAGGGCTTTAAAGGCGCTATGAAAGAAGGCGAAGAAAAAAAAGGCACTGATGAGCATAAATCTGTAGCTAACGATGACGTCGATAAAGACGACACTAATAAATAGCCAACCCTTTATATCGGTTGCCTTTAACCGATAACGTTTTACCCTATGTCAGACATTGACCCTAACGACCAAGAAACCAGCTTCGTTTCTCACTTAGTTGAGTTACGCACGCGTCTTATCCACGCGCTCATTGGCATGTTAGCCATTTTCTTACCCCTAGCGCCTTTTGCGAACGATATTTATTCGCTCGTCGCCCAACCGCTGCTAATTCACATGCCAGAAGGCACCAGTATGGTGGCCATTGAAGTAATTTCGCCCTTTCTGACACCTCTGAAACTAACGCTAATGCTATCTGTATTTATTAGCATTCCATGGATTTTCTACCAAATCTGGTTATTCATTTCGCCCGGTCTATACAAACATGAACAGCGCATTGCATTGCCCTTAATCAGCGCAGCCACCTTGTTATTTTATAGCGGCATGCTATTCGCCTATTTTGTCGTGATGCCCCTTATTTTCCAATTTCTAACCGCAACGGCACCTGAAGGCGTTGCCGTCATGACTGATATTAGTAAATATTTGGACTTTATTTTAACGCTGTTTTTCGCTTTCGGCATGGCATTCCAAGTTCCTATTGCAACGTTTTTATTGGTTAAAACCGGCGTATCAACACCGCAAAGCTTAGCTGAAAAACGGCCTTATATTATTGTCGGCGCCTTTGTTGTCGGTATGTTATTAACACCACCTGATATTATTTCACAAACCTTATTGGCCTTACCGATGTGGCTACTTTTTGAAATAGGCTTATTTATGTCCAAAAAATTTGTTCCACAAACTGAAACTAAAACTACTCAATGAGAAAACTATTCATATTCTTTATCCTCACTATGTGCTCACAAGTTTCCGCAAATAAAAACGAACTACAACCTTGCCCAGATAAGCCCAACTGCGTCTCTAGCGTGACCAGCGATAAACATGCTATTGCACCGTTTCAGTTAAAAGATGTCTCTCGCTTTAATAGGGAACAGCTTGTCGAAGCACTTAAACATCTCGACAACAATATCAGCGTTATCCATGATGAACATCGTATTCATGCGGAAATAACCAGTCGTGTCTTTGGGTTTGTTGATGACTTAGATTTAATCATTAACTCTGAACAGCAAATCATTCATGTCCGCTCTGCCTCGCGCACAGGCTATTATGACTTTGGCGTCAATCGTCGGCGCGTTGAAAAACTCCGAACCTTACTAAAAAGCGAGGGCATCATTCAATGATGCCCATCGCTGAACAGCTCTCGTCATACCCGAAATATTGGGCTGAGTGCTATGGTACCGCCCCTTTTTTACCAACCACTCGCGCCGAAATGGACGTTCTCGGTTGGGACAGCTGCGATATCATTATCGTGACGGGTGATGCGTATGTCGATCACCCCAGCTTTGGCATGGCCGTTATCGGTCGACTACTTGAAAAGCAGGGCTTTCGCGTTGGTATTATCGACCAACCTAACTGGCAAAGTAGTGATGACTTTTCAGCACTAGGCAAACCAAACCTATTCTTTGGTATCGCTGCCGGCAATATGGACTCGATGATTAACCGCTACACTGCAGATAAACGCGCCCGCTCTGATGACGCTTACTCGCCGAACGACAAGGCCGGCCATCGGCCTGACCGGGCCGTTATTGTTTACACTCAACGCTGCAAAGAGGCCTTCCCCGAGGTGCCCACGGTACTTGGAAGCATTGAAGCCAGTTTGCGACGAATTGCTCACTACGATTACTGGGATGATGCTGTCCGGCGTTCTATCTTAGTGGACTCCCAAGCGGATATTCTGCTCTATGGTAATGCTGAAAGAGCTATTGTAGAAGTCGCGCACCGTCTTTCTCAAGGCGAACCTATCGCTAACATTCAAGACATTCGCGGCACATCATTTATACGCGACACCCTGCCGGACACATGGACACTCATTGACTCAACCCGCGTTGATCGGCCAGGTAAAATAGACCCTCACCATAACCCCTATCAATCAGACGAAGAATTAGCCGCAGCGACTGGCGGAAAATGCCAAATCAGTAGTGTCGGGAACGGCAATGATGGCAGCCAAGTGGTCACTCTGCATTTTCTGCCGAAACACAGCAAAACAGATCGTGCTAAAACCGTCATCCGCTTACCTTCTTATAAAAAAGTAAAAAGTGATCCTGTTTTATACGCACATGCTTCTCGGGTTTTACATTTAGAGACCAACCCTGGTAATGCGCGTGCGCTCGTGCAAAACAACGACGGCACAGATGTTTGGCTAAATCCACCTCCCATTCCGTTATCCACCGAAGAGATGGATGAAGTATTTGGCTTGCCATACCAACGTGTGCCACACCCAAAATACGAAGGACAGCGCATTCCAGCTTACGAAATGATTCGTTTTTCCATTAACATCATGCGCGGATGCTTTGGCGGCTGTACTTTTTGTTCTATCACGGAACACGAAGGACGCATTATTCAGAATCGCTCGGAGCAATCCATTCTGAACGAGATTGAAGACATTCGCGACAAAACGCCTGGGTTTACCGGCACAATCTCCGATCTTGGTGGCCCCACCGCCAATATGTACCGCCTAGCCTGTAAAGACCCAGCTATAGAAGCCGCTTGTCGTCGACCTTCCTGTGTCTACCCTGGCATTTGTGATAATTTGAACACCGATCATGACCCGCTGATTAAGCTGTATAAAAAGGCACGAAAAATAAAAGGCGTTAAACGGGTTTTAATTGCTTCTGGCTTACGTTATGACCTAGCGGTAGAATCGCCTGAATACGTGGAAGAACTCGTTACCCACCACGTAGGCGGGTACCTAAAAATTGCGCCCGAACATACCGAAAAAGCCCCATTATCGAAGATGATGAAACCGGGCATTGGTACCTACGAGCGCTTTAAAACCATGTTTGATAAATTCACCAAGAAAGGCGGTAAAAAACAATACCTCATTCCGTACTTTATCGCAGCCCATCCCGGCACAGAAGACGAAGACATGGTTAACCTTGCTTTATGGCTGAAAAAAAATAAATTCCAAGCCGACCAAGTACAAACTTTTTATCCATCGCCGATGGCCACTGCCACCGCGATGTACCACACGGGCAGAAACCCTCTCAAAGGCCTCAGTTATAAAAGCGAAAAAATAAACACCGTCAGAAAAATTGAGCAACGCCGTTTACACAAAGCCTTACTTCGTTATCACGACCCTGCAAACTGGAAGGTCATCAAAGATTTATTATTAAAATCCGGCAAAAAGCACCTCATTGGAGAAGGGCCAAACTGCCTAATTCCTAGCAAACCACCAAGCAATAAACACGCAACACAGGCTGGTGCTAAAAAATTCATCACTAAACATACCTCGCAAGGTTATAAACCCATTAAGCACAACAAGAAAAAACGGTAGTAGCGACACAACCACCTAAATTTTATTCATCTCTCTTATGCAAAAAAATAAAGTCGCGTTACTTCTAACCCTAGTATTTATTTTTTCGCCCTATTTACAGGCAGCTGATGACTTTTATGCCCCCGGGTCGTTTGCCGATGAGCTCTTTGGGGATATTTTATAGTGACTCACTTCCCTTTAAAGACCATCAGCTTAATAGTCGGACCTTTATTGTCTGCTGTACTGTTTTTTTATGTCCAAGACAGCATGCCTAAACCTATCGCCATCACCGCCGCCATTGCTGTGTGGTGTGTAACCTGGTGGATATTTGAGCCCGTCCCCATTCCAATTACCTCTCTCTTACCGATTGCCATTTTTCCACTCACCGGCGTGCTAACAAGTGAACAAGTGGCCGCTGCGTATGGCAATAAATTGGTGTTATTACTCTTAGGTGGGTTTTTACTATCTACCGCTATTTCTCATTGCGGTGCACATCGACGTTTAGCGCTTACTATGGTTCATTGGTTTGGTAGCAACAACCCTAAACGACTCGTTATGGGCTTTATGGTCGCCGCGGCTGCTCTTAGCATGTGGATTTCAAATACCGCCGCTACGCTTATGCTATTACCCGTCGCCTTAGCGATTATTAGTAGTAGCGATAATAAAGCACTCGCCCTGCCATTATTATTAGGCTTGGCTTATGCTGCCAGCATCGGTGGCATTGGCACCCCTATTGGAACACCCCCTAACTTAATCTTCATGCAAGTATACGAAGAAAATACCGGATTACAAATCAGCTTTACCCAATGGATGATGTGGAGCTTGCCCTTGCTGATCACCCTAATCCCTATCGTCTGGCTTTGGCTTACACGAAACTTACACAACGAAGGCGAGTTTCACTTACCTACTGTTGGCGAATGGAGTACGCATGAACGGCGGGTTATGATCATATTTGGCCTCACCGCCCTATTATGGATTACACGCCGTGAACCTTTTGGTGGTTGGAGCGATTGGCTAGCGTTACCTCAAGCCAATGATGCATCCGTCGCACTACTAGCCGTTATTGCTTTATTTATTATTCCCAATGGCAACAAACAAAAATTATTGGATTGGAAAACTGCGCAGCAAGTGCCATGGGGAATTTTATTGTTATTTAGTGGCGGTATTTGCCTTGCCAAAGCGTTTGTTGTTTCTGGCCTTAGTACTCAATTAGGTGAACAGTTATCCAGCGTTACTTCATTTAGTATCATCATTATGATTGCCATCATCGCATTAAGTGTCACCTTCATGACCGAAGCGACCAGTAATACTGCTACCACCGCTATGCTTATGCCCGTACTAGCTGCCACAGCCCTTAATGCAAATTTAGACCCCTTGTTGCTAATGATACCCGCCACCTTTAGCGCGAGTTGTGCATTTATGCTGCCCGTTGCCACCGCACCCAACACAATCGTATTTAGTAGTGGACATATCCATACTGAACAAATGGCTAAAGAGGGCCTTATTTTAAATTTTATTGGCGCTGCCATCATTACCATATTGTGCGCTTTGCTATTAGCATGAAGTATTTATATACAAATAACAGCTTATCGCGCGCGACTTAGTCAGTCTTTTAAAACTAATAAAACAGCCTATTTATGTATAATTCACTAACGCTTCGCCGCTTATTTCAAAGCCTCGTATCGTATTTCAAACATACTTAAATTAAAGGGATCGCTATGGATAACAAAATCATACAAATAATTCTAGCTATATTTCTACCTCCTGTGGCTGTCTTTCTAAAACACGGAGCGGGAAAAGATTTCATCATTAATATAGCGCTATGCATATTTTTCTTTATTCCGGGAATTATTCATGCTTTATGGTTAGTGACTAAGTAACTCAACTTATAGCCTGTTCAAAAAAGTGCACCTTATTTAACAATAAGGTGCCTCTATAAACACTTAAGAACTATCGTCGAAAAAATAGAGAAATAAACAGGCTTATTAATTTACTCACATTTTAATATTAAGATTTATTTAAAAATGCCAAAATAAAACTATGATGACAATTACTGACGTGGAAAAGCAATTAGAAGAGCTGCCCCTCCTACCCATATTATTGTCCGTTTACTCGCGCTAGACCCCAATCATAAAAATCATTTTGAGCAAGTGTATACGCCCTTCCAGCTCAAACCCCGCCTTATCCGCTAAACAACTCCAAGCACAAGTCGGCAAGATGATAGAAGAATCAAATAAAATCATATCAGTCCTTGGCTTATCATCACCAACTTAGCTTTTCTCACATATCGACGACCTTGCATCATTAATAAGTGCATAAATGAATACCTTTTCACTCTGTGCAAACATAACTCCAATCACTGGTTGCAAATAAAGTCCTGTTATAATAAAACTTCTTGCCTAACTAGCCTCGCAACCAATCATTGAGCACTCATTCATTAACGACTCCATTTAAATCGCCTGTTTTCAAGATGATGTGGATTGCCATGACCATTTCAAATGTTGGTACGTGGATGACAGAAATTGGCACTACTTGGCTTATGGCCTCTATGCCAACCTCAGATCTTTATATCGCTTTAATCCAAACAGCTATCACCTTACCATTTTTATTTTTGGCATACCCGTCTGGCACGTTGGCGGATTTAATTGACCATCGTCGGATGTTACTGGGCCTACATATCGCGCTGTTTATTACGGCAACTGCCCTAGCAATTAGCGCTTTTTTTGATGCAGTTACTCCACTAAGCTTACTGCTATTCACGTTTGCCTTAGGTGCTGGCAACGCAATGATGAGACCGGCTTGGGCGGCCAGTGTGCCTGATTTTGCACCTAGGGAACAATTGCCAAATGCTATTACCCTTAACACCTTAAGCACCAATATTACACGAGCTATCGGCCCTGCTATTGGTGGGTTTGTTATTTTTCAATCTGGGCCAACAGGGGTGTTCATCCTTAACGCCGTTTCGTTCACCGGCTTAATTTTTGCCTTAGCCATTTGGAAGCCAGAAAAATTAGATAACCCATCTGCTCTTCCTGTTGAGCGATTTATGGGGGCCTTTAAAGCTGGCTTGCGCTACACACGAAATGTTCGTTCATTACGTGTCGTATTATTCCGAAGCGCTATGTTTTTCTTTTTTGCCAGTGTCTCTTGGGCTTTATTACCGATTATTGTTATTCGCGAAATGAACATGGGTGCCCAAAGCTTCGGTATTTCAATGGCCGTGGTTGGCTTAGGGACAATTCTAGGCGCTTTCTTATTGCCTAAGTTTCATCGCCTATTAACACGCAATCAAATTATTTCGCTATCTACCGTTCTTTTATCGCTACCGTTAATTCTCTTAGCCTATAAACCAAACTTATATACATTAGGCTTAACGTTAGTTGCTCTTGGTAGCGCATGGATTTCTAGCTTTTCATCTTTTATTTTATCTGCACAAATGGTGGTGCCAAATTGGGTCCGCGCGCGGACTATCTCCCTTGTGATGCTCACCTTTGGTGGCAGTATGGGTTTTGGCAGCTTGACGTGGGGAAGCTTGTCTGACCATTATGGCTCTAGCGTTTCGATATTCGTTGCTTCCTGTGGATTGCTACTCACCTTGCTGTTGAGTCGACGTTTTGCACTCGCGAATGACAGCTTGGACCCATCCGCTACGACACAATGGCCCATAACCATTGATGAAGACTCCGTGCCCGGCGATAAAGGCCCTGTTATGGTCACTATTCAGTATCAAATTCCTCAAGATAAAACAGATGAATTTCTCTGTTTGATGAAGAAAATGCGGGTTAATCGGAAAAGAAATGGTGCGTATTTCTGGCAAATATTTCACGATGCCAATGACCATCAATTATTTTCTGAGGTTTACATGTCTGAGTCGTGGCTTGAGGTCTTACGCCAACGAGATCGAATGACTTATGCTGAAATGTCGATTCGTGACCAAGTAATGACGATGCATGTTGGGGACAGCACCCCTGCTATTTCAATTCAAATTGCAGGTAAAGCTTAAATGAGTAGTTTAATACCGATGGTTTTAATTCTGTCTGCAGGTGTGGCATGGCACAAATTTGAACCTGGCGGCATCACTACACAACATTTAAGAAGTACCTTAAGCGCCTTAGTGGTTAACTTGCTGGCACCCACCTTAATTTTATACGTCATCCTAACAACGCCTCTTAAAGAAGAACTGTATCAAGTTCCCATTACCGGCATTATTACCATCAGCCTCTGTTTGGGCCTGAGTTTAATACTATTTTCTTTGCTCCTTCGTGCAGGGTACATAACTCGTCCCCAAGCTGGCGCTTTAGTTTTAGCTGCTAGCTTTGGCAATGGAATGGGTATCTCCTTGCCTGCTGTTGAAGCACTGTTTGGGGCTGATATGGCTAGCATTCCTTTAATTTATGACCTGCTGGCGACGGTACCCTTTGTGTGGATTATTGCCGTATTGGTTGCCGCACACTTTGGGACGCGTATCGCGGGTGGCCATCTAGGTCGTGAGTTACTATTGATGCCGCCCGTTTGGGCTATATTAATAGCCTTAGCGCTTCGATATTTTCAATGGGTGCCACACGAAAGCATCATCCAAGCTTTTAAAATGATGGGGCAAGCAACCGTCCCTATGCTACTGCTTATGGTAGGCGTGAATTTTAGAATAAGTAGCCTTAAATATATTCTTTTAACAATCCCCGCCATGCTGATTAAACTTATTATTAGCCCGGCCGTAGCATTCGCCAGTGGCATTCCTGTTGGCTTGAGCGGTGAAGTGTTAATCATCACGAGTATCACAGCCGCCGCACCACCAGTTATCGTCGGCATTGCTTTAGCAGACCGCTTTAAACTGGACTCTTCACTTTTTTGCACAGCCTTAACGCTAGGGACTGCTTGCTACCTTCTTCTAGCCCCCAGCCTATCCGACTATTTAGCCTCATTAGTATGAATGCACTTAAAAAAACACTATGGGGTGGTATTTGGTTAAGCTTTCTAACCGGTATTGCCGCGGCGATAACTGTCACGAAAGCCAGTCCTGCCTTATTAGAAATACAAAAAGAACTGTCACTCAGCGTTATCCAAGTTGGTTGGGTTATGTCGTCTGCCGCCTTGGCCACCGTTTTATTGGGCACCTTCGTAGGATCATTGTCACACAAGTATGGTCCCAAAAAAGTCTTACAAATCGCTTTAGGCCTGATTGTTGTTTCTGCTAGCTTTAGCTTATTTATCAACTCCGCTAACGAGCTAATATTTAGCCGTATTGTTGAAGGAGTCGCCGTTATACTCGTTTCTGTGGCTGGACCGACGTTGATCTCACATTTATCCAAACCCTCCGATATAGGCTTAACCATGGGCGTTTGGGCATTATGGATGCCCGTTGGAAGTGTACTGATCTTTTTAATGTCACCGCTGATTTTAGAGCAATTTGGCTGGCGCTGGCTTTGGAGTGCGTCGGCATTTATTGCCCTTCCATTACTAATACTATATATACGACTCGTTGACCCAACACGTGCCGTTGTTAATACCATTAATAAGAAGCTGTCCCGGCCGGTTGTTTATAGAGCAATCCTCATGGGACTGATATTCACCTGTTTTACAGGCTCATTCTTTAGCATGGTCACCTATCTGCCTAGTTATCTTATTGGTACTTACCAGGTAAGCTCAAGTACAGCCTTAATTATTACGACTCTATTACCCGCCTGTATCATTCCTGGGAATTTACTGAGCGGCTTTCTTATTCACCGCGGTGTTCCTTGGTTTCGAATGATGAGCTACCCAGCCGCCGCCTTAGCTACAATCATTACCTTACTATTACACGCGAACTACTCAGCTGAGCTTGGTTTAATCCTGTTAGCGTTAATGGGACTCTTCTTAGGTATGATTCCCACGGCCATTTTTGCTCAAAGCCCTCGTTTGGCCGACAACCCCATTGATACAGGCCGCGTTATAGGCATCGTTATTACCGGTCAAGGGCCAGGGATTTTATTAGGGCCACCACTTGCAGGATTCCTAATCGGTGAACAACACAACTGGCAAAACTTGTACCCTCTTTACCTTCTTTTGACTATCAGCATCATTGTGTTGGCACAGGGTTTAAAAACACTTCAGCCTAAGCCTAGCCGTTAGTTACTCTTCGTGTAGCGCTTTAATAGGGTCCAAATTTGCCGCTTGCCCTGCGGGGAAAACACCAGCAATAAGGCCAATTGCAGCTGATATAAATAGCGCTAAACCTAAGAAGAAAAGGCTAAATGTTACTGGCAATCCTGGCAAGAAAAGTTGTAATAACCCCGTCAACAATAGCAACAAAAGCAAACCAAATACCCCACCCAGTAACGCTAATACAATAGCCTCACCTAAAAACAAACTAAGAATCGCCTTTTTATCTGCGCCAATCGCTCGAAGCAGGCCCACTTCAGCCGTTCTTTCCCTCACCGTTGTCGTCATAATGGCCAGAATACCCACCGCGCCAACAAGCAGTGAAATAGCACCTAACGCACCCACCGATAACTTCAAAATAGACAGTATTTTACCCATCGACTCCAGCATGTCATTTTGCGTGGTAAGCGTGACATCTTCCCGCCCATGACGATCAATCATTATTTGCTTAATACGCTTTTCAATGCTCCCGAGTGATGTGTTAGCCGAAAAAACCACATCAATTTCCATCAAGGACTCTCTATTAAACAACTGCAAACCATTTTGAGCTGGAATATAGATCGTATCATCCATATCAATGCCCAGCATTTGGCCTTTCTTTTCAATTGTACCAATCACACGAAATCTCTGACCGCCAACACGAATATGCTGACCGAGCGGGTTAGTCTCACCAAACAATTCTTTTTTCATGGTATAGCCCAAAACCGCTGTCGAACGAGCATCTTCCAAATTCCCCGAGAAAAAATGCCCTTGCGCAACGTTGAAGCCCCATGCGTCACTCATATCTGGCCCTACCCCCAAAATCATGCCGCTACGTTGCCTATTAATAAACTCCACAACCCCCGACCCTTGCACAACAGGCACGACTTTTTCAATGCCCGTTAACTGCTTCAGCGCTTGAGCATCTCCTAGTGTTAGCGGCCGCACTGAAGACAATAAACCACCTGCACCATGCGTTTCTTTCAAACCAGGGTTAATCGCAATAATTCGAGCACCAAATTGTGAAAAACTATCCAACACATATTGTTGAACACCTTCTCCTATTGCAGTCAGTAACGTAACTGACGCAATACCAATGGCCATACCTAGAGCCGTTAACAAACTTCTGAACCGATGGCTCAGTACCGAGGTAAATACCCAATGAGCACTATCAATCCAGTTCACACAATCTCCTTCTGTTGTTTACCTTGCAGTGCTTCGACAGGTGAGAGTGTTGAAGCCCTTTGTGCAGGCAACCAAGAAAACACAAGCGCAAACAGTATTGCTAACAATATTGAACCGCATTGTGCCCACCAAGGTGAGTGAAACTGAATTTCACTAAAATACATGTTCGCGAATAAGATAATCAAGTAGCTCAAAAGCAAGCCCGATACCGATGCCATTGTTGCTATTAGGCCTGCTTCGCATAAAAACAATACACGTACCGTTGACGATGTAGCCCCTAGCGCTTTAAGCAAGCCAATTTCCTTAACTCGCTGAGAAACAGTAATCATCATCATATTCATGATCAAAATACCGGCAACTAACATGCTGATAGACGCGATACCTGCAACAGCGATGGTTAAGGTATCGAGTATTTCTTGCACTGAAGACAACATAGCGTCTTGAGAAATTACAGTGACGTCTTCTTCACCTTCATGCCGTTCTTTCAGTAACTCAGCAATGGCTCGCTTAACGCTATCAAGTTCTTGATATATCCTCACTTCCGTAAACAAACGAAATAATCCATCTACGTTAAACAAGGACTGCGCATTTGCAACTGGGATAATAATCACATCGTCCATATCAAAGCCAAAACTGGTTCCACCCTTTTTTAATACGCCTATGACACGAAATCGACTATCCGCCAACCTAATCCATTGACCTAAAGCTGGTTCGTTTTTAAATAATTCTTTACGTAATTTGTTTCCGATAACACATACAGCTTCACTTTTATCTAGGTCTAAAACCGGTAGCATTTGGCCTTGGGCTACATTTAATTGGCGAATAATAAAAAAATCTCTGCTACTTCCAACCGTCAACACTTCACGTATTTTACCGGCATAAGACGCTTCAAGGTTACCCACCACAATGGGTGCCACAGCGTTGACACCTGATAAGCGAGAAACTGATGTTGCATCTTTTAACGTAAGCGGCCTTGGTGACTCACCGGTTATAGGCGGCATTCCCCCAGTTGTTTCTTTTTTGCCGGGTAAGACGATAAGCGTATTTCGCCCCAATACATTAAACTCTTTAAGTACATACGATTTTGCCCCTTCCCCGAGTGCCGTCAGTAAATTTACGGCAACGACACCAATCGCTATCGCCACCCATAAAACGATTGTACGAAAGCGGTGCCGACTTAAGACATGCGTAATAAAGCCCACAATGTCTGGCCAAAGCATCGTTAGACTATCCGCCCATCCAGCATATTCAATTGCCTTTGTGCGCGGTCACCTAACGTTGGATCATGTGTAACAACCATCAACGTGATGCCTTCTGCGTTTAGCGATTCCAACAACTTCGTGACACCTTCTCCAGACTTAGAATCTAAGTTGCCCGTCGGCTCATCCGCCAATAAAATGCTCGGTTTCATCACAATAGCGCGACCTATTGCAACCCGTTGTCGCTGTCCACCCGACAGTTGGTTGGGGCTATGATGCGCACGATCCATCAGCTCCAGTTTATTAAGAACATCGTCTACCTTTTGTTTGCGTTTTTTGGCTGGAACCCCCGACAGCATCATCGGCAATTCAATATTTTCTCGTGCGGTGAGCCGCGGCACCAAATGATAGGATTGAAACACAAAACCAATTTTTTCACTTCTTACTCTCGTACGCTCAGCTTCATTCAGTTTAGATACATTAATTCCATCTAGTACATAGTCGCCAGAATTTGCCCTATCTAATAAACCTAGAATATTCATTAGCGTAGATTTTCCAGAACCAGACGGCCCCATAACCGCTATGTATTCGCCTTGTTCAATGCGTAATGAAACATCATCTAAGGCATGAACCGTTTGATCGCCAATTTGGAAACGTTTATCTAAATGGCTGAGCTCTATCATTCTGCAACGCTGACCCTTGCTCCATCAACCGCTCCGTCAACATCTAGCGATAGCAGTACCCGGTCACCATCTGTCAAACCCGCTTTAATTTCTGTATAGCGCCAGTTACTCAGTCCAGGGGTAAACTCTTTTAGTACCAGTTGTTCATTTGATGGCTTATATAAAAGCACTTTATTGCCATCAATTACCGTTTCCGTAGGTAACCTAAGGGTATTTTTTTGCTGCTGAATAACCACATCCACATCAGCACTATAGCCAATTAGCAGTTTTTTATGCTGTTCTTTATCAATCAGTTTAACGTCTATATCTACCGTTCGCGCCTGCTTTTCAAGCTCTTTCACATACGGCGCAATTCGCGATACAGTACCCTCAAATTGTTCACCGCGAAAAGCATCTAAGGTGACATGTACGCGCATTCCTTTTTGAATTTTGGATGCATCTACTTCATCCACCGGGGCCTGTACATACAAACAGCCATCGGCAATTAGATCTACCGCTGGTGGTGTTGCAACGCCTGAAGGGGACGGCGTAATGTATTCCCCCACTTCACCGTTAATTTCAGCAATTACACCTGCAAAAGGAGCGGTCAACTCTGTTTTTTCAAGAATCGCTTTTTGTAATTGCATCGTCGCTGCACTACTGTCTTTGCTTGCTTTAGCCTTACTACAACTCGCCACTGAAATGTTCGCTGTGGTACTCGCTGTATCTAACCGGTCGGCGGACACTAAGTCTTTTTTTGCCAAGCCCACTAAGCGTTTATGTTCACGCTTATTAAGATCCGCTAAGTAGCAACTTTCAACCACTGTTAGCTTAGCCATCTCCAGCCTTGCTTGCGCCTCTGAAAATCGTGCTTGCTGGTCTTTATTCCACAATCGAATTAATACTTGGTCTTTCTTAACCTGGTCTCCTTCGCTAACAAATAATTCTGCAATTTGTCCGCCAATAGGCAATGATAAGCGCGACCGATTACACGCTTTAATGGTACCCGAACGGGTATTAGAGACGGTTAAATCTACCTGCCCCGTACTGACAGAAATTAAACGCACCGGTATTGATTTTTCACCGCTAAAATAAAACCAAGCTAACGTCGCCAGCAACAATAAAATAAAGCCTGTAATAACCTTAATATTCACAATATGGCACCTAATTTATTTCTACTTAAACCATATCATATAACGTGTATTAAACTAGCCGTTAAAGACAAGAAAGCATTGATTCAAACTACGCTAGACCCGGAAAGTGTTGAGGCAGTGCTTTCACAAACGATGGCCGTTGTGCGCACCGTGCATACCAGTTTTTTAGGTTTTGGAATTTCCCATCTATCGGCAAGCCATGTGTGATTGCCAAACAAAATCGTGGAATTAACGCACATTCTGCCACCGAGAAACCACCGGCAAAAAAATCACCTTCGCCCAATTGTTCTGCCAATACTGACTGTGCATCAAACCAGGCCTGCTGGGTAGATTCCTTCAACTCAGCACTGGCTACGTGATCTGCGCTATCACGCTTTTCTTTGATATATGGAAATAGAATTTTACCTAATTTGCTATCACTATAGCTATGCAGCTGTCTGATTCTAGCCCTAGTTTTAGGCGACCCAGGCATTAGCTGTGTCTCTGGAAACTTATCAAGCAGGTAGTCAATAATCTCGGTTGATTCACATATCACCAAGTCTCCATCAACCAAAACTGGCACCGTTGCATTTGGGTTTAAAGAGACAACATCAGGGTGCTTTTTATTTAACTCAACCACAACCTCTTTTAAGTTCACCTCGCTTTCAAATACGACTATTCGTGCCTTCCAACAAAAGGGACAATCCGGACGTTGATAAAGCGTTATTGAATATTCGTCCGCCTGCATTATATTTTCCTTAATCTCAATTCGTGCAGATGATCTTTTAACGAATCAATTCGGTCATTTCCCCAAAAGACTTGATCCTCAACAGTAAACGATGGCACGCCGATCACTCCTTTTGATTGTGCTTCTTGCCAATGATCATCCATTTTAACGAGGTATGATTCGTCGGCACTGGCCTGCTCAACAAGTCCATGCGATAAGCCGATGATGTCAGCCACTTCAAGCAATACCTTTATTTCACCAATATTTCGACCTTGCGCCCACTCTTTTCTCATTACCTCAATAATATAAGGCTTTAACAACCCTTCTCTTTCAGCAGCAAACGAGATGGCACCTGCCAACGTTGGGTCTGTTTCTATCGGTGGGGGAGAAAAAGGAATACCCATTTTTCTACAACTACGCGCCACGTCTTGTCGCACTAGGTGTATTTTAGTTTTTACCCTTTCTGGCGATGAGCGACCCGACCAACCAGCAAAAGGTTTCCACAAAAGGTCTACCTGATACTCATCAAAAATAGCGAACATGTTTTTAGAGGCTAAGTAACAATAAGGGCTTCTAAAATTAAAGTACACATCAACTGCTTTATTTGCGTGTATATCAACAACCTTGTCATTACTCATATCATCACCCCTATATTTTACTGTTAACGTTTAATGAGAATCTAATGAGCTTATTTGATCATTTTTCAATGGTCGACATTAGTTTAAAAACATTAACATGTTCAAACGGCAAAATAAATTACTCGGCATGACTAACAGCACCAATGAAGCCCCTCAACCTTTCATGTCAGTAAGAACGCTCCACACTTCACAAGTGTGTTAGCTTGACTAAGAATTAAATAAACCGCGTTGCCTATAGCTCAAAGGATTGATGCAATAACGGCATTTCCACCGTTGTATTTTGTAATTTATCCGCAAATTTGAGCATACTTCTTTCCTCACCATGAACTAAAAAAGTTCTCTTTGGGTTGCCTGTTTTTGCATGCCAAGCAAGTAATTCAGCTTGATCTGCGTGAGCAGAAAAGCCACCTATCGTATGGATGCTTGACCTGACCGGAATCTCCTCCCCAAATATTTTTACAGTTTTCGCTCCATCAATAATCCTTCGGGCCAGCGTTCCCTGGGCCGCAAACCCAACGAATACGATACTATTTCGCTTGTTCCATATATTATGTTTTAAGTGATGACGAACCCGCCCTCCCGTACACATGCCTGAGCCAGCCATAATCACTGCGCCACCTGAGACCTGGTTTATCGACATGGACTCTGTTGTTTCGCGCGTGAAATGTAATCCTGGAAAACCGAAAGGATCTTTACCATCATTAAAAAGCTCTAATGTCTCTGCGTTGTAGCATTCGGGGTGCCGCTCAAAAATATGGGTCGCAGAAATCGCCATCGGTGAATCAAGAAAAACATTGGTGAAGTGTTTGATGTTTGAATTTAGAATACCTTCACGCAAGAAATAGAGTATTTCCTGTGCCCGTTCCATCGCAAAGGTGGGAATAATGACATTACCGCCACGCCCTACCGTTTCGTTAATCACGTCGTAAAGCTCTGCTATAGAGGGCTGAAGTTGTTTATGCAAGCGATCACCATAAGTCGTTTCCATAATAACGCTATCGGCCTTTGGTGGTGTAGATGGTGCGTTTAAAATAGCTCTGCCGCCGTAACCTAGGTCGCCTGAAAATAGTAGGCTATGCTGACGGTTACTCTCTTCAAGTTCTAAATAAATAGAAGCCGAACCCAGTATATGACCCGCATCAAGAAATGTAGCTTTAATTCCATCTGCCAACTGTTCAGGCTCACCATAGTTAACGTGTCTACCAAAAAACTCTAGACTATTGAGTGCATCTAGCACGGTATACAGCGGTTCAATTTGGTTGCTCGATTTAGCACCTTGCCGCTTTGCCTTACGTTGTTGATAACGGGCCTCTTCTTCTTGCAAACCAGCGGAATCTAGCATAATTAACCGTGCCAGCTCCAATGAAGCTGCCGTGGTAATAACAACACCTTTAAACCCTCGCTTAACGAGTAAAGGGATACGTCCACAATGATCTAAATGAGCGTGAGTTAACAATAAAAAATCTATAGACGCCGGCTCAAAACCGAAAGGCTCTGCATTCTCCTCAATGAGCTCTCTACCACCTTGGTAAAATCCGCAATCGATTAAGATACGTTTACCTGCACATTCAACCAAATGACATGAACCCGTCACGCCTTTTGCTGCACCGTGGAATGAAATTTTCACCTTGCCTCCTTTGCCTGAAGTAAACATTCAGTAGATTAATAGTACTACAAAAACAAAAAAATAATCTTTCCAGCGCCAGTGTTTGAAGCCTACTTATCTAGTCTATTGCCTTAACGTCCTTTCTATCTCTATGGCGCAAGGCGACTAATCACCCACTCATTACCTGACTTTTCATAAATAAAGCGGTCATGCAGACGATTTTCTCTTCCTTGCCAAAACTCAATACTATTAGGTATAACGCGATAACCGCCCCAAAAATCAGGCAAGGGCACTTCCCCTTTGGCAAATTTTGCTTTCATGACCTCAAATTGACCCATCAGCATCTGCCTTGATGAAAGGTGGCTAGATTGCTCAGAAGCCCATGCACCTAGTTGAGAGCCCTTCGGCCTACTGGCAAAATATTTGAGGGAATCCAGCTGAGATACTTTCTCTACACGACCCGTTATTTTTACCTGCCTTTCCAGCGATAACCACGGAAACAGCAATGCCACTTGGGGGTTTACCGCTATATGTTTCGACTTTTTAGACTCATAGTTAGTAAAAAAGACAAAACCCTGTTCATTGAAAAATTTTAATAGAACTGTTCGCACACCCACATTAACCCCGTCGGACGTGGCTAAGCTCATCGCACTAGGCTCTAGCACACCTAATTCATCCGCCTGTTTAAACCAATGATCAAACTGCTTAAATGGGTTTTCATCCAACTCGTTACGGCTTAGCCCTTGCTGCAAGAATTCGTGCCGATGGCGCGTTAAATCTACTGTCATATGTATGTGTTCTTCGCTAAAGAAATATCATCTCAATTTTATAAATAACGTGCCAACAGGCCATGTTTAGACACATCTCCCCTGTAGGGCAACTTTATACTGTGGCCGCTTCCAGGAGCAACATCAATGGCATTGCCTTGTTTATCCATCATTTTTTCGAGTGTCCACTCAATATTACCCGTAGGTAAAATAAGTTCTAATTTATCACCCACACTAAACTTATTTTTAACCGTAATATCTAGGCAGTGCATTGTTTCATCATAACCAGCAATTTCACCAACAAATTGCTGCCTATCACTACTTGAGTAACCCCTTATATAGTTTTGTTGTTGCTGTGTCGGGTGACGTTGATAGAACCCATCGGTATACCCTCTATTAGCAAGATTATCTAGCTTACCAATTAATGTTGGATCAAACGTTTGACCCGCCATTGCATCCTCAATCGCTCGACGATAAATCTGCGCGGTGCGCGAAACATAGTAAACCGACTTGGTTCGCCCTTCTATTTTTAACGAATCAATACCCATTTTTGTTAACCGTTCAATATGTTGAATAGCACGTAAATCCTTTGAATTCATGATGTAAGTACCGTGCTCATCTTCAAAAATAGGCATTAATTCACCGGGGCGATTGGCTTCTTCAATCAAGTAAATATTATCTGCCAAAGGATGTCGTTGCTGACCGCCACAATCGGATAGAGCATTCTCATTCATCGCCTCAAACGCTTTAAAATCTATTTTCTGAGGCGCATCATCGTTGCCATCCGTTGTATGCGTCTTATAATCCCAACGGCACGAATTAGTACACGAACCCTGATTTGGGTCACGGTGGTTAAAGTAACCGGATAATAAACAACGGCCCGAATAGGCAATACACAACGCGCCGTGAACAAAAACTTCTAACTCAATATCGGGGCAACGTTGGCGAATTTCTTCAATCTCATCTAGCGATAACTCACGCGATAAAATAACCCGCGTCAAGCCCACTGACTGCCAAAACTTTACTGTTTGATAATTCACCGTATTCGCTTGCACTGATAAATGAATCGGCATATCAGGCCACCGTTCACGCACCATCATAATCAAGCCCGGGTCGGACATAATCAAGGCATCCGGTTTCATTGCAATAACCGGCTCCATATCCGCCATATACGTTTTAACTTTCGTGTTGTGCGGCATCAAATTACTCGCCACAAAAAACTGTTTGCCCAAAGCATGAGCCTCTTCAATTCCCTGCGCTAAAACAGGCAGTTTATGAAAGTCATTATTTCGCACTCGCAAGCTATAGCGCGGCTGCCCAGCATATACAGCATCAGCACCAAAGGCGTAGGCGTAGCGCATATGTTGCAAACTGCCCGCAGGCAGTAGTAGTTCTGGAGATTTCATTATCATTTTCTTTCTAAATTAAATCGGCATCGTTTTATAGTTTTGGGTTACGTTTAGACTGACTTCCTACGCTCTTACACATAACCACCAAAGCCCACTTCAGTACCAAAACATAGCTATTAGCGCGCTTTTCACTAGCTGCAATGTACGACTAACCGCCAGCTTGGCTCTCAACACCTATGTCCTAGCTCAGCAATAAACCAGCCAATAATCACCACACACTCAATATCGCGTGAGTTTACCTGAATTATTTGGCGGTCAATTTGATTGATATCAGATATCACGCTATTTCTCAGGGACTGCTTCTTTTAAGCGATATAATGCCCTGAACAACCGCTAGATGGCTATAACATTGGAACAAACTGTAACTTTTGACCTCGACCTCATTCAACGCTATAACAAATCAGGGCCACGTTATACGTCTTACCCAACAGCCGTTGAGTTTAGTGAAAATTTCACAACTGATAACTATCAGCAACAAGTTGAGCTATCTAACCAACGAGGTGGCCCACTATCCCTATATTTTCACCTGCCATTTTGTGACACCGTATGTTTTTACTGTGCCTGCAACAAAATTATCACCAAAAACCGTAAGCACGCTGAACCCTACTTAAAAAATTTACATAAAGAAATAGCCCTACAAGCGGCTTTATTTGATTCTAGCCGCCCCGTTGAACAACTTCACTGGGGAGGCGGCACACCCACCTTTATCAATCACGATCAAATGCGAGAACTGATGTCGGTTACACGTCAGCACTTCAACTTAGCGGATGATGATAATGGCGAATTTTCAATTGAAATTGACCCGCGTGAAGCTGATGAAAAAACCATCGCTCTATTGCGTGACATTGGCTTCAACCGCCTCAGCTTAGGTGTTCAAGATTTCAACCCCATCGTCCAAAAAGCCGTTAATCGTATTCAAAGTGAAGCAGAAACGTTTGCTGTTATTGATGCCGCTCGCGCTAATAACTTTCGCTCTATTAGCCTTGATCTGATTTATGGTTTACCACATCAAACCCCCCGTAGCTTTTCTGAAACACTCGATAAAGTGATTAATACCGCCAACCCCGACCGGCTATCTATTTTTAACTACGCACATATGCCAGATCGATTTAAAGTGCAGCGTCAAATGAATAATGATGATTTACCTCAACCAGAGGTAAAGCTTGAAATACTGCATCGGTCAATCGATCAACTAACCAGCGCAGGGTACGCATACATTGGCATGGATCATTTCGCCAAACCAGAAGATGAACTTGCTGTTGCTCAACGTAACGGCAAACTCTACCGAAATTTCCAAGGCTACTCCACACGCTCGGAGTGTGACCTTATTGGCCTAGGCGTTACATCCATTGGGCGCATTGCAGATTCATATTCTCAAAACCAGCGCACACTGGAAGACTATACAAACAGTCTTAACCATGATGAATTGCCTATTTTTCAAGGCATCACTCTAAATGCCGACGATAAAATTCGCCGCACCGTCATCACTAAGCTTATTTGTCACTTTGCCCTAGATATTGATGCTGTTGAAAAAGAACTCCACATTAACTTTGCCGAATACTTTGCTGATGCTTACACACAGTTAGAGCAGTTTTCACAGGACGGCTTAATACGCTACGATGCCCACAAAATTGAGGTGCTACCATCAGGCCACCTACTGATAAGAAATATTTGTATGGCTTTTGACCGTTACACCCAACAAAAGGCTAAACAACGTTTTTCAAATGTCATATAGAAAGCACTCTATTAGCAGCTCAAACATCGTATGTTAGGATAATGACTAAATGTCTACCGAAGTCAGATTTCAGACATACCCTAAAAAATACCTCAATTGAACTTCTGTTTTGTAGTAAAAGGTTTGGCGTTGAGGGTATTAATTCTGGATAAAAACAAGCACTAGTGGACTGAGGGGGGGAAGTACGCTACCGAATAGCACCAAGTTAAGCCTCAGCCCAGCTTACCTTTTGACTCGGCTAATCTCCCTCAAAACACCATCATAAAAATCAAGTCCATTTACTCTTCCGTTTCTCTCATAAATCCACCTTTCACGATTCTCCCAGTGCCCCCTGTATCTAACAACATCATGGTAAACCCTAACCGGATCACCACAGTCACTGCGCACCTCTTCACGTGTATCTCTTTCTGACGCTAGATTTGTAGAGCTACACCTATATCCTGCAAAAGAAATAGATGGGATCATAAAAATGGATATTAAAATAACTGCGAATACTTGTTTAGACATTACATTCCTTGTAGTTTACTAAAGTGTTAATTTGACCTAATAGGCAACGGGTTGTTTTAAGTTTATTTATCCAATTCCCACTTATAAACACGCCCTTTCTCTGCCTTATCTAAATAATCTCTATCTGACAAAGTCTTGTATGAATTAGGAGGAACGTTACCCTGAAGACGAATACTTTTAATCAAAAACCCGTCATGATCTAAAGCATTATATTTGAGTCGAATATCTCTTGTTTCCGAAGTGTTATTAGTAACCCCAACTTTATAAGCGAACCACGTACTACCAATGCTATTAACTGGTTCATACCTTAGATTAATGGCACCTAAAGTAACGCCTTTATCATATTCGGCATCAGGAACAATATCTGATTTAGTTGGAACCGGAGCACTAAGTATACTTTCTTTCCCGCCAGAGCAAGGCCGCTGCTGAAAACTGACTTTACCTCCTAACTCACATTTGTACCTCTGAGAATATGCTGGCTGAACCACCAAGAGAGCTAGAAAAAACGCGACTATAATTTTCATAATTAATCCTTTAAATTTAACTTACTAATCCTTGTATATTCATAAATTCTAACAGAACCAGAAACAAACCACCTTAGAAAAGCTTTTTACAGGGAAAAGTGAGTCTATGCGGGAGGGGTTAATGTAAAACAAACCAGAGGAGCGAGGCCACATATAACCGACCTTCAAAACCAAATGGTACACATAATTGGTACACAACACACACAAAAGCTAATGGTTACTGCTATTAACAAATATTGCCCATATTTGTGGTGAAGTTAATTCAAAAAATAGCTTTGGCGGCTATCTAGGTTGGCAGCACTTTGTTTCGTCCGGAACTCAATCAGTCTACCTAGAGGAGCAAGCTTCTCGGTTTAGAGGTATTTGGAGTGAGTTTTGTGCTGGTAAGGCTTGGTAGATTTTAAACTATAAAACTAAAATGATTACCCATTTTAAACTGATCATAACTACGGAAACGTAATATCGCTATTTCAACAAAACAAGGAACTGATTAACATGGATGAAATAAAAACATTAGCTGATAATTCTTTTATAAACGTACCCCCTCTACTCTGGCACACAACATGGCACATGTACGGAGTATCCCCATACGCGGCTTAGCTGACTAACTCTTGCCATTAATTTCTTTTTCAGGTGACTTTTGGGGTGACCTACAAAAAAGCCCCAACCCTTGCATAGGAAATTGGGGCTAATATAGTTGGTGGGCCTTGAAGGACTTGAACCTTCGACCAATGGATTATGAGTCCACTGCTCTAACCAACTGAGCTAAAGGCCCGATAGGGTTTATTCCGTAGAGTCTATAAAACTACGAAGGTGTTCTGTACGTGATGGATGACGTAATTTGCGCAATGCTTTTGCTTCAATTTGACGAATACGTTCACGTGTTACATCAAACTGCTTACCCACTTCTTCCAACGTGTGATCAGTATTCATGTTGATGCCGAAACGCATTCTAATCACCTTTGCTTCACGTGCGGTTAAACCAGCCAGTACATCCTGAGTTGATTCTCTTAAACTTTCAATAGTTGCTGAATCTACAGGTGAAACAGCATTAGCATCTTCAATAAAGTCACCTAAGCTTGAATCTTCATCATCACCAATCGGCGTGCCCATTGAAATAGGTTCTTTTGCAATTTTAAGTACTTTTCGAACCTTATCTTCTGGCATTTCCATTTCTATTGCTAATTCTTCTGGTAATGCTTCCCGTCCTTTTTCTTGTAGAATTTGGCGCGAAATACGGTTCAATTTATTGATTGTTTCAATCATATGAACCGGTATACGAATCGTTCTTGCTTGATCAGCAATTGAACGCGTAATCGCTTGGCGAATCCACCACGTTGCATACGTAGAAAACTTATAACCTCGGCGATATTCAAATTTATCCACAGCCTTCATTAGACCAATATTTCCTTCTTGAATAAGGTCTAAAAACTGCAATCCACGGTTTGTGTATTTTTTAGCAATGGAGATCACCAACCGTAAATTGGCCTCAACCATTTCTTTTTTAGCCCGGCGCATTTTTGCTTCGCCAATGGATAAGCGACGGTTAATGTCTTTAATTTCTGCTGTTACTAACTTGCTTTCGCTTTCTACGTTAGCAAGCCGAAGTTGTGCTTTTTTAATTTCCTGGAAGTTTTCTTTTATGACCGCAACAAAAGGCTCATCTGTTTTCAGGTGGTCTTCAAGCCAGGTTAAATCACTTTCGTTCTTCACAAAACCCGCAATAAATAACTTACGTGGCATTTTTGCTTGTTTAACACAAATATCAATGATGGTTTTTTCTTGCGCTCTTACTAATTCGACGCTCTCTCTTATAACATTCAACAATAAGGCAAAGAAACGGGGTGTAAATTTAAGCGCCATGAACAATAAGGCCAACTCATCAAACTCTTTTTGAGAGCTACCTGCTGAGTAACCTTGCTTATCAACAATCTTTGTACAGGTTTTGTACTTTGCAATAATTTCATCAATACGAACCTGAACATCAGCGACTGTTAGCGCCGGAATCTCCGGAGCATTCTCATCTTTTGCAGCGGCTGGTTGCGTGTAATCGTAGTCATCTTCTAGATCAACAAAATCTGGAATATAATCGGCTAGACGTAATTCTTCATTTTTAATTTTCTCGAATACATCAAAAAAACAAGCGACAACGGCTGGGTAGCGTACCATCGCTGCCAACATTTCGTTTTGCCCTTCTTCGATACGTTTTGCAATATCAAGCTCACCTTCACGGGTTAACAAGCCTACCGTGCCCATCTCACGCATATACATACGGACGGGGTCTGTCGTTCGACCTAGCTCTTTATCAACCGTTGCCAAAGCAACCGCAGCGACCTCAGCAGCAGCAGATTCATCGACTGTTTGAGCCACAGTACCGTCGGAAACAGTATCCGATTCGGGCGCAACTTCATGTACACCAATACCCATGTCTGAAATCATACTGATGATTTCTTCAATGCGTTCTGGCTCTACATCCTGCGGCAAGTGATCATTCACCTCTGCATAGGTTAAATAGCCTTGCTCATGCCCCATACTTATAAGGGCTTTGATTTTAGTGGCTTGCTCTTTTTGCTGTTCTTTATCCATTTTGTTCCTATGAACTAAAATAAAATTTTCGTCGACTGAACCGAGTATTTTAGCAGATATTCCTAATTTATCTAGGAATCTTCCTCTATTTCATTAATTCCGTGAACTCTTTTTTTTCTTTGTCGGTTAAATTCTGTGACTTTTCTGCCAATTCGTGATATCGAGCATACTTTGCTTGCTCTTTAAGCCTCTCTATAGCCCCTAAAAACTCGTGTTCAGCCAACTCTCCGACAATCAGCCGTTCTTCGGCGAACAAAACATTAATTATTTTTTCACTCTGACTACCACGAAAGCGCTCTAATAACATCGCTGGCGACATATCCTGCTGACTATTTACGGCTTGTATTATTTCATTTAACACATCCATTCCTGGCACATTTAACTTAAGCCACGCCTCATCTGGATTAAGCTGTAACACCAAGGTTGGCTCATGAAGGATAAGCTTTATCAAATGTCGCATTGCCGACAAAGGCGCCACCGCCTTTTTTCGAGCCGGTTGTCGCGAGCCAAATCGAGGCTTAGATGAAGACCCTGCCTTAGCGCTCTGCGTATTGGTTGTTCGGGCTAACTGCTTTTTCATTAATTCTGAAAAAGTGCCCGCCGGCAACGTTTCTAGCAACGGCTTAGCCTCTTCGATAAAGCTTGCACGCCCTTCAATTGTAGTTAGAGGATGTCGCTTTGATAAATAATCGAAAAAATAGCTTGATAACGGTTCAGCCTCATCAACCAGCCGTTCAAAATTCGCCGCGCCTTTCTCACGAATTAAACTATCAGGGTCCTCACCTTCGTCGAGTGACAGCACTTTTATTTGCCGTCCTTTGCGCAGCGCAGGCAGCCCATTCGTCACGGCTCGCCAAGCGGCTTTTTGCCCCGCTGAGTCGCCATCCATACATATAACCAACTCCGATACTGAACGAAAGAGCAAATCAACGTGCTCGCGAGTAATCGCCGTGCCTAATGCTGCGACGACATTGGTAATGCCTTGTTGATAAAGTGAAATAACGTCCAAGTAGCCTTCCACCACAATAATTCGATGAATTTTACTAGACGACTTAAGCGCTTCATATAAGCCATAAACCTCTCGCCCTTTGTGATACAGCGGCGTTTCTGGTGAATTCAGATATTTGGGCTCGCCATTATCAAGCACACGCCCTCCAAAGCCAATCGTTTGCCCACGCTTATTGCGAATAGGGAAAATAATTCGTTCTCGAAAACGATCATAGGTCTTATTGTTTTCATTGGTTACCACAAGCCCTAGCTCACGAAGCTCATTTATCGATTTGTCATCGCGCCCAAGTGATGACAGCAAATTATCCCAACCCGTTGGCGCAAAACCCAATTGGAATACTTTTGCCACCTCACCGGTTAAGCCTCTGTTTTTTAGATAATTTTTCGCGCCATCAGCCAAGTGATGCTGACGCAATTGTTGCTGGTAAAAATTCCCCACACTAGCGTTCATTTGCACGAGTGGCGCTAGGTCCCTTTTAGGTTTTTCGGGCTCAAAACCCTGTTCGTGCATAACCTCAACGCCAGCACGACTCGCCAGCTCCTCAATCGCTTCCACAAAGCTGTAATGACTATAGTCCATTAAAAAACCAATCGCAGAACCACTGACACCACATCCAAAGCAGTGATAAAACTGCTTGTCTTGACTGACAGTAAAACTTGGGGTTTTTTCGTTATGGAATGGGCAACAAGCGGAGTAGTTGGCGCCTTTTTTCTTTAATGGCAACAGGCTGTCAATCACATCGACAATATCTGTCCTGGCCAATAAATCATCAATAAAGTGTTGAGGGATTCTGCCTGCCATTATAATCGTGTACTTCTTGTCCTATATTTCAAAATTGAAACGATAGGTTACACTAACATGCCTTGGAATTTAAATGAGCAGCACGGGGACGACCTACTCTCTTTGATGACCCAGCTCAGTAAGCCACCGTTACGACGAATTGGTTAAGACAACTTCGCCTTTATTTTACCGCTGGCTGCGCCAACGTCGGCACGACCTTGTAATTGAGGACGAAGAATACCCATTACTTTACCCATATCCTTCATACCCTGCGCAGATGAATCAATTATTGCTTGATCTATCAGCTGATCAATTTCTGATTCTGTCAATTGTTGCGGTAAATAGTCTTGGATAATGAGCATTTCTTTTTGCTCAACAATAGATAAGTCATCACGGCCTGCTTTATCAAAAGCCTCTATCGAGTCGCGACGTTGCTTAACCATTTTGTCTAGTAATTGAAGGACTTGCGTATCATCTAGCTCTATACGCTCATCAACTTCTCTTTGTTTAATCGCAGCAAGAATTAAACGAATGACACCTAGCTTTTCTTTTTCTTTCGCCTTCATTGCTAACTTCATATCCTCTCGGATACGAAGCGATAAAGCGTTCACTGGCTCAGCCATACTTTTAACCTACGCAGGAAGTAGCTATTAGCTACGACCGCGACGAAGATTGTTTAATGCACGACGTGTACGCGACAAACCTTTCAAGTGGCGTTTTACTGCGGCAGCAGCTTTACGCTTGCGCTCTGCAGTTGGCTTCTCATAAAACTCACGCTTACGTGATTCGGCCAAAACACCCGCTCTTTCGCATGTACGCTTAAAACGGCGTAATGCAAAATCAAATGGTTCGTTATCTTTAACGCGTACTGAAGGCATGTATTTCTCTCTCTTCTTAAAATTAAGGTATATAAAGGATCGCGGATTATACAACCAGCTTATGCTAAAGCCAACAACTAAATCCCGTCAATTCAGTTATCTACAGACTTTTACCCTTATCTCAGGGATAATACGCCTCCATTTAGTTTGACTTACGGGCATAAAAACACATGAGAAAGCGTCCTCACCTTGTTCTTGGAATTGAAACCTCCTGTGATGAAACAGGCGTAGCGCTATATGGTGAGCAAGGATTGATCAGTGATGCTTTATATAGCCAAGTCGAGATGCACGAAGAATATGGCGGTGTCGTGCCCGAACTGGCATCACGCGACCATGTCCGTAAACTCCTTCCCCTCATTGCGCAGTGCCTTGCCAAGGTCGATGTCACTCGTGACGATATAACAGGTATCGCCTATACCGCTGGGCCTGGGCTTGTTGGTGCGCTGTTCGCTGGCACTAGTGTCGCTCGCAGTTTAGCCTACGCGTGGGGTGTTCCTTCTATCGGCGTACACCATATGGAAGGGCATTTATTAGCACCTATGCTCGAAAGCAATCCACCCAGCTTCCCTTTCGTTGCGCTATTAGTGTCTGGCGGGCACACTCAATTGATCAAAGTAACACAAGTCGGGGCTTATGAATTACTGGGGGAATCTCTAGACGACGCCGCTGGTGAAGCCTTCGATAAAACCGCCAAACTACTCAACTTAGGTTACCCTGGCGGCCCAGCTTTGGCTGCTTGCGCCGAAAAAGGTCGCTCTGAACGCTTCAAATTTCCTCGCCCTATGACCAATCGGCCAGGACTTGATTTTAGCTTTAGCGGACTCAAAACATTTGCTTTAACCACCAGTCAACAAAACACGCTAGACGATCAAACCCGTGCCGATATTGCCCGAGCATTCGAAGAGGCCGTGGCCGACACCTTAGCTATTAAGTGCAAACGTGCTTTAACGCAAACAGGGCTCGGCACACTAATTGTTGCTGGGGGTGTAAGTGCCAACAAGCACCTACGCGCAACACTAAATCAAATGGGGACCAATATAGGCGCAGACATATTTTACCCTCGCCACGACTTTTGCACCGACAATGGCGCCATGATCGCTTACGCTGGCTACCAACGTTTAATGGCAGGTGAGCACGATGAACTCAACATTAAGGTACGCCCTCGTTGGCCGCTATCTAAACTCAATATTCCACAATCAACATAAAAAATAACAAACTTATGGATATTATCTTTTTACGACATTTACGCATCGAAACCGTTATTGGCATTTTTGATTGGGAGCGAAAAATAAAACAACCCGTGTTTTTTGACCTTGAAATGGCCACTGATATAAAAAAAGCCGCTGATAGTGACCATATTGACGATACACTCGATTATAAATCCCTGTCAAAGGCGGTGATTGATTTTGTTGAAAATAGTCAATTTCAATTAGTTGAAACGCTCGCTGAAAAAGTCGCCGAACTCATCATTAATGACTTTAATGTCCCTTGGTTAAAACTCACGTTAAATAAGAAAGGCGCTTTACGCCACGCAGACGATGTTGGCATTATTATCGAACGAGGAACTAAGCCTGAATGACAACCGTTTACCTAAGTATTGGCAGTAATATTGAGCGCGAAAAGCACCTTCGCTCTGGTGTTACGGCCTTAAAAAAGCAATTTGGCGAAGTCACTTTATCAAGTGTTTACGAATCAGATGCCGTTGGCTTTAATGGCCAACCATTTCTAAACCTGGTGGCTGCCTTTAAAACAGAACTACCTGCTCAACAGGTCGACGCTATTTTAGATATTATTGAAAAAAATAACGGCCGCACCAAGGAACAAAAGAAATTCAACCCTCGGACATTGGATTTGGATTTAATTTTGTATGGCGACTATATCAGCCAAGACCCCGACCTTGAAATCCCCCGTGGGGAGATAACACAATACGCCTTTGTTTTAGAACCTTTAGCCGAAATTGCGGGGAAACTACGCCACCCCGTTTCTAATACACGCTATGATCAGCTTTGGCAAAATTTTGATACCTCTGATATCGTTCAAAAACGCATTGATTTCAACTGGGACTAAACAAGGCTTTTGCCGCCATCCACTGCTATGACTTGCCCTGTTATGTAACCCGCATTTTTTGATAAAAACAAAACCGTTTCGGCAATATCATCCACAGACCCTTGTCGCTGCAATGGAATACGCATAACGATTTCCTCGCCCAATTCAAGCGACTGATTCTCTGGCCATAAAATAACCCCTGGCGAGACCCCATTAACCCTCACTTCCGGTGCAAGTTCTTTTGCCAATGACTCGGTTAAAGCAGATAGTCCAGCTTTCGCCGTACTGTATATTGAGTAGTTCGACAACGAGCGTTTAGCATAAATATCCACCAAGTTAACAATGCAACCGTTTGTTTTTTTTAGTTCGTTAAACGCCGCTTGACTGACAAAAAATGGCGCTTTTAAATTACTCCCCATTAAGTCGTCCCACTCAGCTTCTTTTGCCGTGCCTAGCGGTGTTTCATAAAACGTTGATGCATTATTAATTAGCACATCTAAGCGCCCCGTTTTATCGATAAGGCCTTCAATCATTTGTTGAATTTGCTCTACTGATTGTAAATCTGCCTTGACTACCCAAGCAGAGCCTTTTCGTTTTCCATTTAACAACCCCATTAACGCTTCCGCTTCAACACGTGAGTCACGATAATGAAGTACAACGCCATAGCCCGCCTCATGAAATATTTTAGCGATTTGCGCACCAATTCGCCGCGCCGCGCCGGTAATCAATACTATTTTCTGTAAATTGGACACTCTCCCCCCAAATTAAACTAAAATCTCAACAAGTCCATCCTACTGAAGACAACATGCAAAACCGAGTTTTTTTATTCCTATTTCTACCATTACTATTAGTCGCTTGCGCCCAAGTTCCGGATAAAAAAGGCCATCATTATAAATACTTTAACTTCAACACAATGGCCAAAACTGACATTGATATGGTGGCGGATACACATGTAAAACAAACACTAAAGCAACTGAAATTATTAGCTACAAAACTCTACAAACGCAACCCACGTGAATGGCAAAAAGCCAAGTTAAGCTCTAGAGAAGCGGCTATTGCGCGCATTTTCACGACGCCTTTCCCATTGGTGAATGGTAAACGTAGCGTAGCCAGTATACGGCTAGCGTTTGATGAGCAATACAAGGGCGATCGTGTGTTGGCTTACATAGCCGGATTGGCTAGCATGCTAACCCTTTCCTATAATGGCAAAAATGATTTCTATGTATTCGATAGCTTAGATGCTCAAAAAATTTATAACGGCGCGCGCAATATTGAAGTAGCATCATGGCTATTACAAACTAAGAGGAAACGAAACGGCCAGCTCTTTTTGCTAAGCTCGGGCAAAGGTGTCAGCTCAACTAACCGCAGTTACGATCGCTTATTCGGCAAACTGATAGGTCAGCAAGATACGCTAGCCCAAATAATCGCTGAAAAAAACCACCGCGTGATAAAAAATGTTTTTCAGTCGGCAGCTCAGTTTGTTTTTTTACCGGTTTAAGTTTTTTTAACACTCATCCGGTCAGGGCATGAGATAACCCCTCCGGACTCAAATGTCACCACCCGGCCCTCTCATTGTTTTTTACTAACTCGAGCTGTCAGTTCTTTTTTTAAGTAGTTAATAACAAGCTAATTTTTGATCAAAATAGCATAACCCTTAAAGATTAACTGCTCCACTTTACACCCTAGGCCTTTATTTTTTTCAACACCTCGAGCCGCCTTTTATAAATTGCGTTACCTATCTCCTTACCCACTAAGCCTTGCTCAACAAATTCTTTTGGGCTAACCTGATTTACAGCAAGAAACGCTTTTTTAACCCACTGAGCTTGTGGGTAAGCTCTATTTTCAAAACCTAGCCGCCCTCGCGAATCGGCTTCGCAAGCTAATAAAAACTGATCCAGTTTATCAGCTTGGCGAAAGGCGCCAACTGCCTCAAGCATCTTCAGTAACGTCGCCGCCTTCAGCTCAAGCGCCCGATGGCAATGCGTGTGATACTCCATCACTTTTTCTGCCAAACCAACATATTCATTTGGAACACGTAAACGAGCAACCAGCGCCCTCAGTGCTCGCAAACCTTTGGTTTCGTGTCCATAATGAGACGGCCAATTTTCAGCAGACGTCAGCCCTTTACCTAAATCATGCGTTAATGCTGCAAACCGTACTACCGGACTATTAGACAATAAAACTGCTTGCTGTAAGACCATCATCGTATGCAGACCCGTATCAATTTCAGGGTGATGCTTAGCAGGCTGTGGAACACCAAATAAAGCCTCTATTTCCGGCAAAATAACGGCTAATGCGCCGCATTGTCGTAAAACCTCAAAAAAAACCTCTGGCGAGCGCTCACCTAAGGAGCGCTGAATTTCTTGCCAAACCCGCTCAGCCATTAATGTAGACAACTCACCGCTGCCAACCATCTCCCGCATGAATTCCATCGTCGAGTCTGCGACGGTAAAGCCCATGTGCGCATAACGTGCAGCAAACCTTGCTAGCCGCAAAACCCGAAGAGGGTCTTCTTTGAAGTTTTCCGATACGTGCCGCAATACCTTTGCCTTCAAATCGGCCTGCCCACCATAAGGGTCGACCAAGCCCTGTTCATTCATCGCCATCGCATTAATGGTCAAATCGCGTCGCTGCAAATCTTCAACTAAACTGACATCTGGAGCGGCATAAACCTCAAAACCGGCATAACCTGAGCCAGATTTTCGCTCCGTTCTTGCCAACGCATACTCGGCTTTTGTATCGGGGTGGAGAAAAACAGGGAAGTCCTTACCTACCTGCTCAAAACCGTGCTGTAACATTTCTTCTACCGTTGACCCCACAACCACATAGTCCTTATCCTTTGATGGATAATTGAGCAGCTTATCCCTGACCGCACCACCTACCAGATATATATTCATCACCATTCTCTAATATATGCTATAATTTTCTGTTTTTTTTCAACCAAAGGTCTTATTTTGTTAGACATCTTCATTTATTGTTTATTTTTTGGGGCCTTCTCTGGTCTTTGCTCCGGCCTACTAGGTGTTGGCGGCGGCATTGTTATTGTTCCATTTTTAGCCTGGCTTTTGCCCCTACACGGTATGCCTGTAGAAATCAAAATGCAAACGGCCATTGCAACCTCTTTAGCCACTATTATTGTAACCTCTATTGCTGCTATTTATGCTCAAAACAAGCGCGGAGCCATAGACTGGAAAATCGTTAAGTTTGTAACCCCTGGTATTGCCATCGGTGCATTTTTTGGTGCAGATTTAGCACATTACCTCAGCACTCAGCTACTCTCCATCATTTTTGGTTCATTTTTATTGCTTAACGGTGCTCGTATGGCTCTAAAACTAACGCCAAACCCAGAGCGCCAATTACCCTCAGCCTTGCCATTGGGCATTTCAGGCAGTATTTTAGGTATGCTTTCTACACTCATTGGCATTGGCGGTGGCACATTCACCGTCCCTTACATGTTATTGCATAATGTTCCCATGAAAAAAGCCATTGCTTTTGGAAGTACCTTTGGCCTGCCCATTGCCATTTTTGGTGCGATTAGCTTTGCTATTCTAGGCCTGAAAAACTCCATACCCATGGAAGGCAATATTGGCTATATTAATATACCCGCTTTTCTAGGGATTAGTATCGCTAGCGTATTTGCTACAATGTTCGGTGTTTACCTAGCACACACGATACCCACAGCTACCATGAAAAAAGTTTTTGCTGTCATCATGCTTTTTGTTGGGCTTAAAATGTTGTTGGTCTAGCTTCCTATGAAGCTCTCATAGCGATAATAAGGCATATCATGAGATATGCCTTAAAGAGGCCCCCACCGCTATAATAGTGTGACATACGGTATAAAAAAACCCGTTAATTTACACGCACGAACATAATAAATGGGAAAAAATAGTGATCACAAATATAGAACTGGTGTTAATAAAATTTTAAAAATCGTTATTGGAGTTGCCATTATTAATTGGGGCGTTATAGCACAAAACTACTGATCACCACCGGCCTAACACCTTTTCCTACTGCCTTTATTAGCTGATGTCCGGCTCATTTATTATTCGGCATAAGCCCACTAAAAAGCTGACGAATAACCACAAAAAAGCCACGCAAAATGCGTGGCTTTTTTGTTACCTAAATCAAATTAAGCCTTCGACGTTACTTTAAATAACAATATTCCAGCTAGCATAGACACAACCACTATAAGCGGCTCTTCAAATCTAAAGCCAATACTCGCAACCGCAGGGCCCGGGCAATACCCGATCAAGCCCCAACCCACACCAAATAAGGCCGAACCGAATAATAGCTTCGTGTCAATTTTCAACAACGTGGGCAAATGAAAATCCTCAGCAAACAACGGCTTATTCTGTGCAAAAATAAAACGGTACGCAATAGTGGTCGTTATCACGCCACCACCTAATACAAACATTAAGCTCGGGTCCCAATCACCGGCTACATCTAAAAAGTTAACCACTTTGTTCGGGTCGACCATGCCGGACAAGGTTATACCGACACCAAAAATAATCCCTGCCAATAATGCACTTATTATTTTATTCATTGCTACACTCCTATCACTTGATTAACGATATAAACAGTGGCTATACCCGCAACAAGAAACACCATCGTCGCTGTTATTGACCTTAACGAAAAGCGCGATATTCCACACACGCCATGACCACTAGTACAGCCGCCGCCCATCGCCGTTCCAAACCCTACAATCAGCCCACCCACAATTAACAACGCTGTTGTAACGTGTTCACGCGGCTCGATACTAACGGGAAAGAAGTAAGCGTAAACAGATGCTCCACCAATAATCCCTACGACAAAAGCCGCCCGCCAAGCCTTTTCGGCCGCAGAAGGGTTATTCAAGATACCTCCAACAATGCCGCTAATGCCAGCAATGCGGCCATTTAAATACATCAATATACTGGCACTAATGCCCAATAAAATTCCGCCTGCCAACGACGAATAAGGGGTAAAGTTTTCCATCTGACTATTCTCCAAAAATTTATATGCTTATTATCTTACATTATAAGGGCGCCTACTAACCATGATTTTAATAAATCCATGTAAAATAGTCACATGGAAAATAAAACTGATCAATGGCATACACTACATGCCGAAACAGCCGCTATTGAATGGAAAGATTTAGAGCGTTTCTTTGCTCGCGGTAATTTATTACATGTATCGAGCGACCTAGACCTCATAGACGCAGCGGTCGAAATAGCTAATGACAATAAACCGGCCATTGAGCAGTGGGTCGCTGAAGGTCACTTATCTGGCGTATCGAATGAAGAGGCATTACTGTGGTCCAAAGGTGGAAGCAACCTTTGGTCAGTTATTGTACTACCTTGGGTTTTAGTTCAGCAGCGCAAGTAATTATTTATAAAATAACTGCTTCACTTTGCAGTGCTATACAAGTCATGATTTCGTCGAGCTTTTAGCTATGACTAAAAATTAAGTGCGCACGTCATTGAACTTAATGAATACCTCAGTAGCTCTACTACCTAATGACTCAACACTCGCCAAGGTGCATAATGATAACAACGCTACAACTGAGCTAAATTTACAACTTGAGCATGTCCAGACGCTTCAAAAAGACGAACACTGTCACTCTAGCGTCAAAAAACCCTAAGATTTAACGTTTATCTCGCATTCAAAACCTAGATCACAGGACAAAGAATTACTGATAAAACACGTCGCTTCAGCTTTCCTTAATAGTCGCTCAGCTTTATCAATATCGTTGCTATCGCTCAGTAGCAACGTTGCTTTTGTGTTTATTTTAGTAAAAAGAACCTTTCTGTCTACCTTATCTAAAACACCCGACGAATCGCACTGTAAGTCGTGCCATTCTAATTTTGAAGCACGCGCAATGGCCTTGAATGACAAAATAAGACAGCTCGATAAAGACGCCATTAACAACTCCTCAGGCGACCATTGATCCCCCGGTCCATCAAACTCTTTCGGTGGCGCTATTTTGATAATAGGTAAATGATTAGAAAAAGTACTTAATGTCGTATCTGGCGTTCCGGTCACGTTAACCGTGTATGTGTGCGGTAGCTGTTCCATTCTCTTTCCTCTTTTAATCCTGTTATTTGCTTATAAATGACGCCTAAAACACGCCTCCTAGAAATATTGCCGCTTTCGTCAACAGGGTCTTTATAGCGTTATTGAAACGCCTCGTCACTGCACAAGTTGAACAACTGCTACTGATTTTGATTTAAGTCAACATAGCAGCCCATGCTTTCTCAAGCCGCTTTTCTGAAATCGGCAGCCTCGTTTTAATCTGTTGGGCAAAGAGCGATATTCTAAATTCCTCTAGTAGCCACCTAAACGCTTCTGTTTCAGGATCCGTATTTGTAGATGAAACAAACGACCAAAACTTTTTTTCAAATTGCTTAGCTTGTTTTGCCTTGCCTGCATCTTTTTGCATTTGTCCACCCACCTTCGATAAGCGAATCTTAATCGCTTTTAAATACCGGGTATAAAGCATTAATTGTTCGGCTGGAACGTATCGAATAAAGCCTTGGTAGCACAAACAAGACAGCTGCCTCGAAATGTCCTCGTAAAGCGCCTTTTCATTCTGCCAGCGCTCCAACTCTATAAGCACCTGTTGATACGCCGACAATAGTGTTGAAATGATCTCCGATAACTCATAGCCTTTCGCATACAGCGATACATCATTCTTTTGCGCTGCCTGATCAAATTCTGCTTCTGAACGAATATCTTGATCCGCAAAAAAACTCGACATCAACTGATGGGCCAAGTCATCAAATACATCCTCACCTATACGCCGTTTACAGTAAGGGTGTGTTTTCAATCCCTGATAACTAAACGCTTGCGACGTTGTTATGGCAGATTGACGACTTAATTTTTTTAATTCTTTTGAAAACTTCAAACGAAACAGCCGTATCAAACCATCCTTATGCGCCTTTTGAGCTTCTTCAGCAGAATCCATCAGCGTCAAACCCACGCTTGTTTTCTCATCCACTAAGGCTGGAAAACCTTTTAATTCTTGACCTTGGTGCTTAATCGTTTGCTGTTCAGGAATATCATCAAACTGCCAGTTTTTTGACCCTGATGATGACAAAGCATTGCTCAATGCGGACTGGAACTGCACCCCTGCCTTTTCTGCATACTGTCTTTTTAGTGCATTAAAATCTTTTGATGCAGCAATAACGGTCGATTTGTTATCAACAATATAAAAGTTCATGCGTAAATGAACGGGCAACTTATTCACCTCAAAAGTTGCGGCGGTTAACGTTGAACCCGTTTGCTTATTTAAAAAGTACGCTAATTTATCCAGCAAACGCCCACTCGAATAGTCCATTCCTTCTATACAAGCGTCTACAAAATTTGGCACGGGAACAAACTGCTTACGTAAATTCTTTGGCAAGCCCTTAATTAAAGCCTGTAATTTTTCAGCGTACAAGCCCGGCACCAACCATTCAAAGCCGTCGCCAGTCAATTGGTTTAGCTGCGCCAAAGGAATATGCGCCGTCACACCATCTTCATCATGCCCTGGTTCAAAACGGTAACTCAATTTGATCGGCACACCGTTTATCAACCGCATGTCTGGGAACTGCTCTGCATCAACAACCGACTCATCCGCTGGAGACACCTCATCAGCAGTTAACACCAAGGAGTTTTGATTTTTATCGTTTTTTATCCACTTATTTAAATGCGCCAGACTCGTTATATTCGCTGGCAACCTGTTATCATAAAATTCAAATAGCGCCTGCTCATCAATAAGTAGATCAACACGGCGCCCTTTTTGCTGCTCGTAATCTATATCCCCTAGCAATTGCTCATTTTTTCTAAAGAAGGCCGCATGACAGACCATATCTCTATCCACTAAACCTCGGCGAATAAACATCTCTCGAGCTTGCTCTGGCTCGACTCGGGCTAGTGGTACTTTTCGGCCTTTGCTGATGGTTAACCCAAACAGCAGCAATTGTTCATGTACCATCGCTTGCGCTGACTTTTTAGACCAATGCGGTTCATAGTAGGTATGTTTTATTAAATGCGATGCTATTTTTTCAATCCATTCAGGTTTGATGCTAGCGACAGTTCGCCCATAAACCCGCGTGGTTTCTACCTGTTCAGCCGCCATCAACCATTTCGGCTGTTTTTTAAATAAGGTAGAGGCTGGATGAATATGAAATTTTAAATTTCGAGCACCTAAATATTCCGACTGTTCATGCTTAAAACCAATACGCGTGACGAGCCCCGTCAATAATGCCTGATGAATCGCGTCATCACCCGCCTCGACCGTATTTATTTTTAAACTTTGATTCTTCTTGACCAAGTCAAGCAGCTGCCGGCGAATATCTTCCCAATCCTTTATTCGCATATAAGCTAGAAAATTCTCCCGGCAATATTTGCGAAACTGATTACTAGACAACTCTTTCTTTTGTTGTTGAATCTCTCGCCATAAGATGAGAAATGACAAAAAATCTGATGATTCATTTTGAAATGCTTTGTGCTTCTCATCAGCATACTTCGCCTTATCACTCGGACGCTCCCTAGGATCTTGAATTGATAGCGCCGACACGATGGTTAACACTTCTTCTAAGCACTGAAAATCCTCTGCGGCTAACAACATGCGGCCAAACTGTGGATCCAGCGGAAATTGCGTTAGGCGTCTGCCAATTTGCGTCAGCTTCTCTTTCTCATCCAGTGCGCCTAGCTCATGCAAACTGCGAACACCACTACGAATCATTTTATCGGCAGGCGGCTCTAAAAAGGGAAAATGGCTAATCTCAGCCAAGCGTAACGATTTCATTTGTAAAATAACCGAAGCAAGGTTGGTTCGTAATATTTCCGGCTCGGTAAATTCAGGTCGTTGGCTAAAGTCGTCTTCACTAAACAAGCGAATACAAATACCTGCTGCTTCTCGCCCACAACGGCCACTACGTTGATTTGCACTAGCCTGAGAGATGGGCTCTATCGGCAACTGTTGTATTTTACTGCGTTGACTAAAGCGGCTAATTCGCGCTAATCCCGTATCAATAACACAACGGATACCAGGCACAGTCAGCGAGGTTTCTGCCACATTTGTCGCCAATACAATACGGGGCCTTTTGTGTGGCTTAAAAATGGCGGCCTGCTCTTTGCCACTCAAGCGCGAATACAACGGTAAAATATCATAGCCCGGCGGATGATGCTTTCTAAGCGCCTCAGCCGCTTCACGAATTTCCCGTTCGCCACTTAAAAACACTAAAATGTCGCCTGCTCTATCGCGGTGTAGCTCATCTGCGGCGTTAACAATCGCCTGCACCCGATCTTGATCGCTTTGCTCCGCATCGACACCAATGGGTCGGTAACGCATTTCAACGGGATAAGTTCGCCCCGATACATTAATAATCGGCGCGCCATTAAAGTGCTTAGAAAAGCGTTCAGGGTCTATCGTCGCCGATGTAACAATCAGTTTTAAATCTGGCCGCTTGGGTAACAGCCATTTCATATACCCTAAGAGAAAATCAATATTTAAGCTTCGTTCGTGCGCCTCATCCAGTATTAACGTATCGTAATGGCTTAAAAATGGGTCCGACTTGATTTCTGCCAATAAAATACCGTCCGTCATTAGCTTCACAAGGGTTTGCTGATTCTCCTTTCCCTGAAAACGAATCTTGTAACCAACTGCTTGGCCTAACTCTGACTTTAGCTCATCGGCTATTCGTTGTGCCACACTGATCGCTGCCAACCGACGCGGCTGTGTATGACCAATTTGCCCTTTAAACCCACGCCCTAATTCTAGGCAAATTTTAGGCAATTGCGTGGTTTTGCCCGAGCCTGTTTCACCACAAAGGATAATGACTTGATTATTTGCAATCAGCTCAGCAATTTCTTTTCTTTTCTCACTAATCGGTAAGTCAGGAAAATTGATTTTTGGGCAACTGTCTGCACGCTGTTCGACCTGACGGATAGATTTAATCACTCGGTCGTTTAGCGCCCTTAGCTTCTCCTGTAGATCTACAGAATTAACCGTAGCTACTTTTTTTAATTGCGCACGAAAGTTGTGCTGATCCTTAATAAGGCAAGTAGGTATTAACGCACGAACAGTGTTAACGGTTGGTGTTGAAGGCATTTGAGAAATAGCGGTCGCCAAGTAAATTCACATTATACCCAAAGGGCTCACATTTCACGCAAACGATACGGCCAATTGGATGAGTTAAATAAACATGCCTCTTCGCACATACTTATCAACGTTTTAGTCGGGTCAATTAATACTTAACCCGTTTATTGCCGTTTAAAAACCAAGCTAAACGACACGGGAACAGCTGACGCAATGGATGGAAGATTTGCCACTTCCATCAGTTTCTTAATCCCCACATCCAACCTATAATCAAACGCATTCAACATCACCGGCTTCATCGTGTTTACCAACAAAATACCGCCACCTAAGCCAATTATTTGGAGCTCCGTTTGAATAACCTTGGATATTCCGTGTAAATCGAGCGTCAACGCCAACGGCATAGTCACTACATCACCTACCTCAATTGATGCTAACTGAGCAGCATCTATTTTCACAGACACACCTGCGGTAGGAAAAACATCCGTTTCGAACAATAGCGACTTCATACGCCCATCACGAATATCAATGTTTGTTTTAACACTGGCTAATTCGATATTTACGTTTGCAACACCCTCGTCACTAATGCTCCCATTCAATTTTTCAAACGAATGCACTTCGCCAACTGTGCCTTTCTTAATCGAAACAAAGTGCAGTGATGATTTTGAACTATCTAGCTGGTAGCCCGCCTGTACTGACATCGCAAAAACGGATAATAAAATAAACAAACAAAACTTATTGGCTAACATAATAATTCCCCTTAAAAATTAGTCACTTGATTCTGATAGTAGCATGTTTTATGGCCTCGTTTTAGCACTAATCTAGACAGCTTTATACCAAGAAAAAACAACCTTTAAAACGGGAAGGGGCAATAGTAAGAAAGATAAGTCTAATCAATATATGTATGAGCGCGAAACAGGAGATTGTTAGCCTGCCATTAAATTAGGACGCTATAACCCAGCCCATCATGCTTTTTAGGACTACAGATCAACCTCAAAGCCACACTAGTGTCATACCAACTAAAAAAGCCCCAACTACAAAATAGCTGAGGCTTTAGAACACGTGGTGCCCAGAGACGGATTCGAACCATCGACACGAGGATTTTCAGTCCACTGCTCTACCGACTGAGCTATCTGGGCATCTAAGATGTGGTCGCGTATTAAACAGCGGCAAGCGCATTTAGTCAAGAAAGATGTTAAAAATGCTCTTATTTAGCGGGTGGAACATAGCCTTCTGGTGCTTGTGCGTCGTCACTAAATAGAAATTTCTCCATTTCAGCTTTTAATAATGCACGCGCTTCGGGCTCAAATGGCGTCAGCCTATTTTCATTAATAATCATCGTTTGTTGCGCTAACCACATTTGCCACGCTTCTTTTGAGATGTTTTGTATGATTCTTTCCCCAATTTCACCAGGAAAAGGTGATTTTTCTAAGGCCTCTGCTTCGCGTTTTAATTTTTGGCAGTACATATTTATTGTCCCAATTTATGATTCATTCGTTAGCTGGGAAATTAATTCACTCACCGGCTTTGGTAAGCCTATTTTCACACGGCTATCTATTTGATACCAGCTTGTTCTATGTTCATCTTCAATTTGAGATGGCCTCGTTGGAGCCATACATACTATCGGCGTGTAATCTAAATGGTAATGTGAAAAAGTATGCCTTTTTTCTGCCATTTTATCGGATGCCGCTAAGTCGATACCCTTCGCATCACACCACACATTCAATTCATCATAGCTGGAAAATTCCGAAAAAGCCCACAACCCGCCCCATAAACCTACTGGAGGCCTTTGCTTTAGCAAGAACTCCTGTCCATTTTTTTGCACCAGCCAATAACGTTTTTTGACTGGCAGGTTCATTCGCTTTTTAGGTGTTGGCAATATTGACACTAAGTCTTGTTTTAGCGCTAAACAGTCGTTCATTAGAGGACATTGCGTGCAATTCGGCTTCGAGCGCGTACAAACCGTTGCACCTAAGTCCATCATTGCTTGGTTATAGTGTCCGGCACTTTTCTTAGGCGTTAGCTGTTCGGATAAGACCCATAATCGTTTTAAAATGGCCGCGCTTCCTGACCAACCTTGAATAGCAAAAAAACGGCACAGCACTCGCTTCACATTCCCATCAAGAATCGCCACAGACTGGCCCATAGAAAGGCTCGCTATCGCCCCGCCGGTTGAACGACCAATGCCGGGCAAATCAACAAGTTCAGCTAGAGTTTCAGGAAAACTACCTTCATATTTTTCCACAATGATGGCGGCTGTTTTGTGGAGATTTCTTGCCCGTGCGTAATAACCTAATCCCGACCAATGGTGCAACACATCATCCAAGGGGGCTTTAGCCAAGGCTTCGATACTTGGGAAGTTATCAATAAACCGTTCAAAATACGGTATAACCGTCGCTACCTGGGTTTGTTGCAACATGATTTCAGACAACCAAACACGATAAGGCGTGGGCGATAGTTGCCACGGCAAACTCTTCCTGCCATGCAAATGAAACCAATCTAAAACAAGGGCCTGAAAATGTTCAGGCCCTATAGGTAGCTCAAGTGGTTGGTCGGTTAAAACAGGCTTTTTAATAAATCACCCGCGGGGCCTTTCAACTTCTCGCCAATTTTTTCATCCAGCTTTTCTTTTAACTCTGTTTTCTTTTCTTCGATTTTCTCTTTTTGCGTAGCGAGCACAATCGCTTTTACATCAACTTGAATACTTGGCTTTGCGAATGTTCCAGTCACGTTCACTGGAATTAACATATTTTTAAGGTCTTTAGAGTCGACCCGCTCTTCTCCACTAAGTGCCTTTGTCCGTTGTACTGTTAGTTGATAATCTAGTTTCTCAGAAACTAAATGCGCAGTCCCTTCCCCTTTAATATTGATTAAAGGAGATGTCACCAACAGATCTTGGTTCTTAACCAAACCATTCGTTATTTGTGCACTTCCAGACATGTTTGCAAAAGCTGTTTCACCAGTACCTTGGGCTGCCAGCGCAGATACATCACCCTTGAACACAGCCTCTCCTTGCTTTATTAATGCCGCAACATCAATACCTTTTACCGTACCGTCTTCAAAACTAAACTTTGCCGTACCATTTAGTGCTGACTTAAACGCAGGAACAGTATTACCCCGTGTTGTTAAATCTGCGTTTATATTTGCCACACCTGAAACCTTAGATTCACCCATCAGGTCAATCATCAATGGCTCAATATTAATCCCCGTCGCCTGCTCTTTTACAATAATACGTGGTGTGTTTTGACGTGCATCAACCGTTGTTTTGCCCTCATAGCTGCCATTATAAAATTTCTTAACGCTCTGCTCTGAGTTCAACACGCCATTTTTCGCAACAATTTTCACACTGGCTTCTTGCGCCGTTAAACCGTTAACAATCAACGACTGCACCTTAAACAAACCATTTATGTTTAAGTCACGAATGGTTTGCACAGGAATCAGAGCTGCTGCCGCAGGTGGTGGAACAGCACCACTTCTATCGCTCGTAACTTCGCTATCATTTGCTGCAGTTTTTGGCAGGTAGCTATCCACATTTATCTTATCAACAGCCAAATCAAATGCTACCGCCGGCTTATCAAAGTTATTAACAGATGCATTGCCCGATAAGGTTGAATCATCAAACTTAATGGTGACTGGGTTTAAAGTTAGGCTACCCGAGCCGGCTAAATCGGCGACCAGGTGACTAGTAATATCAATCCTCATCGCACCATTTGGAATGGGCTCTCCTGCCGCATCAATCGCCAAGCTCAAACCTTGAAAATCAAATTTATTTAAAGCTGAATTAATAACTAAATCGCCATTAAGCTTTAAACGTACCGTTGCTTTCGGTTTACTGCTGTCCACGGTAAAGGCCAAATCAATGCCCATTGGATTGCCTAACGACAAAGCATCCGTCGTCAAATCCAAATCAACAAGACTGTATTTTTCACCTTTGCTCGCATCATCCCATGCGATATTTGCATCTACTACTTGAAGCCCACCTATAGCAATTGCACCTAACGCCGCACCAGACCCTTTATCCGTCTCAGTGGTACTTGTTTTTTTGCTGCTTTCATCTGATGGCTGAACCATGTCATCCCAGTTGGTTTTCCCTGCTTTATTTTTAGCAAGGTTTAAACGCATACCGTTTAAAACAACCGTACTGACCTCAACTTGCTGACTTAGCAAAGGTAGCAACCTCACTTTCACGTTAGCCTCTTTAATTTGTGCAAAATGCTCAGCTTTAAAGCCTGCGGCATTACTCAAACTAACGTCATTAATACCAATGCCAACCCAAGGGAAAACGGACAAGCTAAGGTCACCATTTATCGACAAATCACGCCCTGTCTTGTCTTTAACAACGGCTTGAATCTCTTCGCGGTAATCATTTGGGTTGATAACCATCGGCGCAATGATAATGACTGCAACCAATAACAAAACTAACCCACCAAAAACTTTAAATAGTGTTCTCATATCCTTTACTCCCTTTGAGCATACATTTCACATACTGAGATAGTATCAGCCTTTTATTAAAACAAGATGAATAACTAACATCAATTATGCTGCTAACAAACGTTCCATTTCGGCCAACTCTTCTTTTGACTCACTGAGTGTTTTCAACGTGTTATCGGGCCCTAATTCACCTAAGTTCAATTTATGAAAAGCCGGTATTTTAAACAACGGTGGGCACTCCCTAAATTCAGGCGTTCCAATAGCCGCATGCACACGAGCAATCAACACTAACTCTGCCAACCCAGTCTGCTTATTATCTAGCAGCCAGTTTTTTCGATTCTTAACCACATCGACCATTACATCAAAACCCCATTGCTTCATGATCATCGCCCCAACTTTAGGCGATAACATATCAACACACTCTTTTCTGTTCTGATCGTTCTGCAAAATATTAGGGTACGCTTCTAATGTAGCTAGAATAGAGGGCACGCCAATATCTTGAAAAAGGCCCGCCAACATGGCATCGCTGGGTGCTACTCCATTTGTTTTTTCTGCTAAGAAGTACGATATCACCGCGACTTTCGTGGACAATTTATACGCCTCTTTGATATACCCCTCAATCAGCTTACTCGACGAACGAAAAACCGATCTCGACAAAAAAGTAAGTGATAAATGATAGGTTTCGCGCAGGCCCATTCGCGCAACAGCCTGCTCAACGCCTTTAGGTGGTACTCGAGTCAAGTACCTTAAACTGCGTGAAGTCTTAAGAATAAACCCCGACAAGCCCATGTCACTTTCAATGATCTTGGCAAACATCTTTGCATTGCCACTTGGGTGATTTAACGCCGATAAAATTTTAAGCCCGGTATCAGGTATCGCTGGCAATAAAGACTTGTTTCTACAAATCTTTTGAAAAATCTCTCCGTATTCCCCTTGCATCATTATATTTCCGTATAAAATTGACGTTATTTAGCCCATTTTTAGTTAACAAGCAGGCAAAATCAACTGATTAGATGTATTATTTCCAACCTTTATTTAATTTGGTGATTTACGCTAACACAAGCGTAAACGTGGAACGGACTTAACATGAGCACAATTCAAACAGACGACACAAGAATTCTTAGTATGCAGGAAATCATTTCTCCTGAACAATTACACAAGAATTTACCCATTACAGATATCGCAGCTAAAACAACCGCCTCTGCCAGAAACGCTATACATAACGTATTGCATGGCAAAGATGATCGCTTGTTAGTGGTTATCGGCCCTTGCTCAATCCATGACACAAAAGCTGCTTTAGATTATGCCGCTCGCTTAAAACCCTACATCGACAGCTTATCTGATGACCTTATCATCGTTATGCGCGTGTATTTCGAAAAGCCCCGCACAACAGTTGGTTGGAAAGGGCTGATTAACGACCCGGACCTTAACGAAAGTTTCGACATCAACAAAGGTGTTCACACAGCACGTGAGTTGTTGTTAGCGCTTAATTCTCAAGGTGTTTCCGCTGCAACCGAGTATTTAGATTTAATTACACCGCAATACGTATCTGACTTGATCGCTTGGGGTGCCATCGGTGCCAGAACAACCGAAAGCCAAACACACAGAGAACTATCGTCTGGCCTTTCCTGCCCGGTCGGTTTTAAGAATGGTACTGATGGTACTGTCAAAGTAGCCATTGATGCGATAGGCTCTGCGGTACGTCCACATCACTTTTTATCCGTCACGAAAAAGGGGCATTCAGCTATTTTCAAAACAGCGGGTAACGAAGATTGTCATTTGATCTTACGTGGTGGGAAAAGCCCCAATTATGATGCCGAAAGCGTCGAGGCTGCCGCTAACGAGTTAGGTAAAGCTGGCGTCAACTTGCACATGATGATTGACTTTAGCCATGCCAATAGTAGTAAACAACACGAACGCCAAATGATTGTTGGTGCTGATGTCGCCAAACAAATTGCTGGCGGCGATATGCGTATTAGCGGCGTTATGATCGAGAGCCACTTAGTGGCTGGCCGCCAAGATCAAGTAGAAGGCCAAGAACTCGTGTACGGTCAGAGTATCACCGATGCCTGCATCGATTGGGACAGCAGTGTTCAGTTACTAGAAGAATTGGCGGCTGCCGTGCGCTCTCGGCGCGAAAGCAAGCTTGATGCTGCAAACGATTAATTTTTTTAAACCACGCGCATGAATATCCAACTTAATGGCGATGCTTTTAGCTGCGAAGATAACACTACCTTAAAACAACTTATCAAGCAGATGGGCTTGTCTGGCAAACGAATTGCCATTGAACTTAACGAAGAAATAAAACCCGCCGACCAATTTAATACCATTCAACTTAAAGAAGGAGATACTGTGGAAGTTGTACAAGCCATTGGCGGAGGTCAGCCTGACGACCTCATTATTGCCGGTCAAACATTCTCTTCTAGGCTTTTAGTCGGTACTGGAAAGTACAAAGACATGGCCGAAACGCAAGCCGCTATTGAAATGAGCGGAGCAGAAATTGTCACCGTTGCTATTCGCAGAACGAACATTGGTCAGAATCCTGGCGAGCCTAATCTACTCGATGTTATATCCCCTGATAAGTATACGATTTTGCCCAATACTGCCGGCTGCTTTACTGCTAAAGATGCCCTAAGAACCTGCCGCCTTGCACGCGAACTCCTCGGTGGACACAAACTCGTAAAACTTGAAGTCCTTGGAGATAAAAAAACTCTTTTTCCCGACATCACCGCCACCCTAGAATCTGCTGAAATTCTAGTCAAAGAAGGCTTCGACGTGATGGTTTATACCAACGACGACCCCATCATCGCCAAGCGGCTAGAGGAAATGGGCTGTGTTGCCGTTATGCCACTAGCAGCGCCCATTGGATCTGGCTTGGGCATTCGTAACCCATACAATATTCTTACCATTATCGAAAATGCTAACGTACCGATTATTGTCGATGCTGGCGTCGGCACCGCATCGGATGCGGCCATTGGAATGGAATTAGGTTGTGATGGCATTCTAATGAACACCGCGATCGCTCATGCAAACAACCCCGTATTAATGGCATCATCCATGAAAAAAGCAGTACAGGCTGGTCGGGAAGCATTCTTAGCAGGCCGTATGCCCCGTCGCCGCTACGCTTCCGCCTCCTCACCGTTGGATGGTTTAATTTAGTCAATTTTCACCCATGACCAACAATAACAACCCCGATTTTTTGCGGCGTATTCGCAGTTTTGTTAAACGCGAAGGTCGTTTAACGCCCGGACAAGAAACCGCTCTTCAAAAGGGTTGGCCCTTATACGGGCTAGATTCAACGGTGCTCATTGACCCTGCTACGCTGTTTGCTAACGACCACCCCATCACCCTTGAGATTGGCTTTGGTAATGGCGAAAGCTTAGCCACCATGGCTGAAAATAATCCTGATAGGAATTTTATCGGCATTGAAGTGCATCGCCCTGGTGTTGGACATTTATTACGCCTCATCCTTGAAAAGAAACTGAGCAATATTCGCCTGTTTGATACTGACGCCATTGAAGTGCTTCAACATGCAATTCCCGATCATAGCCTAGATTGTGTGCAGCTATTTTTCCCCGACCCTTGGCATAAAAAACGACATCATAAACGTCGAATCGTGCAAACAGAGTTTTTAAACCTCATTCATGCGAAACTTAAAACAGGCGGGCGATTTCATGCAGCAACTGATTGGGAGAATTATGCCGAGCACATGCTCAATACCCTAAACGCTCACCCTGGGTTTGTTAACTCAACTGAACCTAATTATGCCGAACGACCAAAATATAGGCCATTAACTAAATTTGAAAATCGTGGTTTACGCTTAGGGCATGGGGTATGGGATATGATTTTTTTAGCCGAGGCCATTAAATAGCCGCTTCACGTACGTCCTGCTCTACAGCCAAGTTAGGTGATTTAATTTCGTTAAAAATCAACTGAAGCCCCTCTAACTGCTCCGACAAACTGGCTTCCAATATTTTATTTTCAGCAATCTTCTCGTCCAACTCATTTTTACCAGCCGAAATATTTCGTAAACTATCAAGTTTACTTTCCATGAATGTTTTTTGCTCATTGACCTCTCTAATCAAATTTGAGAACGCCATCGACTTCCAACGGTTAACATCGGCTTGAGCTTGTTCAAAAATAGACACGGCTTTTCCACCAATCGCATCAACAAAACGCTTCGTTAAAGCACTCTGCTCCGTCAACGCAGCCTCTGAACTGCTGCTAAACTCTAAACCATTTTTAAGTAGTTGATCTAATTGCCGTTGATATACTTTTATATCAAACCGCGCAGTTTGCTCAACATCAAGGTTATGTTCATCTTTGAAGCGCTTATAAATAGCATCAAGCAATTTAACACTCGCTTGTGTCGTGCTCAGTGTTTCATTCAGCAATGAATTCAAGCCCTCAAAACTATTTTTCATGCCCTGACGAATACCAACACTCGTCCAACTCTTAGCCATTTGGTCACGCCCTTCTTCAATAATACCCGACACACGTTTCGGGTTCACAACCTCTAATAAATCGGCTATTTGCGTGTAAAAAATATGTCGGCTAGTTTTTAAGTGGGCAAGGTTTTGATTATAAGCAGTCTGCTCTTTTCGCGTTTCCAACAACAGCTCAGTCGTCGCTTCTTCGCTCTTGCTACAAAAACCATTTAACTCATTTGTATGGTTCACAACATTCTGCAGTCGACTGGTCACCATATTGCGAGCTAATTCTATATTGTCTACAACATCATCAATCACCTTGTGCTGAAGAATTTCTTTTTGTGAACTTAATATTCTATCTGATAGGAAATTTTCTAAACCCGCCAACCGGCTAGTCGACAAGGCATGCTCATCGTTCTTAATTTTGGCAATCAACGCTTTCTTTGCTGATAAGGGAAAAATAGCCTGCTCATCTAAATCCAACAAACGCGCTGTTTCTAATGTTTGCTTATGAATGGATTGAACCCAATCTTCATCACTCATCAATTCATCATTCAGTGTATCAATCTTATTGAGCACCACCGCTAAACCATGCGGGTGCTTACTTCTATACACTTGAATATGTTGCTCCCACATCGCCATATCACTTTGTGTAACACCCGTGTCAGCCGCTAAGACAAAAATCATCGCCTGTGCATTCGGTAGCATACTTAAGGTCAGCTCAGGTTCGCTACCAAGCGCATTCAACCCAGGGGTATCTAGTACCGTTAAACCTTTTTCTAGCAATGGGTGGGGAAAACTAATTAAGGCATGGCGCCACGAAGGAATAGTTACTTCACTCTCACCGTCTTTACCTGCAAGCCCAAGCGACTTCGCATGATCAGCTGAAACTCTTTTAGTCTTTAGTAGCTCTAAAAAGCTATCTTGCATTTTTTCGGGTGAATCACAATCAAGCTCAATATGTGTCCAATGCTTAGGCTCTCTTTTATAATCCTCTATAGATTTATCGTTCGAGCGTGTTTCAATATCTAACAAACGTAGGTAGGGCGCTTCTTTCGCGTCATAAAAAAGCTCTGTCGGGCACATCGTCGTACGGCCAGGGCTCGACGGCAATAGGCGAATCCCTGCTGATGAGAAAAATAAAGCATTAATCAGCTCAGTTTTACCACGCGAAAACTCGGCGGCAAAAGCTATCGTAATGTTATCTTTTTCAAGCAAGCGCAAGTTCTTAATCAACATCAGCTCAGTCTCGCTCTCACTCAGGCCCGTGTCGTCCAACCAATGCTGATAAGCATGTATTGATTCAGCCATTGACTGCTTCCACAGATCATAACTGCGCAGTTGTGCATCAAGATTCATTTATTAATCACCTATTATGAATACGTTTATTCCATCAACGTTTTCAAGAGTATAGATGATTATTTAAAAAAATCTGCTGGGAACTGTGATGGCTTGCACACGCTGATGCGTTTGCGCCGACTGTGCTCACCGCTAATGATGTCAATATCAGATTTTTTCACACCAAATAACGACGATAAAAAATAAATCAGTTGCTTATTAGCTTTTCCATCAACAGGGGGAGCGGTTAACGCAATTTTTATGCAACCCCACAAGGCTGTTTCTACTTGCTCGCGGCTGCAAAAAAATATTAAAAACTAAGGTATCACCTTCCCACCTATAGTAATCAAGCGACCTCATGTCACAAACCACGAGACATAACGCACACGTTCAAACTGAACATCAAGTCAGCAAAAGGCTCACCCGTATTCCCATACATAAGGCAGCTTACCCGCCCACTATCACATCAACGCAAAAAGAGGGGGTAGTAGTAACATTTTTACCACTTGTAACGCTAATAGAGCTGCTATCGGGCTTAAATCCATGCCGCCCATCGGTGGAATCAGCCGCTGAAAGGGTTTCATCACAGGCTCCGTTATTTTATACAACAGGCTAACAACGGGGTTATAGGTACCAGGGTTGATCCAACTTAAGATAACCGTCGCAAAAATACTATAGATGAAGACGTTAATAATGCTGCTAATCAGCTCCGTCAGGCTCCAAATAAACACAACCCAAACATTAGGCTGCCCAGCCATTGCTATAAACCCCAAACCCATTTGCAGCAATAACATTAACGCAAGCGCTGATAAATTAAAGCCCTTAAGCGTTGGAAATATAGGTTTTAACGCCTTTAGAGGGGCCTGAGTTGCCTTAATAATAAAACTAGATACAGGGTTACGTGAATCCGCCTCCGTATACTGTAATAACACTCTAAGAATTAACACAAAAATATATGCGCCAACCAAAGAGTTGATAATGAGTATCAACGGGTTCGATAAGTAGCCTGTGGGCATTAGCTGTCTCCTAATTCATCAGATAGCTCAATCGAACGCTCTTTAGCCGCCAACACAGCGGCCTGCAAAATATCGCCCAAGCCCTGCTCTTCCATAACACCTATGGCTCGTTCTGTTGTTCCACCTGGGGAAGTTACTCGTTGACGCAGCACACCTGCTGACTCACTCGATTCCAAGGCCATTTTTGCCGCCCCCAAGGCCGTTTCTTGCGTTAATAATTGCGCCGTCTTTTGACTCAAACCTGCTTCAATCCCAGCCGCCTCTAATGCTTCCATCATCATAAAAAAGTAAGCCGGCCCACTACCGGACAAAGCCGTTACCGCGTCCAGTTCATTTTCATTTTCAACCCAAACCGTTACCCCAACAGCACGTAACAGTGATTCAACTTGGTCCTTTTGGCTGTTATCCACCTGAGCACTCGCATATAGCCCTGTTGCGCCTGTTTTAACCAGCGCAGGCGTATTAGGCATGCACCTAACAATGGGGAAGTTACCGCCTAGCCAACGATCAAGCGCATCCACTCGAATACCTGCCGCAATAGAGACGACGACCGGTTTTTTATCCTTTATCGCCAGCCCTGCTCCTTCCGCCACCGGCTGCATATGCTGTGGCTTAACCGCTAACACTAAAATATCCACATTGGCGGCCAGCGCACCACTGTCTTGCGTATTATTAATGCCAAATGTTTTACTTAAATAGGTCAATTTTTCAGCATCTAAATCAGCAACCGTAATCTTATCAGCAGGGTAACCATTACTCACCAGCCCACCAATCAAGCTACTGGCCATATTGCCACCGCCAATAAATCCAATCTGTTGTGTATTCATACTCTCACTTCACATTAAAAAAATTAAATCCTATTAAACCGTATTTTTAGCTCTTTCGCCAAAAATTGCAGTACCTATTCTCACCATCGTCGAACCTTCTGCAATGGCCGCCTCCAAATCACCGCTCATCCCCATCGACAGGGTATCCAGTTTAATATCAAAGGATTGATTGATCTTTTCTTGAGCGTCTGCCAACTTTTTAAACGAAAGACGTTGCTCATGAATCGATTTATCCACTTTTGGAATAGCCATAAGCCCACGTAACCTAACGTTTTTTAGCGCTAATATTGGTTCAATCACATTCGGCAACTCATCTAGGTAAAAGCCCGACTTTGTTTCTTCCTCATCAATATTAACCTGTAAGCAAATATTCAGCGGCGCTAAGTTAACTGGCCGTTGCTGATCTAGTCGAACCGCTATTTTCAATCGGTCAACACTATGCACCCAGCTAAAGTACCGCGAAATATCGCGTGTTTTATTCGACTGGATGGGGCCAATAAAGTGCCACGTCATATCAAGATGGGCTAATAACTGCTGTTTTTTCAGCGCTTCTTGCAGGTAATTTTCACCGAAATCGCGCTGCCCAGCCTTGTACAATACAGCCACCTCACTCGCCGGGCGGGTTTTACTCACCGCTAGCAATTTCACTGGCAAGGCATTCTTATTCGCCAAATGAGCAATGAGCTCTTTTTGCGCAAAATATCGTCGTAATAAAGGAAGCATTATTTAAAATTCGTGTCTATACTTTAAGTGGACGTTGGATTTACATGCACCAACGATAGTGTTATTTTCTAACTAGTTCATTATACAAACAACTAAGCTCACCAGGGCAAACGGATTTAAAACATGGATATTTCAGATTTATTAGCCTTTAGCACAAAAAACAATGCTTCCGATTTACACCTTTCAGCAGGCTTGCCACCAATGATCCGTGTCGATGGTGATATTCGCCGAATCAATATGCCCGAACTTGAGCACAAAGAAGTTCACGCGATGATTTACGACATCATGAACGATAAGCAACGGCGTGATTTCGAAGAATTCCTTGAGGTCGATTTCTCGTTTGAATTGCCCGGAACAGCGCGGTTTCGTGTCAACGCCTTCAATCAAGACCGTGGTGCAGCAGCCGTATTTAGAACCATTCCTGTTGATATTCTCACCCTAGAAGACCTCAACTGCCCACAATCATTCAAAGAAATCATCAACGTACCTCGTGGCATTGTATTGGTGACAGGGCCCACGGGGTCTGGTAAATCCACCACGTTAGCCGCGCTAATGGATTACAAAAACGACAACGTATACGAACATATTCTAACCATTGAAGACCCGATCGAGTTCGTACACAAAAGTAAAAAGTGCTTAATTAATCAACGTGAAGTGCATAAACACACCCACGGCTTTAGTGAAGCCTTACGTGTTGCGCTTCGTGAAGATCCCGACATTATTCTTGTGGGCGAAATGCGAGATCTTGAAACCATTCGCCTTGCGCTAACCGCCGCTGAAACCGGGCATTTGGTCTTTGGCACCTTGCATACCAGCTCCGCCGCCAAAACCATTGACCGGATTATTGACGTATTCCCAGAAGGTGAAAAGGGCATGGTACGGTCTATGTTGTCGGAATCGCTTCGCGCCGTTATCGCACAAACGCTGATGAAAAAAATTGGTGGTGGTCGAATAGCCGCATGGGAAATCATGACCGGTACCGCTGCCATTAGAAACCTTATTCGTGAAGATAAAATCGCACAAATGTATTCCACCATTCAAACCAGCCGTAAAGATGGCATGCAGACACTCGATCAGCATTTAACTGAACTCGTTCAAGCAGGACTAGTAACTAGGCAAGATGCCCGCATGAAAGCTGCCGATAAAAAAGCATTCAGCTAGCCAATAAGGAGAGAAAGACACATGGATTTTGATGCACTATTACAACTCGTCGTTCACAAAAAAGCGTCTGATTTATTTATTACATCGGGCTGGGCGCCAACCATTAAAGTGAACGGTGCGCTCCAACAAGTCTCAAAAACTCGCCTCAGTGCTAGCCAGTCTTTAGAGATCGTCAAAAGCATCATGTCCGACGACCAGAAAAAAGAGTTCGACGACACCAAAGAGTGCCAGTTCGCTATTCAGCGCCCAGACATTGGTCGCTTCCGAGTGAGCGCATTTATACAAAAAGATCATGCAGGCATGGTCTTACGTCGTATTGAAACCACTATTCCAACTAGCCAAGAACTCAATCTGCCGCCGATTCTAGATGAGTTAGCGATGACCAAACGTGGCCTCATCATCTTTGTTGGCGCAACCGGTACCGGTAAATCCACCTCCCTAGCCGCTATGGTGGGTTACCGCAATAGAAACAGCTCCGGCCATATCATCACCATTGAAGACCCTGTGGAATACGTGCATGAGCACGCGGGCTGCGTCATCACTCAGCGTGAGGTAGGTATCGATACCGAATCCTACGAAGTCGCATTGAAAAACACCTTGCGCCAAGCACCCGATGTTATTCTGATTGGTGAAATTCGTAGCCGCGAAACCATGGAACACGCCATGACCTTCGCAGAAACCGGGCATTTATGTTTATCTACCTTACATGCAAACAACGCTAACCAAGCCCTCGATCGTATTATTCACTTCTTCCCAGAAGAAGCCCATAAGCAATTGTTTATGGATTTATCGTTGAATTTAAAAGCCATGATCGCCCAACAACTAGTGCCCGCGATTGATGGCAAGACTAGAAAAGCCGTGATTGAAATCATGCTCAATACCCCTCTAGCATCCGACTTCATTCGAAAAGGCGACATCCACAAACTGAAAGAGTTAATGAAAAACTCAACCGAACAAGGCATGCAAACCTTCGATCAGGCGTTATACGGCTTCTACGCAAGTGGAGACATAAGCTACGAAAACGCCATTAACTACGCCGACTCAGCCAACGAAGTTCGCTTAATGATTAAACTAGGCGATGCAAAAATCAAATCATCATCCAAAAATGACGACGATAATCAAGGCATGGAGTTGATTGATAATTATGATTAGTAACTAACCCGCACCAACCTTCGTAGGTTCGTACCGACGACCGCATGGACGCAGGAGGTAGAGTACCAAAACTAGGCGTTTGAGGAGACGCAGAAACCCCAACAATAATATTTAAAGCCTTGGGCTGCTTACCTCGGTAACTGCTCCTGCGTTACTCTACCTCCTGCATCCCTGCAGTCGTTAGCCCAGCCTACAAGATACTGGCTTAAAAAGGTGAAATTAGCTATGAAAATGTGCTGGTGTATGCTGATTCAGAAAGTGAAGTATAACTGATGATTAAACTTAGCTCTGAAGCTTCTTCAGACTTCAATGACGAATCAATCCATTTAATGGATACGGAATAAACCTACCGTTTATCTGGCAAAAAACACCTCTCATCTTTCAAATGCCCCTGTTGATGTAAAATTCTGCTAAGCTCAAAATTATGAAAACTCATCAACAACATATTAGTTTAAAACCACAACAAGGTTTTACACTCATTGAGCTATTAACCACGCTTATTGTAGCTAGCATTCTCTTGGCAATTGCTGTGCCCAGCTATCAACAATTCATACGGAAAAACCATACCGTTACACAGACGAACAACCTTGTCGCTTCGCTTAATTTGGCCAGAAGCGAAGCTATAAAGCGGGGGGTTCAAGTAACCATTCATCGTAAAGGCACTACTAGTCAAGTTTGGGATACTGGCTGGGATATTTTTACTGACATAAATGGGGACGGCATTCTAACAGACAATGCTGATGCTAATTTATGCGAAGCTGGCGAAGATTGCCTGCTAAAAACTTATAACTCTCTTCCAAATGGTTATACACTACGTACTGGCGCCAACTATGATGATTGGCTTGGTTATCTACCCAGTGGCCTATCAACAAGCTCAGGCGGATTGGCTAATGACACATTTAGAGTATGCGCTGACAATGTTGACACAGCAAAGTCCAAATCAATACGTATCAATGCTTCTGGCCGCCCTCGAACATCAACAGGAACCGCAACATGTCCGTAATAAAAAAACTAGGGGCTCGCCAAAACGGTTTTTCTTTGATAGAGGTAATGGTTGCAGTATTTGTATTGGCAATTGGTTTATTAGGCCTTGCGGGGCTACAAGTTGCTAGCCTTAAAAGCAACCACAGTGCGCAATTACGTACAGAAGCCGTCATTCATATATATGACATTATAGATCGTATGAGAATTAACAAGCAGGTTGCCAAAGCGGGTGGCTATGATATTACCCTCCTCGGTGCATCTCCTAATTCAGGCTCTGTTGTCGACAACGACTTGTTTGCTTGGAAGAATGCTCTTTCAGCATCCCTTCCTCTAGGGCCTACTGGTGGTGGTGCAATCACAACCGTTGCCGGTGTAACCACCATTACCATACAGTGGGATGACTCTCGTGGCGTCAATGGCAATAGCACTCAACGTTTTTCAATGAGTACAGAGTTATGACGCATCCTAAAACACAAACAGCACAGTGTGGTATTACTCTTGTTGAGTTGATGATCGCTATGGTTATCGGTCTGCTATTAGCTGCTGGCATCAGTCAGGTATTCGTTAGTTCTCAACAAACCTACCGAATAACAGAAGAGCAATCAAGGTTGCAGGAAAACGCCCGCTTCGCGCTAGAATTCATTACCAAAGACGTACGTGAAGCCGGCTACACGGGCTGTAGAGCTATAGAAGAAATGAATGTGCAAACTGTTGCTAATGCACCTGTTCCGAACTACACGGAAGACACTACCATCAATGGCAATGAAGCCACATCACCCACCGCTTGGAGCCCCGCATTAAATGCCAGTATTAACGGCACAGTCATTGGTGGCACCGACACGATTACCATTCAAAAAGGTACGAGTTGTGGTGCAACGTTAACCGGATCACTAGCCTCCTCCAATGCCAATATACAAGTTTCATCCCCTAATAGTTGCAACCTAGCAGCAGGAGACGTATTAATGCTTTCAGACTGCCAAGATGCTCATATATTCAGGGCTACCACGGTCTCCAGTGGTACTCCACAAACCATCACCCATAGCGCTAGCTCAAATACAGGAACACACTTTTGCATTAACCAAACAGGTATTGGTACAGGATCTTGTGGCACCGCTAACGCAAAATTATATGGAGCCGACTCTGAATTGCTAAAATTTAGCTCGCTAACCTATTATATACGCCAAGGTGCTGGCGGCCGTAATGCCCTATGGGTATTTGACAACACTGAACTCGCTTCAGCACAAAACCCCATGGAATTAATAGAAGGCGTTGAAGATATGCAAGTAACCTATGGTGTAGACACAACAGGTGATGATATTGTCGATGCTTATCAAACGGCAAACACTATTAATACTGCAACTAACTGGGTCAATGTGATCAGCGCTGAAATCAGCTTGTTGGTAGAAACTCAGGACGACAACCTAACCACCGACAACCTGACTTATACCTATAATGGCGTAACAGTTACCTCTGCAGATAACCGATTACGCCGAGTTTTTACAACCGTAATCGGTATTAGAAACCGAGTGCAATAAGTATGAATAATCATTTCAAACTCCATAACAAGCAGAGCGGCGCCGTATTATTTGTCAGCCTTATTATATTATTAATAATGACTCTACTAGGCATTTCAGGCATGCAAACTACTGTTTTAGAAGAAAGAATGGCAGGGAACTTCAAGGATAGAAACATGTCCTTCCAAGCAGGGGAATCTGCACTGCGTGCAGCAGAAGAATACCTAAGAACAACCGCTATATTACCACCGTTTACCGGTGGCTCATTAGGTCACTACCAGCCAACTAGCTCTGGTCCAGCACGTTGGGACGAAAGTGTTACTAATTGGTCTGATACCGCTAACGATGTTATTGCGTACACCGGAATACTTACTGATATAACTACACCCCCTGCATACATCATTGAAGAAATGCCCGCTGTGCCTGAGTCTGGAAGTAGTTTAGAAGCTGGGGTGGCCATTGAAACTCGTTATTACCGTCTCACGACTAGAGCACTTGGCGGCACTGATACCGCTGTAGTTATGTTACAAAGCACCTATAAACGCTAAATGGATTTGGGGACAATCACATGTTAAAACTAATCATCAAAAGATTTATTCTCATTGCTTTTGCCGCCTTATATACAGCCGGTTCTGCATATGCAGCCATTGCCCCATCACCCTTATTTTTAACTACCTCGGTGGATCCGAATGTACTCTTTAATATGTCTGTTGAAACTCCAATGGGGGGAGCAGCTTATAATGATCAACCCAATGTATCAACTGGGTGTACTGGTCGCGTGAATGACGGTGGTACTGTAGGTATCTGTTATTCTCCTATTCAAGAATATCTTGGCTATTTTGACCCAAATAAATGCTACACCTATGGGTCTGGGCAGTTTAACCCCGCTGGCCCAGTAAATAACACCAACCATGAATGTACCAGCAAATTTAGTGGTAACTTTATGAACTGGGCCACCATGACAGCCATGGATATGTTTGTCTGGACGATGACAGGTGGCAACCGTGTAGTCGATAGTACAACTGAAACAGTTATTCGTAGAACCAGAAAACAAAACAACAACAACTGGTTCCCCCGTAAACTTATTAAGTCTACTCACAACGTAAATCCATCTACGGTAACTCCTTGGTCTGGTCCTGTGTATATTCGTAATGAAGCGTTCGGTGTTAAGTTTGGTACATCAATTGACGCCGATGATTTAAGTGGCGGCACCTACGACGTACAAATCAAAGTGTGTGAAAGTAGCGGTAATTTAGAAGCCAACTGCGTACCCTACGGCAGTGCCAGTTACTACAAGCCCGAGGGCTTAATACAAAAGAATGCAGACCATATGCGTTTTGGTGTGACCAGTTACACCAATACCAGTGGCAACGGAATTGATGGTGGTGTTTTACGCTCCAATATGAAATACGTCGGCACAACCATGCCAGATGGCTCAGGCGGGACAATGACTAACCCCCTTGCAGAAATCCTTTCAACTGGCATCATTAACACTAATGCTAACACAGGGGATGCCAGTGCTAGCGGTGTAACTCTCTCGGGTGTGATTACCTATTTGAACAAATTTAGCGATCCCGGCTATAAAGGTAACGACCCTGCCAGTGAGTTATTTTATGAGTCTATTCGTTATTTCAAAAACCTTGGTCCGACGGCAGAATACCTTGCAGGTGCTAATGGTGGATTCCCTGTTTTAGATGGCAGTCGATGGGAAGATCCAATTCAATACGAATGCCAAAATAATTTCATTATCGGCATTAATGATGCCAACCCCTGGAAAGATAAAAGATTGCCTGGCACTCACTTTACAGCCAGTAGTTTTAATGGCAGAGATATTAGCGATGATTATGGCGAACCTAGCACGCCTGATTCAGACATCAATGTCACCAACCTTACCAATACTGTTGGCGACCTAGAGGGGCTGACCGGTACCTCTCAAGTTGTTGGCTGTACAGCTCTTAATTGCGACATGGCCAATACTGCAAAAATAATTCCAGGTTTAGGTGAAGTAATGGGCACAGCCCCTTATTCACCAAAGGAAAATTCTTACTACATTGCAGGCCTTGCTTACTATGCTAATACAGAAGATATTCGTACCGGCGCTACAGGTAACTTAGGTGCAACAACCGACTTCGTAGGAAAACAAACAGTATCGACCTTTATGGTGGACTCCCAAGAATACAGTTCAAATCCCTTACTAGGACAAATGAACATGCTGTGGCTTGCTGGAAAGTACGGTGGTTTTGTTGATGATAATGAGGATGCGGACCCTAATAATGGTACGCCAGGCACATCAACAACCGAATGGGATGCCGACAGCGATGGCGAACCAGACAATTATGTATTAGCGACTGAACCAGACAAACTTGTCTCCGCTCTTAACCAAGCATTTACCAATATTGAAGCACTAACCTCTTCTGCATCAGCCGTTGCTACTAATTCTACACGCCTAGATACTAATTCCTATATCTTCCAGGCTCGCTTTAATAGCGCAACATGGACCGGACAGCTATTAGCGTTTAATTTAAATAATGATGGAAGTATTGGATCACAAGCGTGGGATGCCTCAACGCTTATACCTGCTGAAAACAGTCGAAATATATTCTCTTACGATTCTACCAGTGGCAGCTCTACAGGCATTATTTTTGAATACGCTAACCTCAATACTGCCCAGCAACTACTGATGAACACAGATTCATCTGGCTCAACGGATACATTAGGATCAAATAGAACCGATTATATTCGAGGTGATACCTCCAGCGAACAACAAAATGGTGGCCCATTTAGGGACCGTGTGTCTTTATTAGGTGATGTCATTAACTCCGATCCATGGTTTTCAGGTCATATTGAAGACTTTGGTTACACTCAGTTAGCTAATACTACGGAAGCTGCCGCCTACCCTGCCCATTTAACCGCTAAACTTACTAGAACGCCTGCCGTATATTTCTCAGCTAACGATGGCATGTTACACGCTGTTAATGCAACATCAGGCCCAACTGAATCATCATATTCTACTAGGGGCGTCGAATTATTTTCCTACGTACCTGATGCCACTATCGGTGCATTGAGTACTTTGACAGACCCTTTTTATGGCTGCAGAAGTGCTGGCTGTATCCCCCACAGGTATTTTGTTGACGGCGCTCCCCGTGGTGGCGACGCTTACTTTAGTGGTACATGGCATTCAGTTCTAGTTACTACTCTAGGCGCAGGTGGCAAAGGCCTATTCGCCCTAGACGTTACAAACCCTTCCAGCTTTTCGGCCAGTGATGTTTTATGGGAGATTTCAGATATTCAAGCCCCAAACCCCTCAGATGTGGGTTCTTTTGCTGCTGATCTCGGCTACACATTACCTCAGGCATCAATAGTTAAAATGCAAGATGGTAGCTGGGCTGCTGTCGTTGCTAACGGTTACGAAAGTGCAAATAACTCCGCTGTTTTATTCTTAATTGATATTCAAACCGGGCATATACTTAAGAAAATTGATACTGGTGTTGGCAGTGCAGGTAGTCCTAATGGGCTGTCTACTCCTATTGCAGTTGATGAAGATGGCGATAAAGTTACTGATAGTATTTACGCTGGTGACTTGCTTGGCAATCTATGGAAGTTTGATGTATCAGGTAACAATACAAGCACTTGGAAAGTAGCCTATGGCACAAACCCTAGTCCTGCACCACTATTTCAGGCTCTTGATGGCTCTAGCACCCCGCAACCCATTACCGCTAAACCGCAAGTTGGCAAACACCCTGACGGTGGTTTAATGGTGTACTTTGGCACTGGTAAATATTATGCCGTTAATGACCAAATAGTTGGCCCATCACCACAAATACAAACTTTCTATGGTATTAGAGACCAAGGTTCCACCGTTTCAAGCCGTACGAATTTACTACAACAAGAAATCTTAACGGAAAAAACATTTGAGGTAACAGCTTCTAACGTTATAAAGACACCTTCTAGCCCAGTTCCAAGTGACTCGACGCTTATCGATTTACGTGCAACATCAAACACAACTGTTGACTATACAACAAAAGATGGTTGGTATATGGATCTAAACGTGCCCATTGCCTCCCCATATAATGGCAATGGTCCAGAAGGTGAGCGTGTGGTCGCTGCCCCTCTACTAAGAAATGGACGCATCATATTTGTTACTCTAATACCTGACCCTAATCCATGTAATTCTGGTGGCTCAAGCTGGTTAATGGAGCTAGATGCTGTCAGTGGTAGTCGCCTTGATATCTCACCTTTTGATATCAATAATGATGGTGTTATTGACTTGCTCGATATTGTAGAAATTTACGACACTAATGGAGATGGAACCATTGATGCTCTAGATAACATCCCTATCAGCGGTATTCGTAAAGATGGCCTTGGCATTATTAAAACGCCGGGTGTCGTTATTTGCGATGATGGCACAGAATGTAAATACTCGAGTGGCTCTAGCGGTAATTTAGATATGATCAAAGAGTCCTCTGGTAGCCCTACTGGCAGACAATCATGGCGTCAATTAAGATAACCTCTTTTAACGAGTCTATATTATGAATACTAAAAACGGCTTTACCCTTATTGAATTAATGATTGTGGTTGCCATTATCGCTATATTAGCGTCTATAGCTTACCCTTCGTATGTGGAAAATACTCGTACTAATAAGCGTACAACAGCCCAGTCAGACTTGCTGAAGTTATCTAATTTTCTTGAGCGCCGTTTCACTGAAAATAACTCGTATTTAATACTAAATGGTACTAGTGACCCTATATCATCCACTGCCTGCGCAAGTCCAGCAGGATGCACCCCAGCCTTAGACCCGGGCATCATTCATGATGATTATAATTATTCATTTTCAGCAGCTCCAACAGCAACTGCTTTTGTACTACAAGCCACTCCACAGAATGCACAAACATCGGACAAGTGTGGAACAATGACTTACAGCCAGACTGGTAATAAAACAGCCACATTAACAAACTGCTGGCGATAAAAAGGAGGCCAAAGAGTCTTTGGCCTAGAGTAATCAAGCTGACTAACTTCTTGCTTTCTTAATTAATTATAGAAAATAGTTAATTACTTGAGCATATAGCAGAGTACGATTGTAAAATTATTTCTTCGCCTGAACCAATAAATACAACCATAAGCCCTAACTAGGGCTTCTTAACATCCGAATGCCCTAAAAATTTATCTGGGCAGAGCTCATCTCGAACACGTTGTTTTACTTCTTTGGCTTCTGGAAAACGCCCTTCATGTTTGCGCGACCAAATCAAAGATTCTATTTGACGGTTATTTATTCTTATTTCAAACGTTCCGCCGCTGGCGGGCACCAAGGTGACAGCACCTAGCTCTTCTTCAAATGTTGTCAGTAACTCTTGCGCTAACCAAGCAGCACGCAACAACCAACGACATTGCGTGCAATATTGAATTTCTATTCGAGGTTTATCGTGGCTTTCCAACGTAATAACGAGCTAACTCAGTGTTAAGCCAATATTAATATTATCGGTGATATGCCGGACTACTCTGGTGCACTTCATCAATCATCGCCTTAACGTGTTCTGGGTTAATATCGGGCAATATGCCATGCCCCAAATTAAAGATATGTTTATGCCCGTAGCCATAGTCAGCCAGAACATCACGTACCTTTTGACGAATTGTTTCTGGGCTTGCATACAAACTGGTTGGGTCGAGGTTACCTTGCAGTACCACTTTATCTTGCGTTAACTCACGCGCTAGCTTTAAATCCGTTGTCCAATCTACGCCTAAGCCGTTATATCCTGCATCTGCCATTGGTTTTAACCAAACACCGGCACCTTTGGTGAACAGCATTCTTGGAATATCAGGATTTGTCGCTTGTAAGGCTTGTGAGATTTTGCGGGTATAGGCTAAAGAAAACGTTTCATAATCTTTTGTTGATAAGTTGCCGCCCCAAGTATCAAACACCATAACTATTTGCGCGCCCGCTTCAATCTGAGCTTGTAGGTAGCTTGTCACCGATTGACTAACGATGTCGAGCAAGCGGTGCATTAGCTCAGGCGTGTCGTACATCATACGTTTAATGTTTGCAAAGTTCTTGCTACCACTGCCCTCAACCATATAACACGCTAATGTCCACGGGCTACCAGAAAAACCAATGAGTGGAACAGCACCATTCAAGCCTTTTTTGATAGTCGACACCGCATTCATTACATATTGAAGCTCTTGGTTTGGGTCAGGCACAAAGAGCTTGTCTACGTCGGCAGCTGTTCGTACGGTACGCTCAAACCTTGGACCTTCGCCTTCTTCAAAATAAAGACCCAGACCCATAGCATCGGGGATCGTCAGAATATCTGAAAATAGGATAGCCGCATCCATTGGGTAACGCTCCAATGGTTGTAACGTCACTTCACAAGCAAGGTCTGCATTTTTACACAAATCTAAAAAACTACCTGCTTGTGCACGTGTTGCACGATACTCAGGCAGGTATCGACCCGCTTGACGCATCATCCAAACTGGCGTCCGTTCGGTTTTTTCGCCACGTAGCGTTCTTAGTATTAAATCATTTTTTAACGTCGTCATTATTTAATACTCTTAAATTAAAAGGCTATTTATTAGTGTCGGTAAAAGATAGCTATAAGAGCTATACGTTTAAATAGTCGAGAATACCTTGAGCCGCTTCTCGCCCCTCGTAAACAGCTGTAACAACCAGGTCTGAACCTCTAACCATATCACCGCCAGCAAACACTTTTGCATTAGTGGTTTGATAACCAAACTCACTATGCTCTGGCGCTATCACACGACCACGTTCATCTAAATCAATACCAAAATCTGCAAACCAAGGTGATGGACTTGGCTGGAAACCAAAGGCCACAATAATACTATCTGCGGGTACGATTTCTTCTGTGCCCGGTATAACAACAGGGCTTCGGCGTCCTTTTGAATCTGGCTCTCCCAGTTCAGTCGTTACTAATTTAATCCCTTCTACTTTATTTGTGCCTATAATTTCAATAGGCTGACGATTCCAGAGGAAATTAACACCTTCTTCTTTTGCATTCGCTACTTCACGACGAGATCCTGGCATATTTGCTTCATCACGTCGGTAAACACATGTCACGTCACCTGCATCTTGTCTAATGCTTGTCCGGTTACAATCCATGGCTGTATCACCACCACCTAGTACGACAACACGTTTCCCTTTCATGTCGATAAACTCATCGCCCATAATCGTATTAACGCCCTCTAAATCCATTAAGCGATTAATGTTAGAGACTAAAAACGGAAGCGCCTCATGCACACCTTCTAGCTCTTCACCTGGGAAACCACCTTTCATAAATTTATAAGTGCCCATGCCTAGAAAGACTGCATCATACTCGTCAAGTAATTGCTGAAATGGCACATCTTTACCAATTTCTGTCTCTAATATAAATTCAACACCCATCCCTTCTAAAATTTCACGGCGATTTTTCACCACGCTTTTTTCTAATTTAAACGATGGGATACCAAACGTTAATAAGCCCCCTACCTCCGGGTAACGATCAAATACGACGGGTTTTACGCCATTACGCGCCAAGATATCCGCACAACCCAAACCTGCAGGGCCTGCACCAATAATAGCCACACGTTTGCCTGTACTTTCTACCGCCGAAAGGTCTGGACGCCAGCCTTGCTTGAAGGCTTCATCGGAAATATATTTTTCAATAGACCCAATTGTTACTGCGCCAAACTCATCATTTAACGTACATGAGCCTTCGCAAAGCCTATCTTGTGGACAGATTCGCCCACAGATTTCAGGTAATGAGTTTGTCTTGTGTGACAACTCGGCCGCTTCGATGACCTTTCCTTCTGATATTAACTTTAACCAATTTGGAATGTAATTATGCACTGGGCATTTCCATTCACAATACGGATTGCCGCAATGTAAACAACGATCGGCTTGATCTGCCGCTTGCTTCGCACCGAACTCACCATAAATTTCTTTAAACTCCTGCTTTCTTTGCGCTGCAGGAACCTTTTCTGGGTCAATACGAGGTACGTCAACAAATTGAAAATTATTAGCCATCTTTTTCTGTGTCTCTGTGCGTTAAGCTGCTTGTGAGCTTAAGGAATCTAATAAGGATTTAACATCGGCTGCTTTTGGTACAACTAACCAGAAGTTTTGTATGTAATCGGCAAAGTTATCAAGCATGTCTTGACCTCTAGCACTGCCTGTCTCAACAACAAACTCTTCTATGAGGCTTCTTAAGTAATCACTATGCGCGGCCATTGATTCTGTGTAAACGCGATGAATATCGACTAATTCATGATTATATTTATCTACAAAATTACGTGACTCATCTAGGACAAATGCAAAACCGCCGGTCATACCCGCACCAAAGTTAATACCCACTTCGCCTAGCACGGCAATCACCCCGCCGGTCATGTATTCACAACCGTGGTCACCGATGCCTTCGACTATCGCTATCGCTCCAGAGTTTCTGACTGCAAAGCGCTCGCCGGCTAAACCTGCCGCAAATAATTTACCGCTAGTGGCGCCGTATAAACACGTATTACCCATAATGGTTGTTTCATGGCTTCTAAAGTCACTACCAAACGGTGCTTTTAGAATTAGCTTACCGCCCGCCATGCCCTTGCCAACGTAGTCATTCGCATCGCCTTCTAATGTCATATTCAAGCCACCGGCATTCCAAACACCAAAACTTTGACCAGCAGAGCCGGTGAAGTGAATATCTATCGGTGAGTCGGACATACCATTATTGCCATATCGCTTAGCAATTTCGCCTGATATTCGCGCGCCAATAGAACGGTGAATATTACCAATTTCATAGCTGAACGAACCGCCAGATTTTGCCTCAATTGCTGGTAACACATCAGCAACCATTCCTTCTGCAAACTCAGCATTATCAAATGGATCGTTTTGCGGTGTGATGCAATACTGCATTTTGCTTTCATTACCAGGAATGTAGTCTAAAATAGCCTGTAATTCCAAACCACGCTGTTTGTCTGTTGCGCCTTCTACCTGCTCTAATAAATCAGTTCTGCCAATAATATCTTCTAGCTTACTGAAACCTAATTTCGCCAACCACTCACGAACTTCATGAGCTAAGAAACGGAAATAGTTCATCACGTATTCAACTTCACCATGATAATGCTTCATTCGCAGTACATTATCTTGAGTAGCGATACCTGTTGCGCAATTATTAAGGTGGCAAATACGTAAATACTTACATCCCATTGCCACCATTGGACCTGTACCGAAGCCAAAACTTTCTGCCCCCAGAATAGCGGCCTTAATAACATCTAAGCCTGTTTTTAAACCGCCATCGGTTTGCAAACGAACCTTACTGCGTAAGTCATTGGCCAATAAGGTTTGATGTGTTTCGGTTAAACCAAGCTCCCAAGGTGCTCCTGCATACCGCACAGAGGTTAACGGGCTTGCGCCTGTGCCGCCATCGTATCCCGCAATAGTAATTAAATCTGCATAGCATTTTGCTACACCCGCGGCGATGGTGCCTACACCTGCTTCAGATACTAACTTCACTGAAACCAATGCATCAGGATTGACTTGTTTTAAATCAAAAATCAGTTGCGCCAAATCTTCAATCGAGTAAATATCATGATGCGGCGGTGGTGAAATTAAGGCGACGCCCGGCTTTGAATAACGCAGGGTTGCGATCATTTTATTAACTTTATCGCCTGGTAACTGGCCACCCTCTCCTGGTTTCGCACCTTGAGCCACTTTAATTTGAAGCACATCTGCATTCACTAAATAATGCGGTGTTACCCCAAATCGACCAGACGCTATTTGTTTGATTTTAGATATTTTTTCTGTCCCAAAACGAGCCGGGTCTTCCCCGCCTTCACCCGAGTTAGAACGACCACCCAGGCGATTCATTGCGATAGCCAGTGTTTCGTGTGCTTCTGGAGATAGTGCACCTAAAGACATCGCCGCTGTATCAAAACGTGCAAACAAGCCTTCGGCAGGTTCCACCTCATCTAGTGATATCGCTTTTTCCCCATCCAACTTCAATCTAAACATATCCCGCATGGAGGCCGCAGAACGATTGTTCACTTCATCTGCGTACACACGGTATTTATTCATGTCGCCTGAACGTACAGCTTCTTGCAATGAGTTCACAACATCAGGGTTATACGCATGATATTCACCACCGTGAACATATTTGAGTAAACCGCCTTGCTCAGTTGATTTACGTGGGTTCCAGGCTACTTTAGATAATTGCTTTTGCTCGTCTTCGAGCTCTTTAAAACCAGCTCCTTGGATACGGCTTGTTGTTCCTTTGAAACAAGTATCTACCACCTCCGACTGCAAACCAACTATTTCAAATAACTGTGATCCACGATAACTTGCTATCGTTGAGATACCCATTTTAGATAATATTTTATACAGGCCTTTGTTGATACCTTTACGATAATTCTGAGCAAGCACACCCACTTCAATACCCGATATATCACCTGTTTCAACCATATCATTCATGGTCTCATACGCAAGATATGGGCAAACCGCCGTAGCACCATAGCCAATTAAGGTCGCAAACTGGTGAGGGTCTCTGACTGTCGCTGTATCTACTACAATATTTGCTTGGCAACGCAGCCCAACTTTAACCAAGTAATGATGCACCGCGCCTGTCGCCAACAAGGCATGAACCGGTAATGTGTTTTTCTGTAAGCCACGGTCACTCAAAACAATAACAACGCTACCGTCTCGCACTCGTTGTTCGACAGTTTTGCAAATTTTATTTATTGCATCTTCAAGACAAACATCAGGCGCATTATATTGAAGATCAATAACAGAACTCTTGTAGGCTTCATCTTCATTGCGGAGTAGTGTTTCGAACTTAGATGCCGAGAGAACTGGAGAATCAACTTCTAAACGATGCGCATGCTCTGCCGACTCTTCAAACAAGTTTTTCTCTCGGCCGAAACTTGTCATTAGCGACATCACAACTTGCTCACGCAATGGATCTATCGGTGGGTTCGTTACTTGCGCAAATTGCTGTCTAAAATAATCATATGGACTACGAATTTTTCTTGATAAAACGGGCATTGGAATATCATCGCCCATAGAACCGATGGCTTCTTGTCCAGCTTCCGCAAGCACTTTAAGCACTTGGTCTCGCTCTTCAAATGTTAATTGATATTGTTTTTCATGCACCTTTAGCGTTTCTTTATCAAACGGTAACAGTGTCAACGGGTCATCATTTCGAACAGTGTTTAATTTCTTCGTATGCTCTGCTAACCATTTCTTATACGGCTGACGAGATTTCAGGCGGTCATCTATCTCTTTCGGTGTAATCAACTCACCTTTTTCCGTATCTACCGCTAGCATTTCGCCTGGTTTTAGACGCCCTTTCTGCACAACATCTTCTGGCTTATAGTCATACACGCCGACCTCTGATGCCAACGTAATATGCCTATCTTTAGTAATAACATAACGCGCTGGGCGTAAGCCATTTCGATCTAAGCAGCACGCAACGTGACGACCGTCAGTCAATACGATCGCAGCAGGCCCATCCCATGGTTCCATATGCATGGAAGAATACTCATAAAATGCTCGTAAGTCAGGATCCATTGTGTAAACATTCTGCCAGGCCGGCGGGACCAGCAATCGCATGACACGGAAAATATCCATACCGCCAGCGATTAAACCGTCCACCATATTATCCAAGCTGTTTGAATCTGAGCCCACTGAAGAAACCCACGGACGAATATCGTCCATATTTGGAATAAGTGGTGTTTCAAAGGTGTAACTACGCGCTTGCGCCCAATTTCTATTACCCCGAATGGTATTAATTTCTCCGTTATGGGCTAAAAACCTAAACGGTTGAGCTAAACGCCATTGCGGAAAAGTATTTGTTGCAAAGCGTTGATGGAAGACACATTGCGAGCTCTCCAGCTTAGGGTCATTTAAATCGAGGTAGAAGCTCGGCAAAAACTCAGGCATCACCAAGCCTTTATATGAAATAACATTTGAAGCCAAACTCGCTACATAGAACATATCATCACTTTGTTCTATACGCTTTTCTGCGCGCCGCCTTGCAATGTATAAATGACAATCTAGCGCAGCATTGTCCATACCCACTTTCGCATTAACAAACACTTGCTCTATAGATGGAAGTGTTGCCAATGCTTGTTCTCCACAAGCATCTGTATTGACGGGCACTTCACGCCAAGCAATAACATCAAGCCCTTCTCTTTCTATTTCTTCTTGAAGAACTAACCTTGCCTGTGCCGCTTTAGCCTCATCTTGATTTAGAAAAACCATTCCCACAGCAAACAGCTCCGCCGCTGTCACCCCTAACTCTTGAGCTTTTGCTCTAAAGAACGCTTCCGGTGTTTTAAGTAATAAGCCGCAGCCATCGCCTGACTTTCCATCGGCAGCAATAGCCCCACGATGAGTTAAACGAGCCAATGAGTCTATAGATGTTTTAACCAGCCAATGACTTGGCTTGTTATCAATGTGCGCAATTAGTCCAAATCCGCAGCTGTCTTTCTCAAACGCAGGGTCGTATAAACCCGCTTGAGGGATTGAGGTTTGTTTCACTCGGCTAACCTTATGTACTTAGTTATTAAAAAATACAACTTACTAATACGCAAGTCGGCCGGTGATTATAGCAATCAGAGGAGAAATTTTCAATTTTGCAGGCACTCCACCACCAACGCAATTGAAATAAACCACCTCACGACCCATTCAACACAGCTCAGCTTGCTTGACAAACTCCTAATCTATTCTATACAAGTCGGCATGAAGTCCGCCAAAACTACGCACCCAAGGTTTCAACCTACCCAACGAAGGTGGTAAGTTTTTGGACGCCTGCACAGCCTTTTCTTTACTAACGAAGTCACCATAAATGACACTAAACCATTTACCATCATTCTTTTTATTTTGAAAAAAATATAATAACTTAAGCTCTTTGTGCTTAAGGATGTATTTATGAGCAGAATCTTCCGTCGAAACGCCTAATAATTGCAGGGTGTAATGGTTTTTATCTCGACTTTTTACCCAATCGGTACCGATCTGAATGCCTGCTGGCTTTTTTGGTATTTCAGTAATGATTTTTTCTTCTTTGGGTACCCCTAAACCCTCTTTATCAATTGCTGGTTTTCCTCGCACGACTTTTTTCTCTAGTTCTTGTAGAGATATCTCATTTTCAGCAGCAGGAAGTGTTTTTATAATGCCTGAGGTAATAACGTCTATTTCCTGTACTGGACTTGGTGATAAAACTATTAGCGCCGGGCTAGTTTCAACGATCAAATTATTTTTAGCTGGCTCAGCTTTTGTTTTATTTGGCAATTTGACCACCTCATCTAACGTCAATGAAGCTATGGGTCTCTCTTCGTTATTACTCCCCTTAATTTGCGCTACAGTCTCTATAGACCCGCTCTCTTTTTCAGGATACAACACAACTAATAACGCACCCGTTAACAACATTGCTGCGCCTACTAACCACATTATGGGCAACCCATTCGCTACTTTTTTTGAACCACCACTGGTTACTTGATTAAGCATTTGCTCTAACACATCATTTATACGCCCAGGTAACCCCCCTGTTTCAATAAACAAAACCACTTCATCAAATTCGGCTAAATTAACCAGTTCTATGCCTTTTTTTTGCACCCTTTTTTTCGCATATTGTGTTGTTTGTTTTTGCGTAAAGGGTTCAAGATCAACCAACTGACAACGAGATTCAACGGACTCCCCCAGGTTCTCAGATGAAGTCAATATGATGTGAAGACACTCGTAGTTATCTGCCAGCTTAAACAAAAAGTCGAACTGTTCTACTGCTAAGAGATATGCATTTTCAACACAAATAATCACTTTTTGGCCTAGTTTCGACCATGACTCTAATCTAACCAGTATTTGATGATTTTTTTCATCTCGTCCACTAATAGCTTCTGCTAACACTTGCAAAGGTGCTTCCGTTTGCATGAGCTGATCGGCCAATATCGAACAGAATTGCCAACTTTCATCTATCTGGTTTTGAAGCCGGCCAATAAAAAAGGATTTTCCTGACTGCACAGGCCCCCTTAGTAGAATAACCTGTCTTGTATTTGGAATTAAGTGAAGTATTAAATCGAGTCGACGCTGCCTTTCTGCTGGAAAAAAGTTTTCCAATGTATCTGCTTGCTTATTTGGACTGTTAAAGTCCACCTAACTAGGCACCTGATCTTGCCGGTTGATGACCTCGTTAAGCAACGCTACGTCAGTGCAGTCGTATATCCTCGCCTCACCTAGTGTTTTTAATAAAATTAATCTAATTGAAGCTGACACGTTCTTTTTGTCGACTTTCATATGTTTAATAAAATCTTCCGCGACCATTGCCTGTGGTTTCATAACAGGTAATTTAGCCTTCAAACATAATGCCCTTATTCGCGCATTATCCTCAGGCGATAGCCATGTTAATTTTTCTGAAAAATCAGCAGCCATACACATCCCCACGGCTACTGCTTCTCCATGCAACCACTGCCCATACCCCATCTGAGTTTCTATTGCATGTCCAAATGTATGCCCAAAATTCAACGTTGCCCGAATACCAGATTCTTTCTCATCCTTTGCCACCACCTCTGCTTTCTTCTTGCATGATGTTTTTATGGCATAAGTTAACGCTGCATTATCTCTTAACAACAAGCTTTCCATATTTTGCTCTAGCCATTCGAAAAACTGCCTATCACAAATCGCGCCATATTTAATGACCTCTGCAAGACCTGCGCTCAACTCTCTATCAGGTAATGTGGATAGTACCGTCGTATCAATCAGCACACACTTTGGTTGATAAAATGCACCGATCATATTTTTCCCTAATCGGTGATTAACACCTGTTTTACCACCCACTGAAGAATCTACCTGGGAAAGCAAGGTCGTTGGAATTTGAATAAAATTCACCCCTCTTTGATAACAAGCGGCTGCAAAGCCCGTCATATCACCAATCACCCCTCCACCTAGCGCGATTAATGTCACTTGACGATTGCACCTACTCTCTAAAAGAGCATCAAATATTTTATTTAGGGTTTCTAATGTTTTATAAATTTCGCCATCAGGGAGGATCGATGTTTTAACGTCTAGTCTTTCAGGAAACTGGTCAACAAATTTACTTAAGTAAAGAGGAGCAATTGTTTCATTGGTAACAATTAATACCTGACTAGAATCGATATACTTTTCTAGGATCAGCTGCTCACCTAGTGCCCCCTGACCAATATAAATAGGATAGCTTCTTTCACCAAGGTCTACATTTAATATTTCTAATGGGTTTTTCATTTGTTATTTAATTGCTCGAGAATACTTGTAATGACTTTTTTACTATTTGTTTTGTTGGTACTAATCACAATATCTGCTATTGATTCATACATTGGCGCTCTATCTCGCATTAACTCTTCCAGTTTTTTTCTTGGATTCTCAGTTTGTAATAAAGGCCTTTTTGTATCAAATTTTGTTCGATTCAATTGCTGATCAACGGAGCATTTTAAGTAGATTACCCACCCGGTTTCTTGCATTCGTTGACGATTTTCTTGATTTAAAATAATACCACCGCCCGTAGCAATAACGGCCTCCTTTTCGTCAGATAATAATTTCAGCTTTTCTATTTCTCGCTTTCTAAACCCCTCTTCACCTTCAAGTTCAAATATTAAAGAAATCTCTACCCCTGTACACTTAATTATCTCCGCATCCGTATCATAAAACTCTTTATTTAGGCGCTTAGCTAACAGCCTGCCAATGGTTGATTTGCCTGCTGCCATAGGACCGACAAGATAGATGTTGTTTTTTTTAGACATGTATAAATAATTCGGTTGGTCTTATAGGCAAAACTATACCACGAGGAAACTGTTGCTTATAAACTCTAGGCATAAAAAAACGGGGCAATGCCCCGTTTTTTTATGCCTAATTAAATTTAATTTACCGTTAAATTATCTTTTAAAATTTTGGGTGTAATAAAGAATAACAACTCTCTATTATTATCTTGCTTAAAGTCTTTCTTAAACAAGACACCAACCCCAGGCAAGTCTCCGAAAAATGGCACTTTACGTACACTATGATCTTTTGAACGCTCATAAATACCGCCTAATATGACCGTATCTCCATTATTCACAAGAACCGTTGTATCAACTTCTTGAGTATTAATAGGTACACCACCCGGCTGAACATTAGAGAAATCAGGTGAATCTTTTGTAATATTGAGCTCTAAATTAATTCGATCATCCGGTGTAATTCTTGGTGTAACCGTTAGCTTTAGTTCAGCTTCTTCAAAACTAGTGGACGTTGCGCCAGATGACGAAGCTTCTTGGAATGGTATTTCTACGCCCTGACTGATTTCTGCTTCAATCTGATCTGATGTAATCACACGCGGACTAGAAATCACTTCACCCTTTGCTTCTGTTTGCAAGGCTGATAGCTCTAACTGCAATAATGAACTGCCAATTTTACCAACGACAAACTGAATAGCACCCGCCGGTGAAGCCGCGGGTAAATCAACCAACAAACCCTCACTGCCACCAACATCAAATATATGGCCGCCGGCCACTTCTACACCATTTTCTAATGCGCCAGCTGCAACTGCTATTGAATCATTACTTTGATCAATTCCACTTAAACCAAATCGAACACCTAAATCACGAGTAAAATCATCATTCGCAATCACTATCCGAGATTCAATCATCACTTGACGTACTGGACGGTCCAAGCGCTCGATAATTCTACGAATCTCAACTAATTTTTCTCCTGTTTCTTGCACTAATAATGTATTCGTTCTTTTGTCTACCGTTACATTACCTCTATTAGAAATTAGCCGGTCATTTTTCTCACTACCTCTTCCACCCGTCGACTTCAATATAGTCACGAGGTCAGATGCTTTTGCATAACTTACTTCAAAAAACTCTGTTAGCAACGGAGATAATTCAACGACTTGTTTCTTAGCTTCTAATTCTAATTTTTCTTGCGCAGCTACTTCTGCTTGAGGCCCTACCATCATTACATTCCCTGTAATGCGCTTCGCCAAACCTTTGCTTTTTAATATAATATCTAATGCTTGGTCCCATGGCACATTATTCAAGCGTAACGTTACACTACCACCAACCGAGTCACTGGCCACTAGATTCATATCAGTAAAATCTGCCAATAATTGTAATACCGAACGAACTTCTATACTTTGAAAATTTAAAGACAGCTTCTCGCCAGTGTATGGGAATTTATCTGCCACTAACTCTTCTTGTTGTTGCTTTGTCAGCGGTTTAAATTCAATCGTTAACAACTCATCCATTTGATACGATAAAAACTCATAATTGCCGATAGCCGCTATTGATAAACGGGTGTTAGCGCCAGATGGCATCACATCTATCGTTTTGACCGGTGTTGCAAAATCTAGCACATCTAAGCTGTTAGCTAATTCAGCTGGTAGCGCAGTGTCTTGAATATCAACAATAACTCTATTACCTTCTTGCTTAACATCCACTACTGATGAAGTATTAGTAAGACTCACTAATACCCGGCCTTCACCTTCTTCTCCTCTTCTAAAGTCTACACCGCTAACCGCTTTAGTCGTAGTACCTGCTGATACGCCACTAGATTGACCTATAATAGGCGCACTTGTCACATTGCCTAGTGTTACAAAGACACTATTACCCTCTACCTTTGTTGCATAAGGTGCTGCATCATTTAGGCTTAAAACAACTCGTGTTCTACCACCTGCCTCAAGCGCTCTTACACTAACTGCCTTTCCAATATTGATAGGAATAGTTGTTTTACCTGCCCCGTTACTAACGCCTAAAAGGTCTATAGCAATTCGCGCTGGATTATCTGTACTAAAGGTCTTTAATTGCCCTGGTGTCGAGTCCAGCTTTAATTCAAGCTGCACCTTGTTACCCGGCAAACCAGAGAATTGAATGTTTTCTAAAACAGCCGCCTGGACTGAAACAATTGACATTGATGCCCAACAGACCACCGCAAGCATTCCTTTTACAATCAGAGTCTTTTGCTTTAATACACCACTTGCATTTGACTTGTGCATGAATTTTTCCTTATTTACATGTTTCATTATCAACTCTCTCTTCATTATTCAACTAGAGCTAAAGAGGCTTCTCTCTCGCGCCACTTGCCAGCAGTTGTAGCAACCCACTCTGCCAGTTCAATTTGCTGGTCTTGTACTCCAACAATTTTGCCAAAATTTTGGCCGAGATAATTACCCGATTGAACACGGTGTATCACACCATCATTTGCCTTCACAAGCCCCCAAAGCTCTCCTTCTTTCGAAAGCGTACCGACCATACGTAACGTATCTAGTGGGTAGGCCTCTAATTCCTCTTTCTCGCGCTCTAGATCTGGTCCTGGGCCTTCGGCATTTGCCATTGTTTCTATGGCCTGTGGCTCGTCAAGTTTTTCGAATGGGTTGCGCAACCCTTCTGCAACATAGTTAAATGCCTCATAAGATTTTATAATGGGCATCGGTTCTATAGGAGTCGCAGGTTTCGACTTCACCTGTGAAATATAAGATTTTAAATCATCAAATTCCTCACTAACACAGCCTGCAAGCACTACTATTAGCACCATCATTAATAAAAGTTTTATATATTCACTTAGATTAGGGCAGCTCATCATTTATTGTCCTCATCTAGATAACGGTATGTTTTCGCCGTTGCATTCATTGTCATACGCCCGCCTTTCCCTGCAGGTGTCAGTGATACATTATGAAGCGTTACGATACGTGGCAAAGCCGCCAAGTTACTGACAAATTCACCAAATTCATGATAGCTGCCTACAACCGTCAGCTTAATGGGCTTTTCCGCATAAAAATCTTTTCGCCTTTCGCCGGAGGGTTGAAATAAACTAAATTCCAAACCGCTAGCTAAACCGGCTTGAGATACATCTACCAATAAATCAGCAATCTGAGTTTTGTTAGGCAATTGTTGCAACATAGCTCCAAACTGTTCTTGCATATCAACGAGTTGTTGCTTATATGCTTCAAGGTTTACCGCTTTCGCCTGTTTCCGTTCAAATGTTTTCTTTAATGCTATCTCTTTTTTCTCGACCTTCTCTAGCCCATCCCACTGGTCTACCGTGTCATAGTAGACCCAAGCACCCATCAAAATAATACTGACAATAACAATAGCAGCTACTTTGATACTAGCCGGCCAATTACCCGCTTCATTGAAATCCCAATTAATCTCTTCAAAATTCATTTATTTCCCCTCCGTAGGCTCTCCGATTTTGGTCTGAGCAACCTTTAAGGTGAAGCTATTAGCATCAACTCCCTTAGAACGAATAACGTTCAAGTCCGTCCCTTTCAACCAAGGTGATTGCTCTAAATTACGCATATAAGCTGACACTCTCGTATTAGATTGCGCATTCCCCTCAATCGCTAGGTTATTGCCACTCTGCTTAAACTTAGTAAGGTGCACGCCTTCCGGTACCGTTTTCGCTAATTGATCAAAAAGGTGAACAATTTCTGGGCGACTACTTTGTAAGCGCTGGATCACTTCCATTCGAGCTAATAACTTACTTTTTGTCTTATCAAGCGCCTCAATTTCTTTAATTTTTTTATCTAAAACAGATATTTCATTCTGTATGAACCGGTTACGGTTATTTTGAGTCTCAATAAGTCCATCTATTGTAAAGTGCACCGCCACCATCATTAAAACTGACGCTAGCACACCCATGCCCAAAAATATCAAAAAATCAACTTGTCGCTGCTTACGTAGCTCTTCACGCCATGGAAGAAGGTTAATTTTAGCCATTAATCAAAACTCCTTAATGCCAGACCCGTTGCAATCATCATTGCGGGCGCATCATTACTAAGCGCCTGAGCCTTCACTTTTGCTGCTAATGTCATTTGAGAAAAAGGATTCGCTACTGTTGCAGGTGTTCCTAGTTTTTCTTCCAACAATGCATCGATACCTATCAATGATGATGTTCCGCCAGAAAGAATGATGTGATCCACACTATGTTGCGAGCTAGATGAGAAGAAAAACTGTAATGAACGGCCAATTTGCTGGCACATTACATCTTTAAATGGATCCAATACTTCAGTTATATAACTATCTGGTAAGCCACCGTGCTTTTTGGCCATGCCTGCTTCTTCATACGAAAGACCATACCGACGCTGAATTTCTTCTGTTAACTGTTTCCCGCCAAAACCCTGCTCTCGGGAATAAATTACTTTGTTTTTATGAATTATATTAAGTGTTGTTACAGTAGATCCTGTATCGGCTATAGCAATCGTTGCTTCCGGCCCGTACTCGGGTAAGGTGCCCTGCAAAAGACCATAGGCATTTTCTAAAGCATATCCCTCAACATCAACTACTTTAGCCTTAAGTCCAGCTAAATCTAGCACTGCCACTCTATCGTCTATATTTTCACGCCTAGAAGCCGCTAGCTGTACATCAATCATCCCCGCATTCTTTTCATTCGGGCCAATGACGCTGTAATCTAAATTAACTTCATCAAGCGAATATGGAATATATTGATCTGCGATCATTTCTACTTGGGCATCAAGTTCAGCATCGCTTTCTGGCACGGGAATAGTAACAATTTTGGTAATGACCGCTGAACCTGACACTGATAGTGCCGCTTGCTTTAACTTGCTGCCAGAACGTTCCAGAACCGTTGAAACCGTTTGACCAATCGCTTCAATATCGGCAAAGTTATTATCAATGACTGCGTTCTCAGGAAGCGCCGCAACTGCATAGCTTTCCACTCGATAACGCGAACCATGGCGGCTAAGCTCAATAAGCTTAACAGCCGATGAGCTGACATCGATACCCAGTACATTAGGGTTATTGCGTTTGAAAAAAGACATCCTTTTTTTCCCTTCTCTTTAATCCTCTTCGTAATCACACGAAGAGCTTTTAATAATTTAAATACAACTAGATAACGAAATCAAGCATAAAATCAATAACTAACAACGTTTTCTTAGAGTATAGCCTCAGTTTTATAAGTTTTGTATTTTTTATCAGAATAAGTTTATTAAGCCAAGGTTAATGTGATTTCCTTCACAATGCTAATACAATAGCACAACATTGCTTAACCCACTTTCTATATTCCATCTTAAAACGGCATGAACCAACTCCTCGTAACAACCCCACTTATTAAGACAATATTAAAATTCGTTATTATCATTGGCGTGTTCCTTACGGTTTTGTTTGGCTTATATATTAAGTTTTCGGTTCTACCTACACTCCCAGACGTTAACACGCTAAAAAACATCCAACTACAAACACCGATGAGTATTTATAGTCGAGATGGCTTACTCATTGCCAAATTTGGAGAAAAAAAACGCATACCAACGCTATATAGCGACATCCCTCCCAGCCAGATAAATGCATTTCTTGCCGCTGAAGACAAAGATTTCTTTCAGCACTCAGGTGTTGATTTTATTGGTCTTACTCGCGCCGCAGGGCAATTATTATTGACTGGCAAGAAAAAGCAAGGCGGTAGCACCATTACCATGCAAGTCGCTAGAAACTTTTTTCTCTCTAGAAAGAAAACCTATTCTAGAAAGCTTCGTGAGATCCTGCTGTCTTTCATCATTGAAGATCAACTAACTAAAGAAGACATTTTGACGCTTTATCTCAATAAAATTTATCTCGGGCATCGCTCATATGGTATAGCTGCGGCAGCTCAGGTGTATTACAACTCCTCCCTTGCCGAGCTTTCTTTAGCACAACAGGCAATGATTGCTGGATTGCCAAAAGCCCCGTCTGCCTTCAACCCTATTAGCAACCCAGAAAGGGCCTTATCTCGTCGCAACTACGTACTTAATCGCCTTCTTGACCTTAACTATATAAGTCAACTTGAATTTGATAACGCTATTGCCGAACCCATCACTTCACGCCTACATTCTGCCTCAGTAGAGATTGAAGCACCTTACGTAGCCGAAATGGTTCGAAATGAAGCGCATAAAATGTACGGTGATGACATTTATACCTCGGGTATGCACGTAGTAACAACCATTGACAGCGTTCAACAAAGTGCTGCCAATCGCGCTGTTAAAAATGCTTTACATCAGTATGACCGCCGCCATGGTTATCGGGGGGTGCTAGGACATATTGAATTCACTGAAACCAATTCGGCAGAAATAGATTTAAGCGTTTTATCCGCCTATAAGAAAATAGGCGAAACAGAACCCGCCCTAGTCACGTCTTTATCCGACAAGAATGTTACCGCTGTTACGTCAGACAACTTGACGGTCGATATTACTTGGGAGCACTTGAAATGGGCCTGGCCATACATCAATGAAAACAAACAGGGAAAGCAGCCTACCTCTGCAGCAGACATATTAGCTATTGGCGATATTATTCGAGTACGTCAACAACCAGGTAGTAGTGTTTTTGAACTCGCTCAAGTGCCAAACGTGTCTGGCGCTTTTGTTTCAATGGACCCTAAAGATGGCGCGCTAAGATCTCTCGTTGGTGGTTACGACTATTACTCAGGTAAGTTTAATCGTGCATTTCAGTCAAAACGGCAGCCTGGCTCGGGCTTTAAACCTATTTTGTACTCAGCCGCTCTCTCTAAAGGTTACACAACCGCAACTCTGATTAATGATGCGCCCGTTGTTTTCAACGATGCAGGGCTTGAACAACAATGGCGCCCTGAAAATTATAGTGGAAAATTCTTTGGCCCTACCCGTCTGCGTGAAGCCTTAACGCATTCTAGAAATCTCGTTTCTATCCGCATTCTCAGAGACATTGGTGTTAATTATGTGCGCCAATTTGCTAGTCGATTTGGCTTTGACCCCGCAACTCTACCTAACAACCTTTCATTGTCACTTGGTAGTGGCAGCGCGAACCCTTATCAGATGGCGACAGCCTATTCTGTTTTTGCCAACGGCGGCTTTAGTGTAACGCCCTACTTTATTGATAGCATTTCGTCCGCTTCAGGCGAAGAGCTATTCAAAGCAAATCCTGCCACTGTCGTTAATGATAAGCTTAAATCGCAAGAAAAAAGCCCCTTAGCAGCTTTAGACACTGCTCATACAACCCCTATAGAAACAGCTGCTCTACCAACTGAAGAGACACCTACTCAGCTTGACACTGAGCAACCGATTAAAAAAGCTGAACGGGTTATCTCACCACAGCTCCATTTTATTATTAACTCTTTGTTAAGAGACGTTGTTAAACATGGGACGGGGAGACGAGCTCTTACGCTTGGCCGCTCTGACCTTGCCGGTAAGACGGGAACAACTAACGATCAGCGAGATGCTTGGTTCAATGGCTTTAACCCTTCACTGGTTGCTGTCGCATGGGTCGGGCTAGATAACGGCAAACCTTTAGGTAATAAAGAAACCGGTGGCCGAGCCGCTTTACCAATTTGGATTGACTTCATGAGAGAGGCGCTTAAAAACACCGCTAACATTCCGTTATCACAACCTGATGGTATTGTTGGCCTATTAATTGACCCTGAAACGGGCTTAAAAACAAACCCCTCAAACCAGAAAGCTATTTTTGAATATTTCCGAGAAGAGAACATCCCCGCTTCAGATAATCAAAATAACGAACTTAATAATTCGCTGGTAGATCAACCGTCTATCGAGGAACTATTTTAAAGAGCTAACGCCCATAAAAAAACGCACCGAAAGGTGCGTTTTTTTATATTAACCACTAATAGAAATTAGCGTTCTTCAAGAGAAACGTAATCACGTTTTGCCTCACCTTTATACAACTGACGCGGGCGACCAATTCTACCATTCGGGTCTGCCATCATTTCCAACCAATGTGAAACCCAACCAGACGTTCTAGCTAATGCAAACATCACTGTAAACATACTAACGGGGATACCCAGCGCTTTATAAATAACGCCTGAATAAAAATCTACATTTGGATACAACTTACGCTCAACAAAGTAGTCGTCTTTTAACGCAATTTCTTCCAACTTCATCGCCAATTCAAACATCGGATCTTGTGTGCCTGTTTCTTCTAACACTTCATGGCATACTTTTCTAATGATCGTTGCTCTTGGATCAAAGTTTTTATATACACGGTGTCCAAAACCCATAAGCTTGAAAGGGTCATCCTTATCTTTTGCTTTTTCTAAATATTCAGGAATATTTTCAACGCTACCAATTTCATCTAACATTTTCAACACGCCTTCATTAGCACCGCCATGAGCCGGGCCCCATAACGCGGCAATACCCGCTGAAATACAAGCAAATGGGTTGGCGCCCGTGCTTCCTACTAGTCTAACCGTTGAAGTACTTGCATTTTGCTCATGATCCGCATGTAGTATGAACAATAAGTTCAGCGCTTTAGCTGCAACTGGGCTCACTACATAGTCTTCACATGGCACAGAAAACATCATGTACAACAAGTTTTCACAGTAGTCCAAGTCATTACGTGGATACACAATTGGCTCGCCAATAGAATGCTTATAACAAGCCGCCGCAATCGTAGGAAGTTTAGAAATCAACCTGTGCGCTGAAATCATCAAGTGCTCTTCGTCATTCATGTTCAAGCCATCATGATAAAAAGCAGCTAAAGAACCAACAACCCCCATCATCATAGACATTGGGTGTGCATCGTGACGAAAACCATCGAAGAATTTTTTCAATGACTCATTAATCATCGTATGGCGACTGATAATATTACTAAACGCTTCAAATTCCTCTGTGCTTGGTAATTCACCATGAATAAGCAGGTAAGCTGTTTCTATGTAATTACTCTTCTCAGCTAGCTGGTCGATTGGGTAACCACGGTGTAATAAAATACCTTTATCACCATCAATAAATGTGATCGCGCTTTCACAACTGGCTGTTGTTCCAAAGCTTGGGTCATGCGTAAAATAACCTAACTCCCCAGGAATACCCCTCACATCTATCGTTGGGTTGCCAAGCGTGCCTTCAAGCAATGGCAGCTCTACACTTTTTCCGGTTGTACTATCTGTTAACGTTAAATTTTTTGACGACATCTATAACTCCCTATCTATAACCTACGCACAAAAAACGCGCATTCATTTAAAATAATTTCAAAATTGACTCATGATTCTAACGGACTATCTTGATCAGGTCACCTAATTTGGGCTCTCCATTAGGGAAAAGATCGTTTAACAGCCTCAATTGATCTTCCGCATGATGGGTAATAGGCGAGTTTTTACTCAGCGTATTCATGTTCTTATATGATCGATTTATCCTAGTTAACGCCACTTTCAACTCTTTTGCAGCAACCCTATCTTTGCGATTAAGTGCGGACACGCTCTTTATGCTATTTAGAACTTGCGCATCAACTTCACCAAACTCTTTGGGATGTTTTGCTGCTGCAAAAAAAACAAACGCCCTTAGCTCGTCAAATAAGACCGCAATTCGTACTTTGCCCTGACCATAAGGCGTTTTACCGTTAACGACCGCCTTATAACCTAATAGCTTACCAGCCGAAAACGCCCCTTCACTAATAGTATTACCTAGCCCTAGCCTTGTTTTTAAAAACTCTCTAGGTGTTATTTTTTTATTTAAGTCCTGTAGCGTCAATTGCATAAAAGCTGCATTATTAGGCGCCGATGCGGCAATAGACTCAGGTTTATTCGAAATCAACCAACCCGCTGGAAAAGTGACCTTAAAATTCAACTCAGGATGATAAAACCGATTATTGCGAATAATCCCATCTTTCTCACTGTCACCGAACGTTAAACCCTCTATTTTCTTTAGAAACTTTATATCTTGAGCCCCTTGCTCAGATAGTTTAGGTATAGGTCCGGTTTGCCCCAACACCTGAAGCAAGCGGGTGTCATTGTCAGGGTGTGTTGAGAAAACTCCATGATAGACCCGTGGCTGGCGGCCCTGCTCAAGAGCTAGCTTTTTATCAAATAGCTCTTGATTCTTAAGTGTCGCAATCACATCTCGCATGGCCGATGCAGGGTAGCCCGCTTTGACTAAGTACTCAACGCCCAAGCCATCGGCTTCAAGCTCATGTTCACGCCCATACCCCCTAACAATACCAGTACCCAAAATATTAGTTAGCTGATCAACCCCGCGCACACCACTCGCCGCCACTATTAGGCTCCCAAATACAGACGTTGCAGTTGATAAACTATGCTGACGAACAGAATGTCTAGCCGTAACGTGACCAAGCTCATGCCCTAATACCGCCGCCAATTCGGCCTCGCTATTAAGGTAAGCCAGCAAGCCCCGTGTGATATAAATATAACCACCCGGTAATGCAAACGCATTTACTTCCGTACTATCTAATAAGGTAAACCGATAAATTAAATTCTGACGATGACTAACCCGTGCGACTCGCTCACCCACCGATTGAACATATTGCTGAAGAACCGCATCATCGTAAACACGATACGTCTTCAGCACTTGCTGACTGTGTTGACGCCCTAATGCCAGCTCTTCGTGTTCAGACATCAAAACAAAGTCGCGCTGACCTGTTGCAGGGTTAATTGAGCAGCCAATACTTAATTGTATGGCTATGATGATAAAAAGGTAACGAATCATCGATCTTCCCTCATAAAAATTAGGTAAAAAAAATGCCACCTATAAGGTAGCATTTTTATCGATCTAACTCTTTAAAAGAGCCGTTTATCCACGCTGATAACGCTTATTAAATTTATCAACACGGCCAGCTGTATCAACAATACGTTGCTTACCGGTATAAAACGGATGGCACTCAGAGCAAGACTCGATATGTAACTCAGTTTTGCTTAGCGTTGAACTGGTTTTAAAAGCATTACCGCAACTACAAGTAACTGCTACTTCGTTATATTCTGGGTGTGTATCTGGTTTCATAGTCTTCTCTAAAATCTGTGTCGGAACAATACAGTCCCTTGCTCGGTCGCGCATCATACGAAAAATGTCGCGCTTTAGCAAGTCCTTTCATTGTTACCTGTGTTAGGTATGATGTCTGCTTTATTAATCTATAAAAATAATTCTACATGAAAATTGTTTCCATCAACATTAATGGCATTCGTGCTGGCGAGAGAAAAGGCTTTTTTGACTGGATGAAACAGCTTGATGCTGACGTTCTTTGCCTACAAGAAATAAAAGCCCAAGAGGACCAACTCTCCGCAGACACTTTTTGGCCTAGTAATTACCATTGCTACTATCATCCAGCAGAAAAAAAAGGCTACAGTGGTGTCGCTATTTTTTCCAAACGAAAGCCTGACCTTGTCACTAAAGGAATCGGTTGGCAAGACTTTGATTCAGAAGGCCGCTTTATTGAAGCAAGGTTTGGCGACTTATGTGTTTCGTCAATTTATATGCCATCTGGTTCGTCAAAAGAAGAACGCCAGGTCTTTAAATACGACTTAATGGACAGACTTATGCCCGTCTTAAGAGCAAAACAGGAAGATGGTAAACAGCACATTATCTGTGGCGACTGGAATATTGCTCATAAAAAAATTGATATAAAAAATTGGCGCGGTAATCAGAAAAATTCTGGTTTTTTACCCGACGAGCGCGCGTGGCTAGATAAGTTGTTTGGGTCTGAGAACTGGGGTGATGCGTTTCGCCTCGTCAACCAAGAAGCTGACCAATATACTTGGTGGTCAAACAGAGGACAGGCATGGGCGAATAACACCGGTTGGCGCATTGATTATCAAGTGATTTCAGCTAATCTTATGAACACCGTGACCGATGCCTCCATTTATAAGGATGAACGCTTCTCCGATCACGCACCTTTAATTATCGATTACGATCTTCCTCAAACCTAATAATGCCACAGCCTATGGCACACATTAGTTGGTTGAGCTCTCTACGTGCTTTTACTAAAGCGCCCGTCGTGGCGATGTTTTTTTTAGGTATTTCTGCCGGCATCCCTCTACTACTGATATTTTCTTCTCTCGGTTTATGGCTTCGGGAAGCGGGTATCGAGCGCGCTACTGTTACCTATTTTAGTTGGGCTGCGCTAGGTTATTCATTCAAGTTTGTTTGGGCCCCCTTGGTTGATAAACTGCCGTTACCTATACTATCCAGCTGGTTAGGTCATCGCCGAAGCTGGATATTGCTTTCTCAATTAATGATTATCGTCGCCATTATACTAATGGCTTCTTTAAACCCCGCTATAGACAGCCTCAGCATGATGGCCTTTGCCGCCATATTGCTCGGCTTCTCTTCTGCCACCCAAGATATTGTTATTGATGCCTATCGTATCGAATCTGCCGATAACGATCTTCAAGCGCTTATGTCATCAAGCTATATCGCAGGTTATCGTATTGGCATGCTTACATCAGGCGCAGGTGCGTTGTTATTGGCCAGTTACTTCGGCTCCAGCATAGATCACTATAACTATATCGCGTGGCAATCAACCTACTTTTCAATGGCTGGATTAATGCTCGTTGGCATTATGACTACACTCGTTATCAGCGAGCCAAGCAATCAGGTTCATGATGATTTTTTTCATGACAAACGTGAGCATATACAATTATTAATGCTCTTCACGCTAGCGATCATTAGCTTTATCAGCGTTTACTATATTAGTTCAAATATTGCTATCCAGATTAAAGCGAACCTAGCAATGGTTTTATCTAACCCGCCCCTCGCCTCGGTTATTATTGAATGCCTTCGGCTGACACTCGGTTTGCTTAGCGCATGGATGGTTGCGCGCATACTCATCGCTACAAAGCTCATTTCTTATACGCTTGTTTCCAAAAGCTACATCGAGCCGATAAAAGATTTTTTCCTCCGTTACGGTTGGCCTCTTGCCTGGCTACTATTAGCGCTGATAGGGCTATACCGTATTTCAGATATCGTTCTTGGTGTTATTTCTAATATTTTCTACCAAGACTTAGGCTTTAGCAAACCCGAAATTGCTAGCGTCGTTAAAACATATGGCCTCATTATGACCCTTGTTGGTGGGTTTTTAGGAGGCGTATTAGTATTACGCTTTGGCGTAATGCGCATTTTGTTTATTGGCGCCTTATTATCGGCATTAACAAACCTTCTCTTTATGCTACTAGCGCAAGTTGGGCACAATATGCCTATGCTCTATCTGGTGATATCTGCTGATAATTTGTCAGCCGGGCTTGCAAGCGCTGCTTTTATTGCGTTTTTATCAAGCCTCACAAATGTTTCATTTACCGCCGTTCAATACGCTATTTTTAGCTCACTGATGACCTTACTGCCGAAAGTTCTTGGTGGCTACTCAGGTTCTATGGTGGAGTCTTTAGGTTATGAGCAATTTTTCTTTATAACCGCACTAATGGGCTTACCCGTTCTATTCTTAATTGTTTGGTCCAGCAAGCACTTAAAACTAAAGCACTGACGCTGACCAAATTCAGTTTAAGGTTCTTAATCTATATAGAACTGGCGCTTAAAACTAAATGTCAGCGGTCTAGTCTCTGCTTCAGGTTTCAATGTAATATTAAACGTCACTCTCTCTTTGTTCGACACCCTGAATTCACTGATGTAATAAATCGCTTCACCTTCGGCCACTCGCCTAGAGGTTAATTCTTTTAACTGACCCGCTAAATTAACCGCTTCAATCTTCACCTCAGCATTAACAGCTTCTGGCAACTGCCCTGGGTTCTGCTTTTTCTGAATAGAAAGGTTCAACACGCCTTTATATTTACTTCTTAAAATACCATACGAAGTGGCCATTTCCGGCGGCAATGTATCTGCTGTGAACGCGTTGTAGTACACAATGTATTCGCCAAAATCATAGGCGTTATCTGCCAAACTTAATGTTGGTATTAAAAAGAAGAACAACAAACAGTATTTTTTAAGTTGCATTTTTTTTCTCATCTAGTTGGTATAGTGCCACTTCACCAAACAAATTTGGCCATAGTTTCATTAACGCACTGGGGCGGTGGTTATAATCGACGATACCTCTTTTTGAGATCGTCATCGAACGTTGCGCACAAAAATTCTCAAAGTCATTCACCGTGCACAAATGAATGTTTTTTGTATCGTACCACTGCGCTGGGAGTGCTTTAGATACGGGCATACGTCCGTTTATTGATAAATATAACCGACATTTCCACAGACCGAAATTGGGAAAGGTCACAATACTTTTTCGCCCGACTCTCAACATCTCTTCCAAGGTTTTATCGGGCCGATGAAGCGCTTGTAATGCCTGCGTCATAATAACGTAATCGAAAGACGCGTCTGCGAAATCGGTTAACCCCGCATCTAAATCTGTTTGAATGATGTTGACGTTCTTTTTTAAGCAACTAAGAACATTCTGCTGGTTAATTTCAACCCCATACCCGGTCACTTGCCGATTTCTTTGCAGCCAATCAAGCAATGCACCATCACCGCACCCAAGGTCTAAGACTCTTGAGCCGGGTTCTATCCACTCACATATTTTTTGCAGCTCAGGTCTTAGTTGACTCACTTCGACACCTCTATATTCTGCATATAGGCGCTAAAAGCATCAATATAGTCATCATTTTTTACTAAAAACGCATCATGCCCATGATTAGACTCAAACTCCAAATAGCTCACATCACGGTTTGCATCGGTTAAGGCACTAACAATTTCCTTCGAACGTTCCGGTGAAAAGCGCCAATCCGTGGTAAACGAAGCTAAAAAGAATTTCGCCTGAACTTTCTTAAATACAGCCGATAAATCCCCACCCTCTTTTTCAGCCGGATCAAAATAATCCAGAGCCTTCGTCATCAATAAATAAGTATTCGCATCAAAACGACTCGCAAAAGACTCACCCTGATGCCGCAAATAGCTTTCCACTTGAAACTCAACGCCATAATCGTAATTTAGCTGAGCATTCTTCAACTCTCGTCCAAATTTATCGCCCATCGCGTCATCAGACAAATAAGTAATATGGCCAAGCATCCTCGCGACCTTTAAACCGTTGGACGGTACCGTATTGAAATCATAATAACGACCATCATGAAAATCCGGGTCATTCATAATGGCCTGACGAGCGACCGCATTGAAGGCAATATTTTGTGCTGACAACTTTGGTGCAGATGCGATAACGATTGAATGACGCAACCTATCAGGAAACTGAATCGCCCATTGCAAAGCCTGCATCCCCCCCAAACTTCCGCCAGCAACAGCTGCCCATTGCGCAATACCCAATTTATCTGCCAGCCGTTGTTGATAATTCACCCAATCGACAACCGTCATCATTGGAAAATCTTTTCCGTAGGCAATAGACGTTGCAGGGTTAATACTTCTAGGTCCTGTTGAGCCACTACAATGGCCTAAGTTACAAGGCGACACGACAAAAAAACGGTCGGTATCAATCGGTTTTCCTGGACCAATACAAATATCCCACCAACCTGGTTTTGCATCTTCTTCGCTGTGATAGCCTGCTGCATGGTGATCAGCAGATAACGCATGGCAAACCAATACCGCATTGTCTGCTTTCGCATTCAACGTGCCGTACGTTTCATAAACAATATCGTATTGCTCTAATACCTTTCCACAAACTAGCGGCAAGGCTTCATCAAAATGTATCGTTTTTGGCTCAACAATACCGACTGATTGTGTTGTAATATTTATCAATTTATTCTTTTAGGTTATATTAATATCAATTAATATCATTTTTAATTATATAGAAAACTCTTTATATTCGCGTGCTTAGTATGACTTTATACTCAATGCTCATAAGTTTCATTGAAACAGCCATTTAAAGCCACTGTTAAATTTTAACTCTAATGCGCCTTAAGCGACGATAATACCATGTACCTGTATAACGAATTTGATCAAACTCTCGTCAACGAACGTGTTGAACAGTTTCGCGATCAAACAACACGGTTCTTAAATGGCGACTTAACGGAAGAGCAATTTCGTCCGTTACGCCTCATGAATGGCCTATACATTCAAACACACGCGCCCATGTTGCGCGTCAATATACCGTACGGCTTATTATCAAGTAAACAGCTCCGTATGCTGGCTCATATTGCCCATAAATACGACAAAAACTACGGACACTTTACGACCCGGCAAAATATCCAATATAACTGGCCTGCTCTTGAGCAAGTGCCTAATATTCTTGCTGATTTGGCCAGCGTTCAAATGCATGCCATTCAGAGTAGTGGTAACTGCATTCGTAATACAACATCAGACCCTTTAGCTGGGGTCTGTAAAGATGAAATTGAGGACCCTAGGCCGTATTGCGAAATTATTCGCCAGTGGTCAACCTTGCATCCTGAATTTTCCTATTTGCCGCGCAAATTTAAAATAGCGGTTAGTGGCTCACCTAAAGATCGCGCTGCCACGCAAGTTCACGACATTGGCCTGCACGTTAAAAAAGACGGTGATGGGCAAATTGGTTTTGAGGTTCTAGTCGGTGGCGGTTTGGGTCGAACACCAGTGATCGGACAAACCATCGCGCCTTTTATTGCTGAGAAAGACCTTTTATCCTATCTTGAGGCCATTCTTCGTACCTACAATCGATTTGGCCGACGTGATAATAAATATAAAGCACGTATAAAAATTCTAGTACGTGAAACCGGTTTAGAGACCTTTAAAGAACAAGTCGAAGCAGAATGGGCCTCTATCCGAGACGGCCAACTGACACTGACTGACGATAACATTCAGCGTGTAAAGAATTACTTTACGCCTCTAAATTACGAAACGGCTAACGACGAAGCTTTAGAACAGCATTTAGCTAACAGTGGCGCATTTCGCCAGTGGTTTAAGCAAAACACCAAAGAGCATAAACAGCCAGGCTATCGTGTTGCGTTTGTTTCACTTAAGTCGCCCAATTGCCCACCCGGCGATATCACCAACGTGCAAATGGAACAGGTTGCGAATATGGCAGATCAGTTCAGTTTTGGCCAAATTAGAACCACCCATGATCAAAACTTAGCCTTAACTGATGTGAAATCCGCTGATTTATACGCACTTTGGCAACAGTTAACCGAACAGGATCTTGCTACAGCAAATATTGGCACGATTACCGACATGATTTGCTGTCCCGGCCTAGATTTTTGTAGCTTAGCAAATGCCAGTTCTATTGATATTGCACAAGGCATCACCGACCGTTTTACTGACAGCGCGATCGACACAGGTAATATCAGTCTCAAAATGTCCGGATGCATGAATGGATGTGGCCATCACAGTATTGGTGAAATTGGTATATTAGGTGTCGATAAAAAAGGTGAGCAATGGTACCAGTTAACCCTAGGTGGTTCCGATAGTCATCAAAGCAAACTCGGCGATAGACTAGGCAAAGCCATTGCCAAGGACGATGTTGTTGATGCCATTGATGATATTGTTCAAGTTTATAAGACAAACCGAACAGGCGACGAAGACTTTGCAAACACGCTACAACGCATCGGACTACAACCGTTTAAGGATAAAGTGTATGACGCTCATTAAAAATAGTGAAATCGTTCAAGACCGTTGGAGCGTGCTAGAAGAGGGTCAAGCCCTACAAGCCGACCACAACATTATTGATTTAGCCTATTGGAATGCCAATAAAAGTGAATTAATCGCTAACAAAACTTCTCTTGGCTTATTGGTTCAAGGGGATGAAAGCTGCGATCAATTTACTGATGATTTACAGCACTTTGAACTCATTGCCATACATTTCCCAACTTTTGTCGATGGTCGCGGCTATTCCCTCGCCAAAACGTTACGTGAAAAATACAGTTACACTCAAGAAATTAGAGCAGTTGGCGATGTATTGCCTGACCAAGCACTTTATTTAACGCGCGTAGGGTTTGATGCACTTGAGTTCTCAACTAAAGAAGCTGGCTTACTGGCATTAGAAAAATTAAACGAATTTAGCGTTTTCTACCAAACTGCCATTAATTAATAGCCCACCAATTCCTTTATTTTTTTGATGATACTAGCAGCAATAAGCTGCTAGAGAGCCTGTTCGCCTAGCGAAGCATCGATCTACCGCATTGTCACCAAAACATCTCGTAGCATTCACTCAAACGTCACATTTTGCCATTACATTGAATGTCCAATTCTATCCTTAAGGACATTTCATGAATTCATTAACAAGACTCACCCTTGGCGTCACCTTAGCACTTGGCATATCAACACCATCACTTTCTTTTGCAAGTATTAATATTGTCAAACAAGGCAGTTATACGGAAGAATGTGGCGGCGAAGAAAGCTGCACTGAAATTTCAGCCTTTAGCCCCGTATCAAATAAAATATACACTACCAATGCCGCCGAGAATGAATTAAGAATTCTTAGTGTGAATGATAACGGCACGCTCACTGAATTTAGCGCCCTTTCTCTTATTGGAGGTGGCCCTAACAGTGTCGCCACGTATGGTAACTGGGTTGCTGTGGCAGTTGAAGCGACTAACAAACAAAACCCAGGCAGCGTTCTGATTTATGACCTTGATGGAAATTTACAGCGCACCATAACAGCTGGCGCATTACCCGACATGCTGACATTTACACCTGATGGTCAATTTTTGATTGTTGCTAACGAAGGTGAACCTAATGATTATTATAGTAACGACCCCGAAGGCACAGTAACCGTTATCAATACATCAACGTGGATACCCACGACAGCAGATTTTAATGCCTTTAACAGCGTAAAATTAAAAAACGTGCGTATTTTTGGCCCTAACGCCTCAGTTGCTCAAGATGTAGAACCTGAGTATATCGCCGTTTCAGCTGATTCAAAAACGGCATGGATTAGCCTGCAAGAAAACAATGCATTAGCTAAGCTAGACATCGCTTCTGCCACCATTACAGACATTTATGGCTTAGGTTACAAAAAACACCATCAAGAAAAAAATGCCTTTGACGCTAGCAACAAAGATAACGCAATAAATATTCAACCTTGGCCAACAAAAGGCATGTATCAACCAGACGCTATTGCAAGCTTCCAACGTGGCGACGCGACCTTTATTCTTTCTGCTAACGAGGGTGACGCAAGAGACTACGATGGCTACAGTGAAGAAGTTCGCGTTAAAAAATTACCGCTTGATCCTAACGTATTTCCTAATGCTGAAGAACTTCAAAAAGAGTCTAACCTTGGCCGCTTAAAAACAACCTCTGCCTATGGCGATACCGATGGTGATGGCGATGTTGACGAAATTTATTCATACGGTGCTCGCTCTTTTTCCATATGGAATGCTAACGGCAAACGCGTCTATGATTCTGGTTCAGACTTTGAACGTTTTCTCGCCGCATACGCCGATAACAACGTAAACAATGAACCTTGGGAAGAAGGACGCAGTGACGATAAAGGGCCTGAACCAGAGTCTATTACCACCGGTGAACTAGGCAATAAGACATATGCTTTTATTGGGCTGGAAAGAGCCAGTGGCATTTTCATATATGACATCTCTAACCCAGGAAGATCTAAACCGGCTGGCTACATCAACATTGAAGAGCAAGGTGATATTGGACCCGAAGGCCTACTTTTTGTTAAAAAAGCTGACAGCGTTGGCTGGTTAATCGTTACCAGTGAAATCAGCAATACCGTGAGCCTTTACGAAATAATTATCGATTAACACAACGCTCACTTAAAAAAGCCTCTGCTAGAGAAGTCAGCAGGGGCTTTTTATTTACATTAATAACGCAGGCAACACCTCAATTCAATTAGCCGTCCTATGAGCCATTGCCTTAGAGGCTCTTTTCTGTAATTGATATGAAATGGGTTCAAGCCTCACTCCTCGTAAGGCTAACATGGGTAGCATTTCTCGCAGCACACTTAATGTTTCTGGATGTGGGTGCCCAATACCAACGGCATAGCCTTTCTCTAGGGCCTGTTTAATTAAAATATCAAGCTGTTGTTTAATTTGTTCCGTATCAATACTATGATCAAGAAAAACATCCCTGCTGACGACTGGAACACCCTGCTCAATGGCAATTTTTGCCGCAATAGACTGTTTAGCTGTTCGACTATCAACAAAAAAGTAATTTTCCTCTCGCATTGCTTTCATCACCCACGTCATATGTCCAGGATGTCGTGTTAGCAAGCTACCTTGATGATTATTCATACCGATGGCATGAGGAACTTTATCAAACGCTTGCAATAAGGCTTGCTTAACCTCTTGCTCTTCCATATCAATAGCTAAAACACCCTCTTCAGCGGCTTCTCCCAAGGTTGACTGCATCGGCATATGCAGCATGACTTCTTTACCACGTTGGTGTGCAAGGCTGGCTAATTGCCTAGCTTTCGGTGCATTTGGTAATACCGCATACGTTAAATTAGCCGATAAATTAATCATCTCTCGGCCTTCTTCTAAACGATAACCGATATCATCAATAATAATACTGATAACGGCATCTGGCTTTAGTTCATCAGAATGGCTAGGTGCAGCCAAAACAACCCAAGCAATCAATAAAGAAGCTTGAATAATCGTCAGTTTTTGCACCTGTAATTCCAGTTTGACCCTTATTTCCTTAAAATATTGATGCCTTTAAGCAAGTTAAGTGCTTCGTGTAATGGATAGTCGTTACCCACCGGTTTTTCTTCTTTCTCTTCTTTTTCTACCTTCTGCTCTTCACTATCGGTATTCACTAAGTGCTTAGTTAAGTCTTTTTCTTTGATCGACACAAAGTCATCATCTAATTGCTCTAGTTTTACAGCCGATAAGGTAATATCAGGGGTAATACCTTCCGCTTGAATAGAGCGACCTGATGGTGTGAAATAACGAGCTGTCGTCAATTTGATGGCACCGCCTTTGTTATTCTCTAGGATTGTTTGTACCGACCCTTTACCAAAACTTTGCTGGCCCATAATTACCGCACGTTTATGATCCTGTAACGCACCGGCAACAATTTCTGATGCAGAAGCAGAGCCCCCATTAATCAACACAACAATCGGCGCGCCTTTTAAGACATCATCCGGGCCCGCTTTAAAGCTCATTTTGGAATGTTCAATTCGACCTTCTGTATACACAATTAAACCGGAGTCCAAGAAAGAGTCACTGACCGAAACAGCTGCATTTAACAAACCACCCGGGTTATTTCGTAAATCTAATACCAAACCTTTTAATTCTTTATTGTCGCTTTGTTTTTTGAGTTCAGAAATCGCCTCATGCAAATTGGCCCCTGTCCGTGTCTGAAAACTGGCAATTCGCACATAACCATACCCTGGCTCTAAGATACGATTTTTTACACTCACTACTTTAATCACCGCACGTGTGATGGTAATTCTGAGCGGTTTAGGCTCTCCTTCTCTGATGATCGTTAATAAAATATCTGAGCCCGGTTTGCCGCGCATTATTTTTACCGCATCTGACAAAGTCATCCCTTTCACTGGCTTTTCATCTAAACGAATAATCAAGTCACCTGCCTCAACCCCTGCTTTAAATGCTGGCGTGTCATCAATCGGAGTAATTACTTTTACAAAACCATCTTCCATACCCACTTCAATACCTAAGCCGCCAAACTCTCCTCGCGTGCCTTCACGTAACTCTTTGAATGCTTTTTTGTCCAGATAAGTCGAATGTGGGTCAAGGCCTGTCAGCATGCCCTTAATAGCATTTTCCAATAAGTCGTGATCACTCACATCCTCAACATAAGAGGCTTTAATTTGCCCAAAAACTTCTGAGAATGCTTTTAAGTCTTCTAAAGGGAGCGAGCTTTTAGTTGATTCTTTCTCAGCCAACACCGTACCGCCAACACTTAACATAACTCCCAGCACAGCACCAACCAATAACACTGGTAACGTCTTACCTACAAAATTCATATCAACTCCATTAACTCGCTTTATTTACCCAACACGACCATTTTTGACCGCGCGACACCAATGAATAGGATTCACCGGTTTTCCATTCTTCCTAATGCTGAAGTATAGACCGGCTTTTTGTTGACCGCCACTCACACCGACTGTTCCTATCGCCTCACCCACTTCAACCCAGTCACCCACCTCTTTATACAGACCTTCATTAAACGCATATAAGCTCATATAATTTGACCCATGATCCACAATAATCAATAACCCATAACCACGCAACCAGTCGGCATACACAACCCGACCATGTGAAATAGACCGGATAACCGTGCCTTCGCTTGCAGCGATCACAACACCATCATATCGACCCGACTTTCTAGCACTACCAAATTTTTTATGTAACGACCCTTTTATTGGCCACGATAGCTTTCCTTTTAAATTTTTAAAGGGTTTATTCTTTTGTGTTAACACGGGAATATCGTTTATCGCTTGGCGAATACTGGCTAAAAGTTCTGTTAGGCGCTTCTCATTTTCTTTTAACTCGGACAGCTCCTGAGCAGATGACTTAATCTCTTTACTTAACGTTGCCAAAATATTTTTACGACGCTTTTTAGACGCCACTAAGGTTTCATTCTCTACTTTCTTGGCTGAAATAAAAGAGGCTAACTGACGTTTCTCAGCATCGAGATGCTCCTCAACATTAATCAATTTTTGAATATCCGCCTCTAAAACCTTAACGTTATCAACTCTCGCTTGATTAAAGTAATCATAGTACAGCATCACCCGGCTCATTCGGTCCGGCTGTTGCTGATTTAATAACATCTTCACACGCTGCTGTTTACCCATCAAATAGGCCGACTTCAATTGCTCCGCTAATAAAGACTTTTGCGCTGTTATCCCTTGCTGTAAGGTTACTTGCTCGACTTTCAGCGCTTTAATTTTTTTATTCGCTTTAGCTAACTTACTATTGAGCAATTGAAGCTTCTTTGAAGAGTCGCTCAATCGCTTCTCAACTTGTCTAAGCTCTCGCTCTTCTTTTGTTTTCGACTGTTGAGTTAACGCAATGCTCTTTTCAACAGACTGCATCCGCTCGCGTAACAACGCTAATTGTTTCTTTTTGTCGCCCTCAGGAGAGGCAAACAAATGGCCTGAACACACCAGCAATAGCAGCAGCAATAAGCTACTGATGAAGCTGGGGATTAAAAATAATTTAGGCAAAGAAACTCATCTAATCAGCTAAATGTAACAAGCTATGACCGCTCATTTCCTCTGGCGGCATAATACCCATAGCCGCTAACAATGTAGGTGCTACATCGGCTAAATCCCCTGTCTTATCTAATGTTGCAGAGCGCCCCACGTAAACAAATGGAACTGGATTCGTTGTATGCGCAGTATGCGTTTGGCCTGATGTTGGATCGGTCATTTGTTCTGCATTACCATGATCCGCCGTTATAAACACCTCGCCACCGACTTGATCAAGCGCCTTTATTAATCTAGATATACATACATCGATAGTCTCAACCGCTTTAACAGCCGCTTCAAAATCACCGGTGTGACCGACCATATCGCAGTTTGCATAATTAGTAATTATCGCATCATATTTTCCTGATAAGACCGCCTCAACGAGTTTATCGGTTAACTCTGGCGCGCTCATTTCAGGCTGTAGATCATATGTTTTAACATTCGGTGAGGGGATCAGAATTCGATCCTCTCCTTCGTTCGGTTCGTCCACACCACCATTAAAGAAAAAGGTAACGTGCGCATATTTTTCTGTTTCTGCAATTCGAAGCTGTTTTAGGCCTTTTTGCGCTAGTACCTCACCAAAGCCATTTTTTACGTCGGTCGGTGGATAAGCAATCGGTAGCACAAAGTCTTCATGATATTTTGTTAAACAAACAAATTGACTCAGTGAGGGCACAACATTTCGCTCAAACTCATTAAACCCCGTCTCGGTTAATGCTCTTGTTAACTCACGCGTTCTATCTGATCTGAAGTTCATAAAGACAACGCTATCACCTTTCATCATGTTCACTGCAACTTCGTCTTCAGTATGAATACTAGTTGGCAAGACAAACTCATCTGTCTGACCTCGCTCATATGATGACAATAGCCCACTGACCGCTGTACTAGCTGAGTATTCAGCCTTGCCTTGCGTTAACAAATCATATGCAAGTTGAATCCTGTCCCAGCGATTATCCCTATCCATTGCGTAAAAACGTCCGACTATTGATACCGTTTTACCAACACCAAGATGTTCAAATAATGTGTCCATTTTTTTCAATGAAGCCTGAGCGCTTTTCGGTGGTGTATCTCGCCCGTCAAGAATGGCATGTAAATAAAGCTTTTTAACGCCTTTTTCTGCTGCCATTTCTAGCATCGCTTGAATGTGACTTTCATGACTATGCACACCTCCAGGTGATAATAAGCCCACGACGTGTAGCGCTTTATCATTAGAAATCACCTCATTAACAAGGTCACAAAGCACGGTGTTCTTTTTAAACGCTCCCGACTCAACTTCGTTATTCAATTGAGTGAGTGTTTGCGGCAATAATCGACCTGCACCCAGATGTAAGTGCCCCACTTCTGAGTTCCCCATTTGCCGGTCAGGTAATCCCACCGCTGAACCAGAGCAATCCAATAAGGCTTTAGGTCGAGTTGCCCACAACGTATCCCATGTTGGCGTGTTCGCCGTATCGATCGCATTAGATTCTCCGGACTTAGAGTAACCGAAGCCATCTAAAATCATCAAAACAATGGGACGTCTCACTAAATGTTGTTTCAAAATGCAATCTCCACGATTTGCTTGTTATAATAAACTTCTATATTCGAATCATTTTACGATATATCACTCTTTAATACCTAACCCAAAGGCACTACATTATGAGTAATCAAGCCGTTAATACATTGATCAGCTGCGATAGCGAAATAAACAAGGCTGCAGAACTTCTAAAGGTCCTTTCTCACCCTATTCGATTAAAAATTATTTGTGAATTAGGGCACGATGAAAAAACAGTTCAACAATTAATTAACCTCGTTGGATCCACTCAAAGCAATGTCTCGCAACACCTTGCTATTATGCGTAACAACGGAGTTCTACAACACCGGAAAAATGCGACCCAAGTGCTATACAGCGTAGCTGAGAAAGCCGCTATACACTTAGTCCAATTATTAAAAAAAATTTATTGTTAACTTAATCGCTCACCAAGGTTTCCCCTAGATGGATATTTATTTTGAATTTATAAGCAATCATAGCCTGCTATTTGCTGCACTACTGCTTGTTATTGTCTTACTGCTACAAACTATTTTTAGTGACGCTACGCGTAAATATAAACTCATCTCCCCTCCCGAAGCGGTTCGGTTAATTAACCGTGAAGAGGCTGTTGTTATTGACACCCGTAACAAGGCTGAGTTTAAAGACGGCCACATTTCAGATGCTATATTAATTCCTCTTCCAGAGATAAAAGACAGTATCGAAAAACTAAATAAACATGAAGGACGCCCACTTCTATTTTATTGTAAATCTGGAACACGATCTGATGAGGCATGCAAAACCTTAGGCAAGCTCGGCCTCAGCAACGTATATGCGTTGAGTGGTGGTATCCAAGCGTGGAAAGACGCCGGAATGCCACTCGTTAAAAAATAAACCTTTCTCTTATTTGGAATCCACATGGCCTCTACCGAACCAACTGCTGCACCTGAAAAACAATTTGCAATTCAAAAACTTTTTGTAAAAGACCTGTCTTTTGAGTCACCAAATACACCCGTTGTTTTTACCGAAAAATGGGACCCCGCCGTCGATATCAATCTAAACAGCAATGCAAAAAAAGCACCTCAGGATCTTTTTGAAGTATCGATTACCGTTACTGTCACTGTTAAAAATAACGACAAAGTAGCCTACCTTGTTGAAGCTACTCAGGTAGGAATTTTCGGTGTTAAAGGGTTCTCAGATTCAGAAATAGGTCCGCTTTTAGGTAGTTTTTGCCCTAGTGTCTTATTTCCTTATTTACGTGAAGTCGTTTCCGAGATTGTCACAAAAGGCGGTTTTCCACCCATGCTGCTAAACCCTGTTAATTTTGATGCCTTATATGCTCAACACATTCAAGAAAATGATACCAGTAAAGCAAATTAAATAAGCTACCTAAGATGACCCCAAAGAAAATAGCAGTTCTTGGTGCTGGCTCATGGGGCACTGCCATGGCCATCATGATGGCTCGCTCAGGTCATCATGTTACGTTATGGGGGCATAACCCTGCGCATATTCAACAACTTCGTTTAGACAACTGTAATACCCAGTTTCTTCCCGGTACTAATTTCCCTAAAACATTAGATGTTTCAGATAATTTAGAGCAAACGGTTGCCGAACATACATTTTTAATGCTCGCTGTACCCAGTCACGCCTTTAGAGAAACCTTGCTTAAATGTCAGCCAGTCCTTCAGGAAAACTGCACGCTTACCTGGATAACTAAGGGATTTGAAACCGATACCGGTTTACTAGCACACGAGGTAGTTTTTGATACCTTAGGCAAAGATACTAACGTCGCGTTAATATCCGGACCTAGCTTTGCACTTGAAGTTGCCGAGAATTTACCAACGGCTGTGGTGGTTGCCTCCCCTGACATTAAAGTCGCCACATCTGTTGCTAACGCGATCAGAACTTCAAATTTTTTGGCCTTTCCGAGTGATAACATTGCCAGCGCCGAAATTGGCGGCTCGATGAAAAACATACTCGCCATTGCCGCTGGTATTTCCGACGGCTTAGGGTTCGGAGCAAATGCTCGCGCAGCGTTAATTACGTTAGGTTTAACCGAAATGGTACAGCTTGGTAATATCTACCAATGCTCAGAAAGTTCTTTTCTTGGCCTAGCCGGCGTTGGAGACCTTGTATTGACATGTACCGATGACAAGTCTCGCAATCGTCGCCTTGGCTTGCAACTTGGCCAAGGTAAAACACCTGCAGAGGCAAAGCAAACCATTGGGCAAGAAGTTGAAGGTATTCATGCCGCCCGTGAAGTGCATGCGATCTGCAAAAAGTGGTCACTTGATATGCCTATTTGTATTCAAACGTACCGCATTTTATATGAGGGCCTCGCCCCTGAGGTTGCCGTTAGGTATCTCCTCACGCGAGCTCAGCAATCTGTGCCTCAGTTAGGTTAAGCCTTCTTTACCATTTAAAGTCGTGTTGACGCCAGGCTTCATAAACCGCCACAGCAACAGAGTTTGATAGATTAAGACTTCTATTGCCTTCTTTCATTGGAATGAGAATACGTTGCTGTTCGGGTAACAGCTGCATTATGTCGGCTGGTAAGCCTCTTGTTTCTGGGCCAAAGACTAACGCATCGCCATTTTTATAACTGACTTGCGCATAGTTATTTTTAGCAAACCTGGAAAAGGCATAGACTCTATTAGGCTTTTCTGTCGCTAAAAACTCATCAAAGTTTTGATACTCTTTAACATCCGCTACATCACGATAATCCATCCCTGCTCGCCTTAATTGCTTATCATTAATCTCAAAACCTAATGGATGAATTAAACTTAATCGAGCGCCCGTATTGGCACAAAGGCGCATCACATTCCCAGTATTAGGGGGGATTTCTGGCTCAAATAAAACAACGTGTATCATGATGCTAGCCTTTAGTTAACTGGTATAATTCTGCTTATTATCTCACTATCTCCCAGCAAATGTTACATCCTAAATTAGCCTCTTATTTTTGTGGAATGCGATTACAAACACCTGTTGTATTATTATCAGGCTGTGTTGGATTCGGTGAAGAATATACCCGCGTTGATGGATTTTCACATCAAGATATTGGTGCTGTTTGCCTAAAAGGTACAACTCTTGAAGCACGTCCCGGCAACCCAACCCACCGTATTTATGAAACACCATCAGGCATGTTAAATGCCATTGGGCTACAAAATCCGGGGGCAAATAAAGTTGTAAACGATATTTTGCCCTCTTTAGACTTCGATCAAACCCGCTTTATTGCCAATGTTTCCGGCTCTACGATTGAAGAATACGCAGAAGTCACTCGCTTATTTGATCAGTCACCTGTTGATGCCATAGAAATAAATATCTCCTGCCCCAACGTAAAGGAAGGTGGCGTCACCTTTGGTAATGATCCAGAGATGTCCGCCCGCGTTGTTGAAGCATGTCGTTCGGTAACAAAGAAGCCCATCATCACTAAACTATCACCCAACCAAACCAATATTGCTGATAATGCTAAACGCTGCATTGAAGCTGGTAGTGATGCTTTCTCGGTGATTAATACGCTGATGGGTATGGCCATTGACACCAAAACTAGAACTCCGATTATTGGTAATGTACAAGGCGGCCTTTCAGGCCCAGCCATCAAACCGATTGCCTTGCTAAAGGTCCATCAAGTATATCAAGTTTGTAAATCGCATAACATTCCTATTATTGGACAAGGTGGTATCACAACCGTTAACGATGCACTGGAGTTTATTATTGCCGGCGCTAGTGCCATAGGGCTTGGCACTGGGTTATTTTATGACCCACTACTCAGTAAAAAAATTAATGATGGTATTGCTGATTACTTAGATACGCATCAGCTTAACCACTTATCCGAGTTAGTTGGTAGTCTCGATTTTTAAGCACTAAAATCTTTAATCTTTCGTGTTAGCGTATTACGCCCAAGGCCTAAAAGCTTTGCTGCTTCTTGCCGACGACCATTCGTCACTTCAAGCGCCTGCATAATTAACAATTTTTCTATCGAAGCCACTACTCTTTTCGCAATATCTGGCTCAGCTGCTAACAGTCTGTTCTTAATGTCTACTTTAGCCGCATCCAACCAATCACCGTCAACCAATGTTTCAGTAGCAACTTTCACGTTTCTCAACTCTTCAGGTAAGTCATCTAGTTGAATGGTATTACTGGGGCACATCGCCGTTAGTAAATGACAGGTATTTTCAATTTGCCTAACATTGCCCGACCAAGGCAGACTAGATAGGTAACGCATTGATTCTGCATCTAATACTTTGACATCATCCCTCAACTCCTTTGCCGCTTTAGCCAAAAAGTGTTTGAGTAATAATGGAATATCTTCGCGTCGCTCTCTAATCGGTGGGATTCTGATTCTTACAACATTCAAGCGATGAAATAAGTCTTCTCTAAAAAATTTTTCTTCGACCAATTTCTCAAGCCCCTGGTGTGTCGCAGCAATAATCCGAACATCTACTTTAATGGGTTGATGGCCACCCACCGAGAAAAACTCTCCATCTGATAATACTCGCAACAAACGTGTTTGCATCTCTGCCGGCATATCACCAATTTCATCTAAGAACAAGGTACCCCCATCTGCTTGTTCAAAGCGCCCTTTACGACGACTCGTTGCGCCCGTAAAGGCTCCTTTTTCATGCCCAAACAGTTCTGATTCTAATAAATCTCTGGGAATTGCAGCCATATTTAACGCAATAAAAGGTTTTTCCTTTCTGAGACTGTGTTGATGAAGTGCTTTAGCAACCAGCTCTTTACCTGTGCCAGACTCTCCATTCACCATGACCGTTATGTTAGATCGAGATAAGCGCCCAATGGCTCGAAAAACCACCTGCATAGCCGGTGCACTTCCTATAATGCCTGATTCACTCGCTTCTTCCTGAGCTCGTTTATTATCAACATTCACTTTCTTTTTATGGTGCTCGTACGCGCGCTCCACCTGATTGACCACTTCATCTACATCAAATGGTTTAGGCAAATACTCAAAAGCACCGCCATCATAGGCTGAAACCGCACTATCCATATCAGAATGAGCTGTCATGACAATAACCGGCAGGTTTGGAAATTTATCTTGTAAGTCTGCTAATAATTCAATCCCATTTTTTCCGGGCATCCGAATGTCGGTCAGCAGCACATCAGGCATATCTTTGTGCATGAGGCTCATTATGCCTTCTGCATTCTCAAAACTAGTGACCTGAAAACCTTCCCTCTTAAGAGCTGTCTCCAATACCCACCTTATTGAGCGATCATCGTCTACAACCCATACTTTTAGCTTTTCACCCATACTTATTACGTTCCTTTGCTCTGTCTAAATTGGCTAGCTTTTCGTTTAGCCACCCATGCCTCATCATTCACTAGCTTCATCCTTGCTTTTTTTCTAATGGCAATATTGTTGAAAACACCGTTTTACCTGGCTCACTAGTCACCTCAATTATTCCGTTATGGCGCTGCACATTCGTTTGTGCAATCGATAGCCCTAAACCCGTTCCCTCCGTTCTTCCTGTCACCATCGGATAGAAAATTTTCGTTTGCATCTCTTTTTCGATGCCGGGTCCATCATCAATAATGTCGATTTTTACTGCTAGTTTTCGCATTTCTTCACCAATGGTAAAGTTTCTGTGTATTCTTGTTCTAAGAATAATATTTCCACCATTATCTACCGCTTGCGTTGCATTTCTAACAACATTTAATAACGCTTGAATAAGCTGATCTTTATCCGCTTTGATGTCTGGTATGCTGGGGTCATAATCTGTTTTTATAACTATTTTATCGCTGACTTCTGCTTCTACTAATTGACGAACTCGCTCCAGGATGACGTGAATATTAATATATTGATGATTAGGTACTTCAGAAGAACCTAACATTCTATCAACCAGCGTTCTTAGGCGATCTGCTTCTTCAATAATGACATGAATATAATCGGTGAATTTTCCCTCGAGTTCCTTTGAGAGTAACTGAGCTGCTCCACGTATTCCCCCTAACGGGTTTTTTATTTCATGCGCGAGGCCACGCAACATATCCGTTGCTAGTTCATTTTGTGCTAGTAATTTCTCTTCATGATCTATTTGCAAATAATGGTTAAAATCCACCATTTCAATCAGCATAGCGTCGTCATTATCATGGTCTGTAGATATAAGCGTCATAGATAAACTGATGTTTCTTTTTACCCCACTAGGGCAGTTTATCGACACCAAATGCTCTGTGATTTTAGCTCCCTCTCTTCTACAACGCTTTAATGCCCCTATTATATTAAAACTAGCTAGCTCAAATAGTCGTTCAATTTTAATACCAATGGCTTTTCGCTCACTAATATCTAATAATTCTTCGGCAGCATTGTTTATATAAATCAATTCATTCCGTTTATTAAGCACCAGAATTCCGATGGAGAGTTGCTCCATCACAGAGTTAGACATGTAGGTTTGTTTTTCCATTCCTGAATGATTAGCAATTAGCGCGCCAAATAACTCAAGCCTCTCAGCTTAAATAGAGTAGGCCCGCCAGAGTGATCACTAACTACAGATCGCACCAATATAGTGCAAATCTATTTGTTTATCTGATCTTCGGACAACAAACCTTTATGACTTTGAGCTGCGCTGTAAATAAAATGTCACCCTAGAGCTACTAATTTTTATATCGCCATTCTCAGCTATAACCTGTACTTGGACAACATGCGCACCTCGTTCTATTCCTTGAATATTAAAACCTTCCCGAACAACACCATCAACCAACAACTCAATGCTGTCCCCTTTTTGCAATGCCGGCTGCAAGTCGTAGCTTACATTTACAATCCCTTGGTTACTCCTAACCGTACTCTGCTCAATAGGCGAGATAACCTTTAAGTAACTATAAGGAATACTTTCCTCTGTGGACTCTTTCTTCTGTTCTACAGCAGCCGTTTCTTTTGTTGGAATAGTAGGCGCTTCATACGTCATAACCGGTGGCACGACAACTTTCTCAGCCCCCACTACAGGTGTATCAGAATACGCTGTTTTACCTTGTTTGTTAGTGTATTTATAAACATCGGCCTGGACAAAACTAACTAAAAAAACGCTGATTAAAAAAATACTATATTTCATATGCTGTCCCTTTCTGATGACTCTATAAATATAAGACCACATTTCTTAAATTTTGTGCAAAAAAAACCCCGCAAATGCGGGGTTTTTCACAGCTTTAGTAAAACTTACAAGCTGTAGTACATATCAAACTCAACAGGGTGAGTGCTCATACGTAAGCGAGTCACTTCTTCCATTTTAAGGTCAATATAACCATCAATCATGTCATCAGTAAACACGCCACCTTCTGTTAAGAAAGCACGATCTTCGTCTAAGGCTGCAAGCGCCTCATCGAACGATGTCGCTACTTGTGGAATCGCCGCTTCTTCTTCAGCTGGTAAGTCATAAAGATCTTTATCCATTGCTTCGCCTGGGTGGATCTTATTCTTAATACCGTCAAGGCCAGCCATTAACATTGCTGAGAAGCATAAGTATGGGTTAGCTGTTGAATCACCAAAACGAACTTCAATTCGACGGCCTTTAGGATTTGCAACAAAAGGAATACGAATTGATGCTGAACGGTTGCGTGCTGAATAAGCCAACATAACAGGTGCTTCAAAGCCTGGGACTAAGCGTTTGTAGCTGTTCGTTGATGCATTAGCAAACGCGTTAATTGCTTTTGCGTGCTTGATGATGCCGCCAATGTAGAACAACGCAGTTTCTGATAAACCACCGTATAAATCACCTGAAAACAATGCTTTACCATCTTTAAAGATAGATTGGTGAACGTGCATACCATTACCGTTGTCACCAACGATTGGTTTAGGCATAAAAGTTGCCGTTTTACCGTATGCATGCGCAACGTTTTGAACCACATATTTAAGCTCTAACACTTCATCCGCTTTCTTTACCAGCGTATTAAACACCGTGCCAATTTCACACTGGCCTGCTGTTGCCACTTCGTGGTGATGAACTTCTGTTTCTTGGCCCATTTCTTCAAGTGTTAAGCACATTGCTGCACGCATATCGTGAAGTGAATCGACTGGAGGTACTGGGAAATAACCACCTTTGACGCCCGGGCGATGCCCCATATTGCCACTTTCATAATCTTTATCTGAATTCCAACCGGCTTCTTCAGAGTCAATTTTATAGAAAGAGCCTGACATATCTGTGTTCCAACGAATATCATCAAATACAAAGAATTCATTTTCTGGGCCAAAATAAGCCGTGTCGCCAATACCTGTTGACTGAAGATACTCTTCCGCTCTTTTAGCAATTGAACGTGGGTCACGTTCGTAGCCAGACATGTCGCTTGGTTCAACAACGTCACAACGAATAATCAGTGTTACATCATCAAAAAATGGATCTAATACAGCTGTTGAAGCGTCTGGCATTAAAATCATGTCTGATTCGTTAATACCTTTCCAACCTGCGATGGATGAGCCGTCAAACATTTTACCGTCTTCAAATACACTTTCATCCATCGTGTGTGATGGAACGGTTACGTGCTGTTCCTTACCAATCGTATCAACGAAACGGAAATCAACAAAAGCGACTTCTTTTTCTTTAATTAAATCCAATACATCTTGTGCTGACATAATTACTCCTAATTTTTAAATTTTGTTTCAAAATAAGTTTAGCTTGTGTAATTTTTGCACATATTGTGCCAAAATATAACCCCTTGTATTACATAGAAATTTGTCTAACGCTTAGTTTCTTAAAACCAACTTGGTGCACGCTTAATATGATTTGCACCAATTGAGTGCGTCCTATGAAAATAACACCTTCGCACTTTTCACTTGAGGCATCATTAATGTTTTACCTATAAATTTCTCCGACAACTCTTCCGCCTGATCAATATTTCTCATTGTATCCAAAGGCAACACAATTTCTACCTCCACATTCCCTTCAAGATAATGAAGGTTAATATCTTTAATGTTCGCTTTTTCAGGCAATCCCTCCCATGCCTTATCAAGCTGCATCAAAAGCTCTTTTCTCAGCGGGAGCGCTACACTGGGTGAGTACATTTCATCATCTTCAGGATCAATATGCACCATGACCTCACCAATATTCTCTACCTCATTAATCAACGATAACCGAACGGTTTCGCTGATTAAATGACCCTCAGACACACTTATTTTTGGGTCAACAAGAATATGTACATCCACCAGTGCAGTCTCACCCATTTTCCGGGTACGTAAGAAATGTAACTCTCTAACCCCACTAATGCTTAGAATAACTTGTTTGATCTGCTCTACAACATCCGCATCTAAAGCAGTATCAACTAACTCTTTGCTTGCGCCTAACACCAAATCTACACCAATTTTAACCACCATCAAGCCCACAATAAGCGCTGCGATTGAATCAAAATAGTGAAAACCAGCCATCTCGAGACCCACCCCAATCAATACCACAAATGATGAAATCGCATCACTTCTATGGTGCCAAGCATTTGCCTTCAATAAATCAGATCGAGTTTCCCTGGCTGTGCGCATTGTTAAGTGGAACATCACTTCTTTGGCTAACACTGACAGGATCGCTATTACTATAATCAACCAGCCATGTGTAATAACCTCATCATTAAAAAAGCGGGCGATAGCTCCCCAAATAATAGCACTCGCAACCGCGACCAAGAGTGAGCCTAAGATAACCGTTGCTAATGTTTCAAACCGCGCGTGCCCATAAGGGTGCTCTTCATCTGCCTCATGACCGGCATGATGCGATGCGTAATACACCAAACCATCACTGAGTAAATCGGACAAAGAATGAAAGCCATCAGCAATTAACGCGTGTGACTGACCTAACCAACCAAAACCTATTTTAAGGATCGACAACACCAAGTTAACCACGCCACCAATAACGGTGATGTTCTTTTTAGCCTCTGTTTCTATTAATTTTTGCGACATATTTTTCTAATCACTGCCCACCTCTATCGTTAAAATATACTCATAATCAATTTCTTCCGTTTTTAACACAGTATGACCATTTATTCTGCACCAAGCCGGAATATCCTGCATAACACCTGGGTCAGTGCACGTTACCCTCACGTTATCACCAGATACCAACGTTTTGATGATATTTTGCGTCTTAATAACCGGCATAGGGCACATTAATCTGCGTGCATCTAGCTCAATCATACCCGCCACGCATCTTCTATTTCATCCGACCTTAATGGCTTAACTGTGAAGTTTTTATGTACGCCATTGTCAGTCACCTCAACATCAACTTCCTCTGCTTCTCGGCCTTGACTAAAGCGAGCGACTATTTGCGCCGCTAATTTAAGATCGTCGTCACTCGCCGTCCCATCTAAGAGTGTTAATGGCCCCTTATGACTCATTGTTCTTAGCGTAATAAATTGTTTCTTGTAGCCCTGTAAGAAATTGTTCTCACCTTCTTCACGGGCAACAATCAGTTTGAAATTTGGCTTGGGCCGAAGGTGACGACCCACTTTTAATAACATGATGTCATCAATTTCATAATCTCGTTTACCACGCGAAGCCCATAAATCCGTCAACTTTACCGAATAAGATTTATCAGTCAGGAAACAACACCCACCCGCTGGTTGCGCATAATCATCAAAACCAAATTTTTCTGCCAATGCCATTTGTGGTTTACGCGTACGGCCGCTAAAATCATACAGCTCATCACGCTTGACCCAACCTTCCCGTTCTGGTTTTGTTTCTGGTAAATTTTGTGCACATAGTGGACGCAACAATAAATCATCCGCACCCGACTCTTCAGAAATAACGGGCATTGTATCTTTTCGTTGTGACATAGGTCGCTGGCCAATTACTTCACCGGTAATGATAAAGTCGAAACCATTTTCTTCCGCCCATTGCTTTGCTTTACCCACCATAAAAATTTTACAGTCCAAGCATGGGTTCATATTCGCACCGTAACCATGCTTCGGATTAATTAACACATCTTTATATTCTTCAATAATATCAATGATATGAAGCTTAATACCAAGCTGCTCTGCACTCCAAAGCGCATTGTTTCTTTTGGGTTTTGCCTTATCTTTTTTGCGAATAGCATGAGTATGCCCTTCCACACAAAAGCCGGTATAAAAATTTATACCTTCAACATGAACACCTTGCTCTAACATAACTTTTGCCGCTAATAGCGAATCTAACCCACCAGAAATAAGTGCGACGGCCTTACGTTGCGTTGCCATAATTCTCTCTTAAATTCATTAATTTCTTATTATACCTAAAGGACTCGGGTTTCGTATAAATGCTTAAATAGCACCCCCATTTAACCCGGCTTTAATGATAATTGAAGGCTTATTAGATATACTTCTCTTTTATTCAAATAATTACCAATTTTACTGTGTCAAAATCTAATCAAGACCTTATGACGTTCCAAGGCCTAGTTCTTGCTTTACAAGAATATTGGGCCGACCAAGGCTGTGCCATTCTTCAACCTCTCGACCTTGAAGTCGGTGCTGGAACTTTCCACCCAGCCACTTTTTTGCGAGCCATCGGCCCTGAGCCTTGGTCAGCTGCCTACGTTCAACCCTCACGTAGACCAACAGATGGGCGATTCGGTGAAAACCCAAACCGCTTACAACATTATTATCAATTTCAAGTTCTAATTAAACCGTCTCCTACTGATATTCAAGACTTATACCTCAATTCGTTAAGTCACCTCGGTATAGACATGCTTGAGCATGACATTCGGTTTGTTGAGGATAATTGGGAATCACCAACATTGGGTGCTTGGGGGCTAGGTTGGGAAGTCTGGTTGAACGGTATGGAAGTAACTCAATTTACTTACTTCCAACAAGTAGGTGGCTTGGATTGTCGTCCCGTTAGCGGTGAAATAACCTATGGCCTTGAACGAATTGCCATGTACATTCAAGGCGTTGAAAGTGTTTATGACCTTGTTTGGGCTAATAATAAAAACGGCACCATTACTTATGGTGATGTTTTCCACCAGAATGAAGTAGAAATGTCTGCTTATAATTTTGATCATGCCAATACAGACGTCATGTTTAAGCAGTTTGATGAGTGTGAAAACGCCTGTCAGCTGCTCATTGAAAAAAACTTGCCCCTGCCAGCGTATGAGCAAGTTTTAAAAGCCTCTCATACCTTTAATTTACTGGATGCTCGCCACGCTATTTCTGTCACAGAAAGGCAACGGTTTATTTTGCGCGTACGCAGCTTATCTAAAATGGTTGCCGAAACGTATTATGCTTCCCGAGAAAAACTAGGCTTTCCTATGCTCAAAAATAAGGAGGCATCATAATGGCTGATACACAAGACTTATTATTTGAGCTAGGCTGCGAAGAGCTTCCGCCAACAACATTAACAACCCTACGTGACCACCTTCTTTCTGGTGTTTGTGCGGGCTTAAAAGAGGCTAATTTGAGTTTCGGCAAAACTCATAGCTTTGCTACACCTCGTCGTTTAGCTATTTGGGTTGAATCAGTAGAAACCAGCCAACAAGATATTCAAGTTGAAAAACGTGGCCCCGCCATGGCTGCTGCCTATGATGCCGATGGCAATCCAAGCAAAGCCGCCTTAGGCTTCTCTAGAGGCTGCAGCGTTGACTTCAGCGAACTAGGTACACTCAAAACGGATAAAGGTGAGTGGCTATCTTATAACACATTGGAAAAAGGCCAAGCTGCTACTGCACTCATTCCCTCCATTATCGACAAGGCGCTAACCCGCCTACCGATTGCAAAACGCATGCGATGGGGCAGCTCCAATGAGGCCTTTGTTAGGCCTGTTCACTCCATTGTTTTGTTATTCGGTAATGAGGTCATCAATAGTCAATTTTTTGGAGTCAAGGCGTCTAATACATCGTTTGGTCATCGTTTTCATGCGCCTGACGTTATTACTATCAACTCTGCTAGCTCGTATAACGAACAACTTTCTTCAGCTTTTGTTATTGCCAGTTTTGAAGAACGAAAAACACTCATCGAGCAGCAAGCAAAACAAGCCGCTCAAGCCGTTAACGGTATAGCATATATTGAACCAGCTCTACTCGATGAAATAGCTGCGCTGGTTGAATACCCTGTTGCCATTACCGGTAGTTTCGATGAACACTTCTTAGCATTACCTAAAGAAGTGCTCATTACCACCATGCAAACCAACCAAAAATACTTTCCTGTTTTAGATAAGGACGATGCGCTGTTAGCAAACTTTATTACGATTAGTAATATTCAAAGTAGTAACCCTCTTTCTGTTAGCCATGGCAACGAAAGAGTCATTCGACCTAGACTGTCTGATGCTGAGTTTTTTTGGCAACAAGATATGAAAAGCACATTAGCAGATCGTATACCCTCTCTCGACAATGTTGTGTTCCAACATAAACTAGGCTCTATCGGTGAAAAAACCAAACGAGTGGAAAAACTGTCTACTGAACTTGCAACTCGCTTGGGCTATAACGTAGCACTAGCCTCTCGTGCCGCACTGTTAAGCAAAACCGATCTGATTACTGATATGGTGGGTGAATTTGCCAGCTTACAGGGCGTTATTGGGCGTTATTATGCCATTGAAAATGCAGAACCAGAAGAGGTTGCTGATGCACTTCAAGAGCAGTACCTACCTAAACAATCAGGGGGCGTTCTACCCGCAAGCCAAACAGGTATAACGCTTGCTTTAGCTGATAAACTGGACACCCTCGTTGGTATTTTCAGTATAGGGCTATTACCAACGGGCGATAAAGATCCATTTGCTTTACGACGCGCCTCTTTAGGTATATTAAGAATCATCATTGAAAGTAACCTTAACCTCGACCTAAAAGACGTCATCGAGTTCGCTGCCAAAAATTTTACTCACACGTTCGACATCGATAACACCAAAAAGCAAGTTCTAAACTTTTTACTAGAACGCTTAAAAGGTTATTGCCTATCTAAAAACTATTCAGCAGAACAGTTTGCCTCAGTCGCGTCTGTTCTTTGTACTAACCCTGTTGATTTCATGAGTCGAATTCGTGCAGTTAGCGAGTTTTCCCAGCTAAATGAAGCCGCTAGTTTAGGAGAAGCAAATAAACGAATTCAAAACCTATTAAAAAAAGCACCTAATAACGTTAGCGCTCTATTTGACGCTTCACTGTTATCAGATAAGCAAGAAATCGACCTTTATCATCAATTACAATCGATTGAACAACAGGTAAACCCTCTCATTGAGCAACATCAATATATTGAAGCGCTGAAGGTTTTGTCCACCTTAAAAGACCCTATAGACGCATTTTTTGAACATGTTTTTATTATGGCCGAAGATGAGAGCATTAAAAATTCGAGGTTGGCTTTATTGAGCAATATTCACGCTAAATTTATAAAAATAGCTGATATTTCAATGATATAAGAAATTTAAGATGCTTGATAACCCACCTAAAGCCGATATTATTTTAGACCGTGACGGTGTTATTAACCTAGATAGTGATGCTTATGTAAAAAGTGCTGATGAATGGATACCTATAGAAAGCAGCATTCACGCTATCGCCAACCTTCACAAAGCGGGTCATCGACTATTTATTGCGACAAACCAATCTGGGCTAGGTCGTGGGTATTTTACGCTAGCTGACTTAAATGCTATGCACGAAAAAATGCTTAATTTGATTCATCAAGCAGGTGGTAGAATTACAGGTATTGCGTTTTGCCCACATACGCCGACTGATCAATGCGATTGTCGTAAACCGAAGCCAGGTCTCTTGAAATCTCTAGCTAATCAGCATGATATTTCATTAAGCACAGCTATTGTTATTGGTGATAGTTTAAGGGATCTCCAAGCCGCTACAGCCGTTGCTTCTAAAGCGTTGCTAGTGCTAACAGGCAAAGGTACGAAGACTCTTCAAGATAACCCTAACCTCCCCTATCCAATTTTCGAGAATCTCTATGATGCAAGCCAAAACATCCTCACATAACCTATTTATTTTAGGCCTACGTTCTTTTGTTTTTTTTATTTTCCAAGTAACAACGCTATTTATTTTTGCCCCTTTAGTTTTACTCTCTTTTCCTTTCCCTTATAGCATTAGGTATTCTTTTGCCAGCGCATGGGCAAAACTGGTTATTAAAGGGCTAAATGTTATTTGTCATCTCGACTTTCAAGTAATCGGTAAAGAAAACATAAAAGGTAATGGTATTATTTTTTGTAAACACCAGTCCGCGTGGGAAACGTTTGCCTTACAAATTATATTCCCCGAACAATGTTGGGTTTTAAAAAAAGAACTCCTCTGGATACCATTATTTGGCTGGGCTCTAGCTCTAACGCAACCGATTGCTATTGACCGTTCTAAAAAAACCAAGTCTTTTCGACAAATTATAGAGCAAGGAACTCAGCGATTAAAATCAGGTCGATGGGTCGTTATTTTCCCTGAAGGCACTCGAACTGCCCCTGGTGAAAAAAAGAAATATATGATCGGCGGAGCCTTGCTTGCTGAAAAATCAGGCTACCCTGTTATCCCTGTAGCACATAACGCTGGTGAGTTTTGGAGAAAAAATGCATTTATAAAATACCCAGGTACCATTCAAGTTAGAATTGGCGAAATGATTGATAGCAAATCAATTTCACCTAGAGAACTTAACCAAAAGACAGAAAATTGGATCGAAGGGCAGATGGAGGAGATCCAGAATAAAACCTTTTAGGGTCGATATCAACCGCTAACGTTTCCATCCAAGGTAGCTTTTATAGACTTCACCGTTTTTAAATCAAAGCTAACAGCAACTGGAACATCTCTATACTCGATTAAATTTGCAAAACACACCCCATGCTATTGGGCAAAAGCCTCTCGAATATTAAGAGTATCAGCGAAAAGAAATAATCTAAAAGTGGTCTTAAGCCAAATTTTCGCTTGGAAACTTAAATGCTCTTGATTCAATAGCCCTATGTAGCTCGCCCGAAGATAGATTTAGGCCAACCGACAACTGTTAATGTACATCGCCTTTTCAGATAAAACATGTCAGTATTAAGCCTATAGGACCAGTCAAACAGGATAGACATGGAATTGTTAATCTTTTTAGTTTTAATAGCGCTCGTCATAACATTTCTTTTAAAGAAAAGAAAACACCGAATCCCAGGCTATGTGTATGGTGAAGATCAACCTTCATCTTTAAAAGTAAAACCACCAGAACCCAAAGAGGCGTACCCCTACAGATTAAGAGATCCTTTATTTTCAGTCGCAGAACGCTCTTTTTATGGCGCACTTTCATTAGCATGCGCCGATAAAGCCATTGTTTTTGGCAAGGTTCGTATTGCTGATATTCTGCAGCCAGAAGCGAAGCTTAATAAAAGCGAATGGCAAACTGCTTTTAACAAAGTATCAAGAAAGCACTTTGATTATGTTCTGTGTGAACCTAATAGTCTTTCAATACTTGCTGTCGTCGAATTAGACGACCAATCCCATAATACAACTAAACAAAAAATGCGTGACACCTTTGTCGAAGGTACTTGCCTAAAAGCTGGTTTAGCTCTTCACCGCTTCAAGGCGAGCAATAATTACAGTGTCACTAGCATTCAACAACAAATTTTTCCTGAGCCACCTCTTGCAGATGACCCTCTTAAACAAACCGTTGATAACACCTCAACTCTAGAGGAGCCTGATACTGTGAAATCCTGTCCTCGGTGCTCTTCGCCACTTGTCACTCGAACAGCTTCGAAAGGCTCAAACAAGGGCAATAACTTTATTGCGTGTAGCGCGTACCCTAAGTGCAGATATATCGAGCTTGGGCACTAGAAGGAATTTATTTTCTATTCGTTATTTTCATTCTTAACATTAGTAGACCTTGATAACTTGACCGTCTTAATATAAGCCATTACTAAAGCTTTAGTTTAGATGGCCGCGCCTTAGTACTGTTAGAAAAAACTTATTGACCTGCTAAACAGTAGAATCACTGTAAGTCAGCGTGAAGGTTTTTATATTTAAACTGACACTCTTAACCCTATTTATACCAATTCCCTTTTCCACCAGAGAAACAAAAAGTATATTTTTCAAACCAGTTTATTATCTGTTTCATTTATATTCCATACTGCGCTATATAGATTTATATCTCACAAATTATGCATTGGCAGATTACTGAAGGAAGAACTTCTTAACACCCACTTAAAACCGATGCTTCCTTTTTCAGTTTTTCTTAAAACTTCGACGTTATTCGCATAGGCAAAAATCTTAAGCTGCTAGGTTTTCAACAAGCCGAACTGTTTTGGGTTTCTGGCTACCTAGTCATTTATTTTTAATTAACACCTTAACCTTGCTCTTTGGCAAACTTATTCAATAAAAATATTTCAAGGTTTATAAAAACGCCCCTCAGCAATAAAAATTTAATAATTTAAAGCAAATAAAAACCTTACCAGAGCTTATATAAGGAGTCTTTTCACACAAACCAACCCGTTTATTCATATTAGTTTTTTTTGTGGCTTATATTCTGTTTTATGGCTTTTTAAGGATTTTGAGTTGCGTTTTATTGTGATGAGTTTTTTTCAAAAAAAGGCGGAAAAACTAGGTTTTTTCCGCCTTTTTTATTTTCAAAATAAATACAAACACTATAACTTTATGAAAAATAAAGTTTTTATTCTTTCAGATCGATTCAAATAAGTTGAGAATGATTCAAATTGAATGAGAAACAACAAATTGTTATTTACACGTCTAAGTTTGCCACTTCTAATGCATTTTTTTCTATGAAATTACGCCTTGGCTCAACCTCATCACCCATAAGTGTTGTAAACACACTATCAGCCGTAATGGCAACTTCTATTCGTACTTGTAATAATCGTCTTGAATCAGCATCTAATGTTGTTTCCCAAAGCTGCTCGGGGTTCATTTCTCCCAATCCTTTATAGCGCTGAATTTGTTGGCCTTTCCTTGCTTCTTTCATTAGTAATTCAAACACTTCTTTAAAGCTTGAAACCCCATGACTTTTTTCAGCAATCAGTAGTTTTGAACCTTCTTCAAACATTCCTGTTAATGTTTTTCCAAAACTTACTAATCTTTTATATTCACCCGATTTGAAAAACAAGCGTGTCATTTCAAATGATTTTTTAACACCATGAGACACTGTTGAACACTGAACTGACCAATTATCTGGCTGATAGTCTAACGAAAAACTATAGTTTGTTGGACTGCTTTCTACCGCGTTTAGCGCCTTTTCTAAATTTATTAACCAGGCATTTAACTCTTCCTTATTTGTCGATTCTGTTATTTCCGGCGATACCAATAACTCATTCATCATCAACTCATCATAACGACTCGATAATCTGGCAATCATCCCTTCTATTTGAATATGTTCCTTAGCAAGCACTTCTAAGGCTACACCATTAATAGCGGGGGTGGTTTCATTGATAACTAAACTGGCTTTTTGTAATGCTAACTGTAATAAATAACTATTTAATTCATTATCATCTTTTACATAGTACTCTTGCTTACCTTTTTTTACTTTATACAGCGGCGGCTGCGCTATATAAACATTTCCATTTTCAATAAGTTCCGGCATTTGGCGATAGAAAAACGTTAGTAACAATGTCCGGATGTGAGATCCATCAACATCAGCATCGGTCATAATGATTATTTTATGGTAACGAAGGTTTTCTGGTTTATATTCTTCTTTACCTATTCCACAACCCAATGCTGTTATAAGTGTCCCCACCTCTTCTGAGGATAGCATTTTATCAAACCGTGCTTTTTCGACGTTTAATATCTTTCCTTTCAATGGCAAAATAGCTTGTGTTCGTCTATCCCTACCTTGTTTTGCTGATCCTCCAGCAGAGTCCCCTTCCACTAAAAATATTTCTGATAAGGCCGGGTCTTTCTCTTGGCAATCAGCCAGTTTTCCAGGCAATCCAGCAATATCTAACGCTGATTTACGCCGAGTCATTTCTCTTGCTTTTCTCGCCGCATCACGTGCTCTTGCAGCCTCCAACATCTTTCCAGCTATTTCTTTAGCCTCTGTTGGGTTTTCTAACAAAAACTCTTGTAAAGCTTCTGATAGTGAGGATTCTACAATCGACTTCACTTCTGATGAAACCAACTTATCTTTGGTTTGTGAAGAAAACTTTGGGTCTGGCACTTTAACAGATAACACTGCCGTTAAGCCCTCTCTTGCATCATCACCTGTAGTGCTTACTTTTTGTTTTTTGGCTAAACCAGTCCCTTCAATATATTGGTTTAACGTTCGGGTAAGCCCTGCTCTGAATCCTGCTAAATGAGTCCCACCATCTCTTTGAGGGATATTATTCGTATAACAAAAAATATTTTCTTGGTATGAATCATTCCACTGCAAAGCGACTTCTACATTAACGTCATTTTTATCGACATTAATATAAATTATATTTTCGTGAATTTGGGCTTTATTAACATTCAAGTGGTTAACAAAGGCTTTAATACCGCCCTCATATTCAAACACTTCTTCTTTTGCTGTCCGCTCATCAGACAGTCTAATTCGCACACCCGAGTTTAAAAAAGATAATTCTCGAAGCCTTTTCGCCAACACATCAAAATGAAACTCAATATTAGTAAACGTTTCTGCACTAGGTTTAAACCTTAAGCTTGTTCCTGTTTTATCGGTAGAACCAACAATTTTTAATGGTTCCACTGGCTCCCCATTCTTGTATTGTTGGTAATGCTCACTTCCTTCGCGCCTAATCGTTAAATCAAGTTCATCAGACAGCGCATTAACAACCGAAACACCAACGCCATGCAACCCCCCCGAAACCTTATAAGCGTTATCGTTAAACTTACCTCCAGCATGTAAAACCGTCATAATTACTTCAGCAGCTGAGCGACCCTCTTCAGGGTGAATATCAATAGGAATACCACGCCCGTCATCAGAGATAGTTACCGAATTATCCTCATGGATAATCACACCAACTTCCGTACAATGCCCCGCTAATGCTTCATCAATAGAGTTATCCACCGCCTCAAACACCATATGGTGTAAGCCAGAACCATCATCTGTGTCCCCAATATACATACCAGGCCTTTTTCTAACAGCATCCAAGCCTTTTAAAACTTGAATATTTGATGAATCATACGTCTCGTTGCTTTTTTCTTCGCTCACTTAACTTTCCTCTATGTGCATTACACCTTGTTTCACGTGAAACACTTTTGTCTCTTTCTCTTTAATAAATTCAGAAAATAAATCTTTATTTGTCGTTGTTATAAAAACTTGAATACCCAATTTTTTTAGAAATAACATGACTTTTTTAAAACTCGCAGCATCTAATTCAGCAGCTAAATCATCCAATAATACACATACTGACTTATAAGATCGCTTACTCATTAATTTTATCTGTGCTAAATATAGAGCTATAACCAGTAATTTCATCTGTCCTCTTGATAAATAATCTTGCGCCAACTTACCATTCACAAGTACCTTTATATCAGATTTATGTGTACCGACCGTCGTATAGCCGTATTGCATATCTCTAGAAAGGTTTTTATCTAAAGCTTCAGTTAACGTTAAATTTATATCCCAACCACATAAGTAATTAATATCGAATTCAATATTACTAAAAAAATATTGAGCAACTTGCTTTAACTCCTGATTAAGTGACTCTATGTATTCAGCTCTTTGATTACTTACTATTGTACCGTATTCACTCAGCTTATTGCTCCAAATGGGTAATGTATCTAGCTGTTTGGACTTTAACAGTGAGTTTCGTTGTTTTAATAATTGATTATGCTGTTTTAAGGCTATTAAGAATGAATGTTTCACGTGAAACACACCTAGGTCAATAAAAGACCTTCGACTTGAAGCGCCGTTTTCTAGTAAAGACTGGGATTCAGGTCTAATTAAATGAGTATGTAAGTACCTGGATAACTCAGAGGCTTTCTTTTCTGTATTCCCATTTATTCTAATGATTGTGTCATGTTGACTTTTTTTAATGGCGATTTTATTAGTAACACCCAACGTGTCTAGCTCAGCAAATACGATAAGGTTTTTTTTATCGTGAGATAAAACCTTACGAATATTATGGGTTCTGAATGAACGCGCCCTACTGAGAATATAAAGGGACTCTAATAGTGATGTTTTACCACTACCATTAGGCCCAACAATAATATTAAACTCAGGCGACGGTTGAAAATTTAAATTTTCAATATTTCGAACGTCTTTGATTAAAACATCTTTTAAAGACAAGTAAATATTTTCAAGTAGGAGAGGTTATTAGACATCTAAATACGCATAGGCATAATAATAAAGCGACTACTTTTATCTGTAGGGTTTTCTAATAAACAACTACTGTTTGTATCTGTAAAGGATACTTGCACACTATCTGATTCGATGACATTAAGCGCATCCATTAAATAACTAGAATTAAAGCCCATACTCATTTCATCACTATCATAATCGACCACCACCTCTTCAACGGCTTCATCTTGTTCTGGGTTATTAGCATTAATGGTCATTAATTGGGCTGATAAATCTAAACGTATCCCTTTGTATTTCTCATTGGATAAAATAGACACTCGAGATAAAGCTGATTTAAAAGATAGTTTATCTATTGTAAAACTGTGTTTAGTTTCTTCAGGAACAACATTTTTAAAGTCTGGAAAACGACCATCAATTAGCTTAGCGTTCAATTGAACGTCCCCTAATGTAAAGTTGATATTGTTCTTTGCTATTTTTATATCAATAATTCCTTCATATTTATCAATCAACTTTAAGAGCTCTTGAGCCGCCTTCCTTGGAATGATTACTTGGCTAATTGATTGATTTTCATTGTCTATCTTATTTTTTGATAGTGCCAAACGATGACCATCTGATGCGACTGTTTGTAATTCACCATCTATTACCTCCATCATTAAACCATTGAGGTAATAACGAACATCTTGTTGGGCCATACAGAATATAGTTTTACTAAAAGCTTTATATAAAACTGTTTTTTCTATATTAATTTGATTAATGTAATTTGACTCATCAAATAATGGGTATTCGTCGGCCGATAGGGTTCTAAGGGTGAACCGACTTTTACCTGATGTAATAATTAAAACAGCGTCTTTAAACGTAAATTTAATCTCAGCATTATCCGGTAAGGAACGACAAATATCTAATAACTTCCTAGCAGGCACCGTTATTTTAAAATTCTCATCACTAGTTGTTAGTGAATCAGAACTAATTTGTACTTCCAAATCTGTACCTGTTAATTTTAAACGACCCTTATTAATCGATAAATATACATTCGATAAAATAGGCAACGTTTGTCTACGTTCTATAACCCCAATTACTTTTTGTAAGGGCTCTAATAGGCTTTCTTTATTAATATTTAATTTCATATTTAAATACTTATTATAGTTATAAGGGTTTTAAAAACAGTTGATAACACTGTTTTGTTATTATAAATCAAAAACTTAACTCTAATCAAACCATGTTGCTAATATTAATTAAATGTGTGGATAACTTGTTTATAAGCAACTTGCTTATTTTATCCACAACTTACCCCTCATTAATGCGATAGGGTTCTTAACAGGTTAATATAATCTTCATCAATAGTTTGGTCAGAATCTCGAAGCTCTTTTACTTTACGTGTAGCATGCAAAACAGTTGTGTGATCACGCCCACCAAATTGGTTACCAATCTCAGGTAAACTATATTGCGTTAACTCTTTAGCTAATGCCATTGCTATTTGTCTCGGTCGTGCTATCGATCGAGTGCGTTTGGCAGATAGTAAGTCAGACATTCTAATTTTGTAATATTCGGCAACTGTTTTTTGAATATTATCAATACTGATGCGTTTGTTTTGAAGAGCAATAAGGTCCCTAAGGGCTTCTTTTGTAAAATCAAGCGTGATGGGTTGACCGGTAAAATTTGCATTAGCAATAACCCTACGTAAGGCACCCTCAAGTTCTCTAACATTAGACTTAATTCTGTTACCCATAAAAAAAGCAACTTCATCAGCAAGATCAACACCACTTTGGGCTGCTTTACTTTTTAAAATAGCAACACGAGTTTCTAAATCAGGCGGCTCTACCGGAATAGGTAAACCCCAACCAAATCGAGATTTAAGGCGCTCTTCTAGACCGTTAATTTCTTTTGGGTAGCAATCACAGGTTAAGACAATTTGTTTATTGTTTTCAATCAGCGTGTTAAAAGTATGAAAAAACTCTTCTTGGGTTCTTTCTTTTTTCGCAAAAAACTGAATATCGTCAATTAATAATAGATCTAATGAGCGATAGTGGTTTTTAAAATCATTAATAGTGTTTTTTTGTAATGATTGAACCATATCGGAAACAAAACGTTCTGACGATGAAAAATTAACCTGGGCATTTGGGTTCGTTTGAATAATCGCATTCCCAATAGAGTGCATTAAATGAGTTTTCCCTAAGCCTACACCACCATAAATAAAAAGAGGGTTGTAAGCTGTTCCTGGGTTTTCTGAGACTTGAACAGCGGCCGCTTTTGCAAGCTCATTAGATTTACCAACAACAAAAGAATCAAATGTAAATGCTCTATTTAGATTATGTGAAACAGTCGGCTTTTTAGTGGTTTTAAGTGTAACGCCCTCTTTCACTGATTTGATGGATGAGGGTGTTTTTGAGCTACCAATTTTTAAGTAAAGCCTTGTTTTTTCGTTTGTTAACTTATTGATTATATTGGTTATATTTTTAATGTAGTGATCTGATACCCAATCTAAAACAAACTTATTTGGAGCAAATAAATGTAACTCATCATGACTTACTTGTGCTTGTAAGGGACGAATCCATGTATTGATTTGTTGAGGAGGAATTTCTTCTTCTAAACGTTGTAAGCACTGTTCCCAGAGAGATGACACATTAATCCTTGTTTGAAAGTTGGAGTAAACAAGGCATAAGAATATACTTTAAATAGAAAGTTATCCACAGGAAAAACACAATTGAATTAAAAACAAAGGATATACTTAAACTTTATATAAACATTGACTTTTAGGATAAATAAAACTAACCTTCGCAGTCTTTTTCTCAAAAGAAAATCGTAAGTAACAAAAGTTTTCTTTAGTAACATATTAATCAGTCATTCATAGGACATTTCAGCATGAAAAGAACATTTCAACCAAGTAACTTAAAAAGAGCCAGAACGCACGGTTTTAGAGCAAGAATGGCGACTAAGTCAGGCCGTAAAATAATTAACGCTAGACGTGCAAAAGGTAGAGTTCGTTTATCAGCGTAACAGATATAAAAGACTATACGTTTACAAAAAAAGTTAGGTTAAATAGTTCGTCAGAATACGCTAGGGTTTTTAAAGGCGCAAAAAGAAGTACGGATAGCTTATTTATTGTTTTAGCGCAAAAAAATGTATCTAGCGCAAAGCTTGGTCTTGCGATAGCAAAAAAAAACGTAAAAAAAGCAGTAAAAAGAAACCTGATTAAACGAATAGTTAGGGAATCTTTTAGACATGAAAAAGAACGATTATCGGGTTACGATTTTGTTATTTTATGTCGCCATAAGGCAGCTTTAGCAACAAAAAAAGAGCTGGCCAAATCCATTAGTAAACATTGGGATAAGCTGATTATAAATGAATAAGTTATTTATTTATTTAATTAAATGTTATCAACGTTTTATCAGCCCAATGTTGGCTAGTCGATGTCGTTTTTACCCAACCTGTTCCGACTATGCACTTGAGGCATTTAAAGAATATGGTGCAAGCAAAGCTTTATATTTAACATTAAAAAGACTTTTACGTTGTCAGCCTTTTTGTAAAGGTGGCGTAGACCCCTTACCAACTTCAGACAAAACACATGGATAATCAAAGAACATTACTCATTGCAGCACTTGCTTTCATTGCGGTACTTATTTGGCAAGCGTGGCAGAAAGACTATGTGTTGCCTCAGCAGCAGGTTGCTAGCGTCGAAGGGCAAGCTAAACAACAAGCTGATGTGCCTAATACAGCTTCAACCGATAATACACTGTTAGGTGCGGTCGAAATTAATAAAGCTGAAGGAAGTAGTCAGGCTAAAGGTGGTGTTATACGCGTTGTAACAGATGTTTATGAGATTGAGATTGATACATTGGGTGGCAGCATTGTTCAATTACATTTATCCAATTACCCTGAAACAAAAGGTGAAGAGAAAAAAGTTCAGTTGCTGCATAATCAAGCACCTAAAACATTTGTTGTTGAGTCAGGTCTAGTTTCTCAAAATGGAGAGAGTCCCAATCATCATGTTTTATGGCGTGCATCAGAAGACAATTATGTGATGACTGGCGATGAGTTAAGAGTTCCTTTAACGTGGAGTGATAATGCCGGTATCTCAATTACCAAAACTTATGTTTTCACTAAAGGAAGTTATAAAGTAGATGTTGAAACGCAGATAGAAAACAACGGCGCTAATAGTTGGTCAGCAAGAGAGTATTTGCAAATCAAGCGAAGTGACTATGCTGATAATAAAGCTAACTCAATGATTTACACCTATACAGGCGGTGTGTTTTATACGGATGAAGAAAAATATCAAAAAATTGATTTTGGTGATATGGAAGATGAGGACTTAAGCCGCGAAGCAATTGGTGGATGGGTTGCAATGATCCAGCACTATTTTGGTGTCGCTTGGGTTCCAGAAAAAGAAAATCAATATAACTATTACACAAAGTCGTTAAAAGGCGGGCTGTATGTAATAGGTGCATACTCACCAGTTAAGTTGGTTGAAGCGGGTGAAGTAAAAACGATACATTCGGTTTTATTCGCAGGGCCTAAACTTCAAGAGCAATTAAGTGTGGTTGCTCCAGGGCTAGAATTAATGGTTGATTACGGCAAACTGACGATTATTGCAGAGCCTATTTTTTGGTTGTTAAGCTTCTTTTATGATTTTGTTGGAAATTGGGGCGTCGCTATCATTATGGTAACGTTCAGTATTAAAGCGCTATTCTTCAAATTATCTGAAAAAAGCTATAAATCGATGGCGCATATGAAACTAGTACAGCCAAGAATAGTTGCTCTAAAAGAGCGTTATGGTGATGATAAACAACAGCTAAATAAAGCGATGATGGAGCTGTATAAAACTGAAAAAATCAACCCCTTAGGCGGTTGTTTGCCGATTTTAATACAAATCCCCGTATTTATTGCTTTGTATTGGACACTTCTTGAAAGTGTGGAACTAAGGCAGGCGCCGTTTGCATTATGGATTGATAATATTTCGGCTGCAGACCCATACTTTGTACTACCTGTTATTTATGGTATCACGATGTTTTTCCAACAGCGTTTAAACCCAGCGCCCGTTGATCCAATGCAAAAGAAAATGATGCAAATGCTACCCATTATGTTTACTGGCTTTTTTGCCTTCTTCCCAGCGGGTTTGGTGCTTTATTGGATTGTAAATAATCTATTAACGATTGCCCAACAAACATTCATAATGAAAAGAATTGAAGCAGGGAAAGAATAAATAATTCGACGGTATGTCAAATAATAATGACACAATAGCTGCTGTCGCGACAGCCAGTGGTCGTGGTGGTATTGGTATTATTCGAGTTAGTGGCCCAAAAACACAAAAAATTATAGAGAAACTACTTGGTAGTCAAATACCTGCCCGTCAGGCCTGTTTTAGGTTATTTAAGGAGCATGACGATACAACGATTGATAGTGGACTTGCTCTATATTTCAAATCTCCTGCTTCATATACCGGTGAAGACACGTTAGAACTTCAAGGTCATGGCGGCCCAGTTGTTTTAGACATGTTGTTGAAACGGGTATTGGCATTAGGCGCTAGGCTTGCCGAGCCAGGTGAGTTTACCCAGCGGGCGTTCTTAAATAATAAATTAGATTTAGCTCAAGCAGAGGCAGTTGCCGACATCATAGATGCTGGCACCAGTGCAGCGGCAGTATCTGCGCAACGTTCTTTAGCCGGTGCCTTTTCCCAACACATTGATGATTTACAGCGCCAATTAACCCACCTTCGCCTGTATGTAGAGTCAGCCATTGATTTTAGTGATGAAGATATTGATTTTTTAGCAGGTGATGAATTAAAAAAAATTATCGCTGATTTACAAAAGGCATTTAAAAAACTCTCCGAAACAGCCAAGCAAGGCAGTTTGTTGCGAGATGGAATGACTGTGGTGCTAGCCGGTAAGCCTAATGCCGGTAAATCGAGTTTATTGAATGCCTTAGCGCAGCGTGATACCGCTATTGTAACGGAGGTAGCAGGTACCACACGAGATATACTCACAGAAAAAATCCAAATAGATGGTATGCCTGTGCACATTATAGATACGGCCGGCTTACGTGAAACCAGTGATATTATTGAACAAGAAGGTGTGAAGCGGGCTAAACAGGCTATTTTAACGGCAGATCAAGTGTTATTGGTGGTCGATGATCAAGAGTCACAGACAGAAGATTACTTGTCGTTATTACAGGATGTTCCCACTACTATTCCAGTAACAGTTATATTTAATAAAGCAGATATGACGGGTGCAGAGGTTGGTGAGGCAAGTTCTAATGACGGACGGACAGTGATTAGGTTGTCAGCAAAATATGGGGATGGCCTAAATATATTAACGAAACATTTAAAAACACTGATGGGGTTTAACCCAGAAGAAAAAAATATATTTTTAGCACGTCGTCGCCACTTAGATGCGCTAGCAAGGTCAAATAAGTTTTTAAATGAGGGTATAGAGCAATTACTCAGTTACCAAGCGGGCGAATTATTTGCAGAAGACTTACGTTTAGCGCAAAGTGCTTTGTCAGAAATCACAGGAAAAATGACACCAGATGATCTGTTAGGGGAAATTTTCTCTTCATTTTGTATCGGAAAATAAACAGCTTAATAAACATTCATTAACGATAGAGGTTTGAAATGGTTCACCCAATTATTGATAGTCTTTTATGGAGGCATACAACTAAAAAATATGACGCCACAAAAAAAATCCCAGAAAGTGACCTTGCTGTGCTGTTTGAGGCAATGCGTTTAACGCCATCGTCTATTAATTCCCAACCCTGGAAGTTTGTCGTTATTGAAAGCAATGAGGGCAAAGAACGTATGAGTAAAACATTTGCCCATAAATATCAATTCAACCAATCGCATGTGTTTGATAGCTCTCAGATTATTCTATTTGCCCATAACCCACGCTACACACGTGATGATTTTGCAGAAATAGTGGATAAAGGCATTGAGGATAAGCGAATCAAACAGGAAGATCGTGAGGGTGCGTTTGCTCTTTTTGCATTTGCTGACAGTAATACCGATGATGCAGGTGACAACAGTAAGTGGACAAAAGCACAAACGTATCTAGCCCTTGGAAATACCTTGCATACCCTAGCTCGTCTCAATATTGACTCTACAGCGCTGGAAGGCATCGATATTGATTTAGTAAACGAAGAGTTTAAAAAAGAACTGGATGGCTACCAGTGCGAAGTTGCGTTAGCGATTGGTTACCACGACCCTGAAGAGGACTATAATGCAAAATTGCCTAAGTCACGACGTAGCTTAAACAGTGTTTTTGTACGGATATAAGGGATAGACGGTAAATATATACTGGCTGGTTGGGCATACGACCAGTCAAAGTGGTTTCTAAAAGCTTGGGTAAGAAAAAGCCCTAGTCGTAAATTATAGAGATTGATTAGGATCTGCTTGACTATAGTTTAAAGCGCCTTACGTTTTGTATAAAAACCTGTGGGGAGCCCTTCCCATATCGAGTGTTTAAGTAAAGAGTTTGTAGCGTCCTTAAATGCTCTGCTTTTTGCGGGTAGAGCTGTATTGTTCGATTAAAGTAATCGGTGGTTGTTTCGTGTGGAAGTCGTGCTCCTGTTTTTTTTGCTAATTTTTTGCACAATGCTAAGTATGCCTTTTGTACGGGGTCGTGGGTTTCTTTTTGTAGTAGAAGCACAATACTTAGCGAAAAGAGTAAGGTTAAACCGGTCAGGCTAGCAAGCCATTTCACCATGTCGCCCCAATCAAGAATGCCAAATTTGGAAAGGAAATCTAGTTGTTTTTCTGGCCCATAGGCCAGTACAGAGTTTTGCCAGTAATAATCCAAGCTATTAATGGCCCACTTGAGTTGTTGAGCCCACTTTTGAAGCCCTTCTGGCGGCGTTAATAAAAAATTAATATTACTGTTAATGCGTTGTAACGAGGGGTCGATACTGTGTTCAATACGATTAGGCGCGATGGCTGCAGTTGGATCCACTCGAACCCAGCCTTTGTCTGCTAACCAAACTTCAACCCAAACATGGGCATCTGCCTGGCGCACGTTATAAAAGCCCCCTACTTTGTTATAAACGCCACCTTGGTAGCCGGCAACGAGCCTAGACGGAATACCGGCGGCTCGCATCAAGGTGGCGAAACTGGTAGCAAAGTGGCCACAAAAGCCCCGTTTACTTTCAAATAAAAACTCTGCAACAGGGTTCTTTCCTAATGAAGGTGGTTTAAGGGTGTAATAAAACTCATCATTATAAAATTGAAGAGCGCTTTTTACTGTATCGCTTTTATTTGTACTAGTTGTTACCCATTTTTTTGCTAAAGCTATAACTCTGGGGTCCGTGTTATCAGGAATTTTAAGCGCTCGGCTAAGGTCTGTGTCTGATAGTTCTGTTATATTTTTCTGGGTTGTTGAACGGATATCAAATGAAATATTTCGAGTTAGTTTTTTATTTAATATCAATTGATGGTCGTGTGTTAGCCGAGTATTTGTTGGTGCAGCGGCAGGAATATCGAGAGCGTAAAGCCAAAATTGATGGTGAGGTTCCATCATCAAGGTGTATTGGATATCTGAACGTTGACTGGGTATAGGATTTGCGCGGTCAAATGAATCTTTTTTCGGTGGCGTTAGCGTCCAAGACTGCCCATCAGTTTCCCAAAAAACAGGGCCTCGCCAATACAAGCTTTTTTGTTTGGGCAAACTGCCGTTAAAGCGCACTCTAAAAGCGGTCTCTTTTGAAAGAGCTAAATTTGAAACAGTACCTGGATTAATAGAGTCACTAATACCACTAACGGCAGACTGTGTATCCGGCATTGCCCATAACGGGCCAATCATTCGTGGAAATAATAAGAAAAAAACTAGCATTAAAGGGATAGCTTGCAATAGTACGAGACCAGATAAGCGTAATAAAGGGGGGCTTTTTAAAGAGGTGTTTCGAGTACTATTAACTACCAAAGCGAATAGTAGTAGGTAGAATATGAAGAGCGCATAAATAGCAACTTCTAACCGTTGCTCAAATAAAAATGGGGTAATCAGAACAAAGAAGCTCATATAAATAACAACTTGGGCATCGCGCGGCGTGCGGCTTTCAAGTAATTTCAACCCCATCAATAAAACCAATAAACTACTACTAGCATCGCGCCCTAAAGACATGCCGTAGGTTTTTAACACAAAAAACCCCAAGCCTATAGAAAGGGGTAATAATAGCCACTTATTAGGTAAGGTCTTTGGAGCCCAAAGGGTTAGCGCACGCCATGCCAATAAGGAAAAGCCAATCGCAATAAAAGAGATTGGCAATTCAGCTGTATGTGGAACGATGAGAAGAACCCCAATAACAACTAATAGTTTAATGAGGTTAGGGTTGAGTGGCATAGTTGCGTGGTTAAGCGTGCTCATACAAAGCCAGTTCTTTAAGGCAAGCACGTTGATGCTCTATACCATGACTGGGGGCAAGCTCAATACCTGGCAAACGTAAGCCGTATTTAAGCCCCTCAGCCTCACAATTAAGCACCCAAAAACACAGTTGCGATAGTTTTTCTTCTAATGCTAGTTGATGACACGATTGCCAATTTAACCAAATACTGGCAGATTGTTCGGCACTAAACTCATTGCTAAACAGACCTTTTTCGGCGGCAAAAGCTTTCCAGTTGATCTGTCGGTAATTTTGTCCTAATTGGTAAGGTTTCAAGCCAGCAAAATCATCGGTGCCCAGTTGAGAACTTTGAAGCCCGTTTTGTTCTTTGTTTAATGGGTAAAACTCTAAAGCCAGCCCTGTATCAATAGGTTGTGGGTAAACTAAAATAGGTTGTTTAAATAGCAGGGGTGACCAGGCTCGAAAAACACCAAACGGGAATGATGTAGACAGTGTAATGGTACTAGGCGTATACCAGCCACGATGGCTGAATTGTATCGGCAATTTAACCGGCAATAATAGGTCTTTAGTTATATCAAATGTTTTTAGCTGACCTAGATGAGAAGCATGAATCGCCCAACGTTCGCGCTCCCCTGGTTCTTTAATAATAAAGTTAATGTGGCCCGTTGAGCCTGCGTAACAATCAGGTGTTTTTGACAGCGATACAATAAGTCCGGATAAATTTTTAAAACTATAAAGGGTGGATGCTTGTGCAGCGGCAGCTAATAAAAAGGTAAAAACGAACCCCATACTATTGTTGTAGTTAATAGAGGCAACAAGCATCAGTAAAATAACAATAGCGAGGGTTAAGCCGTCTTTACTGGGTAGTATGAAAATGCGCCGGTGATTTAACTTTATATGGGTTTGTTGAGCAGCCTCCCCTTTTGTAAAGCGTTTTAAAGATAAGTGTTTTGAAAGAGCTAACGGCATACGTCGAAAGAATTTTTTAAGTCATTTGACTGTAGCATAGAGTCTTTTTTTTCAGCGCTAAAAAAAGCCGCGTACGCGGCTTTTTATCATGTAAATTTAGTTTAAAAGGTGGGTGCAGATTCTATAACGCTCTTTTTTTCTTCCATTCGAGCCTTCCAGGCGTTAACGCCGGGGTAGTCTGCTATTAAAGAACCTTCAGGCACCATGCCCAAGAAAGCAAGGATAGGATATAAGAAATAATCAGCCAGTGTAGCCGTATCACCCGCCAAATAGTCAGAGTTTGCTAAGGTTTCTTCAAGCAGGCTTAGTTGGCCTTTAGTAGTGGGAATAGCCGCATCAAGTACTGCTTGATTAAGAGGCATAATTTCAAGGCGAAATAAAACAAGATCATGGATCATCGTAGGAAAAACATAAGCATTTATATAGCTTATCCACTGGTTCATAATGCCGCGTTGCTTGGCATCAGATGGTTTTAAAGCCGGTCCTTCAAAAGCCTCATCAATGTAGTTGGCAATAGCGAGAGTTTCATATAGTGTAAAATCACCGTGGCTAAAGGCAGGGACTTTCCCCGTTGGGTTAACGGCGAGCATTTCATCAGTATTAGGCGCGTGGTGTAGGTGATCAAATTTCACACCCTTTTCATGCAATGCTATATGAATCGTTCTAACGTAAGTGCTAATTGGAAAGCCGTATAAGATGACATCGCTCATTTCATTTATCCTGTTGTTTAGGTAGATTGATCAATGAATATAGTTAATTATGAAGAGACTGTAAATAACAAACTTTAGGGAGATAAAAATGACACAACGTTTTGAAGGGAAAGTAGTCGTCGTGACGGGTGCGGCGCAAGGCATTGGTAAAGCATGTGCAGTAAGGTTTGCAGCAGAAGGGGCAAGCGTGATGATTGCTGACCGTGCAGAAGAACAAGCACGTTTAGTACAACAAGAAATTATTACTGAAGGTGGAATAGCGAGTGTTTGTATTGTAGACCTTGAAACGAGTGCGGGCGCAAAACAGGTTATGCAAGAAACGGTTGATACCTATGGGCGAATTGACGTGTCGGTTCATAATGTTGGTGGCACCATTTGGGCAAAGCCTTTTTGGGAATACCCAGACGACCAAATAGAAAAAGAAATTAACCGATCGTTGTGGCCAACGTTATGGTGTTGTCGCGCGGTTATACCTTTTATGATCGAACAGCAATCAGGGGCTATTGTAAACGTTGGCTCTGTTGCAACACGCGGGATTAACCGTGTGCCCTACTCCGCTGCTAAAGGCGGCGTTCAAGCGATGACAACTTGTATGGCGTTAGAGTTGGCTGAACATGGGGTGCGTGTAAATTGCGTTAACCCAGGTGGGGTTGACCAAGGTGAAAGAGCCACCCCAAGGCACACAGGTGTTATGACAGATATTGATAAGGCTGGAATGCAAGGCGTCATTGAGCAAACGAATCGCGATACCCCGATGAAACGTTACGGCACACCGGAAGAAGAAGCGGCGGCAATTTGCTTTTTAGCGGCTGACGAGGCGTCATATATTACGGGAGAAATTATAAATGTGGCGGGCGGTGGAATTGGCTAGAGGAATCACTTGAAGTAAAAAGAATTAAATAAATCTTTTCTATAAATTGATTTAAATCAAATTTTCTTTTGATGTATTTTGATGTACGATGCTTTTATTCATCGTCACGGTGGTTGTCCGTTAAGCCCATTAAAAATAAGTTTAACGGACAAAAAAAGCGGCATCATCGCTTTTAGGCTACTTAAAAAGAATGATAAAAGTTGGTTATTGAGAGGAGATTTGTTTTATGAGTAATAAAAAACTAGAAAGTGACTACAGTCGCTATATGGACTTAAAAGAAGGCTGGGTCGATCGCCGTATCTTTTGGGAACAAGAAATTTACGAACAAGAGTTAGAGCAAATATTTGCCAAAGCTTGGCAATTTATAGCGCATGACTCGATGATGCCGAACACCAACGATTTTTATACCACCTATATGGGTGAAGATGGTGTTATTGCTGCCCGCCAAAAAGATGGAAGTGTCAAAGTATTCCTTAACTCTTGTACCCACAGAGGTAATAAGATTTGCTATGCAGATGATGGTAATACGCGAAACTTTACCTGTAACTACCATGGCTGGGCTTTTGGAACCGATGGCGAGTTAAAAGGCTTATCTAACGAACATGTTTATGATGAAGGTGATATAGACAAAAGCAAATGGGGGCTACAGCAAGCTAGAGTCGATAGCTACAAAGGCTTAATATTTGCCACGTTTGATGAAGAAGCGCCTTCACTAGAAGAGTTCTTAGGCGACTTTAGATGGTATTTAGATATCATGCTGGACCAAGATGAAGGTGGTACGGAGTTTATTGGTGGTGGCATTAAAAACTACGTTAATGCTAACTGGAAATTTGGCGTTGAGAATTTTATTGGAGATGCCTACCACGCCTTATGGACGCACGATTCAGGCTTTAAAGCGATGAACAATAATGAGGGCTTTCCGCCTGCAGACCCGACAGACAGTTATCACGCCAGTATGAATGGTCATGGCTGGGAGTTTGGTACCGATGGTCTTGCTGATATTGCCATTTTAGGCCAGCCTAAAGTACTCGAGTACTACGAAAAAATCCGCCCTAAAATGGCAGAGCGATTGGGTGAGATGCGATCAAAAATATTTGGATCGCTGGCATCCGTGTCGTTGTTCCCTAATTGCTCATTTTTACCCGGTATTCAGACATTCCGTGTTTGGTTACCACGCGGGCCTCGTAAATTTGAGATGCGCATGTGGACAATTGTTAATAAAAATATGCCCGATGAAATTAAGCAAGCAATCAATATTGGTTGTATGCAAACCTTCAACCCAGCGGGTGTGTTAGAAATGGATGATGGCGAGAATTGGGAAGGTAATACGACGGTTAATAAAGGCGTGGTTACTCGTAAAGGCAAACTTCATTATGGTTGTGGAATAAACCGTAGAATTGAACATGAAGAGCTACCCGGAATCGTTTATGCTGGTCAATTTAATGATGCTAACCAACGCCTGTTTTATGAGCGCTGGGCGGACATGATGAACGCCAATAAATGGGACGATGTTCCAACCCGCTACACACCGCGTTATGCGGGCAAGAAAACGGTATAGGGGGTTTAGATGACTAATGAAACAAAAAGCAATACAGGGTCAGTGGCTTCTTTGGAACTAATTAATGAAGTGCAGCAGTTTTTATACCGTGAAGCGCGACACCACGATAACGAAGAATTTAGGGACTGGTTGGATATGTTGACCGAAGACATTCATTATTGGATGCCCTATCGTTACCAACGCTATCGTAGAAACGAGAAAGAGCCTACTATCATGGATACGGCGTATTACAACGACGATATGGAATGTTTGGTTAAGCGAATCATACGAACCGAAACGGGTACGTGTTGGTCAGAAGACCCTGCCACACGTAGTGCGCATGTTGTAACAAATATTGAAGTTGAGCTAACAGAGAATCCAGATGAATTTAGGGTTTACTCTCTAGTAACGGTTCATAGAAACATCAACGAAGATGAAGAGCATACGATGTTAGGGCATCGTACCGATCTAATAAGGCGCGTTAACGGGGTGTTGAAATTAGCAAAACGTAAAATTATTTTGGACCAAAATATCTTCAAAAATAAAAGCTTAAATGTTTATCTTTAAAATAGACCTTAGAGTCTAATTAACACTTAAATAAAACCCTGCGAAAGCAGGGTTTTTTAATGGAGTTGAGTCAGTGAAAAACGAAACATTTAAAGCCGTTATGCTACTAAACATAGCGGGACTGCTATGGGGCGGTAATATGATATTGGGTCGATATTTATCGGATTTTTTAGGCCCTTGGTCAATTATCAGCACACGTTTGGTCATTGGAGGTAGTATTTTTGTATTATTGCTGATGCAAGCTGGTGAGCTTAAAAAAATTAAATATATGACTAACTGGTGGGTTGTTATTGCATTGGCAGCCACTGGGGTCATTGGTTTTCAAGCATTTCTGTACTACGGCCTGCGGCTTACCACAGCAACTAATGCGGGGCTGTTAAATTCACTAACGCCACTATTAACGGCGTTTATGGCAGCCGCTTTCTTAAAAGAAAAACTGAATTACCATCACTGGGTTGCTGCAACAATCACTATTGTTGGTTTGGTCTTTATACTTGGCGAAGGTGACTTAACTAATTTATTGCGACTTAATTTCAATGTGGGAGATTTATTGGTACTGACGGCGATGGTTAGTTGGGTTGCTTATAGCCTTATTGCTAAAAAAGCGATGTTGGGTATGTCTCCCCTGCTGCTGACCGCCTTGGGGGTATTGTTGTCGCTGGTGGTTGTTATTCCATTGGGGGTATATGAGGCCATGGTCATACAAAGACCCAATTTAACACTGAATGCATTTTGGGCCTTAATGTTCATTAGTACAGGGCCAACGGTGTTGTCATTATTATTTTGGAACAAGGGGATGAAAATTATCGGCCCCTCACGTGCCTCGTTGTTTTTAAATACAGTACCGGTTTATATCATCATTATTAATGCGCTGTTTCTAGGGGTTATGCCTGAGCAGTACCAAATTGTTGGCATGATATTGATTTTTGCGGGCAGTTTTTATGCTGGTTTCAAGGTATCAAAGCGCGGGTAAAGTAGCTGGCTAAGGTATTAATACGGGGCTACCTATTCTATTTCGTTGTACTAAGTAGTCGTGTGCTTTAGTGACATCAGATAAGGCAAAGGTTTCCCCTATTTGTATTTTGATACGGCTTTTTTCTAACATATTTAAATAACGTGCCGCACTTTCAAGAATTTCTTCTCGGTTTCTAGTGTAGTGATATAGCGTGGGCCGGGTTAAATAAAGAGAGCCTTTTTTGGAAAGCTCTAATACATCAAGTGGGTCGGGCTTACCTGAGGCATTCCCAAAGCTGACCATTAAGCCTCGCACACGTAAACAATCAAGCGATTTCATAAAGGTATCTTTACCGACGCCATCATAAACAACATCGACCTTTTCACCTTTTGTGATGTCATTTACGGCTTCAACAAAATCCTGTTCACGGTAGTTAATAACAAAGTTACAGCCATTCAGTTTAGCGGTTTGGGCCTTTTCAGCAGAACTAACGGTGCCAATAACAGTCGCGCCAATGGCTCGTGCCCATTGACAGGCGATTTGCCCTACTCCACCTGCGGCGGCGTGTATTAATATGGTGTCGTTAGCTGTTAATTTATACAGTCGGCAAAATAAATATTCAACGGTCATACCCCTAAGTAAACTTGCCGCAACCGTCTTATCATCAACACCATCAGGCACGGGAACTAGTTCCTTAGTATCAATAGTTCTATATTGGGTATAGGCGCCTTTTGCGGCGGGGTAAGCAACGCGCTGGCCAGCAGAAAACTCGCTGACGCCCTCGCCTACTTGTTCAATTATTCCAACGGCCTCATCGCCTAAGGTGGCGGGTAACTCAACAGGATAAAGCCCAGAGCGAAAATAGGTATCAATATAGTTAACGCCAATAGCTGTTTGTTTAAGTAAGACTTGGTTTGGCTTTGGCGGGTCGATAACAGAGGTTTCGAGTTTAAAAACACGAGAGTCACCCGTTTGGTAAATATTGGCGGATAGGCTTTTGTACATAATGATTCCAAAGATAAAGGCTGGCCTTGAAACTAACAAAAATTATGATTGAAGTAAAAGCATTATTTGAAAAGTAAGAATTTAATAAAAAAATTGATGCAAAATAACATAAAGCAACTATATACTGATTGGACGTAAGCCTTACCAAGGTTATTTTAGTCGTTGGTAAGGTTCTTACAAGCGGAAGTTGAATGGTAAAAATTATCATTGACAGAGCGGGTTAAATTATTATAAATTTGAACGCTTGTTAGAATGGAAACTGTTCACAAGACAATAAATATAGAGTTATCTGAGAGGGGAAATAGTGGAATTAATAAATTTTAAACAAAAACAAGGCGTGCGTTTTTTATGCGTACTAGCCTTGATGTTCTTGGTAAGCGGTGTTGCTCTAGCGGTAGAGAGCGTTGCAAATAAAGAGGGTGAATTTCATAGATTTTGGCCAGATAACTTATATGCAGTTGAGTTTGTTAACGATAAAGTTGGTTTTATAGCAGGCTATTCAGGCTCGGTATTCAAAACTGAAGATGGCGGTGAAACTTGGGGTGCCATTTATATTGGCGTCAATGAATTAATTCGTCATATGTCATTTGTAGATGCTGATAATGGTTGGGCAGTTGGTCATCGGGGGTCAATTCTTCATACCGCTGATGGCGGCATTACTTGGGATATACAGAAACAAGACAAAGGAAATTATTTAAGAGATATTTCATTTGCAGATGTAAATAATGGCTGGGCAGTTGGGCATGGCGCGGTCATTTGGCATACGTCAGATGGCGGTAAAAACTGGCATAAGCAAACCTTAACGGGTTTTGATGGTCGTGATTTGCCAAGGCTACATGGTGTAGTTGCTAAAGATGCTAACAGTGCAATTCTAGTCGGTGAGTTTGGCATGATAGCGCATACCGAAAACAAAGGTGAGCTGTGGTTAGTGAGCTATAACCCAAGCAAAGCGACATTACTCTCTGTTGCGTCATATGGAGATGGAGCTATTGCAGTTGGTTTAGATGGGGGCGCGGTTCATATTGCTGTAGCAACAGATGAGCAATGGGCAGAAGTACAAACCATTGAGCAAGAGCTGTTAGCAAAAAAAGAAGCGAAAGCAAGAAAAATAGCAGCGCGTAAAAAACGAACTTATGTGCCTGCCGTTGTAGAGCCGCTGCCAGAAACAGATATCAACTATTACATAACAACAATAGATACGGGTATTAACAACCACTTATATGATGTGTCTAGTACATCAACTAATGACGTTGTTGTTGTTGGGGCGTCGGCTATGCTTAAAATATCAAGCAGTAAAGCGGCAGCAAGCCCTGGAGACATTGCTAGCACAGATGAGGTGGTTGTAGAGTCAGCTAAAGCACCGGTATTTACAGTAGCGAATTTAGTGCCAGCAGATGGCTTCCCTTTGCCCTATGTTTGGATAGGAGGTGTGGATGTCACTGAGTCAGGCGTTATTTGGGCAGCAGGTCTGCGCGGCATGATCGTAAATGGAAATTTGAGTGAAATGTCCTTTGGACAAAAATTAAATGTAGCTGGGTCAGAAGCGATTAAGCTGATATCTAGTCGTTGGGGAGAAGAATAATGATTAATAAATTATCCAGCTTTATCGCAAGAAGACCTGTATTGGTGACAGCAATATTGGCGATATTAACCGTTATTCCAGGTTATTACGCCTATAAGGGTTTATCATTGAATGTGGTTTTAGAAGAAATGTTACCGGCAAACTCGAATAATGTGGAATTATTTCTGAGGTTTGGTGAGCAATTTGGTGGTGCTAATACCACATTAATTGAGATAAAAAATAAGAAAGGGGATATTTATAACCTAGATTACTTAACGAAATACAAGCAAATTGCAGAAGACGTTTACTATAACAATAGTACTTATCGTCACTTGAGCCAGTCGCTTGTGTTAAGAAAAACAAAGGCTATTTCAGGCGGCGGTGGTCGGGTAGGTGTTGATGCTCTTTTATGGCCAGATTTACCTAAAACCGAGAAAGAAATGACGCGTATGCGTCAGTTTGTTAATAAACAATACCGTGGGCTTCAAGTTTCAAATGATGAGACCTCGGCGATTGTTATTGCTGATTTTAGAGATGAGGCTGATAAGTTAGAAGTACTAAACTTTTTCTTAGATCTACGCGAAAAGTATGAAGGTGATGATCTAGAAATTAACTTCGTTGGTCGTCCTATATTGTTGGGTTATATCTACCAGTCGCTGGACTCAGTCTTTAATATATTAGCCGCATCCATACTGATTATTGCAGTTATTTTGTTCTTGTACTTTAGAACCTGGGTCGGTGTATTTATTCCCATGTTTACAGCAACAGTTGCAACTATATGGGGCTTAGGGGCAATGGGCGCGGTTTCTTATAACTTAGATCCGCTGCTTATTTTATTACCGGCGTTTATTTTTGCGATCGTATTGTCACACGGGGTACAGTTTACCACTCGAATATTGGACAATATTGATGCATGTGAGGTTCGCCCAACAGATTGTCGAAAGGTAACCGAAAACGGCTTGGCGCTAATATTAGTGCCTAGTACGGCAGCGATTATTACCGATGCGGCAGGTTTTGGGGTCTTAGGCCTAGTTGCGATACCGAGTATTGAGTCACTCGCGGTTATTTGTGGTCTCTGGTTATTATCAGTTGTGCCAGCGCTTATATTTGCAGCGTCGGTCATGTGTCTGATTAAACCACCTAAGTCACACAAAACAGGGTCTGTGATACTTAATAAAATTTGGGCCGCTGTGATCAATATGGAAGACCATAAGTGGACAATGGTCTTAGTTACGGCAAGCTTATTAGGAATGGGTGCATGGTATTCGCAAAACTTAACGGTTGGAGATACTAAAGGTAGTGCTATTTTGTGGCCTGAGGCTCGTTTTAACAAAGACGTAGAGTCAATTAATACGCGATTCTCATTTTTAGGCACCGATATAATGCAGGTTTATGTGGAAGGTGAAAAGGACACAATGTTAGATCCGTCTGTATACCACCAAACCGAAGCACTGGACCGCTATGTGTATGAGCACATGTCAGAAGTTCGCCCAGCTATTAGCTTAGTACCGGTCATTAAATTAATTAATTCAGTGTTATTTGAAGGGGATCCGTCTTACGCGATCATACCGGACACACAAGAAGAAGTTGGTTTTGACATTTATATGTTCCGTTCAAGAGGTGAACCGGGTGATTTTGCCGCCTATACTAATAAAGAGTGGGAAATAGGCAACATATCATTCTTTTTAGAAGATCATAGTCGTCCTACAATTCAAAAGCTTAGAGATAACCTAGATGCTTTCTTTGCCAATGAAAAAGAAGTGGTTAGTGAGGCAAGTTTCTTATACATGGGTGGGCAAGTTGGTATTGTTGAAGCGCTAAATGAGGAAATCGTTAAATCAAATGTTAAAACAATGGTGGCTATTGCCTTCGTTATTTTCTTTTGTATCGTTTTGTACTATCGCTCAGTAACAACGGGCTTGATTCTGTTGTTTAGTTTGGCTACCGCTAACTCATTAACATACGCCTTTATGGCATGGAAAGAAGTGGGTTTAAACGTAAGTACCCTTCCTCTTGCCGCGCTAGGTGTTGGTCTGGGTGTGGATTACGGTATCTATATGATCGATAGAATTAAAGAGGAATATAAGCACCTGGAAGTTAAAGACGTGCATGAAGCAATACATCACGCCTTCTTAACATCTGGTAATGCGATCTTTATTACAGCGGTCACCATGATAGCGCCACTAATACCATGGGCAGTAGCATCACCTTTACGTTTTCAAGCAGAAATGGGCATGTTATTAGCATTGGTATTATTTATGAATATGTTGGGTTCATTGCTATTCGTACCGGCAGCGATTGCAGCATTTCACCCTAAGGCGTTGTTTACTATAAAGGATGATGTTGCGTAGCAATAAAACAACATTGTTGTAAAAAAGGCAAAAAAATGTTGTTTATGTAAATAAACAAGCGTATAAAACAACTGTTAGAAATGCGTATTACTATAAATGTAAGGGGAAAATATGAAGAAAATAACAAAAATAAGCTTAGCCGCCATACTGGGTGTGTCCATTGTGGCACCGGCTATGGCTATCGATACAGGCATTAAGGGGTTAACCCAAAGTGGCCGAATCAAAGTGGGAGCGTCGGTCCTGTATGATTTACCTGATCAAGGCAACAAAGCGGGTCCAGCTAATTGGGTCATAGAATCTAAAACAACCTACCGTCCTAATAGACAGTGGAGTTTTATTGCTAACTTCTGGTTACGTGGTGATATGTCATCGCAATTCACCAGCTACGATTCAGCAAATGGAGCTTTGCCAGACCAAGTAAATGGAGTCATAGTTCCAGGTATTGGAGCTTTCCAACAAAATGCAAACTTTAATCTGAACTCAAGTAATTGCACAGGCAATTCATATTGTGCAGAAATGGATGATGAGCTTGAGGTGTTAAAAGACTGGGAAGACGTTATTCGTGAACTTTCAGTTAAGTACCGTGATAAAAAAGGTCGTTTCTCTATCAAGGCAGGCCGTTTCCAACGTGGTTGGGGTCAATCAGATGGTTTACGTCTAATGGATGTATTGCATGCACAAGATTTACGTCAGCGTTTTGCATTTACAGATTCAGACGAATTGCGCTTACCCGCGTTAATGATTTCAGCGGATTTTAACTTTAGAAAATTGGGTATAGATGGGCCATTTAAAGCGATTGGTATGAAAAACCCATCACTTGAAATTAACTTTGTACCCGAAGTTCAAACATCTAACTTTATTATTAACAACCCAACACCGGGTGATAATACTTCAGGTGGTATTTTTGGTTTAGATTGGGCTGATGTAAACGACACAACGCAAAATGGCCCAGGTTTAGTCGGTTTAGGCTTTAACTTATACGACAATAAACCTAACCGTTTAAGTCTAACGGATGCCGAATGGTCTATGCGTTTAAAATTTGAAACACTCGGTGGTTCTGCAACGCTAAATGCATTTTACGGCCAACAAGATTTACCCGTCTCCAAGCTACTGGGTTCTACACTGATTATAGGTAATGGAACAAACAATCCAAATGGCACGGGAGCATTCACACTCCCTACTTTTGATGCGCCAACAACCGAGGCTATCGTACATGGACAAGGTGGTTATCTAGATTGGTTAAGGTCAGCTGATAATTTTGCTAAAACAGGGGTGCTTCCGAATCCTAGTCCATTAGCTCTTTTAACTGCAGATATGGGGGCAGCCGGCTGTTATGACCCGTTTCTTGGCAACACAGTTACACCTGGAACCGTGGCTTGCTCAATTAATGGTGAGATTCAACTTGATTTTGATTACCGCCAATTAATGTTGGGCTTTACCTTTGCGCGTGATCTAAGTGATTTTGTCAAATTTGGTCGTAAAGGTTCTGCGCCAACGGTTCGTTTAGAAATGTCACATGAGTTTGACCACCCATTTAACCGTTCTGTGGTATATCCAGGGGCTGTTTTTGGCCCATTTGATGGCAGTTTTGCAGGCGAAGTAACAGGTTCTGGTGCATTAGCGGTAGAAGCAAGTCGTAACATTGTTAAGGAAGATATTACTTCAACGATGATTGGTTTTGATTTCCCATTATGGGTACCGGGTTGGGACACGCAAGCGAAGTCTATTTTTACTAGCTTGCAATTATTTGATATCTACACACATAATTCAGATCAAGGCTTATTACAGCAATCACCATATGCCTTTACTGAAGTGCAAGATCATCAAAACTTCCTAACCTTTGCTTGGAATGCACCGTTAGATAACCAGCGTTTAGTATTTGATGGTTTATATATTCGTGACTTCCAAGGTTCAGGTGATTTTTATCGTCAACGTATTGACTTCAACTACTTTGGCGACTCATGGCGCCCACGTGTAGAGATTATGCATTTCTCTGGTGAAAAAGAAAGCGCACCAATTGGTACCTTTAATAACTCAGATTATGTAGAAGTGTCTTTAACATATCAGTTCTAAAGCGTTAAATGTTCAAGTACCTGCCACCAGAAAATGGTGGCAGGTATTTTAAACAAAGAAAGTAAACTAAAACTCAGAAAGAAAGGCAAAGCGATCGAATTAAGAAAATAAAATAATTAAACTAGGAGAGAGATATGGTGGTAAAAAAAATAACGACATCACTAACATTAGCTGCCGCAATGGTAGTTTCTGGCTCGGTAATAGGTGATACAAATAGGGCGCTAGAAGCTTGGAAAAGCTTTGCAGCAGAACAAAATAACCCTAATTATGATAAGTGGGTTAGCCTAATTTCACAGCCTGCAGCAATAGAAAAGGCTAAAAAATGGAAAGAACTCCGTGGGTATGATGCCTATGACATTATAGATAAAACAGAACTACCGGCTGAATTAAAACCAGGCTTGGTTCTTACTAAAGACAATAAAGCAAACTACCCTTGGCTCAAAGACTATTTACCGAAAGAGCAATACGATGCTATAGGACGTTCTTGGGGGGGCATTGGTAAAATAACCATCGTACCCACGAATACCTATTACATGCATGATGGATACTATAAAGGGACTAAAGAACTCATTGATAAAAATATTAAAGTGATTGCGAATGAAAAAGGTGAGCTGGTTTATGAAAATGGTAAGCTGGCATTGCTAGAGGGTCCAGCTACAACTGCTATTCCTTTTTTACACCCTAAAAATGGACTTGAGCTTAATTGGGATTATGTCGCTCACTCAACAAATTCAGATACGGGGGCATTTAACCCAATATCTATGAATGGGTGCACCGCGGAAGGTGTAATAGATAGGTCATATAAGGCTGATATATATTGGTGGCACTTTCACAATAGAACGAATGTAACACCATTTGGTGATATTGATGGTAAAGAGGAGTTTATAGAAGGAGGGGCATTGTTCATCTTAGAACCTAATGATATTCGTGGTTTCGCTGGTGTACGTCAACGGTATGCAAGTGCTGATAAAGAAGATGACTTTAAAGTCTATATACCTAGCCTAAGGCGTACTAGAATCCTGACAGGGTCTGATTCACAAGATCCGTTAGCCGCTGGTTTAGAGCTAACATGGGATGATTGGCGCTCTTATTGGGTTAAAACAGATGTTAGTAAGTTTGAATATAACTTAGTGGGTGAAAGGTTAATATTAGCTTCACCTGAAGTGGGGCATGCTTATAACGCACAAGTCTTCACTGCTGATAAGTGTAATGTAGTATCGACTGAGGTTGAATTAAGGCCGGTTTGGATATTAGAAATTATTGATAAGACAGGTAAATACCAATACTCTAAACGCCGTTCATACATAGATAAAGAGATGTACTACAGTCAATACTTTATGACATGGGATCCACGTGGTTACCCATTTAGAAGCTGGGATGACGTAAGAGACTTTAGGCCATCAGTCGGTGATATGTCATTTAAAACTGTAATGGTGGTTAACGAAACAACGAAGCGTGTGTCGAGTATGGAAATGGTTACAGACTGGGATGGGATGGGTGAAAATGTGACTGAAGATTTGTTTGATATAGATCAATTACGCGATTATAAATAAAGTAGTATAATGAAAAATAGGTAATACCCGAAAGAGGCGCTTTGCGTCTCTTTTTTTATAATAGATATTCGAAGGAGAAAAGATGTACAACAAGTTGGTAAAAATGAAGTTAGCTGCTGTTGCAGTAGCTTTAGGACTAGGTGTTTCTACTGCCCCTGCAATTGCTGGAGACACTAATCGGGCATTAGATGCATGGAAAACATTCGCTGCTGAAGAAAAAAATGCAGATTATGATAAATGGGTTGAGTTAATCTCAAATCCAAAATCAATTAAAATGGCTAAAGAGTGGAAAGATCTACGTGGATATGATGCGTATGACCTAATGGATAAAGAAACATTTCCTGAAGACTTAAAACCAGGCTTAGTGATTACAGGTGAAAATAAGGCTAATTACCCTTGGTTAGAAAAATACTTAACAAAAGAACTTTATGATGCGATTGGTGGAACGTGGGGTGGCATCAAGAAAATGAAGATAGTGCCAACAAATACGTATTATATGCACAATGGTTACTTGCAAAATACCAAGGCACTGAAAGAAAAAAATATAAATATTAAATTTGATGCAGATGGTCAAATGGTTTATGACGATGGCTCCTATGCATTATTATCAGGTGCAGGTGCTTCATCAATTCCATTTATTAACCCCAAAAATGGTTTAGAACTAAATTGGAATTTGGTCGCAAACTCTGTAGCTATCGAGACACTTGAGTTTAGTCCTGTGTATTTATACTCTTGTACCTCAGAAGGCAAGCCTGACCGAGAATACAAAGCAGATCTTTGGTGGTGGCATTTTCATAACAGAACAGAGATTGCACCCTTAGGTGATATTCCTGGTAAAGAAGATTTAGTTGAAGGTGGTGCAATATTTTTCTTTGAACCGAATGATGTACGTGGATTAGCAGGTGTACGTCAACGTTATGCTTCAGGAAGTAAAGAAGATGACTTTAAGGTATTCATTCCTACATTACGTAGAACTCGTTTGCTAACAGGTTCTGACTCTGAAGACCCATTGGCATCTGGATTAGAACTGTCCTGGGATGATTGGCGTTCGTATTGGGTGAAAACTAATATTGAAAAATTTGACTATAACCTGATTGGTGAAGAGTTTATTTTATCGCCTGTGTCCTCATTACATGCATATAACTCAATGGTTTTCACAGAAGATAAATGTGCCATAGAATATATGGAAGTTGAACTTCGCCCAACATGGAAACTTGAAATTATTGATAAATCAGGTAAGTATCAATACTCTAAACGTCACGCATGGGTAGATAAAGAGTTTTACAATACACGTCGACACATTACGTGGGATCCGCGTGGAAATATCTTTAAAAGTTATGATGAGAAACGTGACTGGAAACCTTCAACAGGTGAAGGGAACTGGGGAGGAATTATAATTAGAAACAATGTTACTCAACGTGTGACAACCATGAATATGAGCGCGACATGGGAAGACTTAGATGTGATTGTTGATGAGTCAATGTTTGATGTAGACCAATTACGAGATTATCAGTAACTGTACTAAGTAATACTCAGCATTAATAATCAAAGCAGTGAAGCGAAAGTTTCACTGCTTTTTTTATGCTTTAAATCACTAGTATTTGAATAATAGGTGGTAGTCGTTGCGGAAATTAAATAGTATTGTTGATCAATAAGAGGGGAATATGATTAAAATAAAAAAAAGTTTATTTTATTGTTTGATGCTAATGGCCTTAACAGCCTGCCATGATAAGCAGCAAACAGAAAATACAAGTATTGAGTTAGCTCAACTGATTAGTGCAAAAGTAGATGAAGAGTCAAATAAGGACACTCAGCAGGATATAGGTGTCAATTATTATGGCTTAGAGCAAAATTTGCAGCGGTACTCGATATTAACCCAAATTAATCACAAAAATGTGCAGCAACTAAAACCTACTTGGGTACTCTCATTAGGTGATAACAGAGGCCAGCAAACACAACCTTTAGTAATAAATGGCGTAATGTACGTTACGACCCATAATGCTACGTATGCAGTCGATGCGATGACAGGTCGGCAATTATGGAAAAGTAAAATTCAATACCCTGCAGAAACGCTAACATGCTGTGGGATTACGAATAGAGGAGCGACTTGGTTTGAAGGTGTTCTATACCGCGTAACACTCGATAATCATATTCAGGCTATTGACCCAAAAGATGGTGTAGTCATTTGGCAAAAGCTCGCTGCGGACATTCAAGAAGGTTATTCAATGACGAGTGCACCTTTAATTGCTAATGGAACAATGATTACGGGTGTTGCTGGTGGTGAGTTTGGTGCTAGAGGGTTTTTGGATGGATGGAATCCTAAAACAGGCGATCATTTATGGCGCTTTTATACCGTACCTGAACCTGGTAAAAAAGGTAATGAGAGTTGGCAAGGTGATGAATGGAAACATGGTGGTGGGCCAACTTGGTTGATAGGTTCATACGATAAGGAGCTAGACCTTGTTTATTGGGGAGTCGGAAATAAAGCACCGTGGAATATGTCGATGGAGGCAGGGGATAACTTATATACGGAAAGTGTTTTAGCACTAAGGCCTACAACGGGTGAATTAGTGTGGCATTATCAATTTAGCCCAAATGATGGTTTTGATTATGACGGTGTAAATGATCCGATTCTTGCAGATATTATGATTGATGGGAAGCTTCGTAATGTCATGATGCAAGCAAATAGAAACGGATTTTTTTATGTACTTGACCGAACCAATGGTGAATTACTGAAAGCAAATCAATTTGTCGATAAAGTAAACTGGGCCGATGGTATTGATATGAAGACGGGGCGCCCTATTTTGTCTCAACGTGTAAAAGATATGATAAAGACTGGGCAGACGACTGAAATATGGCCCTCAGCCTTTGGTGGTAAAAACCTAGCACCTATGTCATATAGCCCGCTAACGGGGCTTGCTTATGCTAATACGTTTAATGTGGGGTGGAATTACACCCCCGTAAAACAAGAGTATAAAAAAGGTGTTTTTTATATTGGTGCAAAAATGGAGTGGGTCTTACCAGATGAACCTAAAGGGTACTTAAGAGCCATTCACCCTTTAACGGGTAAGGCTAAATGGGAGTTTCCTACGACTGTTCCCATGAATGGAGGCACGTTGGTAACGAAGGGAAATATTGTCTTTTCCGGTGCTCAAACGGGAGAGCTTTATGCGTTAAATGCAGAAACGGGTGAGAAACTGTGGGAATTTAGAACAGGGTCTGGAATCATAGCTCCACCGGTGACCTATCAACTAAATGGCAAGCAATATATTGCAGTAGTAAGTGGTATTGGCGGTGTGTACAACAATCTATCTAATGATCCTGACTTAGGAAATATCAACCCGGGGGGCGCTATTTGGGTGTTTGAATTAGGAACTGGAACTGATACTAGTACCATCCATGCAAAAACAATTCGTCTTCCAAAAAGTAATAATATTAAAGATGTATTCGATGATAAAGCGGCATGGTCAGACTCTGTTAAACATGGTGCTGAACTCTATGAACAAACATGCTCACACTGTCATGGTATTGGAATGAAAACATCAGGCAGTAATTTTGACCTACGAACCTTTCCGAAGACTGATAAATCACGGTTTATGGACTCAGTGATTAACGGAAAAGGTTCAATGCCTGCATGGGGTAATAAGTTATCTGTAGAAGAGGTCAATGACATATTTGAATATGTTATCCATTAATTAAAAACAGGATAAAAAATGGAAAAATTAGATGATTTAATAGATTTTAAAACAGGTCGCCAGAAACGACTTATCTATTCAGATGCTGGCATTTATGAGCAGGAGATGGAAAAAATATTTGGCCGTAGTTGGCTATTTTTGGCTCATGAATGTCAACTTGAAAAGCCAGGTGACTTTATTCGAACCTTTATGGGTGAGGATGAAGTATTGGTGGTTAGGCAAAAAGATAATAGCGTCAAAGCCTTTTTAAATACTTGCACACACAGAGGTAATCGCCTGTGTAAGGCGGATCACGGGAATAGTAAGACATTTGTTTGTAACTACCATGGTTGGAGCTTTAGCTATGATGGTGAGCTGACAGGTGTGCCCCTTGAAGAAGCCGCCTATCAAAATAAATTAGATAAATCGAAATTTGGGATGGTAGAAGTAGCACAAATTGCCAGCTATAAAGGCTTAATATTTGCGACATTTGATGAGCAAGCGCCGAGTTTAGAAGAGTCTCTAGGTGAAATGAAGTGGTATATGGATGTTTGGCTGGATGCTATGCCTGAAGGAACAGAACTGATTGGTACGGCAATGAAAGTGGAACTGCCGGTCAATTGGAAATTAGCAATTGAAAACGTGTCGGGTGATGGGTACCACTTAGGCTGGGCTCATGCGGGCGCAATGACAGTAACGGCTGAGTCAGGTTTGGCTGGGTTATCAGTGGGTAATAGTGATGTTGATAACGCTTCAGCGGTGTCGGTAGCGGGAATGAATGGAAATACTCTTCTGGCGGCCTTAGATGGTAAGTCTGGGTATGCTTTTTATAATGAGTATCAAAAAGCTTGGGACTACTTGGATGAAAACAGAGCTACGGTAGTAGAGAGGCTTGGTAAATTCCGTGGTGAGAAAATGTGGGGCTCTCAACTTAATATGACGATATTCCCCAATTTACAATTTCTACCAGGGCTTAACTGGTTCCGTGTTTATCACCCAAAAGGGCCGGGTAAGTTTGAAATGTGGACATGGGCGATGGTCGATAAAGAAATGTCCGAAGAATTAAAGCAAATTATTCTTAATAATGTGAGCCGAACATTTGGCCCGGCGGGTATGTTTGATAATGATGATGGCGATAACCTCCAGGCTGCAACAGAACAATCTCGCGGTTGGAGATCACGACAAATGGATTTATATACCAATATGGCGATTGGTGGCGAACATAGTCGAGAAGAAATGCCTGGTGTGGTCAGTGAAGGCTTGATCTGTGAGCAAAACCAGCGCTATGTATATAGACGATGGTTGGAAATGATGAAGGCAGATAGTTGGGCTGATATTCCTTTTTATAATAGCCTAGAAGAAGCACAAGCTACGGAGGGTCAATAATGAACTTAATACCGGCAAAAAATGACATTTACTTAGACCTTCAAAGACGTTTATTTCAAGAGGCCCGCATACTGAGTGCAGAGCTTTATGATGAATGGTTGGCCGATATATTATCTGACGACATTTACTATCGTATGGATATGCCCCAGAGGCGTTTTAGGGAAGATAAATCTGGACAACGTGCACCGGCTAAAACGCCTATATTTAATGATGATTTGGCATCGCTGAAGGTTAGAATAGGACGCTACGATACTGGTTTTGTATGGGCTGAGAATCCGATGAACGCATCGCGTCACATTATTAGTAATGTAGAGGTGTTTGAGATGGATGAAAAAAGTCAGTTTAAAGTATATTCGATTGTTGAGTTACACAGAAGTAGACTAAATGCTGACAGAAAACGTTTTACTGTTGGACGTGAAGATATCTGGGTTAAATCAGAAAAAGGTTATCAATTGCTTGAACGTTTAATGACATTGGATGATAGTGTTGTACTCGACAGTAATATGAATTTCTTTTTGTAATTTATTAATAAAAAATAAAGGTGTTTACATGGGGTGGTTAGATAATAAAGTAGTGTTGGTTACGGGTGGTGCATCGGGCATAGGCTTGGCGATCGTTGAGCGATTCCTTGAAGAAGGCGCAAAAATATGTGTGATGGATCGCTCTCAAGAGCGGATTGATGAGCTAGAAAAGTCACACGCTGGCGCGGTGGTCGGCATAGTGGGCGATGTTCGCTCGTTAGATTCAAATAAAGCGGCCGTTGAAAAAACAGTGTCTGTCTTTGGTAAGTTGGATGTGTTTGTTGGTAATGCGGGTATTTGGGACTATATGGTGCCTTTGGAAGCGCAGCCAGATGATAAGGTTGAAGAAATTGCCGATGAAATTTTTGCGGTCAATGTTAAAGGGTATGTATTAGGTGCAAAAGCGGCCTTGCCCGAGCTGAGAAAGACAAAAGGTAATATGATTTTTACCGCATCAACGTCAAGTTATTATACCGGTGGTGGTGGGCCAATTTATGTTGCTTCTAAACATGCTGTTATTGGCTTGATAAAGCAACTTGCGTACGAAGTGGCGCCAGATATTAGAGTCAATGGCGTTGCGCCGGGTGGTACGGTAACAAATTTAGGCGGTACTAGTGCGGCGGGTCAGGCAGATAATAAACTTAATGAGGTGCCGGGGATTGATAAAATGATTGGTGACATGACCCCATTGGGTTTTACAGCGCAACCAGAGGATCATGTAGGTGCTTATTTATTGTTGGCATCTGACCAGTCTAAGTATATTACAGCAACAGTTATTAATTCAGATGGTGGTATTGGCGTAGGCAAACGGCCAGAATAAAAAAAGGGCCTCTATGGTTTTAATATCATAGAGGCCCTTTTTGTTTTCAGCTAACCCTTAGACAGGATAAGCCATATAGCGTGGTAATACGTTAGTATCAATAACTGCTTTACGCTGAATAAAGCTAGCAGTATTTTCAATCAGCACAATATCTTCATAACGCCCAACGCACAAAATAGCGGTCTGTTCTATAAGGTTCTGGGTGTAAAAAACAGAAAAATTATAGTTAGCTTGGTAACGATTATTACCTAAATCCACAATGGATGTTAGCTGGGTCATGTGCCTAGTTTGGTAATGTTCGGTTGAGTCTTCTTGAATGACAGTCACCTGAGTTACCCTGTCTTGTAGACGCTCATATTTATCATCAAGCATAAACGCGATGGGGAAACCATTTGACTCATTTTCATTTGAAATGAGCTTATAAGTACCTTCTTGCTTGTTAAAACAAGCAAGCCACTTGTTCATGTCTAATTTGTCGAGAGCACAAATATAGTCTCTATTTAAATTCTCAATGCTAAAAATTACGTTAGGTTCAATCTCGCTCATGATTCTGCCCTCTTAAAGCCCATTAATTTTCTATAGTGTTCCCAGCGTGGTAGATTTCCAGACTCATCATTTTGCCCAACTTTGAGCTCGAGCTTATATTCATCTTTAACGCCTTTTTGGAAAATAGCCATACCTGGGGTTTTATTGCCCTTATCAATACGAGAGAAAATTGAGGCGTCTTCCATGCTGATTAAACCACAAGGTCCCAGTAAGTTACTGGCTTGACGAATTCTATGTTCAATCATTTCATCGTCGTCATCTTCATGGGTGAAATAGGCATAATGAACTTCAATGCCTTTAGGCCCTTTAGGGAAAGCATAGCGAATATTCAACATGTCCATGTGCTTTGAATAGACCGTTAAAGGGAACTGCATTTGTACAATGGAGCCCGTGCTAGTTTCAGTGCCTTTAAAATCCAATATGGAGGCATCTTTTAGAGCGGTAATATCATCGGGAATTTTAAGTTCAGATTCGAACGATAAATGACCATTTTCAGATACATTTTGAACGCCTTGGCCGCCTTGCCAGTTAAGCATTTTAAAAGCTAGGTGAAGTAATGGCGCGTGGTATCCGTCGTTGTCACAGTACGCTTTCCAGTTACAGTCATAGTGGACCTTTTGGTAACCAGCAAATTTTAAGCGTCCGTCGCCACCTAGAATACGGCTGAGAGGCTCATAGAAGTCCTCACCTAGATACTCTTTAAGTGGTGCAACAGTCTCGCTCATGGTGATGAAATATAAGCCACAAAACTCTTCTGTTCGAAAGGTAGGTAAACTAAAATCTTTTTTGTCAAAGCCAGGTGTGAATTCACGGCTATTTGGGCAACCTACTAATTCACCTTGGGGACTGAATAACCAACGGTGATAAGGGCACTCAAATTCTGTTTTATTACCTAAACTCTCAGTCACTAGCGTTGTGCCGCGATGAGTGCAGGTATTTTGAAAAATACGGATCTGATTGTCTTCGCCACGAACGGCGAAAAGGGGCATCTCTCCGAGTTCCGATGCCTTATAATCGCCAATATTTGGGATTTCACTTTGGTGGACGATAGGGTGCCACTCATCCCCATAAAATATTTTTTCAAGTTCAATTGGCCATAAGTCGACTCGTTCAAATACCTCTTTGGGTATTTCATTATATTTAGCAGGCCATTCTAAGATAGCGCTGTTATCCGGTGTTTTTGACATGTTTCCTCCAAGAAATGTACGTGAAAAAATACTATATATACTTTTGGAGAGGTGACCAATAACTATTGTTTATAAACTTGATATAAGTCACGCAAGTGATTTTATCGATTAGAGGCGTTGGCCAGTTGCTCCAGTTTTTTGCTATCAATAATTTGAATACTGCGGCCCTCTTTTTCAATACAGCCAATATCAATCAGTTTGGAAAAAGATCGGCTGACGGTCTCAACTGCAAGACCTAAGTGGCTTGCTATATCTTGGCGAGTCATTGGTAATTGAAATGAAGTCGTTTGCAAATTAGATGAAAGTAAACGGCGATGATGTAATATCAAAAAGGCGGCTAACCGTGAGGATGCAGCTTGAAGAGAGATGATGTTTTGTACTTGGCTCATAGATGCTAAGGCCGTGCTATACAGTTTGACTGAAAAGTCAGATAAGGTCGGAAATTCTTTTCGTATATTGCGTAGCAGAGGGTAGTCTATTTTACAGGCTAAACTTGGTTCGAGTGCTTTGGAGCTATTAAGAGTCATACCCATGCCGACGCTATCTAAGCCAATGACTTCGCCAGGTAAAAAGAAGTTATGGACATGCTCTGTGCCATGAGCGGAGACCATTTGGGTTTTAAATGAACCTGTTTTTACGACGTACAAATAGTTTGTTTTGGTATTTTGTTCAAATAAAGACTCCCCTGTGTTGTATGGAATATTGGTTTGGACAATATTTTCAAACCGGAACAACTTTTCAGTGGGCATGCCTGACGGCACGCACCTTTTTGCTAGGACACATTCAGAACAGTTTGAGACGACTTTATTTGTTGTCATATATTAATTTAGAGGTTAGCCGCTTATGGGTACTGTAAACTAAAATTAGATGTTATCAAAGCGGTTCTAGAGCAAAAAAAACCCTAGTAAGTATACACTAGGGTTTTTGGTTTTTGATGGTTGAGCTTAGGATTAGAAATCCATTATCTTTTGGTAGCCTTTCCACAAGCCACGAATCAAGCCTTCAGTCACTAGGTGGTCGTCACCCGTTGCTTCATCACCAGCCATCCGAATTACATTCGTATACTCGCCATCTCTAACAATGGCATTTTGACATAGTTCTGTTGACTCACCATCTTCCATCGAGATGAGCCCACCAGGACCAATAAGATTGAACTGCTTTAAGCGGTAATTACGCACTTCTTCAGTATCATCTTTATAGCCAAAGTAAGTCCAGACCAATTCAAACTCATCTTTACCTTTGGGTAATATTTGACGGAATGCGAGAGTATTTTGAATCTGTTGTAAAACCAGCGAAGGAAACAGAGATAAAATAACTAAAGTAACACCGTCATCAAACTCTTGTGTGCCGGCTAGTAGGGACATATCTTTTAATTCATATTCCCCCGTTTGCAGCGTCCGTAGCTTGTCTTTTTTCATATCGTCTAACGCACCCTCATCCTCGGTGCCACTGCTTGCCCATAGGATTGAGTGGAAGTCGTTGTTGATGATCGAGGCGCCTTGTTGCGAGGACCGATACAAACCAAAGGTTGCGTGAAACAAGTGCAATAAACTCGCGTGGTAAGGATCTTTGGTGTTTTCTGAATAGAACTTCCAGTTGCCTTTAATATGTTGACGAGTGGTGCCTAAGATTTCAATCGGGCGGTTCAGAATACGCTTAAAGTGATAGTTAACGTCTTCACCCATATAAGTTTCAATATCGGGGGTGTCGTCACTAAAGGTGCCAAAAATAGCGCCGCAATGGTTAACGACACGCACTTTACGTAAGCTATGTTGCTTTTTATCAAAGTCTTTTGGCATGCCGCCTTTACCAGCAAGACCACGTTGGAAAGGTACGCCGCGTAAATCGCCTTTTGCATCAAAAGCCCATTGATGATAAACACAGGTGTATGCGCCATCTTCAGATTTACCGTGACGCTCT